>OBJP01000011.1_pt1 | contig 179888 bp, 161 predicted proteins | sample 1519821 | NCBI WGS metagenome assembly OBJP01 (sample SAMN04209218, study PRJEB22552) | human gut metagenome | biome: gut; material: feces | host: Homo sapiens | place: USA: Oklahoma | reverse complement strand
TCCGCAGCCTATCATAACTGCCTTTTTTGAATTTGATTTTTTCTTATTCATGCAACCATTCCTTCCTTTTGTTTTTCATCTGCTTAATTCCTGCAGCATTTTTCCAGGATCATCCGCTGCTTTTACTTTATCATTAGCTTTTACTATTATTCCATGTTCGTCAATAAAATATGTTGTTCTGACCACACCCATGGATACTTTTCCGTAGTTTTTCTTTTTTACTTTCTTTCCAAGATATTCGCTTAATTTATGTAATTCTCCATTCTGATCCGGTAATTCAAAATCTGGTGCTTTTGTTCCTACTTCTAACATTTTCTGGAGAACACTGTCTGTAGCTGTAATACATCCGTGAAGAGGCAAGAAGGATGTTGACAACATAAACTGTCCGTATCCGGACAATTGAAAAAGCGTGCTTGTTATCTATACAACTAACAAGCACGCTAAGAAACAAAGTTAAATCAAATTTCTTTCTTCCACCCCTATCACACAATCCAGCTCCTGATACTCTGCCGGGCAGCCATCTGTCAGAATCTTTGCATTCACAAAAGCAGAAAATGTCACAGAACTGATACATCCGAATTTCGAATGATCTGCAAGAATATATCGATTCTTACATCTCTCAATCGCTGTTTGTTTCACCAGGGCTTCATTCGCATCTGGTGTTGTGAATCCTTCTGCTTTTGTGATTCCATTTGCTCCAAAGAAGCCTTTCGTAAAATGATACTCCTGCAGATTCTTCATTGCCTGAGCACCGATCACTGCTTCTGTAGAACTCTTGAGTTCTCCGCCGATCAGAAACACTTTGATTCCCTTCGCTGCCAGTCTCTGCGCATGTGAAACAGCATTGGTCACAAAGACTGCATTGGTATGCCCAAGAGCATCAATCATATAACCTGTCGTTGTTCCGGCATCAAGATATATGAAATCTTCATCCTCGATCAATCCTGCCGCATATTGCGCGATTTTTCTTTTTTCTTCCACATAGAGTTCGCTCTTTTGCTCAACTGTCGGTTCGTAAGCCGAGACAGTGTCTCCATCTTCTAACGCAACTGCACCGCCAAATACCTTGATGAGCTTTCCGGCTTTATGAAGTGCAGTAATATCTCTTCTTACCGTAGACTCTGATGTATCTAAGATTTCTTTCAATTCTGTCGCTGTGACACTTTTCTTCTCTTTCAGCAAATCCAATATAATCTGATATCTTTGTTCTGTAAGCATCTTAGTCTCTCCTTTTAAAAAAGAACCTGAAGCCATGAATCTCAAGCATCCGCTTCCAGATCCACGACTTCAGGTCCTGATTCTTATATTCTTTTTATTGGTTTTGACAGATTATTTTATTCGGCATTTCATCCAAATGGTGATTGCTTTATGCAACTTTCTTCTTAAGGAGTCCAAGCAGTACTGCGGAGATGACTGTTCCTACTACGAGGGAAACAAGATACATTACTGCATTTCCAACAACCGGGAATACGAAAATTCCACCATGTGGTGCCATCAGTGTACATCCAAACAACATTGACATTCCACCGGCAATTGCTGAACCGATGATACAAGATGGTAGTACATGCAGCGGATCAGATGCTGCAAATGGAATTGCTCCTTCTGTGATAAATGCAAGACCCATGATAAAGTTTGTCGGGCCTGCATCTCTTTCTTCTTTTGTAAACTTATCCTTAAACAACAGTGTGGAAAGGGCGATGGCACATGGTGGAACCATTCCTGCAACCATAACTGCTGCCATAATATCATAATTACCAGCTGCGATTGATGCTGTACCGAATACATAAGCTGCCTTGTTGAACGGACCACCCATATCGATGGACATCATTCCTCCAAGAACCAGTCCTAATACTACTTTACTTGAATCTCCCATGCCTGTCAATGCATTATTCAGGCCTGTGTTGATTCCACCCATGATTGGCTCGATTACAAACATCATAGCAAGTCCGATCAGAAGAACTCCGATCAATGGATAAATAAGTACCGGCGCGATCTTTTCCAGTGCATCCGGAAGCTTATCGCATACTTTACGAAGAAGTACAATGATATATCCTGCAAGGAATCCGGCTACAAGAGCTCCGAGGAATCCGGATTTTCCGCTTGCTGCCATCATACCGCCTACAAGACCAACTGCAAGCGCCGGTCGGTCACCGATTGCCATTGCGATAAATCCTACAAGCACCGGAAGCATGAATCCAAATGCAGTTCCACCGATCTGCTTAAATACTGCTGCTACCGGAGTGATCATACCAAAGTTTGCTCTCTGATCAGCCGGAAGTGCATTCAGATCTACACATATTCCGTCGATCAAAAATGCGATTGCAATCAGTATACCACCACCAACAACGAGTGGAAGCATATGAGAAACACCGTTCATCAGCTGCATGTAAATCTGATGTCCGACACCGCCGCTTTTCTTTCCTGCGGAAGAAGATGCTGCAGCCGGATTGTTTCCGTGGAAGACCGGAACATTTCCGGCTTTCGCCTGAGCTACCAGTTCATCTGCTTTACTGATTCCGTCTGATACCTGACAGATGATTACTTTCTTTCCGTCAAAACGATCCATCGGAACCTGTGTGTCTGCTGCAACGATAATACAATCCGCATCAGCAATTTCCTGGTCTGTCAGCACATTTTTCGCTCCGCCGCTTCCTCTTGTCTCGATTTTCACGAAACAGTCGGCAGCTTTTGCTGCTTTCTCGATTCCTTCCGCTGCCATATATGTATGTGCGATACCTGTCGGACATGCTGTTACTGCAAGGATCTTAAAATCGCTCTCTGCATTTCCTGTATCTGCCAGTTGCTCATCAATGTCAGCTCTCTCATCATCTGCTTTATCAATAATAGAAAGGAATTCCTCCGCAGATGTTGCATTTCTCAGAGCTTCTGTAAACTGCTCATCCATCAGCATCATTGATAATTTACTAAGTACTTCCAGATGAACGTTATCCTCTGTATTTGGTGCTGCGATCAGGAATAGCAGTGTTACCGGTTCTCCATCCAGAGAATCGAAATCAACACCATTTTTAATGACCATTGCTGCAAGTCCCGGCTTGCTTACGCAATCACCTTTTCCATGCGGAATGGCAATTCCCTCACCAATTCCTGTTGTACTTTCCTCTTCTCTTAAGTAAACCTGTTTTCTGTAGGCTTCCGTGTCATTGATCTTACCACTTGCACACATCAAATCCACGGCCATATCCAAAGTTTCCTGCTTATTCGCCGGATTCTTGTCAAAGGCAATGCTTCTTTTATCGAGCAAATCTGTAATTCTCATCCTATCGCTCCTCCTTTACAACCTGTTGATATACTCCGGCAATCTCCTCTTTTGTTGCCAGATTCTCTGAAAATGCACTTGCACTTCCTGATGCAACTCCCATATGGAATGCATGTCTGTATTCATGTTTCTCCATCCAGCCTGCCATAAATCCGGCTACCATAGAGTCTCCTGCTCCAACACCGTTTTTTAATTCCCCTTTCGGCGCCGGAGTGTCATAAACACTTCCATCTTCTGCTACAAGGACTGCACCTTCTCCTGCCATGGATACAAGAACATTTCTTGCTCCTTTTTCCTGCAGTTTCTTTGCATATGGTACAACAGATTCTCTTGTCAGAAGCTCCACATCAAAAATCTCTCCAAGTTCATGATTGTTCGGTTTGATTAAAAATGGATGATATTCAAGAACGTTCAACAGAAGATCTCTCGTTGCGTCTACAACGATCATGACGCCTTTGCCGTCGAGCTTCGCCATAATCTTCTGATACATGTCATCCGGCATAGAAGTCGGAATACTTCCTGCCAGGAATAAAACATCACCTTCGCCAAGTTTGTCAAGCTTCCCCATCAGCTTCTCTACATCTTCCGCTGAGATCACCGGACCGCTTCCGTTAATCTCTGTTCCGTCGATTGATTTTAACTTCAGGTTGATTCGAGATACACCTTCATTGATCTCAATAAAATCGGATGCAACTCCCATCTCTTTGAGTCTTCTTTCAATCTCTTTTCCGGTAAATCCGGCTAAAAATCCAAGTGCAGTATTCTCGATGCCAAGATTACCAAGCACTGTAGAAACATTGATGCCCTTTCCACCAGGAAGGATCAGCTCCGAACTTGTTCGATTCGTAAGTCCAAGCTTAAAGTCCTCAACAGAGACAATGTAATCCAATGACGGATTAAATGTTACTGTGTAAATCATTTTACTCCTCCTTCTCTCAATCCAGTCACTTCAAACTGCTGCCGCAGTTTATTTGCAAGCTTTATTCAGTCAAACTCGGTCAGTCTCGATAACCTGCTTTCATTTCTGACTGCTTGTTTTTCTTTATGTTTGTATTATACGTTCAAACTCATTCATAGTCAATCAAATTAATCAACAAAATTCATGACTGTTTTTGGTTGAATTTGCACAATTTTAGTTTTCTGCCTTTAAAATAAGAACTCCGCCAGCACACAGTTGCTGACATCCATCCCCCGATGCGTCAGTCGGATTCGATCTCCACTAAATTCCAGCAATTGTTCTTCTTCTAATTTATCAAGAATTTCCCCATAGACATCATCCACATTCTTTCCAAAATAATTCTGGAAATCTGTTCTCGAAACTCCCTCTATTTTGCGAAGCCCCAGATACATGAATTCTTCCATCTGTGATTCCACAGAAAGGATTTCTCTGTCAATAAGAATCGGCTCGCCATTTCTAATCTTTTCAATATATGCTTTCCGATCACGGATATGGTCAAACCGCTCCCCTTTGATCAGTGATGAGGAACCTGCCCCAATCCCAAGGTACTCCACTCTGTCCCAGTAGCCGAGATTATGTCTGCATTCTTTCCCTGGCTTTGCATAATTGGATATCTCATATCGATGCATTCCTGCTTCTGCAAGTCTTTGTATTGTCAATTCTCCCATCGCATACTCTTCTTCCTCTGACGGAAGTTTCCATGCACCGCGGTCTAATTTCCCTTTTTCATACCAGTCGTAGAATACTGTTCCTTCTTCCAATATCAAACTATATGCGGATATATGTTCCGGCTCAAGTGCCAGAACTTTTGAAAGTGTATCTTCGTAGCTTTCCATCGTCTGTCCCGGAAGCGCAGACATAAGATCGATATTTCTGTTTTTGAAACCTGCCTGTTCTGTCAGTCTCCATGTCTCAAGGAATTCCTCATAGGTATGAATCCTTCCAAGCATCTTCAGTTCTTCGTTCTGTGCAGACTGAAGTCCGATACTCAACCTGTTTACGCCTGCTGCTTTCATAGCACGAAGCTTTTCAATATCAACGGTTCCCGGATTCATTTCCATTGTGATCTCTGCATTCTCATTTACTGAAAATATATGGTAAATTGTAGTAAAAATCTTTTCTATCTGTTCCGGAGTCAGCAGAGACGGTGTTCCTCCTCCCAGGAAAATTGTCTGAACTTCATACTCTCCAGACAATTCCTGATAACTCTGAATCTCCTGAATCATAGCACTGACATAATCCGCCTGTTCTTTCGGTGTTCCACTTGCTGAGAAAAAATCACAATAATTACATTTTCTTACGCAAAATGGAATATGGAGATATAATTCTAAATTTCTCTTTTTCATCTTTAAATACAGAAAGATACTGTCTTACAAAAAACAGTATCTTCCCCTTCCTTCTTTTATCTACATTAGTTCTCATCCAACTTCAGGACACTCATGAATGCACTCTGTGGAATCTCTACGTTTCCAACCTGACGCATTCTCTTCTTTCCTTCTTTCTGTTTTTCAAGCAATTTCTTCTTACGTGAAATGTCACCACCGTAACATTTCGCAAGAACGTCCTTACGCATTGCCTTAACTGTCTCTCTCGCAATGATCTTACTTCCGACTGCTGCCTGGATCGGAATCTCGAAAAGCTGTCTCGGAATCTCTTCTTTCAGCTTCTCACACATCTTTCTTCCACGTTCATAAGCGCTTCCCTCGAATACAATAAATGAAAGGGCATCCACTTCTTCTTTGTTGATCAGAATGTCAAGTTTGACAAGCTCGGAACGTACATAACCAAGCATCTCATAATCAAAAGATGCGTATCCTCTGGATCTTGATTTCAATGCATCAAAGAAATCGTAAATAATCTCATTGAGTGGCAGATGATAAGTAAGCACAGCTCTTGTCTCTTCGATATATTCCATTCCCTGATAGATTCCACGGCGTTCCTGACACAGATCCATGATTGCTCCGATGTACTCGGATGTTACCATGATCTCAGCCTTTACCATAGGCTCTTCCATATATTCAATCTCTGCAGGATCCGGCATATTTGTCGGGTTCGTCAGGTCAATCACATCACCGTTTGTCTTATGGATCTTATAAATAACACTCGGTGCTGTTGTAACAAGATCAAGGTTGTACTCTCTTTCCAGACGTTCCTGAATAATCTCCAGATGAAGCAGTCCTAAGAATCCACAGCGGAAACCGAATCCAAGTGCCACGGATGTCTCTGCCTCAAACTGAAGTGCCGCGTCATTAAGCTGCAACTTCTCAAGTGCATCTCTCAGGTCCGGATACTTTGCTCCGTCTGCCGGATAAAGTCCACAGTATACCATCGGATTTACTTTCTTATATCCCGGAAGCGGCTCTGCACATGGATTTAATGCATTCGTGATCGTATCTCCGACACGCGTATCCTTTACATTCTTAAGGCTGGCTGTAATATATCCTACCATTCCCGCTTCGAGTGCATCACATGGAATAAACTGACCGGCACCAAAAGTTCCGACTTCTACAACTTCTGCTTTTGCTCCTGTTGCCATCATGAGCATCGGTGTACCTTTTCTGACCGTACCCTCCTTGATACGGCAGAATACAATAACTCCCTTGTATGAATCATACTTGGAATCAAAGATCAGTGCCTGAAGCGGTGCATCCGGATCTCCGACCGGTGACGGAATCTGCTGTACGATCTGCTCGAGAACATCATGTACATTAAGACCTGTCTTTGCTGAAATCAGCGGTGCATTCTCCGCATCAATTCCAATCACATCTTCAATCTCTTCTTTTACTCGTTCCGGCTCTGCACTTGGAAGATCAATCTTGTTAATAACCGGCATAACGTCCAGATCATGATCGAGTGCCAGATATACATTCGCAAGTGTCTGTGCCTCAACTCCCTGTGCCGCATCAACAACAAGAATCGCTCCGTCGCAGGCTGCCAGGCTTCGGGATACCTCATAGTTGAAATCGACGTGTCCAGGTGTATCGATCAAGTTGAAAATATACTCTTCTCCGTCATCTGCCTGATATACAGTACGGACTGCCTGTGCTTTGATCGTGATTCCACGCTCTCTCTCCAGATCCATGTTATCGAGAACCTGTGACTGCATTTCTCTGCTAGTCAAAAGTCCTGTCTGCTCAATGATACGATCCGCCAGTGTAGACTTACCGTGATCGATATGTGCTATAATGCAAAAATTTCTAATATGACTCTGATCAATTGTTGACAATACTTCTTCCTCCATCTATCTTTCTGACTGTTTTACAATAAAAAGTTCTACCGCAAGATTGTCTGTCAGCAATCCTGTCTTTACATCCTGCTCCAGCTGTGCCCCTTCTTCCATCACACGGCGCAGCTGTCCCATCTTAAACCGCTTCGCCTGTTCCATATTCTTTCCTGCCACAAATGGATGTAATCCTGCTTTAGACGCAATCTCTTTTCTTCCATATCCCTGGTTTGCAAGTGCCTTGACATGGAAAAGCATCCTGTACTGACGTACCAGCAGAAAAAGAATACGCATCGGCGGTTCTTTTAAAGCCAGCAGTTCATAATACAGATCCAGTGCTTTCTGCTGATTTCCGGCTGCAACTGCATCTACCATCTCAAAAATATGATTCGTGATCTGCGTCACACAGACGGCATCAATATCTTCCTTCGTGATCGTATCTCTCTCCAGTGCATAACAGAATACTTTCTCCAGCTCTCCCTGGATATTTTCCATGTCTGTTCCAACTTTATCGAGAAAATACACAATCACAGACTCCGAAATCTGCTTCTGCTCTTTTCGGACTAGACCTGCAACCCAGCGTTTCAGTGTTCCTGCATCCTGCGTGGACAGCTCTGCAATATATCCTTTCGCTTTCACTGCTTTGTAGAGCCTGTTTCTCTTATCAATCTCTTCTTCCACAAAGATAAAACAGGTTGTCTCTGGCATATCCTTGATATAATCCGCCAGATCTGCCCCTGCCGCAGTTTTAAAAAATCCCGTATTCTCAAATACGATCAGTCTGTGCTCTGCAAAGAAAGGTAAGGTCTCTGCAAGATCGATTGCTTCTTTCACTGGCGTATTCTTCCCTTCATAATACGAATAGTTCATCGTATCGCCTTCCGGAAGCATTGCCTTCACAAAACGGTTCTTATACTGTTTCTTCAGATATCCTTCTTCTCCGCAGAGAAGATATACCTGCTTAAATTGTCCTGATTTTAAATCTTCATTTAAGGTCTTCATAACTATTCTATTATAAATGAATAACCAATACTTTGACAAGAGCCTTTTTATCACCTGTTCCTATTCGCCTGTTCCTATTTCCATAATTTTATAAATACTTGTGAACCTTTATTTTTCGTCCATCACTCTTTAGTGTAATTGCGCCACATTCCTGCGTGGACAATACTTCACTTCCGATTTCCTGCAGGCGTTCCAGCGTCTCCTCATGTGGATGTCCATAGCGGTTCTCTATCCCCGCTGAGATCAATGTTAATCTGGGTTTCACAATCTGAAGGAAGTCTTCACTCCCTGAATTCTTCGACCCATGATGTCCTGCTTTTAAGATTGGACAGCTTTCCAACGTTCCGCTTTCCACCAGCTGTTCCTCTCCTCTTCCTTCCAGATCTCCTGTCAGAAGCATTTGAAATGCCCCATCCTTCAATTCAAGCACAACAGATGCTTCATTTCCTGCTTCCAGACAAGGTACCTCCTCCATCCTGCCACGTGTACGCTCGTTTTTCCTCGTTGTCAACGGAGCTATGCATTTTAAATATGTTCCGACTTCTTCTCCTGAATAAATTGTCAGCACTCTCGTCCCGTTTTCTTTCGCTATTTCTGCAAGATGGAGTAATTTCTCATCCATATATTCTTCCGGCGGCAGAACAAGCGCATCGATTTCCACTCCCTGTTTCTGATTTTGCAGAAGTTCCTGAATTCCATTGATGTGATCCGCATCACCATGTGTCACAAAAACATACTCCAGTTTTCTGACCCCCTGCGATAATAGAAATGGCTCTATCCGGTAAGTACCGACAGAAGACAGATCACTGCTCCCTCCATCCACCAGCATTTTCTTTCCTTCCCTGTCTCTTATAAAAATACAGTCCCCCTGTCCAACATCCAGAACAGTCACCTGAAGGTTTTTTGAATCATTATTGAGTATTCCGCATCCGCAGATCGATCCTGCTATGACAATACAAACAAGAAGTGAAAATCCCGCCTGTTTTCTTCGGTTATCTGTCTTATTTTTCATTGCATAAAACAGGAAGCACAAAAAGAACAGCACACCATAGTAAATAAGCACCCACCATAACTTTGGCTGTCCGGTCACAATCCTGCTGCCCGGAAGCGCTGATGTCAGCTCACATAATTTATCATAGAAGGACAACAGGCGATCACAGCTTCTGAATCCAATTTTTCCTATGGTTCCCGATAATTCTGAAAATAAAATTCCACCTATACCTGTCAACATCACAAATGGAAACAACGGAATTAAAATAACATTCAAAACGAGTGCATACGGCGGCACCTCAAAATAATAATACAGCATGATTCCCAGAAGCATTCCATTAACAGCTAAACTAATCTTAAATCCTTCCCATGCTTTCAAATGTGTTTTTTGTTCAAAAATTGGATACAATAATAAAATCCCAAGGATTGCACCAAATGAAAGTAAAAATGCCGCATCTAGCAGATACAACGGTTGATATATGCTTAAGATAGCTGCTGTAACCGCCAGACTTGTTGGCTGATCCACATCTCTCCCGGTAATTTCTGCCCCCATGCGGATAAAAAACATAAGAAGTGCACGAAGACTGGATACCTGTGGCCCTGTCATAACCAGATAGAAAAACAGAATCCCTCCTCCGGCAATTCCGGAAAACAGAAATGAATTTCCCATTCTTCTTAATAACCGGTAAACAGACATTCCGATCAGTGACATGTGTAATCCCGAAATTGCAAGCAGATGTCCTAATCCGTTCTTCTGATACAATTTTTTCATCTCCGGATCAAGTCCGCTTTTTTCTCCCAACAAGATTGCAGAAAGCATCGCGCCATGTGTTTTTCCCATCTGGCTTACAATCTTCCAGTTCCAGTAATTTTTCAGCCGGTCTAGCTGATTCCGTATGCTATTCCATCGTGATACAATCCAGTTCTTGTCTTTTTCAGACAAAACTATCTCAACCTGTTCTGCCTTTGTTAAAACCCCAACATGGATTCCCTGTTTTTGATAATAACTTTTTTGGTTAAAATTACCCGGATTCCTTGGCGGATGAAACGACTGTTTTGTCCCCCACACATTCAGCTTCTGTCCTATTTTCATTCTGTTTTTTTTACCGGATTTATTATTTTTTATTGTTACAAGGATTTTCTTTTCTTTGATTATCTGATTCTTACTCTTTTGATCTGTACAAGAAACAACCGCATCTTTCAGATAAATTGCAGTTGATTGTGATTTATTTTCAATTTTATAAACCGTGCCCTCGCAAATCACATCTTTCTCATCTGAAATCAATGTTTCTGCAAGGGACGGTTTCTGATCTTTTGTATTCTGTAAAAAACTCACTCTTACAAGCTGTATGGCAAGCAGTATAAGACATACCATACAGAGCGGGCGTTTTCTCATTCTTTGTTATCTGCTGCTATCCAGTCCTGCTCTTCATTCAATGGCTGTGACAAGTCCACCTTCTCCATGTATTTTGCATTCGATTCACCATTGATCGTAATCTGTACCTGCCTTACTCCTGCTCCCTCTACAAGAGAATCCACAATAGAATAAATCGTGATCTCAGGCAGTACATCATACGCACTGATCAGAAATGTGCTGTCAAAATTCACATAACAGATTCCATCCTTTGTTGTTACACTCAACAGATTAGCCGCTGGATTGATCGTTGGATATGCCCCCTCCTCAGATGGACCTTGCATCAGCTTTTCTACAATCAGCTTTTCTTTCAAGACATTACTGCTGTAATGAACATCAACCTCTTGCTTGACTAGTTTGGATCCATTCTGATCTGCAAAATACAATGTCAGTGTATCCGTTTGATAAGAACTTAACGAGGATCCTGTTGCATCAACAATGTCATCCTCATTCATTAAGCCAACATCATTTCCCTCATTATCTTTGAGCGGTTCCCCTTCCACACGGACAGATACTGCATCAATTCCATCAATCTGAAGCAGTGACTGCACAATTGCTGCCCGCATCAGTTTCTCATCTAAGGATTTCACTTCATAATATTCTTCACTGAAATCAATCTCAAGGATACTGCCCTTTAAAGCACAGTCGAGCAATTTCACCTGTTCCGGAATTGCCTGTGTATATTCAATTTCATTCGTTGGTTTCTTCATCTCATCGATTACAGATTCCGCCTTTTTTATCGCAGAATTGCCGCTGATCTTAGCTGCAACCTTTACAAGTCCTGTCTTGTCTGTATTCATACAGTAAATGTAAGATTCGCCTTCCTTTACTCCATAACGATCCCCACACGCAGTTACTGCGAGAGAAAGAATCAGAATAAGCAACACTGCGATTCCTTTTCTTTTTTTCATAACTTTTCTCCTAAGAAGCTGTATAGATCAGTGGAATTCTCACAGTAAATGTTGTTCCTTCGCCTTCTTCACTATATACTTTAATCGCACCTCTATGTGCAATCACAGCATTTCGCGCAATTGCAAGTCCAAGTCCCGTTCCTCCGATCTCTCTGGAATGAGATTTATCCACACGGAAGAAACGTTCAAAAACATGCGCCTGATCCTCTTTCGGAATTCCGATTCCTGAATCTTCTACTTTTACATAGAAAAATTTGTGGTCTGCATTCAATGATACATGAACCCATCCATTATCATGATTATACTTTACTGCATTTTCTACCAGATTAGAAATCGCAAGTGACAGTTTTGTCTCATCGATTTCAGCTGTGACCGGCCGAAAACTCTCCATTACGATCTCCACATTCTTTTTCTCTGCAATTGGTTTTAATCTCTTCAAAATCTGTTCCAGAAGTTCATTAATATTAACGGATTCAATATTCAGCGTCTGACCCTTCTTGTCCATCTTCACAAGTGATAAAAGATCTGTAATAATCTTATTCTCACGGTCAATCTCTTTTGCGATATCACCCATGAATTCCTGATACATCTCAACCGGAAGATTCTCCTGCTCCAGAAGTGAATCCGCCAGTACTTTCATCGATGTCATCGGGGTCTTCAGTTCGTGAGATACATTGGATACAAATTCTTCCCTGGAATCATCCAAAAGCTTCAGCCTTCCCATCATCTTATTGATCGCTTCGCTGATACTCTTTGTTTCTGTAAATGTATCCACATGCAGAACATCGTCGCTATACCCTGCACTTACATTCTCGATCGTAGCTGCAATCTGATGTAGCGGACGTACTACACGATCTGCTGCAAACACTGCAACAATCGTCAGAAAAATCATCACAAGACCAATAATCACGCTTCCCTGTGTGTATAATACATCCAGTGAATCCTCAATACTATCGGTTGAAACACTTGCCAGCATTACACCGCGAATCCGATCCTCTCCGGGTATTGCAATCGGTGCAGTCACCTCGATATAATGATTCTTCTTATCATAATTATTCGTGCTCGTCCCCTTCATACAGCGCACTACACTTTCAGATACATCCAGCTTTCCCTCATCCAGACTGTAAGTATCCTTGACTACCCTCAGCTGATCGTCAATCACCATAACTCTTCCGTTATAAATGTTAGTCAGCTGATTCAGACTGTCATTGACCACCTCTTGTGAGGTGTCCTCAAAATAATGACTCGCACTGATCTGATTCGTTAAAATTGTACATTGATTCTGAATTTCTGCTGTTCGAAGTGACACAGCACGTGACTCATAGACTTTTACGATTCCAAATAGTGCTACTACGCTGGGCACAAGCCCGGCAAGAAGCACTATGATAAAAATTCGGAATCTAAGATTGTTAAAGATCTTTTTCTTAAATGAAAATGTATTCTTACCCCTGGAAATAATAACCCACTCCCCACTTCGTATGTACGTATTTTGGTTCACTTGGATTCTGTTCTATCTTCTCTCGTAAACGACGGATATGTACATCTACAGTTCTTGCATCCCCCGGATAATCATATCCCCAGATCAGATTCAGCAGATTCTCTCTGCTGTAAACCTTGTTCGGATTCATCGCCAGAAGCTCAAGCACATCAAATTCCTTCGCTGTAAGATTGATCTCTCGTTCTCCGATAAAAACACGGCGTCCTTCGCAATCAATCTTCATATTCCCTTTCACAAGCACCGGACTGCCGGCCGGCTCTTCCTTGCGTTTCGCTGTTCTGCGCATGATTGCCTTGATTCTTGCCTTCACTTCAAGAATATTGAACGGCTTTGTAATATAATCATCCGCACCATATTCCAGACCAAGGATCTTATCCATATCCTCACTCTTGGCAGTCAACATAACAATCGGCATATCTGAAAATTCACGAATCTGCTGACATACCTGGAAACCATCCAGTTTCGGAAGCATGACATCAAGAAGTACAAGATCATACTCACATCTTCTCGCATATTCTAATGCTTCTTCTCCATCATAAGCGCAATCCACTTCCATTCCTTCCTGTTCCAGACTGAACCGGATTCCCTTTACGATTAATTTTTCATCATCAACAACTAATATCTTCTTGCTCATACTCCTCTTTCTGGCCGTTCTTCTGCCTGCTCCTATACCGTAATATCGTCTTTTATCTTATTAAATACGCCATCCTTGATTCCCTCGATCTTCTTGAGATCCTCTATACTCTGAAAGTTTCCATGCTCCTGCCTGTACTTCAGAATACTCTCTGCCTTTGATGCTCCGATTCCACTCAAGGTCATCAATTCTTCTTTTGCGGCTGTATTTATATTAATTTTATCACTGACTGATCCGCCTGCATTTCCATTCGGATCTGCCCACTGACCGGAAACAGATTGTGCTGACTCCTCTGCTTCTTCCTGCGTTGGCACATAGATTCGCTCTCCATCACTCAAAGCTTCTGCCTGATTGATCCAATCTGCAGCAGCATCTTCTGTCATTCCACCGGCCGCTTCCAATGCTTCGTAAATCCGTGCATCTGTCCTCAGTTCGTACACCCCCGGAGCATTCACAGCTCCACATACATGAACATATAACGTCTCCGGCAGTCCTTCTTCTGCATCTGTGCCACCCTGAGATCCTTTTTCTGACTCTGTTTTGGAATTTGAGGAATTCTTCTCTACATCAGATTCCCCCTCCAGTGTGAACTCTTCAAGTTCTTCCGCTGCGTCTTGCTTCTCTGCACAGCCACACAATCCCATGGTCAAAAAAGCCAAAGTTAAAGTCAATACAATTCCTTTTAGCATCTGCCCTTTACGGCATCTGCATATTTTCTTCCATCCGTTCTTCATCCTATTGCCTCACTGTTCTCAGACAGTCAGACTTCCCCTTAAAACCGGACATAAATATTGTAACGAATTTTTCTCAAAAATACAATAGACAATTTAACGCTTTGTTACAGACTTATTACAATACCCGTAAAACTGTCTATTCCCATTGGAAAAGAACAATTCCACCGGCTGCGATCAGCAATCCAATCAGTTTTCTCCATGAAAATGGTTCTTTTTCCATTCCGAACATTCCGGATAATGAGATCAGATAAGCAACCGCCAGCTGGGAAACAACAATGAAAAGTGCTGACCTTGCAGGTCCCAGAGCATCCACACTTTTAATCACAGTCCATGTGATTCCTGCTCCGATCACACCTCCCAGCAACATATAACGCGGCTGGACTTCCATAAGTGCTGTAACAGAGTCTCTTCCTGTTGCCAGCCAGACAAACAGACACAAAAGAAATGCTGAAAGCTGTACCCACCCATTGCTTACCCAGACTCCTGTCGTCTTTGTCACCTGCGTGTTGAACACTCCCTGTACACTCATCAGCGCACCTGATAGCAGTGCAATCAAAAAACCGGCCATAAGCTCATACCTCCCTATAGAAATAGTATAAGCAAATGCCGGCTTTTTTATGTATAAGATCTCTTATACAAGTGCACGTTTCAGTTTTTCGATCATCTCATCGATATGCTTTTCTTCTACAATCAGCGGTGGAACAAAACGGATGACATTTCCTTGCGCCTGAATGATCAAAAGCCCTTCTTCGATTGTCTTTTTATTTACTTCTGCAAGAGGTTTTGTAATCTCGATTCCCTGCATCAGACCTTTTCCTTTTCTTTTGACAACACAGTCCAGCTCATCCACAAGCTCATCCAGTTTTTTTGTCAGATATGGAGCAACCTGATTCACATGCCCCACAATATCCTCACGTTCAAAGATCTCGATTACTTTCTTGACTGCAGTACATGCTAATGAGTTTCCACCGTATGTTGCGCCGTGATCTCCCGGCTGCAGAGAATATTTTGCCACTTCTTCTGTCATTGCAAATGCACCGACCGGAATTCCGTTTCCGATTGCTTTCGCCATAGTCAGAATATCCGGTTTTACACCAAATCCCTGCCATGCAAACATATTTCCGGTTCTTCCCATTCCACACTGCACTTCATCACAGATCATCAGGATTCCATTTTCATCACAGATTTTACGGATTCCTTCCATAAATTCCTGTGTTGCAAGATTGATTCCCCCTTCGCCCTGCAGCGGTTCCAAAATAATTGCACAAGTCTTATCATTTACCAGTGCTTTCACACTGTCAAGATCATTAAACTCTGCAAATCTCACACCTGGAACAACCGGCTCAAACGGTTCTCGATAAGAATCATGTCCTGTCACAGAAACTGCTCCGAAGCTTCTTCCATGAAAAGAATTCTGCATTGCTATAAATTCATATCTTCCTGTCTTCTTTGTGTAAGCATATCTTCTGGCTGCTTTCAAGGCACCTTCGTTTGCCTCACCACCACTGTTTGTAAAGAAAACTCTGTCCATTCCGGAAATGCGATTCAGTTCTTTTGCTGCCTCTCCACAGCTCTCGTGAAAATAAAGATTTGATGTATGGTATAACTTGTCAATTTGGTCTTTTAATGCCTGATTCAGTTCTTTATTATCATATCCAAGTCCTGACACAGCAAATCCTGCTGCAAAGTCAAGATATTCTTTTCCTTCTGTATCATACAGATACATTCCTTCTCCGTGATCCAGTGCAATCGGGAATCGATTGTATACATGGATCAGGTTCTCTTCTGCCGCCTGTATTTTACTGTTCACCATCATAATACCTGCTTTCTTTCTGATTTAAAATTGCTGTACCGATTCCTTTGTTTGTAAAGATTTCAAGCAACAGGCAATGTGGGATTCTTCCGTCCAGAATATGTACACGTGACACACCATTTTCAATCGCATCAATACAATTCTGAAGCTTTGGAAGCATTCCACCTCCAATATATCCGTCTGTAATCAATTCCTTGGCTTCTTTGATCTCCAGTTCAGAAATCAATGTAGATGGATCTTTCGGATCTTTATAAACACCTTCAATATCTGTCAGGAACGCAAGCTTCTCAACCTTCATGGCACGGGCAATTGCACAGGCTGCATCATCTGCGTTGATATTATAAGTATTGTATTCCTCATCCATACCAACCGGGCAAATGATCGGAAGGAAATCTTTTTCCAAAAGGTCATACAAAATCTCTGCATTTACTTTCTTGACATCTCCTACGAATCCGATATCCTGTCCGTCTGAAAGCTTCTTCTCAACCTGGAGTAGATTTCCATCCTTTCCACTGATTCCGATCGCACGCACGCCAAGACTCTCTACAAGCTGTACAAGACTCTTATTTACACGACCAAGAACCATCTCCGCAATCTCCATTGTCTCTGCATCTGTCACACGAAGTCCGTTGATAAACTCTGCTTCCTTTCCGACTTTTCCAACCCACTTGCTGATTTCCTTACCACCGCCATGCACGATGATCGGTTTGAATCCACACAGTTTCAGAAGTGTAACATCCTCGATCACTCTGCGTTTCAGGCTTTCATCTACCATGGCACTTCCGCCATATTTTACTACGATGATTTTACGGTTAAAGCGCTGGATATAAGGAAGTGCCTCGATCAGCACCTGCGCTTTATCCAGATATTTCTGCATATTGCTTGTCATTTTTTCTGTCTCCCTTTTTCTGTATTTTCTATTTTTTCAGCGTCTTTAAAGAAACAATAATTTCTCTATAGGTTAACTTCTGTAATCCGCATTGATATCAATGTATCCATGTGTCAGGTCACAGCCCCACGCAGTAGCTTCTGCATCTCCGGCTTTCAAGTCAGCAATCGCTGTCACTTTTTCCTGTGAAAGGATCTCTGTTGCCTTTTCTTCGCTATAATCTGTCGCTGTTCCATTAGCAATGATCTGAAGCTTTCCTGCACTGCTCTCGAAGAACAGATCTACCTGCTCCGGATCAAACTTTGCTCCGGAATATCCCATTGCACAAAGGATTCTTCCCCAGTTCGCATCATGTCCTGCGATCGCAGCCTTTGTAAGATTCGAGCATACAACAGATTTTGCAAGAACCTTTGCCTGCTCTTTTGTCTGTGCTCCGACAACCTTTACTTCAAAAAGTGCTGTTGCACCTTCTCCGTCTCCCGCCATTGCCTTCGCAAGTGTCTCGTTTACATAATGAAGCGCCTCTTTGAATGCGTCGAATGCCGGTGTGCCTTCTTTGATCTTCTCATTTCCGGCCATTCCATTTGCGAGAAGGAGTGCTGTATCATTTGTTGAAGTATCTCCGTCAACAGAGATCATGTTATAAGTATCCTCAACATCACTGCTCATTGCCACCTGAAGTGCTTTTTTGGAAATTTTTGCATCCGTTGTAATAAATGCAAGCATTGTACACATGTTCGGATGAATCATTCCGGAACCTTTCGCCATTCCTCCGATCGTCACTTCTGTATCTCCTGCCATAAATGTAACCGCAACTTCTTTTTTCTTCGTATCAGTTGTCATGATTGCTTTCGCAGCTTCTGTTCCACTTGCCAGATCAGCTTTCTTTTCCTTGGCAAGTTCTGTAATTCCGGCTTTGATCTTATCGATTGGAATCTGCATTCCGATAACTCCTGTAGAACCTACAAGAACACCTTTCTCATCGATTCCAAGAACTTTTCCTGCCTCTTTTGCTGTCTCTTCACAGTATTTCATACCTTCCTCTCCGGTACACGCATTTGCAATTCCAGAGTTTACAATAACTGCCTGTGATTTCTGTTTGCTCTCTACAATCTGTCTGTCCCACTTCACCGGAGCTGCCTTTACTACATTCGTTGTAAATGTTCCGGCGACTTTACACGGTTTCTCACTGTAAATGATCGCCATATCTGTACGTCCCTGGTATTTGATTCCTGCTGCTGTTGCTGCTGCTTCAAATCCTTTTGCTGCGGTAACTCCGCCTTCGATTATCTTCATATAACTTGCTTCCTTTCTGCTTATTGTTCATTGAATGCTGTAATATTTTCTTCATTTAAAATAAAATCATAATAATTCACATCAAGTCGTTCCGTCCATCCGATTGTATTCCAAAATGCATTTCCTACATTATTCTGTGCAAATGCGATCAGACAAACCTTATTGATCTTCTCTGCCTGGAGTGCTTTCATTGTATGCACGACCATGTCTTTTCCGATTCCATGTCTTCGGTATGCCTCATCCACACATACATGATAGAGACTTCCCTGTCTTCCATCATGACCACAGAGAATACTTCCGACGATTTTTCCTTCTTTCACTGCGACAAAACTCGTTGTCGGATTCCGTCGCAGAAACCTTTCGACACCTTCTTTTGAATCATCGATACTGCGGATTCCGAATCCCCGGATCTTCTTCCATAATTTATATACTTCATCATAATCCTCTATTGTCATTACACGTATCATACATACCACCTTTATCAATATAACCTATGGGAACATCGGAACGAGTTCAAGTCCTTCACTCTCCGGAAGACCAAACAGCAGATTCATATTCTGAACCGCCTGTCCTGCGGCACCTTTTACAAGGTTGTCAATGGCTCCCATCATAATGATTCGTCCTGTTCTCTCATCGATCTTAAATCCAATGTCTACGTAGTTGCTTCCTTCTACCCATTTGGTCTCCGGACACTGATCTTTCTCCAGAACACGAACAAATTTCTCATCTGCATAATATTTATCATAAATTGCTTTTACTTCTTCATATGTAACTTTTTTCGTAAGCTTTGCGTACTCTGTAGCAAGAATTCCTCGATTCATCGGAACTAAATGCGGTGTGAAGTTCAACACAACTTTCTCTCCTGCTGCGTATCCAAGCTGTTCTTCAATTTCAGGTGTATGGCGGTGTGTTGCAACTCCATATGCCTTAATATTTTCATTCACTTCACAGTAAAGATTCGGAAGCTTTGCTCCTCTTCCTGCACCTGATGTTCCAGACTTCGCATCGATGATCAGAGTGCTCATATCGATCAGTCCTTCCTTTGCAAGCGGATATGCTGTCAGGATAGAACATGTTGTATAACATCCCGGATTGGCCACGATACGTGCATCCTTCACTTTGTCTCGGTTGATCTCGCACAATCCATAGACAGCTTCATCAATATACTGCGGTGCTTTGTGTTCGATTTTATACCACTCTTCGTAAACCTTCACATCTTTCAGACGGAAATCTGCACTGAGATCAATGATCTTTGTCTTTGAAAGGATTTCTTCATTGATCAGAGATGCACACAGTCCCTGCGGGGTTGCTGTGAAGATCACATCTATCTGTTCGGCAAGCTCATCCATGTTATCATCCATGCATTTTGCATCTACAATCTGAAACATGTTTCTATATACATCTGCATATTTCTGATCTACATAACTTCTGGATCCGTACCAGACAATCTCTGCATCTTTATGTCCCATCAATATTCTTACGAGCTCGCCGCCTGCATAACCGGTTGCTCCAATAATTCCGACCTTAATCATCATTCTCAAGTCCTTTCTTTTCTCATTCCCTCGAAATACTCCCGGGAATTACTTGTTTGCTGTACCACGGTAACGTATTACCGCAATCATTTCTCCTTATAATATACCACTTTAATCGGGATGTAAAGCTTTTCTTAAAATGAATGTATAAAAATACACGTTATTCATTTTCATGTGCATAATAATACATCTTTCATGTATAATATGCAAGTATTTTTTTCAAAAAGTTTTTTGCTACATAAAACAGCGATGATAAACGTAACTATTCCTACGTCTATCATCGCCGATCTACTTTTCTTCTATTTATCTATCTTCTATATAGAAAATATCATTCTTATTTTCCAAAGAAGGATTAAGGTCTAAGTCCCATTCCGCCTTCTAATGTAATTGTCTCGCCGTTCATATATTTGAAATCCGGTGATGCAAGCTGTACACACGCTCTTCCAATCTCTTTCTCTACATCTCCGTAATGTCCTGCCGGCGGCATCTTTACATTCGCCTTAAATGCATCCGGATATGCTTTCTGGAAGTTTTCAAGCTGTGCTGTCCATGCAAGCGGGCACACAATATTCACATTGATTCCGTCTACTCCCCATTCTGTAGCTGCTACTCTTGTCAGTCCTCTGACACCTTCCTTCGCTGCTGCATACGCACACTGTCCGTAATTACCGAAAAGGCCTGCTCCTGATGCAAAGTTGATTACGGATCCCTGTGTTTCCTTCAAATATGGATAACATGCCTGCATATAATAAAATGTTGCATAAAGTCCTGAATAAATCGCAAGATCAAACTGCTCTGTTGTATGATCTGCAAGAGTTACTCCTGATGCAGAAGCCTGTGCATTATTAATAAGAACATCAATTCTTCCGAATTCCTCAACTGCCTGCTTTACAACGTGCTCAACTGCTGCCTTGTTATCTGCTCCCGCATTGACATCTGCCTGTACTGCAAGCACTTTCACTCCATAGAGACGTTCCAACTCTTCTTTCGCGTCTTCCAGCTTCTTTACATTTCTTCCTGTAAGAACAAGATTCGCACCTTCTTTGGCATAAGCTGTTGCAATACCATATCCGATGGATCCACAGCTGCCATCACTTAGTACTGCACGTCCTCCTCCCGTAATGATTGCTGTCTTTCCTGTAAGAAATCCCATTTGTTTTCCCTCTCTTTCTTGCTCACATGCCCTTCTGACTTTTATATTAAACAGATAGGTTGTGATCCGTTTTCGTCTGACTATCTAAATATTTTTTAGGTCAGTTTCTTTGATATCTTTATATTATCAGACACATTTACTAAAATCAACAGCTTTTCACGATATATTTTTAACATATTCGTCAAATATATCACAATTCAAAATAACAGTACCTAACTTTTTTGTTTTTCTAGTTTCACATCTTCTCCGTCACATCTTGCATATTTTCACTCATTTTTTCTTCGTTTTATTCATTTTTTGTACATTATATGTAATTTTATGCATTTTATTCATTTTTTCAAAATAATACTTGCATAATTATAAAATGTGGTGTATAGTAGGTTTTAGCTTATTAAAGCGGCAAACTTTAGAACTCAAGAAACTGAGGAAACAGAAATTTATAAAAATACATTTAGGAGGCAATAAAATGAGTAAAGAAAAAGTTGTATTAGCATATTCAGGTGGTCTTGATACTACAGCAATCATCCCGTGGCTGAAAGAAACATTTAACTATGACGTTATCTGCTGTTGCATCGATTGTGGACAGGGAGAAGAACTGGATGGCCTGGATGAAAGAGCAAAACTTTCCGGAGCTTCTAAATTATATATTGAAAATATCATTGATGAATTCTGTGATGACTTCATCGTTCCTTGTGTAAAGGCCGGAGCTGTTTATGAGAACAAATACCTTCTCGGAACTTCCATGGCTCGTCCGGCAATCGCTAAAAAACTGGTTGAGATTGCACGTAAAGAAGGCGCTGTTGCAATCTGTCACGGTGCAACAGGAAAAGGAAATGACCAGATCCGTTTCGAGCTTGGTATCAAAGCTCTTGCTCCGGACATCAAGATCATCGCTCCATGGCGTATGACAGATGTATGGACAATGCAGTCCCGTGAAGACGAGATCGATTATTGTAAAGCTCATGGAATTGATCTTCCATTTGACGCAAAGCACAGCTACAGCCGTGACCGTAACCTGTGGCACATCAGCCATGAAGGACTTGAACTTGAGAATCCGGCAAATGAGCCAAACTACGATGATCTTCTCGTGCTGAGCACAACACCAGAGAAAGCACCAGACAAAGATGAATACGTTACAATGACATTTGAAGCAGGTGTTCCAAAGAGCGTAAACGGAAAAGAGATGAAAGTTTCTGAAATCATCACAGAACTGAACCGTCTCGGAGGAAAACATGGAATCGGAATCGTTGATATCGTTGAGAACCGTGTTGTTGGAATGAAATCACGTGGTGTTTACGAGACTCCTGGTGGAACAATCCTTATGGAAGCACATGACCAGCTTGAAGAGCTCGTTCTCGATCGTGCTACATATGAAGTTAAGAAAGATCTTGGAAATAAATTTGCTCAGATCGTATACGAAGGAAAATGGTATACACCACTTCGTGAAGCAATCCAGGCATTTGTTGATGTTACACAGCAGTATGTAACAGGAGAAGTTAAGTTCCGTCTCTATAAAGGAAATATCATCCGTGCCGGAGAGACATCTCCATACTCACTGTACAGCGAATCCCTTGCAAGCTTCACAACAGGAGATCTGTATGATCATCATGACGCTGACGGATTCATCAACCTGTTCGGACTTCCTCTGAAAGTTCGTGCTATGAAAATGCAGGAAGTAGAATCACAGAAGAAGTAAGAGGAATTTGTTGAACTTGGATTCATACAATTAAATCGAATACTTTCATTAGAATGATACGCAAGGACAGCCCTACTATTACCATGGGCACCGGCCCGCTCTACCTCATCCCTTTGAAAGTATGTAACATAAGAGCCAGAACAGTTACCGTGTGTGGTGCCTGTTCTGGCTCTTATTAACATACTGAACAAAGTGTATTCGGAACGCTCCTGCCTTACATGTGCCTATGGCAACAGTAGTACTGTCCTTGCTCACATAACTCAAAATAAAAATTTCTGTTCCAATCGGAGTGAATCCAGAAAACAAATACGACCATCAAAACGTAAAGTGAAAAAGAAACGTTATCGACTACGATTATGTTTCCGAAATTATTTCTTTCCCCAAAGTTCGTCTGCTTTTGTTCTCCACTCTTTGGCATAATGTTCGCATTTTCCGCAGAGATGTTCTACACTTTCCGGGGACTGTAGGTCTGTTGATTTTGCGCCGGTTTCGTGTACCATCTGCTGCAGTTTTTCCGGGTTTTCGAGCATTGGGCACGGACGCAGATGATTGTTGTTAAATGGCTGATTGTTATGGTAAGCCATAAACAGTGGCTGGCGTAATGCATCAAGAACGCTTACTTCTTTAATATTTGCACTTGAATAATGAACAAATACACATGGCTCTGCATCTCCATTTGCATTAATATGGAAGTAATTTCTTCCGCCGGCAATACATCCTCCTACAAACTCTCCATCATTCTGGAAATCGAATGCAAAGAGCTGTTTTCCACCTGTCAATCCACGGATCTCACGGATGCGGTGATACATGTATTCTCTCTGCTCTTTTGTTGGAAGCAGATCCAGTGCTGCATCATTTCCAACCGGCATGTAGTGGAAATACCATGCATAACGACATCCTTTTTCAATAATCATATCAAGGAATTTGTCGGATGTTACTGTATCAATATTAGCGCGTGTATAGCAGATTGATGTTCCAAAAATCAAGCCGTATGTTTTCAAAAGATCCATTGCATGCATAACTTTCTGATAAACGCCTTTTCCACGGCGTCCGTCGTTGACTTCCTCGTATCCTTCCAGACTGATGGACAATGACAGATTACCAACACGCTGCATCTCCTGGCAGAACTCATCATCTACAAGTGTTCCGTTTGTAAATGCGTGGAATACGCAGTCGTTGTGTTTCTCGCACAAACGGATGACATCTTTCTTTCTCACGAGAGGCTCTCCGCCTGTCAGCATATAAAGATAAATTCCAAGTTCTTTTCCCTGTGTGATCACACGATCCATATCTTCAAAAGAAAGATTCAAAAGATGTCCGTACTCTGCTGCCCAGCATCCGGTACATTTCAGATTACATGCGCTGGTTGGGTCCATCAGAATCAGCCATGGAATGTTACACTGATATTTTTCACGTGACTCGTGCATTAACTTTGTTCCATAAAGCATTGCGTCAAATCCAAGATTTAATGCTGTTGTCTTAAGGACATGCGGATCTACTTCATCAAAAAGTCTGTTCAGATACTGAACCCATTTGTTGTCCGGATCCTGAATCATCTTTCTTGCAGCTTCATAAGACCCTGGCTGGAAACGATCTTTTGCAAAATTTTCTGTAAGATCTACAAGCTTAAGAAGTGCTTTCGTTCTATCATCTGTCTTGTTCATATATTTAAGTACTTTATCTGCTGCCAAACCAAATGCTGCTCTTTCTGCCTGAAATTTTAATCCTGCCATTTTTTTCACCTTTTCCTTACTTTTCAAGGAACCTTTCTTAAGTATAAGCTATTATTCCATACTTTAGCATTTTCCTTTTTTTCATGTAAGATTCAGATTTTTTTGAATGTGTTGTGGTTTCAACATTTTCTTTCTGTTGTTCTTTTTCGGCTACAAATCATGTGAAATGTATCCGAAATATCAAGAAATCTCAACACTATGTTCTTGAAAAGTCATGTTAAAGAACTGTCAATCTTAGAAACTTTTTTAATCACATTCTCTTTTTTATGGTATAATATTTCCATTGTAGAAAGGATTTGAACAAATGACAGAAGTGAAAAAAGAACTGACAAAAGATTTGCTGGCACTCTCTTTCAAAGAACTTATTATGAAGATGCCTTTTGAAAAGATTACAGTTAAGATGATTACCGACGGAGCGGATGTAATCCGTCCGACTTTTTATAAACATTTTCAGGACAAGTATGAAATTCTCGAATATATCCTCGAAAAGGAAATCAAAGATAAAATCCGGGTACTGATTGAAAATGACATGGAAGACGATCTTCTCCGTCTTCTTTTCACCTGTCTTTCTAAAGACAAAGAATTTTATAAGAGACTTTATTTGATCGAAGGTCCTAACTCCTTCGATCATCTGATGTTCCAATTTATTTATGATACATTGCTTAGATTATTAAACAAATATCCATTGAAATCACCTGCGAAGCTCCAGATACTCAGTCGCGAGACAATTGCGCGATTTTATACCTTTGGGCTCGCAGATTCTGTAAAATATGCAATCATGCATGATATCACATATACCCCGGAAGAGATTGCAGCTGCTTATGATTATCTGATTCATAACTCTGCATTTGATCTTGTGGAACATCCAAAGATTTGATAATACACAAAGGGCTTAGGAACAATTTTTAGACATATTACCGCTGTCTTCCATTTACTCCTAATTTCATCATAAGCGCTTCTTGAAGAATCTGAGAGAAATTAAGATTCTCTCGAATAGCCGCTTCATTTAACCATTCTGGAATACTGAGCGTCTTTTTTACAGCCTTTGATCTGTGCTTTCTCCGATACTCTGCCATATCAAATTCTATAATTACCAAAATCCCATCTTCAGGATCCACCGTTTCAAATTCTGATGCTTTTGGGATATCAGTTCCTTCATCTTCTATACTGGACAATGACAAACCTAATGCATCTATCGCCATTTCATATGCTTCATCCATGCTATCGCCCTGTGTCATGCATTCAGGAAAATCTGGAAAGCTAACCCAGAAACCGCCTTCTTCTGCTTTATGAAAAACAGCTGGATAAAATAATCTATTCTTCATCAAATAACCTCTCTTTCAAGCGACAGGACTATCTAAGCCCTGCCTGTTTAAGTAATAATACTACGTAAAAATACGTGTGTCAACGTATTTTTACGTATCATTACAAGGGCGCTGGAAATCTTTAACCTTACTATATTTCTCTCTTCTTAGAAACTATGAAATCATAAAGTTAAACATCAAAAATAACGCAGACAATATCTCTACCATCTGCGTCATTTCTCATAATTCTTGAAATCTTTCCAAGCACTTTATTTTAAGAATTTCTTCTCAATTATTTCATTACAATGTTAATAATCTTCTTCGGAACATAGATCTCTTTGATCACATTTCCTGTCAGTTTATCAGCGATTGCCTCTTTACCTGCTGCGATTGCATCATCTTTGGAGATGTCAGCCGGGATCTCGATTACAGCTTTTGTCTTACCGTTGATCTGAACCGGAATCTTGATCTCATCATCTTTCATCTCGTTCTCGTCATATTTCGGCCATCCTGCATTGAAGATTGTCTCTTCACGTCCAAGCTGCTCCCACATCTCTTCTGCAAAGTGTGGTGCAAATGGAGAAAGAAGTACTGCGATTGTCTCGAGTGTCTCTTTGTCGATTCCGCCCTCTTTCTTTGCAACTTCCATGAACTTGTTATTGTACTCCATGAATCCGGAGATAACTGTGTTCAGGCTGAAGCTTTCAAGTCTTGTTGTGATATCATATACCATTCTGTGACGAAGTTTGATCATCTCTTTTGTAGGCTGAATATCCTTCTCCTTGCTTTCCATAAGGATATTCCAAAGACGCTTCAGGAAACGGTTTACGCCGTCAATTCCACGGTCATCCCACTCTGCATCCAGCTCCGGTGGTCCTACGAAGAGCTCATACATTCTCAGGGAGTCGCATCCGTAATCACGTACGAGATCATCCGGTGATACGACATTTCCTTTGGACTTACTCATCTTAATTCCGTTCTTACCTGTGATCATACCCTGATTGAACAGCTTACGGAACGGCTCATCAAAGTCAATTGCTCCGATATCGCACAGGAATTTTGTATAGAATCTGGAGTATAGAAGGTGAAGTACAGCATGTTCTACACCACCGATGTACATATCTACCGGAAGCATCTCGTCTGCTTTTTCCCTGGAAACGAGTGCTTCTGAATTATGATTATCTACATAACGCAGGAAATACCAGGAGGAGCCTGCCCACTGTGGCATTGTGTTTGTCTCTCTCTTGGAATCACTTCCACAAACCGGACACTTGCAGTTTACCCACTCATCGATTGCAGCAAGTGGTGACTCACCTGTTCCTGTTGGCTCGTAGGAATCTACCTCCGGCAGACGAAGCGGGAGTTCTTCTTCCGGTACCGGAACATTTCCACACTTCGGGCAGTGAATGATCGGGATTGGCTCTCCCCAATAACGCTGACGGGAGAATACCCAGTCACGCAGCTTGTAGTTTACTGTTGCGCGTCCGATTCCCATCTCTTCGATCATATGCGGAGCTTCTTTCTTAAGCACAGAAGACTCCATACCATTCCACTCACCGGAGTTGATCATAGTTCCGACTGCATCTGTATATGCCTCTGTCATATTCTCGATCTCTTCTCCGTCTTTTGCGATAACCTGAATGATCGGAATATTGAATTTTGTTGCGAACTCGAAGTCACGGTCATCATGTGCAGGTACACACATGATTGCTCCTGTACCGTAGTCAGCCAGTACATAATCAGACAGCCAGATTGGTGTCTTTGCTCCATTCAGTGGGTTGATCGCATAGCTTCCTGTGAAGACACCTGTCTTCTCTTTGTCCTGCATACGGTCAACATTAGACTTCATAGATGCATCATAAATGTATTTTTCTACAGCTTCTCTTGTCTCATCTGTTGCGAGAGATGCTGCCAGTTCATGTTCAGGAGCAAGTACCATAAATGTAGCTCCGTGGAGTGTATCCGGTCTTGTTGTATAAACAGTGATCTTCTCCTCTCTTCCTTCTACCGGGAAGTCAACTTCTGCACCGTAAGATTTTCCGATCCAGTCAGCCTGCATCTTCTTAACCTTCTCCGGCCAGTCAAGTTTATCAAGATCATTCAACAGACGGTCTGCATATTTTGTGATACGAAGCATCCACTGACGAAGGTTCTTCTTTGTGACCTCTGCACCGCAACGCTCACATTTACCATTCACAACCTCTTCGTTTGCAAGACCTGTCTTACATGACGGACACCAGTTAATCGGGAACTCTTTCTCATAAGCAAGACCTTCCTTAAACATCTTCACGAAGATCCACTGTGTCCACTTGTAGAACTCAGGATCTGTTGTATTTACTTCCATATCCCAGTCATACAGCGCTGCGATATCATTGATCTGTCTCTTGATGTTCGTAATATTCGCCTCTGTGGATTTCGCCGGGTGAACGCCCATCTTGATCGCATAGTTCTCAGCCGGAAGACCGAATGCATCCCATCCCATTGGATGAACGATGTAGTATCCCTGCTGTAATTTATAACGGCTCCATACATCAGAGATTACATATCCTCTCCAATGTCCTACATGAAGACCATTTCCTGATGGATACGGAAACATATCCAGGCAGTAATATTTTGGCTTCTTGTTTCCGTCTTTTCCATTTCTTGGATTGACCGGTGTCTCTTCCCATTTCTCACGCCATTTTTTCTCAATGGCTTTGTGATTGTAAACAATCTTTGTACCCATGTACTTAATTCCTCTCTTTCATCAATATAAAGAAAAGCCTCTTCTTCTCATATATCCAAGAGACGAAAAGGCTTTAATTCCGTGGTACCACTCTTATTCATCTGACACAAAGTTCAAATGCACTCATTCATTCTATAACGGGAACTCCCGCCTCCGGCTAATCAATATAACATCTTTTCACCGAAAGAACTCCGAGGTCAGTTCAAAGTCTGTGCTGCTGCCTCACACCAACCGACAGTTCTCTGAAAAGCATCTTTTCCTTCTACTACTCCTCATCTGCGTTTTTACAATATACCTATTCATTATAAAAACTATATGATTATAAGTCAAGGCTTTTTCTTCTTAAAGGCCTCTTTTTATTGCCGGTTTCCATTCCACCACTTGTCCCTGCTCCAGTGATTTCTTCACATCGATCAAACGCTGATTTTCTGATCCTCTGAACAGCAGTGTAATATTTTTCTTATCTTCCTCAAATCTTCCATCCACAAGTACGTCCAGCATAGAAAGCATCTCATCCGTATACTCGCATCTCGCTCTGCTTTCTTTCTTCAGTTCCTCATCGAACAAATAACCACTGTAACACCAGATGTTCTTCTCCGGATAACGCTCTTTCACTTTTCTTAAAAGCTTCACAAGCACCTCTTGGTTCTCAGGTTCAAATGGCTCTCCACCAAGCAATGACAATCCATCAATATAACTCGGCTTCAACGCTTCCAGAATCTCTTCTTCTGTTTCTTCCGTAAATTTCTTTCCATAATTAAAATCCCATGTCATACTGTTAAAACATCCCTTACAATGATGCCTGCAGCCTGACACGAAAAGGGCAACACGAACACCCTCTCCATTTGCAATATCACATTTTTTGATTTCTCCGTAGTTCACTTTGAATCCTCTTTTCCACTTATTCCAAAATACATTTCGTATCATAGCATTGATTGGAATTTTCTTTCCATTTACTCCTATCATACCATATCTTTTCATCTTTTGCTATCTTAAGTGATGCTGCTCAGAAGCAACAGCTCATTATCGAAAAGCATTGAACATTGTACATAAATATGTTATCCTATTTTAAAGCATATTTTCTAAAACATCTAAATTCATATAAAAGGTTTCATTACAGGTAGAACGTACCTGCCAAATCAGAAAATTCATGCTTTTAAAATCCATTATTTAAAGCAGAGGTTTTCTGATAGAGAGAACTTCTGTGAAAATCACATAAGGAGGTCTCTTAGATGAAACAAAAGAGAAAGCAATTGCCGGAAAAACAGCAGCCGGCAGATGGAAAGCTGCTTCAGTGGCATCCTGCATTTTATGCAGACTTACAGATTGAATTCAGAGAAGAAAAAGAAAAATTAAAATTTGAACGGGAGTATCTATTAAGTTCAAAGCCAATGGCAATTGATGTGTTGATCATTAAAAAGAAAAATGCAGAGCCGATCCATAAAAATATCGGGAAAATATTCCGCAAGTATAATATTATCGAATATAAATCACCATCCGATTCACTTTCCGTGGACGATTTCTATAAGGTTTATGGATATACAAATTTTTATAAAGCAGATACAGGTAAAGTAAATGAAATCCCGATTCAGGAGCTGACGATCACCTTAGTGTCAAAACGATATCCAAGAGAACTGATCAGACATTTGAAAGAAGTACGCCACTACACTATTGATAATCCGGAAGAAGGGATTTATTATGTAATTGGAGATATCTTACCGATTCAGGTTCTTGTAACAAATCAGTTGTCACCGGAGAAAAATCTTTGGTTATATAGTTTGACAGATACCCTGGAAGATATGTCTGTTACCAGACAGCTTTTAGAGGATTATAAAAAGAACAAGGAGAATCAGCTGTATCAGTCTGTTATGGAGATTATAGTAAAAGCAAACGAGAATCGGCTAAAGGAGGGAAAACGAGATATGTGTAATGCGTTATTAGAATTAATGAAAGATGAATTAGATGAAAAAAGAGAAGAAGGCATAAGAGAAGGCATAAAAGAAGGGGAATCTCTTGGAGAAAACAGGATTAATCAGCTGATTTTGAAGTTATCCGAACTAAACAGAACTGATGAGATTCTCAAGGCAGCTGCCGACAGGGAATATCAGAAGAAGTTATTGAAAGAGTTGGGACTTTAAAAGCCCCAATACCCAAGGACAGAGTTTGTCAATATCCAAAGGACATTTATTGACCTGTCCCGCATTTCTTGCAAGACGCACAAAAATAATGAGCTATCGCGCGACAGCTCATTATTTTAATCTCTTATGGACTTTATCTGATTTTTCACTACATCTTTTCAACAATCCGCATCAGCATTAATCCATTACGAACAATCAGCATTTCTGCCGGATATCAATTCTACAGATGCAGAACTCTCTCCTTGATCTCCTGCGTTCTTCCCTGATTCCAGAACTGAGTTCCGATATATCCGCAGGTACGTCTTGCAACATTCAGTGTATCCTGGTTGCGGTTTCCGCAATGTGGACACTCCCATACGAGCTTTCCTTCCTCATCTGTTATAATCTGAATCTCTCCGTCATATCCACATTCCTGACAGTAATCACTCTTTGTATTGAGTTCCGCATACATAATGTTGTCATAAATGAAACGGATGACCTGAAGTACAGCTGCAATGTTGTCTTTCATATCCGGAACTTCTACATAGCTGATCGCTCCACCGGAAGAAAGTGCCTGGAACTGAGATTCAAACTTCAGTTTTGAGAAAGCATCAATCTCTTCTCCGACAAATACATGATAGCTGTTTGTAATATAACTCTTATCTGTAATTCCAGGAACAATGCCAAATCTCTTCTGCAGACATTTTGCGAACTTATAGGTTGTACTTTCAATCGGTGAACCATAGATACTGAAAGCAACGTTCGTCTCCTCTTTCCACTGGTTACATGCATCGTTCATGTGCTTCATAACATCCAGTGCAAATGGTGTAGCATCCGGATCTGTATGGGATTTTCCTGTCATATATTTCACACACTCGTAAAGTCCTGCATATCCAAGAGAAATCGTTGAATATCCTCCATAGAGAAGTTTATCAATCGGTTCTCCCTTCTTCAGGCGGGCAAGTGCTCCGAACTGCCACAGAATCGGTGCTGCGTCAGACAGTGTTCCTTTCAGACGGTTGTGTCTGCACATCAATGCGCGATAGCAAAGTTCCAGTCTGTCATCAAAGATCTTCCAGAACTTATCCATATCTCCACCGGAAGAAAGTGCAACGTCAACAAGGTTGATCGTAACAACTCCCTGATTGAAACGTCCGTAGAACTTGTAGTTTCCGTTCTCGTCTTTCCATGGGCTTAAGCAGCTTCTGCATCCCATAACCGGGAAACAATTTCCTTCTTTAAGCTCTTTCATCTTTTTCTCGGAAATGTAATCCGGAACAAGACGCTTTGCAGTACACTTTGCAGCAAGTTCTGTCAGATAATAATATTCGCTTCCTTCTTCGATATTATCTTCTTCTAGAACATAGATCAGTTTCGGGAATGCCGGTGTCACCCATACTCCGGCTTCATTCTTAACTCCCTGATAACGCTGACGAAGTGTCTCTTCGATAATCATCGCCAGGTCTTTCTTCTCTCTCTCGTTCTTTGCTTCGTTCAGATACATGAAAACTGTAAGGAACGGTGCCTGTCCGTTTGTTGTCATCAGTGTGATCACCTGATATTCGATTGTCTGGACACCCTTTGTGATCTCTTTCTTCAGTCTTCTCTCTACGATCTCATTGAGCACATCTTCTGGATATTCCATTCCGACCAGTTCCTGTTCGCTGATCACTTCCTTACGGATCTTCTCTCTGGAAACATCTACAAACGGTGCCAAATGAGTAAGTGAGATACTCTGTCCACCATACTGGTTACTTGCAACCTGGGCAATGATCTGAGTTGCGATATTACATGCTGTAGAGAAGCTGTGTGGTTTTTCAATCATTGTACCACTGATCACAGTTCCGTTCTGAAGCATGTCCTCCAGATTGACAAGATCGCAGTTATGCATATGCTGTGCATAATAGTCAGAATCATGGAAGTGAATGATTCCTTCTCTGTCTGCCTCCACAATATCATGTGGGAGAAGCATTCTTGTTGTCAGGTCACGGCTGACCTCTCCTGCCATATAATCTCTCTGTACGCTGTTGACTGCCGGGTTCTTGTTCGAGTTCTCCTGCTTTACATCCTCGTTGTTGTACTCGATCAGTGACAGAATACGATTGTCTGTTGTATTCGCCTTACGTACGAGGGATCTCTTATAACGATATCTTACATACTTACGTGCAAGTTCAAAAGCTCCGGTAGCCATAATCTGATTCTCTACCATATCCTGAATCTCTTCTACGGATACTGCACGATTCAGCTTGTTACACTTGAATTCCACATATTCTGCGATATCTTCAATCTGGCTGTCTGTCAGCGTACGCTCCCCATTATCCTTATCCGCTTTCGTCACAGCAACCACAATTTTCTGTATATCAAATGTCTCTTCCGACCCATTTCGCTTGATAATTTTCATTGATCAGTCTCCTCACTTTTTCTTATTTTTGCACGATATCTTGTGTTTTATCCGTTTCTATCGTGCTTTCTGATACTTATTCTAATACAAAATATAGTATAATGCAATCCCCAAAACACAGTATCATGTATTTTCAGAACATCTGCTACATTTTTTGAGTTTTTCATTTAACTGATAATCTTTACTCCATCTGTTATACAAAACCAAAACTGTCTATGAATTATCTGTCTACTCATTCTCCTTTCACACCTGCGGAAAAGGCAGCCAAACAGTCCTTATTCAAGGACTTTGGCTGCCTTTTCTTTCGTTTTATTTCAGGTAATAATTCTATTTATTTTTCGAATTCACAGATAATTCGGTCAATTCTTTTTCTAATAAGATCCGTTATGTTTTGCATGGAAATCTCTTGTCTCTTTGACGATCACTCCGTTCAATGCAAGAAGTGCAATCAAGTTCGGGAATGCCATCAGTGCATTGAAGATATCCGCGATATTCCATACTGCTTTTACTGTCATATATGGTCCAATGAATACTGCAAGGATATACAGGATACGATATCCCATTACAACAGCCTTATTTCTGTTAAACAGGTATTCCACACATCTCTCGCCGTAATAGTTCCATCCGAGAATTGTTGTGAATGCAAAGAATACAAGACACAGCATCAGGGAGAATGTCGCTACGAACGATGGGAATGGAAGTCCTTTCTGGAAAGCATCCATTGTGATTGCCACACCTTCAAGTTCCGGGTTCAGCCAGGAACCGGCGATCACGATGGAAAGTCCTGTCATCGTACAGATTACAATTGTATCAATAAATGTTCCTGTCATAGACACAAGTCCCTGACGGACCGGCTCTTTTGTTCTTGCTGCAGCTGCTGCGATCGGTGCACTACCAAGTCCGGACTCGTTTGAGAAGATTCCTCTTGCAACACCTTTCTGCATTGCTACAAACATGGATCCAACTGCTCCTCCCGCAAGTGCACTTCCTGTAAATGCAGATTTCACGATAGAAGCCAGTGCTGCCGGAACAGCTGTGATATTTGTAATAATGATGATTACTGCAAGTCCTACATAAAGAACTGCCATAAATGGTACGATAATCTCAGATACTTTTGCAATTCTCTGGATTCCTCCAAGAACAACAAGACCTACACACACTGTCAGGAATAATCCTGCGATCACAGTAGCCCATGAATAGTTTCCTCCGAGCAAAGAAACTGTATGTGCCATATCCGGATCAAAGAAGTTCTTAACTGCAGATGCAATACTATTCACCTGTGTAAATGTACCGATTCCAAAGAGACCAACTCCGGCTCCGAAGAATGCGAAAATCTTCGCAAGCCATGTCCACTTCTTACCCATTCCGTTTTCAATATAATAGAATGGTCCGCCGAGTACATGCCCGTCTTCGTCGATTGTGCGATATTTGATTGCCAGAAGACCTTCTGCGTATTTTGTCGCCATTCCAAAGAATGCCGCGATAACCATCCAGAACAACGCTCCCGGACCACCAAGTGCGATTGCTGTTGCAACACCTGTGATATTACCGGTTCCGATCGTTGCTGACAGAGCTGTACAAAGTGCCCCAAAGCTGGTCACTTCTCCGCTACCGTCTTCTTCATCTTTAAACATGAATTTGAAAGCTTTGCCAAGATGCCTGATCTGTACAAGACCAAGTCTGGCTGTTAGAAAGATACCTGTTGCCATGATGAGGCAGATTAACGGAAGCCCCCACACAGCATTGTCGATTGCAGTGATGATTTTGTCGATTTGTGCAAACATTTCTTTATTCCTCCATCCTTTTGCCTGAGAGACTCGCGGCATGTAACTGCATCCATGACCGCTTACACCTTCGGCGCTCTTTTTAAAGAGACTCTCCTGAGTATTGTTGTCATTTACGTCAGATGTAAATGACAACAAATTTTTCTCTTTCGTGCTTTAACACGATAGAAGTAAGAATAGCACTATGTTATAAGAAATGCAATATATTTCCGGCAGTTTTTTCAATTAAGATTACTAATATTCATTAATAAGATACTATTGTTTACTCTGCCAGCTCTTTTCCTGCTTCTTTAAGTTCCTCAAGCACATCATCTTCCGGGGCATCGTTTGCAATGATTCCTTCTTCACGAATCAACTGAGCTCCGGCATTTTTCATGCGATCTGCCCAATCTCTCATCCATTCTCCGTCTCCCCATCCATAAGAACCAAACAAAAGAATCTTCTTTCCTGAAACAAGAGATTCCAATTCTTCTACAAATGGCTCCATCTCAGATTCTTCGAGCACCTCGGCCCCCATCGCCGGGCATCCAAGCGCTAACGCATCTACCGCCGCCACTATTTTTGCATCTGCATTTCCTACTTCCAGAAGTTCTGCTTCCTGACCTGCCGCTTTGATTCCTTCGACAACCGCCTCTGCCATTGCCTGTGTATTACCGGTTCCACTCCAATATACAACTGATATACTCATTTTATAAATTCCTCCACTTTCTTTGATTCAATGCGATTTCACGGATGTTTTTCCCATCCAGATACTCATTTACCGCGCAATCTTTTGCTCGGTCATATTCATGAAAAATCATTCTCGCTTTTTCAGGATTACTATATACTTTCCAGTATCCTGTCATAATAAAATCTTTGCCATCTTTTTCAATAAAGCTCTGCACATCTGCCATCGGATATCCAAGAAAAGCTCCTATCTCATGCGGAAATCCATTTCCTTGTGCAGTACACTCGCAGATACGTTCTGACAGATGTGCCAGCATTTCCTCGATATTGCTTTCCTTATATCCGTATTGTCCGATCAGTTCGCGGAGTTTTGGCTGGTTCATATATTCTTCCAGCTCTTTGGGGCGATAGAAAAGGACAAGGCATTTCCCCTCTGAGCAGGATAATTTATAAAAATTGATCTCCATCCCGGAAAACATTTCTTCCAATTCAGAATATGATTCATTTTCCATTGAAATCAGGCCAGATACTTTAAGCCCTTTCAGAAAAGGCGCACACTGTAATATAACCTGAAATCCAAGCCTCACCTTCCGATCTTTATTTTTTAGATAGTAGGATAATACTTCCGTCGGCATATCGTTCTCCTTAGTTTTATTTTGAGAATGGTTTTCATTCAAGTATTATGTTAACATAAATGAAAATGATTTTCAATACAGTTTTTGAGAACTTTTCTCATTGCCGTGGTAGCATCTTGCCGCTCATTTCTTATGGTAATTCCGCATAAAACTTTTTCAAATTTTAACACTTTTTTAGTTGTTACTCACATATCTTTAGTGTATAATGTATTTATAAATATTTGAGAGGTGAGAAAATCTCAAACATTATACACACTTACATAAAGGAGAGATTCGCCATGGTAAATTTAATCACAGGCCCAAGAGGCAGCGGAAAAACACAGCAGATGATCGATCTTGCAAACGAGAAGGTTAAGACTTCTTCCGGTAATGTCGTATTTATTAAAAGGAGCAGCAAAGACACTTATTCTGTAGATTTCAATATCCGTGTCATCAAAATGGCTGATTATCCTGACATCCTTACCTTAGAAGAATTCGTAGGTTTCCTCTATGGTATGGCTGCTGGCAATCACGATATCGAAGCTGTTTTCATCGACAGTATCTTAAAGCAGGCTAATATCACATTAGAAAGTCTTCCGACATTTATCGAGAAATTAAATAAGATTTCCGAAGATGCCAAGATTGACTTCTACCTCAGCGTCAGCGCAGATAAAGCTGAGATTGCAGATGTTGACACACTTGGATGCACAGTTCTGTAAGCATTTACAACGTAGTGTAACACAGGATTCGCCCTTCTGGGTCTGAATTAAATGTTTTCAGGAATCAAAAAAGAAGTACTTCCGTTCTCCGGTTGTACTTCTTTTTTTCGCTTCTTTCTCTTATTCTGTCTGTGCAGAATCCCCTGCCGTATCTTCTGCCTGCTCTTCTTTCGCAGCTTTTGTGCTGATCTGTTCACTCGCTTTTCCATTCAGGGAAAGAACTGTATCCACCTGCTCCCCCTTCTTATACTCAACTGTGACTTCATCTCCGACATTAAACCGGATAATATCAATAAAATCTACAACAGATACATCAAAGATCTCATCCGAACCTTCAAGCATGATATAATAATGAGAATCACCGTCTATAACGCCCTGAGCGATCTTTGTGATCTTAGCTGTCAGTGTCTCTACGGATCTTGTATCCTCAGCTTCTGTCTTGATCCCGTTCTTATACATCAGATTAGTGTAAGACTCCTCGCATTCACTGACCGTATCTCCAATTGCAACAATCTGATATTTCTGCACATTTACCATCGCATACTTCTTCACCAGACCGGCATCATCCTTCAATGCAATGAAATAGGTCGGTTCACCGGAAATATTTAAAAGCAGTGGGAATGTTGCCGTATAGTGCAGATTCTGTACCTGCCCTTCTGCGGAAGACATCGCTGAACTCTCTGTTGCCCCTTCAATCTCATAGAACTTTGTCTCCATTGTTCTCTGATTCATCAGAACAAACCCTACATTCGACTGGTCTCCGGTAATCGAGGTAACACCTGTGTATACCCATACATCGTCATCGATTGCAAGATAATTGTATCCGTCAGTTGTATTCAGGCAGTCTTTCTGCCCCAATACACTATTAAAGAAACCATGTTTCAATGTTCCGTGATAATTATAAAGCTCAACTAACAGATCTGCGGAATATACTCTGTCAACCCACTGTGGGACATCCTCAACTGCATAATCCTTCGTTTCTCCTGTGATTGCATTGCAAAGTACAACTCTTCCGATTGTTGTTCCACCGAATAATCCGATATTGTATTTCTTCACCGGGCAGATCCAGTACGGAACCCCGTCTTCATCAATTTCAAAACTCAGATCACTAAAAATATAGGTCGGATAGTTAAATCTCAGATGACGGTAAATGTTTCTGTTAAAATGATCACTTGTCGTGTACTTCATCCCTTCACTCAGTTTTACGAGTTCCGTGTTCTGTGTTGCCATATCAATCTTGATATAGGCCGGGATTCCTTCTCTCATGTTCGTAAACCATTTGATCACGCTGGCATATTTCAAAGGAGAAACTCTCACCGGCTGATCCTGATAGTTAATCTGGGAATACAGTTCATCTACCTCGAACTGGGATACCATATCTACCATACTTCCCATCTTCCTGTCACCAAGAAGCTCTGCTGAATCCTTATCAAGCAATGGAATCTGATCAAAAGATAATTCTTCGATATCTTTCGTAAATTCTCCATTCTTCACCGTCAAAAGTTCCTGATACTTCTTCGCATTCACAATCGGAGAAGACAAAACTGTTCCTGCCACATATGCGATCACAAGTACCGCAAGGATTCCAAGAATCACCTTTAATCCCTTTGACTCTTTCCAGTCGTAACGGTTTAAATTTTTCTTTCTGATAAATACCACAGCTGCCAGAATGACCAACACCACAAGATACATCCAGAATTCCGATGCATGAATATTGATTGCCGGGAGTGTCACATAGTAATAGATTCCAATCAACAGAATCACTCCTATGACAGCTGTCACTTTCATTTTAAATTTGTTCATCTCACCTCTTCCTTTCTTCAACAAGGTTCTTTCATTTTACCATAGAACAAAGAATGTGCCAAGGCACATTCTTGCGTCTGTGGCAGTCGCTTGCGCCACCTAGCGGAGCGTTTTTATATATTAGGAAAGCTTTCTAATATATAAAAATAAAATGTGCGAAAAAATCTATTTCATTCCAATTTTTCCGCACATGATTAACAAAAATCGTCTAGAATCTTCTTCTCCAGAGTTCCGGAGAAAGAAGAAGCAGGTATGGGAAGATCTCTAATCTTCCAATCAGCATATCAAAGCAGAATACCAGCTTGGATAATGCTGAGAATGGGTGAAAATTCATCACAGGTCCTACCTTTGAAATTCCTGGTCCTACATTGCTCATCGTTGTGAGTACCCCACTAAATGTTGTCGCAAAATCAAAATTATCAATAGAAACAAGTAAAATTGATACGATCAGAATCATAATGTAACACGTCAGATAGAGATTTACATTCTTCAATGTATCCTGTCCGATTTTTTTGCCATTGACTTTGATGATTGTAACGGCGTTCGGATGTAACATCTTACGCACTTCTCTGCGGATTGATTTCACAATGATCAGCAAACGGCTTACTTTAATACCTCCTCCGGTGGATCCTGCACAGGCTCCCACAAACATAAGTGCCAATAATATTGATTTCGAGAGTTCCGGCCACTGGTCATAATCTGCGGTTGCAAATCCGGTTGTCGTAATGATCGAACCGACCTGGAAAGATGCATAACGGAATGCATGTGCAACCGTTCCATAAATCTTGAGGATATTTCCTGTGATTATAGCGATTGACACACCTACTATTCCAAGATATGCCCACAGCTCTTCATTTTTCAGAATGGATTTCCAGTCTTTGAGCAATATGAAAAAGTACAAGTTAAAGTTAATTCCAAACAAAATCATAAATACTGTGATCACACCATCAATATATGCACTGTCGTAGAAGCTGACGCTTGCAGCTCTATTAGAAAATCCTCCCGTTCCGGCAGTACTGAATGCATGTAAAAGTGCATCATACAGGTTCATTCCGCCAAAGAGCAGGAAAACCACTTCTGCTGCTGTCAGTACAAAGTACATTCCATACAAAATCCGTGCCGTATGTCTTGCCTTTGGTACAAGCTTATCTGCCTCCGGTCCCGGTACTTCCGCACGCATGAGCGGCATTGCATTCTCATCATCCAAAGATGTGATCATCATAACAAATACAAGTACTCCCATACCACCGATCCAGTGTGTAAAGCTTCGCCAGAAGGAAATTCCCATTGGCAGAGCCTCGATATCTACCAGGATTGTAGATCCGGTTGTTGTAAAACCGGAAATCGTCTCAAAAAGCGCATCAATATAATGTGGAATACTTCCCGAAATTACAAACGGAAGTGCTCCGAATGCGGACCATAAAATCCATGCAAGCCCAACAATAACAAAACCTTCTTTTCCGTAAATCTGCTTTGAAGCCGGAAGTTTCCTTCCAAACACCATATAAATTGCGAGCAGGATTGCTGCTACAATCAGAAAAGAAATTACGCTTTTTTCATGATATATAAGGGAAACCAACGCTGGGATCAGAAGAAGTAATCCTTCGACTCCCATCATTTTCCCCAAAATATATACTATCATCTTCTTATTCATCGCGCTGCACCTACATTAAAATATCTTTAATATCTTCAATCCGTTTTTCCATCGTGATAATGATCACATTATCTCCTACCTGAATACAATCCTCTCCGCTTGGAAGAATGATCTGACGTTTTCTTGCAATACATGCAATCAGATTATTCGGTTTCAACGAGAGATTCTTCAATGGAATTCCTGTATAATTTGTCTCAGCCTTAACAATAAATTCCAGTGCTTCAACTTTGTCATCAACCAATTGATACATTGTCTCAACATTCGCACTTCCCTGAGAGTTTTTACGCGCTCTGACATAACTCATGATTGCGTCTGCTGTAGCTGTTTTAACAGAAACAATACTATCAATTCCAAAGTCTTCTACCATACGTGCGCGTCTGTCTTCATTGACTTTCGTAACAATTTTGTCCACATTCTGACTCTTTGCAAAAAGAGAAAGTATAATGTTCTCTTCATCCATCCCTGTCAGGGCAACAAATGCATCCGCTTCATCAATCCCTTCTTCTACAAGAAGGTCGTGATCTGTTGCATCTCCATTAATGATGGTTGCTTTTGGAAGTAATTCGCAAAGTTCTTCACATCTCTGGCGATTCTGTTCTATAATCTTCACCTGCATACCAAGTGTGCTAAGCTGAAGTGCAAGATAGTAACCAACTCTTCCGGCTCCACAAATAATGACTTTTTTGATTTTGTCCTTACGCTTTCCATTTGCTTTAAAAAATGCCTCTAAATCTTTATGAGATGCCGCAATATGTAGACGGTCTCCTGCACGCATCCTGTATTCTCCATCCGGAATCCGAACTTCATCTCCGTGTTCCACTGCACAGACAAGCAGACGGATCTGGAACCGGTTATACATTTCCGCAAGGCTTAACCCTGCCAGGCTACTTCCCTCCGCAACCGGTAATTCAATCAATTCTACACGTCCCTTTACAAAAGTCTCCACCTGACTCGCATCCGGGAAGAGCAGAAGTCTGCTAATCTCATCTGCCACGATAAGTTCCGGGTTTACAGCCATGCTAAGATGCAGATCTTCTTTCAGAAGTCCGATCTGACGATAATAAATCGGATTACGCACACGGGCAATCGTATGTCTTGCACCTAATTTTCTGGCGATCAGACAGCTTAACATATTGCATTCATCTGCTGATGTACAGGCAATCACCAGATCAGCATGCGCCACATCTGCCTGTTTAAGTACTTCTGCGTCTGCGCCATCTCCCGTCACGCAGGCGATATCCAGACGATCCATAGCAAATCTCAACTTATTCTCATTACTGTCAATCATTACAATGTCGTATTTCTCGGCGGAAAGTTGCTTGGCAAGCTTGTAACCAACCTTTCCGTCACCGATAATAATAATCCTCATTTTCCTATCCCTCATATTATTATAATAATGTTATAACTGCTCTACACAGTCACTTTATGTCACTGTTCACAGGATTTCATAAACAATAACATACCTGTCTAATGTAGACAGGCAGATGAATTATAGCACCTTTGTTTTGAAAGTACAACCATATTCGCAAACTTGTGATTTTTTTGTGAAATACAATGTTACCGTTTTTTTCTAAAACAAGCAATAAGAGCGTGCTATCCACTCCTTTTTATCAGCCGGATAACACACTCTTTATATTGCCTGAATCTTTAATTATGCTTCTTCTGCTCTTGCAGCAATTTCTTTCTCCTGTACATCAGATGGAGCCTGCTCATATCTTGCAAATGTATATTCGTAAGATCCTCTTCCACCTGTCATGGAGCGAAGTGTTGTGCAATAGCCAAACAGTCCTGTCATTGGAATATCTGCTTCAATAACCTGCTTCCCTCCAGCTACCGGTATCATGCCAAGCACACGTCCTCTGCGTTTGTTCAGGTCTCCCATGATATCTCCTGTGTAATCATCCGGAACTGTAACTTTCAGGGATGCGATTGGTTCAAGAAGTACCGGAGATGCCTCCATGAATCCTTTCTTGAATGCCTGGATCGTAGCTGTCTTAAATGCCATCTCTGAAGAGTCTACCGGATGATAGGATCCGTCGTATAAAGTAGCTTTCACACCAACTACCGGATATCCGGCAAGAGGTCCTTTCACTACAGATTCCTGCAGACCTTTCTCTACTGCCGGGAAGTAGTTCTTCGGAACTGCTCCTCCAACGACACATTCTTCGAATACAAATGGAGTTTCAAGATCACCTGACGGTTCGAATTTCATCTTAACATGTCCGTACTGTCCATGTCCGCCGCTCTGTTTCTTATACTTGGAATCAACGTCAGAATTCTTACGGATTGTCTCACGGAATGCAACTTTTGGTGTCTCCAGTGTGATCTCTACTTTATATCTTGCCGCCAGTTTACTTGCCACGATCTCAAGGTGCTGCTCACCCATTCCATAAAGAAGAGACTGTCTGTTCTCACTGTCATTCACAGCTTTCAATGTAACATCTTCTGCTGTCATTCTTGCAAGAGCCTGTGATACCTTATCTTCATCGCCTTTATTCTTTACGCGATACTTCATATATGTATATGGTACAGAATAATCTGTCTTTGCGTAAGATACCGGTGTTCCCTTTACGGAAAGAGTATCTCCTGTTCTTGTATTTGTCAGTTTACCGATTGCTCCGATATCGCCTGCAAAAAGCTCTGTCACTTCGCTCGGCTTACTTCCGCACATGGTATAAAGTTTACCTGGTTTCTCTTCTGCGTCTGTGTCTGCATTATAAAGTACATCATCTCCTTTAAGTACTCCGGAGCATACCTTTACAAAAGAGTATTTTCCAATAAATGGATCCACCATTGTCTTAAATACATACGCTGATTTTGCTTTTGCGAAATCATAATTCGCTTCAAAGATCTCGTTTGTTCTGCGGTTGATTCCTGCACAGGTTCTCTTATCCGGACTCGGGAAGAAACGAACAATATCTGAAAGCAGGTTGGCTACTCCCTGTGCCTGGACATTGGATCCCATCGCAACCGGTACGATATCCCCATCCATTACTTCTGTTCTCATGGCTGCACGGATCTCTTCTACAGAGAATTCCTCACCATTAAAATAGCGCTCCATAAACTCTTCACTTGTCTCTGCTACAGCTTCCATAAGAGAATCTCTCAAAATCTCAAGGTTCGGCATACAGTAATCCGGAATCTCGCACTCTTCTCTCTGTCCAATGCCTGTATATCTTCTTCCGGCATTCTTAATAATATTAATGTATCCTACAAGTTTCTCGTTCTCACGGATCGGCTGGAAATGTGGTGCGATTTTCTTTCCATATCTCTCTGTCAGATCTGCTACTACCTGACGGAAACTTGCATCATCCACATCCATCTCTGTCACATAGATCATTCTCGGCAGATTATATTTGTCACAAAGCTCCCATGCTTTTTCCGTTCCAACCTGTACTCCTGCCTTACCAGATACTACGATAACCGCTGCATCTGCTGCACTGACTGCCTCTTCTACTTCTCCGACAAAATCAAAATATCCCGGTGTGTCAAGAATATTGATCTTCGCTTTCTCCCACTCGATCGGTACCAGACTTGTGCTGATTGAAAATCCACGTTTCTGCTCCTCTTTATCAAAATCGCTCACCGTATTGGATTCGGAAATCTTTCCCATACGATTCGTTGCACCTGATACGTAGAGCATCGCCTCTGCAAGACTTGTCTTTCCGCTTCCACCATGACCAAGTAATACCACATTTCTGATTTCGTCTGTTCTGTAAACCTTCATACTGCTGCCTCCTTGTTATGTAGCTATTATGTACATCATTTTCTGTCGTTGATATACATACCATGGGTATATTGTACTAAATATTCAGATTAATTACAACTATTTTTTACAATTTATACAATTTTAACTTTTATCCACAAAGTTATCTGGTCAAAAATTAGAACCAGAGGCATTTGTGAATAATAATTTACTTTTACAGAGCAAAGTGTTAAAATACGAATATATGTTTCTTACTGACTTAAGATTTCTGAATAGTAAGATATGTTTTGCACAACAACAGAAAGGATTTTACAACTATGAATGCTAAAAAAATTGGATTTATCGGACTTGGACTTATCGGCGGATCTATTGCGAAGGCAATCCGCCAGTATTATCCGGATTACGACATCATCGCATTCGATAAAAATAAAGAATCCCTTGCACTGGCAATACAGGAAGGCACGATTCATACTTCCTGTTCATCCATTGATGACAATTTCAGGGGATGTAACTACATTTTCCTCTGTGCACCGGTCACTTACAATGCAGCCTATCTTTCCCAGCTGAAAGATCTCCTGGATGAAAACTGTATTCTCACAGATGTTGGAAGCGTGAAGACTTCCATCCACGAAGAGGTGATCCGTCTGGGAATGGAAGCGAATTTCATTGGCGGACATCCGATGGCTGGTTCTGAGAAGAGTGGATTTATGAATTCCAAAGCTCATTTGATTGAAAATGCATACTATATCCTGACTCCTTCTGCTAAAGTAGCGGAAGAAAAAGTGGATGCTTACAAAAACTTTGTTTCATCATTAAAAGCTCTTCCTGTTATTTTGGATTACCACGAGCATGATCATATTACCGGAACGATCAGCCACCTGCCGCATATTATTGCATCCACACTTGTGAATTTTGTACATGATACGGATTCAAAGGAAGGTATGATGAAAGCGTTGGCCGCAGGGGGATTTAAAGATATTACGAGAATTGCTTCTTCCTCCCCGGTCATGTGGCAGCAGATCTGTCTGAAAAACAGTGAGAACATCTCCCAGATCTTAGGTGAATATATTGAAGCTCTTTCACATGCAAAGGATCTTGTGGATGAAGGAAATGAACCTGCCCTGTACGCTCTGTTTGAGAATTCCAAAGATTACAGGAACTCCATGCCGAACGGATCTGCAGGACCGATCAAAAAGCAGTTTGCACTTTATTGTGATATCATCGATGAAACAGGTGGAATTGCTACGATTGCCACAATTCTTGCAAGTAATAACATCAGTATCAAGAATATCGGAATCATCCACAACCGTGAATTCGAGGAAGGAGTTCTTCGTATTGAATTTTATGATGAAGATTCTGCAAACAGAGCTTCTGTACTTTTGCAGAAATATCGCTATGTCATCTATGAAGTCTGATAGCAGAAATGAGGAATAAGATTATGGAATTATGTAATATTACAGGATTAAAAGGAAAAGTTACAATACCGGGAGACAAATCCATCTCCCACCGCTGCATTATGTTCGGCTCGATTGCAAACGGAACAACGCAGATCCACAACTTTCTCTCTGGTGCCGACTGTCTCGCGACTATCCGTTGTTTCAGAGAGCTTGGTATTGAGATTGAAGTTGAGAGCGATTATTCTTCCGTTATCGTACACGGAAAGGGATTGCATGGACTGAGTGCTCCAGAGAAGATCCTTGATGTGGGAAACAGCGGAACAACAACGAGACTGATTTCCGGTATTCTCGCCGGACAGCCGTTTGACTCTAAATTGTCCGGAGATGAATCACTGAACTCCCGCCCAATGAAAAGAATCATTGAACCATTGGCACAGATGGGCGCACATATTTCCAGTATTCTCCGCAATGGATGTGCCCCGCTTTATATTACCCCTGCGCAGCTTCATGGAATCCATTATGATTCGCCGGTTGCCAGTGCGCAGGTAAAATCCTGTCTGCTGCTCGCCGGTCTTTACGCAGATAGAGAGACCTCTGTCACAGAACCGAGTCTTTCCAGAAACCATACAGAATTAATGCTGAAAGAATTCGGTGCAAATATCCGCTCTACTTTTGAGATTGGTTCTTCCAAAGCAACCGCTATCATCCGTCCTTGTGAAGAACTTTACGGACAGAAAATCACAGTTCCGGGAGACATCTCTTCCGCTGCTTATTTCATTGCTGCCGGACTGATCGTCCCTGATTCTGAAATTCTTGTAGAAAATGTAGGAATCAACCCGACACGTGCAGGAATCTTGAGAGTATGTGAAGATATGGGTGGTGATATCACCCTCCTTAACGAACGTACAGAAGGTGGGGAAAGAATTGCAGATGTTCTTGTCCGCACAAGTAGACTGCATGGAACTACAATTGAAGGAGACATCATCCCAACTTTGATCGATGAGATTCCGGTTATTGCAGTTATGGCAGCCATGGCGGAAGGTACTACTATAATCAAAGATGCTGCCGAACTGAAAGTCAAAGAAACTGATCGTATTGAGACTGTAACAGATAATCTGAAAGCAATGGGCTGTGATGTAACACCTACTGAAGACGGAATGATCATCAATGGCGGAAGACCTCTTCACGGTGCTTCTATTCATACTTTGTTAGACCACAGAATTGCAATGGCATTCAGTATTGCTGCACTTGTTGCAGAAGGTACTACAAAGATTCTTGACAGTAAATGCGTAGATGTGTCTTACCCAACATTTTATGACACCTTTGAGCAACTGCTCTAAAAGAGTTGCTCAGACATTTTTCAACCACAAAGAGCTGAACAGAAGTTTTCAATATACTTCTGTCCAGCTCTTGATTTTTTCTATTTTTATTTTGATATCTTTCTGACGTCATTCAATCCCATTTATAGGAATGCATATTTCAAAACAAACAGAATTGCTAAAATATACATCAGAAGACTTAGTTTCTTCTCTTTTGCTTTTCCTGTTAACAGATTCAGAACCACATATGTGATGATTCCCATTGAGATTCCTTCTGAAATACTATAGAAGAATGGCATTGCAATGATACATACATAACAAGGAATTGCTTCTGACAGATCATCGAAATCAATGTTTGTAATATTCGTCAGCATGTAAAGTCCTACAATGATCAATGCCGGTGCTGTGGCAAATGATGGGATTGCAAGGAAAATCGGTGACAGGAACAATGCAAGACCAAACAGGATTGCTGTTGTCACTGCTGTAAGACCTGTTCTTCCTCCCTCAGATACTCCTGAAGCACTCTCTACGAATGTTGTAGTTGTTGATGTTCCAAGAACAGCTCCCGCTGTTGTTGCAAGTGCATCTGCAAGAAGCGCTCCTTTGATCTTTGGAAGTTTTCCTTCTTCGTCAAGCATTCCTGCCTTTGAAGAAACTCCTACAAGTGTTCCGATCGTATCAAACAGATCGACAAATAAGAACGCACAAAGGATTACAACAAAGTCCAAAGTAAAGATTCCCTTAAACTGAAGTTTACAGAAAATCGGTGTAATACTTGGAATAGATAATCCGTGACTGAAATCCGGAAGCAGGCTGAAGCATCCAACTTCTGCATTCGGAACATAAATTCCTGCGAACTGACAAACAATACCGATTGCCCATGTGATCAAAATACCCCAAAGAATATTTCCTTTCACATTCTTGATTACAAGAATTCCAGTGATCAAAATTCCAACAAGCGCAAGAATAACTGTGATTCCGATATCGTTCATTGTTGCACTCACACCATTCAGCTGATTATATCCATCTAAAGAGAACAATTCAACTAATGTAGCACCACCCATAACGATATGTGCATTCTGGAGACCTACAAATGCGATAAATAAACCGATTCCTACACTAACTGCAGATTTCAGATTCTTCGGAATTGCATTAAAGATTGCCTCACGTACATTTGTTACAGACAGAAGGATAAAGATAATACCTTCTGCAAATACTGCAGTCAATGCGTATTCCCAACTGTATCCCATACCGATAACAACTGTATAGGCAAAGTATGCATTCAGTCCCATTCCCGGTGCCAGTGCAAATGGATAATTCGCAAGTGCAGCCATGAGAAGTGTTCCTATAAATGCAGCTAATGCTGTTGCAGTAAATACTGCACCTGAATCCATTCCTGCCGCCGACAGGATACTCGGATTCACCGCCAGGATATACGCCATAGTCATGAATGTCGTAATTCCGGCAAGAATTTCAGTTTTTACATCTGTTTTGTTTTCAGAAAGCTTAAATATTTTTTCTAACATTTCGCCCTCTCCTTTCCCTCTAGGTCCTTTTTATAACCTCGGTTATTGTAACATATTTCTTCACACTTTACATCCAAAAGGCTTATCACCTTTTATGATAACTGGTAATAAGCCTTTTTAATAATTCGATTAATTCTCATTTTCATTCAATTCAGCAAGCATCTCACAAACTCTTTTTCCATTGATCGGATGACGCTTATACGGAGCAATCTCTCCCAACGGCTCCAGCACAAATTTTCTCTTGTGCATCTCTACATGCGGAATACACAGATCTACTTCTTCAAGAACGAGATCGTCATAAAATATAATATCAAGGTCAAGCGTTCTCGGTCCCCAATGAATGATTCGCTCTCTTCCTGCTTCTTTCTCGATTCTGTTCAATTCAGCTAAAAGCTCATATGGATAAAGCAACGTGCGAAGTTTCAGGCAGCCGTTCAGGAAATCAGGCTGATCTGTCACTCCATATGGTGGTGTCACAAGGTATTCAGATACGATCTCAACTTGACTCGTCGGAAGTTTATTCAATGCTTTCACCGCATAATCCAGATATGACTTGCTATCTCCAATGTTCGATCCTAATGCAATATAAGCTGTGTGCCATTCACGTTCAATCTTTACACTAACTGTTTTTAGCGGCAGTCGAACAGGAGCCCATGGTTTCTTAATCTCCAGAGATACTCTTTCTATTCTGTCCCACTCAAGAAGCAACGCTTCAGCCAGTTCTTCCGCTGCACGTTCTAATAACTGATAGGTGTTTTTCTGTAAAAATTCAGTAATAAATGCACTGACTTCTCCGTAGTGGATGGACGCTGTCAGATCATCTGTTTTTCCCGCCATCCTGGTATCTGTAAAAAGCACTGCTGAGACAACAAACTTCTGTCCTAATGTATTTTCCTCCGGAAACACACCATGATTTGCAAACACTTCCAAATCTTCAATTCTGATTTCATCGAACTTCTTCTGCATCTGTCCCCTATACCTCATGTTCTCTCATTAATGCTCTTGTCATACGGATTGCTCTCTTATTCTTCTCCACATCATGAACACGGACAAATGCACAACCCTTCTGCACTCCGTAAACTGTTGTAACCATCGTTCCCTCTTCACGTTCTTCTACCGGAAGATCCAGTGTCAGACCGATCACTGATTTTCTTGAAGTTCCAAGAAGTACCGGATATCCAAGTTCTTTCATGATTTCAAGTTTATCAATGATTTCGAGGTTCATCTCATATGTCTTACCAAATCCTACTCCCGGATCAAGAATGATCTTATCATCCGCAATTCCTGCATTCTTTGCAAGCTCAACACATTCTCTCATATCACTCATAAAATCTGCAAGGAAATTCTGATAATCCGTATTGTCACGATTGTGCATCAGACAGCAGGCTACTCCTGTTCTTGCGATCAATCCTGCCATCTCCGGATCATATTTCAATCCCCAGATATCATTTACAAGATCTGCGCCCGCCTCGATTGCCGCTGCTGCAACTGCACTTTTATAAGTATCGATCGATACCGGAATATCAAACTCTTCTTTCAGTTTCTTGATAACCGGAACAACACGAGCAATTTCTTCCTCTTCTGTAATCTGTACATGTCCCGGACGAGTTGATTCTCCACCGACATCAATGATGTCCACGCCTTCCTGAATCATCTGCTTCGCATGTTCGATCGCACGATCCAGTCCGTCGTATCTTCCTCCGTCAGAAAAGGAATCCGGTGTTACATTCAGAATTCCCATGATATAGGTATTTTTTTTCAGGTCAAATTCTTTTCCGCCAATTCTCATATCTCTATCTCCATATTCTTCTCTTCTTCCGTCCAGTTACACTGTTTCTGTGCCGGACAGGAATGGCACATACGCGAGCGTTTGTCACTATCATAAAACAATTCCTCAATCGGTTCCATTCCCTCATGTTTTCTACGATGACCACGGATAGCCAAAAGAATCTGCTGCTGTTCCTCTTCTGTAAACTGTGCATCTTCAGGTAATGTTGTTAAAATCTCTTTTGCAATCTTTTCCCCAGCTACTTCATGCGGAATTGTCCATTTATATTGAAATGATTTTCCAATGTCATGAAGTACTGCTGCTGTATAGATCACATCTTTCTCAAACCCAAGGTTCTCTTCCAGATTTTTAATATATGCGATCCTTGCTACATCCAGAAGATGTGTCATCTGATGACAGCAAAAGATACGCTCCTTCTCTAACCGCTTGATTCTTCCATAATAATCCTGATAGATCCAGTGATGGACCACTTCATTTAACCGATACATATTTTCCTGTTTCAAGTCTGTTCACTTCTTTTCCTTTACGTATTCTTTATCTTCCAAGCATACGGAAGAATCTTTCTTCTAATGTCGGGTCTGTCTCAAACACACCTCTTCGTGCCAATGTAACTGTCTGGCTTCCCGGTTTCTTGATTCCACGCATTGTCATACACATATGCTCTGCTTCCACCATAACCAGAGCACCTTTCGGCTGCATATACTCCATCAATGCATCTGCAATCTGTCCTGTCAGCTGTTCCTGCAGCTGAAGTCGTCTGGCGAATACTTCAACCGTGCGCGCAAGTTTGCTCAGTCCTACGACTTTTCCATCCGGAATATAGGCTATATGTGCTTTTCCATAAAATGGAAGTAGATGATGCTCACAGGTTGAATAGAATGTAATATCTTTCTCTATCACCATCTCACTGCTTTCTACCGTAAATGTCTTCATAAGATGAACTCCCGCATCTTCTTCCATTCCACCATATATCTCTTCATACATTCTGGCGATCCTGTCAGGTGTATCTATAAGACCTTCGCGGTTCACATCTTCACCGATTCCTTCCAACAAAAGACGGACTGCCTGTTCTACTTTTTCATGATCTATCATTTTATATTTCTCTCCTATATCTCACTGCCGGTTATTCAACACGATCCGCTGAACCTCTCCAAGATAAGACAGGGATCCGCATGCAAGAATCACAGTTTTCTGCGCAATATCCTTGCCTTGGGTCATTGCCTCTTTACTTGCATCCTCAACAGCTGTTTCGATGGTCTGTTCAGCTTTCACTTTCTGACAATGTTTCTTCACTACTTCTGCCAGCTTTTCTGCCGGAAGCGTCCTCTCCTTATTTGGAAGACTAACAGTATATATACTTTCTGCCAACGGGCAAAGAATAGATGTGATTTTCTCATATTCTTTATCTTTAAAGACTCCCATGATAAAGATTTTCTTATAATCCAAAAAATAACGTTCTACCGTCACTTTCAGCTTTAATGCTGCGTCTTCATTATGCGCTCCGTCTACGAAAAATAACGGGGACTCTGACAGGCAGGTAAACCGTCCTGTCCATCTCGTCTTTGAAAGCCCCTCTCGCACCTGCGCTTCTGTAACTCGATACCCCAATCTGTTCAGACAGCGGATAACTTCGAGCGCTGTTGCAAGATTCTCTCTCTGGCACTGGCCTGCAAGCGGACTATGCATCTTTTCATATTCTTTATAAGAAAATGTAATTCCGTGGTAGGAATCTTCAAAAATCATCATCTGTTCAGGCTGTGCTTCTGTGAAAGGACAGCCTTTTTCTTCTGCAGTTTTTTTCAGAATCTCCCGAACATTTTCTTTCTGCTTCGCAGATACTACTGCACATCCAGGCTTAATAATTCCAGCCTTGTTCTGCGCAATCTCTTCCAACGAATCTCCGATCACACCAAGATGATCCACACTGATCGTTGCAAACGCTGCACACACCGGTGCTCCGATGATGTTCGTTGCATCCAGAATTCCTCCAAGACCGGACTCCAGTACGACCAGATCACATTTTTTCTTCTTAAAATACAGAAAAGCTATTGCCGTTTCTGCTTCAAAGACTGTCGGAGATTCCTCTCCGGCCGCCTCCATCCGGGCAATAGCTTCTTTTACATTCTCTGTCAATTCTGCAAATTCATCTTCCGAAATCCATGTTCCGTCAATCTGAATCCGCTCCAGATAAGAGATTACTGTCGGTGAGACATAGCGCCCGGTTCTGTATCCTGCCTCACTTAATATTGTTGAAGTGTATGCAAGCACAGATCCCTTGCCATTCGTTCCTGCAATGTGTATAAACTTTAAGTCATCCTGTGGATTCCCAAGCTCACGCAACAGACCTCGAATCGTATCTAAGCCAAGTACACTTCCGTATTTCGACATCTCGTCCAAATATACCCTTGCTTCTTTATAGGTCACGTTTTGTTCCCTCTCTATTCTTTTTTCTAATCAAACAGTCTTATAATACCACTATTCTATCTTTCTAACAAGTTCTAACAAAGTTTTTTTACATCTGTTTTACATCTGATATAATAAAGCATTGCAAATACATGCGGCAATATTGCTTCCACCTTTTCTTCCCCGTGCCACGATCGACGGTGTATCTTCCAGACTTAAGATCAGTTCCTTTGACTGCACGACATTTACAAACCCTACCGGAACTGCAATGATTAATTCCGGATTAATCTTTCCTTCTTTGATCAACTCATAAAGCCGTACCAATGCTGTCGGTGCATTTCCAACTGCAAAGATAGCCTCTCTTCCCAGTGCAGCTGCCTTATCCATACTTGCCACCGCTCTTGTTGTGCCATTCTTTTTCGCCATCTCTGCCACATCTTCATCCGACATAAAACAAAGCACTTCACTGCCATACTCTGCCAGACGTTTCTTATTAATTCCTGCTTTTCCCATCTGTGTATCTGTGATAATCGGCACACCTCTGCGGATAGCATCCTTTGCTTTCTCCACAACACCTTCTGTAAAAACAAGACTGTCCGCATACTCAAAATCAGCGCTTGTGTGAATACAGCGTTTCACGATCAGTTCTGTCTCCGGACAGAGAATCTTTCCCATCTCTTTTAATTCTTCTGTTATAATCTCAAAACTTCTCTTCTCTATTTCAGAAGGAAGTACCTGTTCTATCTCTGAAAGCATCACTAATTTCCTTTCACTTTATTCTCTGCGGAATCCCACACACAACACGTTCTACACAATCTGCCTGTTCTGCAAGTTCTGTCATGACACGCCCGTGAAATTCCCTGTATTCTCTTTCAAAATCATCAACGGGTACAAGACCATATCCGATTTCGTCACTAATTAGTAATTGTAGATTTTCATTCTTCTCTAGTGTCGTCAGCAACGCTTCCTTTGTTCTTCCTTCCAAAAGCCAGCGCCTTGTAAATGAATGGAATTTATTGATTGCCACACAATTTTCAATCTCATCCAGCGAACAATTGATCCCGTCTGTCAGCTCAAGTCCCGGATAAATTTTCGTTGCATACTGTGCTTTTCCCTGGAATGCACCACCTATAATTATATGAGCTCTATTTTCTTTCTGACACATCACCGACTCTCCTGATTTGTTACTCTCCACGCCAGGTTTTTCTGTTCTATTGACTAGCGTATCCGGTTTCTTTTTCTGCTGTGTAATTCCATAAATAACTTCTGTCACCTGATCTGCCATCGCTGCAATTTCACAGTTGATCCTGCCAAGAATCCTTTTGTATTCTTTCATCTCCGGCGAATCCGGAACCGATTCGGAAAACACTTCATTTGTCACGATCACCAGATTCGAACACTGTTGATTCAATTCTCGGATCCCTTCCAGAATGGCTTGATCTGCATGACATCCTGCACCGGATTCCATATACATTTCATTTGCCACGAGATTCGACATACATTCGAGAAGCACATCTGAGCCTTGTAATGATCCCTCTTCCAAATGTAGCTTAAGTCCTGTATACCACTCTAATGTCTCAAACCCTTTTCCTTTACGAAGCATCCGATGTCTCTCAATCTTCTTTTCTGTCTCTTCCCCATAAGGATACATGGTTGCAATATAAAAGAGAGGCTTCGGATCCTGCCTGTTCCATTCACAGATCCGGCTTTCCGCATAAGCTGATTTTCCGCTTCCGCTGCCTCCTGTTACTAACTCAAGCATTCTCCTTCACCTCTCCCTGAATTTATCAATTCAACCTGATCATAAACAAAGTATAGCATATAACAAACTTGATGTGGGATTAAATTTCTTATAGTTCTATTACATCCAGATCATCCGGCACAAACAGATTTCCATCATAATAAACTTTGCCTTCTTCCAGATACAACTCCTGTCTGTGTTCAATATTCTTATCTTCTGTATGATACAGAATCAGATTCTCCACATTCAGGTCTGATGCCATCTCACATGCATCTTTTACTGTGGAGTGATGCTTCTCATATGGCTTGAATTCATCCGCCTGTCCGTAGAGACAGAATGCCTCATGCAAGAGCCATGTACTGTTCTCAGCATATTTCTGCTCCAGTTCATTGTACGGCTCATCTCCGCAACAGGTCAGTTTCTCATCCTCATCTAACTGCATACAAAATCCAAACTGTTTTGCCTTTGTAGAATGAATATCGAAAAATGTTACTTTCTTTCCAATAATCTCACGTTCTTCTCCATCTTCTACTACGACCATGTAAAGACGATCATCTATATATTTCATCTCCTTCGCCGAAAGAACTTCACCTGCCATCTCTTTCAGAATACGGATTACTTCTTCGTGTCCGTAAATTGTAGCTTCTCCTTCGTATTTTCCTCTATTCATATTCTGAAGAATCATACGCATCATCCAGATAATTCCAAGAAGATGGTCGATATGCTTGTGTGTCACAAAAATATCTCTCATATCCATCCAGTTAAGTCCTGCTGCTTTTAACTGATGAAGAATCGTATTTCCGCCACCACCGTCTACCATAAAATGACGGTCGTCATCACTGATCACAAAGCATGTGTTATAACACTCCGTAACGGTTGCATTTCCTGTTCCAAGTATTGTAAGCTTCACTTTTTTCTCCTTTTTGTCTGACCTGACAGTTATTTTCCAAATCTAAATTCTTCATAATCTTCCGGCAGGAATCTATGGTAAATGATATGGCATCCTTCATCTTTAAAGCAATACCGGTAAGTATCCTCCGGATCATTTTCAAAGCAGATCATATAATCAAATTCATCGCTGTGCATCTCTTCGATCGTAATCTGATCCGAATGCTGACGGAACAGTTCAAAGATATCTTGCATCTTGCAGCCATGATGAGAGATCAACCCAATCAGGTCTTTGATGAATTCATTCTCTTTCATATTATTGTGTACATATTCTGCACCTTCCTCCGGAATATGAAAACAGAACCGCTCCCCCTTATTTGTCACTTCAACACTTCCAAGCTTCCCTTCTTCATACTCAGAAAACCGGCTCAATTTTTCCTGCATTCCTGTCTCATCCACATCTAACTGAAAGAAATGATTCAGAGAACTCAGCGGATAATACAGACGAATCTTCTCCTTACGGTAGCCCAGCTTCGCCTGTTCTTCCTTTATTACATCTATAATATTTTTCTCAAGTCTTGCAAAATCCATGATTTTATAATCCTTTTCATCTGAAATATATTTGGCTTCAAACAGTTTCTATTCTTTTTCTTCCGGTCTTTTATTATAGAAGAACATCCATGCCGCCATTGTGAGAATGATCACATATCCAAGCACACTGTACTTGTCCGGAACCTGTCCGAAAAGAAAATATCCGAGAATCGTAGAGAAAATAATCTGAGAATAATCATAGATTGATATCTCTTTCGCAGGTGCATGATAATATGCTGCAGTAATTCCAAATTGTCCTCCTGCTGCCGCAAGTCCGGCACCAAACAGTGCCAGAATCTGCGCTCCTGTCATTGGATGGAAATTAAATAACAGATACGGAAGTGTCACGATGCAGGAAAACCCTGAGAAAAACAGAACAACAGAGCTTCCTTTCTGACCTCTCTGACCAAGAATCCTTACCATTGCATACGCAATACCGGCACCGATTCCCCCACATAGACCGATCACTGACGGAAAGAGTTCCATATTTGTAAAGGTTGGCTTAATGATAAACAGGCTTCCGATAAATGCAACAAAAATTGCAATTGCCTGCGCCGGTTTTAATTTCTCTTTCAACAGAAGAAACGAAAATAAAATAACAAAAAACGGAGACATTTTGTTCAGCATAGATGCATCTGAAAGTACCAGATGATCTACTGCATAAAAATTACAAAGGATTCCCAGAGTGCCAAATGTTGCACGCAAAACCATATAACCTAAGTTTCCCTTCTTGATTTCAAATCCATCACCACTTCGCACAATCATTATAAGTGCAACAAAGAATGCAACCAGATTTCGGAAAAAGCTTTTCTGTATGGACGGCACATCCCCCGCAAGCCTGACACAGGCACCCATTAACGCAAATGAAAATGCCGACAATATAATAAAGCAAATTCCTTTATTTCTGGAACTCATAATTTCTAACCCCTTTTCTCTTATTACAAAACTACAATTTCAAACAAATTCCATCTCCTATTAGTATAATTTTCGTCTTACAAACTGTCAATCCAAAATATTGTAACTGTTCAGAGCCAAGCAAAATTTCAAAAAAAGGTATAAAATACTTGCATTTTTTAAACTGTTTTTGAAATTTTATTTGGCGGATACGCCAACCTCCAAAATGCGTAGTATTTTGGAGGTTAGCTCTGAACAGTTACAAATTATTTACAGAACAATATCATCCATCTTCTCAAATCCATTCATGGAATAAGATTCTATCATATTTCCGCTTACAAGATAGAATACGTCACCAATATACAGTCCTCTGCTGCCTTCATATCCGCTCAGCTGTCTGCTCATGACTTCTTTGAATCCTTCTGCCTCATCATACGTATACAACTGATAAGTCACTCCATCATGATAGGTAACAAACCCGAACAGATTCTTCTGAACATCTACAAATACACCTTTATAATTGTATCCTACATCTGTGCCATAGCTTTCTTCAATTGTATACTTATTTTCCTCTGTTACATTGGATGGATCTGTAACATTAAACATCGAAAGTTTCACACCTTCTGTTGTAAATCCATCTTCACTTACATCCATCCCTATGCCAAGCAGTTTTCCGTCTCCATATGGATGCAGATATTCGGAAAATCCAGGAATCTTAAGCTCTCCAAGAATCTTCGGATTCTCCGGGTCTGAAAGGTCTACCGAGAACAATGGATCCACCTGACGGTAAGTAACGAAATATCCTGTATCTCCCATAAATCTTGCGGAATAGATTGTTTCATCCTTTGCCAGATTGTGAATGGAGCCAATGATCTCCAGTTTGTCATTCAGTACATAAAGTGAATTTGTACCAGGTACCGCATCCTTAACATTTTCAGCAACGGCTTTTTCAGTCTTATCTGCCGTCTCATTTAATGGCATAATATCATCATTCGAATAAATCTCATCGATTGTTGTAACTAATCTAAGGTTTCCTTCATACTCATCAATGCTGAAAGAATCGTTCAGCATTCCTTTGATCTTCGTCTGAGCAACACCAACAAGCTTTCCATCTGTATAAGAAATCTTGCGGATCAATGTTCTGCTCACATCTGAATCTTCATAATAATTACTTGTAATATAAATATTATTTTCGCTTACATAACACACATCCGAATAACCAAAAACAGCCTTACTGTCTGTTTTTTCTGATGGATTATCTAATGAAAATGCTGTAATGATCGTATATTCATTTCCTTCTGCTTCCTGTGGCATATAAATATTTTCTGCTTCAATAGATTTTCCCTGCACTTCCGGAATATACCACAGATCTCTTGCTGTAACATTGTCTTCGTAAGGATGGAACTGACTAAGCACATAGACATATCCATCAACAATCCTGGATGTATTATATCCTCCGCTCTGTTCCATGTTACCGATCTCTTTCGGATTTGACGGGTCACTGATGTCATATACCTGGACATACGTATTGTTCTCATAATATCCATCATAAGCTTCTGAATCCTCTGAATTTCCGACTTGTCTTCCTAACGTACCGAACAGAACTAATTTATCATCCTGTACATAAATGTCTTCTACATAGCGTTCTGCATCCTGTTCGATCGAGGCCAGCTTTTCCATGGACCCATTGTCAATAGCTGTGATTGTCACAACACTCCGACACAGTGTATAAATGTTTTTTCCATCGGTTTTGACAATATCGGCTTCCCCCACGCCGTTCTCACGGAGATTCGTATCTGAATAAGCTCCGGTATCACTAACATTACTACTTTCTGCTGATGCTGCGTCTGATGAAGATGCACTTTCATACATTCCAATGGCCATACTGTTGTTGTCCCGTGCCATCTGCTTATTGTACTCTTTGATACATTTTTCAATTTCTTTATAATCTTTCGCTGTTATAAGTGTCTGGGTTGTCTCTTTCTGATCTGCTGCTGATGCGATAGTCGCTGCATCTAATGTTTTGTTGTTTCCTTTGTTGATCTGCTTGATTCCAACTGTCGCTCCAACTATCACACAGACACATGCCGCCGCTGCGATCGGAACGATACGTTTCCAGTTCTTTTTGTTCTTTTTCGTTTTTGATCCCTGCTGCTTTTCTTCCTGTCTTGCCTGAAGCATTTTCTGAATTGCCTCCGGCTCCAGTGAGTCCGGAAGGATCACATCATCTGCCATCTGTCTCAAATCTTGTTCTAAACGCTTTTCATTCTCAATCTTCTTATTGTTCTTTTCTCTATTTTCTTCCATCTTTTCCGCCTCCTTCTTCTATTTTTTTCAACTCCAGCTCTTATAGATCATCCTGCTTCCAACATCTTACGCATCTTCCCAAGTGCCCTGCTTTTCTTTGATCGAACCGTTGCTGCATTCATCTCAAGCATCTGCGCAATTTCCTCACTTCCATATCCAGCGAATACAGAATACGAAAGGATCATACGCTCTTCTTCCTCAAGCCTTGCGAATGCCTCCTTCACATCAAAATGTTGCTCATAGTCCGGTTCGTGTCCAGCCTCTGGTGTCTCTTCCTCTGACACATGATTTCCACGCTTTCCCAACATTTTTCTGCATTGATTTCCTAAAATTGTAAAGATCCAGCTTTTAAAACTACTCTCATTCTTGAGCTTCGCAATATTTTCAAATGCAGATATAACGGTCTCACTTACCGCGTCTTCTGCATCTTCTGTATGCTTCATCATATATAATGCGAATTTATACATTTCCTTGCAAACGCCGGCATATAACAGGGAAAATGCTTTCGTATCTCCATTCTTGGCCTTGCGAACCAATTCCTCTTTGAATTGTATTTCCCTTGAATTTTCTTTATCCTTCATTCGTTCCCTCCTCTCGAATCATCTTTTTCATTTGAAGATTCTTATAACCATTTTTGTGAATCACCTGTATTGGTTCATGAAGTCTATGAATAGTTTCACATTATCTTTATTATAGGTTATATACACTAGAGTCTACAAATAAAAAAACTGTTGCAGATGAAAACTAAGAATTTCTTAATAAAAAGACAGCGAGATACAGGTCTTTTCCATATCTCGCTGTCTTTGGATGATTATTCACTCCTAAAGTGTTAACATATTTTTACTTCATCAATAAGGCTTTTCCTATTAATTCTGCACACTTTTTCAGTTCTGCTTCTGTATGGCTGGACATAAGCGCGACTCTAAGCCTTGCTGCTCCTTTAGCAACAGTTGGATAACGTATCGCTGATATAAAATATCCATTCTCATGAAGATAGTTGGAAACTGTCAGTGCATTTTCCTCATCACCAATAATAACAGGAATTATGGCAGTTTCAGATTTTACATTGATACCATATTTCCCGAGTTGTCTACAAAAATATTTTACATTGTACTGCAATTTTGTTACTCTTGAGATTTCCTTTTCAAGAACTTCGATTCCAGCCAGATTCGCAGCCATGGTTACTGGCGAAAGTGAAGTAGAAAATATGAATCCTCTTGCCACATTTCTCAGATAGTTTATCAGTCTTGTCTCTCCGGCCACATAACCACCTTCGCCACCTATCGACTTACTAAATGTTCCCATTAAAATATCTACCTGTCTTTTTTCCTGCCAGTATTCCCGGATTCCATGACCGGTTTTGCCGATCACTCCTGTGGAATGTGCTTCATCTACCATGGAAAACAATTGATTCTCTTCACAGATATCAAGAAATTCCGGAAGCTTTAATATATCTCCATCCATAGAAAAAACTGCATCACTGACAACAATGCCTGTCTCACATGGATTCTCTTGTATTTTTTTTCGCAGATCATCCATATCATTATGAGCATATGTTACAATTTTGGCTTTTGAAAGACGGCATCCATCAATAATACTTGCATGATTTAATTCATCACTAAAAACAGTATCTCCTTTTTTCACCATTGCGGATATTGTTGCTACATTTGCAACATATCCTGTGTTAAACACGATCGCTGCTTCTGTTTCCTTGTAGGAAGCAATCTTATTCTCCAGTGCATTATGTATCACTGTATTTCCGGTTGTAAGTCTGGAGCCACCGGAGCCAAATCCATACATAGCTGTCGATTCTACGACTGCTGATTTTATGGAAGGATGACTGGCAATATCCAGGTAGTTATTGGATGCCATTAATACATAATCTTTTCCATCTATAGTTACATGTGAACTCTGTGCCGATTCTATTGTCTTCATTGTGCGAAAAAGATGGTTTTCTTTTAAAGATACCAGTGCTTTATCAATTTTATCCCACTTCTGTGGTCTTTTCATATCTGATTTTTTGCAAATCTTTTTGGGTACATTTCTGACGATCACATGCTGATTCTGAAGAAAATCAATTGCTTTTTGTTCTTCTGCATCTGTTCCTCGAAACAGAAATATTCTTCCTCCTTTTTCGCTCCCCATTCTCTTCATCTTCGTGATTCTTCTATAACCGATTTCTTTTGAGCTCACATAACCGGTCACGTACTCGGGATCATCTGAAATACATATCTCACCAATAATACCAGGACAATTTGCCACTTTTGTCGCAAGTACAATTGCTTCTTCATAATGATTCTTCTCGTTTCCGATTCTGTCCCCTTTCATTCTCTCCTGATCCATATTGGTAGCACGAATCCCACGTTTTTTATCCGGTTCTAAACGAATGAGCCTGTCAACATCAAGAAGCATAGCTCCTCTCATGGCATAAGTTTCATCTAAGAATTGCATGACATCTTGCGGATTGTCTATTCCAGTTTCTTTTAAATATTTTTTTATCTCTTCCTGCCCTTTTTCCCATGTTTCGACCTCAATTGTCTCTACTGAAAGTGCATCAAGATAAATAATGTTCTCCTTGCAGACTTTATTTATCTTCAAGTTCAACGCATCTGCTTCACCCTTGGAATGATGCATTCCTCTCTCTATCAGCGCATTGGCAAATATATCAACATCCGGTGCCTCAACGATTTTCTCTGCTCCGGATATGTGTACATCCGTACCGTTTTCCTTTTTGCTTGCACGCATCTTAATACTGTACAATTCCTCCGCACTCATAGATTAAATTCCTTTCTGTTCAGTGAACCAGTCTTTCATGACATCAACAATCTGCCTGATCTCATTATCCTGTATGATATACGGAAACATGGCATACATAATATCGAGAAATGGTCTTGAAAATACTCCTCGTTGATATGCATACTCCTGAAATCCGATAAGACATGATGGGTCATGTACCTGGAAACAAAGACAACCACCCATATATCTGATTTCTTTGATAAGCGGATGAGTGAATCCGGAGACCAGATTTCTAACCATATCCTCTATATGCTTGATTTTTTCCATATAATTTTCACGCTCAAATATTTCTATAGATTTTAATGCTGCACTGCATGCGACCGGATTTCCCATAAATGTAGGACCATGCATAAGTGCATCTGTATCCTTATCAGAATAGAATCCATTATATATTTTATGATTTGCTACTGTCACTGCATGTCCTATATACCCGGCAGTCAATGCTTTTCCAAGCACGATAATATCCGGAAGTACAAGATCAGACACAAAACGATTTCCAGTACGTCCGAAACCAGTTGCAACTTCATCAAATATAAAAACAACATCATATTCATTGCAAAGTTCTCTTGCCCTTCTCAGGAAATCAATACTATACATTTTCATCCCGCCGGCTCCCTGAAGAAGTGGCTCTACAATAAATGCATAAAATTCATTTCCGTGTGTCCGAAATACTTTTTCCAATGCATCCATTTCCGTTGGAATGTGAATTACATCCTTCTTATCATCTTCTGATAATATAAAATGATAATCCTCATCATCTCCGGCCTTCATACACATAAATGTATCTCCATGATACGAGCTGGTAAGCGAAAGGAGTTTTTTTCTTCCGCTGCCACGATTAATATTAAATTGCAATGCCATTTTCAAGGCAACCTCTACAGCAACCGAACCCGAATCTGAAAAAAAACAGTAATCAAGATCTCCCGGGAGAAAATCTTTTAGTTTTTCTGATAATTTCAAGACTGGTTCATGAGTAAGCCCACCCAGCATGACATGACTGAATTGATCAATCTGATTCTTCATTGCTTCGTTAATTTCTTTATTTTTATAGCCATGTATCATACACCACCAGGAAGATACGGAATCTATCATTTTATTATCCTGCGTATACAAATAAACTCCTTCTGCATCTACAATTTTATATGGTGTCTTCATTTTCTTCATCTGTACATATGGATACCAGATCATAAGTTTATCTCCTAAAATTATTCTTATTTTTGCTTTCCTCATTCCGTTATATTGTTATCTGTATAATGAAATTAATTCTGCTATATCAATATTCAAGTCCACGTCTCCCATGGAAACTTTCGCCAGAGTTGGAAGCCCCGTCATATATTCGCACATGCGTATATTATCTTCATGCATGATATTATCCGCTATATAATGATTAAAAATCATTCCTTTTATATTCATATTTCTGTTTTTCATATATTCATAAGTTAGTACAACACTATTGATTGTTCCAAGTCCTGCATCTGCAACCAGAATGCAGTCAAGTTCCATCTCATCTATTACATCTGTCAACCCAATACGTGCCTCATCAAAACAGATCGGACATAAAATACCGCCACTTCCCTCAACTGTTATATAGTCGTATTTCTCTTTTACTTTTCTATAATTATCCAAAACAACTGCCATCTCAACATGATTTCCTTCCAGACGTGAAGCCAGATGCGGAGAATAAGCATGCTCATAGACATACGGGCACATTTCCTCTACTGACTGGGAGATTCCTGATACATTCTTAACCCACAAAGCGTCACCAGGAATCAGCGTTCCATCTTCCTCTCTTTCATTTCCACTCATAGCAGCTTTAAAATAGCCTGGAGTCATCCCGTTCTCTTTTATCTTTTTTATAATCAATCCTGTAACGTATGTTTTACCAACATCCGTACCTGTACCGGTTACAAATATCCCTTTTCCCATTGCATTCTCCTTTTTTCTTGCATACTTTAGGCAAAGTATATACTTACTCGCAACTAATTGTCAACCTTTTTTATTTAATGGTTGACAATTAGTTGCTTATTGTATACAATAGCTTTGCTTTTAATCTCTCTCAATGGGAAATGGCAGAAATATTTTAAACAAAAGGATGGGAAAACTATGAATACTATAGAAGAATCAAAAGAAAGAATTTTATCCAATCATTTTTTTAGCGTCAAAAATCTGACTATGGACGGCATGTGGGTTGTTCTGCTGTTCATCTCGGGCTTATTTAAAATCCCATCACCCATTCCAGGAACTGAATTTCAATTATCAGCCCCATTAGCCATAAGCATCGGAAGAATCAGAGGATTTCTACATTATCTTACCATCGGCATCATTGCCAGCATTATTGGGATGATATTAGGTCTTCAGACTATATACAATGTCATTATCGCAATGGTGTACCGTATTGTAGCCGGTCTTATCTTAACAGTATTAAAAAAAGACCCACTGGTCCTCATTATTGCTGGTCCTGCCGGAACGTTTGCAGCCAGACTGGTATTGGCAACAATCTTGGGTGTTGCCTGGCAGCCTTTAGTAGTAAGCGCAGCTCCTGGAATGATCTTTACTGCAATAACTGCCCCTGTTCTGACTTCAATTCTAAAAAGAGTCCTTAAGACAATTTCCTAAAACACCAACTCAGGAGCATCTATTTTAACAGCGAGATACAGGTCTTTCCCATATCTCGCTGTCTTTAGACGCTTCTTTGCTTTAGCCTGATCCTCATAGTTCCAGCAAATCTTCATTCTTGCATCCAAGCGCCCTGCTCAATCGCAACACATCAATTGCTCTGGTCTGATTGATATCTCTCTGTCTTTGCTCAAAGAGTTGTATCTGCCGCACAGATACTCCTGACAGTTCTGCCAGTTCTCGCTGTGATAGTCCCGCCAAATCACGAATTCGTTTCAGATTTGTCTCCGGATAATGTTGGTTCCATAATTCATCCAACCGCTCCACGAAATGTGCCAAATCCATCTCGTGGTATACTTCATACATATTTCGAATTTCCGTCATTGATACCGCCCTGTAGATGCGTGAAAATGTTCTTCCTCGATACCACTGATAATAGGCCAATGCCCAGCCACTCCAATATTCTGGTGATTTATCCAAATACATCTCATCTGGGTACTCTTCCATTACTAACCCAGAATCCAGAATCACTTCTTTGACTAACTCACACCCTGTTTTTCCGGCTACATAAGTAGGATTTCCAATTTCAAATTGCCGTGACACATTTGAAACCAGAAACATTTCAAAAAATTTATCAATATCCATATCATATGTGTTCACCGCGAAATCCAACATATCTCCCAATATTCGTTGGGCTGACGTAAGATAATCATCTGAATAAGCGTGTATCACCATTTTCCATACCCTCCCTCATGATGTCCAGCATGAATAACTCATGAATATCTGCACTTTCTTTTTTACGTCTTCTATATTCTCGTCTTGCTTCACGCTCGCGCTCCGCTTTCTTGATATAATATATTTCCGCATCTACATTTTCATAATTCTGAAAATAAATCGACTCAAAAGCTTTCGGACTTTTTAATACAATCTGCTCGCCCAATTTACCTAACCGCATCGCCTCAGATAATTTTTCCAACGAAATTACTCCCGAAACAAAATCCTGGGCAAACGAAAAGTATGAATCATCTGCACGATATCCTACAACAATATCATATGGAGTAATATCTATCAGGAAATGCTCTTTTATGTATTTTTTTGCCTCTTCTGCAATACTTCCATTCTGCCAGTACGTTCTATTATCTGAAAGAATAGCAAGCCAATTCAATATGTGGTATTTTGAATCATTCAGATTCAATACTTTTAATCCTTCCATGTCCAATTCATAAATATTCACATATCCATTTTTTTGCTTTGCACATGCCCACTCTCTTGCTAATTCTATATTTTCTGTACAATAAAAACCTCTTCCGTAATCATTGTGTCTGGCACCCTTCCCGAACTCTGGTTTTTCAATTAAGAATTCTGATCCATGATATAATATTTTTTTCATACCAGCTCCTCCTTATGTATTAAGTATATCGCTACAGCGATATACTTGCAAGAGATTTTGAGTCAGTGTACTCCTTACAGGAAACTCGCAAAAATATTTATGATATCGTTTTTTCAGGAGATAATGCTTTTACATCTGTCCGGTTTATTTTGTGTGTAACGCACAAAGTGAATTGACTTTTTTTGTACGCAAGAATAAAATAAAAGCGTTGATTTTGCATTTTATTGACTGTATTCTGACCGGATGCTATGATTTGTGCGTAAAGAACAAATAGCAACATAACAATAATGATGTTATTTCAAATCATTACTGTTAATAAGAAAAGAGGAATACGGTATGAAGGGTTCAAAATTATTTAAGAATGTAAGGCTAAAAGGTCAAAAAGAACTTGTTTCTATATTAGTTGAAGATGGAATTTTCAAAAAAATCGCAGCAGATATACCACAGGAAAAAACTGTGGGATGTGAAGAAGTAGATTTAAATGGACAACTGGTGGTTCCACCATATGTAGATCCACATTTGCATCTTGATTATGTATTTACAGCAAGCCTTGGTGAGGAAAACGGATCAGGAACTCTTTTTGAAGGAATCCAGCGCTGGAGTGAATCAAAAGGAAATATGACTGTTGAACAGATGAAGGAGCGCATTTACAGTGGAATTAAAAAAGAGATGCTGTATGGTGTTCAGGCTATCCGAACACATATTGATGTGACAGATCCGACATTTACAGGTCTTAAGGCGGCACTTGAAGTAAGAGATGAAGTAAAAGATCTCCTTGATCTGCAGATTGTTGCATTTCCTCAGGAAGGAATGTACGCATACAAGGACGGTGACAAACTTGTGGAGGAAGGACTTAAGATGGGGGCTGACTGTGTTGGTGCGATACCTCATTTTGAGCTAGCTCGAGAGTTCGGTGAAAAATCGATCCACAAGACAATCGAACTGGCCGTCAAATATAATAAGCTTATTGATGTACATTGTGATGAGACAGACGATACGCAGAGCCGCTTTTTGGAGCTGTTGAATGCATTGGCACTTATGGAAGGTATAGGCACAAGAACTACAGCCAGCCACACATGTTCCTTTGGTTCAGCGGATAATAGTTATGCATTCAGAATGATGAAGCTTTTCAAAAAATCAGGCATCAATTTCATCTCATGTCCTACTGAGAATGTATATCTTGAAGGACGTCAGGATACCTATCCGAAGAGACGAGGAATCACAAGAGTAAAAGAACTTTACGACAACGGAATCAATGTATGTTTTGCACAGGATTCCATGTCTGATCCATGGTATCCGCTTGGGAATGGAGACATGATGATGATTCTCGATCATGGAATCCATCTGGCACAAATGATGTCACCTGAAGAGATTACGAATGTTCTCGATCTTGTGACAACGAACGGAGCTGTGACCATGAATATTACAGATCACTACGGAATCGAGGAAAATAAACCTGCAAACTTTATCGTGCTTGATGCAAAATCAGAATTTGAAGCAATATGTGAAAGAGCAGGAATCACTGCTTCTGTCAGACACGGTGAATTTTTGTTTAAAAAAATTCCTGCAAAGGTAACAGAAGCTATTGACCTGCTGAAATAAAAGGTGAAAAAACAATGTTTCAGTGCAAGGATCTTCTATCACTTACGACAATGTCGCAGGCAGATGTAATAGCCGGATCAGGTGGCATGGAAAAGGGCATACGCTGGTCTTATAAGGCAGAGAATATTAATTTTGAGAAATGGGTACGTGGAAACGAACTTTTAATAATAAGTGCTCCGGTAACACAGAGAAAAAATTTTGATCTGTATCAAACAATAAAAAAAGCAATTGAACTTAACATGTCGTGTGCTCTTTTATTGATGGGCGAGAATTATGTGACACAGATTGATGAAAAGGTAATAGATTTAGCAGAAAATAATGATTTTCCGATTTTCACCATGCCTTGGAATGTACCACTTTTAGACTTTTTCGAGGAACTTGGACACGCTATATCATATCTGGATGACAGAAAAGATATAGAGGACAGTCTGCTTGCAGAGATTATTTTTGGAAACTGTATCAATACATCCAGTATCGAGCAGAAATGCAGGCAAATGGGAAATGATCTGGGAATGTTAGAACAGGTTTTCGTGTTACATTTATGTAAAAAAAGTTCGGAAGAGACATACAGTGACTTGAATCAAGGGATTACGAATGACAAAATAAGAAACTTTGCACAGACTCTAAAAGAATATTTTGCTGAATGTGATTATCCTGCAATCATTTCCTGCTATGGCGACAGAATCATAGGTTTTATGAAAAACTGTACAGATGATCGCAGGAAGATAATAAAAATTTTTGAACAGTTTGGTGAGTTTTTGCAAAATGACCTGAACGGAATTGAATACACTCTCAACATAGGTGAAAAATGTGAAAGCATATCCAAATTACAAAAGAGCTTTCATGAGACATCTAAAACAAACTCCGTATTGGAGCATATTAACAGGAAAAATGAAATCATCTTCTATGATGAGATAGGATTTTACCGTATGCTGATGTCGTATGAAAATACTGCGCCAATGCAGCGATTTGCGGATGAAGTGCTTGATCCTATCATACAGTACGAGAAGAAAGCTCATACACAGTTAATGGAGACGATGCGGGCCTATTTCGAGTGTGACTGCAATCTGCAGAGGACAGCTGATAAGCTGTTTTCGCATAAGAACACTGTAAAGTACAGATTACAGAGAGTAGAACAGCTTACAGGAAAGAGTTTTGCGAACAGATTCCAGAGTCAGGAGCTATACAATGCACTGATGATATATTATTTTCTTGAGTGAAGAGATCTTCCGTGGAGAGTCTCTTTCAATAAATGATACATGGAGCTTGGATAAGCAAATATCCATTTGGTATTTCGTCTTATAAATATGCCGTACGGCGAAATCGTTTGTTTTGAATAAATAAGCCGTATTGTTTTTTCAATTTCTGCTGTAGGTTTTCCGCGTTCCACATCAGAAATAAAAGTGATCGAAAGGCCTGTGAATTCAGACAAATATGCTTGTGTATAATTTAATTCTTTTCTTCTTTCTCGGATTGCTTAACCTAATGATTTTGAATCTGTAGTTTTCATAATCCTTCCCCTTGACTGCGTTCTCGCTCTATCTTCCCTCAAGAACCTCTTTCGCTGTCTTTGCATCAAACAGCCAGCGCATCCCGTCTAGTATAAACTAAATGTTTAAATATATACGTAAAAGCCCTAAGATTAGAATATGTACTGGATAAAAGAAATAGTTTAACCATTTATATTGTTTGCCTCTTTCACCGTTATAGGTTAGAGTCATGCCAAAACCTATAAATGAGTAAAGTTCTTTTATAATTGATATATATCCCAGGCCAGCACCAAGGAGAGGTTTATCATAGAATATATAAAAGAGATAGGCAACGACTATTGCGTGATAATCATAATCAAGACTTAGCTCTATAGATAGAAACCCAAAAAATGCTACAATCAGGATTGATAAAGCATACCAAAGATATTTATTGCTGATTTTATCTTTAAGAATGTCAATAATCCAAATTGTAATAAGGCATAGCGCTAAGGTAAACATTATATTGTTCCAATATGGAGAGAAACATGTTTTTGATGTAAACAAATCAAAAGGCACTTCTGATATTACACCAAAAATTAAAAGCATAATCAGATATTTCATTCTGTTGCTAGTTTTGAAAAATCCCTCTACAAGAAAAAAAACAAACAGAGGGAATGCAATTCTGCCCAAAATAGAAAATAGATTGGACAAATATAATAGAAAACCTTGTCCATTTAAATAAGGTGTTATTAAAGCGTTATTAACATGATCTATTAGCATAGATGCAAATGCCAAATACTTTAGTTGTGATCCATTGAAGATCTGGAGCTTCTTTAATTTTGTCTGGTTGAACCTTGTATCCATAATATCCCCCTCTAATAATTAAATGTTACTTTATACTATGTGCAAATCGTCACTGTCGCAAGTAGCTAAAAACTCATATATGCGCATCTCTTTTTCAATCTTCCCCTGCTCCATCAGCTTCTTATAGCTCTCTGCCATTACCAAAAATCTATTCATTTTCACGCTGTCTTTCTCGGCACTCAATGCCTTTTGCATCTAGATAAGTTCGTTCTGTATCTGGGCTATCTACACCAACAGAGCTTTGTTCTCGTCAGATAACCGTTCAGATATTCAATACTGACACGCTCTCCCGTGCGGTAGGCTCTGGCTTGCGTACCGTACTTGTCATTGATACTGCCAATCATTCTGAACCCTTGATTTATGGACTGATAATGTCTCGTTCTTTCCACATACGTTCCACCTCATTTCAGCCCCCGCTGTATAACTTCAATCTATTTGACTGATTCTAAGAGTCTTTTAAGTTTTCTCGTTGCGAGAGTATTAATAATCACAAAACCAGTTCCTATATTCTCTCCACGATGATACAATACTCTCACGCTTATTTCCCTCCTAAATTGCAGCGAAATTTTCCAGCTACATGCTATACCTTAGTATACCAAAATAAAGCTGGTGGCTCAATTAGAAATGCTCGAAATCTTCCTATGCTGCATGCTCTACATATTTACACTCATCATAACATCTGAATTATATGCAGGTTCGACTCAATGGAAAGCTTCTAATGGAGCAATAACACTTGCTAGTTCTTCTGGAAATACTGCCCCATTCAGTAGTGGGCTTGCTGGTGTTAACCTGAAAGATTCAAAGATTCCTACAATGAAACGGTAAAATTATCGGAAGTACCAAGTTTGCAAGACGGATCCGGTCATTTCCTTGCTATCATCAATAGAAATGGAAAGGTCCACAGCATCATTTATTCTGCTAGAGGATACTTGGGATTGTATAGTTCCGATACCAAACAATACGAAGCATATAAAATCGGTAAAAAAACAGCTTATGGCACAGTAAATGATGATTTCTATTCTAATGGTTACTATAGTTCGATTTATTATAATGCTGCAATTGATGAAGGTAACTCAAATGATCTATTCGTTTCCATTGCGTGGTCTTGCGCCGGTATTCGCTTTACTCTCGAAGTTGGTGAATCTCCACACAACTGAGAGTGGATGAAGAACCCTGTGAGACGAGAACAGAAATAAGTTTTTGAGAAGAGGTCTTTCGATTTTGAATATTCCAATTGAGTTTTTCCATCAGCTGTCCTAAATTACTTCAATGTAATTTTCGCACCACCATCCCAGAAGAATCCGCCACCTACTTCCATTACAAAAACATCATAATCAGCAAAAGATACACCCCCCTACTTCTTCTGCATAATCAAGAATACTTGCTCTATAAACATGTTGTACTGTCCGTGAATATCCGAAATAACATATGTAGCCATAAGACCGTCTCCCTTCTAACATCTAGTTCATTGCGAATAAGACAATAATTCTGTCAACGTTCGCGGTTCATAATTCATCCAAGGTTTCATGCATCCTACATTTATTGCTTTAACTTCTGTTTTATACACATGCCGACAATCACTTTCCACCATCTTCATCAAACAGCTTTGATAGTAAGCATCCTCAATACTGTCATGTGTATGACCATATAATAAAATGAATCCTTTTCCCATCCTTTTCCAACTAAAAATCGGATAATGGCTTAAAACGAGATTATAATTTTCCCCATTAGCTGAATCATGAATTTCTTTATAATCACAAACTTCCGCGAAAAGCTGATGGTATCTGTAATCCGATATATCATCATGATTTCCCTTCACAAGTATTTTTTGCCCCTTCAATGTAGAAAGATAAGCAATCAAATCTTCATTTTTACCTCTATAACTTATGTCTCCAAGAATAAATACCTTGTCTCCATTTGTTATTTTACTATTCCATCGTTTCTTGATTGTCTCATGCATTTCATCCAGACTGCCAAATGGTCTTTCATCAAACTTAATCGAATTTTCATGAAACAAATGTAAATCACTAATATAATATTTCATCTAATTCAGCCCTCTTTTCTTCTTTTTTCCCTTACAAAACATCTTGAATCGAAAATACAAATCTTCCTTAATTTCGTCACTTTCATTATACAACACGAACGATTTAAAGTGTCTTTCTTTTTTTACCTTTATAAAAGTTTCACTACTATTAACTAATTCGGATTATAAAAAAATCAGACAAACTTTGTCCGATTTTTTTATTAAAAGTTCAATTTTTATTTAAATTGTCTTTTTCTACGTAAGCGCTTAGTTTTTGGGGAACTAGATATTTACTGTTTTCTAACTCATAATGATAAGGACTAACGATCCGTATGAGTAAACTTACTTTAAAGTAATTGTTGCTCCATTTTCATAGAAAAATCCATTTGCAACTTCCATTTTAAATACATCATTATAGCCAAACGATGTAAGACCAACCTCTTCGCAACCGGCTGAAGGAAGCATTCTGCTGTAATGGCTTAAAGGTCTACTTGTATCACTCATATCAAGCACATACACATCCGCTGCACCACCCTCTTCCCCATCTGCCGGATCATGAGAAAAGCGATAAAGTGTACTCTTGATTCCGTTCATTGTATTGTCTTCCTCTGTTACCGTCCACTCACCTTCCCAGCTTTCTGGAACTATCACTTCAAAGTATTCATTGGAATACGATACCTTTGTCGTTTCTTGTGATTCTTCATTTTTATCATTTTCTTTCCATTGTAAATCATCCTGCCAATTTACACTTGATTCCCAGTGCTTTTCCCACAACGGTTTTAATGCTGCTTCAAATAATGGCTGTTTTAGAAGATTTTTATCAAATACAGGTGTATCAACTACTATTTCTCCTTTTATTTCCGGAACAATCGATAAATCCAGGCTACCGGCATATCCATCTAATTCTTTATTAGTGGTAACTTTTGCTTCACCTTCTGCTTTTCCTGCAATTTTTAAAGACATATCCATTCCTGAAGCATCATATAATTTTGTAATCAAATGAACCGATGAACCCATTGATGTATCTCCTGAAATAGAAATTGTATTCCACTGTAATCCATCCGATTCACAAGTTATTTGATTTATCTCTTCCACTTTTCCTGTCTTACTATTATAATTAAATCCTTGCGTTGTTTCTGCTGTTAACTCATATGAAACGCCTATATTTCCTTCCAAATTTATTTCCGCTTCTGTATAAATCTCAAGTTCATTTGTTACAACAATCGGTATTCCTGCAACTATAAATTGATAATCAGGCAATTTTTTTGTTAATAATTGCTTTTCTAATTCTTTTGAATAGCTGGCACTACACTCTAAAGAGGCTTTAGCCCCTTCTTTTGTTCGAATTGCAATTCCACATTTTATATCCCCGTGAACTATGTCTATACTCACTTCAACCCATGCACTTGTTCCGACTTCTCCAGACAGACTGACTGGATCTTCCTTTTCCTCAAAACTTTTTCCAAACATATAATCCGTGCCATTATCCTCATCTTCTGTTTTGCACAAAATATTCGATAACTGCAATTCATTTGTAACAGCATTCATATTTTTAATATGATAGCTCGCAGATTCATTTTGAGATTCTGCTAATTCTATTCGTTTATAAATATGAGCTTTTTCAAATACATCCGTCAATACAGCAGGTTCTGTTTGTATAATGTATTTTCCTTTTGTTTTCTGTACTCCAGTAACATTTCGTATAAAACCATTTGGTGCTGAACTTGTAATTCCTGAAACAATGACATCTCCTTTTTTGTATCTTGGATTCGAGTCAAAAGTTATTTTATCATCTTCTACTAATATTGGTTGCTTATCACTTTCTTCTGTAATAATTTTTACATTGTCCTTTACAACATTATTTTCATCTTTGTCTTTATTATTATGTGATTTCTTATACCCCAGCACTGACAATGTCGAAACCGAAACTAAAACCAGTAATACAACAACCCAAAATATTCTCTTGTTCCGTTTCTTCACAACTTATCCTCCCAATTACATTCCCCTACTCTCCTCATCCTGACACTTTATTTCCACGGAATTTCTGCTATATTTATTTCCTTTCCATTTTCTCTCCTGTAAAACTTATGTTTCCCACTTTCTGCCTCTTTCAAGTTACAAATTTTTCTACTTGTTATAGAATTATCTAACATAATATAATCGCCCATAGAATCATGCACCTTAAATAACTTAATTCCTCCAAAACTTCTATAATCTGCAATATAGTGATGATTTGGATTCGTGTCTGTTTCATAGGCTGGTCTGTTATCTTTCTGATTATTCATTGTACTCATAGTATTCTCCTTTACATGATCGTATTTTTTTTGTGAATATGTACCAGTGTTACTTCCTGCACTTCCACTTGATGTGCTTTGTGTACCTCCTCCTACCGACTCTCCAAGCGTTGCTATTGCTATTATAATCGCTATAATTGCTATAATTGCTATAATCACGATAGCAATAATCCCAGTCGCAATCGGAATTACATTTTCCAAGAATAAAATTAATAATGGCATTACTATCAATGCTACCAGTAATGCAGTTGCCGTATATCCAAATATTCCTCTACATTCTTCTGTAATAACCATTAGAATGATAAATAATGCAACACCTCCCATCCAAATGCCTGTAACAACCATTTCTACATCACTAATGTCTATTCCTGTATTTTTTATTAATTGAAATGTTACATATTCCGCCACTGTTCTGTCAAAAAAAAGACTCACTGCACCTGTCACAACAAGATCAATTATCATTAATACTTTCCGTACTATGCCTGTTTTCTCAAAATACAGAATCAACAAAATAATTAAATCTATCACTAATAATATCAAAAGAATTTTTCCCGCAACGCCTTTAAAAATCATTTGCGACGTTCCTGTTGTGAACTTTTCATCATATGCTCCAAAAAGACCATATTCCTTTACTAATTGAATCTGTTTTGTATAACCGCCTCTGGTAATAAACAAAATATATGCAATAATCCCATTAATAATACCATTTGCTGCTATCGCAGTCGGCACCCAAAGTCCAAGATTATCAAACAAATTTGTTTTCAGATTTTCTACCGTATCTTTAAATTTGAACTTTCCCATTGTACCCCTCCCCCTATTTCTCCATTTCGTAAACTCTATATATTTGCTATCTTTTCCAGGCATTGATTAAAACGCTTATTAAGCGTTTCGACTAATTCATCCTGATAAAATCTGTCAATTGTTCTTGTAGGATACTTTTGTCTTTTCTCTTCAAAGTACTTCTGTCTTTCTGCAATTTCTTGTTTTGAAGGGAAAAAGTTGAACTGAATTGGGTTTCCTCTAAGATGTTCATTTTTGATGGACTTATATAATTCTGGTTTTTCTTCAATGATATCAAAAACACAGTCAAAATACTTTATATTAGGATTCAGCTTTAGCCAATTGTCTGGTACTCCCGGAACCTCACAGCTATTAATAATAAAATCCACTTCATCAACAAGTTCATAAAGTCTTTTTCTTATAATTGGTTTATTGACAAATGTTTTATCTACATCCTGTCTAATTTCCATCATCAACTTATTAAAATACCCTTCTCCGTCTTCTTTTGTACTAGGAATATAATTAAAGTAGCAACTAATTTCCAATAAATAGAGTACCTTGTTTAATTGATTATAAATTTCATTCGTACCTTCAATATGGTTTGAATTTTTAGAGAATTCACAATTTGCTCAAATGATTCTATTGAAATCGGTATTAAAAATTTCATCTCATCACCAGCTAATGCTAATCCCAGACTTTTTATGAAACTAATGTCTCCCATGACTCCACTTTTACAATCATCAACATAATTATTGAATCGTTTAATTCTTTTCATCAAAGCCTCTTCACTTCTAAATTCATACGTTGTATTTAATTCCATTTTTGTACAAATATCTTTCGTACTTAATGGTTTTGGCCAGTCTCGCTCATGTTTATATAAATCAAGATCAAACCAGAATTGTTTTCCCGTTTGCTTATCTTCAATCACTTCTGACAGCATCCTAATAATTCTTGATTTTTTCATTTGATTTCCTCCCTAAATAAACATATTACTACTCTTTTCCCATATAGCTGGACAGTGCAATGTCCAATTTAATAAGATTTAATATAATCCCTGAAAAGTATCGCTTCAACCGCAGGTGTTCTGGATGCAAATTCAGCTTTCTCAATGCCATTGGTAATCAATACTCTTTTACGCCCTGACCCCTTTTACGCTCTTTGTCAATGGTGTGATCCGATAAACTAATTCGGATTATAAAAAAAATCAGACAAATTTTGTCCGATTTTCTCTGCTAAAAGTCCAATTTTTATTTAAATGGTCTTTTTTCTACTTTATTCGGTTTTCTAAAGCCCATTTCATCCTCTCTTTCAATATTTTTTTCAATAACTCGCCTTCTAAAACCTCTACGCAATCCATATATTGCATTACCCAAAAGGAAAAAGCCATAACATTAACTTTCGGAAATTTTAATTTTACCATTTCTACTTCGACCGTAGATGTCTTTCCCTTTTCTGTTTTTTCCATATAGTACGTCCCTAAGCATTCAAATAAACCATTCTCCTCTGTTCCAAACCAATCCACTACTTGTGTGATCTGTTGTTCCTCAAATCCAATTACAATGTCTTCTTTTTCACCAGAGTAGAAAAAAGGATTTGATATCAGAAATTTCTGTGGATTTTTCCACTCAACTTGTCCCTGCACATCTCTTCTTTTCGTTTCTTTTATCTCTATTTCTTCCATCAAATCAATTCTATAAAATAAGAAATCTTGTGTCGTAGACTTTCTCTCATTTTTTGCGATCACATAATATCGTCCATTACTCATCATAATCTGTAGCGGTGACACACAACGGACCTTGCTATTTTCAATATCTAATTCAATTGTTCCATCACTTGTATATCTATAAACGCCAAGTTTAAACTCTATCTTTTTTTGCATATCAATCGCTTTTTGAACGATTAATATATTTTCCATCACATCAATTCCACCTTCTGCAGAATATGGTTTTAAATCAACAATCATTTGAGAAAACTCATTCAGTTCTTTCACCTGTCCAGTACCGAACAATCTTTGAAGACTTGAATAGTAGTCTGGTTTGTATTCAGGATTTAACACTTTTGAATAAATGACGGCATCAGCCAAAAATCTCGCGAGATATTTTGATGACCCGCCTTCCTCTCCATCTTTCTCATCATACCAATACCCTATTATATAGGTACCTTCTTTTTTCGCTTTCTTGAATCCTAAATTATATTTTCCTTTATCTATTATTCCAATTCCGTTCTCATCTGTTATTTCATCTAACTCTTCATCTGATTTTCCCAGCAAGTTTCTGAGTCTCCGGTTTACAGTACGGAAAGATGGCAAATCTTTGGCATCATATTTAGCTTTTAACTCTTCATATACCTTCTGTGCTTTCGCCGGATATATCTCAGACGCCTCCATTAATTTTAATGTTTCGATAAGCTCTTCATCTTTGAGTCTATTCCATGCTCTATTTTCCTGCATCTATTCGCACTCCTTATTTTTCCAAAAATCAGGCACTTACTATTATTTTTTTCATTATGATAATAGCTCTAAAGGAGGGCTTCCCTTTGCCTTTTTTAGAGCTATTTCAACTTTTATTCTTCCGGTAGCTTCTACATAATTACCGTAGTCCCAGGTTCTATATTCTCAAGCAACCATTCCAGTTCTAGCTGTGCAATTCTAATACATCCCGATGTAAATGTATCATTACCACTAATTGACTCATGATCTTGCATGGATTCCCTGGTTACCTCTGCATCATATAAATCACTGTGGATAAAATAATCTTCGAATATCACAAGATAACCAAAAAACTTTACCTGACCACGCTTTGGATAATATCCACTCAGATACTCTTCTACAGATTTACTCTCTACTTTGAATATTCCTATTGGAGTTGGGGATTTTTCTCCTCCGAAAATACAATCTATAGATTTCAGTTTTTCATACATAGTATAACCAGATGCATCAAAATCCGAACGAATCGAATAATGTTCATTCAGAACTGAGTTGTCTGCTTTTTGATATACTTCTAACCTATGATCTGTTCGATTTAGTTTCAAAAGATAATTCGTCTCTTGATTTTCAAATTCTCTTTTTACAATATACATAATCTACCTGTCTTTTCGCTTCTTTTTTTCCTAACTTCCTTATATATCATTATCAGGAAAAAAAGTATCATTACCACACTTGTTGCAAGAAAGCCAATAATCATCAATGGTCTTCCTGTTGAAATATAATCCAACATCTGTAATGTAGCTGAAATAATCGATACAAGTCCAAATACTGTTATAATCATACTGACTCGTGATTCACGCTCTCCATCAATTCGATCCTGTTCCTCATTCAGTAACGTAATCTTCTGACTAATTTCCTCCAACAACTCATTCACACCGTTTTGTTTTTGTAAAGAGCGATAGGTTTCACACACATTATTCCAACGCGAAATCTGTGATGGTGCCAGCGTTCCATAGGATATGAATTCCAATGCTTCTCTTTTCAAATTTCTAAGACTTTCTTCTCTTTTAAGTCGACTTGATTCACCGATAAATCTTTGGTGAATTCTTTCATTAAAGATCATGCATGTATATTTTTGGTACATAACGATCATTGTTAATAACAAATCATCTTTAGACCGCCCCCACAAACCGTTCTTATCTCTGGGTTCTGTTTTACCCTGTCCCGGTCCATAAGCATAGGAAATTTCCTGGGAGGTGATAGCACATGCCCAGCCATAATGTTCATCCTCTACATCTTTTGCCCCAGTTGCATATTCCACATCCATCTCTGATACATCTTCAAAATCTCTTGTCACATCAACTAAACGATGTCCATTGTAAGCAATTCTCTTTGGAATTTCATTATCTTCAAAACGTTTTGGAAGAGATGCTATGTTCAGTCGATAAGCTTCCTTGATGATATATTTTCTCGAATCCTTATCCTGTATAAACCATGAAAGGGTAATTTTCATTTTCTTTTGAACTAATTCAAATACCCTCTCTTCTAACGATTTCAATAAAACACCCTGAACTGATTTCTCATAGTCATTGCTCTTTTGCACATATCCTGGATCTATAAATTTATATATTTGATTAACATCTTTGTTTTTATATGATAAGTATACCGTTATGAAAGCGATTCCGTTATTAAAAATGAAAAGTTGTAAATCGTCAATCTGATATTTTTTGCTTGTCTCCGCTTTCCCATTCCATGCTTCTACTATTTCCTGTAATTTGCTGTTAACACTGAACCTCTTAACGAAATTTCCATTCCGGCACTTCACCGATAATAATTCAGTGAAATCACTGGAGTCAAATGTTAATTCTGGAAGTTCAGGGTCTTCTTTATCAACAAGAATGGATTGAAAAGATCCTTGGTAACGTAATGGGAGGATTATGTATAGACCGCGGTCTATGTTATGTGTTTCCTTTACATCTTTCCAGTATGTTTGCATATGTATTTTCTCCTACACTTTTATCAATTTTTCTTTCTATTTTTATCTAGATATCTTTAATAAACTGTATTAACTTATCTGCAATAACATCTGCCGATTCATTAAAATCGACAGGGAAATTATAATATACAGATTTACCATCATAAATCATATCGTCATCACCATTTGCAGGATAATTTTCTAATGCTACCGGTTCATTTCCCTCATAAATTTTTAATTGAAGACAATTCAGTATACAATTAACAATATTTTCTTTCTCTACCTTTTCATTAAAAAAACGGACAAAAATCAAATCGAATTTAACTTCTTCTGCTTGTAAAGGCACGAATTGAAATAGTTTACATCCATTTTCACCCGAAGAATATCCAGCAGAAGTTTTTGCAAATCCAGAAGCCACTCGGCTCCCCTCTCCTCCTGCTCCTCGAATTAGTGATTTATTTTTGTCTTCTATTTTTTCTATGATAGCTTTCCTCTTATTTCCCACCGCTTTTGAACAACTTATTGAAAGTACTTTATCTCTTGGAAGAAGGTGAACATTTTTTCCATTACCTTTATCAAACAAAACGCTTGGATACGCTTTTTTATCTTCATCTGTAGGATTGTATATAGTTATTTCATAGACTGGTTTAGTCACATATAATCTTCCAACATAATAATTTTCTGTAATTTTAATCTTTGAATCATCACTCATTTTTCTCTTTACATTTGTAGTTTCTTCTGCAAATACACATGGTTTAATAATTTCTTCTAATTTCATTTAACATTCCACCCTATTCCTTATAATAATTACTTTCATTATACTGCTTTATTGCCACTAATTCCAACAATTATCACAAACTTTTCATTTCCATAATCATACTCTTTTCCTGTTAGCATGAGTTTATTTGCTATGATGTTCAAAATAGTAGATTTTCCAGAACCATTATTTCCATATAACACGGTAATTGGTGCAAATATGAACGGATCCATATCTTTTCTACGAAATACGTTATATGGATATATATTGGGATTTTTAACATTCCTGTCACTTAGTTTAAAACTGCTGAGATATATCATTAAAAAAATCCCCCTTCATCTATGAACTTATATTTTTCTTTTACTCTTCAGCACAAATTTCATCATAATCTTCATACATAATTCGTATTCCACTCTCCTCACTTTCTACATGGTAATGTCCCGCATACCACTCAGTGAAATCTAACCTGTCATAAATCTTCTGTAGCCATTTTTCCGTTGTCTTGTCCACTACTGATTGATCAAGCCCCGGAATAAATGCCCACACGGGTTCCGCTTTAATCGGTACTGTATGTGAGAGCACGATATCCACATTCCACTTAGCTTTATCCAACTGCTGTTCCACATATTCTTTTATCATTTCATCCGGCTGTTCTGATTCAAACCATGGTAATCCATTTCGTATCCTATAATATTTGTCAACGCTGTATGCACCACCGATTGGCATCACTTTCTTTCCGTGAAAATTATATATTTCTCCATCTTTTGCGAACAAAATATTCGGATACTGTTCTTCTACATATACAATTCCTTCATTCCATATTTTTTCTTCGTAATCTGCCGCCTCCCATGGTCGTGCTTCGTGGTTCCCATGAACACAGAAAAATGTAATATCCATTCCTGATAATCGTCCCTTTAATTCTTTGTCAGACAGATCCAACCAATAATTAATCCCTGCATCCCCTAAGATAATCATCACATCCTCTGTTGTGGTTTCATATCCATAGCAAAAATCTTCAATACGATCAAAGCTACGATGTGTATCACCTGTAATATAAAAATGCACCTATTCTTCCTCCCTCTCAATTCTAACAATTTCCATCTCATCAATACTCTGTATTTTCGATTCTCTTATATGCTTAAACAACGTTTTCTTTCCCGGTAAATCACATGGAATTCCCACAATATCATAAGAAACTTCTTTCTCTTGTCCCAATGTTCCATAATCATCAACCCATTCAACAGTTCCGTAGCCTTCCCTTGCGTCCTCTTTTCCATAGGTAAAATACACCGTTTCTCCTACTCTGTACCTTGGTCTTCCTACTTTCTGGATAGTATCTGGTTTCCCTAACTCTTTGATTTCTTCATACAGTAGTTGAGCATCCATATATTGAATATTATCATGATAATGTCCAAAATACCATTGCGAATAATCTAGTTTCTTTGCAATTTCATCCATCCATTCCTCTGTTGACAAATCTATATTCTCAAAATTTACTACGCTCTCCTGACTCGGTCTATATACTAACGGGCAAGTATGAGAAAACACATAATCTATTTTCCAATCTACTTCATTCAATTTATTTACTACTTGACTTTTTACTTTGTCATCTGGTTGTTCGTCCGGGAACCACGGAAGCCCCGTTAAAAGTCGGTATTCTTTATCCTGACTGTATGCCCCACCGATTGCAATCGCCTTTTTCCCATCAAAATCATAAATTTCTCCATCTTTTGCAAATACTATATTCGGAAATTCCGGTTCATAATATACCTCTCCACCACGCCAGATTTGTGTTCTGTAAGTTTGTATATGATAAGGTCTTTCCTCATGATTTCCATGAATACACAGGAAATAATTTGGAAAATCCGCAAGTATTTTTTTGTTCTCCCGATCTTTATCAGCTCCAAAATAATTCAATCCGACATCTCCCAATAATATAATTACATCCTCTTTTCCAAGTTTTTTATTAAATCTTGCCAACCAAATTAACTTTTCAAAATTTGCATGACAATCTCCTGTTATGTAATAAGCCATTTCCTACCACCTTATTTTCAAGATTTTTCAACATAATATTCCCGTCCTGTATCCAGACAAACTGCAGCCAAACGTCCATTTCTTCGATTACAACCACAATCAATCGCAATATGATGATTCTCCCTGTATACATAACCCGGTCTTGGATTCCCCATAATTCCTTGTGTCGGTGTATGTCCTGTCACCACATATGTATCTTCAAAATATTGGATATCATACTCAGCCCTGTCCCAGATCAGTTCTTTTATGGAATATTCTTCCATATCTTTTCCCGGATAATAATTTCCCAATCCTCCGTGAACTAATAAATAGTTTTTCCCATTAACTGTCAGTTCTTCGTAAATCATAAAGTCTTTTATAAAATCAATCACTTCATATTGCATTTCCCGGCTCAATGTCCGAAACTCATCGATGGTTGACTTGCTTCCGTTGTATTGCCAGGTCACAAGATTCTCTAACATTTTTTCATCAACTTTTTTGATAGAAATCTCTGTAATTTCCTGCATTAAGAATTCCAGACACTCTAACGCCATAAGCTCATGATTTCCTGTCAGACATACCACATTTGGCATTTCCATAAGCTTCAGAATAATCTGAATCGGATGCGGACCTCTGTCCAGAATATCTCCGAGAACATACAACGTATCCGTCTCTTTCAAGTGGATTTCTTCTAACAATCTGATAAACAGTTCATATTCTCCATGAATATCTGAAACAACATAACTAGCTATGTCGGTCATCCCCCTTCGTTTCTAAAAATCATTTCTAACACTTGCATTTTTCCTGTTCCCGGCGTCCTTTAATATGCGAATCCAATCTTCTTTATCTGTCTTCTTTCTTCCAATGGAACATCTGGAATATCGCTTTCTTCAATGGTAGTCAGCACTTCTGTTGTAATTTCTTTTTCGTCCATCTGACATATTCTTTCTGCCAGATTCATCTCTGCTTCTTCCAACATTTTTCTTGCAAATCTTCCATTTCCATAATCTCTGCTGTCTTTTATGCTCTCGAAATTCTTTTTTAACTTTTTCATTCCTGCCTCTGTGATTGTCATTTGTTTTCTTGAAAGCATCAATTTTGTAATCTCGCAAAGTTCCTCAACAGAGTAATCATCAAATTCTACACAAAACGCAATTCTGGAACGCATACCCGGATTTCTGTCAAGAAACTGTTGCATTGGTTTCGGATAACCGGCAAAGATTACAATCACATTATCCCTATGATTTTCCATCTCCTGAACGATCGTATTGATTGCCTCATCGCCAAATCCATTCTCATAGCCGTCACACAATGAATAAGCCTCATCAATAAAAAGGACTCCTCCTTGTGCTTCTTTAAACTTTTTCTTAACTAACGGTGCCGTAGCTCCTACGTGTTCACCCACAAGATCTGCACGCCCTACCTCTACAAACACGCCTGTTGATAATATTTTCTCATCTTTCATAATCTCTGCAAACAATCTGGCAACCGTAGTCTTTGCTGTTCCCGGATTTCCTGTAAAGACCATGTGTAAAGAAGCTTTATCCCTTTGAAGACCTTTCTCCATACAAAGCTTGTTTATCTTATGTTTGGCAATCGCTTTATGGATTATTGTTTTAACAGAAGCTAATCCCACCATTTCGTCTAATTCTTTTCTGGCTGTTCCTGATTCTCTTTCCTTCTTTTCTCCTTCTCCCAACATCTGTATATCCGACTTCGTAATCTGAAAAAGCTCTTCCTTTTGAATGTCACTCGCGCTTTCGCTTGTTGAAAGCAGCCTTACCGACTGTTGTCTAACCGCACGTTCCATCAGATTACGGACATATCTTCCATTCCCAAAATCATCGATATTTCTTACTTTTTCAAATATATAATGCGCCTCTTTGATTGCGTCATCTGTCACGCAGAATCCTTTTTCATGGATCATCAGCTTAAAAATATCTGTAAGTTCCTCTGTTGTGTAATCTGGAAAATCAATCCAATATGGTATTCTGCTTTTCAATCCTTCATTTCTCTTCATAAATGCTTTCATTCTTTCATTGTATCCTGCAAGAATGACAATCACATCTTCCCTGTGATTTTCCATTTCCTGAAGCAACACCGTAATAGCTGTGTCACTCTTCATAGCATACGCTTCATCTATAAACAGAACGCCTCCTCTTGCTGCCAGAAATGCTTCTCTGATAGCACTTACGCATCCCATTCCATCCAGATCCATTCCTCCACGCTCGACAAATGCACCACTTTTTAATATGCCTTTTTCTTTTGTAATTCCTGCAAATAATTTTGCAACTGTAGTTTTGGCACTTCCCGGATTACCGCCAAAAATCATATGCATCGCACTGCTCTGATAGTCGTTTCCGTTTCGCTTCTTCCGTTCTTTTTCAACAATATCTGCCGCAATAATATTGTCAATCTGCTCTTTGACAATTTTCAGTCCAATCAAGTTTTTTAACTTTTCATAAGCAGATATTTCATTTTCTTCCCTGTCCAACAAGAAATCTTCCGAAAGATTGTAGTCGTATGCTTTCAATACATTTTTATTCAGACACCATGATTCAAACTGCTCATAAGCTCGCAGTACATCTGTCTGTGAAAATTTATTTCCGAGAAATAATGCCATGAACTCCTGTGCCTGTCCTGCATATTTTGAATATCCAGATTTTTCAATCAACCGCTGCATATAATCGACGGCTGCATTTCTGTCCCCTGTTCCTTCTCTTAACATAACCGTCATCATATATCTTTTTAACTGTGGCAAGAGATAATAGGCAAATCCCGGATGATCCATATCATATGTAAATACAAACAGGCATTGGTTCCTGTACTTCTTTATAAGTTTCTCCAGGTATTGACTTGCCATTACATAATCAACCGGATCATACCCAAACTTTTCAGATAAATCTAAAACAATCACTCCGCCATAACTGTTCTCGATAATTTCTTCAAGATGATTATTTTTCTTAAATATATTAGGTTCTATTTCACTGATGATTTCCATTCTTCTGCTACTGATGCGATTCGCTTTTAGTAAGTTCTGTACAAGTAGTTCTGTCATTTCACTTGCTGCTTCAACACTACGACTGGATATCACATAATGAACCATATTTCCACTGTATTCAGATAGATTTGCATGCACCTTTATATTTCTCAGTTCCTCCACAAAATCCCGATGGTAGATACTGCAGATCTCACACTCCTGTTCAGAAACAATACGCTCCTTAAAATCATAAGGAAATGGTCTTGTATCATTCATACAAGAATAATAATAGATCCATAGATTCGACGATTCTATGATCCGATTAGAATAGTCAAAACATCTTCTTCTTTTACATTCAAGAAAACATTCCATGAACTGATGCATCGTTATCTCAAATGGCTCTACTTTTACCTGCTTTATTCCAAAAATATCTTGCAGCATTTCAAGAATACCTTCATATGCATTTCGGAAACTCAACTTCTGTTCATTGTAAGAGAAGATTGCGCAAATCAGATTATCTTCTTCCCGATACACTAAAAATGTCCTGTCATTCTTCATATTCTGATACATATATGAGTTGATAGATTCGAGTACATTGTCGTATCCATAGTGTCTGAGTTCGATTTTTGCATTCTCCTTAATCTCCTCTACATTTGTACCCAACTTAAAACCATAATATCTCATACTCTTTTTCCTCCGTAAAACCATTTGAAGATTATCTCATGCTTGCCATTCTCTCTGTCAAGCAGAAAATTCTTTTGCAAACACCTCATAATTCAATGTATCTCTCGGCGAACAGTAAATAGCTAATTCAATAGTTTCAAATTCATATTTATGTTCATCAATTGCTATATGCATTGCTTTCGCAACCAGCTCCGGTGGATTTGCAAAAGCTCCACATCCAAAAGCTCCCAAAATAATAACGTCCGATTTCGCACAACTTGCTATGTCTAAGACACGATTTATTCTCTTCTTATATATATCAAACAACCTTTTATCCGTAACATTCTTTTTCCAGTTTTTATCATGCTGTGACATATATCTCAGATTTGGTGCTACACAGCTAATTACATCCACATCAAACCAGTCTTTCTCCGATAAAAGAGCCGGTTTGGCAGTATCGCTCTTAAATACCGTCACATCGCATGTTTGTATGCAATCATCATTATAAAGAGAATTCACCTTTCCTGTTTTCAATGCATACCTGTGTTTTTTATGAAATGCTTCTGTAATCTCACTTGCTGATATACATTTATACAACGTACTGACTCTGCACAAGCATTCTTCCTGGGCACTGGCTCCTTTTGTCACTCCGCCACCTGGATTGGTTGCTGAAGCAAAGTTTAGCACACTGATATGTTTTCCTTTATACGCTGAAGCTGCCTCAAAGCTTCTTTTCTTTGAAACGATAATCTTTGCTTCTTTTCCTGTTTCATGTCCGTGTATAAGATTCTTGAAAATATCGTATTCATTTTCGTCCGATATCACCCGGTTGTGATTCATAGAATAATTAATCTTATTCATTAGAATTTCATTTGTATCACACAGTAACATTGTATCTTCAAATATCCTTATCATATCTTCTCTACGCATAATACTCCCTCTTCTTTCCCTTGATTTTGCTTCACTAAAGAGATCCTGACTGCTCGTATACAATACGAAATTACAATATCTCACAGAGTATCCTCTAACATTGTCTTTATCGTCTGAATCCTTGAAGCAGAAAACAGTACCGGATCAAACATATCATATATGAATCCAACTTCATCGCGAGTAATTCCAAGTACTGCAGCCACTTCATCTGCAGCATTCCCCGGATAATCATATTTTTTAATCACCTCAATAACATCTGCATATCTTGTGATGAAAGTCATATACAATTCAGCTTCTCGAACGTCTCTTTTATGAACCTCTTCTTCATCGCTACGGATAGTTCCATAAGGAATGACATTCTCACTATCAATTCCGCCCCATACTTTAAGCCAATACATAGCTCCCATTTTTGCTTCTTCCATAGAACTATATGACCTGATAAATTCACCTCTTGTATTAACACTGTAGCATGAAAGATTTCCCGAGAATGAATTTTCCAACTCTATCATCGGACTTTTACCTTGATCCACAGGAATTTCCAATGGTCCTCTCACATCCTCAATCCGCCGATAAAAAAGATTATAGGCTTCTACTTTTACATTCATTGTATGTACACCTTCACTACATTGCTCTCTCTGAAAAGCAATCATCATCATTACGCCATCAATTCTGGCCGTATCGATTCTCTTAAACAATAACAGATCGTATCCCTGAAGGAGATATTTTTCTGTATCTTCATCTTCCGGAATGCGCAGGATTAAGCCAATCGCCTTCAAAGCCCTCCTGACCAATGATGTATTCCTTCCCATCTCTTGTAAGCATAATCATTGCACCGGGACCACCTAACCCTGATCCGATACTATAAGAAAAAGCAACTACCTTATCAAATATTTCTTTGTTAAGATCTTCGTATCTAAAATTCAAATCACAACACCTCCAGGTATTTATCTTTACATATATCCTCCACAAAAAATACCGGTAATCTATTATGATATTTTTCATATAACGTATCCTCTGAGATGCGTATATAACGTTTTCCCATTGGTGTATCTACTTTTTTCATGTAATCTGTTACAATAGAATTTTTCATTCGATCATTGATTTTTCCACAAATAATACAATAGCTGTTAAGTGACGTATGGATTTTATTTTCTTCCCAATTCCATTTATATCTAATTAGACATTCTTCATATTGATGCTTGTGTTTTGACTTCTTATTGGCTTTAGATATATTGCTTTCTTTTTGTTTGAGATACTTTGGTACTTCTAAATCTGCATTGTGTTTTTGTCTCAATTCTTTTCCCTTTCCTCGGTCGCAAATTTCTCTAGAATTATGTTCAAATATAAAACTCTTCTTTTGTTTCCAAACATAAACATCCTAATTTTCCATTTCTAAATCCACATCCGCAGTCACACATGATAAGATTCCTTTTTTCATTTTTCCAAATCTTATGATTTGCAGTATTTCTATGTCCACAGACAGAAATATAACCTTCTATCCCATTATGAAGGTACTCTGTGTTCATCTCATTTCCCATTAAATAATAATACTTATTCTCTGTGCATTCAGGCTTTGATGTCATCGCATGCGCAAACAGATATTTTTCACTATTCACCTGAACGCTCAACTGAAGTGGCCAAGTTAAAATTTGTCTTGCAAGGTTCTGAACATCCTCCTCTACCAACCTTCGGGTAAGACATCGAAATGTATTGTACTGATATGGTTCTGTTTTTCTTCTTTTCCACTCCGGTATTTGATAAAATTTAAAAATGTATGCCGCCAGCCATTCGTCATGATTACCTCTAATCATAGAGCAATTGTCTCCCAGTTCCATAATTTTAAAATACAAATCTACCGGATTTGGATTGTAATCAGAACGGTCAAACAAATCTCCTAAGATGAACAATTTATCCTCTTTAGATAATTTAATCACTTTTAATAATTCACAAAACTTTTGATAATCATTATGGATATCACTAACGACATAATGCATTTTCTTATTTTCTCCTATAATATTTTTGCCACAGATTCGGATAATCTCTAAGATTAAGACGAGATTCTTCTCTCCAGATAGGCTCTCCCCAATGACGATAATCGCATATATCCCGATGTCTACAGCATAATATCCTCTGGTTTTTTGGCTTTTTCCAGCATCTTTTCTGATAAGCTTTTTTCCCTACATACTTCAGCATATTTTCTGGCGTATTTCAGAACCAAGTCCGGGCAAAATTCTTTTCCGTTGCTCTTATGACTCAAATAATCTCCCAACGCTTCCGTTGCATATCTCAAAGCCTGTCTTTTTGAATCATCTTCTATATATGTTGGAAATTCTACTTCAAGATACAATGGATTAATATGCTCATGTGACCAGATTCCTGATTCTGTTAGTTTATAACAAATCATCTGTCCGCATATATTTTTTTGCATATTTTAAAGCTCTGTTATAATCAATGAAAAAGCCACAGCTTTCATATTCCATGTTTTCAACAACATAGACATATTTTCCCGTTTGATTATGGATAAATATCTCAAATGCCTTTTTTTCATAGTCCAGACGTTCGTTAATTTGTCTTCTTAGAGTTTCATCTCTCGTTTCTTCCGACAGCTCCTCCAAGGCATCTAAAACATCTCAATACCATCCCTTCTAATTTTTTAATGTGTCGATGAAACCTTATCCTTCCTAATCCGGGATGTCAATAAATTCCCCTGTCCGATAAATTACCATTAGACAAGTACCTTATAATTCCTTCTCGAATCTCTTTCACAATATTTAATTTCCTTTCGTTACATCCGCAAGCATGTTTAAGAGCTGGATGAAAAAGAGCATCGACCACAAAAGCTGTACCTTCCACGCTATCATTTACAAGGATAACTCCATATTCTTCAACATGTTCTATTTCAACCAATGCCTGCTTCAACCTCCTACGAATGGATTCTTCTGTCTCAGTCCCCCTATTTTTTAATCGGTGTAATAATTCATCAAACGATGGAGGAATCAGAAATACCGACTGGATTTTTTGCTGTTTTCTAATCTGTCTTGCCCCCTGCGAATCAATCTCAATTATTACATTTTTCCCCTTAAAGAAATTCTTGTAAACATCATTTTTAAGTGTTCCATAATATTCTCCGGCATACTCAGCAAATTCAAGAAATTCATTCTTGTTTATCAAATCTTCAAATTCTTCTCGCTTCTTAAAATGATAAGATTTTCCATCCACTTCACCTTTCCTTGGTTTTCTTGTTGTAGCTGATACAGCTACGACATACTTTTCAGGATATTCTGTTAATAATTGTTGTATAACGGTCCCTTTTCCAACTCCTGAAAATCCAGAAAGAATCAATAATTTCCCCGGTGTGGTTTTTATATGATTCTCATCAATATGCTTATATAAACACTTTTTTCTATAGTTTTCATAATCCTTCCCCCAAATGTCATATTCAATTGTTTCAATATTCCCATGTATCCTATAAATATCTGTTCCTGCAATAACTCCTTTGCATTTTGTCTTTTTCGTTCCATTATCGAAATAAAACTCCACCAAATCATCTTTTTCAAAAAGAGGTGTGCGCAGTTCATATCTCCTGTTGATTTTTTCTATTTCTTCCTCTGTCCTGGCATGTAAAAGCAACGTAGCCTTTATACAAGAGTCCTCCCATCGATAATCAATCGTTTCCTCCGGAGTTGAACGATTTTCCATAAATAAATCATAAATATCATTTCGCACAAGTAACTTTGTACATGACACATTTTCTGCTAACTTCCACTGGCTTGTATCGCACTGATTTAACACGGGAAATAAAGAAACCCATTCTCTATGGTAAATTAAGTTTATTTAAATCAGGTCCGTAAAATTGATAAAATCTACCATCTTCAGCGATCATAATCACGCACCCTGGACCACCCATTCCGGATGGTGCATGAAATCCATAAGCAACAATATTTTCAAATAATTCTTCTGTCAGATCTGATAATCTCAGCTGTATTCTATCCTCAAATTTCATACTAGCCCTCCACAATTATTTTGCATCTTCCATTAGTACCCTGATTTTTTCAAAATCATACTCTCTGATTATTTCAGCTTCAACTGCACACTCAATTTCATGATCCGTTACAATTACATCTGCTTCCATAGGATCTTCAACAATTTTTTCTGCCATCATAGAGAAGAAATCATACATATTCATAACCTCTGTAAGATGAAAATAATCTGTCAAGAATGAGAGATCTGTATCTCCGGCCACCCTTGATTTACTATTTTTTGCTACATTAAGCCAGATAAATTCATTTGTTAAAAGATCAATTCCAAATAAATATGCAAATGTGCTCTCACAATTTATACGATATGCTGACTTTACTGTCTTAGGTTCATACACTTGTCCACTATCATCCCAATCTCTCAGCATATATCCCGCCTTACAAGAGCATTCATTAAAGTTTTTCCTTGAAAACACGTTATCGCAAAAAATCAAATATCGATATTCTGAATAGAGTGCTTTGAATTCCGGAAGATTGATATCAAAATACTCAGAACCTCCCTGATAACCGCTTGTTTCATCACCAGAATAGGTGATTGCTGCTGACTGGCGTCCTGACATCGTTCTCCAGGAAAATTCCCTCCGATTACCATCTTCTGTAAGTGCAAACACAGAAAGATCAATGTCGTTTACTTTCTCCCAATAAGTAAACGCTCGAAGCTTTTTTCCTTCCTCTATCGGAATTCTGGATCCTTTGGAAAGAACGCCGAATCCACCTTGCGAAGTATTTTCTGCTAATGGAAGTGTATAATTTTTCATCGAAGGTTCAATATATACCTTTCCAAGTCGATTTCTAAGTTTCTCAGAAAGTTTTGAACGAATCATTTTTCCAACTTCTTTTACCTGCTCTTCTGTAAGCCTGCTTTGACATTTCTCACTCTCCTCTGGTGTTTCATAATGAACTTTCATGAGATTGTGCTGTGTAAATTTGAAAATACGTCCGTCCTTTCTCTGCTTTCCTTCATATCTGAACAATAGTTGTAACAATATCAGCGTACTGCAATCCTCTGGAAATTCCATACAGAATCTTTGCCCTTCTTCTTTGTTCATACGACTGATAATATAGTCCATATTTCGAAGCAATGCAGATGTTCCTTTCTTTTCCCGCAATAATTCTGCTGCTTGTTGACATCTGTTTTCCTGCATCAACTTTTCAAACTCACTGTATACAGACTCATTACCTTTCGTTCTCATGGCATGTACAAATATTTCCGCCTCTTCATTTTGGGGTTGATAATGAATGTGATGTAAAAATCCATTCCATAGCTGCTTCTTTTCATAACAAGTACGGATATCACACTTCCCACTTCTGAACATTCTGTCTAAAAGTGCTGTTAAGAATTTTCTGTCCTGATTTTTAAAGTTTAATTTTTTCGGATTTTCATTGTGATAATACCGATAGTTTAATTCATCTACTATTTTCATAACATCTGACAGATTCAAACTGTCTGCCAGCGAAATATTTTTCGTGTCGATTAGAAGTCTTACACAGGTGTTCTTTGAGACAATATCCGGAATACTTTCCATATGGTCACGAATAACTGTAAGTACAAGCGTATACTGCCTCTCATTAAGTGGTCGTGAACCTGACAATAAATCATTCACAATCGTTCGTACTGCATCTTCTGCTTCTTCTTCCGTTTGTATCACAAATTCCTGTACTTCTGTATCTTCCTGAAAAGCCGCACGTTCAAAGTCTTTTTCAAATACAGAATGTCCCGGCTCATCGAAATTTCCAAGTCCGTATGTATTAAAATAATGTATAAGCTGATCAAACAATAGTTCTTCCGCAGAAAGATCTCGGACACTTTGTGGGAATCCCCTGTAAAATGGTTCCGGAACATTTTCTCCAAACCTTTTTGAGAGTTCTTTTACCATCTCGCAACGAACAAGCTCCCGGCCTTTTGTGATTTTTACACCAAAGAAATGTGCCATTGCAAACAATGTTTCAAAAACATGTTTTTCTTCTGCCATTCCCTCACTGACAAGAATATGCTTTTCAAATAAATAATCTTTGTATATTTCTTTCATGCCCGCACCTCTTTCTACTATACTTTAAACAATGCCGACTGATCTTGCCACTCAAATACACCTAGTTTGAAGTAAGTAACAATAGCTGTCGGCATCCTTTTGGCGATATTATCGGATTAAATCTGTGCTCTACCAACTGAGCTACAGAACTTTTAAAGTTCTGGTGGGAGTCGAACCCACGACAACAAACTTCCAAAGAAGTAAATCCGATTAGCTGCCAAATATGTCTATAGTTCTATCTGCCAAAAGATATGATTTTTTCTAATGTTCGAGGCTCAAAATTGATCCACGGCTTCATGCATCCAACATTAAAAGCTTTCACTACTCCTCGTATGCTTTCCTCTTCTCTTCATACATACACTTTACAATATCGCTGATTCGTCTTTCCCAGTCATAATTGTCGTTGTACCATACACAATCATACGCATACGGGTTCTTCCTATTATGAGTAGAACAGATAACAATCGGTGGATTCAGATACTTAGTCCTTATAATATCAACAAATATATCTCCCACCTCCCAGTCAGCCTCACCGCCTGGGGACAATGGATAATGCATATCTGTAATTGCCAAATCATATGGGATTCCGCTTCGATATGCTTCATCAATTTTTTTGATTCCTGAATACATATCTGTAACCCAATCAATTTCAGCCGGCACTACATTTTTTATTACTCTTGAAATCGCTGAATGTTTCATTACGCTATCTTCTAATTGAATAATTCTTAATTTCATAAAATTCTCTTGCCCTTCTCTATGATTGTTTTCATGATACTCGTACCCTATACTCCTTCACCTATGATGCTTTTAAAATATCCATGTCAATTTCCTGCAAAAACGCCATTTCATCGCCTTTACATACAAGACCTAACAATTGAATCGTATTAATTCCAATAGTTTCCTCATTTCCACGCAGATACGACATCACACGAGATGCTGTTCTTTCTTTGCTTTTTCCCTTCACATTATTTTTATCCACCAGTTCTAACTCTATCGCTAATTGCGAGGTTGAATAATTTTTTTGAATATATTGCAATCATACCCCTTGGAAGCGACTTTACTTAGTCACTTTTTCAAAAAGTTAAAATTTATTGATTATTATTTCTACATGCTGTTATAATACACTTATAGATTTGTCTTTTAAATCCCACTTTTTACTACAATTTATTTTATATTTGGAGGTATGTTATGTTTGATTTTTATGACTCTAATTATTCTGATGAATTTAAACAAAGACTACAAGATGCAAGATGTAAGAAAAAATTTTCCCAGCAGGATTTCGCTGATTGTCTGGAAGATAATGACCGTAGTCGTGTTGCAAACTGGGAAAGTAAAAAAAGTACAACCGTTCCCAAAATCCAGGATATCCCTGGCATTTGCAAAATTTTAGACATTGATCCCAATTATCTTTTTGGTTTTTCAACCATAACCAATGAGAACGACAAAGCTATCTCTGAGCAGATTCATCTATCTACCGATAATATAAAATTGCTTCGTAATGATACTTCCGTAAGTAATTTTATAAATTATCTCATGACTACACCAAAGTTTCATTCTCTTTTGAATCAGCTCAATCATATTTGCGTTAATGGGTTCTTTTCTGAAAGTATAGAAACAACCTTTTCAACCTCCGCAATTCAAAAATTAGAAAAAGCTTTTCACCGGTTTTCATGCGAAGTTTTTTCAATTGACAGAAATGAACATACCTTTGTACCTTACGTGAAAAAGGTTTTTCCTTGGAATAGGAAAAAACAGTCTATCGAAGACTTTGTCCAATCCATTGTCATCAACGAAAAATATTATAAAATGTTGGAAACGAACCCTCTTTATCAGGAACAAACTTCTGATGAAAGATATGAAACTCTTATCTATGATTTTTCTAAAGCAAGCATTAAATATCTTGAGAGGAATCAACTTGCAGAACTGGCAAAATATAATGTTGCAAATATCTTCTCTGAAATTGTTCAAGATTATGTCGATGTTACTGTAAATAATTTCAAAAATCGTGAAAAATAATTTTCTAAAATGAGAAGCAGCCTTTATTTGACAAACTCAGCTTTCTAAATCTCCGAACCGGCTGTTTCTCATCATTTAATATTTTTTATTATCTTCCATACTTCTTCAATCAGTAACATAAATTCTTTTTAAAGCAGAGATTCTCTCCTCTATTTCTTTTCTAACAGAAGGCGTTTCAATCTCAACCAATTCATAATTCTCAATCGCCCACCCCACAATGAAATAGCTGGTTTTATATACCAATATCCGGTCGTACTCTTCTGTCTCGCCACTCAAATGATAAAACTCATCATTAAACGTATTGTATATTCTCGTATAAGCCCTTGAATCCGTTTTTTTCACCCGAATAACAATATGGATTGCATCGCCGTACGTTCCTCCTTGGTGCTGTTGTGGGTATTCCGTTTTTGTTCTGTCTTCCCATAAGTATCCCTGTGGTAAATCTTCCATTTTTCTTGGTTTCTCCGCAAGAATCTGGATATTTTCCATCAACTCAATTGGATAATTTGACAAATTATCATACTTTTCTTTATTTCCCACCAACCATATTTTTCCATTACTATAATTAAAAAAATACGGACTTATAACATACTCATATCCATTACTGATCGTCTCTCGTTTTCCTTCGGCATTGTAATTTATCAATTGAAATGAAATTTTATGGCAAAATTCTCCCGACATTTCATTCATTGCATCAAACAATTTTTGAAGATTATCAGCTAAAGAAACCCAGTCGCAACTGTTCGCAGGTATTGCCCGATCATTGCCAATAACTTTTGTATGCTTCTTTTTCTGTTCTCCTTGCATCGATTTCTTAAGCACTGCATACTCCGGTGATGTCCGCTCTATGTACATCCAATATTTTTTTACATTTGCTTTTCCAACACTATCTAAAATTTCGTTAATTATCTCATCCTTTTCATCCTGACGTATGTTAGACATTCCGATAATTTGCTCAACCAAAAGCGGAAAACGTTCTGCCGATATCGTCTGCTTATAATAAATACACTCCTTCTTATTCTCCCGTACATAGCCCGGTTTCTCAGAATCTTCCACCTCTATAAGGCCTTCCTCATATAGTGCCCTTACATTTTTTTTAATTGTTCGAAAAGAACTCGTATCATGATTTTTCTTTTTTCCATCGTATTCCTTTGAGGCAGGATTTTCTTCTTCATTTTTATCAAAAATCTTTTCTCTTTCTTTTTCTAAAGGATCATACCCATTTTCTTCTTGATATATTGCATCTCTGATTTTTAAAATGGATGCTTTGTTCTTAGAATTGGTATTTTCCTTTAAATATGCCAGAATTTTGGTTTTATATCCATCTTTACATCCCTGATTGCTCATTATTATCTCCCTCTTTTATTCTCACTGTGACATGTTCATTATTTTGACACTTTATTTAATCTTATTTATCTTAATTTAAAACCAGCTGAATATATTGGTTTAATTCTGCTCTTACTCGTTCCATCTCTTTTCTTGTCTTTGGATTTATATAAGGAATTCTTCCGATTAGTTTATCCACATAATGATTATCGTTTATGATTTCATATGTTACTTTGAAATTTATATCAAAAAAATATGCAAGATAAGACAACCAGTAATCCATCTTTGTTCTTCTCGTCTCTAATAAGACTGATGTCTGATTCTTAAACTGTTGCATAACCTCTCGGCTAATTTCCGACATTCCTACAGCTTCCTCCGGAACTCCCAGCATAGTTTCTATCGGATTCTCGAGTTTCACCCTGCAGTTATCCAACTTATCTGCATCACGTATAATTTGAGCATGTAGCAATTCTCTTTCATCCGTAATTCCTTGCAGAGAATAATCACTATGTCTGGCAATAGCCATTTTGATAATTCCATCCCATTTGTCTTCTTTGACAAAACGCCGGATCATTCCCTCTTCAAATAAAATTTTCACTCCATATGCAGCATGATTCATCGTTTCAGGTTCAAAACTGTCATAGCACTTCAATTGTTCAAATCTTCCGATATCATGCAACAACCCTATAATCTGAGCAAGCTTACAATCTTCTTCAGATAGCTTCAGACCTTCTGCAATTTTTCTGCTACATTCTACAACTCCATAGGTATGTATAATTTTTAATTTGACCTTGTCATTTTCTCTTTCATAACCATCCAAATAATTTTCAAAGGCTTCCTTTGCATTCCGTAAATCAACCATTTATTTATCCTTCATTTCTAATACAATTAAAATTCTTTAATATAATTCTCAAAAAGTATCGCCTCTACCGCAGGTGTCCGCGATGCAAACCTAACGTTCTCTATTCCTCTAGTAAGTAGCAATCTTTCCCACAACTTTTTATAATGTTCAAATTCAAAAGTATAATCATCTAATATCACATATTCTTCTATTTCCGGATGTAATTCCAGATACTCTTTTATCCCCTTTCCTCTTTCCAAAGCGCGATCAGTAGTATGCCCGGATATTTTCAGGTTACACTGTGCCAGTTTTGAAACGAGATATTTGTAATCGTCATGATCTTTATCCAAATTTTTCCAGTCTGATGAAAGTATAATCTCTCCACCACCACATTTTTCGATCGCGTTTGCAAGAATTTTGACCCTCGCATCATCGATTCCTGTATAGTCAGATGGGGTTCGTTTTACTGTTGTCCTTGCGTTCAAAACACCATCAATATCTAAAAATACAACAAATTTCATCATAATATCAACCCTTCCTAAAAATAGTAATTGTATTGATTTATTATGATAATAGCGCATAAAAGCAACCATACTTCATCGCTTTTACACGCTTTTTGAAATTTTTTGTAAAATAAATCCTCAAATATGCCATCGGTCACCCGAGGACCTTACATATACCTTTGCAGCTACAAATGTCAGCACAGAATAATGTGTTGTCGGATTCGGTCATGTTACCACCATCCTTTCGAGATGGGACATCAACCGTTCTTCCTCTGCGATGAGGCCGCCTATCGAAACATTACCGGATTGTTCATAAATGTATTACTATATTCAAGCTCCCGTTAAGGAACTTTTCAGTCTGCAACGATATTTCCAAAGTGCCACGACCGAATAAAAAATTCTTGATGTCAACTAACATCATCCTCGCGTCTCCGTTTAGATGAACTCCTACAAGTTCTCTTTTTATTCATTTCCTGCCAATTCATTGGCAAATTTGATATTTTTTCAAATTTTGTGCAAATCGTATTCTTCTGATCTTGATTTATTATAATGCTAGCGTACAAAAGCTAGCATGCTTCGTCGCTTTTGTACGCTATTTAAACTTTTCTTAAATCCTCATTCGACTACATAATCATTGTCGTCCCAAGCTCAATATTCTCAACTAACCAGTCCAGCTCTTGTTGTGATACACGAATACATCCCGACGTATATATCCAAAAAACTTTACATTCTTTCGCTCTGGATAATATCCGCTAATGTATTCTTCCGGTGATTTCTTCTCTATCATAAAGATTCCTTCCGGAGTCGCTGACTTTTCTCCTCCAAAAATGCAATCCATAGATTTCATTTTCTCATACATCATATAATCTGATGAATCAAAATCCGGTCGAATTGAATAATGTTCATTCAATATTGAATTATCAGCCTTTCTATAAATCTCCAATTTACCTGCTCCCCGATCAAGTTTTAGAAGATATTTGCTCACCTGATTTTCTGTCTCTTTTCTTACAATATACATGATTTATCTCTTCTCCCGTTTTCTTTTCTTTTTTCTTTCATTAAATATCAAATACACAAAGAAAAGAATAATCGCTGTTCCGGTCAACAGAAATCCAATAATCATCAAAGGTTTCCCTGTAGAAATATAATCCAGCATCTGCAGTGCAGCCGAAACAATCGATACAAGTCCGAATACTGTGATAATCATACTCACTCGAGACTCTCTTTGCCCATCGATGCGGTCTTGTTCCTCATTTAACAGATTAATCTTTTGGCTGATTTCCTCCAATGCTTCATTCACACCATTTAGCTTTTGCAATCAACGATATGTTTCACACACATTATTCCAACGCGAAATCTGTGATGGAGCCAGTGTTCCATATGATACAAATTCAAGAGCTTCTCTCTTTAAATCCCTGAGATTTTTTTCTTTTTTTACTTTACCTGCTCCGCTCGTAAATCTTTGATAAATCTTTTCATTAAAAATCATACATGTATATTTTTGATACATGACAATCATCGTCAATAACAAATCTTCTTCCGCTCGTGCAGGCAACTCTTCTGCTGAAGGTGGCATATCTTTTCCCGGTCCCGGACCATAAGCATATGAAATCTCCTGCGATGTAATCGCACAAGCCCAACCATAATGCTCATCCTCTACATCCTTGGCTCCCGTTGCATATTCCACATCTTTTTCCGACTCATCCGTAAAGTCTCGCGTCACATCAATTAGTCGATGTTCATTGTAAGCAATTTTTTTCGGAATCTCATTATCTTCAAATCGATTCGGAAGAGCGGCAACATTGATCTTCCAACTTGCTGTTCAGATTAAATCTTTTAACAAAGTTTCCATTTCGGCATTTTACAGATAAAAGTTCTATGAAATCTCCGGAGTCAAATATGAGTGGTGGGATTTCTTTATCTTTGTCATCAATGACCATGGATTGAAACGATCCCTGATAGCGGAAGGGGAAGATTATGTATAGGCCGCGTCTATGTTGTTTGGGTTTGTTGTGTTTTGCCAGTAGGTTTGCATATGTAATCCTCATCTATTATTTTCTATATTATCCATGAATTCAATAAAAGTCTCAACAATTTCATTAATAGTATTATCGCTATCACAATTCCATATATTTGCTATTTTAGGAGGATTAAAAACACAACTTCCATTTTGAGATAATCTAATCATTTTTTTATTTTGACCTTTATAGGTAGCCGGATAATTGATTTCATCTTCTGAATTTACATTTCCATTTTTTGAACTGTCAAATTGTATTTGATCAAAAATACAATTCACTTTATGTTCTTTGTCCAAGTAAAATCTCATAAAATTAATAGAATAATACCTTCCATTTTTGTATATAGGAATACATCTGAAAAAATGATTTAATCCATTATCTTTATAATATTGAGAAATTCCATATAAATTTCCTTTTTTTCCAACATCGTATGCCAAATAGTAGGTCGTACTATCATAGTTTTCTATTTTTGATGGATTTTTATATTCTATCTTAGTAATTCTATTGGCATTTAGTTTTTTAATAATTTCGTTACGCAATTTTTCTACTCTTTTAAAATATTCTATCCATATCTTCTTTTCAGTTTCTGATTTTATAATAGGAAACAAATGAAAATTGTATGTCCCGTCATGTTTATTTTTATTATTATAATCTAAAATCCTATCGCCTTCACTATTAGGAATAAATTTTTGTCCATTGCATATAATATTCCCAATTCCTCTGACTTGTCCCTTTGTATATAATTGTATTAATTCTACACTGCTGGTCATTGCCATTTTTTATATTTCCTTTTCTACAATATCAATTATTAAAAAACTGTACCTATTTGTTAACTATTTTCTCCCATTCTGCTTCCTTAACCCCAACCAACACCTTATCCTCTGCCACCAGCACCGGTCTCTTCACCAACATCCCATTTGTCGCCAACAATTTCAACTGTTCATCTTCACTCATCTTCGGAAGCTTGTCCTTCAGTTTCATCTCCTTATAAAGCATCCCACTGGTATTAAAGAATTTCTTCAATGGCAAGCCACTCTTCTGATGCCATTCTTTCAACTCATCATATGTTGGATTTTCCTCAACAATATGCCTCTCCGTATATTCTATCTCATGACTGTTCAGCCATTTTTTAGCTTTCTGACATGTAGAACATTTTGGATACCAAATAAATAACATCTTGATTTCCTCCCATCCTTAATTCATTTGATTTCATTATACTACATTTCTATTATCAAATCAGCCAACTTTTTATCATATAATTTTTCACTTGATTTATGGCTACTAAATACCACCGAATTTCTTTAAACGACATTTTTTCAGACTGTTAAAACTCATTCATTGATGATTCCACTTCCTTCGTCCCACCTGTTCATACACTGAGTGCCTGCTAAGCTTTCGAACAGGGTCATGCCCTACGGAGTGAATTACTGCAGGCTACAGCTCTTGTTTGTGTTTTTATATTACTGTCAAGGAGATAAACATTATCATCAATCCATCCGCTTTCTTGAATTTTTTCTATACACAGTATCTCTGTATCCGACTTCTCTGGTTCCATTTCGTTAAGAATTTTTATTGCACCTCTAAATACTTCTTCTGTGACATTTATATCCGGTGAGTCAACAGCCAATTTCAAGAACTCATGAACAACTACTTCCAAATCACATTTTCCAAACACTTCATAAAAATACATTTTTCAAATCCTCTAACAGCTTTTGTCTTTCATTCATCACAAATAGGCCACAATAATTTCCACTTCTCATTTTCTGCATGTTCTGGTTTATGTATGCATTCTGCTTCCATAAAACAGATTTCATTTCTCTTTTCACAATATTGAATACCATTCATATCTGTTGTACAAAGATCGTTTTCGCTGTCATTTACTAAACGGACATTCTTCGGAATCTTATTCTTCGCAATAATTGCTTCTAATAATTCAAAAGTCATATATTTTCAAATTCCTTTATTCTTTATCTCTGCTCTATTTTTGCGCAATTCTGCATTGGTCATAGGTCTGTGATGTGCTTGTACAAATTCCGCTGCTCGTTTTATCCCTTTCACCATTTGAATTTCCTGATCTGAGTATTCACCATAATCTGTCACGATGTCTACATGTTCCGGATCTTTCAAAATCTCAAACAACACACTTTCGAATTCATGAACATGATCCATCTCACCATTATGCATGAAATGATAGATTAAACCTGTTCCTGAAAACTCAGATGCAATATAGTTAATATCTCCACTTTCAAATCCGTGTCCTGTCTGCACACACCAAATACCGGAAGCATCATCTTGAATCGGAACATATTCACCAAGATATTTCTGTTCTAACAAGTCATCTGAACCGCCTGCATATTCAGGCTTATTTTCAGCATCACTCCTACTATTCTTTTTACTGTAAAGATTCGTTAGATAGTTGAGATACGCCATTCTTTCATCTTTTTCATTCAATGTCATACGCTCAATATATATTGGATTGATGTGTTCATGTTCAAACTCGCCCTGATAAGCTACTCCATCAAATTTAATATCTACACAAACCTGAGCATCTGAATAATCCCCTCTTAGATTTTTATAAAACTCATAATCCTTATCAAAATAACTGAGGATGATTCCTACTTTTTCACAAAACTCAATTGTATTCCAGCCACCATAGAGACTTCTTACAATGTCACCATTTCTGAAATCATGCGGAATAAATACAAAATCAAAAAGTGATTCATTATAAGGCAATGCTCCTAATGCAGTATTACACTTTCTGTAATACTTCTTATCCTTTTTTATCTGAACTAACGCCTTTGATATTCTGTCTTTCAATGTGTCATCAGATATTTTTTCCTTAAAACTATTTAACCACTTTACTTTTTTCTCGTAAGAAATCATAATGTGATTTGCTACAATCGTAGCTTTCTCCAAGTCCGTGAATTCATGATGTATGCTATGCAAGTAATCCCTTGTATCTTTTGATGGAATAAATTCATCAATAAAATTCTTTTCCATTTTATCCTCCAAATATCAGTAAACCTATTTCACTTAAAGATGCTCTTTAAAATCAGCATGAAACATATAGCAGAAAGCAATTTAAATGGACCAAATGTGTCATAGTCCTTCCAACTCTTATCCCTACTTCATTAGTTCTCGCAAAAACAATTGATTCAACTCACTCCAATCTGGTGTATAACTATCATCCAGTAATCTCACTGCACTTTTGATATTCGGAATACTTTCATCAAGATATTCATTTATTTCCGAAATTCTTTTAATCAACTTTATTTCTGGCGAGTTCATTTTTAATTCCAGCAATTGATTCACTACATCGATTAATTCTACTGGCAACTCTGTTTTTAGCAATTCTGAAAACAATATGGGTGGAGGCGTACCCCGATCTAAAATCCATTGGCATGCCAGTACCGGGCGCAAAGCGTAGAAATATTTTTTTGCTTTGACGAGATCACCTTTCAAATATTCCCGATAGTTTCCTTCAGCCATACTAACATAATGATACAACGTCTTCTTTGGTGAAAAATAATGCATCATCAAATCACGAAACTTGTCGGAAAATTCTGTTTTCTTATAAACAATTGGTGAAGAAAACCACTCAAATAATGTTGGATTTGACTTATGCAGTAATCTTAATGTCTTTTGCAAATCCCATCCGTTGATGTCCAAAACATCATCAATTGGTAGTTCAATCACATCTCTAATTGCATCCAGTCGCAGATAGTCCTCTAGGCTTCTGATATAAACAAATCGCACATCATAGTCACTGTCTGGAGATGCAAATCCCCAAGCGCGGCTTCCCGATTCAACAGCCAAAAGTATTTTTATATTTTCCGCATCTTCAATTCTACGAAGCTGCTCCTTTATCTTTTTTCTCATTTATGTCACCTCTTTTCCATGGCTCTTTTTTATCCAATGCTTTGAAGTTGTTCATACTGTACAATAAAGCTTTTAATTCATTCATACCACCCTTCCAAATCACTGACTTACTTTTACTCCCGCAAATATTCATTTTACCTCCTTAAAGTTCCGGAAAATGCTTTATCCATTCAAAGATTTCTTGCAACTCATTTGCAATTTTCTCTCTTTCATCTACAGAAAATGCTCTTACTCGCATATCAATAATTGCCTGCGCCTGATTCTCAGAAAATTTAAACTGCTGCATTATTTGAATCTTTGCATCTATACTATCAAGAGCATGTTCAACAATATAATAGACTTGATTTTGATGTTCTTGGGCCCACTTTATGGATTCTAATATTTCAATTCTCTCTTTTGCTTTTTCAAGACGATCAATAATATATTCTGCAAAATCGCCTATTATCTTTCTGTCATTTCCAAGTGCTACTCTCCATGGAACTAAACCACTAATTGATTCTTCCTCAATTAGCCCAGATAGAGAATTAATAGCTTCGATAAAACTATCATGATTAATAGTACGCTCTTTATTGCAACGCCCCAATGTTTCAATCGAAAATCGATTCCAGTTTTTCCTATAATATGTATAACTATGGGCGCTTCTTACCATTGACTCAAAAGCTTCCTTTAAATAGTCATTAGAATCAATAATGCTAAGAATATTGGAAAGAATATCCGAGAAACTTATACTGTTCTGTTCTTCAATCCTTCTATTAATTTCAGCTTCATACTCTACTGGAATAACCACTTTTTCTCCGTCTTTCCTTACCGTCCCCTCTTGTACCCAATATTTACAAGAGATTTCTAATGGTATGTCCTTTACAGTGCCTTCAAAAATAATATTGTCCTCTACCTCGACAATAATAAGTGTATTAGGATGCCAATTCTCAAGAAAATCAAATAAATTCATACAATAAATTTCACCTATCTTCACAATAATCTCTCCTAAGCACATAGAATATTTTCAATAGCATCATATCTTTCAGAATTTATCTGCTTTAATAAACACTTGTATGGATCTAATTCATTAGAAAGAACCATATTATATACAGCAGGATTAAATCCACTAACCAATGCAACACCAGCTTCATTTTCCTGCAGCATAATCGTGTTTGTTCTTGAGCATACATTCCAAAAGATCAGTCTTGGTAAAGTATATCCATAAGCCTGATATTCAGCTGCAATTGACTCCAATAAGGTTTTTGTAGAAGAATCATCTTGATTATAAGAACCCCATCGAGAATATGTGCCCATCATTGAGTCAAACTCCATATCTGAGACAATCAAAATATTTTTTGGCAGTTCACTCTGATTTAATTTGTTCTCAACTGCTGTATTCAAAATCAAATCAAATACCGCCTTTAGATCGGTGTTGCTACAATCACTATGGGCTTCACATATTTCTAACTTATCACGCAGACATGTTGCGTTTGACATATCTATCATTGCAGGTCTACTACTAAAAGTAATAAACTTGTTATAAAAATGACCTGTAAGATGCTCCGAAAAATAAATAGCTAAAGCTGTAGAAACTTCTAATGCAGTAACGTTTGTATTTCCAACCGTAGTATCCATTGAACCAGACCCATCTCTTACAACTAGTGTTGAATTGTCTCCTTCTATAAAATTAGGTAATGAGTTCCAAAGACCTTCGAGAGTATCATCAAAATTACCTAATTCACATCTCCTCTTGCTACTTGCCTGATAATATTTATGTACAATATCACTTGGAAACAATGTACTAGCATTAATTGTTACATCACCTCTCGAAAGCTTAGATAAAAAGGCGCGTCTACGCTCCTCATCATTTCTCAGAAAAGCATTTCCATATAAGAGATTTGCCCTAGAAGGAAGATTGCTATAATTGATGTCCTCCCACTCCCCTGCACTCATCTTTACTTCAACAACATTTAGATATGCTCTTAAAGTTGATAACGTCTTTCGATACTCACTTTCCTTTAATCCGAGCATGTTGCATACAATCTTGGCATACTGCTTTGTCTTGCTTGAACTTGCGTTACACGAAGGCAACCATTTTGCAAGTAAAGAAATTTCCCTTCCTTGCTCCATATTGCAAATATCAATTTCAAGCTGCTTCTTAATCTGAACCGACACTACTTCACTCGCCTTTGAATCAAGTAAACACATCCAGTCATCATATCTTCCATATTCCGGAATCAATTCAACAAGTGCCCTTACATTGTCAAAATGATTTTCAACGAGCCACTTAAAGCAGATTCTAAATGCTCTTCGTTCACCCATTCCATTTCCTCTGATATCCCTTAAATAAAATAACCACTTTACAGCTAAAAGTGGATTTTCATAGTATGCCTTGGTGTAAGCCTTGCAGATTTCGTTTTCATCCCAGTTACGCATACTGGAAACTGCAAAGTTCAAATCTAAAAGTTCTTTCCCAGAGGTTCTATATCCGACTGCGCCGTTTTCAGTACATTGCGTTTCACTATTTAACTTTTTTTCTAATTCATTCATAAATGCCATTTTCTTTACCTCCAGATTATTTAATAATGCCGACTGCTGGAATCGAACCAGCAACATTAGGACCACTCTGCAAATATAGCTGTATGAACCTTTTACAAGATTCAATATTTTCCTGCGCTCCACCATTGAGCTAAGTCGGCAAGTGGAGAGGATGGGAATCGAACCCACGACAAACGGATTACCAATCAATAGATTATTGCTGTTTGAGCCTTTATCAAGACTACTTACGTTGCTCTACCACCTGAGCTACCTCTCCTCGTTTGTATGTTTTAATTATATGCTCGCATCTTTTCTTTATCTTGATAAAAAGATGCGAACTCTACTTTTCTCTATATTTACATTGCATCCGGAATAAATGGCTTTGGCAACTCAGCCCACGCAATCACATTTTTATGCATGCTTCCAAATCCACATGCTTCTGGATTCTCTTTATACAACACTTCTGAAAATCCCCAATACTCACCTATTCCAATCTCATATTCTGGACCGCTTTCGTAATCATATCTATATGTACATAATATTTAATCCCATCTTTTTCCATGTGATACTTAGCCATATTTTTTTTAATTTCTGAGTTTATATATTGCTTATCTTCCTCTGACAAATCATCACGGATTTCCAAATATGTAACAAAATCTATAAACATTAATGCACCTCTTTTGAATCTTTATTACTGTTTGTATATCTGGATTATAAAAAATTTTAGACAAACTTTGACCAAATATTCCTGTTTTCTGTATTACAATGCATGAAATTTTTTGTCCGATGCTTTGAAATTATATACTGGTTTCATAATATCAATAATCTCTACAGAATCTCTGATCACATCAATGATATCCGCAAGCGATTTATATGCCATTGGTGCCTCATCTAATGTATCCACATTCACAGAGGTAGAATAAATACCTTGCATGGATGCTTTGTATTCCTCTAAATCAATGGTCTCTTTTGCTTTTGTTCTAGACATGATTCTACCAGCTCCATGTGGTGCTGAATTATTCCATTCCACATTTCCTTTGCCAACAGCAAGAACAGAACCATCTCTCATATTAATCGGAATCAATACTTTTTCACCGGCATGTGCGGCAATGGCACCCTTTCTAAGAATCATCTCATCAACATCTATATAATTATGAACAGTATGAAAATCTTCTGCTCGCGTCATTTTAGTTCTTTCAATAATAATTTGCGCCATACGCTCCCTGCTCCTTCTTGCAAAGCGCTGGCAAATTTCAACATCATGCAGATAATCATCCATAAATGTTCCGTAAAGCCAGCAGATATCATCTGGTGCATCTAAATCCTGTGTCTCGTAATCCTGTTTTAATCTCTTTAATGTTTCCTGAATTTCTGCTCTTCTCCCCTGCTCTTTGTAAGTGCGAATAATCTCATCTCGTTCTTTAAAATACTCTTCTTTACCGGCATGCAAATCAATCGCCAGCTGTTGGTAAATCTCAGCTACCTGTTTTCCTAAATTCCTGCTTCCCGAATGAATGACCAGATAATGTGTACCATCCTTTGCCTGATCAACCTCGATAAAGTGGTTTCCTCCTCCCAGTGTTCCAAGTGATCTTTCCAATCTCTTTGCATCTTTCAAAGATCGATAACACTTAAGCTGCGTTAAATCAAAACGCTCCATTCTCCCTTCCCATACATTCATTCCTGAAGGGATATAATGACATGCTTCATCTATTTTTTCAAAATCTATTGCCTGATCCTGCAACTTTACAGTATACATTCCACAACCTATATCGACTCCTACAATATTAGGGCAAATCTTATCTGTGATTGTCATGGTCGTCCCAATTGTACAACCTTTTCCAGCATGGACATCCGGCATAATCCGCACTTTGCTCCCCCTTGTCAGATCATAATCACACATTCTTCTGATCTGCTCGATTGCTTCATCTTCAATCACCTTTGCATAGCAAATCGCTGTTGTAACTCTTCCCTTTATTTCAAGCATATCGTTCACATCCTTCCTATAATCCAAGTTTATCTCTTCTGATTCTTTTTATCATGGAAAAAAAGTTGCGAACTTTTACAGCCCACAACTTTTTTGATCTAACAATCTGCTCTTTATTAAATTAATAAATGCCACAGGTTTTACAACACGAAGCATTGGTCCAAACGAAAGAACACGAATTAAAATCTCTGTTTCGTCCTCTTTGTCATAGTACAACGTAACCTGATACTTCCGCTCATCTATTTTCTCGACTTGTTTTTCTAAATGTGCGAAGTGCATCAGAACACGTTCCAATGCATTACGCTCATCAACCAGTTCAAATATCACTTTACGTAGCCGCGACTGATTTCTTTTCCCAACTTTTCCACCTTGTTGATTCTCATACTTTTCACAAGAGATAATTCTACCAAGATTGATCGTATTTCCCAATTTGCTTCCTGTTCCAATTAACCGGAATTTATCGTCTTTCTCGGAATATTCCAGATATTCTGGAATCGTTCTGGTTGTTATTTGTTTTCCATGACGATTTGTAATACTGATTTGTATCTGGTACTTATGCTTAATTGCATCCAATATCAACCGAAAGTTCCGAATATAATCTGGATTCTCATACGGATCGCCATCTGAATACTTGTCAAATACATAAATATCTTCTGGAAGAAATAATGGTTCGACATCCGAGAATACGACTGGCTGATCTGTAAACAAATGTATTCTCGGATCTAATGCAATTGCATTAATCCAGCGTTTCTGTAAAATTGTGAGTGGCATCGTTGGCTTCTTTCTGAGAATGGTTGTTCCATCTTCTTTCAATAATTGCCAATGTGCCATTCCCAAAGACTCCGGAATATTCAATGTGCTTTCTTCAAATGCATAATCTTGTATGATTGTGTTAATTTCTCCCGTCGTAAGTGGATGCTCTACTGCTTCTGTCAAGATTTTCGTAACGGTTTGAAAATATGTACTATAAATTTCATGAAACAGCATAATCATTCCTCCTCTTTCAATCCATACATTTCACACATCACCTGCAAGTCTTCTTTAAACTGTTTTTCCAAAGCCTTATTGGAAATTGAAATATCTGTAATTCGACAAATAAACGTACGTATCCATGGAATCAATTCGCTTGCATCATAAACATCAGCAGAAAATCGACATGTATGCTCATCCATGTACTCTAACTGACCGATTCGTTTCTCCCTCTCTAATCGCTTTGGTATATGCTGTTCTTCATCATCATATTGAACTGTAAATTCAATATGTTCCATCCGATTTCCTGATCGGCTATCTGTAGCAACACCCCACATATGTTGTTGCATTTCACTCAGTTTATCTCTTAATTCATCAAACTGATCTGCAATCTCTCCATTTTTAACAGTGACAATATTATCAAGACGATATGCTGTTATTCGTTTAAAATATGGGGCATAGGCCATCATATACTGTCTCCCACTCTGTACACTGATCATCACTCGGAGTGGAACAACATTGGTTTCTGTAATGCGATCTTTTTTACGATTAATCATCTCAACTGTTATATTTCTTTTTTCATGAATTGCTTTCAGTATCATGCACAAAGCTTCACTGTCCATTGCACTGGTTATGTAATGATGTTTGAATGCAAAATGATCAGCAATATTATTTGTTTTATCTTCCAAAAATGATCCTATCACACCACATGGTGCGATTTCTGAAAAGAAATCCAAAACATCTCTACTTGGCATTTCAAACTCTTCTGCACGACTGTATAGCATCGTCTTTCCACTCTTCCGTCTTACCAACAAGCCTTCTTTTACATATTCGTTGAGTTTTTTTCTGATTGTAGAGATGTCAAATACTCTTGCATGCTCAAACTCGGCTAGATATTCGTCCACTTGATATGCGATATCCCCAAGTGACAGTTCTTGTCCGTTAGAAAGAATATCCATAACAATAAAATGAAGGGTAATATCTCTATCTGTAAAGCTCTTTGTCTTCCATGCCTTATAAAGTGGATTGTGTCTGGTTACTCTGCTATCAATTGACAAAAATGCATTCTTACCATCAGCGGTCTGATGGAACTTCATATAGTCACCAAGCCAGCTCTCTATCCGACGTTTCTCGTCGTCATAAGACCTGGCACTTTTTTTCGTATAATCATCCCGGCTCTTGAAACCATAGACATAAAAATCCCGCATGTAATCACGTATCTTGTTAAAATTTTTGATTAATTCGCTGTATGCCATGGTTTCGCCTCCTTAACTTGTCCCGAATCGTATTGATTCAAAATACTTTGGTTTTTTATGATAAGTCATTTTCATCAAACACTCCGGTAAAGATCCAGTTCTCACCCTGATCTTCAGATGTGAACACAAGACCTTCCGTTTCGCCACTCTGCGTCTTCACATGGATTGTATAATTCTCTCCATCCTGCCGTGGCATTTCCAGATACTGATAATCATCAAGCGTGAAGCCATATTCCTGCATATGCGCTGGATATTCTGTCACAGTATCCATCGGAAGCTCTATTTCCTTCAGTGTCTTTCCACCGTCTTTTGTAACATAAATAGACGAATGTGTCTGTGATGCCCCTCCCAGACCGATGAATCCAAACTGCTCATCGAAGAATTGTATCCCTTCTCCTACTCCACCATTTCCGTCGAATGGATCTTCATTTACTGTTGTCCAATTATATCCACCATCTGACGTAGTTTCCAGTTTGTAATAACGTGTTCCAAGAGCCGCATCAACAACTGAAAGTTTCCAGCCTTTCTGTTCATTTAAGAAGAATCGGACAACACCGCTTCCGTCCGTATCGACCGTCCAGGTATTATTTTCTTTTCCTTGTTCTTTCGCCTGTGAATCTTTCTCTGCCTGCTCATTCTGACTAATTGTATCAGGACTGATATATTCTGGTTCCATCATATAACGCACCGGCGTCACAGATTCATCCTGCGGAAGATACAGAGACACTTCATATCCAAGTGCTTCTCCACCGCTATCCAGTGCTGTGAAATCAGTCATACCACTGACTGCTCCGTCACCATCAACATCTCCCGGAAGATAAACAAGACCTTCCGAAGAAGCGAAGGAGCGTTTTCCATAATACAGAATCTCATATTCCGGCGGATTATCTGCAAATGCGTAATTCAGATTCCATTGTGTCACCTGCATCTTACAATCTGATTTTTCCAGAATAATAAACATAGGATCTAATTTCTTGTCATCATCATAATCTGCATTTGCGTAACCTGCGATCTGCACAACAATCTTATCACTTTTATCTATATCATAATCAATCAGATAGGTCTTATCTTTTCCCTTTTCATTCTGTCCGTAGAGATAGGCCGACACGCGGGTTATCGTTCCGTCTTTATCAAAGGACATCTCAAAACTATCTGTGATATATAACTCGTCCGGAAGTTTCAATTTCTTATTAACATCTTTTATCAGCCCTTCTGCGCCATCACGAAAGAAGTTGTTATGTTCATACTCTATTTTCTTCGTCTTAAACAGGCTGTCTACCTTCCAGGACAATGCTCCATTATAAGGAATCGCTGTATATACGATATACGAAATCCCTCCGACTGTAACTGCAAGCAAAATCAGAAGCTCTGTACCAAACACTGTTTTCCTGAGTGCGCCTTTCATTTTTAAAGGATTTTCCTTTTCTGCTATCAGGCAACCGATCCAGATACAAAGACTGAGTACCAGAAGGATACCTAAAGCAAGAAATGCAAACTTCAGCTGTCTGATGCTTCCGTACTTGCAAAGTACACAGGTCACGAGCAAAAACAAAATGTAATAGAGAATACTAAGCTTGCCAAATATAAATTTCAGTTTTTTCATTCAATCACATCCTAATAATACTTCCAGGTCTACTATTTCTAAGTATTCTACTCAAAAAAATTTTATATCGCTCATTTATTTTTACACTTTTTCTTGATCAAAATGTAAAAATTTCATGATCTTTTCTATATTCTCCTTTGTCCAGGCCGTAATCTCGAGCACTGCATCCGGTATCTCCTGGTCTCCGGAATCCGGATTATGCATCCAGATACATGGCATCTTAGCCGCCTTAGCAGCTTTCCCACCATTCGTCGAATCCTCGATCACAATACACTCATCTACCGGTACGCCCAGCTGCTTTGCCGCAAAAAGAAATGTATCCGGCGCCGGCTTTGGATTCTTCACTTCATCTCCACTTGTCACGACATCGAAATATTTCATCAGATCCAGCGTTTCCAGTGTCTCTGTGATTACAGGTTTTGGAGAAGAAGAGGCCACGGCCAGGCGATACCCCGCATCTTTCAGACAGCAAAGCATCTGCCCTACTCCCGGCATCTCAGGGAATCCGTCTCTTGCAATAATTTCATTCTTCTTTTCTTTCATAATCTGATTCATTACTTCCAGACTTTCAAATGTGATTCCATAATTTTCTTTGATCAGATTCATGAAATGGAGTCTTGTAGATCCTATGCATGGCTTATATACCTCATAGTTCAGGTCAATTCCATATCGTTCTTTAAAAATTTCTACCCAACATTGATAATGAAGCGGTTCCGTATTGATCAAAACCCCATCCATATCAAAAATCACTGCTTTTATCATTCTTATATCCCAACTTTCTATAAAAGATCAATGTTAATGTGGTCGCTACGATCCAACCAAATGGCCATGCCATCCAGATTCCGGTACTTCCAAAACTTTTTGTCAAGACGAGTGCAAATCCGATTCTCAAAATAAGGTCCGGAACTGTTGCAACCACAAAATAGACCATTGCTCCTGATCCCCGGATAATTCCATCTGTCATCAGCTTAATTGCAATCATAAAATACCACGGTGATACAATTTTCAAAAATGCCATTCCTGCACTGATTGCCTCTACACTCTCTGCGCCTAAGAATAATCCCATCATCTGACGGCTGAAAATGAAATACAACATAACAAATGGTAGTGCTGTAAACTCTGATAACTTCAATCCAGTACGGAATCCCAACGGAATCCTCTCGGTTTTTCCGGCACCGATATTCTGTGCCGTATAGCTAGACAGGCAGGATCCAAGTGTCATAAAGATATTGATGGCAAATGTATTCAGCTTGATTGCTCCTGAATATCCCGCAACAACTGCTGAACCGAATTGATTTACAATTCCCTGCACGAAAAGATTTCCTACACTCAACACGCTCTGCTGAAGAATGCTTGGAATTGCAATCGCCATAATCTGTGCAAATAATTTCTTATCAAACCACGGCTGCTTTTCTTTCCCGGCAAATTTCTGCAATCTTCCGAGAAGTGTTACTAATGCAAGCACGGCTGACACACCTTGCGCGATAAATGTTGCCCAGGCAACACCGCTCACACCCCACTGGAATTTTGCTACGAAGATGTAATCAAGAATAATGTTTCCGGCTGAGGAACCAAGCAGAAAATATAACGGTGTCTTAGAATCCCCGAGTGCTGTAAATACTCCGGTACACACATTATAAAGCATCAGGAAGATAATTCCGAAAATGTAAATTTTCAAATATAAAACTCCGTCAGCCATAATATTCTGTGGTGTGCGGATCCATCTCATCATCTGATGATTAAAGAAATACCCGAATAATGTCAGCATGATTCCCAGCACCATAGAACTAAGAAATGCTGTTGTAACCGCACGCTTCACACCGCCCCGGTCTTCCGCTCCGAACAGTCTTGATACGACTACGGATGCCCCCAGATTCATTCCCACGGCAAATGCCATGAAAATAATTGTGATCGGATAAGATGCACCGACTGCTGCCAACGCATTTTCTCCTGCAAATCTTCCCGCGATCATACTGTCTGCGATATTGTAAATCTGCTGGAACATCACACTGAACAACATCGGCAGAAGAAAACGCCACAATGTCTTGTTCGGATGTTCTTTCGTTAAATCTGTAATCATTCCACACCTTCTCTCATCACAACTTTTTCAATAAAATTTGTTTCAGTAAAAAATCTGTTTCAATAAATAATTCTGCTAACTCTATAAGCCAATGATCTTATAAATTTCTTCCATATCAAGACTAGCACGAACGATATCTGCAAGCTTATCATACTGTTCTTCCTTATAAGACTTCCAGTCTACTGCCTGTACCGTCTCCGGATCATAGCCTTTTTCTTTTAATAAAGCTGACAAGAAACCACCTGACATTTCCGGTGAATCAAAGATTCCATGCACATAACAGCCATAGACATTTTCCTTCTGTGAACCATCCGGATGTCCTTGTTGTAGCGTATCAGAATCATTTTCTAATGTTATAAGCCCGGATGCGTGCTCATCAAGAATCGTCTCTCCCATATGGATCTCATATCCTTCGAAAGGAAGTCCCTTCATCTCTTTCAGGATTCCTTTCATCTCGCCAAATGTTCCATGTACTCTGGTTCTATGTTTCTCTGGGCGGAACACAGTCTTTGTATCCAAAAGTCCCATTCCCTGTACAGTTCCTCCGTACTCTTCTCCTGTTGGATCTGAGATTTCCATTCCTAGCATCTGGTATCCGCCACAGATTCCAAAGACCGGTTTGTTCTGTGCGCTGTGTTTCAGAATTCTTGCTTCCAGTCCGTTCTGACGCATCCACAGAAGATCGCTGATCGTATTCTTTGTTCCCGGAAGGATCACCGCATCCGGATTGCCAAACTCAGCCGGAGATGAAACATATCTCACACTTACTTCTTCCAATGCTTCTAAAGGTGCTAAGTCAGTAAAATTAGAGATCCTTGGGAATCGGATCACTGCCAGATCGATCAGTCCCGGCTTCTCTTTTTTCTGAAATCGTTCCGTCAGGCTGTCTTCCTCATCCAAATCTAAATAAAAGTACGGAACTACTCCCGTTACAGGGATATCTGTCTTTTCTTCCAGCATCCGAAGGCCCGGCTCTAGAATGGATACATCTCCACGGAATTTATTAATGATCGTTCCTTTGATCCGTGCTTTTTCATCCTCTTCAAGAAGCATTACGGTTCCGGCGATCTGGGCAAATACTCCACCACGATCAATATCTCCGACAAGAAGCACCGGTGCGTCTGCAAGCTTTGCCATTCCCATATTTACAATATCATCTTTTTTCAGGTTGATTTCTGCCGGACTTCCGGCACCTTCAATTACAATGATATCATACTTTTTTTCCAACTCATGATATGCATCCATAATTGCCGGAATATATTCCTTCTTATGACAGTAATACTCTCTTGCAGCCATCACTCCGATTGGTTTACCATTGATAATCACCTGAGATCCTGTATCGTTCGTCGGCTTAAGTAAAATTGGATTCATTATTGCTTCCGGTTCAATCCCTGCAGCTTCTGCCTGCATCACCTGGGCTCTTCCCATCTCCAGTCCTTCTTTTGTGATAAAAGAATTGAGTGCCATATTTTGGGATTTGAAAGGTGCAACTTTGTATCCATCCTGTTTCAGTACACGGCAAAGACCTGCTGCCAGTGCGCTCTTCCCGACATTTGACATCGTTCCCTGTATCATAATTGATTTCGCCATATTTTTCGCCTCCTTCACTGCTTTGACAGTATTGTTTCAAGTGCCCGTAAAAGAACATCATTTTCCTCTTTTGTCCGCACTGCAATCCGATACCAGCCTTTCTTCAACCCTCTATAGTTCTCACAATTTCGAATCAAAATCCCCTGCTCTAACAATCGTTCAAACAATGAGCTTTCACTATATAATAAGAAGAAATTTGCCTTTGTTGGAATAAATCTAATCCCAAACTCACGCATTTTCTTTTCCATGCGCATTTTTTCTTCCACGATTTTGTTTCGTATTTTCTGAACTCTCTGTTCTTCTCTTTCTGTCAGCGCTTCTATCCCTGCTGCCTGCGCCGGAACCGACACACTCCACGGCTGACGGATCTGCTGCATCCGCTCTCTAAGTTCTCCGTCCAATGTCATTGCATATCCCAGTCTCAATCCCGGAATTCCATACATCTTCGTAAATGCCTGTACAAGAAAAAGGCTCGGATGATCTGTCACCTTTTTCACCATGGTATACTTCTGCGCTTCTTCCAGGAATTCGATAAAGCACTCGTCTAAAACAAGACGAATCTTCTTTTCTTCACATCGCGTAAGGATCTGTTCCATAAGCACCGGTTCGATCACCTGCCCTGACGGATTCGACGGAGAGCATAAAAATACAAGATCAATGTCCTCTGTCAGTTCTTCCAAAAAGCTTTCTGTCAATGCAAAGTTATTCTCTCTTTTCAACTTATAATAAATGATTTCGCAGTCTACCGTCCGAAGTGCCTGTTCATATTCTGCAAAAGCCGGAATCGGAAGAAGTGCTTTCTTTGGTTTTTCTGCAAGAACAACAGAAAAGAACAGCTCCGCTGCTCCATTTCCGAAAAGGAAATATTCTTCCGGCAGACTTTTCTTCTCTGCCAATCTCTTTCTAAGCTTCCTGCACCGATTATCCGGATACAATTTTACATCTGTCATCGAATTTCTTGCTGCTTCAAGAACTTCTTCTGACGGACCGTAAGGATTTACATTGACTGAAAAATCCAGCACATCTCCATATGTATAAATGTCTCCTCCGTGTACATATTCCATGAATCCTTCTCCTGCTCTATCGATCTGTTTTATTTCTCCTCTAATAGTACCGCTTCTAACTCTGCCCGGTTCTCTTCCATCCATTTGATTGGCTTTGGATGTTTAACCTCCGGATCCAGCAGCTTTTCCATCCAGACCATATTATACCAACGGTCGAATTTGTATCCACAATGATAGAATTCTCCCACCATGCGGTATCCAAGATGTGCATGGAACTGTGCGCTGTTCTTTGTCAGATACTCATCTTCAACTTCAGGATATCCAATGCATGCATATAGATTGCAAATGTTCTGAGCGTGCAATACTTTCTCCAGTGCCTCATACAGCTTTTTCCCAACTCCTGTTTTTTGTCGGTCTTTTCTTATATAAATTGTCGTTTCCACTGCCCAGTCATATGCCACACGACCTTTGAATGCCCCTGCACAGCTATATCCAAGAATCTCGCCATTCTGTTCTGCAACCAGATACGGGTACTTTTTCATCGTCTGACGCATTCGATCCTTGAATTCATCCAATGACGGAACTTCATACTCGAATGTGATCACTGTATCCGTTACATAAGGTGTATAAAGCGCAAGAAGTTCTTCTGCATCCTCCATTTTTGCAAATCGAATCAATAAATCCATAACAATAAACCTCCAAAGACAACCATCATCAATATCGTTGTCATATACATTAACTTCCCGGCACGAAGAATATCCTCCGGTTCAATCTTGCGGATTGCATTGCCGATATAATCCTTTTTATAGACTTTCCCGAAATAAACCGCATCCCCGGCTAACTGTACATCAAGCGCTCCGGCGCAGACTGCCTCTGACTGGGCGGAATTCGGACTTGCATGTTTTCTCTTATCACGCAGATAAATCTTCCACGCATTCTTTCCATCCATCCCCGTCAAAAATGCTGCCACGATCATAAACCACGCCGTCAACCTGGCTGGAATGTAATTAAATACATCATCCATCTTTGCCGGAATTCTTCCGAAATACAGATATTTTTCATTTTTGTATCCAAGCATGGAATCCATCGTATTCACTGCCTTGTATAAGAATCCAAGCGGCGCGCCGCCAATTAAAAGAAATAATAACGGGGCTGTCACTCCATCAGAAGTATTCTCTGCCACCGTCTCTACTGCAGCCTTTGTCACTCCCTCTGCTGTAAGGTTCTCTGTGTCTCTTCCGACGATCATGGACACTGCCTTTCTTGCTCCAGGCAGGTCATCTTCTTTTAATTTCTGATAAACCTTCTTGCTTTCTCCTACAAGACACCGTGCCGCAAATATCTGGTAACACCAGAAGGTTTCCAAAAGAAACCGTACTGCCGGATGAATCTTTCTTGCAGCAAATAAGAGTACCGCCGGTACAAGAAATGATAATGAAACTGTCAGAATCCATAAAATTCCACCTGCCAGAACTTCTCTTCTGTTTTTCTTCTCTTGTTCCGACACAGGAATCTGACTGCACAACAGCTTCCGCAATCCTTTTTCCAACACACTGATCAGGTTTCCAATCACGCGTATCGGATGATACATCCAAACCGGATCTCCGAACATGCAATCTAACAAAAATCCTGTGATGCATGCCATAATCGTCATCTTTCCGTTCATTCTGTCACTCCTCCCAGTTTTTGAATTTCACGAAATCTATGAATCCCTGACTTCCACTCATCTTCGTCAACAAGCATTCTATATCCTCCGCCATTTTCCACCTGCCAGTGATAAAAATCTTTTTGGTCTTCCGCTAGTTGTTCCAGCACCGCCATAATCGTTCCTCCGTGAACGACAAAAGCTGCACTTTCTACATTTTCTTCACATAATCTATCAACCTGACAGAGCATGCCTCTCACACAACGAGAACGGAATTCCTTCTGCTCCTCCCCTTCCGGAAATGCAATCGTTCCACCGGAATCCAGCCATGCCTGATATTCTGCTCTGTCTTTCAGCTCTTCATATGTCTTTCCTTCAAAAATACCAAAATCACATTCCTTTAACAATACTTCCTGCGTGATCTGGTTCTTCGGATAAATCAACTCCGCCGTTTGAATACATCTCTTCATCGGGCTGACAATCACTTGTTGTACTTGCGGATAACTAGCCTGTTTGCATTTCTTTTTAAAGTTCAGTACTTCCTGTTCTGACAAATCTTCATCTGTACTTCCGATATATTGTCTCTTTTCATTGCCCGGCGTCTTCAAATGCCGAATCAAAATAAGTTCCATAATCACTCCAAAAATCTAATTTCATCTAAAATAATGCAAGCACTGCTATCATAAACAATTCGCATAACTGCAGAAAATATCCGGCAAGGTCGCCTGTGATTCCACCGAACTGTTTCCTGCTAAAACGATCATAATAGAGGAAAACTGCCAGTCCGACAACGATGGAAGCCACTCCGCATAATCCCGCTGTCAGATATAATCCGATTCCTGCTGCCAATAGCCAGAAGATCAGTACAATCCTTACGCTTCTCTTCTGTGCACCGTCTTGAAATGTTCGAAGCAGTCCACTGTTCTTCGCTGCCGGAAATGTCACAACAGAAATTCCACTCAGCGAACGCGAGAACACAAACACGAGTGCTGCCGCAAACAGGCGTTCTATTCTCATTTCACTAAAAATCCCCACACACAGAAGGAAATAACAGCAAAGACTGATGATCGCAAATGCTCCCGTATGAGGATCCTTCAGTATCTGCAGCTTCTTCTCTCGATCTCCATAAGAACTTTTTGCGTCCATGGTATCTGCGAATCCATCCAGATGAATTCCCCCTGTTATGAAAACCGGAATCAGAGTCAGTACAACTGCATAAAAGAAAGTTCCTTCTCCCTTCCATACGGTGATCAGATTCCCTGCAACTATTTCCCATACTCCGATTATAACTCCGACCAACGGGAAAAAGCACATCGCATATCTCATATTTTTTTCATTCCAGTCAACCCGCGGCATCGGGATCTTAGAATACATTGCGATTGCAATGATCATTGCGTTCAATAACCACATTTTTCTGCTCCTTATTTTCACTTAAGCTCTTCATACTGCTCTACTTTAATCTCTTCAAAGGTGCTCATCTTCCGATAAACATTCACACCCATCTCAAGAAGCGGAACCGCTGCAACTGCGCCACTGCCTTCTCCAAGAGACATATTTGCATCAATCAGATATGGAAGTTTCAGCTCTTCTAAGACCATTCGCCCAGCCGGTTCTCCAGAGCAATGTGATGCCAAGATATAATCCGCCGTCTCAGGAACCATACGCACTGCACATAATGCTGCTGCAGAAGAGATAAATCCATCGATCAGAACCGGAACATGATAGATCGCACCGCCAAGAAATGCACCTGTCATTCCGGCAATATCAAGCCCTCCGACTTTGGATAAGACATCTAAAACATCTTCCTTGTCCGGCTGATGCTTTTCAATTGCTCTCTTAATTGCACGAATCTTTCTATTCAGCCCTTCTGAACTAAGCCCTGCGCCTCTTCCTGTTACATTTTCTACGCTTTCATCAAGCAGAACGGACACAATCGCACTGCTTGTCGTTGTATTCCCAATTCCCATCTCACCGGTTGCGATTAGATCATACCCTTGTTCTGCCAGCTCTTTGACCTTTCGTATGCCAATAAGAACGGCTTGTGCAGCCTGTTCTCTTGACATTGCAGGTTCCATCGCCATATTCTTTGTTCCATACATCACTTTGTCTTTTGGTTTTGTGACAGATGGAACGTCTTTCACCATTCCAACATCAATTGGAAATAAGTCCACTCCGGCTGTCTCTGCCATAATACATACGCTCGTCGCACATTTTGTAAAATTGTCTGCAACGATTGCTGTCACTTCCTGCCCGGTCTGAGTCACTCCTTCTGAGACAACCCCGTTATCCGCACAAAAGATCAGCAAGCCTTTCTTTTTAATCTCAAACTCCGCACTTCTTCGGATTCCTGCCATTCGTATCACAGCGTCTTCAAGCTTTCCAAGACTGAACAGTGGTTTCGCGACTGTTTTCCATCGTCTTTTCGCATCTTCTTCACACAACTTCTCCACCGGATTTATCATTTTGAATTTTTCAATTAACAATCTTTCATTTTTGTTCATCGACATCTTTTGCATTTTTGTTGTTTTTCTTCTATTATCTATCATTGTTCCGCTTATTTTTCTCTTGATTTTCTTCTGTCCAGAATTTTATCTTTCAAATTTCATATGCCTGTTTTTTCGTATTTTCTGGCATTATTCTCCTATTTTATCATAATTTTTTGCATTCTGATATATAAAAAAGCAACGGAATCTGTCATATTTTCCTTGCATTTTTTTATTTTTTGACATTTTACTTTTTTCTTCCTGCATTTTTAATATGAAATCTTTCATTTTCCCCACTTCTTTGTTAAAAATTTTACAGGATTTTTATTGATTTTCTTCACATAATATGTATAATTAAAAAAGGATATGAAAAGCTTGCATAAGCAGCATTTTATTCTATCATTAGAAAAGAAAGAGGTATATGTAAGATGGCAAAAATTGATTTAAGTAAGTATGGCATTACTGGAACAACAGAAGTCGTATACAATCCTTCCTACGAAGTATTATTCGAAGAAGAGACAAAACCGGAACTTGAAGGTTTTGAAAAGGGACAGGAAAGTGAACTCGGTGCTGTCAACGTTATGACAGGTGTTTACACAGGACGTTCTCCTAAAGATAAATTCATCGTTATGGATGAGAACTCCAAAGATACAGTTTGGTGGACATCTGATGAATACAAGAACGATAACCACCCAGCTACAGAAGAAGCTTGGGCAGCTGTTAAAGATATCGCAATCAAAGAGCTCTCTAACAAGAGACTTTTCGTTGTAGATGCATTCTGCGGTGCAAACAAAGATACACGTATGGGAATCCGTTTCATCGTTGAAGTTGCTTGGCAGGCACATTTCGTTACGAACATGTTCATCCAGCCAACAGAGGAAGAACTTGAGAACTTCGAGCCAGATTTCGTTGTTTACAATGCTTCCAAAGCTAAAGTTGAGAACTACAAAGAGCTCGGACTTAACTCTGAGACAGCTGTACTTTTCAACATCACAAGCAAAGAGCAGGTTATCGTTAACACATGGTACGGCGGAGAGATGAAAAAAGGTATGTTCTCTATGATGAACTACTTCCTTCCACTTAAGGGAATTGCTTCCATGCACTGCTCAGCTAACACAGACCTCAACGGAGAGAACACAGCAATCTTCTTCGGTCTTTCAGGAACAGGTAAGACAACACTTTCCACAGATCCTAAGAGACTCCTCATCGGTGATGACGAGCACGGCTGGGATGATAACGGAGTATTCAACTTCGAGGGTGGATGCTACGCTAAGGTTATCAACCTTGACAAAGAGTCTGAGCCAGACATCTACAACGCAATCGTTCGTGACGCTCTTCTCGAGAACGTTACACTTGACGAGAACGGAAAGATCGACTTTAACGACAAGAGCGTAACAGAGAACACTCGTGTATCTTACCCGATCAACCACATTAAGAACATCGTTCGTCCAGTATCTTCTGCACCGGCAGCTAAGAATGTAATCTTCCTGTCTGCAGACGCTTTCGGAGTACTTCCTCCGGTATCTATCCTGACAGAGGATCAGACACAGTACTACTTCCTGTCTGGATTTACAGCAAAACTTGCTGGTACAGAGCGTGGAATCACAGAGCCTACACCAACATTCTCAGCTTGCTTCGGACAGGCATTCCTTGAACTGCATCCTACAAAATATGCAGAGGAACTTGTTAAGAAGATGGAAGTTAGCGGAGCTAAGGCTTACCTTGTTAACACAGGATGGAACGGAACAGGAAAACGTATCTCCATTAAAGATACTCGTGGAATCATCGACGCTATCCTTAACGGAGCAATCAACAAAGCTCCTACAAAGACAATCCCATACTTCAACTTCGAAGTACCTACAGAGCTTGAGGGTGTTGACACAGGAATCCTTGATCCTCGTGACACATACGCTGACGCTGCTGAGTGGGATGTTAAGGCAAAAGACCTTGCTCAGAGATTCATCAAGAACTTCGCTAAATACGAAGGAAATGAAGCTGGTAAAGCACTTGTTGCTGCAGGTCCTCAGCTGTAAGATTGTTCTTAAATTCCCAGTTTTCTGGAAAAATAGAATAAATATACTTTTAAAAAGGCATCATGCGATTTGCATGGTGTCTTTTTTATATATTATATTAGGAAAATTCTTTCCTAATATATTGACTTTTTCCCTTGAAGTGATATCATATTGATATCAAATAAATTTCATTTTATTTCCAAAGGAGGAATCACTATGAATGAAAAAATATTATCAAATAAGAAAAACGGAATGGGAATGCTTCTGCTCTTTTGTCTGCTCTATCTGATTGCAATAGCAGGATGCGTTCTGTCCGCAATCGCACTGGAACATGAGTTTGATGCTCCGCCGGTTATCGCTGGACTGGTTGTCAGCATTATCTGGCTGTGCATCGGATGGGTTCCATTTCTTGGATTGAAGGTGCTGAAACCACAGGAAGCCCTGGTTCTTACACTTTTCGGAAATTATATCGGTACACTGAAAGAAGCCGGATTCTATTTTGTCAATCCATTCTGTACCAGTGTAAACCCTGCTTCCAAGACAAAGTTGAGTCAGAGTGGAGATGTTGATAACAATTCCAAGAAGGGAGCAAATCTTTCCAGTCTCCTGGGTGTTTCTACAACAGGAACCACTGAAGAGTCTTCAAGCAAAAAGATTTCTCTCAAGGTTATGACACTGAACAACTCCCGTCAGAAGATCAATGACTGTCTCGGAAATCCGATTGAGATTGGTATTGCCGTAACATGGCGTGTCGTAGATACTGCGAAAGCTGTCTTTAATGTTGATAATTACAAAGAATATCTCTCACTTCAGTGTGATGGTGCTCTTCGTAATATTGTCCGCATCTATCCATATGACACTGCTCCTGATGTCGATACAACCGGTGACGGAAAGGCTGATGAGGGAAGTCTCCGTGGCTCCAGTGAGATTGTTGCAGCGCGAATCCGTGAAGAGATCCAGACGAAAGTGACAGACGCAGGGCTTGAGATCATCGAAGCAAGAATCACATATCTTGCTTATGCACCGGAAATCGCTGCTGTCATGCTCCAGCGTCAGCAAGCTTCCGCTATCATCGATGCAAGAAAGATGATTGTAGACGGAGCAGTCGGCATGGTTGAAATGGCTTTGGATCAATTAAGTGAAAAAGAAGTGGTAGAACTGGATGAAGAACGTAAGGCTGCTATGGTATCCAATTTGCTCGTAGTTCTGTGTGGAAACCATGACACACAGCCAATCATTAATTCCGGAAGCCTGTACTAGAGATGGCTGAAAAAGATAATAAAAAGAAGCAGGTTCCTCTCCGTCTCTCCGCTAAACTGTATGACGCAATCGCAGCCTGGGCAGAAGATGATTTTCGTTCCGTAAACGGTCAGATTGAATATCTTCTGACTGAGTGCGTCAGGCAGCGGAAGAAAAATGGAAAATATGTTTCCGAACATTTGGACGAACCGATTGATCTGGATATTTCATAGAGCCTAAAAAAACAGCAGCAGATGTTATTAACGACATCTGTTGCTGTTTCTCTTTGTTCTATTCTCTGTAACCGCTTCTGCATTTTTCTACAAAACGCTCCGCAAATTCTTTACAAGATGGGTAATATAAATGCGGATATCCGGCTACAAGATTCTCTTCCAGATGCATGCATTCCCATCTTCTCTTTCCATCCGGCTTGACAGCAAGACAGTCACTTCCACTGTCTGTGCTATCCCAGTAATGAAACTCGTGTGCACGAATATTCTCATCCGGAAGAATCCAGCTGTCCGCTATACTCATCCGTTCTTTAAGCTCAGAAATCTGATCCTCATCAAGATTCCTCTGTAAATTCACATATCCAAATCGAACCAGTTTACCTGTCGGAAATGTTTTTCCATGGATTCGCCCTACTAATTTCCAAACATTTCCATCTGCATCCTCCATTTCTTCATGAAGATACATAAATCCACCGCACTCTGCCAGACATGGAATCTTATCATCCAATGCTCTTCTTATTGATTCAAGCATGCTCTGATTTTCTGCCAATTCTTTTCCATACAGTTCAGGATAACCGCCACCGAGAAGAATTCCTTTTACATTTTCAGGAAGTTTTTTATCATGAAGCGGACTGAATTCTACCACTTCACAGCCAAGGCTTTCTAATAGTTCAAGATTATCTTTGTAATAAAAACAGAAAGCTTCGTCACGCGCCACTGCGATTCGAACAGGGTAGTTCAGACTTTTTAAACTTCCAATCTTTTCCGATTCTTCTGAAACTTCTGTTTTCCATACTGCTGCTTCACCGGCAATCTTTTCCAGCAATTCAAGATCCACTGTTTTTGCCAGAATTTCTCCCGCCTGTCTTACCTTCTCCTGCAGATTTTCCATTTCCTGCGGTGTTACAAGTCCCAGATGACGGCTTTCCAGATGAAAAACTTCATTTTCCGGCATGTAACCGACAATTTTAATCTCGTCATGCCCGATTCTCGCCAGTTCATTCTCCAACATTTCTTTTAATCTTGGATATAGCATTGCGGATACTCTGTTTAAGAGAATTCCACGAATATTGCTATCCAGACGAAATTCAACAATTCCTTTCACCGTAGCTACAAGTGTCATTGCTGCACCTCTCGCATTAATCACAAGGATCACTGGCAATCCTAGCGTCTGTGCGACATCATAAGAACTTCCTTTTACAGAATCAAGTGACATTCCGTCATAGAACCCCATAACGCCTTCGGTTATAGTAATATCCGCATCTTTCGTATGCCTTAGATATCCCTCTTTCAAAATGTCTTCTTCCGAGAAGAACAGATCCAGATTCTTAGAATCAACGCCAAGAACCTCCCTGTGGAACATTGGATCTATATAATCCGGGCCGCATTTACACGCACATACACGCTTTCCCTCCTGCTTAAACGCAGACATCAGGCCACAGGATGCAGCTGTCTTTCCACTATTACTGGAAACAGCAGACAACAAAAACCCTGGATTTTTTTTCTGATTTTTATTATTGCAAGCATTCTCTTTCATTTTTCTCATGATTCTCCTGTCTGTTTGTTTCCTTTTCTCTCATCTTATACCTGTCCAGGCTTTCTTCCACCTGCGGAAATAATATAAACCGGATTCTGTCCCATCATCATATGATATCTTCCAAGAACCTTTGATCTTGCTGCACTCACTTGCAGAATCTCCGCATCTGGGAGAACCCCTTCGTCCACAAGCCCCATCACTTCACTGACTGTTTCAAGTGAAATCGCATTGATCACGATTCGTACATCCGGATTTTTCTTCTGAAGTAATTGAACAATCTCTCGTAAGTTTCCCGAACTTCCACCGACAAATGCATGTGTCGGTGTTTCCAGTTCCCCTAATGCCTGTGGCGCAAGCCCTTCTATGATTCGCACTCCGTCTGTCCTAAATTTCTTCCGATTCTGATCGATCAGTTTCACTCCTTCCGGATTCTTCTCAATCGCATACACACGGATCTGCTCACCTGCACGCGCGATTTCTATAGAAACAGAACCTGTTCCGGCGCCGATATCATACACTATCGCATCTTCCGTTAGTTCAAGCTCTGCTATACTGACAGAACGCACTTCCGACTTCGTCATTGGCACCTTTCCTCGGAGAAATTCTTCATCTTTCAGATGCATACCGGCCGCCTTACAATAAGATGGATTTTCTACAAGAACTGCGCAAAGTCCTTCAAAATCTTCTGCCTTCATCTCGTACAATTTGCCCGAAAGTATCTTTTCTTCCTCATAAGACATCTGACATCCCACATGAACCTGCACGTCCCCTAAGCCATACTCTAGTAATGACTCATAGAAATGACGCCCCGTGTCTTTTCCTCCGAGAAGCAGAAAGGTCTTCGAATGTCTGTGGATCGTCTGTACAAAATTCATGTCTTTTCCGTGAAGACTCAAGATTTTTGCATCTTCCCAGGAAACACCGACTTTTGATGCAAGATAAGAAAGTGAGGAAATCCCCGAATAAATCTCTATCTGTTCAGAACATACTTCCGTCAATCGCTCTTTCAGTTTTTTCGCACCACTATAAAATCCTGTATCTCCTGAAAGAAGAATTCCGATTTTACTATGTTCTTTGTGCTCTTTTATATAGGATACAATCTCTTCTGTACGATATTCCTTGAAAAATATTTCTTCGTCCCTGTTTTTACTCTCACACTGACGCATACTTAATCCATTCATGCTACGAATCTGCTGTGCACTCGTAATCATTCGTTCTGCTCCGATCAGACAATCCGCTTCTTCTATCAATTGTCTGACTTCTTCTGTGATTACATCACCAGATCCCATTCCTATTCCCGCAAGTATAATTTGCTGTGATTTCATTTAAAGTTTATACCCCCTCGGTGTCACCATCCGCCCATTCAGTTCCATCGTCCTTGAATTTCCGATAAACACGGTTGTAAACATATCCACCTTTGTATCTCTAAGTTCTTTCAATGACAGAATCTGATAAGTTTCTCCTTCACGTCCGATATTCTTCACATAACCGCAGATATTTCCCACATCTCTGTACTGAAGCAGTATATCACAGGCTTTCTGCAGATAATCTGCGCGCTTCTTACTTGACGGATTGTAAAGGCAGATGACAAAATCAGCCATTCCTGCCGCATGCAGACGCTTCTCAATCGTCTCCCACGGCGTCAGAAGATCACTTAAGCTGATTACAGCAAAATCATGCATCAAAGGTGCGCCAAGCACTGCTGCCCCGCCGGATGCCGCTGTAATTCCCGGAACCACTTCAATCTGGATGGAAGGGTATTCTTTTCCTATCTCGAAGATCAATCCTGCCATTCCATACACTCCGGCATCTCCACTACAGATCATTGCAACATCCTGACCTTTTTCTGCTTCTTCAAAAGCCATTCTGCAGCGTTCCGGTTCTTTCCGCATCGGAGTGCTCAAAAATATCTTATCAGGAAACTGCTCTTTCACAAGATCAATATAAACATTGTAACCAATCAAAACAGGGCAATGCTCCAATACTTTCTGTGCACGCACTGTCATCTGCTCTTCTGCTCCCGGTCCGAGTCCTACTACATATACTGTACTCATTTGCTCTGTCCCTCTGCTTCCTGTCTCATCTCTGTGCTTTGATTCTCTCCGGTTTGTCCTAATTCCTTCTTAGAACAGGATGCTTGTCTGAATTCTGTCGTAAATGTCGGATCATAAAGCTTTGATCTCTCATAAGTCCCGTCAAGCACTTCTCCGACTACGATCAGCGCTGTCTTGGTGACATCCGCCTCGCGTGCAGTCTGTTCCAGCGTTCCTACTGTGCAGCGAAGTACTTTCTGTTCCGGCCAGGTCGCTTTATAAACAATCGCTGCCGGTGTATCTTCGCTGTATCCGCCTTCGATCAATTCTGCTGAAAGTTCCTTTAACAGTCCTGTGCTCAAGAATAAAACCATCGTCGCCTGATGTGCCGCAAAGCTTCTGACTGACTCTTTCTCCGGCACTGGTGTCCTTCCCGCCATTCTCGTGATCACGACAGACTGAGAAATCCCCGGCAATGTATACTCTGCTTCCAGTGCTGCCGCAGCTCCGCAAAATGAACTGACGCCCGGACAATCTTCATATGGTATCTCAAGTTTTTTCAGCTCATCCATCTGCTCTCGGATAGCACCATAAAGGCAAGGATCTCCTGTATGCAGACGTACGATTTCTTTTCCGTCCCCATAGCCCTTCACCATCACTTCTAACACTTCTTCCAATGTCATCTTTGCACTATTATATATCTTGCACTTTTCTTTACACAGTTTAAGCAATCCCGGGTTCACAAGAGAACCCGCATAGATCACGATGTCTGCTTCTTTCAAAAGTCTTTGTCCGCGTACTGTGATCAGATCTTCTGCTCCCGGACCTGCTCCTACAAATGTAATCATAATTCTTCCTGCCTTTTCTATCTTTTCCTGTCTTTTACAATTAGAAGGGAATAGTATCCCGCATCTTCTGAAATCTCTTCCACTGATCGGACAATACGTTCGTCGTCCATCCCACAGTTTTCTACAAGACAGATATCCTGACTGTTCCCCTGTAAAAACTCTTTTATCTGTCCCATCTTTTTCCCGGTCTTCATCAAAATCTTTGTTCCCGATAACTGCAGACCTTCTCCTGCCTCATAAGAGCCCGGTAAAATATGAATCTGCTCTTCCTGTTCTCCAAGTGGCTGATTCAGTCTTGCTGCTGCTGCACAAAAAGATGGGATTCCTGAAACTGTCTCAACCTGATAACCATCCTGTTCAATCATCTGCTCTATATACATACATGTAGAATAAACCGTTGGATCTCCTAACGTCAGGAATGCCAGATTCCATCCTTTCTCAAGAAACTGTTCTATCACTTCTGCTCCTCGTGCATGAATCTTTCTCAGCTTTTCCTTATCTTTGATCATTGGCATTGGAAGAAAGAGAATCTGCTTTTCCTTAAGCTCTGAAACTGTCTGCACTGCAATCTGGTAAGCTGTACAGCTTTCTAAATATCCTGCTGCTCTGTTTTCCATCTCATTTTGTTCTAGCAGTAGCGGCTCTGTCAATTCTCTATTTGAAACCGGAAGTACTATTACATCACAGTCTTTGATTGTTCGAACTGCTTTTAATGTCATTAATTCAGGATCTCCCGGTCCCACTCCGATTCCATAAAATTTTCCTGCTTGTTTCATCTATTCTCCTGTATCTTCTTTAACAACTCATCCGCATTTTCTGACTTTCCAAGAATGCCATCCTCTGTTGAAAATAAAATCACACCAATTTCCAATTCTTCTCCTGCTCTGTTCTTCAAGAAGAATTCAATACGTTTCATCACACTTTCCATCACCGGCTCAACCAGGTTCTCCCTACGCAGTATTTCCATTGCTTCCGTTGTATTAATACAATCCATGATTTCCCGCACAACTGCTGCATCTGCACCATTCATCGCCGCATGCACACCAAGCACTTCCATTCGACAATCTGCCTGTCTGGAATGCGTATTCATCACTCCTGCGGCCAGCTTAATAAACTTTCCTATATGTCCGATCAACAAGATTCCTTTCATTCCAAGAAGCTTTGCATCCTCAATTGTCTCGCCGACATAATTACTGCATTTTACTGAAAGTGCGGTGTCCACATGCAGCTTTTTCCGTAAGAAGTCCATCCCATAATTTCCCGGGACAACATAACACCAATCTGTTCCATTTTCTTTGAGCATCTTCATTTCCAGATAAATCGTATCCGTCAGTGCCTTCTCACTCATTGGTTCCACGATACCTGTTGTTCCTAAGATTGAGATTCCTCCCTCAATCCCCAGTCTTGGATTAAATGTCTTCTTCGCAACCTCTGCCCCTTCCGGCACAGATAGGCGCACTTGCAGATTTCCTGTATATTCATACTTCCTGCAAACTTCTTCCACTGCTTCACAGATCATTCTCCGCGGTACTTTGTTGATTGCTGCCTGACCGATTTTTTGTTCCAATCCAGGCTTCGTTACACGGCCGATTCCTATACCACCATCCAGATTGATTTTCTCGGAAAGATCCACACTATTCTCCGAATTTATTTTACTCTTCTTCTCTACCTTTTGAACTGTTGCATAAACAAGTATTCCATTCGTCACATCCGGATCGTCTCCACTGTATTTTCGCACTGCACATGAAACTTCTGACTTCTTACGCATGATCTCTTCCAACTCAAGATACAGTTCAATGCCCTTCGGCGTCAGCAGTCTCACCTGGCGAATCTCTTCTCCCGACAATAACATCTCTGCTGCCGCTTTTGCCGCCGCTGCCGCACAGCTTCCGGTCGTATATCCCATCTGAAGTCCTGACCTGGTTTTCCCGATTTCTTTCATCAATACTCAATCCCTTTTCTCGCGTAGATTCCCTGATCAAACGGATGCTTCACTTTCTTGATTTCTGACACATAATCTGCCAGTTCTACAAGCTTTTCATCCGGATTCCGCCCTGTCAGTACAATCTCCAGTTCTTTTGGTTTCTTCTCCAGGAACTCGATTGCTTCCTCCTTCGGAATCAAATCATACTTATACGCTGCCATAAATTCATCGATCACAAGCACATCATATCTTCCGGTAAGAATCTCCAGTTCAATCGCTCTCCAAAGCTGCAAGTAAGTTTCCCTTACTTCCTGCTTTTCCTCTTCGGAAAGATTTTTAAAAAAGCCATAAGACTTTTCAAGATGAAGTACCTTAATCTGAGAAATATCATCGAGAATCGCCAGTTCTCCGGAAGATTCATTTTTTAAAAAACGGGTAAATAAAACTTTAAGTCCACTTCCTGCAGCACGGACCGCAAGTCCGATTGCCGCTGATGTTTTCCCTTTTCCATCTCCACAATAAATGTGTATCAATCCCTGTTCCATTTTCTCATCTCCTGTTCTGCTTCCTCTACCGACAAGCCTTCTTCTATCGGCCTTCCAATTACGAGAAGGACTGCACCTGCCTGCTCTGCTGCTTCAAGCTTTTCTGCAAATCCTCCATTCTTTCCGGATTCTTTTGTTACGAAATATTTTGCCTCTGTCTGATGAAGAAGTGCAAGATTCATTTCTCTGGAAAACGGGCCCTGCATTGCAATCAGATGCCTCCCTGAAAATCCGAGATCTATACTCTGCATCACTGAAGGAAGTGCGGAAAGTACTCTTGCATAGCACCGCTCTTTATAATTTGTCAAACGAGTATATTTATCCAGTTCTTTACTGCCTGTTGTTATCAGTATATTTCCCTGCGTCTGCTCGAGATAGTCCACGGCCTCTTCCACGCTATTCACACAGACTACAGAACTGTCACTCTTAGTAATCGCATTTGTTCTTTCACAAGCAAACTTTTCTGACCTGACTGTCCTTTCTTCTGTCAAAAAATCTCTTAAACATCGTAAATACTCTATTCCGCTGTTTTTACATGCCCGCTGTATATTTTCCGTCACTATAACTGCAAACGGATGCGTCGCATCTATGACAAGCCCCACCTGCTCTTTTTCAAAGAATGCTTCCATCTCCTGCTGATCCATACGTCCTTGGATCACTCGAAGTTCTGATTTCTTATGCTTCTCTTTTTGCAACTGCAGATCATTTTCCAATAGTTCTTCCCCATATTCTGTCGCAGCACTTACGATACAGGGAATTCCTTTTTTAACGGCGTATTCTGCCAGCTGTCGTCCCTCTGTCGTACCGGCAAAAATAAGAATATTTTTCTTCATCAAATCACCCACATTTACATTTATTTAATAAACTTATCAATTGCCTCGTCAAGAGCACGGATTGTCTCCATATCATTCTGCTCAATAGCTTCCACAATACAATGATCCAGATGATTCTTCAAAATCACTTTTCCTGTATTATTGATCGCAGAACGAACTGCCGCAAGCTGGATCAGCACTTCACTGCAATCCTCATCACGTTCCACCATTCGCTTCACAGCTTCAAGATGTCCAATTGCCCTGGACAGACGATTCATAACCTTCTTCTTCTCTTCTGCACTATGTACATGGCGATGAACATGACCTGCTCCTTTATGATCATGATGATGTACATGTGACTCTGCCACCCCATCTACGTTATGATGCACGTGGGTATATTCTGTTCCGTCCTCACGGAAATGCGTATGCTCTTTCATAATCATCCATCGAACCCTTTCTTTTTACTCTGTCACTGATTATAAAGCAAAAACACGTTTTCTTCAACTTGTTGGAACTTTCTTTAATGTCAAAATTCAAGTGTTACTTCTGTCTCTGTCAATGCCACCGTCATCTGCTCTCTTATGCACTTGGGACACAGCAGTTCTCCGTCAGCATCTGCTGTCCGTGCAGCTCTCTCACACACATTGTCAACACCTGTCACCTGTTTCACAAACCGTGATGTAGCTGATACCTCTGTAATCTTCTCTAACTGTTCTGCCGGATAAGTTGCAAACGGCACTTTATATTTCTGCGCATAGGCCAAAATCGCAGGTTCTTCTTTCTTGAGATCGATCGATGCAAGCTGTTTTAACTGCGTAGGTTCAAGTCCATACCCTTCCAAAACATCGTTTAGACCCTTTTCAAAAAGTTCTTTTGAGATCTGTTTTCTACAGCCTACTCCTGCCGTGATATTGATTGGATACAAAAGGAGAATGCATGGCTTACGCTCACATCCACATACGTTATTCCTGACATCTCCCCACAGAGAACCCACTAGGGATTCCACGAACTGTCTCCCTTCTTCTGCGGTCTTTGTGATCACGATCACAGGATGTTCCTCTGCAAAGGAGTACAATTCTTCCTGTGAACCACATAGTATAAGTTCTTTTAAACAGCTTTTCTGAAAATCTTCCTGTTCAAATACCAGTCCTTCACCGATCCACAGACCGACCTGCTTTCCATCCAGCACTGCGGCTGATATCTGCTTCGCTGCTTCGCGCTCTGTAAAATACAGGTGATTCTTCTTTGCAAAAACATCTACTGCAAATTTTCCCTGAACATCTGTCGCTGTTGTCTGTACCGGAACTGCACCGGTCCATACTGCAAGCTGATTGGAAAGTTCCACCGCACCCCCGAGATGTCCTGACAGCAGTGGGATCACATACCCTGCTTTTTCATCCATGACTACGACCGCTGAATCAGTGAATTTATCCTTTACATAAGGCGCAATATATCTCACTGCGATTCCAACTGCACCAATAAAAAGGAAGGATGTCTCTCCCCATCCTTCCCTGATCAGCTCTTTTGGATTGTCCGGAAACGGAAGAATGTCAGCGAATGCATATCCGGCAGGTGCATAGTTCTGACACGTAATCCCTTCGTTCCGGAACTGACTTCCAATTCTCTCACCAAGTCTTGTTCCTGCCTGTGTAAAACTTAATATAACAACCTTCACGTTCCATTCTCCCTTAATTCCTTGAAACTATTCTTCTGTCTCTTCTTTCACAGACTCTTCTACTGCATCCACTGCTTCTTCTGCAGCCTCAGTAACCGCCTCAACTGCTGCCTCCGCAGCCTCTGTAACGCTCTCTTCTGCTTCCTCTGCCTCTTCTCTCACTTCCTGAGCCAGATCATCCGCTTCAAAAATATCTTCTTCCTCTGCTACAGGTGATCCGCAGTATGGGCAGAAAGCCATATCTTTCGCAACCATCTTGCCACACCGTGTACACTCACACGCACCTTTGAGCCCTTCAATCTTATTCTCATACTCTTCTATGCTTTCCTTGCGGCTTGCAATTGCCTCGCACAGTCCCTTGGAAGCCTCATCCAGTTCTTCTCCATTCTCAAATCTGTCATAAATACTCTGACCAAGTTCCATCAGATCTTCTGCATTTCCTCTTGCAAGCTCTCTGATCTGCGCTTTTAATTTCTGTATCTCAATCGCATCTCCTGCCTTTGCTGTCACTGCCTCTGCTGTCTCGCTCAGACGTTTTCCTAAATCTTCAAAAAAATCTTTCATACTGAAATCTCCCTTCTTATCATTGCTGTATCATCTCAACCACCAGAAAGGTGATCTACAATTTCTCTTGGTCTTATTATATCGTATTCTTCCAGTTTTTGAAGTCATTTTCTATTATTTTTAGACTAATTTCATAAATAGAATCCTTCTTGCATATCCTTTCTACAACTCAACTCAGGAGTCATCTTATGAATGATCTTGAAACTTGCAGGGAACAGATACTCTCCGAAGATACACGCGACTTCATCAGTAATCCGCTGCGCACTCCACTGTTCAATGAACTTCTGAAAAAAGATCCATGTACCCAGGATGCCGGGCTTGGATATCAGTGCATTTACTTTTCCAAAGAACTTGTAGAGCCAATCTCTCTGGCGCGTTTTTCTTACAATTCCATTCCGAATTGTTTTGCTCCTGTCGCTATGGAGACATTGAACCAGACCGGCATCCTTCCCGTGCAGAACTATCCGGCACTTCAATTAAAAGGAAAAGGAGTTCTGATTGGATTTCTTGACAGCGGGATTGACTATCAAAACAAAGTTTTCCGCAATCTGGACGGTACCACGCGAATTGCGGCAATTTGGGATCAGACTATCCAAAGCGGAACTCCACCCAGAGACTTCTTCTACGGAAGTGAATACCGTAAGGAAGAGATTGATCTGGCACTTTCTTCTGATTCCCCACTGTCACAGATCCCTTCTGTCGATATCGACGGACATGGAACTTATATTGCCAGTCTCGCTGCCGGAAATGCTGACGCTGACGAACAGTTTCTGGGAGCCGCTCCAGAATCTACTCTCGCTGTTGTCAAATTAAAACAAGCGAAGCAATATCTGCGGGATTATTACTGCATCCCGGAAACAGCCGTCTGCTATCAGGAAACAGATCTGATCCTTGGATTAAAATATCTGAATGATCTGGCAGATGAACTGGGGCTTCCACTTGTCATGTGTATCACTATAGGCTCTAATCTTGGCGGTCATGTCGGCACGCTTCCGCTTCCCGCATTACTTGGCGGCTACAGTCTGATGCCCGACCGGATTGCTGTGGTTGGCACGGGAAATGAAGCAGACAAACGTCATCATTATTTCAATACGATCCAGTCAGAAAATGACCGTAAAACTGTAGAAATCCGAGTTGGTGAAAATGTATCCGGATTCACTTTAGAACTTTGGGTACTGATTCCCAATCTCTTCTCAATTTCAATTATTTCACCGTCCGGGGAAAATACATCCAAAATTCCATTTCATGTAGGCACAAGCGCCGACATTGATTTTCTCTTTGAAAAGACCCGCGTCTCTGTTGACTATCGGCTTCTGGTCGAAAAAGCAAGCTCTGAACTCATCTTCTTCCGTTTCCGTACCCCGGCAGAAGGCATCTGGAAAATCATCGTAGAACCGACCCGCCTGATTAATGGTGATTTCCATATCTGGCTTCCTGTCACAGAATTTTTAGACGGAGAAGTCTATTTCCTTGAATCAGATCCTTACACGACTCTTACAAACCCGGCCAATGCCCCTAGTCCTCTGACGGTCTCTTATTACGATGGCAGCAATGGTGCAGTCGCCCAGGCATCCGGACGCGGCTATACAAGAACAAGCTTTGAAAATCCTTCCATCACTGCTCCCGGGATTAATATCAAAGGAGCTCTTCCAGGAGACCGTTTTGCCGTGCGCAGCGGCTCCTGCGCCGCAGCCGCTATCACCGCCGGGGCAGTCGCACTTATGTTAGAATGGCAGCTCTATGAACGCAAAATGCCCGGCATCGACGTATTCCAGATCAAAAGCCTTCTTATTCTTGGAGCCATCCGACCAGACAGTATGGAATACCCTAACCGTGAATGGGGATACGGACAATTAAACCTCTATAACACATTTGAGGTCATGAGACAGCTTTAACTGTCCCATGACCTCAAAGTTTCTACAATATCTTTTATCGATTCTTTTCTCTTTTGTTCTATCTGTTATCTTCTCGATTCTCATAGTAGCTTGTAACCTTCTTTGCAGCTTCTACCTGTGTTGACGGTCCTGTTCCAGGAGCGAACACTACTTTCAGAAGAATCGGTGTGATGACTGTTGTAATAACAACCACCACGATAACCGGTCCTAAGATGGAAGAACTCATAAGTCCGAGTGCGGAACCTTTACTTGCTACGATCAAGGCAACCTCACCACGGGAGATCATTCCCACTCCGATTCGTTTCGCCTGATAATTCTTGTAACCACAAATCTTTGCACCAAGTCCACAGCCGACTATCTTAGTAAGAACTGCCACAACTGTAAGAACAACTGCGAACATAATGATGGATACTGACATCTGTGGAAGGTTTACCTTCAGACCGATACTTGCGAAAAATACCGGTGACAGAAGCAGATAAGACAGTGTATCAAACTTGGATTCCAGGTAAGTAGATCTTTGCACGTTTGAGATGATAAGTCCGGCGATATATGCACCTGTGATATCCGCAACACCAAAAACTTCTTCTGCGATAAATGCCATAAGCAAGCAGAATACAAACGCAATGATCGTGTGACGATGTAATTCCTTCTCAGCTCCGTCAACCCATTTCTTATACATCTTATAGAAAATGAATCCGACAACACCTGAAAATGCGAAGAATCCAATGATCTTGATCAGAACCATTCCAAGCTTTACAGAGTCATCTGCAAGACTTGTAACGATTGTCAGTGCGATAATACCGAGAACGTCATCAATGATCGCAGCACCAAGGATTGCATTTCCTGAACGGCTCTTCAATGCTCCTAATTCTTTCAATGTCTCTACTGTAATACTTACAGACGTTGCTGTGAGTACAACTCCAATAAAGACATTCTGAAGAACGACAGGGGATGACAGGTTACTTCCTGCCATACTCGGCCGGTTAAAGAACCACGCCACTGCATAACCGCCGATCAGCGGAACAATAACACCGCAAAGCGCAATAACAAAAGAAGCTTTTCCGCTTGCTTTCAGTTCCTTGATGTCCGTCTCCATACCTGCGGTAAACATCAGAACGATAACTCCGATCTCTGCGACTTCATGGATAAATGAAGTCTCTGCCAGAATTCCAAATCCTGCCGGTCCGAGGATCAATCCCGCCAGAAGTGCGCCAACAACCTGCGGCATCTGTACTCGTCTTGTTAATAGTCCAAGTAATTTTGTAGATATAAGAATAATTGCTAAATCCAGTAAGTATCTGTATGTGTCCATTTTTCTCTCTTCCTTTTTGTAATTTTTTTTAACTAATTCCCCAATCAGTTTTCAGATTTTTGAACAAAACTTCTCTTTCTAAAATCTCACTTTATCCATCTAATCTCGGTACTGCCTGGCCTCTCAACTGAATAACCGGTCCGCCGGTACCTTCTATATAAGCTCTTGTAATTGTTACTTCTCCAATATTATCATCTTTCGGAATCTCATACATAATATCCAGCATAAATTCCTCAATGATTGCACGCAGTGCTCTGGCTCCGGTATCTTTTTCCATTGCCTTTTCTGCAATTGCTTCTAATGCGCTGTCATCAAACTCAAGCTTCACTTCGTCTAATGCCAGCAGCTTCTGATACTGTTTTAAAATTGCATTTTTCGGCTCTTTTAAGATCTTGACAAGCATCTCTTTGTCGAGACCCTTTAATGTAAATACAATCGGAAGACGTCCTAAGAACTCCGGGATCATACCGAATTTTCTTAAATCCTCAATTGTCACCTTAGAAAGCAGCTCTTCATCATGCTCGACTGTATCTTTCAGTTCTGCATTGAATCCCATCGACGTTTTCTTCTGCAGACGCTCTTTGATAATGTCTTCAAGATCCGGGAATGCACCTCCACAGATAAACAGAATATTTTTTGTATTCACTGTTGTCAGTGGAACCATCGCATTCTTGCTGTTCGCGCCTACCGGAACTTCAACTTCACTTCCCTCTAAGAGTTTGAGCATTCCCTGCTGCACAGATTCACCACTCACATCTCTCTGACTGGAAGTTTTTTTCTTGGCAATCTTATCGATCTCATCGATAAAAATAATTCCCTGTTCCGCACGCTCGACATCATTGTCTGCTGCTGCAAGAAGCTTGGAAACAACACTTTCGATGTCATCACCGATATATCCTGCCTCTGTAAGAGATGTTGCATCTGTAATCGCCAACGGCACATCTAAAAGCTTCGCCAGTGTCTTAACCAGATATGTTTTACCACATCCTGTAGGCCCAATCATGAGCATATTTGATTTCTCTATCTCAATCTCATCCATTGTTCCTGTTGCTACACGTTTGTAATGATTATAAACTGCAACAGAGATTGCTTTCTTTGCATACTCCTGTCCAACGATATATTCATCCAGACGTGCTTTGATCTTATGTGGTGCCGGAATCTTTTTAATATCCAGCTGCTTAAATTCTTTCGGCTCTTTCTTCTTCTTTTTGATCTTCTGTGCCTTTGGCTGCATATTTTCAAGATCAGAAAGATTCATAAAATGTACTCCCGGAATGTTCATCATGCTGCTTAGATCCATAGAACTATTGTTCATCATATCAAAGCTTCTCTGCATACAATCCGGGCATACTGCGATATTATTCGGAAGCTCAACCATCTTCCCAGTCACACTCTCCGGGCGATGACAAATAAAACATATTCTCTCATATCCGTCATCATCTTTTTTAGAATGGTCAGAAGTTGTCACTTCTTTTTTTTCTTCTTCCCTGCCAGTGTCCTGTCTGTTGTCTTCCTTGTTTGTCTCTTCTTCATCTACAATGATAAAATCATTTTCTGACATAGGTTGTCCCTTTCTATCGTATGAACATCGCATCCCCAAAACTGAAGAAACGATATCTTTCTTTTACTGCCTCCTCATACGCTGCCATCACATGCTCTTTTCCGGCTAATGCAGAAACAAGCATGATCAGTGTAGATTCCGGCAGATGGAAGTTCGTGATCAGCGCATCCAGAATCTTGAACTGATATCCCGGATAGATAAAGATTTCTGTCCAACCACTGCATTCTTTTAATCTTCCATTCTCATCGGCAGCGGATTCGATTGTTCTGCAGCTTGTTGTTCCGACACAGATGACACGATGTCCTGCTTCTTTTGCATGGTTGATCTTCTGTGCAGACTCTTCAGTAATCATATAAAATTCTGAATGCATATGGTGATGCTCCACATCATCTACCTTCACCGGACGGAACGTTCCAAGTCCGACATGAAGTGTAACCGGTGCGATCTCCACACCTTTCGCGCGAATCTCTTCCAAAAGCTCCGGCGTAAAATGAAGTCCGGCCGTCGGTGCTGCCGCAGAACCTGAGTGTACCGCATAGACGGTATTATATCTGTCCTTATCCTGAAGCTGATGTGTAATATACGGTGGAAGCGGCATCTGACCTAACTGGTCCAGAATCTCCTCGAAGATTCCTTCGTATTCAAAATGGATCAGACGATTTCCTTCCTCCACTACATCCATAACTTCTCCGACAAGCAGGCCGTCTCCAAAGCTGATTCTTGCTCCCGGTCTTGCCTTTTTTCCAGGCTTTACCAATGTCTCCCAGACATCATCTGCTCCTCGTTTTAAAAGAAGCACTTCTATCTTTGCTCCGGTGTCTTCCTTTGCTCCGATCAGTCTGGCCGGAATTACTTTCGTATCATTGATAACCAGACAATCTCCTGGATTCAGTTCATCGATAATCTCACGAAATACATGATGCTCTGTCTTCCCTGTCTCTTTATCAAGTATCATAAGGCGGGAGGAAGAGCGGTCCTCCAAAGGATCCTGTGCGATCAGTTCCTCCGGAAGATCATAATAAAAATCACTTGTTTTCAATGCTCTTACCCTCTCTTCTTACTTTCTCAACTCAATACCAAGTTCTTCCAGACCGGAAAGAATGCGATCCATTGCTGCTGTAATTTCAGCTTCTTCCAGTGTCTTATCCTTTGCACGGAATACGATAGAATAAGCAACTGACTTGAATCCTGCTTTGATCTGAGCACCTTCATAGATGTCAAACAGGTTAAAGCTCTCTAAATGAGCGCCGCCCTTTTTCTCGATCACATCTTCAATCTGTCCGACAAGGATTTCTTTCGGAACAACCATACTGATATCTCTTGTCACTGCAGGATATTTTGCAATTCCTGTGTATTTTCTGTCAAATGTAGCATATGGGATGATTTCAGGCATATCCAGAACTGCAACATATGCGCGCTCACCGATTCCATAGATATCAGCAACTTCCGGATGAACTTCTCCAAGATATCCAACTACTTTTCCATCATAAATGATGTTTGCCTGACGTCCAGGGTGAAGGAATGACTTTCCTGCATTCGGATCGTATTTCTCTCTGCCCTTCATACCGATTTTCTCAAAGAACTCTTCCACTACACCTTTCATGTTGAAGAAATCTCCATCTCCATACATTCCAAGTGTAAACTGCATTCTCTCATCTGGAAGCTCTGTCAGTGGAAGCTCCTGCGGAATGTAAATATTACCCATCTCATACAGACGAACATTCTTGTTTCTTCTGTTGTAGTTTGTTGCAAGAGAAGTCAGCATACCGTTTAAGGATGTTGTACGCATAATACTGTAATCTTCTCCAAGTGGATTCATGATTGAGATTGCATTGCGAAGCTTTGAATCCTCTGGAAGAAGAAGTTTATCAAATACCTTCGGACTCTCGAAGGAGTAGGACATTCCCTGGCTGAATCCACAGAACTCAGCAATATCACTTGCCACCTGCTCAATACGAAGCTTAAACGGAAGCTTACCTGTTGTAGCCTCTCCAGACGGAAGTGTTGTCGGGATATTGTCATATCCGAAAAATCTTGCAACTTCCTCTGCAAGGTCAGCTAATCTGAACAGATCGTGACGGAATGTCGGTGCGATCACTTCTTTTGTCTCTGCATCGTAATCAAGATCGATTTTCTTGAAATATCCAAGCATATCTTCCTCAGAAATATTTGTTCCGAGCATGCGGTTGATCTTCTCTGCATCAAATGGAACACGTACAGGCTCTTTCTTCTTGCTGTATACGTCAATTGCTCCTCCGACAACTTCACCTGCTCCAAGCTCTTCTACAAGCTGGCAGGCACGGTTCAGTGCTGCCATCGCATTGTTCGGATCAAGTCCCTTCTCAAACTTACCGGAAGCATCTGTACGAAGTCCGACACGCTTACTGGACTTACGGATGTTCACCCCGTCAAAACAAGCTGCCTCAAAAAGCATTGTCTTCACGTTATCTGTGATCATGGAATTCTCTCCTCCCATGATTCCGGCGATTCCAACAGCTTTTTCTCCGTCACAGATCATCAGAACATCTTTGTCCATTGTTCTTTCCTGTCCATCCAGTGTAACGAACTTCTCTCCATCCTGTGCATTCTTAACTACGATCTGATGTCCTGCAAGTGTATCAAGATCATAAGCATGCATTGGCTGTCCGTACTCTTCCATTACATAGTTTGTAATATCAACCAGGTTGTTGATCGGACGGATTCCAACAGATGACAGTCTGCGCTGTAACCACTTTGGTGATGGTCCGATCTTAATATTCTTAACCGCTCTTGCGCAGTATCTGGAACACAGATCCGTATTCTCTACAGTCACCTTTACATAGTCATTAACATCCTCATCATTTCCTGTCTCTGTCACAACCGGTGGTTTAAACTCTTTATTAAATGTAGCTGCTGCTTCACGTGCGATACCTACTACACTGTAGCAGTCTACACGGTTTGATGTGATCTCATATTCGAAAACAACATCATGAAGACCAAGAAGCTCTACTGCATCTGCTCCAACCTCTGTGTCCTCCGAGAAAATGTAAATACCATTCTCCGGCTGTTCCGGATACATCTCCTTTGTAGAACCAAGTTCTTCGATAGAGCACATCATTCCGTAACTTGGAACTCCACGGAGTTTTCCTTTCTTAATCTTAATTCCACCGGCAACTCTCTGTCCCGGCTCATGTCCGCCTGCAACGCGTCCGCCGTCTAATACAACAGGAACTTTCGCTCCCTCGAACACATTTTTTGCACCTGTTACAATCTGAATAACCTCAGCTCCGATATTCACCTGGCAAACTACCAGCTTGTCCGCATCCGGGTGTTTCTCAATTTTCTCAATCTGACCAACAACGATCTTGTCAAGGTCTGCATCCAGCTCCTCGAATCCTTCAACCTTTGTTCCTGTCAGAGTCATTGCATCTGTATATTCCTGCGCTGTCACGTCAAGATCCGGGACATACGCTTTGATCCATGATAATGAAGTATCCATTTTATATCTCCTTATTTCTATTTTTGTTCTGTTCAAAAGGGAGGCTCTAAAATCCAACGGCTCTGCGCCACATTCGTGCCGCTGAAAGATTTTATCGCACCGTTCGAACAGAAAAACAAATACTCACTTCGCTCGTGCTTGTTTTTCTGCTGTTCTCACTAGAACTGTTTCAAAAATCTAATGTCGTTCTCGTATAATAAACGCATATCGTCGATCTCGTATTTCAGAAGAGCGATACGCTCAAGTCCTACACCGAATGCAAATCCGTTGTACTCTTCCGGATCAATTCCGCACATCTCGAGAACATGTGGATGAACCATACCACATCCAAGAATCTCGATCCAGCCTGATCCTTTACAGAAACGACATCCCTTGCCGCCACACTTAAAGCAGCTTACATCAACCTCAGCACTTGGCTCTGTAAATGGGAAATGATGTGGACGGAATTTTGTCTTTGTGTCCGGTCCAAACAGCTCTTTTGCGAATACTTCAAGTGTTCCTTTCAGGTCAGCGAAGGAAATGTTCTTGTCGATCACAAGACCCTCGATCTGATGGAAGGATGGTGAATGTGTTGCATCTACTTCGTCAGAACGGAATACACGTCCCGGTGCGATCATACGAATCGGAAGTTTTCCCTGCTCCATCACACGGGCCTGTACCGGAGATGTCTGTGTACGAAGTACGATATCTTTATTAATATAGAAAGTATCCTGCTCATCCTTTGCCGGATGATCTGCCGGAATGTTCAACTTCTCAAAGTTGTACAGATCATACTCAACTTCCGGTCCTTCTACAACTTCATATCCCATGCCTACGAAGATACGCTCTACTTCTTCCAGTGCGATTGTGTTCGGATGTCTATGTCCTACACTGTTCTTCTTAGATGGAAGTGTTACGTCGATCACTTCTGCTTTCAGCTTCTCTTCACGGATCGCTTTCTCCATTCTTGTCTTAGATTCCTCTAAGAGTTCCTCAATTGCTGCTCTTGTATCATTCACAAGCTGTCCAACCTTCGGACGTTCCTCCGGTGCAACATCTTTCATTCCTTTTAATACAGCTGTCAGTTCACCTTTTTTACCAAGAAACTTTACACGCACGTCATTGAGTTTCTCCGGAACGTCAGCCTCCTGAATTCTTGCGACTGCTTCCGCTTTAATCTGTTCCAGTCTTTCTTTCATCGTTTTCTCCTTTCTTAACTCACTTATCAGGGACGAACGTTTTCATAAAGAAAGACCCCATCCCAAAAGGGACGAGGTCTGAATCACTCGCGGTACCACCCTGATTCCTGTAATCCATCTACAGGCACTCTAAATTGTGTAACGTACAACATACGGCATTCTCTACTTTTCACATCCGGACATATCCGTTCTCCTGACTGTCCCTTAGATGCTTCCTTTCAAAAATACAGCTCACGTGTGAATTTCAATCGCTATCTGAACTTAAGAGAACTTTCAGCCGATGATTCTCTCTCTCTGCAAGAAAACAGGTCTCTACTGTGCACGATCTTCGCTTTTCAAATCTAATAAACTTTTCTAATTGTCTAAGTGAATTTACCAGTCTATTTTAACACAGCATCTCTTTTTGTCAAGACCTTCTGCTCCTAAATCCCTCGAGGATCGCATTGATCTCGCCTCCAAGAAGAATAATATACATACAGCCATACAGCCAAAGCATAACAAGGATAATCGTCGTAAAGCTTCCATACATATTAGTGAATCCTTTAAAAATATCCAAATAGATGGAAAAGATAAAGGAAAGTGCCATCCACCCGCAGGCAGTAAAGAAAGCTCCCGGCAGCTGTTTCCGAAGTGTAGTCTTCCCTGCTGCTCCACGGTTCGGAAGGAACTTATATACCAAATCCCAGAAAAATGTCAACAACGGAAGCGTAAAATAAATACGCAGCTGAACAACCTTGTGAATCACCTTGCTTAAAAATGGTGCATGTTCATAAACGATCACACTGATACTGTTACCGAATACGGAAAGTACCAGTGAAAGCATGATTGCCACAAGGAACAAAAATGTATAAAGGCATGCTCTTGCACGCAGATAAAAATAATTTCTTGTCTCTGTATTTTCATAAATACAGTTCAATCCATAGGTTACTGAAAGTACACCCTTTCCAGCTGACCACAATGCAACTAAAATTGTCACAGGGATGATTGAACTAGATGTCATATATACCTGATTCACAATACTTTCAATCATTGGGCTGACTGTGGATGGAAATACCGGAAGTACAGCCTCCATCACATCCGCTTTCGTCACTGGTGTAAATTGTACCATTGTTAAAAGCAACATAAAGATAGGAATCAATGAAAGCACAAAGAAATATGCCGCCTGTGCTGCGAAAGCTCCCGTGTGATGCGAACTCACGGTAGCTGCAATTCGCAATCCGCGCTCTTTTATCTTATTAAACTTCTCCATTTTCTTTAACTCCCCAGGTTAAATACTCAGAACGTCTTATGTTTCTTCTAAGCCGTCACGAAATTGTTACTTCATGGATAATACCATAACTATTCTCAATATTCAAGCAAAAAAGAAAGACAGCCGAATCTCTTCAGCTGTCCCTTAACTTTATCTTTTGTCTAATCCCCAAAATGCCGTTCCCTGTATTTTGAGTCCTAGCCACGGCTAGGTGGGCAACCTCATCCTGCTTTTCTGCCGTCCACTGCAAAAACGGAGGCCTGGCATATTACTCAGTCTTATCGGAATCCCTTTTTAAATAATGTAGGTTCAAAATATCAGGGTTCTCGCACATTTCAGGTTTTTCTTCTTTCTTAACCTATTGCTATTATACTCCATCCACATTATTTTTACAACTGTAAATATGTGGATTTTACATTTCTGTCAGCAAAAGAAACGGAACTGACATTTTTAATAATATCTGTTTCTGAGATTTCTTGTATAAACACCGAACCAGATCAATACAATAAGAAAAATAATCATTGCAACTGTATCTACTATTGTCATTGTATGGACATAACAGTGAATCACATCGATCACTCCATAGATTACAGATACTAGTCCAAAGACAAAAAGTGCCGGAGCTGTTTTTGCTATATAGGCCTCTTTGTCCTTACATTTTTTATAAGTATAATCTTTTCCCAGGAGAATTGATGCATTGATCTCGCCCTTTACTTTCATTATAACAAAGGAATACAATGCGTAAATTCCACAACATAGAACAAAAATACCTATAAATCCCCACATGCTGTTATTCATTTTTTACACCCCAAGAATATTTTTTACTGTCTCTTTCATCTGATCTGCATCACACTCTGTTGTATGACGAACCTCTGCATCACGGATTTCTTTGATTGCATTTGGAATCGGGAAGCCTGATACTTTCTCAAGCTCATCGATCAGTGCGAAATCTTCCATCTCATCATACTTTGGATCAATTGCTGTCATAACGTTGCGTACGAACTTGTACGGACTTGCTGTTGAAGCAACCAGACACTTCTTTTCATCCTGTGTATCTTTACGATACTGTGCACATACATGTGCAGCAACTGCTGTATGAGTATCCATCACATATCCTGTCTTCTGATATGTGTCATGGATCGTCTCTTTCACTTCTTCTTCTGTCGCAAATCCTCCGACAAAGTCTTTCAGACCTTCCTTCATCTCAGCTGTGATCTCATAAACACCTTTTTCTTTCAGCTGTGTCATAAGCTCTGCATCCTTCTGTGCATCCTGTCCTGCGATTGTGTAGATCAGACGCTCCAGGTTGCTGGAGATCAGAATGTCCATGGATGGAGAAGATGTCAAGATAAATTCTCTGTTTCTGTCATAGACACCTGTCTGGAAGAAATCAAAGAGAACCTTGTTATCATTAGAAGCACAGATCAGTTTTGCGATCGGCACGCCCATCTGTTTTGCATAATATGCAGCAAGGATATTTCCAAAGTTTCCTGTCGGAACTGTGACATTGATCTCCTCGCCTGCCTGGATCTCTTCATTCTCAAGCAGCTTTGCATAAGCATATACATAATAAACAACCTGCGGTACAAGACGTCCGATATTGATGGAGTTTGCTGATGAGAACTGATATCCCTTCGCATCTAATTCTGCTGCCAGCTCTTTGTCTTCAAAGATTGCCTTCACACCGCTCTGTGCGTTATCAAAGTTACCATGGATTGCTACAACAGAAGTATTCTCTCCCTTCTGTGTCACCATCTGTAATTCCTGAACGTGGCTTACGCCTCCCTTTGGATAGAACACGATGATCTTTGTTCCCGGAACATCTGCAAAACCTGCAAGTGCAGCCTTACCTGTATCTCCGGAAGTTGCTGTCAGGATCACGATATCATTTTTCACCTGGTTCTTTCTTGCGGAAGTGATCATCAGATGCGGCAGGATAGAAAGTGCCATATCTTTAAATGCGATCGTTGCTCCGTGGAACAGTTCCAGATGATAAGTATCTCCCACCTTCACAAGTGGTGCGATCACTTCTGTATCAAACTTTGAATCATAAGCACTGTTGATGCAGTGTTTCAGTTCTTCTTCTGTAAAATCTGTAAAGAACTGTTTCATAACTGCATAAGCTGTCTCCTGATAAGACATGTCTTTAAGTTCATCCATTGTTACATCCAACTTCGGAACGGATACAGGAACAAACAGTCCTCCGTCATCAGCCAGTCCCTTTAAGATGGCCTGTGAAGCTGTAACAGTCTTGTCTGAATTTCTGGTGCTTTTGTATAATAGATTCATCCTTACATCCCTCTTTTATTTTGATTTCTTACTTATAGTTTCCAGTGAAAATCACTCTTGTCTGCAAGTATAACACAACTTTTCTTATACCACAAGGAAATATATTATTTTCGCTTTTTTAAGTTACCACTTTACTTTACTGTAGTTTTTTACTCTGTGGCCGGAAGATGATTGCCAAAACTCCGCATACTCCCATAAGAAGCGGATAATACAGATTCGGAATAATCTGAAGCGGTGTCAGTCCGGTCAATGTTGCTGCTGAGAGAAGCTGTGCTCCGTAAGGAATGATTCCCTGTCCAACAGAAGTAAACATATCCAGAAGTGAGGCTGATCTTCTCGGATCTACATCAAACTCTTCACTGATTTCTTTTGCGATTGGTCCTGTCATAACAATTGCAACTGTATTATTCGCTGTACATGCATCAACAAAAAGCGCAAGAAGTGCGATTCCGAACTCTGCTCCTCTTCTTCCATTAATATTGCTCTTGATCAAATTCAGAATGAACTGAATTCCACCATGCTCTTTAACCAGTGATACGATACATGCTACAATAATAGAAATAACTGTGATATCATACATTGATGTTACACCACTTCCTACCACCTGGAACATCTCAGAAAGTGCAATATGTCCCATGCTTACGCCTACAATCAGGGAAATCACAATTCCACTGATCAATACAACAAATACATTAATTCCAATAAGTGCTCCAAGAAGAACTACCATATACGGAAGAACTTCCCAAAGGCTGTAATTAAGATTCTCTTCAAGCTGGAAGCTCATATTTCTTGTTGCCAGCCAGAAGATTAATACTGTAATAATCGCTGCCGGAAGAACGATGAAAAAGTTTGCCTTAAACTTGTCTTTCATTTCACATCCCTGTGTCTTAACTGCTGCAATTGTTGTATCAGAGATCATAGAAAGGTTATCTCCAAACATAGCTCCACACACAACTGCTCCGATGCAGATACTAAGTGCAAATCCTGTCTTTTCACTGATTCCAACTGCGATCGGTGCAAGTGCTGCAATCGTTCCCATGGAAGTTCCCATAGAAACCGAAATAAAACATCCGATCAGAAACAGACCTGCAACTGCAAAATGTGCCGGGATCAATGACAATCCTAAATTGACTGTACTGTCTACTCCGCCGGCTGCAGTAACTGCACCTGAAAAACCTCCGGCGCAGAGAAAGATCAGGCTCATCGTAATGATGTTTTCCTCACCAACACCTTTGGCAATCACTTCAATCTTCTTGTTAAAACTCAATTCTTTATTCTGCAAAAATGCAACAAACAATGCGATCAAAAACGCAACGATCGCCGGCATCGCATAAAAATCCTGGAACACAATTCCTGCGCCAAGAAAAATGATCAAAAACACTCCTATTGGAAGTAGTGCAATCGCTCTTCCTTTTTTCTCCTTCTCCATAAAATCCTCCTGCTCATACCATTTTTATTTTTATCCCCATTTTCTTTCATCGGACTGGCAGCTGCCTTCCCGATTTGTATACGTATAAAAGGCAGTGACTATTTTTGTACTGCCACTGCCTTTTTCTATTTTCTTATTTTGCTGCAATATATCCTTTTGCTGTCAATGCCTCTGCACAGAGAACTGCTCCACCTGCTGCACCTCTTACTGTGTTATGGGACAGTCCGATAAACTTATAATCGAACATTGTATCTTCTCTCAGACGTCCGATAGATACGCCCATTCCACGCTCGTAGTTCACATCCTCTGTTACCTGTGGACGATTGTCCTCTTCAAGATACTGGATAAACTGCTTCGGAGCACTCGGAAGTTCTGCTTCCTGTGGGAATCCCTTGAATGCTACAAGCTTCTCGATCAGCTGCTCTTTTGTAGGCTTCTTCTCGAAGTTGATGAATACTGCTGCTGTATGTCCGTTCAGAACCGGTACACGCACGCACTGGCATGTGATCTTCGGAAGCTCTGCTTTCACGATCTGTCCGTTCTCTACTTTACCAAGTACACGAAGCGGCTCCTGCTCGCTCTTCTCTTCTTCTCCACCAATGAATGGGATAATATTTCCAACCATTTCCGGCCAGTCTTTGAATGTCTTACCTGCTCCGGAGATTGCCTGGTATGTTGTAACAACCAGTTCTTTTGGTCCGAACTCTTTCCATGCTGCAAGGCAAGGTGCATAGCTCTGGATTGAGCAGTTTGGTTTTACTGCAATGAATCCGCGTGTTGTTCCAAGACGTTTCTTCTGATCTTTGATCACTTCAAAATGATCTGCATTGATCTCCGGTACTACCATCGGTACATCCGGTGTCCAGCGGTGTGCACTGTTGTTAGATACAACCGGTGTCTCTGTCTTCGCATATGCTTCTTCAATTGCTTTGATCTCGTCTTTAGACATATCCACTGCACTGAATACAAAATCAACTGTAGATGCTACATGCTCTACATCATTTACATTCAGGACTACCAGCTTCTTAACTGCTTCTGGCATCGGTGTATCCATTTTCCAGCGGTCACCTACTGCTTCTTCATATGTCTTACCTGCGGAACGAGGGCTTGCTGCTACTGTTACAACTTCAAACCATGGATGGTTCTCAAGCAGAGAAATAAATCTCTGTCCTACCATACCTGTTGCTCCAAGGATACCTACTTTTAATTTCTGCTCCATTGTTTTCTTCTCCCTTTTCTTCTTATTTTCTATTTTCTATCCAAACGTTCTCTTTCAATTCCCATTATATAATGAAAGAAAATATTCAGTTATTTTTGCTCGCTGTGATTATCCATTACTCTGTCACAAGATAAGCTTCTTCGATTGCGATCACTTTCTCCATTGCCGCTTTTCCCGGTGCACCGATCGTATTTCTCATCTCTACACAGGTCTTCATGCTGATCGCATCATAAATATCTTCTTCAAACACCGGTGAGATGGCTTTGAATTCTTCCATTGTCATATCATCCAGTGCTTTCTTATGCTCAATGCAGTACAGTACGAGTTGTCCAACGATTCCATGTGCATCACGGAACGGAACTCCATGATTCACCAGATAATCTGCTGCATCTGTCGCATTGGTAAATCCATGCTTCGCACTCTCTTCCATGCGTGCATCGTTAAACTTCATTGTCTTAAGCATTCCTGTAAAGAGTGCCAGACATCCTTTTGTTGTATCAATTGCGTCAAATACGAGTTCTTTGTCTTCCTGCATGTCTTTATTATAAGCAAGCGGAATTCCCTTCATCGTTGTCAGAAGAGAGGTCAATGCTCCGTAAACTCTTCCTGTCTTACCACGGACAAGCTCTGCAATATCCGGGTTCTTCTTCTGTGGCATGATACTGCTTCCTGTACTGTAAGCGTCATCAATATCCACAAACTGATATTCGTTGGAATTCCAGATGATCACTTCCTCTGAGAATCTGCTCAGATGCATCATCACAGTTGACATCGCTGACAAAAGCTCGATCAGATAATCTCTGTCAGATACAGAATCCATACTGTTCAGTGTCGGTCCTGCAAAATCCAGAAGCTCTGCCGTGTACTCTCTGTCAAGCGGATAAGTTGTTCCGGCAAGCGCTCCGGCTCCCAGCGGACAGTAATTCATTCTCTTATAAATGTCTTTCATTCTGGATCTGTCACGCTTGAACATCTCGAAATAAGCTCCCATATGATGTGCAAGAGTGATCGGCTGTGCTTTCTGAAGATGTGTAAATCCCGGCATGTAAGTTTCGACATTCTCTTTCATCAGTTTCAGAAGAACTTCCAGAATCTCTTTCAAGAGTCCGTCAAGCTCAATAATCTCATCTCTTGTATAAAGTCTCATATCCAGTGCAACCTGGTCGTTTCTGCTTCTTCCTGTATGCAGCTTCTTTCCTGCATCCCCGATCCGGTCGATCAGGTTTGCCTCAACAAAGCTGTGAATATCTTCATATTTATCTGTAATCTCAAGTGTTCCGTTTTCCACATCCTCACGGATCCCGTTCAGTCCGTCAATAATCTGCTTCTTCTCATCCTCAGTCAGAATTCCCTGCTTTGCAAGCATTGTCACATGTGCAATACTTCCTCGGATATCCTGCTCATAGAATCTCTTGTCGAAAGAGATGGATGCGTTAAAATTATAAACCAGCTGATCTGTCTCTTTTGTAAAACGACCGCCCCATAACTGTGCCATCTGTCTTTCCCCTTTTCTATTATATCGTATTTGCCCATTAGTTTATCACACTAAAGTGTCAAATGTCTACTATAAACTTGCAAAATATACCTGATTTCGACGAATTCTGTAGATTTTTTCTTATTTTCTGCTATTTTGATTGCTTCTTCCGTCATTTCACACACATTTTTCTGCCTGACGCGCTTTATAGGAGAACTCACATCCACAATAATCCTGACGGTAAAGACCATAGATCCCAGACAGTTCGATGGATCTCTTATATCCGTTCTTCTTCTTGAAATCAGAAAGCAGATACTGTACACCATATTCTTCACCGACACGTTGTCCGATTTCATTCAACTTCTGCGCATTCTTCATCGGACTTATGCTAAGTGTTGTTGTAAAATAGTCGAATTCTCCGGCTACTGCAATTTCTGCGGATTCCTTCAGACGAAGTTCATAGCATCCCATGCATCTGGAACCGCCCTCTTTCACTTCTTCCAGTCCTTTTGCCATCTCATAGAACCGGTCGCGGTCATATTTACCGGCTAAAAATGATACCGGATACCGGAAATGCATCTCTTCAATCAATTTCTGTTGTTCCAGGATGCGCTTTGTGTATTCACTTTCCGGATAAATATTGGGATTATAATAGAAGACAGTGATTTTAAAATACTGTGATAAATACTCTAATACATAACTACTGCACGGTGCGCAGCAACTATGTAGTAAAAGAGTTGGTACTTTTTCTTCCTTTTCCAGTCTTGTCAGAAGCTTCTCCAGTTCTTTCTGATAGTTTATTTTCTGTAAGTTCATTTTCATCATTCTCCTGTATCTTTGTTCCAGATCAATCATTCCTTTTTTCTAAAACGCCTGACATGTTCATTGATTCACTCTCAGGATTATTTTTACATATCATAACATTAACTACTACTGAAATGGAGTCTTCAATGAATTCTCTTCTGGAACTTCATAACATATATTATTCTTATCACACATTGGACGCAGAAACAAGGGCTTTATCTGATCTTTCCTTTTCCGTGCAACCTGGAACCTTCACAGCAGTTGTCGGTCCTTCCGGATGCGGCAAATCTACACTTCTCTCCCTGATCTGTGGATTGATGAAGCCAGATGCAGGAGAAATCCTGTTAAATGGTATCCCTCTCAAGGAAAATTCCCCCGTGATTGGCTATATGCTCCAACACGATCATTTACTGGACTGGCGCAGTATTTACCGGAATGTCACCCTCGGTCCGGAAATCTGCGGCACACTGAATACTGCAACCAAAAAACGTGCGTATGAGCTTCTCGAACAATATGGTTTAAAACAATTTGCTTCTGCACGTCCCTCCCAGCTTTCCGGAGGAATGCGCCAGCGTGCCGCCCTGATTCGGACTCTGCTGCCTGATCCGCAACTCTTACTGCTTGATGAGCCCTTTTCCGCTCTGGATTATCAGACCAGGCTGACCGTCAGCGACGACATCGGCCAGATTATCCGACAGAGTGGAAAGACCGCACTTCTTGTCACTCATGATCTATCGGAAGCAATCAGCCTTTCCGACCGGGTCATTGTCCTCACCAACCGTCCTGCCAAAGTCCGTTGCGAAATTCCGATTTTCTTTAAATTAGAACAAGACACACCTTTAAATCGGCGGAATGCACCTGAATTCAAACACTACTTTAATCAAATCTGGAAGGAGCTAAACCATGACAACTGAGCATCTTCGTTTTCTCAAAAAATTCCGCAGACGCCGACGGATGGTCGTCTTTCTGCGGATTCTGATTCTTTTCTTATTCCTGTTACAATGGGAAATCTGTGCCGATACCGGAGTTGTTGATTCCTTTATCTTCAGCAGCCCTTCCCGTATCATAACCTGTTTTCTGAAAATGACAGAGGATGGTTCTGTCTTTCACCATATTGGAATCACCCTGTATGAGACACTTGTCAGCTTTCTTCTGGTCACACTTACCAGCATTCTGATTGCAATCCTCCTCTGGTGTTTCCATGGACTTTCCGAAATTCTTGACCCTTACATGGTTGTCCTAAATAGCCTGCCAAAATCTGCCTTGGCGCCCTTACTTATTGTCTGGCTGGGTGCCAATACCACAACCATTGTTGTTGCCGGAATGTCCGTTGCAATTTTCGGAAGTATCCTGAACCTCTACACCAGTTTTTCTACGATCGACCAGGAAAAAATTCGTCTGATCTACACACTACATGGAAAACGCAGGCATGCGCTGACCAAGGTGGTTCTTCCTGGTTCCATTCCGGCAATCATCAGTAATATGAAAGTCAATATTGGACTTTGTCTTGTCGGAGTTATCATCGGTGAATTTCTAGCCGCAAGAAGCGGACTTGGATACCTGATCATCTATTCCAGCCAGGTATTTAAACTTGACTGGCTTCTGATGAGTATCTGCATTCTATGTATCATTGCAGTGCTATTGTATGCGATAATTGGTCTGATAGAAAAGTGGTATCTGAAAAAGACGGGGTGACAGTATTGATCTGTCATCCCGTCTTTTTCATTATTCAAAACTTCCTGTCGGTCCAGTAACAAGAATCAATAAATGCTGTATCACTGTACTTCTTTTATTATCTTCCGAATCACATTGACATCTTCTTCTAATTCATCCGCAATCTGCTCAAGTGATTTTTGCTTCTGCAGTTTTCTCTTTACTTTTTCCTTTAACAGATCATCCCTTCCCTGCTGGATTCCTCGCTTCATTCCATCTCTTACGCCATCGTCATACATTTCTTGAATTGCTTCACACATATTGATTATCTCCTCCTCATTCTCGGTCTCACCTGGTATCTGTTTCATATTTAAAAATGCCTTCATCGCCTGACTTGTCTCATGGTCAACCTTTTGAAAGAATTTCTTATTTTCATTAACATAGTTTCTTAATCCATCCTTATCTTTTCTATATTTTAGCATAGTTAGTATCACTTGTAAATCCTCAGAGAACCGCTCTATTTCCTCTAAGCGTTCTGCATCTACCAGATTAATCCTATAATTTGGAAGATATTTTTCAAGAATTGCTTTTTCTTTTTCCGTTCCTTCTAATCGAAACATGTCATATAAGTCCACCGGCCCGTCCCACGGCTCTGATCCATAATAAAATACGAGCGAAATAATCGGCGTTAATCGATCTGTTCTTCGAAAACGAGATAAGTATTCTCCAGCTGTAAGATGTTCTAACGGCTGTCCTGTTTTTTTAGCCTGCCTTCGGCCCTCTGTAAAACGTTCCCAGTTATTTCGAATCTGTGTTTCATAATCCATTCCGTCATAAAGCATCACTTTATGTGGCATAGCATAATGAATCTTATCTTGTGCTTCATTCGCAAGAAGTACAAGCGTCGCCTGGTTCTTCCATCGCATAATAATGTCTCGGTATTTCTTCATACTTTTCGTTTTTCCTACTCTGTTTTTCACATTAACAGATGAGACTGGATTTACCTCTTCTAAATCTTCAGCCAATATCACATTCTCTCCACCATAAATCACACCATTAAATAAATTTGCGAATCGATTTTTTTCACTTAGCCAGATATTGACATTAACATCTGCTTTTCCCATAGACAGTTCCTCCCTGGTTTTTATTCTTTTGTTTTTAAATCATCAAAAATGGAATCTCTTGCTGATATAGCCTTGAAAATGAGATATTGTTATCTCTTCGATAACATGTTCAGACAAATGAAATATAGAAATATATGTCTGAGATTTTGATGTGGATTAACTATAGCAAAATAAACTGCTGCTGTCAATGATAAAAATCGACCTGGATCCATAGGAATCAAAACAACAATTCAAAAATCCAGGCCATTCACTATTTATTCATTTTTCAGAAACATTCTCCCTGAAAATGCTATGTGCGCTCTCTCATAAAACTCGCACTCAACCGGGCAGATTGGGTGATACAATGGATCAGCTACTACGATCTGAGCGTTTTTCAGGGCGTTTTCCATCTCTTCTTCACCAGACACTTTTAAATCCTGACTTCCAATCAGTCCATCCGTTTCCTCTAATGGACAAAGAACCTTTGTTTTATAGTGATATTCTTTTTCAATTAAAGCTGCAAGAGATGTTGTTGTAACCGGCTCACCGATCAGAGTAACTATTTGTGATTTCCAATCTTCTATAGCTGTATTCTTTTCCCATTCTTTTCGATCTTCCAATGCCGGCATAGGTATTTTCTTTTCCAAAGCTTCACTGATTCTCTCTGCATATTCTTTATAAGGGGTTCCGATCACATAAGGGGTTCCAAACTTTTCTTTTAACGCTTTTGCTGCCCGCAGCCCAACTGATGACATGACAAGGTTGATCTCTGCATTTCCTGCTTTTACAAGATCTTCCAAACTGTCTCCCATCGCCCAGGTTGAAAGGATCTCCCATCCACATTTCTCCAGATTATTTTTTAATTCTTCTACTCTGGGAAATGGACCAAAATCTAGTGGTGTTGCTCCAAGCAGGTTTACTGTCCGTTTTGCATAGTTTCCTCTTGCTTCCTTTTCTGTAACAAATCTTTTTGCAATTTCTTCGAATGCGATTCCTGCTCCATATACATAATCATGCATTCCATTTGTCGGCACTGCAAAGGATGGTATTCCTGTTTCAATTTCCAGCACTTTCGCCAGTGCCGGAAAATCGGTTCCATTCATAAATGGAATCGGTGAACTGACAAGTGCGATAAATTTCGGATGAAATTCACGTGCTGCTTCTTTGATATCTGATAAAAATTTTTCGTCATTTCCCATGACCGCATCAATCTCTGTCAGACCTGAAATAAAAATCAGGCTATCCTGATCGTACCAGCGAATTTCATCATGTGTATTATAGGTAGAATTGCAGCCGGATGGATCGTGCATCACGACCATGCCTCCCAACTCATAAAGCGCAGAACAGACACCTGATACATCTGAAGTATAAATCGGTATGATTCGATATGATTGTCTCATATGTAGCTTGTGCACCCCCATCCTTTTCTTACGATCATTGTTTTCGGATCTTTTTCATTCAAAAATGCTTCTTCCATAAGTTCCGCTGTCCTTCGGATTCCGTCAAATCCTTGCAGGCTGGCTCCCTGAACCAGATTTACAAAGTAATGACTTCCTGTAGACCACGCTGCTTTCTGACCGATTGCAAGTGTCTTTTCCGAAGGATACGCTTCATGCAGTACACGCATCTTTGCATGAACTGTCGCACGAAGTTCCAGTTTTGGTGCATTTACTTTCAGCCATTCAAATACTTCTTTTTCTTCCGAACTTATACTGTCCAGAAAAACAGTCTTTACGTTAAATCCATGTATCAGCAAAAGCCTGGCCAGTCCAAGTGGACGCGGATGGAAAGTATAATCAATCGTAATTGGAGCATTTCCAATAATTTGTTTTGCATGATTTAACGCTTCTTCGCAAAGTGTGATTTTCTTTTCCATCCATTCACTTAGAATCTGCTTTCCTTCCACTCCCAAAGAATTCCACAGAGTCTCTTCTTCGTTTCTGATTTCTTCATAATCAAAACTAAGTGGCAGATAAAGAAATGCTCTTCTTAATCTTTCTGCCAGTGTTTCAATCCCGTACTTTCCAGATGGATAACAACAGAGAAATGTTCCCGCATTTCCCAATTCTTCATACTCTTCCCATGTGCTGCAATCTTGCAATTCTCTGACTTTATATCCTGCTATAGCTAGCAATTCCTTTAAATCACAGCTTAGATCTAACGCAAAGTCACTCCCCAATATGGAAATCTGTTTTGTATCCATTTTATTCCGATCGGGATTCAGTGGTTCATACATTGCTTTTCGAAGCTTTTGATCCGGTGTTGGTCCATGTTTTTGCATAATTGGATCCATATAGCATCTCAAAAATCTGATTTCTGGAAATCGTTGCTCCAGTTCCCTATAAATCCGCTCCAGATCGCATCCGACAAAATGATGAAGGCATACTGTAAACAGAAGAACTGCCTTCGGCATTTTCTGTCCCGTCTTTTCCTCGCGTTCTTTTAGTTTTCTTAAAATATCTGCCGTTCCTTCGATCGTCACATCTTCCAGATTTCCGCTTAACAGGTTCTGCTCCTCTACGATCACAAAGGAAAATCTATCTTCTTCACACATCTCTGCTGCAGTAAGCACAACGCCCCGCATACAATTGTCCGCACAGACATAAATCTGATGTGCTTCCGGAATCAGCATTCCAGTATGAACGATATTCCAACAGCCATGTGCCGGTGAATTAAATTCCAGCCCTTGTGGGAACGGAATTGGATAGGATGCGTCTTTTATGCTGATAACCGCATCTTTCTCACTGATCGGCCAGGCTGATTCTCCAACTTTTCTAAGCATTTGACACCTCTTGTTTTTCTCTCACTTGCATCAGGATTGCTTTGGCAAGTATACGATATTCTTCTGCCATTTCACTTTCCGGAAATGCTTCAAGAACGGTCTTTTTCTGTTCTTCTGCCTGCTGCACAACTTCACTTCTCGTCAGCGTTCCTACTATATCTGTATGAAAATCTTCTGCCAGTTCTTTTACCTTTTCTTCCTCACGAGGCACATTTCTCCGATTTAGAATCAAACCTCCTAAAGTGGCATATCCACGGTTCTTAAAGTTCTCTACCGCCATGGCGATATTCGCACCTGCATGGATCGCCATATTTTCCCCTGATGTCACAATAAAGATCTTATCTGCATACCCATTTCGCATTGGCATAGAAAATCCACCACAGACAACGTCTCCGAGCACATCATAAAGTACTACATCCGGCTGGTATTTCTCATATGTACCTGTCTCTTCGAGCTTTTCGAGTGCTGTGATGATTCCTCGACCTGCACACCCCAGACCAGGCGTCGGACCTCCTGCTTCCACACAGACAATCCCTTTGTATCCAATTTTCACAATATCTTCCATTTTCAGGTTCTGTTTCTTTTCCTGATACATATGAAGTACGGTCGGAACTTCTTCTCCATGTCGAAGCAGAATCGTAGAATCCGCCTTCGGATCGCATCCAATCTGAAGAACCTTTAATCCCTGCTCAGCCAGTGCTGCCGCTACATTGGAGACTGTCGTTGACTTTCCAATCCCGCCCTTTCCATATACTGCAATTTTAATCATTTTGTGCCTCCGTCTTTGTAATGATATTCGAATATGCTGTCTTCGCTGATACACCTTTGAGTCTTCCGATTTTTCCTGACAGACTGCTGATCATATCCTGTGGCGCATCAATTGCAATACTGATGATATTTATTCCTTTTTCACGATATGGTATCCCCATACGCCCGATAATATAATTTCCGGCTTCATGAAGAAGATCATTCAGTGTAACGATCGCTTCCGAATTTTCCACAATTATGGAGATTACTGCTACTCTTGTATCCATTTCGATTCCTTTCCGCATTTTGTTTACGCTTCATTTCTCCGTATTTCGGAACTGGTTTAACATATACGTGGAAGTAGTTCTCCACCTGGCTGTGGGAGGAGGGACTGGGTTCCGATTTCTGTCATACGGATAACTTTGCCTGGGTTTTCTTCTGTGATTGTTCCGATGATTGCTGCATTTTGAGAGTATGGACACTTGTGAAGTGTCTCTACAATCTTTTCTGCCTGTTCTGCCGGAGCAATGATCACCATTGTTCCTTCGCAGGCAAGATAAAGTGGTTCAAGTCCAAGCATTCCACAGACTCCCTGCACCTCGGTAGCTACCGGGATTTTTGCTGCATCAATCTGTACTCCAACCTGGCTCTGTCCTGCAATCTCGTATAATACAGTTCCGACACCGCCTCTTGTCGCATCACGGATCACATGAAGTTCATGTGTCGTGTCCATAACAGCCTCCACCGTCTTCCAAAGTGGGGCGCAATCGCTCTTCACATCTGCCTCGATTCCGAAATCTTCTCTCGCAAGAAGGATCGTGCATCCATGTCGGCCGATATCTCCGGTTACGATAACTGCATCTCCTGGCTTCGCAAGTTCTCCGCCAACCTGTACGCCATCTTCAATTTGTCCCATTCCGGTTGTTGTGATAAAGACTCCGTCTACCTGTCCTTTTCCAGCGACCTTTGTATCTCCGGATACAATACGAACTCCTGCTTCTTTCGCTGTTTTCGCCATTGCCTCAGCAATCTGCTCCAGTTTCTCCATTGGGAATCCTTCTTCGATCACAAATGCACAAGTCAGATATAATGGTTTTGCCCCCATACAGGCAAGATCATTCACTGTCCCGCAGATAGACAGTTTTCCGATATTTCCACCTGGGAAAAATGCCGGAGATACAATAAACCCGTCTGTTGATACTGCCATTTTCCCAACCGGAGGAGTTAATACGGCTGCATCATCTGCTGTCAAATCCGGATTTGCAAAATGTGCTGCAAATACTTTGTCGATCAATTCTGAAGTCTGTTTCCCACCTGCTCCGTGTGCCATTGTAACTGTCTGACTTTCTATTTTTTCGCTCATATTATTTCCTCTTTTTCTGTTACTGTTCAATAGTAACCATTTCTATTTTCTTCTATGCTCCGTACATGAAATAAGCAGAACAAGCACCTTCATTTGAAACCATGCATGCTCCTACCGGATGCTGCGGTGTACAGACTTTTCCGAATACTTTGCAGTCTGATGGCTTACATTTTCCCTGTAAAACATCTCCGCAACGACAAGCCGGATTCGCTCTTCCTTCTATTTCCGGAATCTGATATTTCACTCTTGCATCAAACATTTCCCACTCTTTACGAAGTTTCATTCCGGAGTTTGGAATCACTCCAAGACCACGCCATTCACTGTCGCAGGATTCCATCAGTTCATCTACAAGACGCTGTGCCTCTTTGCTTCCTTCTGCTGTTACTACTCTTGGATAGCAGTTTACAAAAAACGGTTTTCCTTCCTGGTAGCGTTTCAATGAAACAGCCAATGATGTCAGCAGTTCTTTCGCAGTAAATCCTGCTACAACTCCACTGACTCCCTCCTTTGTCAGAGATTCACACAATGCCGTTCCGGTAATTGCATTTACATGTCCCGGATAAAGAAACACATCTGCACTTCCTTTTAATGCTTCATAAGCTCCCGGCATTGTCTTATTTGCCGTCAGGATAGAATAATTCTCTAGTTGTTCTCCTTTCGCTTTCTTTACTGATAAGCAAGAAGAAGGTGTTGTTGTCTCAAAACCAACGGACAGGAACACGACTTGTTCCTCCGGATGTAACCTCGCATATTTTTCTGCATCTGCCGGTGAATAAACAATCTGGATCTTTGCGCCCTTTTCTCTCGCTCCCGCAAGACTCATCTTTGTTCCAGGTACACGGACAAGATCGCCAAAAGTACAGACTGTCACACCTGCTTGAAGTGCAAGCCACACTGCCTCATCAATAAACCTAACCGGTGTCACACAGACCGGACATCCCGGTCCTGAGATCAGTTCCACCTGCTTTGGAAGTAATTTGCGGATTCCAAGGCGAAAGATCTCATGTGTATGTGTTCCGCACACTTCCATAATGCGAACCGGGGGGCCATCATACTGCTCGATGATTTCCCTCGCTGTTTTTCTTTGTTTCTCATTTCTTTCAGATGTTTGATTTTTTGTTATATCCTGCATCATCATTTATTCTTTTCACCCCACTGTTCACTGCTCTATAGCAGTTCTTCCATAAGCTGATCGGTCTCTTCATCATCTTCTTCTGTGATCTTTGCAATTGCGACTCCGGCGTGCACCATCACGTAATCGCCCGGCTCCAGATCTTCTAATAACTCTGAAGACACTTCCCTTTTCGCACCACCTGCATCTACCACTGCAGTTCCGTCACTGATGCGAACCACTTTAGCTGATAATCCTACACACATTTTTCTTATTCCTTTCTTTTTTAACTCTATAAAATCAGAGCTTCCTCTACACACTCATGATTCATTCCATAAAATGCCTGACCAAGCGCAATTCCTCCGTCATTCGGCGGAATCATCTGATGTGTCAGCACATGAAAACCATTTGCAATTAATCCGTCTTCCGTCAGACGAAGCAGTAATCCATTCTGAAATACACCGCCACTAAGCGCTGCTGTCTGACATCCGGTTTTCTCTTTAGCATGGATACATGCTGTGACAATCTGCTCTGCAAGTCCTTTGTGGAATCCATATGCCGCTTTTTCTATTACTTCGCGTTCTGATGTATCTTCTGCTATATTTACATCCGTGCTTGTAACTATTTCTACTGCTGTTTTCACTAATCTGCCCGTCTGAAGAAGTTCTCTTCCGTCGTCTGCTGATTCAGTTAAACACTTCTGCCCGTCTAAGACATTTATTTTCTTCTCACCAGATCTTTTTTCATAAGCTTCTGCTGCGAATTCCAATGCCATGGAGGCTTCTCCTTCAAAAGAAGATTTCTTTCGAATTCCAAGTATCGCACTGATTCCATCAAATAATCTTCCTGCACTGGTTGACTCTACCGCATTGATCTTTCTCTCAAGCATTGCAAGCTGAACTTTCGCTTCTTTTTCCTCGCAAAGACCAAGTTTCTGAATGATCTGCATCGCCTCATCTTTTGATTCAGATATTTGCCAGATTAAAGAAACTGCGATACGCCATCCTTCTTTTGCTGATAGGTCGCCTCCAGCCTGTAAAAATGGTTCAACACTTCCGATTCTCCGGAATCCGTCAAGATCTGCCAGAAGTATTTCTCCGCCCCATATGGTTCCGTCCGTTCCATAGCCGGTTCCGTCAAAAGATACTCCGATCACCTGTTCCATCCAGTCATTCTCTGCCATACAGGATAGGATATGTGCATAATGGTGCTGCACTTTCAAAACAGGAAGTCCCAGTTCTTCTGCAACCACCGTCGAATTATATTTTGGATGCATATCGCAGACGACAACGCCTGGTTCCACTTCTAACAATGTTTCCATTCGCTGTACTGTCTCTTTCAATGCATTTACCGTTCTTAAATCTTCTAAGTCTCCCACATACGCAGAAGGATAAAATCTGCTATCCACACCGATACAGAATGTATTTTTCAATTCTCCGCCGACAGCCAGTACCTGTCCTTTCCATTTTCCTGATGTCTGGACCGGAAGTGGCGCATATCCCCTTGATCTGCGAATCATATATGGTCTGTTTTTATAGAAATCCATCACAGAATCATCTGCTCTCACACGAATCTTCCGATCATGAGACAAGATACAGTCACAAAATTCTGAAAGCTCTTCGAGCGCCTCCTCATCCGATCTGCAGATTGGCGCACCGGATACATTTCCACTGGTCATTACAAGAAAGTCCGGCATCTTGATTCCATCTGGATATTGAAATAGAAGTAACTGCACCGGCGCATATGGAAGCATCACTCCTACTTTTGGATTGCCCGGTGCGACAGATGAACACAGCTGCTTCGTTTCTATCTCTTTCCTCACCAAAAGAAGAATCGGCTTCTGATGTCCAGTGAGAATTTCTTCCTGCTCCTTACTCAACTCACAGACACTTTGCACTACCTCAAGATTTCTTGCCATCACTGCAAATGGTTTCGCCGGGCGGCGTTTTCTCTTTCTTAACAGTTCCACTGCTGCCTCATTTGATGCATCGCAGCAAAGATGAAATCCTCCGATTCCTTTCACTGCTACGATTCCGCCTTCGGAAATCACTCTTCTTGCTTCCGTAATTGCATCAGAACCTTTCATGTCTATCGTTCTATCAGAAGTTTTGATCAAATAAACTTCCGGTCCGCACGCATTACAACAAACCGGCTGCGCATCGTATCTTCTGCTTTCCGGATTGTAATATTCTGCCTCACATTCCGGACACATCGGAAATTCTTTCATACTCGTACGCTCTCTGTCATATGGAAGAGCATCCAGAATCGTAAGCCGCGGACCACAACACGTACAATTAATAAACGGATGTAAGTATCTGCGATCCTTGGGATCATACAATTCTTCCTTGCATTCCTCACAGATTGCAATATCCGGAGAAATAAAGATTTCTCCTTTTGTCTTCTCGCTTTCTATGATAGAAAAGTCCGGATATTTTTCCTTTGTATCCAGTATTTCTTCTGAAACCTTAAGAATCGCTGCACGTTTTGGCGGACAGGTACGAACTTTCTCAATAAACAGATTCACTGCCGTCTCGCTTCCCTGTGCGAAGATTTCAACATAAGGTCCACGATTACTGACACTTCCTCTGATCTTACAGGAATCTGCATGTCGACTGACGGTCGGACGGAATCCTACGCCCTGTACAATTCCATAGACACGGATTTTCTTCGTTATCTCCTTCTCCATAGACTTTTTCCTCCCGTTATGACTCCTGCAGTTTTCCTGAGACTGCAAAATGCCGTACATTAACAAATGTTCCTTTGAATCCCGGTACCAGGCCTCTCATATTTTCATCTGCAAAGACAATGTCATAGTTCCCATTTTGAACAAGCTTACAATAATCCATCTCTTCTTTCAGTGAAAGATCTCCTTCTTCTGAAAGCTCGGATTTCATCATAAACCAGCTTGCCACCGTAACTTCTGTATTCTGTTCATCACTTCTTGTACGAATTTCCTGTCTGATGGCATTTGCAATCACCTGCTGATGAATGATCAGTATCTTTTTCCTTTCATAACCAAGTTCAGGTATCAATTCATCTACGAATGGATATCCCACTTCATACGGTGTGCCAAACTCTTTTTCCAGATATTTTGCTGTCTCAAGTGCCGCCGGTGCTACAACCAGATTCTTGTCCGCAGAGCCTGCTGTCTTCACTTTATCAATACCTGCTCCCATTCCATAGCAAACATAATGCGTATTCTCATTTTCTAATTTTCGGAACTTTTCTTCTACATGCAGGTCACTGACATCATGTGGCGTCAGACCGAGAACTCCGATTTTCATCTTTTTAGAAGAATCGTCTTCTTCTGAAACTTCCTTTTGTGATGCTACGCCTTTTCCTGCAAATGTCTTGAATAAAGTCAGCCATGCCTTCTCTTCTCCCACATCATACAGTTCCATTCCGTTCGTATCTACAGTCAGAATCGGAAGATTTGTCTTCTTCTCGCACATTCTCTGTAATGCTCTATAATCCGTTGCGATCACAGCCGGAACCGGAGTACCGATCACCGCTGCAAAATTTGCATCAATCTTCTCTGCTGCATCCGTAAGTTTCGCAACAAGCCTGTCATCTCTTCCAAGGATTGCATCCATGTCACGCAAGCCCGCACTGAAAATCGCACTGCGCTCCCCAAACCAGCGCGGTTCATCGAATCCGCATACATTTCCTGTACAGCCTCCCGCATCACAGATGACAAGAATTCCTCCCAGTTCATAGAAAACGGACGCTGCACCTGACTGATCCGGTGCAAATGGAGTCAGTCCTTTCCAAAGGCCACGTACATAAACGTCTTCTTTTTTATCCACTTCCTCTTTGAACAGTGCTTCTTGACTCTGCTCTGCAATTGCTTCTTGTGATTTTGAACCGATCACTTCCACCTGTTTCTGCAAAACATTACCTTCTGCCTGTTCTGTCACAGCCAGTTCAAGCGCCTCAAACAGTCTTCTCACGCCTGCATATCCGAAAGGCTGTTTCTCCTCATTCCAATGGATTCCTTTTGTGTTCAGATGATAATAACAGGCATCCTTTCCGATTGTCAGTGTCACGCCACTTTCCGCTGGATCGTAATAGAGCATCGTCGGTTCCATATTGGAAAAAATCTTTGTCTGCGGACTTAACTTTTTCAACTGTCTGATATAAATAAAGTTCTCACCAGTAATCGTTCCGTAGATTTCTGCTACTTTAAATCCATATTTCACCAATGCTAATGATAATTCAAACGGATCCGCATTTGCACATTCCCCGACAGCAAATACCGGGTCCGGACAGACTTTACGAAAACTTTCAATTGCTTTCTGTGCCTGTTTTTTCTGTTCCTCTGCATGAAATTCTATTCCAAGTGCTGCGCCAAATGCCTGATACTGGCTTCCAATTTTATCAACCTGATAAAGTCTGCGCAGTTCGATAAATGGAATCTTTAATCTGTCATGAAAATCCTCTGCTGCAAATCGTGCCTCCGGGTGAAGAACAAGATTAAAATTCGCCTCAGACATTTTCTTATATTCTTCAAAATCTTCACATCTCGAAATCTCATGAATCGTTTTCACACCTGCCTTTTGAAGCAGTGTATATAATTCGCAGTCATCTACGAGTGGTGAAAAGTATCCGAGCAGATTTACTACATTTCCTTTTTTATGTCCTGGTTCAAGAAGTGAATACAGAGACTGTCTCACATGAACCATTGGTGGCTTTCGTCCCTCTCGTGTCAATGCATACATATAACATGGACGCACCGGAAGTCCGGCTTTTTCTTCCGCTTTTCTACAGACACGTTCCATATCTGTTCCAAGAAGGGCATCCACACAGGTAATACAGATCATCACAACGGATGGTTTCTTCTCAAGACTTTCACAGATTGATGCAACTGCTTTCGGGATCTTCTTTAGATGACGCCCTGTTACAATATCAGTCTCATCCATGCAAAGGTAAAAGAAACGGTTATTATATTCTTTCATTGAACTGATCATGGACGTATTTCTTCCACAGCACCCCGGTGCCACGATCAGCATGATCGATCCCGGCACTGCAAGTCCTGCTCTTTTCACTCCGAACCCTTCTGCCCCCGGAGAGTTAAAGGCAAGCGTAGCCGGCGAACTATAGATTAAATGTTCCCCTGACTGAAACTGTTTCGGAAGATTATCCTTTCCTCTTTGTTCCAGTTCTTCCGCTGTACAAAAATATGCTTTCTTCATATATTTTCCCTCGACTTATATTTTATCTCACACGTTCTGTTTCATCCTCTAACAGCTTTTCTGCCAGTTCAAAGAATCTCTTACTGATCTCAGAATCTACGTCGCCTTCGATCACAGTCTTTCCCTGATCTTCCCAGCGTATGATCTCATCACTTCTTGGAATCTCACCAACAATAGGAATCTGTTTTTCTTCTGCAAATGCCTGTACCTTCTCCGTTTCATTTTCCACATTTCTATGATTCAGGATCAATCCAAAAATTCTTGCATAACTGCGATCTTCAAAGTTACGCACTGCGCTGGAAATATTGTTAGCCGCATACAATGCCATCTTTTCTCCGGATGTAACAATCACAACCTTCTCTGCATATCCTTCCCGGATCGGTGCTGCGAATCCGCCACAGACAACATCCCCAAGCACATCATACAGAACAACATCCGGTTTATATGTCTCAAACAACCGCAAGTCTTCTAATAACTGAAATGTCGCTATGATTCCGCGTCCTGCACATCCTAGTCCCGGTGTCGGTCCGCCTGTCTCGATACAGAGCACACCACCGAATCCTTCCTTTGCGATCTGTTCTAATTCTTCCGGCTCCTCATCCTCTTCTCTCATATAATTCATTACCGGACGCAATGGCTCGCCGCCTAACAGATTGATCGTTGAATCTGCTTTCGGATCACATCCGATCTGGATTACGCGCTTCCCCATAGCGGCAAATGCTGCTGCCAGATTCGATGTAATCGTGGACTTTCCAATCCCACCTTTTCCGTAAATTGCTACCTTTAACATATTGCTGATCCTCCCATTTTATTTCCCTGGTAAAGAGAAAGACCCTTCTTCCCCAACGGAAAAAGAGTCTGTTAAAATCACAAAATATTTTTTTGTCTAAACGCTTCTTTACAACTATTCCCGCTCGGTATCTCTTACTTCCTTGCCGTCAGAGTCTATATTCTATTCAAAATCCATGTCTTTATTGCTATGAGATATCTCTCTGCTGCATTCAGATTGAAACGTATTCTTTCCGTTTGGAACAGTGGTAAATCTCTTGCAAAACCATTAGTTAAATTATAACTTATCACTAATAGAATGGCAATGAATTTCTGGTCATTTCAGCGTTTTTTATTTCACAATATTGTTATTACTTTATCCAACAAATTTGCTCCAATATCCCTGCACAAAGATAAATAATACGATCAATGGCAGAATATAGGATACATAGAATCTTGCCCAACCCGGGAACTTGATTCCACTTCCTGCATTCGCTTCTTTCTGGAACTTATCCCAGCCCCAACCATAGCGGCTTGTACAGAACAGAAGGTAGATCAGGCTTCCGATCGGAAGCAGGTTATTACTTACAATAAAGTCCTCAAGGTCCTGAATACTGCTTCCTGCTCCCAGAGGCATGAAGCCGCTCCATATGTTGAATCCAAAAATACATGGAAGGGAAAGTACAATGATCGCGATCAGATTTCCCACAACCGCCTTTGTTCTTGAACAATTCGTTAAATCCATCACAAATGCGATCAGATTTTCAAACACGGCAATGATCGTAGAGCATGCTGCGAAAAACATACAAAGGAAGAAAATTGTTCCCCAGATTCTCCCTGCACTCATTGCATTGAAAATGTTCGGAAGTGTGATAAAGATCAGACTCGGACCGCTGTCCGGCTGAACATTAAATGCAAAGCAGGCCGGAAAAATAATAAATCCAGCAATCAATGCAACTAATGTATCCAGAACTGTTACGCAGACTGCTTCTCCTGTCAGAGTTCTTTCTTTTCCGATATAACTTCCAAAGATCGCGATCGCACCGATTCCAAGACTTAATGTAAAGAATGCCTGTCCCATCGCTGCGAAAATAACTTCTTTCAATCCTGCTTCTGCTGCTTTCTTAAAATCAGGAAGAAGATAGAACTCCAGTCCTTTCTCTGCTCCCGGCAATGTCACGGAACGCACTGCAAGAATGATCATCAACACGAAAAGGAGGATCATCATTTTCTTTGTGATCTGCTCCACACCTTTCTGAAGTCCCATACAGACGATTCCAAAGCACAGCACAACAACAAGGATCATACAGATTGTCATTGTAACAGGCTGTCCAAGAAGTGATGTAAATACTCCGGTCACACCATCCGCATCAAGTCCTTTAAACTCTCCGATTGCCATCTTTCCTGTATATAGAAGAAGCCATCCGCCGATTGTTGTGTAGAACATCATTAAAAGATAGTTTCCACCGATTCCAAACCATTTATACCAGTGCCACTTTGTTCCCAGTGGTTCCAGACGGTCAAAGGATAGTGCAATACTTGCCTGACTTCCACGACCCACTGCGAATTCCATTACCATGATTGGCAATCCCAACAGAACAAGAAACAGCAGATAGATCAGAACAAATGCTGCTCCTCCATACTTTCCTGTAATATACGGAAAACGCCAAACATTTCCCAAGCCAATGGCACATCCCGCTGAGATCAGGATAAATCCCAGACGTGAGCCAAATTTCTCTCGTTTCATTTCTTAGTTGTCCTCTCTTCCTTCTTTAGTGTCATAAAATGCTGTAACTGAACTTACAACCATTCGATAAGCCATCTCTGCTGCATATTCCGGTGTTTCCTTTTCGCCTGTTTCCAACCATGTTTTCACAAAACCGAGACAACCGTTCAGGCAATAAGAATAAAAATATTTCATTTCACCTGTTTTCTCCGGTACAAGAGCTGCAAGTGACTCCCGGCTCTTTTCCTCTAAAAGCTGCTCTAACTTATGTACAAAACCAATATCCCCATGTGGTCCTACAAGTGCGCTTGCAATTTGACGATTTTCATCAAGCACATGAAATAAATCCTGAATAAAATAGTAAACAGTATCTTTTCCCGGATCAATTGGATGTTCACGGATTGCGCGCTGCATCTCTTCCATCATTTCATTTTCAACTTCTGCAAGCAGCCCCGGTATATCAGAATAATGCAGATAAAAGGTAGAACGATTGATATCCACCGCATCTACCAATTCTTTTACCGTAATCTCTCTGATACTCTTCTCCCTCATCAATTGAGCAAGACCTGTTTTAAGCTGACTTTTTGTCTTTCTGACTCTGCGATCTGTCTTCTTCTGCATCTTCTCTTCCCCCCTTTATAACTTACAGTACTACTGACCAATAACTCTCTACTCTGTTTCTATGTTACTGTTCACACGATGTGCGACCAGCAACGCATCTCGCCATTTTAAATCGCCTTTGGCGATGGGGCGAGATGCATTCAAGTCAAAACACGCATCCTCCGTGTCAATCAGCGGAGTGATTGACACGGGAGTGAACAGTAACGTTTCTATGGCTTAAATGAATGATTTTGTTCACCTGCTAGACATTTTTCAATCTTTCGTCTATTATTAGACATATCCAGTGTTGATTAATGGTTGTAAATTAGTTTCTACATTAATATAATACTTTTTGACATGAAAATCAACATTGTATCTATTACTAGAAATATTTTTAAGAAAAGGAGTTTTATCCATGAGAAACGCATTTCGGATTTTTCGCCGCGATATGAAACGCCTGCTCCGTAATCCGGCAGCAATACTTGTTTTGATCGGAGTATCTATTCTCCCCTCACTCTACGCATGGTTTAATATTGCAGCAAATATCGATCCTTATGCCAATACTTCCGGCATCAAGGTAGCAGTAGCAAATCTGGACACCGATGCCACACATGATGATCTGACGATCAATGCCGGCAGCCAGATCATTGACCAACTAAAAGAAAACGACCAATTAGGATGGACATTTGTCTCCAAAGATGCTGCTATTGAAGGAGTCAAATCCGGTGAATATTATGCAGCAATCATTATTCCGCAAGATTTTAGCGAATCCCTGCTAAGTGTCCTGTCCGGAAAGATTGAAACTCCGGAACTTGAATACTATATCAATGAAAAACTCAATGCAATTGCGCCAAAGATCACCAGTTCAGGTGCAAGCACGATCCAGACACAGGTTAATAACACATTTTCCTCTGTTGCATCTGAGACAATTGCCGAGATTTTAAAGGATTCTGTATTCAACATTTCCGACTCTGTTGATTCAACAAATGCAGAGATTAATGATCTGCTTACAAAAGCAAATAATAATATCAAAGAATACGAACAGCTTCTAGAAAAATTCAGTAAAGACTCATCCAATACCTCAAAGCTGATAGAGAATGCAAAAGAAGCATCTACATCTTTAGGAGATGTAGCAACATCCGGAGCAAATGCATTGTCCAGTGCTGACTCTGTCATGAATACGACACGTTCTTCTGCCGGAGATTTTTCTTCCGCACTTTCTAAGTCCCTCTCTGACGGAGAAGTTTTACTTGGTCAGGCAAGCAGCTCAGCATCCACAGGACTGACAGAACTTGCTACCGCAGCCGGAAAGATCAACACTTCTGTCAGTGATGCGCTTGGTTATGCAAACTCAGTCAATGAACTGAATGCAGATATTCTTAAAAAAATGCAGGAACTTGCCAATAAGTTTCCGGGAACGATCGGAGATCAGATCAATGCACAGATTTCTGCCCTGCAAACTCAGAACCAGTCAAATCAGGAATTGATCAATAGTCTTCAGACTGGAAATAATGGAATCAAAGATGCGATTGATACAACAACTGCAACACAGGAACAGCTTACTTCTCTGACAAAAGAAAGTATCAATAACTTACATACTTTCCGTTCTACATTTGACCAGAATATTCTTCCACTGCTTGGACAGACACTGGATACATTTTCCACATTGACCGGTCAGGTAGAAGGACTGCTAAACGGAGTACCGGCTACTTCTAAGCAGATCAATGATATGCTCGACCAGTTAGAGAGTGGATTGTCAAATACAACTGCCCTCCTTGACAGTACGAAGGAATCTTTAAGTGCCGTAAGCGACAAACTAAGTACAATTCAGACGGATCTGAATGCACTGACAGGCTCTGCTACATACCAAAAACTGCTCTCTCTTGAAGGCATTGATGCAGAATCTATCTCATCATTTATGTCCTCTCCTGTGGAGATTAAAACGGAGACTTATTATGCCGTAGATAATTACGGTTCTTCTATGACACCGTTCTACTCTAATCTTGCAATCTGGGTCGGCGGTATCGTACTGATCGCAATCTTTAAGATGGAAGTGGACAAAGACGAATCCATGCGCGGTTACGGACAGACAACATTATACTTTGGACGCTGGCTCTTATACATGGCAGTTGGTCTTGTTCAGGGATTTATCGTCTGCCTTGGTGATACACTCCTTTCGGGAGTCCAATGCAATCATCCGGCACAATTCATCCTGACAGGAATGGTTTGCTCTTTCGTCTATGTAAATATTATTTATGCACTGTCACTTACATTTAAGCATATTGGTAAGGCGCTCTGTGTTATTCTCGTAATCCTGCAGATTCCTGGTTCTTCCGGAACCTACCCGATTGAGATGACACCAGCCTTTTTCCAAAAACTGCATCCACTCCTTCCATTTACATATGGTGTGAATGCTATGCGTGAAGCAATTGCCGGTTTCTACGGTTCTAACTTCCGCAACGATCTTCTGATCCTGCTCCTGTGCTACGTGCCGATCTCTCTGCTTATTGGACTTGGACTGCGCCCGGCTCTTTCCGGACTGAACCATCTGTTCGACAAGAAACTGGCAGAAACAGAATTTATGATGTGTGAACCTCACGAAGCAGAACTTAGCAGAAGTACACAGCTCTCCATGCTCTTACAGGCATCTCTTTCCATCGAAGACCTTCGCCTTGTAACAGCTGAACGGGCACAGAAATTTGAAAACAATTACCGTAAGATGATTCGCATCGGCTTCCTTGCCATTGCTATCATCCCTCTGATCTTCCTGATCCTGATGTTCAGTCTCGAATCAAAGATTGTATTCCTGACTTTATGGATCATTTCCATCATCGCGATCTCAGTATGGTTGATCGTTGTAGAATACATTCATACAAAATTAGAAGAACAGAAAGAACTTGCCGGCATGTCTTATGAAGAAATGCTTGAAAACTTCCGTGGAAAGGAGGCGGAATAATTTGAAAAATATTTTTTTAATCCTAAAAAATGATCTGATGAAGATCCAGAAAAATGTCATCGCAATGATCGTTATTATGGGAATCACTGTAATTCCGACTCTTTATGCATGGTTTAACATTTCCGCAAGCTGGGATCCTTACGGAAATACAGGTGCGCTGAAACTTGCAGTTGCAAGTGATGACAAAGGGTATGAAAGTGATCTTATTGCTGTAAAGATTAACATGGGAGATCAGATCCTCTCTTCTCTGCATAAAAATTCTCAGTTCAACTGGGTTTTTACTGATTCAAAAGATGCTCAAAAAGGTGTAAAATCTGGAGAATATTATGCTGCGATCGTAATCCCTGAAGACTTTAGCCAGAAAATGATGAGTGTCTTCTCTTCTGAAGCTGAACATCCGGATCTGACTTATTATGAAAATGAAAAAGAAAATGCGATTGCTCCGATCATTACCGGAAAAGGCGCAACGGCTGTCCAGAAACAGATTAATCAGACATTCATTGAGACAATTGCCCAGACCGCACTTGATGCATTTCAGACGGTAGATTCAATCGCAAAAAAGACAGATGATGATTCTCTGATCAACAATATGAGTAGTAATTTGAATCAGATGGGATCTGATCTTGGAACTGTTGCTGCAACTGTTCAGTCCTTCTCAGACATGACAAACTCTGCTGTTACAATGCTGAACACAACAACAGAATTTCTTCAGGAAACCGGTTCCGGCACAAAAACCAGCCTCAATTCCTTAAAGAATTCTGATTCCGGAATTGATTCATTAACTGCTGCCCTGTCCGGAACTACAAGCACGATTTCTGACGCATTAGCACAGAATGCAAACTTCTACACCGCTGTCTCTGATACTATTGACAAGGCTTTAAGTTCCTACAACTCAGATGCACAGGCGACAGCAAATGCATTGTCTTCCGTAAGTAGCCGCGTACAGAATGTCATTGACGGGTATAATCAGCTTTCTGCTGCATTATCTGCTATTGCAGACGCCTCCTCAGATTATCCTGAGATTCAAAATGCGATCAATGGAATCAATCAACAGATTCAAATTGCAATTGATCGACAGACTGCACTCCGTGATAAAATTAACGGTGCTGCAACTTCAATTACTACAGCAACCGCAAATGCTACTACATTAAAGAGTGAACTTGATAGTCTGATCGGCGAAGCAACCTCTTCTGTCAAAGCAGTTGAGACAACTTACGAACAAAATGTAAAAGGAAATCTTGATAATCTTTCCAATTCATTGAGTTCTACAACAAGTTCTGTCTCCTCTATGCTTGGAAGCCTTGACAGCAGCATTGAAAATATTGCTAACGTTACCGGTTCTGCTTCAAGTGGACTTACAGGACTTCAGACAGCACTTACTAATTCTGCTGCTCTGTTAAAAGAATCTTCTGAAAAGCTGACGGCTGTAGCTACAAAAATTTCCACCGATGATTCAGAAGGTATGGCTGCCGTAACAAACCTGTTATCCGAAGACTCTGGAACAATTTCATCTTTCCTCTCCTCCCCGGTCAAACTGGATGAGAAAAAGATTTATCCAATTGAAAATTACGGGTCTGCAATGACTCCATTCTACTCCACTCTTGCGATCTGGGTAGGTGCTGTTGTTATGGCTGCCATGCTAAAAGTCACTGTAGCTGATTCTACAAAGAAGAAACTATTCCATCCGAAAGAATATCAGCTCTATATCGGACGTATCCTACTTCTGATCATTATCGGTTTCATGCAAAGTGCACTCATCTGTCTTGGAGATCTTTTCTTCCTTGGTATTCAGTGTAAGCATCCGGTAATGTTTGTACTAACAGGTATGTTCACAAGCTTTGTCTATGTGAATCTGATCTATGCACTGACTGTCTCCTTTGGAGATATCGGTAAAGCAATTGCCGTTGTCCTGATGGTAATGCAGGTTGCAGGAAGTGGTGGAACATTCCCGATCCAGTGTGCACCGAAGTTTTTCCAGGTTGTTTATCCACTTCTGCCGTTCACACACAGCATGAATGCGATGCGTGAATGTATTGCAGGATTCTACGGAACAACCTATGCAGCAGAAATTGGAAAACTGGCAATCTACCTCGTTCCTTCACTGTTGCTTGGACTACTTCTTAGAAAACCGATCATCAAGATGAATGAGGCATTTATGGAGAAATTGGAAAGTACGCATCTGATCTAAGATATAAAAAATAAAAACTCAAATAAATAAGGACGCAAGGAAGTGCGAAGCTTGTTACAGACATCAGCTCTCTCTACCTTGCGTCCTTTATTCTAGTCAGAAGTTTCAGTAAAAACTTCTTAAAAATATATCGTTCTCCTTAAATATCGAAGTATGGTTTTCTGTAAATATACTGACCGTCACCACGATTTCCTTTGAATTCGTTGTTTTCGGCAATAATATTTCCTCTCTGCATTACAAGGTCGATCTTTCCATTCAATGGTGTTCCTTCGTAGGAAGTGTAATCAACTGCTCCGTGCATCATCTCATGTGTCAGAGTCTGTTTTGCATCTGCATCAATAATGATAAGATCTCCGTCTGCCCCCGGTTCAATAATTCCCTTCTTAGGATACATTCCGTACACCTTTGCCGGATTTGTACAGGCAACTTCTACCAGCTTGTTGATGCTGATTTTGTTTTTCATTACACCTTCTGAGAAAAGAAGAATCATTCTTTCTTCAACTCCCGGAGCTCCATTCGGACATTTTCTGAAATCATCCTTGCCGTCCTGTTTCTCTTTTGCATAATTGAATGGACAATGATCTGTCGCAACGATCTGAATCTCTCCTGCCTCTAATCCTTTCCACAGCGCATCAAGATCCTGCTGTGTACGAAGCGGTGGAGACATAATATATTTCAATCCATCCGGATCTTTATATCTGTCTTCTGTAAGTGTCAGATACTGTGTACATGTCTCAACAAAAATGTTTTTTTGTCCGTTTCTTCTTGCTTCTTCAACTGCTTCAAGACTTTCCTTACAAGAAAGATGTACAATATACACCGGTGCATCACCTGCAAGCTTCGCAAGATAAAGGACTCTTCTTACAGCCTCTGCTTCTGCAAGATTTGGCCTGCTCTTTGCATGATAGATCGGCGCAGTCTTTCCGGCATCACCATATTCTTTCTTCAGATGCTCTACCACATAATGATTCTCGCAATGGAATGCTGTGATTCCATGCAGTTCTTTCATCTTCTTAAGAACTTCTAAAATACCATCATCATCAATCTTATAGCCATAAGTCATATAAACCTTTGTGCTCTGGACTCCGTCATCCATCATTGTCTCAAGTTCATTTAAAATAGACTCGTCTACATGCTGAACTACTCCATGGAATCCATAATCGATAACAGCTTTATCGTCTGCCAGTCCATGATATACATCCAGTTGATGATGTAGTGGGCATCCTGCCGGTCCGAATCCCATATGGTCTACGATCGTTGTAGTTCCGCCGCATGCGGCTGCAACAGTACCTGTATAAAAATCATCTACTGCTCTCGCGATTCCGACATCAATATCCATATGCGTATGAACATCAATACCTCCCGGGAGAACATATTTTCCTTTCGCATCGATCACCTTATCTGCATCCCCAAATTTTGCTTCCAGGTTCTTTCCGATACATTCGATCACACCATCCTCAATCAGGACATCTGCTTCATAAGTGTCCTCCGGTGATACGATCATTCCATTTTTTACAAGTGTTTTCATGATACTTCCACTCCTCTCTTAGTTTCAGTTATACTTCTACCGCAGTCTATGCTTTCCACATACATTATAAATCAAATCGTACGCACTTGCCAGTGCCATTCCACGGTTGAGCAAATAAAGAGAGCATTAACTTCTTTCGCAAAGTCATTTTATCTTTCTCCCTCCATACTTTTCTCCATGTCATTCCACTTGTGTTATCATCTTTGCAACATATTCCATTTTTTCACAATCAACAAATGAATAATTCATAACATAAATATTTTCATACTTTTTCTTCTTCTCACTTGAATGATAATAGGATGACAATGCAGCCAGCTTAATTCCTTTGCTCTTCATTTTATCCAGAAATTCTTCTTCACTCAGGTTTGTATCTACTTTCATTAAAAAATGTACTCCTGCATCTTCTTCCAGAATCTTAATTTTAGTTTTCAATGCTCCTTGTAAAAATGCTTCCAAGATCCTGTCTCTCTTCTGCTGATAATAATTACGCAGCCGGTTAATATGTTTCTCAAATGCCCCTGAATTCATAAACTGCGCTAACGTATATTGTTCAAAATTTGATACCGTACAGGAATAAAAAGAAAGTTCTCTGTAAAATCGTTCTGCCAATTCATCCGGCAGCACCATATAACTGATTCGCACTGTTGAACACAAAGTCTTGGAAAATGTATTCATATAAATCACTTTTCCCGATACATCAATGCTCTGAAGTGATGGAATTGGCTTACCATTCAATCTAAGTTCACTGTCATATTCATCTTCTATAATATATCTATCTTTCGTTTTTGTCACCCATCCAAGTAACTCATAACGTTTACTGATTGGCATTACCCTTCCGGTTGGATAGTGATGCGATGGAGAACAATGTATCACATTGATTTCTTTTTCTTCCAGTTCTTCTACCTTCGGTCCGTCCTCTTCTATTTCCATATACTCATAACAAGCTCCCATACTGCGATAAATTTTTGCGATTTTATGATATCCCGGATTTTCAACTGAATATTTCAATTCCTTTCCCAAAAGCTGAATCAAAAGACTGGACAAATATTCTGTTCCAGCACCAATAATGATCTGTTCCGGCCGCACCGTCATGTTTCGGAATGCTTTCAGATAATCCGCAATGCTTTGTCTTAATTCCATTACTCCGCCACACGGTGGATTAAGCATCAATTCAGTCTGATAGTCATTCATTACTGCTCGCATCGTCTTTGTCCATATGGAAAATGGGAATGCGCTTTGTTCTGTCTGGTTACTTGTAAAATCTGCAATATAACCATTCTTTCCACCGGTAAGGTTTAACTTATTGCTGTAAATCCTATTTTCTGATAAACCACTCTCGCTTTTCATTCTGTCATCCCGCAGATCTGCTACATAAAATCCACTCTTTGGAACGGAATAAATATATCCCTCTGCTGCAAGCTGACCATAGGCATTCTCGACAGTGATCACACTTATGGCCAGATTTTTTGCAAGTGCACGCTTTGATGGAAGTTTTTCTCCACTCTTAATTTTCCCTTGAATAATGTCATTCTTGATACATTTATACAAATATTCATAGAGCGTATCTGACCCTATGTTTTCAAAATCATATGTCAACATATTTACTTTTTTCTCCATTCTGACCTTTTTGAATATATCAAAACTGAGTATTTTTATATAGTCACTTTGTCATTATACTATTACCTATCGAATTAGTAAAGAAAAGGGGATTTAAAAATGAGTACAAATAATGAACGTTATGAATTGAATAAAAATCTGGCACAGATGTTAAAAGGTGGAGTGATCATGGATGTTACAACTCCGGAACAGGCAAAGATTGCAGAAGCTGCCGGTGCATGTGCTGTTATGGCGCTGGAAAGAATTCCGGCTGACATCCGCGCTGCTGGTGGAGTTTCCCGTATGAGTGACCCGAAGATGATCAAAGGAATCCAGGAAGCTGTTTCAATCCCTGTTATGGCCAAATGCAGAATCGGACATTTTACAGAAGCTCAGGTACTTCAGGCAATTGAAATCGACTATATTGATGAAAGCGAAGTCCTTTCACCTGCAGATGATGTCTACCATATTAACAAAAGAGAGTTTGATGTTCCATTTGTCTGCGGAGCAAAAGATCTCGGTGAAGCCCTCAGACGTATCAATGAAGGGGCTTCCATGATCCGTACAAAAGGAGAACCTGGAACAGGCGATATTGTTCAGGCAGTCCGCCATATGCGCAAAATGAACAGTGAAATTTCCAAATTAGTAAGTATGCGTAAAGATGAACTTTTCGAAGCAGCCAAACAATTGCAGGTTCCTTATGATCTTGTCCTTTACGTACATGAAAACGGAAAACTTCCTGTTGTAAACTTTGCTGCCGGCGGTGTTGCAACTCCTGCTGATGCTGCTCTTATGATGCAGTTAGGCGCAGAGGGAGTCTTTGTCGGTTCCGGTATCTTCAAATCCGGAAATCCGGCGAAACGTGCTGCTGCTATCGTACAGGTCGTTACAAACTATACAGATGCAAAACTGATCGCTGAACTTTCATCTGACCTTGGCGAAGCTATGGTCGGCATCAACGAACAGGAAATTGAACTTCTCATGGCAGAAAGAGGAAAATAAAATGACAATCGCAGTACTTGCCCTTCAAGGAGCATTCATAGAGCACGAACAGATGCTTCAAAAGCTTGGAGTTCATACCATTGAACTCCGACAGGCTTCTGATCTGCAAAAAGATTTTGATGGGATTATCCTTCCCGGCGGTGAAAGCACCGTTCAGGGAAAACTCTTACACGATCTTAACATGTTCGAACCTTTAAAAGAAAAGATTCAATCAGGAATGCCTGTTCTGGCCACTTGTGCCGGAATGATTCTCCTGGCTTCTGACATTGCTGAACAAGACGAAACCTATTTTGAAACCATTCCTATGACAGTCAAACGAAACGCCTACGGTCGCCAGCTTGGAAGCTTCCATACAAATGCTGAAGCAGCCGGTATCGGTGAAATTCCTATGACTTTCATCCGAGCACCTTATGTAGAATCTGTTCATACAGACACGTCCGGAAATACACCTGAGATTCTCAGTATTGTAGAGGATCGTATTGTCGGAGTGAAATATAAGAATCAGATGGCATTTGCATTTCATCCGGAATTAGATCAGGACACACGGATTCATGAAGCATTTCTAGGGATGATCAGATAGTTATCTTGGAAAGTTTGACAAAGTAAACTTGAAATAGAACAAACTTAATAAAAGAAACCAACAGGATGATTTGCAAATAAATAAAATATTCTTATCCTGTCGGTTTCTTTCTTTTTACTAGTACTATTAAATTGTTTTTTTACATTGGTGTTCCAACCTCTATCAAATTCCCATCCAAATCATAAAAACGAACAATCTTCTGTCCCCAGCTATGCATCATCAAACGATTCACAAACTTTATATCCGGATAAAGTTTGTCCAGTTTTTCGACAAAGGCTTCGATATTCTTCTCCTCAAAATATAGCTCACAGGAATTGCTCTCTGAAATGATATCTCTTTCCAGAAAGTTCTTCCAAATTGTTTTTTCCTGAAGAACAAGTCCCTCTGTCAGAATGACATTTTCTTCATTATCAAGTATTACATCAAGTCCAAATAAATCATGATAAAATTTCTTCGATTTCTCGATATCTTCTACAACAATCAAAATATTTCTTAATCTCATACTTCATAATCTCCTTGTGAGGTTTTATGCATCTACTTTCCACTCTGCCAGCGGTTTTAGCTCAATCTTTGTTCCGTTTGGAAGCGAAAACCAATGGTCATTGATTGCTTTTACCGGATACGCTTTGATTTTCTCCATAATCTCTGCTTCTGAATCTACTGCAATGGAAATATGATCATATCCATTTTCTGATGCTGCATCCAGCTCCTCTACTTCGCAAAGCTGGATACCTTCTTTGTACCAGCATTTTCTTCCCGGTTTTTCACCGATTTCTCTCCACATATGCATCTCAAATACATCTTCAAAAAAATGTTGTGCTTCTTCATATAATTTTGTACGGATTGCCGCGTGATCGATTCTTGCCATCCTGACACACTCCTTTTTGCTTATTCTACTACCTATATTACGTTATTTCTTTTTATTTTTCATTATAAACTCAAATTGTTTAACAAAAAAAACAGCGCTTTCGCACTGCTTCTCATTCCTATCCATATTTCATGTACCTTCAAAACTACATACAGTCAAAACCAACATCATCATCCAAACCTATCACTGCTTTGGTTATGCCCTCGACCTATTAGTAACAGTCAGCTCCATGTGTTACCACACTTCCACCTCTGCCCTATCTACCTCGTCGTCTTCAAGGGGTCTTACTAACTTGACGTTATGGGATATCTCATCTTGAGGGGGGCTTCACGCTTAGATGCCTTCAGCGTTTATCC
>OBJP01000005.1_pt1 | contig 225809 bp, 235 predicted proteins | sample 1519821 | NCBI WGS metagenome assembly OBJP01 (sample SAMN04209218, study PRJEB22552) | human gut metagenome | biome: gut; material: feces | host: Homo sapiens | place: USA: Oklahoma | reverse complement strand
AGGGAAGAAAAACAGTTGCGTTAATCACAGAATAAAAGATGACATTGGCAAAAAACTACTTTGGCATTGGCAGTCTTTATAGATACCTTTGCCAGCCGCCAATGTCAAAGATATTTACCATTTATTTCAAAAAATGGTCGTGTGTATTGCGAGGTGAAATTTATGCTATGCACGTAAAAACAGGGAAAGGATATTATGAATAAACCATATGTACCGATTTATGAAAAGGTGGCTCTTACAATTGAAGAGGCAGCTGAATATAGTAATATTGGACAAAATAGAATTAGTAATTTGTTAAAAGAACCACGATGCCCATTTGTACTTTATGTAGGAACTAAAAAACTTGTAAAGAGAAAAGAATTTGAAAGATTTATTTCGGAAAATATAGAGATTTAAGAGATAGGAGATGAGATGGAAATTGAATATTCACAAAGATAAAATGGTATGGTATAATATAAAGTACTGTATTAGGGCTTCTTTGAAAGGAGCTAAAATATGGGAAAAGATTTAAAAGGCAAAGAACTTGGTGTGGGTATATCACAGGAAAGTACAGGATTATACTCCGCAAGATTTGTAGATCGGTTTGGAAAGAGAAAGCATAAACGATTCAAAAAGCTACAAGAGTGTAGAACTTGGCTTGCAGATGCGATTTATGTAGATGAACATAGTGATATTTCAATGCCATCTGATATGTTGGTGGATCATTGGTTTGATTATTGGATTGGAATAAAGAAGAAAACAGTCCGTCCGAATACGGTTCGTAATTATACAGAGAGATATGTAAGAAATATTAAACCATTGATTGGGAAAATGTTATTATCAGATGTGAAACCTCTACATTGTCAAAAGATATTTTATGATATGGCGGATCAAGGCTATCGTACGTCTACGATTTATCAAGCAAGAATTACATTATATAATATGCTTGAATATGCAAAAGAAAATGAAGTATTACGAACGAATCCCTGTAAAAGGTCAGTAAAGAGTGATATGGGAAAACCTTCGGAGAAGAAAGTTGCATTAGAAAGAGATGTGCAAAAAATATTTTTGAGATATGCAGAAGGGCAGAGTTATGAAAATCAGTATCGATTTATTCTTCAAACCGGATTGAGGACAGGCGAATTAGTTGGATTGAAATGGGAAGATATTGATTTTGAATCTAAAACAATTCAGATTCGCAGGAGTATGGAATACCGTTATAGTGTAAAAGAGTGGCGTATTGGAGAACCAAAGAGTAAATCAGGTTATCGTACGATACCTTTAACAGAAGAAGCGGTTGCTATACTGAATAAACAAAAAGAAAAGAATAAGTGGATTTCAGAAATTTCAAAAGAATGGGAAGAGTTTGTGTTTCTGTGCAGAAAGGGGACACCAGTTAAGAACAGTACATATGATACGGCATTGTTTAAGATTTGTGACAAAGCACAGATTCCTAGATTTTCAATGCATATTTTGAGACATACATTTGCTACTAGATGTATTGAAGCAGGTATGAAGCCCAAAACACTTCAAATGCTACTGGGCCATTCAAATATTGGAATTACCATGAACTTATATGTTCATACTACCGAAGAAGAAAAGAAAAAAGAAATTGATTTGGTAGCAGAAGCGCTTATGGCAATATGATGGCCCACTAAATGGCCCACCTGTTAAAGTAAGTATGCTGAAATCCCTTGAAATCTAAGGATTTATAGGAGGAAATAGAAGAAATGAAACTAGGTATCGTAGGACTTCCTAATGTAGGTAAAAGTACATTATTCAATTCTTTAACAAAGGCGGGGGCAGAGTCAGCAAACTATCCTTTTTGTACGATTGACCCAAACGTGGGAATTGTAGCGGTTCCTGATGAAAGATTAAAACTGTTAGGTGATTTTTATCAGTCTAAAAAAGTAACACCGGCTGTAATCGAATTTGTTGACATTGCCGGTCTTGTAAAGGGTGCGTCAAAAGGTGAAGGTCTGGGAAACCAGTTTTTGGCAAATATCAGAGAAGTAGATGCCATTGTACATGTTGTCAGATGTTTTGAGGATGAAAATGTAATTCATGTGGATGGATGTATTGATCCACTGAGAGATATTGAAACAATTAATTTAGAGCTGATTTTCTCTGATTTGGAAATTCTGGAAAGAAGAATTGCAAAGACAACAAAGACAGCCAGAATGGATAAAGAAGCAGCAAAAGAATTAGAATTCTTAAAACAGGTGAAGGCGCACTTAGAAGATGGAAAACCTGCATCTTCCATGGAACTGGATGGAGAAGAACAGGAACTTTATATGAAAGAGTACAATCTTCTTACATGGAAACCTGTTATTTACGCTGCAAATGTTTCAGAAGATGATTTGGCAGATGATGCAGCATCCAATGAGTATGTAGAAAAAGTGAGAGAATATGCAAAAGAAACAGGTAGCGAAGTTTTTGCATTATGTGCAGAAATTGAACAGGAAATTTCTGAACTGGAAGAGGATGAAAAGAAAGAATTTTTAGAAGATTTAGGTATTCAGCAGTCTGGGCTTGAAAAGCTTATTGTTGCAAGCTATCGTTTGTTAGGTCTGTTAAGCTTCTTAACAGCAGGAGAAGATGAAACAAGAGCATGGACAATTAAAGTGGGTACAAAAGCACCTCAGGCAGCAGGAAAAATTCATACAGATTTTGAAAGAGGATTTATTAAAGCTGAGGTTGTAAATTATCAGGATTTATTAGATTGTGGTTCTTATGCTGGGGCTAGAGAAAAAGGTCTTGTGCGTATGGAAGGAAAAGAATATGTGGTACAGGATGGAGATGTAATCTTATTCCGTTTTAATGTATAAAAAAGATAAAAAAACAAAGGCTAAATAAAAAATACAGAGGTGAATGAATGACAGAAGTAGAACTAAAGGAAGAAATTGAAAATACAAGAAATGTTTTAAACGTAGCGGTGAGAGAGAGATGGGCAGCAGGAAAGGTTTTAGATATCAGTAGAAATCTGGACTGCCTGATAGAAAAGTATATGGAAATGTGTAATCAAAAAATGGCTGCGGGACAATAAAAAAGACTTGTAAAAACAAAAAATTCATCTATAATAAATGTTGTAAAAATACTACATTTTATCTGCGGATTAGTATACTCCTAATGTTTTAACATCAGTTCGGGTTAAAATGATAGAAAAGGAGAAAGGAACAAAATTATATGATGAAGAAAGAGTTGGGATGTAAAGAAAGGCTGATAGAAAAGCGAGATGGGGAACACACCAAGAAAACAGAGAGAAAAATAGCAGCATATTTATTGGAAAATTTTGATAAAAGTCTTCATAGTACGCTGTTGGAGTTAGCAGATGGTATTGGAGTCAGTGATGCCTCTATTGTTCGTTTTTGTAAAAGTATCGGTTATACAGGGTTTCAAGAGTATAAAATTAATGCAGCAATGCAATGTGTGCCGGAGCCTAGATTGTACAATCCTTCCTTGTCTGTGGATGATAGTCCGGCGGAGCTTTGCAATAAAATATTTGCAATAGAGAGTTCAGCGCTGGAACAGACAAAGCAGGAACTTGATATTAAAGTTATGAATGAAGTTGCTGATTTACTGATAAATGCGAAGAGAATAAACTTGGTAGGAACAGGCGGAAGTGCTATATCTGCCAGAGATTTTCAGCATAAGCTATTAAAAATCGGTGTGAGAGCAGAACTTCAAGAGGATAAAGACTTACAGCTGATGTCAGCATCACTTTTGACAGAGAATGATGTATTGTTTGCTATTTCTCATTCAGGCAGTAATTTGCATGTAGCGGAAACTATAGATTTGGCAAAAAAGCAAAATGCCAAAGTTGTTACCTTGACAATGAAAAGCAAAAACGTTGTGGTGGAAAAAGCAGATTATCCTTTGTATGTAGTCAGCGAAAAGACTATTTTTGAGTCTGAGTCTTTTAGTGCCAGATTAGCGCAGTTGGCAATGTTAGATTGTCTGGTTGCATTAATGGCGTTTAAAAACTTTGATGGCTCTCTGGAAGCAATGAAAGCAACACGTCTTGCAACATCGGTAAATAAAGAATAAGTAATATAAAAAGTATTAAAAAGATAAGGATCAAGTATGGTTCTTATCTTTTTTTATGTAATGGAAATTGCTCTGGAATGTTTCCGGACACATACGTTGTTCTTGAAAAGATGTAAAATTACTACAAATAAAAATAAAAATAAGTAGTGGAAATACAAAATAAAATAAAAATATAGTAATATTATACAATACAATATAATATAAATTATGAAATAAGTACAAAATCAATATATAATAAGAAAATAATGTTGTAAAACTACTACATTAGTGCTATAATGCAATTATCAGAAAGGGAAAGGAGAAAGTCATGAAAGCGGTAGTTTTATATTCACCAAATGATTTTAAAACGGTTGAGGATTATCCGAAACCAACAATAGGACCTAATGATATGTTGCTGGAAATGAAAAGAACGGCTATTTGCGGTACTGATATTAGAATTCTGGAAGGAAAGAAAACAAAATCTGTTCGCTATGGACATGTAATCGGACATGAAATCAGCGGTGTGATTTGTGAAGTAGGAGAGAATGTACAGGGATATCAAGTAGGAGATAGAGTTGCTGTGGAAAACGTAATACCAGATGGCTCCTGTGTAATGTGTGTAAGTGGACACGATAATATTTGCCTGAACAGAAAGGCAATTGGATATGAATTTGATGGCGGATTTGCAGAATATGTTCTGCTTCCTCAAGAAGCGATTGAAGGAGGAAATGTAGTAAAACTGTCAGATGATGTTTCTTTTGGAGAAGGTGCATTGATTGAACCATTATCATGCTGTCTGAGAGGACAGAAAAATGCAGGAGTAAAATTTAACGATGTTGTCGTTATTATCGGAGCAGGACCTATTGGTTTGATGCACATTATTTTGGCAAAAGCAGCAGGAGCTCGTAAAGTAATCGTTAGCGAATTAAATGAATTCAGACGTGAAAAAGCTTACGAGTGTGGTGCAGATATTGTTGTAAATTCTGCAGAAGAAGATTTGAAACAGATTGTTATGAATGAAACAGATGGAATTGGAGCAGATGTTGTTTTAATTGCTATTGGAATTCCACAGCTTGTTAATTCTAATTTAGAATTGGTAAGAAAGACAGGTTCTGTTTGTCTGTTTGCCGGATTTACAAAAGGTGTTATGGCAGAAATTGATCCAAACTTGATTCATTATGGAGAAATCAATGTATGCGGTTCCAGTGCATATAAACGTCAGGATTATCATGAGGCGGCGCAGATGGTTATGAGCGGAGCAGTAAATCTGAAACCGATTATTACAAAGGTATTTAAACTGGAAGAATTTCAGGAAGCATACGAGGCTGTAAAAAGCGGCAAGGAATTAAAAGTCGAAATTGAACCGTAAAAATATAAGAAGAGAAGAAATAAAAAGCAGACGAAAAGGAGATATGTAATTATGGCAATGATGGGAAAAGATGTAAGATTAGCAAGATTAGTAAATCCAAAGAGCAACAAAATGATGGCAATTACCGTAGACCATGCAATTTCCAGAGGAATTGCACCTATGACAGGTCTTCATGATATTCAGGGAGCGATTGATAAAATTGTTGCAGGAAAACCGGATGCGATGACTATGACAAAGGGTATTCAGGAAAGATGCTGGGGCCCACATGTTGGTTCAGGTATTTCTGTATTACAGAAAATTTCCAATTATTCTCCTACTGCACCTACCAATGATATTGTATTCGGATGTGTAAACGCAGCTATCCGCATGGGAGCAGATGCAGTATCTATGGGAGCTATGACCTTAGGAGATTTCCAGAATGAACAGTTTGAAAGAATTGGAGAAGTATCTGACTACTGTGACCGCATGGGAATGCCTTTAATCGGACATGTTTATCCAAAAGGAGAAAGCGTACCGGCAGATGAAAGAACTTCTTGGCAGAATATTGCATATTGCGTAAGAAGTGCTTGTGAATTAGGTATGGATGTTGTAAAAACAACATATACAGGAGATCCAGAAAGCATGGCAAAAGTTGTAGCATGTGTACCATCTTCTTTCAGAATTGTAATTCAGGGTGGCGATTCCTGTAAAACATTAGATGACTACCTTCAGATGACAAGAGATGCCATGGACTGTGGTGTAGGCGGTGTTACAATGGGAAGATTTGTATGGGATTACAAAGATGTAACAGCTCTTGTAATTGCACTTCGCTATATTATTCATGAAGGATACAGTGTAAAAGAAGCAAAAGAGCTTCTGGCACAGTTAGAGAACGATAAAAATTACGAACAGTTTTAAGAAAACAGAAAGTAAGGGCGGGTTATAAGTTATGGAAAAGGAATACTTACTGGGAGTAGATGTAGGAACTACAAGTATAAAAGTAGCAATTATTGATAAAAATGCAAAGCTTCTGGGAATTAGCAGCAGCTCTTATCCTCTTATTACACCGAATCAGGATTATGTTCAGATTGATACTGAGGGCATGTGGCAGGCGTACTTAAAGTGTATAAGACTGCTGCTTCAGGGGAAAGGAATTTCTCCTGAAAAAATAGCAGGTATTGGAATTTCCAGCTTATGCCCCGGTCTTGCTGCTATGGATGAAAAAGGAAATATTTTAGTAGAGCCGATTATTTATTCCGACAGACGAAGCACAGAAGAAGCAGAAATAATAAAAGCAGCAGTGGGGGTTGAAAAACTCTTTGACATTACAGCAAACAACTGTATGGCAGGAGCACATTCCGGTACTTCTATGCTGTGGATTAAGAGAAATTTACCGGAAATTTATGAGAAAACAAAATATTTTGGTCATATTAATACTGTTTTGGCACAGAGAATGACTGGGAATTTTGCAATAGATTATTCCAATGCTTCTTATACAAATTTATTTGAAACACAGAAAGGTCATAAAGGGCAGTGGTCTGATTACCTTTGTGAAACTATTGGAATTGCAAAAGAAAAATTGCCGCCATTGATGAATTCTTCTGAAGTAGTAGGCGGTCTTATAAATGAAGATATTATTTCACTGGGAATTTCCAAAGGAACTCCGGTGGTAATCGGAGGAGCAGATACACCTTGTGCTACTTTGGCAGCAGGTGTAAAAGCCAATGGAGATGCCTGTGAGTCTGTGGGAACGACAAATGTTCTGACGATTTGTGTGGATAAGCCAAAGTTTGACAAGAGTTTTATTAACCGCTGTCATGTTGTGGAAGGAACTTGGATTTATCAAGGGGCTATGTCTTATACAGGAGCAGCCTATCAGTGGTTTCGTGATAAATTTTGTCAGGATTTAATGGAAGAAGCAGCAGGAAGCAAGAAAAATTCTTTTACACTTATGAATGAAGAAGCAGAGAAAGCAGCCCCCGGATGTGGCGGAGTTGTTTTTCTTCCCTATATGCAGGGAGAAAGAAGCCCTGTATGGGACCCCTATGCAAGAGGTGTATTTTTTGGAGTATCTTTAAAAAGTGAAAGAAAAGAATTTAATCGTGCAGTTATGGAAGGCTGTGGTTATGGTCTTCGCCAATTATGTGAAATCGCAGAGAAAGTAACAGGGGAAAAATTAGAAAAATTTGCATCTATCGGAGGAGGAGCAAAAAGTGACCTCTGGGCACAGATGAAAGCAGATATTACAGGAAAAGCTATAGAAATTTTGGATATGAATGACATGGCGCCTGTGGGAGCTGCATTGCTGGCTGGAGTGGGAGCAGGAATTTTTAAAAATCCGGTAGAAGCTTCTGAAAAGGTAGAGAAAAAACTATATAAGAAAGTCACCAGCAGTGATAAGTATCAGGATGTTTATGAAAAGAATTATCAAATTTACATTCGATTATATCAGCAGGTGAAGGAGCTTTACAAAATTAATACAAATTTGAAATAGGAGAGGGATTACGTATGAAGAAAAAAATTTTAGCGGGAATACTTACCATGGCAATGCTGTGTACAGGATTAGCAGGATGTGGAAGTAAAAATGAAACAGTGGATGGAGAGTCTAAAGAGAAAAAAGTTAGTATTACTATTTCCGTTCCAGACCCTGATGCATCCTATATTTATCAGGCAGCAGAGGAATTTGCAAAGCGTGCCAATGAGTATTCAGATGGAAGCCTTGAATTTAAAGTGTCTGGAAATGGCTCTTTGTACGGTGGTGATACAGCAGCAGGTATTAAACAGCTTTCAGCAGGATCTTTACAGATGTTGATACTGGCAAGTTCTGTTTATGCAAGTTTTGAACCTGGATATAATGTGATTTCTGTTCCGTATATGTTTGATGATCAGCAGCAGTTTCTGGATTATTTAAACAGTGATGTGGGAACAGAATTAATGAAAAGAGTATCAGATATGGGTATTACAACAGTTGGTAAATGGACAAGATCTATGCGTAAAGTAACCAATTCTGTTCGCCCTGTAAATGCACCGGAAGATTTAGATGGTATGGTATTACGAGTTCCAAATAACTCCTTGTATGTAGAATTCTTCGGAGCATGTGGTGCAGTTACAACACCAATGAATTTCTCAGAGGTTTACAATGCGTTACAGCTAAATACTTTGGATGGACAGGAAAACCCAATTGACGTACCATATTCTAATAAATTTTATGAGGTACAGAAATACATATCAGGAACAGATCACATGGCTGATGCATGGCTTGTGGGAATTAACAGTAAATTGTATGACAGTTTAAGTGACAAGCAGCAGGAGGCAATTACAAAAGCAGGTGAAGAAGTACAGCAGTGGAATGTGGAATTTATGGAAAAAGAAGACCAGAAAGCACTGGATACTTTAAAAGAAAACGGTATGGAATACAATGACATTTCAGAGGAAGACCGTGAAAAATTTGTTGAAGTTTCTAAATCTTGCTATGACAAATTTAAAGAGCTGATTAAAGATGATGAGCTGTTTGACGCTACTGCTGAATTTTGTGGTAAAGCAGAATAGAGCAATGGGGGAATTTTCATGGAGAAAAAGAAAAGTGTCATTTCAAAGGTATTTGGATGTGTAAATAAAGTAGAAAATGTAATTTTGGCAATTATGGTTGTGGGAATGCTGGTGACTATTCTTTTGCAGATTATCGGACGTGTAATCGGACATCCCTTCCCATGGACAGAAGAAACCAGCCGTTACCTGTTTTTATGGATGATGTTTGTGGCTTTGGCATCAGGATTTAATCAGGCAGAGTCATCTCGTGTTACCTTGCTTTTACAGGTAGGACCTAAGTGGCTGAAAAAATTCAGTGAAATTTTATATGCGGTAATTGTTGTTGCATTTTTCGGATTTATGATTATATGGGGTATTGAAGTTGTACGCCAGCAGATTATGATGAAGGAAATGGGAACAGCATTGGCAATTCCTATGTGGGTAATCGGTATTTGCCAGCCCATAGCAGGTGTGCTTGGAATTATCGGTGTGGCAGAAAGTTTCCTTGAACACCACGAAAAGGTGGCAATCGGAGACAAAGAAACAGAAAAACAAAAGGCATTGGAACAGGGGTGATAGATTATGAGTTGGGCATTGATTATTATTTTCATTGTATTGATGTTTCTGGGAGTACCCATTGCAGTATCTTTGGGAGCATCAGCAGTTATCTGCATTGTAACCATGTCTGATATACCGCTTTCCTTAGCTGCACAGTCTATGTTTACATCTATGAACAGCTTTATTATGGTTGCTGTTCCTCTGTTTATTCTGTGCGGTTCATTGATGGACGAGGGCGGTGTGGCAGATAAGATTTACGGACTTGCAGAAGCTCTGGTTGGCTGGATTTACGGCGGATTAGGTCATGTATCGGTTGTGGTAAATATGATTTTTGCGGGGATGTCCGGTTCTTCTGTGGCAGCGATTGCATCTATCGGTAAGATGAGTATTAACGCCTTGAGCAAAAAAGGATATCCAAAGGATTATGCAACGGCAATCAACTTGTCCGGTTCTATGTTGGCTTCCGTTATTCCGCCCAGTATTTTGATGATTAACGCAGCGGCAACGGCAAATGTTTCCATCGGAAAAGCTCTTTTGGCAGGTTTAATTCCGGGAATTATTATCGGATTGATTTTTATGGTGTATAATTACTTATACTGCAAGAAGCATGGAATTGGAGACCGTACTTCTTTTGAAGCCAAAAAGCTGGGAAAAGCGTTTATAAATGCAATTCCTGCACTTTTGACACCGGTTATTTTATTAGGCGGCGTATATACAGGCTTTTACACACCCACAGAAGGTGCGGCTATTGCCGTTGTTTACACGATTTTAGTATCCATTTACGTATACAAAAATTTGACATGGAAAGATATTCCGAGAATTATCTGTAAAAACGCAAGATCCACAGGAACAATCTTATTCGTGGCAATCGCAGCAAAACCGGCATCTTTACTCTTTGAGTTAGATGGACTTCCGTCAAAGGTAGCTAATATGATTACAGGAATATCAGATAATCGTATTATCATTATGTTTGTGTTATACGCATTCTTAATTGTTGTAGGTATGTTTATGGATGCAACGGCAGCTATCTTCATTTTAGTACCGATTTTATTGCCGGCAGTACAGGCAGTAGGCGTATCACCGTTATTCTTTGTAGTATTTTTAGTTATTACATTATCCTTTGGTTTGATTACACCACCTGTCGGAGTATGCTTGTATGCAGCGGAAAATGTTACGGGAATACCTCTTGAGAGGATTATAAAGGCATCTGTACCGTGGATTTTGCTGATTGCAATTTCTCTTTGCATCTTTATTATATTCCCGCAGATTATCACGGCTCCGGTAGAATTGATTTTCGGAGCATAGCAGTAAGGAGGTTTTTATATTATGAAAATTGTTGTATTAGACGGTTACACAGAAAATCCCGGCGATTTAAGCTGGGATGCTCTGAAAGAATTTGGAGAGCTTGTTGTATATGACAGAACACCCGTAGATAATGACGAGGAAATTATTTCCCGCATTGGAGACGCCGAGGTAGTCTATACCAATAAAACACCGATTAACAAGCATGTAATTGACACCTGTAAAAACATGAAGATGATTAGTCTGCTGGCAACCGGTTACAATGTAGTGGATTACCAGTACGCAAAGGAAAAAGGAATACCGGTCACCAATGTGCCGACTTACGGAACAGCATCCGTAGGACAGTTTGCAATGGCGCTTCTTCTGGAAATCTGTCACCATATCGGACATCATAATGAAACGGTACACGAAGGCAAATGGCAGAACCATGAAGACTGGTGCTACTGGGATTACCCTTTAATTGAGCTGGATAACAAAACCATGGGTATCATCGGATTTGGAAAAATCGGACAGACCACAGGCAAACTGGCAAAGGCTATGGGAATGCACGTTCTTGCCTATGACTCTTATCCGAATGAAACAGGAAAAGCCATTGCAGAATATGTGTCCTTAGACGAACTGCTGGAAAAATCAGATGTGATTGCTCTGCACTGTCCGCTGTTTCCTGAGACAGAGGGAATTATCAACAAAGAAAATATTGCCAAGATGAAGGACGGCGTTATTATTTTGAATAATGCAAGAGGACCTCTTGTAGTAGAGCAGGATTTGGCAGATGCCTTAAATTCAGGTAAAGTTTATGCAGCAGGACTGGATGTGGTATCCACAGAACCGATTAAGGGAGATAATCCTTTATTAAAGGCAAAAAACTGCATTATTACGCCGCATATTTCATGGGCGCCGAAGGAAAGCAGACAGAGAATTATGGATTGTGCCTATGAAAATCTGAAAGCTTATGTGGAAGGAACTCCACAGAATGTTGTAAATAAATAGGAAGAAAAGAGGCAGGTCATGAGCAGACAAATTGAATTTGAACACTTAAATCTTTCTAAATGGATACCTGACGAGGAGTTGAAAAACTTCAAATCTACGGTGGAGCATGCAAGAAATACTCTTGTAAAAAGAGATGGAGCAGGAAATGATTTCACAGGCTGGTTAAATCACCCTGTTGCGTATGACAAAGAAGAATTTGAAAGAATTTTACAGGCAGCAGAAGAAATTAGGCAGAATTCCGATGTACTTTTAGTAGTGGGAATTGGCGGTTCTTATTTAGGCGCAAGAGCTGCAATAGAATTTTTGCACCACAGCTTTTTTAACAGTTTGCCGGATGAAAAACGAAAAGCACCCCGCATTTATTTTTGCGGAAACTCGAATTCCTCAAAATATCTGGCAGACTTGGAGGATATGCTGGAAGGATGCGACTTCTCTGTCAATGTGATTTCCAAATCAGGAACGACCACAGAGTCGGCAGTGGCTTTTCGTATTATTAAGCAGAAATTAGAAGAAAAATACGGAAAAAAAGAAGCTGCAAAACGTGTTTACGCCACCACAGATAAGGCAAACGGAGCATTGAAGAAAATGGCAGACAAAGAAGGCTATACCTGCTTTGTGATACCGGACGACATAGGAGGGCGATATTCCGTTCTTACAGCAGTCGGTCTTTTGCCGATTGCCGTAAGCGGAGCAGATATAAAAGCTTTGATGCAGGGCGCAGCAGATATGCGTCAGAGAGTGTTGGAAGCACCTTACGAAGAAAATCCCTCTTTACAATATGCGGCATGTCGCAACCTTCTTTTGAGAAAAGGAAAAGAAATTGAGCTTCTGGCAAATTATGAACCAAGCCTTCATTATTTTTCAGAGTGGTGGAAACAGCTTTATGGAGAGAGTGAAGGAAAAAATCAAAGAGGTCTGTTCCCTGCATCCGTAGATTTAACCACAGATTTACATTCTATGGGACAATATATACAGGACGGAGCCAGAATTTTATTTGAAACCGTACTCTATGTGGAAGAAACAGAAAGAAATGTTTTTATTCCTGAGGCGGCAGAGGATTTAGACGGATTGAATTATCTGGCAGGAAAGAGCATGGAATTTGTCAATCATGCGGCAATGGAAGGCACAATTTTAGCACACGAAACAGGAAACGTACCTGTCATGCGGATAAAACTTCCAAAACAGGATGAATACACCTTAGGACAGATGTTCTGTTTTTTCTGGTTTGCCTGCGGAGTGAGCGGCTATATCGGAGGAATAAATCCTTTTGACCAACCGGGTGTAGAGAGTTATAAAAGCAATATGTTTGCCCTTTTAGGAAAACCGGGATTTTAAAATTGTAAAAAAGACTGTCGTTTTGTGGCAGTCTTTTTTATTAGCTGAAATATTTCTTGACTTTCAAATCTTACAGATGTAAGATTAAAGAAAAAATGAAATAATTCAGGTAGGAGGGCTTTATGAAGAAGAAAAAAAGAAGGCAAAAAAAGTTAAAATATGCGGCAATTAGTTTAAGCATACTGGTAATTTTTGCTGTTGTAGGAATTTTTGCTTTTCGGGTAATGATAAAAGAAAAACCGGAAGATTTACTGAAGGAATATATGGCGCATATTGAAAAGAAAGAATATGAAGAAATGTATTCCATGATTGACACAAAATCTGTAAAAGAAGAAAAATTTCTGGAGAGAAATTCGAAAATTTATGAGGGAATGGAAGTTGAAAATTTAAAAATTACAGAAATTCAGGTGGGGAAAAAGGAAGGAAAAGAAGTTCCTGTTTCTTATCATACAGCCTTTGATACATTGGCAGGCGTTGTGGAATTTGATAATAAAGCTGTTTTTGTTGACACAAAGGAAGGTTATAAATTACGCTGGAAGGACAGTTTAATCATACCAAATCTCACAAGAACAGATAAAATACAGGTGGAGACCATACCGGCACAGAGAGGTCAGATATTAGACAGAAACGGAAGGATGCTTGCAGGAAAAGGACTTGCAACCTCTGTGGGAATTGTGCCGGGCAAATTAGAAAATAAAGAAGAAGCATTTCAGAAATTAGGGGAAATCCTGCAAATTCAACCGGAGGGAATACAGAGTAAATTAGAAGCAGAATGGGTAAAAGAGGACTCTTTTGTACCTGTTGCAACTATTTCGGGAGAACAGGAAACAGAAGACAAGCTGTTGGAAATTTCCGGAGTTATGCTTTCCGATGTGGAGGTGCGCAGCTATCCCTTGAAGGAGGCAGCGTCTCATTTAATCGGCTATGTGCAGGCAGTGACGGCAGAGGATTTGGAAGCCCATAAAGGAGAAGGATATCATGCTAACAGCGTAATCGGAAGAAGCGGTATGGAAGGTCTTTTTGAGAAACGTTTAAAGGGGCAGGACGGATGCAAAATCTCTATTTTTTCCGAAGATGGAACAGAAAAGGAAGTTGTGGCAAGCAAGATAAAAGAAGACGGAGAGAACATTCTATTAACCATTGATGCAGAGCTTCAAAAAAGCTTATACGAACAGTTTCGGGAGGATAGAGGATGCTCTGTGGCAATTCATCCGTACACAGGGGAAGTATTGGCTTTGGTGAGCACACCGTCCTTTGATAACAATGAATTTATTACGGGAATGTCTTCGGAAAGATGGACAAGCTTAAATGAAGATGCAAATTTGCCTTTATATAATCGCTTTCGGCAGATTTGGTGTCCGGGTTCTTCTTTGAAACCCATCGTGGCCGGAATAGGACTGAAAACAGGTGCTTTTACACCGGAGGAAGACTTTGGAAACGAGGGACTTTCTTGGCAGCAAAGCTCCTCATGGGGAGATTATAAAGTGACGACCTTGCATGTTTACGAACCGGTTATTTTGAAAAATGCGTTGATATGTTCAGACAATATTTACTTTGCAAAGGCAGCCTTAAAAATCGGTCAGGAGAACTTTATGAAGGGCTTGGAAGGGCTTGGATTTAAACAGGAATTGCCTTTTGAAATTCAAATGTCACCGTCTCAGTATGCCAATAACGGGCAGATTGAAACAGAAATTCAACTGGCGGACAGCGGTTACGGACAGGGACAGATTTTAGTCAATCCGCTGCATCTGGCAAGTATGTATACTGCCTTTTTAAATGACGGAAATATGCTCAAGCCTTCTCTGGAATATCAGGAGGAAAAGCAGGGAGAAGCATGGCTGGAGGGCGTATTTTCACCGGAACATGTAAAGGCAATTATGGAAGGGCTGATTGGGGTGGTAAATGATCCAAACGGCACAGGCTATGCTCTGCGCAGAGATGATATTTTACTGGCAGGAAAGACAGGAACTGCAGAAATCAAGGACTCTCAGGAAGACACAGAGGGAACGGAAATCGGCTGGTTTTGCAGCTTTACCGCAGAAAAAGAGGCAGAAAAACCTATTATGCTTATCAGTATGGTAGAGAATGTAAAGGATTTAGGAGGAAGCGGCTATGTAGTGGGCAAGGATAAGGCGGTTCTTGAGCAGTATTTTGAGCGTGAGGAATAACGAAATTACCGTTGACAGTAAAAGGTGTAAATTATATAATAAGGGCGCATGAAAACGAAGTAAAAAACAGTAAAATACGGATGGGAAAAAATATGAAAAGTGTGATTATAGGAATTGCCGGAGGAACAGGCTCCGGAAAGTCAACGTTTACAAACCGATTAAGAGATGAATTTAAAGATAATGTAGCAGTCATTTATCATGATAATTATTATCGTGACCAAAGTGATATACCTTTAGAGGAGCGTAAGAAAACTAATTACGACCATCCGGATGCAATGGAAACCGAGCTTTTGGTACAGCAGCTTCAGGAGCTGAAGGAAGGCAAGAGCATACAATGTCCAGTATATGATTATACACAGCATAATCGTTCCGGTGAGGTTCAGACCGTTGAACCGAAAAAGGTTATTCTTTTAGAGGGAATTCTTGTGTTGGCAGATGAACGTCTGCGGGATTTGATGGATATTAAAATCTATGTAGAAGCAGATGCGGACGAGAGAATTTTACGCCGTGTTATCCGAGACGTAAAGGAAAGAGGAAGAGATATCGAAGGAGTGGTAGAGCAGTATCTGACAACGGTAAAGCCTATGCACTATTTATATGTAGAGCCTACCAGAAGTACGGCAGATATTGTCATTAACAGCGGTATGAATTCCACGGCTTTTGAATTGGTGAAAAATACCATACAGAAAATTTTAGACAGTGAAGAATAAAAGGGAGTTGTTACTTTAGGTGCATATCAAAAAATATTTATACATTTTATGCTCAGTCTGTGCTCACTTTGAGCTTGTAATCTCAAAGCGTGCTCGACAAATTCGCTAAAAGTGTATAAATATTTCTGTATGACATTTAAAGTGACAACTCCTTTTGCGTACACAGCAACAGAAAAGCAGTTGACAAAAAATGAAAAAACTCTTGCATAATCGAAAAAGTAGATGTATAATTATGCAAAATAAAATTTTAAATATACATAAAAGTAAGAATTTTATGAAAGACAGGATAGAGAGAAAGGAAGAATGAGATGATTAAAGTAGGAATTATTGGCTCTACGGGATATGCAGGCGGAGAACTTGTAAGAATTCTAACCGGGCATAAAAATGCAGAAATTAAATGGTATGGTTCCAGAAGTCATCTTGACAAAAAGTATGCGGACGTTTACAGAAATATGTTTCAGATTGTAGATGCCGCCTGTATGGACGACGATATAGAAACACTGGCAGAACAGGTAGATGTAATCTTTACCGCAACGCCACAGGGACTGTGTTCTTCTCTTGTGAATGAAGAAATCCTTTCAAAAGTTAAAATCATAGATTTAAGTGCTGACTTTCGTTTAAAAGATGTGTCTGTCTATGAAAAATGGTATAAAATCACACATAAAAGTCCACAGTTTCTTCCAGAAGCAGTATACGGATTATGTGAAATCAACAGGGAAAAAATTAAAAATGCAAGGCTTGTGGCAAACCCGGGATGTTATACTACCTGTTCCATTTTGTCGGCATATCCCCTTGTAAAAGAAGGCTTGATTGACACAGATACCTTGATTATTGATGCAAAATCCGGTACCTCCGGAGCAGGACGGGGAGCAAAAATTGACAATCTTTTCTGTGAAGTAAATGAAAATATGAAAGCGTATGCCGTTGGAAATCACCGTCATACACCGGAGATAGAAGAACAGTTGGGATATGCGGCAGGAGAGGAAATTGTTTTGAATTTCACCCCTCATCTTGTACCAATGAACAGAGGAATTTTAGTTACAGAGTATGCAAAACTAAAAAAAGAAGTTACTTATGAAGAAGTAAAAAAAGTCTATGATAAATACTATGGTGAAGAAAAATTTGTTCGTGTTTTGGAAAAGAATGTATATCCGGAAACAAAATGGGTAGAGGGAAGCAATTATACAGATATCAGTTTTCAGATTGATGAAAGAACCAACCGAATTATTGTCATGGGCGCTCTTGACAATCTGGTAAAAGGTGCGGCAGGTCAGGCAGTACAGAATATGAATTTAATGTTTGGATTAGATGAAAAAGAGGGACTTGAGCTTATTCCCATGTTTCCATAGGAGAGGTGACAGCATGATAAGAACAATGGTAATTGAGGACTACGAGGAAGTATACAGCTTATGGAAAAAGATACAGGGATTTGGAATTCGCAGTATTGATGACTCAAAAGAAGGAGTGAGAAAATTTCTGGAAAGAAATCCAAATACCAGTGTAGTAGCAGTGGAAAATTCGAAAATTGTGGGGGCAATTTTATGTGGACATGACGGACGCAGAGGCTGTCTTTATCATGTATGTGTAGATGAAAAATATCGAAGAAAAGGGATTGGAAAAGCCATGGTGGTGGCGGTTATGGATGCACTGCAAAAAGAAGGAATTAACCATGTTTCTTTAATTGCTTTTGCTCAGAACGATATCGGAAATACCTTTTGGAATACTATTGGATGGCAGCAAAGACAGGACTTAAACTATTATGATTTTATTTTAAATACAGAGAATATTACACAGTTTAATGTGCAGCAGGAGGGATAAAATGAAGAAAATAAAGGGCGGAGTAACTGCCGCAAAAGGGTTTGAAGCAGCGTCCGCAGCAGCGGGAATTAAATATCAGGGAAGAACCGATATGGCTTTGGTATATAGCCAAAAGCCTTGTGAAGCAGCCGGTACTTTTACCACAAATGTGGTGAAAGCAGCCCCTGTAAAATGGGATAAAAAAGTAGTGGAAAGTAACGTCAAGCCACAGGTTGTTGTTATCAATTCCGGAATTGCCAATGCCTGTACAGGAGAAACAGGAATGGAATGCTGCAAGGAAGTGGCAAAAGAGGCGGCAAAAGCGCTGGAAACCGAAATGGAAAGCGTACTAATCGGTTCTACCGGAGTGATTGGCATGCAGCTTCCGGTAGAAAAGATGAAGGACGGTGTGCATTTACTTGCCAAAGAAAAAGCGGAAGGCTTGGAAATGGGAAATTTGGCTGCGAAGGCGATTATGACTACGGATACAAAAGAAAAAGAAGCAGCAGTAACCATTGAACTTGACGGAACAACCGTGACTATTGGCGGAATGGCAAAGGGCTCAGGCATGATACATCCCAATATGTGTACCATGCTGGCGTTTATTACAACAGATGCGGTGATTTCAAAAGAAGCGTTGCAGGCGGCTTTGAGCAGTGATGTGGAAGAAACCTATAACATGATTTCTGTGGATGGAGACACCTCTACCAATGACACAGTTTTGCTTTTAGCCAACCAGATGGCAGGAAATAAGGAAATTCAAAAAGGCACAAAGGAGTTTGAAATTTTTAAAGAAGCCCTTCATGAAGTCAATACAACCTTGGCAAAGAAAATCGCCGGTGACGGAGAAGGAGCTACCGCTCTTTTGGAGGTGACGGTTCAGGGAGCAGAGACGAAGCAACAGGCAAAAACGTTGGCAAAATCTGTGATTTGCTCCAATCTTACGAAAACAGCCATTGCAGGACATGATGCCAACTGGGGCAGAATTCTCTGTGCCATGGGTTATGCAGGAGTGGAATTTGAACCGGAAAAAACAGACTTGTTTATACAGAGCAGCGCAGGAGAATTAAAGCTTGTAGAAAACGGAATGGCTCTGAATTACAGTGAGGAAAAAGCAACAGAAATCTTATCACAGGCAGAGGTTTGTGTTGTGGCAGATATAAAAACAGGAACAGAAAAAGCAACAGCGTGGGGCTGTGATTTGACACATGGATATATTGACATCAATGCAGATTATAGGAGCTAAGAAGATGAATAAAAATATGGAAAAATATCTTGAAAAAGCAAAGGTTTTAGTAGAGGCTCTGCCTTATATTCAGAAGTTTAACAGAAAAATTATCGTAGTAAAATACGGCGGAAGCGCCATGACGGACGAAGCCTTAAAAAGAAAGGTAATCGAAGATGTAACTCTTTTAAAACTGGTTGGATTTAAACCTATCGTAGTACACGGCGGAGGCAAGGAAATCAGCAAATGGGTGGCAAAAACCGGCAAAGAGCCACAGTTTATCAATGGTCTTCGTGTAACAGATGAGGAAACCATGGAAATTGCAGAAATGGTTTTAGGAAAAGTAAATAAAAGTCTGGTACAGCTGGTGGAAAGTCTGGGTGTCCGTGCCATTGGAATTAGCGGAAAAGACGGCGGTCTTTTAAAAGTAGAAAAGAAGTATTCAGATGGAAAGGATATTGGATTTGTAGGAGAAATTAAAGAGGTAAACAGCAGCGTTTTATACGACCTTTTGGAAAAAGATTTCCTTCCGATTGTGTGTCCGGTGGGGCTGGATGACGAGTGGAATACTTATAATATCAATGCAGATGATGCAGCCTGCGCTATTGCAAAAGCAATGCACGCAGAGAAGCTTGCGTTCCTGACAGATATGGAGGGCGTTTATAAAGATCCTTCTGATCCATCTACTTTAATTTCTGAATTGTGGGTAAAAGATGCAGAGAAATTGATGGAAACAGGCTGTATTGGAGGGGGAATGCTCCCGAAATTACACAGTTGCATTGATGCTATTGAGAACGGAGTTTCCCGTGTGCATATTTTAGACGGACGTATTCCACATTGCCTGTTGCTGGAGATTTTCACCAATAAAGGAATTGGAACTGCCATTTTGCAGGAAGGAGAAAATAAGTATTATGATGAATAAAAGTATAGAAGCTTCAGAAGAAAATCTACTTCATATTTACAATCGTTTTCCTATTGCTTTTGAACACGGAGAAGGCATGTATTTATATGACGAAAACAGTAAAAAATATCTGGATTTTGGGGCGGGATTTGCTGTTTCTGCGCTGGGATACGGAAATAAAAAGCTGGCAAAAGCGTTAAAAAAACAGATTGATTTACTCTATCATACCTCCAATCTGTATTATCATAAGAACTGTGCCGAGGCTGCCGAAAAATTAAATCAATACGCACAGATGGATAAAATATTTTTTACAAACAGCGGCGCTGAAGCCATAGAAGGAGCGTTGAAAACAGCCAGAAGATATGCGTATAATAAAAAATCCGGCAAATATCAATTTATTGCCATGGAAAATTCTTTTCACGGACGTACCTTCGGAGCGTTGTCTGTCACAGGGCACGAGGCATACAGAACGCCTTTTGAACCCTTAGTTCCCGGTGTGTCTTTTGCAGAATTTAACAACATTGAAAGTGTAAAAAAACTGGTTACAGATAGGACTTGTGCCATTATTTTAGAGCCAATTCAGGGCGAAGGCGGTATTCATCCGGCAACACAGGAATTTATGGAAGCAGTCCGAAAGCTCTGCGACGAAAAGGATATTTTGTTGATTTTTGATGAAGTGCAATGCGGTATGGGAAGAAGCGGTTCTATGTTTGCATGGCAGGGCTACGGAGTGAAACCGGATATTCTTGCAATGGCAAAAGGAATTGGAAGCGGTATTCCGGTAGGCGCTTTTGCAGTGACAAAAAAGGTAGCGGAAAATTCCTTAAAACCGGGAGACCACGGAGCAACCTACGGAGGAAATCCGTTAGCATGTAAAGCTGTAAAAACAGTTCTCGATATCTTTGAAGAAGAAGATATTTTAGGACATGTAAAAGAAATTACCCCTTATTTGGAAGCCAAATTAGACAGTTTAACAGAAGAATTGGACTGTGTTTTGGAAAGAAGAGGGAAAGGGCTGATACAGGGGATTGTTTTGAAACAGCCGGTAACAGAAGTGTGCACAAAAGCCATGGAGGAAGGATTACTGGTCATTCAGGCACAGGGAAATGTACTGCGTCTTGTACCGCCTCTGATTGTGGAGAAAGAGCACGTGGATGAAATGATAGAAAAACTGAAAAAAGCATTGCGTTAAAAAAGAGCGGGGAACATTTTATGCGTTTTTCCATAAAATATTACTGTAATGTCATAACAGAAAAATTTCTGTTTATGTATAGGGGTGAAATTATGGATAATTATCGTATGAATTATGGAGTTTCCCGCTCTTGTAATTGTAAAATGAAACCAAGGGAAATGCCGACGCAAGCCTCTTGTATGCCGAGAACTGCGTCCGACTGTTGTTGTGATAAAATTGAAGATATGGGCGTTTATGCACATGCAGACCATCTTCCTTTAGCCATGGCTTATGTACCGTGTCAGAATTTTATCAATACGTTTCACTTGCAAAAAGCGCTTCAGGTAGGAACGATTTTTCCTGAGCTTTGTATGCCGTTCTGTGGAAAGAGAGGTGTTTGCAGATGACGAAAAATGATATGTATGCAAGAAAAGAGCTTCTGCAAAAGATTAATGAAGTGAGCTTTGCGGTGAACGATATTACCTTATATCTGGATACCCATCCTTGTGATGAAAAAGCCCTTGCTTATTATGAGGAAATGTCAGAAATGCGAGAAAAAGCATTGAAAGAATATGCAAGACTCTACGGACCGCTGACCATTGATACTGCAAAGGATACTTGCAGTCGCCGGTGGGAATGGGTAATGCAGCCGTGGCCGTGGGAAGGAGGATGCTAAGGTATGTGGAATTATGAAAAAAGATTACAGTTTCCTGTAAATATCAAAAAGCCGGATGCCAGAGCTGCTCAGGTGATTATGAGCCAGTATGGAGGACCGGACGGAGAAATGGGAGCATCTATGCGATATCTTTCCCAGAGATTTACTATGCCGAACAGAGTGGCAATGGGGACTTTAAATGACATTGCAACAGAGGAGCTGGCACACCTTGAAATGGTTTCGACTATCGTGCATCAGCTTACCAAAAACCTGTCTATGGAAGAAATCGAAAAATCAGGATTTGCACCTTACTATGTAGACCATACCGTAGGAATATGGCCTCAGGCAGCAGGCGGAATTCCTTTTAATGCCTGTGAGTTTCAGTCAAAAGGCGATCCGATTACAGACTTATTTGAAGACATGGCAGCAGAACAAAAGGCGCGTACCACCTACGACAATATCCTGCGTCTGGTAGATGATCCGGATATTATTGAGCCGATTAAGTTTTTAAGAGCCAGAGAAATTGTGCACTTCCAGCGTTTCGGTGAAGCTTTAAGATGCGTGCAGGAGGAACTGGACTCTAAAAACTTCTATGCTTTTAATCCCAGCTTTGATATGCCGTGTAAAGCAAGCTGTAAGGATAATTGTAATCGATAATTTGGTTTTGGATACAGTCTCGGTTAAAATATCGGGGCTGTATTACATAGAATAGAAGGATAAAAACTCCATATAATAATGAAAAAGGGGTTTTATATGAAAGCATTGAAAAGAGATATTGGAATAGGTATTGTATTTTCTGTTGTTGTAGGTACGCTGGCACATTTTGTCTATGAATGGACGGGAAAAAATCCCATAGCAGCCATCTTTTTTTCGATAGATGAGTCTGTATGGGAGCATGTAAAATTATTGTTTTTCCCAACCCTGTTGTATGGGTTATTTTTAATAAAGAAATGGAAAGAAGCGTATCCTTGTATCGTACCTTCTGTGCCTGTCGGTATTGTAATCGGTTCGTTGTCTATACCGGCATTTTTTTATTTTTATACGGCGATTTTAGGGACACATGTTCTTGTTTTGGACATTCTTATTTTTATTGTCAGTGTCATTCTTTGTTTTTGGATAATTTATAAGCTTACATTATCCTGCAAAACAGCAGGAAATGCAGGATGGATTTTGCTGGCTGCTATCGGCATCAGTTTCTGGGTGAAGTAAGGCAAGCTTACTTGTGTTTATTCCATTCCCCAATGACTTCATTTACAGTGGAAACCGTTACAAATACCTGCTTTTGTGCTGTGTGCAGATAGTTTAAAAGCAGGCGGTATTCCTGTTTTGCAAGAATAGTAACCAGTTCTGTGCGATGCTTTTCATCGTAAGCGCCCTGTGCCGTATAAAGAGTTACACCACGTTTCAAATCATTTAAAATGTAGTCCTGAATGTCCTTGTAATCATCGCATATAATGCACACACGTTTTCGTTTGTTAAAGCCGTCAATGAAATAATCTACGGCAAGACCGTTGCCGTAAGTTCCCAGAATACTGATGATTAAAGTGGAAACATCATAGACAAAAATAGAGGTCATTGCAGTGAAAAGCCCTGCTAAGGTAACTGCTTTTCCAAGCTCGATGTGCATAAATTTATTCATGATTTTGGCAACGATATCAAGTCCTCCGGAAGAGGCATTGACATGAAACAGAAGCGCCTGTCCCAAAGCTACGATTAAAATATAAGCTGCTAAATCAAACACCTGATTTTGGGTAAGAGAGCCGGAAAACGGAAACAGCATTTCAAAAATCCAGAGGAAAACCGGCAGCAGCATAGAGGTGTAAATGGTTTTTGCACCGAAATCCTTTCCGATGAAAATAAATCCGATAACCAGCAGAACTGCATTTAAAATGAAGGTAATAAGGGAAATGGGAATACCCAAAAGCTGAGACAGTACCATGGACAAGCCGGAGATACTTCCCACTACAATTTCGCTGGGAATTAAGAAAAAATACACAGCGGCGGAAACGATAAACATTCCTAAAGTAATAATAGAAAAATCTTTGATTGTATTTTTTGATTTCATGTTTTTAGACTCCTGTATTTTTATATCTTATTCTACCAAAAGAGTTTTGAAATATCCACAGATATTTTCTTTCCCTTGCATAAGTCGTAAGCTTTTTGATAGAATAAGCACTAACAAGGCACGAATGAATGAGAAACGGCGGTCAGATACATGAAAAAAATTTTGAAACAGACATGGAAAACAATCAGATATAATATCAGAAGTCTGCTTATTTTTGAGGCAGGCTATCGTGCTGCCACGTTTTTTCTGGTTATGCAGCTGGTGCGCTTTTTCGTGGACTTTTCTTTAAAGCAGCAAGGGTTCAGTTACCTTACCGCAGAAAATTATAAGGAGTTTTTGCAGTATCCTTTATCCGTTGTTTTTCTGGCGTTGGTATTTTTGGTGATTTTGATTTTTTACTTTGTTGAGGTGGCAGCCTTACTGTGTGGTTTTGTGTATTCTGCAAAGGAAAAGAAGCTGTATGCGGGAGATTTTTTTATTCTGGGAATAAAGAAGACCGTTTCCTTTTTTCGACACAGCAAGGTGAGCTGGCTGGTGTGTGCGGCCTGCTCAGGTCCTTTTCTCGCAGCGTATTTTCTGGTAAGAGAAATTTCTTATATTCAAATTTTAGAGTTTACGGCAAGACAGATTTATAAAGAGATAAAATCACCGATGTTGATTTATGGATTTTTAGGTGTATTGCTTCTGATTTCTTTTTTGTTTGTATTTGCATTGCCTTATTGCATTTTAGAAAAGAAAAAGAACTGGCAGGGATTTCTAAGCGGTATGAAATTATTTCGAACCCATTGGAAAAGAATTTTACTGGATTTTTGTTTTCTGCATGTTTTTATGTTGCTGTTTATTCTGATAACGTATAGCGTTGTGATGCTTATTCTTGCCGCAGGTGTATTTTTCTTTAAGCCTGAGGTTGTGAAAATCAGCAGTATTTTTATTTACAGTGAATATGTGAACATGGCTCTCGGAATTTATGCAGGAGGCGTGCAGTTGATTGGAAGCATTGCTTTTGTGTATACGGTATATACCAAATTTCACATACAGCCCAAGGACGAGGAGGAACATCTTTTTTATAAAAAAATGGAGCAGTATTTCTGGTATTCGAAGCTGGGAAGAAGAAAAGCAGCAGGTCTTCTTACTGCTTTATTTGTCCTTTTGGAAGGGATTTATTTCGGCTTTTTGGTTATCAATCACGATACGACACTGAGCCATTTGGCAGCAGATACGGAAATTACAGCCCACAGAGGAGGCGCATGGAAAGCGCCGGAAAATACCATCAGCGCCTTGCAGTATACCATAGACAGCGGTGCGGATTATGCTGAAATTGATGTGCAGGAAACAAAAGACGGCGAGCTTATTCTTCTGCATGACGACTCGTTGAAAAGAACAGCCGGAGTCAAGAAAAATGTGTGGGACATGACCTTAAAGCAAGTGGAAAAGCTGGATGCGGGAGCCAGCTTTCATAAGAAATTCAGGGGAGAAAAAATACCGGAATTTACAGAGGTTTTGAAATTTTGCAAAGGAAGACTGGACTTAAATATCGAGATTAAGTATAATGGTAAAAATAAGGGGATTGTAAATAAGGTGGTTCGTGCAATTAAAGAAAATCATTTTGAAGACCACTGTGTAGTAACCTCCATGAATTATCAATTCCTGAAACAAATCAAGAAAACAGCCCCTGAAATTCGAACAGGTTATATTATGACCATGACCTACGGCGGTGTACAGGGGATGGAAGCGGCTGATTTTTTCAGCGTAAAACACACTTACGTAGATGAAAAATTTGTCACGCAGGCACATGCACTTGGTAAAGAAGTACATGTGTGGACGGTGAATTATAAAGGAGATGCAAAACGCATGCTGGATATGGGCGTGGATAATATTATTACAGATGACCCGATTATGGTGCGTAAGGTGCAGAACCGGGAGAGCGGCAGCAGTACCGGATATGTGGAGCTGCTGAGGTATGCTTTTCGTTTTTAGTGGGAGGAAATAAATGGCAGGGAGAAGAAAGAAGAAACGTTCTGCAAAATCCGGATATTACGATTTTAATCTGGTAGCAGTGGTAATTCTGTTGATTTGCTTTGGACTAGTCATGCTTTACAGCACCAGCGCTTATACGGCTCAGGTGAAATATGGGAATGATATGAACTTTTTTACAAAGCAGACGATTATCAGTATTGTAAGTATTTTAGCGGCATTGTTTTTATCAAAGTTTGACTATCATTTACTTTACTATGTAAGTAAAATGATTTACGGGATATCCATTATTTTAATGGCAATGGTAAAATTTACGCCTTTGGGCGTAGAAGTAAACGGCGCCAGAAGATGGCTTCGTTTTGGAATACAGGCCTTGCAGTTTCAGCCGGCAGAGGTGGCTAAAATTGCGGCAATTACCTTTATTCCGTGTCTGATTATGAAAATGGGACGTGAAATTGCCACAAGACGTGGGTTTTTAAAATTGATGGCTTACGGACTGGGGTTGGCGGCAGCGGCTTTTTACCTTACGGAAAACCTGAGTACAGCTATGATTATTGCCGGTATTACGGTTATTATGATTTTTATTGCGCATCCCAATAAACGTCTGTTTTTAATGTGGGGAGGAATTTTGGCAGTTCTGGTGGTTCTGGCTCGGATTATGCTTCAAATCACCTTGGGCGAGATGACGCTGGACATGGACAATGTAGAAAACTTTCGTCTTGCCAGAGTCCTTGTATGGCTAAATCCTGAGAAGTATTCTTCTGAGGGAGGCTATCAGATTATGCAGGCTCTCTATGCTATCGGAAGCGGCGGCTTTTTCGGAAAGGGACTGGGAAACAGTGTGCAGAAGCTTGGCCCTGTGCCGGAAGCCCAAAATGATATGATTTTCTCTATTATTTGTGAGGAGCTTGGCGTATTCGGGGGTATGGTAGTTTTACTTTTATTTGGCTATATGCTGTATCGTCTGTTTTTTATCGCTCAGAATGCACCGGATTTTTACGGCTCTTTGATGGTCAGCGGCATTTTAATCCACATTGCCTTACAGGTGATTTTAAATATCTGTGTTGTGCTTAACTGGATACCTACAACCGGTATTACCCTTCCGTTTTTCAGCTATGGAGGAACGTCCATTATGTTCCTGATGGCAGAAATGGGGATTGCCCTCAGTGTTTCCAGAGAGATAAAATTTGCGAAATAAGGGTTGACAAATAAAGGGAAAGAATATATACTTTGAACATCAAAATATTAAACAGAAAGAAATCCCGTTACAGGGGAATTTAATAAGTTTTTAAAAGGAGAATGAAGGTTATGTTAGAAAAAATGAGAGAAATTATTGCAGAGCAGTTAAATTGTGAGGCAGAAAGCATTCAGCTCGAAACTTCTTTTAAGGAAGATTTAGGTGCAGACTCTCTGGATTTATTTGAACTGGTTATGGCTTTGGAGGATGAATATTCCGTAGATATCCCATCTGAGGAATTACAGGAATTGACAACAGTGGGAGCTGTTATTGACTACTTAAAAACAAAAGGTGTAGAAGAATAAGAAGATATATGAGAGTGTTGCTCATCATTTGCATGGAATGTAATACTCTCATTTTTTTAGATAAATAGTTTGATATACAAAATATTTTAAATGCAAAGGAGATAGACGATGGGAAAGCTGGCATTTATCTTTCCGGGGCAGGGCGCACAGTACATTGGAATGGGCAAAGATTTTTATAAAGAATTTCCGATTTGCAGGCAGACCATAGAAAAAGCAGCAGAAATTTCCAAGCTGGATTTAGAGAAAATTTGTTTTGAAGAAAATGAGAAAATTTCAATTACAGAATATACACAGATTGCCATGACAGCCGTGGAAGCGGCAATTTTAAAGGCACTGGAGGAAAAAGGATTTTATTCGGATATGACAGCGGGATTAAGCCTCGGAGAATACGGAGCTTTGCTGGCGTCAGGTGCAATGTCTTTAGAAGATATCTTTTATACGGTAAGAAAACGAGGCATTTATATGCAGGAGGCAGTTCCAAAAGGCGGCGCTATGGCAGCGGTTTTGGGAATGGAAGCGGAATTGATTGAAATGATTTGTGAAGAAACGCAGGGAATAGTCAGTGTGGCAAATTATAACTGTCCGGGACAGATTGTGATTACAGGGGAAGAAGCGGCTGTGGCAAAGGCATCTGAAAAGTTAAAGGAAGCAGGAGCAAAGAGAATTTTGCCATTACAGGTTTCCGGTCCTTTCCATTGTGAAATGCTTACAGGCGCAGGAGAAAAGCTTTCCAAGGTGTTAGAAGAAATTCCTTTGAGAGAGATAAAAATTCCCTATGTTTCCAATGTGACAGCGCAGATGGTTACAGAAAAAGAAGAAATCAAGAAGCTTTTGGTAAAGCAGGTATCTTCTCCTGTACGCTGGCAGCAGTGCGTGGAAACTATGATAGAAAACGGTGCAGATACATTTGTGGAAATCGGACCGGGCAGAACGTTAAGCGGATTTATGAGGAAAATCAATCGAAATGTAACGGTAATGAACATTCAGACAGTAGAAGATTTTTGGAAAGTTACAGAAAAGCTGGAAGAAAGAAGGGAAAACAGTGTTGGAAAATAAAGTTGCATTGGTAACAGGAGCAGGCAGAGGCATTGGAAGACAGATTGCCCTGACATTGGCAAAGGAAGGAGCAACAGTTGTTGTAAATTATAACGGCTCAAGAGAAAGAGCAGAAGGCGTGGTTGCAGAAATTGAAAATGCAGGAGGAAAAGCAGAGGCTTACGGCTGTGATGTAAGCGATTTTGAAGCCTGTCAGGAAATGATAAACAACGTAATAAATAAATACGGACATCTGGATATTCTGGTAAATAATGCAGGAATTACAAGAGACGGTCTGATTATGAAAATGAAGGAAGAGGATTTTGACGCTGTTTTAAATACGAATTTAAAAGGAACTTTCCATACAATTCGCCATAGTGCCAGGCAGATGCTGAAGCAGAAAAGCGGAAAAATTATCAATATTTCTTCTGTTTCCGGCGTTATGGGAAATGCAGGACAGGCAAATTATGCCGCCAGCAAAGCAGGAGTAATTGGCCTTACCAAGACTATGGCAAGAGAACTGGCAAGCAGAGGAATTACCGTAAATGCTGTGGCGCCGGGCTTTATTGAGACGGAGATGACAGAGGTGCTTTCAGACAGTGTTAAGGAACATGCCTGCGAACAAATTCCTCTGGGGAGATTTGGAAAGGCAGAGGATGTGGCAGAACTTGTGGCATTTCTGGCTTCAGAAAAGGGAAATTATATTACCGGTCAGGTGCTTTGTGTAGACGGCGGTATGAGCATATAGGAGGAAACATGAGACGAGTAGTAGTGACAGGAATGGGTGCGGTAACACCCTTGGGATTGAATGTGGAGGAATTTTGGACAGGCTTAAAAGAAGGAAAAACAGCTTTTGGAGAAATTACAAAATTTGATACCACAGAATACAAAGTGCATCTGGCAGCAGAGGTAAAGGGCTTTCAGGGAAAGGATTACATGGATTTTAAAGCTGCCAAACGTATGGAACTGTTTTGCCAGTACGCAGTTGCGGCAGCAAAAGAGGCAATGGAACAGGCGGGCATTTGTATGGAAAATGAAGATCCTTATCGGGTGGGATGTTCCATCGGTTCGGGAATAGGAAGCCTTCAGACCATTGAAAGAGAGCATAAAAAATTGCTGGAAAAAGGGCCGGCAAGAGTCAATCCTTTAATGGTTCCTCTGATGATTTCTAATATGGCGGCAGGAAATGTTTCCATACAGTTTGGGCTGAAAGGAAAGAGCATTAACGTAGTAACTGCCTGTGCATCCGGCACTCATTGTATCGGTGAAGCTTTCCGAACTATTCAGGTAGGAGATGCAGATATCATGGCGGCAGGAGGTACAGAAGCCAGCATTACACCGGTGGGAATTGCAGGATTTTCTGCTCTTACCGCCCTTTCTACTTCAGAAAATCCGAAAAGATGTTCCATTCCTTTTGACAAAGAAAGAGACGGATTTGTCATGGGAGAAGGCGCAGGCGTAGTTATTTTGGAAGAGCTGGAGCATGCAAAAAAAAGAGGGGCAAAAATTCTGGCAGAGGTTGTGGGATACGGTGCAACCAGTGACGCTTATCACATTACTTCCCCTGCGGAGGACGGACAGGGAGCAGCCAGATGTATGGAAAATGCCATAAGAGAAGCAGGCGTGGAGCTTGAGAAAATCGAATATATCAATGCTCATGGCACAAGCACCCACCACAATGATTTATTTGAAACAAGAGCAATCAAAAGCCTGTTCAAGGACCATGCCAAAGAATTGAAAATCAATTCTACAAAGTCCATGATCGGTCACCTTCTGGGGGCAGCAGGAGCAGTGGAATTTATTGCCTGCGTAAAGGAATTAGAGGAAGGTTATCTTCATAAAACAGCAGGATATAAGGTACCGGATGAGGAATGTGATTTAGACTATATTACAGAAAACGGAATAGAAAAGAGAATAGAATATGCCTTGAGCAATTCTCTTGGATTTGGCGGACATAATGCCAGCCTGCTCATAAAACGTTTTGAATAAGGGGGAAAGAAAAATATGGAATTTGATAAAATTGTAAAGCTTATTCATGCAGTAGGAGAGTCGGGATTGTCAGAATTTTCCTTTGAAGAAGGTGCGTTAAAGATTTCCATGCGAGGAGGAGAAAAGCAGGGAAAAACAGTGGAATTTCTTCCAAAAGCAGTGGAAATAAAAGAAGAAATCAAAGAAAAACCAACAGCAATCACAGGAAAAATCGTGAAGTCTCCGCTGGTCGGAACCTTCTATGCAGCTCCTTCACCGGAAGCAGAAACCTTTGTAAAAAAAGGCGATATCGTAAAGAAAGGACAGGTGCTTGGAATTGTAGAAGCTATGAAGCTTATGAATGAAATCGAGTCTGAATACGATGGCGTGGTAGAGGATATTCTCATTGGAAATGAGGATACGGTAGAGTACGGACAGTCATTATTTGTGATTGCGTAGGAGGGATATGATGCAGCTTACAACAAAGGAAATTATGGAAATTATTCCTCACAGACATCCCTTTCTTCTGGTAGATACCATAGAGGAATTAGAGCCGGGTGTAAAAGCTGTGGGAAAAAAATGTGTGACTTATCATGAGAATTTTTTTGCGGGACATTTCCCCAATGAGCCGGTAATGCCGGGAGTTTTACAGATTGAAGCGCTGGCGCAGACAGGAGCCGTGGCAATTTTAAGTAAGGAGGAAAACAAAGGGAAAACTGCTTATTTTGGCGGTATACAGTCTGCAAAATTTAAGACAAAGGTCGTGCCGGGGGACGTGCTGACTTTAGAGGTTGAAATCATCAGAGAAAAAGGTCCTGTGGGAATTGGAAAAGCAGTTGCTAAAAACCAGCACGGAAAAGTAACGGTGACAGCAGAAATGACCTTTATGGTGGGATAGGAGTGTCTATGTTTCAGAAGATTTTAATTGCAAATCGAGGGGAGATTGCAGTGCGGATTATCCGTGCGTGCAGAGAGTTGGGAATAAGAACGGTAGCAGTATATTCTGAGGCAGATAAGGATGCTCTGCATGCTCAGCTTGCAGATGAAGCAGTGTGTATCGGACCGGCTTCTTCCAAAGACAGTTATTTGAATATGGAGAGAATTTTAAGCGCAACCATTGCCACAAAGGCAGAGGCAATTCATCCGGGATTTGGATTTTTATCAGAGAACAGCCGCTTTGCACAGATGTGTGAGAAATGTCATGTGGCTTTTATCGGCCCGTCTCCTGAAATTATACAAAAAATGGGGAATAAATCAGAAGCAAGAAAGACCATGATGCAGGCAGGTGTGCCTGTGATACCGGGGACAAAAGAAGCTGTTTATACAGTGGAAGAAGGCCTTTCAGAGGCGGAGAGAATTGGATTTCCGGTTATGATAAAGGCGTCCTCGGGAGGTGGCGGAAAAGGCATGCGTGTATCAGAAAAGAAAGAAGATTTTACGGAAAACTTCCTTATGGCACAGCAGGAGTCTAAGAATTCTTTTGGCGATGATACCATGTATATTGAACGTTATGTGAGAAATCCAAGACACATAGAGGTACAGATTTTGGGAGATAAATTCGGAAATGTGGTGCAGCTGGGAGAACGTGACTGCTCCATACAAAGACGCCATCAGAAGTTGATTGAGGAGTCTCCATGCTGTGCAATTTCAGAAAAAATAAGAGAAAAATTAGGGGAGACAGCCAGAAAAGCAGCCCAAGCAGTGGGATATGAAAGTGCAGGAACCATTGAATTTCTTTTGGATGAGTCCGGTGAATTTTTCTTTATGGAGATGAATACCAGAATTCAGGTAGAGCATCCGGTGACGGAATTTGTCTCGGGAGTAGACCTGATTAAAGAGCAAATTCAAATTGCGGCAGGACTTCCTCTTTCTGTTTCACAGGAGGATATTTCTCCGAACGGTCACGCCATTGAGTGCAGAATTAATGCAGAAAATCCAAGGAAAAACTTTATGCCCTGTCCAGGAACGATTGAGCATTTACACATTCCCGGAGGCAACGGTGTGCGGGTGGATACGGCTGTTTATGCAGGGTATCAGATACCGCCCAACTATGACTCTATGATTATGAAGGTCATTGTTCATGATAAGGACAGAGCCTCTGCTATTGCAAAGCTGCGAAGCACACTGGGCGAGGTAATCATTGAAGGAATTGAGACAAATCTGGATTTCCAGTATGATATTTTGCAGCAAAAGGATTTTATAGAGGGGAAAATTACCACAGATTTTATACCAAAACATTATTCGATATAAGGAGAATTTAGCAGATGTCCAGATGGAAGGAATTATTTAAAAAAACATCCGATACAGAGCAGACAGAAGAAAAAACATCCGCTCCCTCTGTGCCTCAGGGGCTTTGGATGAAATGCCCGAAATGCGGTGAAATGATTTACAAAGAAGATGTAGTAGGAGCATCCTATGTATGTCCAAAATGCGGGGGATATTTCCGTATGAAAGCCAAAACAAGAATAAAATTGGTGGCAGATAAGGACAGCTTTCAGGAATGGTATACGGACTTTCCTCTTTGTAATCCTCTGGACTATCCGGAATATGAGGAAAAGCTTGCAGCTTTAAAAGAGAAAACACATTTGGATGAAGCAGTGTGTATCGGAGAGGCAAGGATTGAGAATAGTCCGGTGGTATTGGGAGTCTGTGATGCCCGCTTTTTAATGGGAAGCATGGGGCATACCGTAGGGGAGAAAATTACCGGAGCCTTTGAAGAAGCTACAAAAAGGAAGCTGCCGGTGGTATTGTTCTGCTGTTCGGGAGGAGCCAGAATGCAGGAAGGAATTGTTTCTTTGATGCAGATGGCAAAAACCTCGGCGGCTGTTAAAAAGCACAGTGATGCAGGACTTCTATATATACCTGTTCTTACAGACCCCACGACAGGAGGAGTGACAGCAAGCTTTGCCATGCTGGGAGATATTATTCTGGCAGAGCCGGGGGCATTAATCGGCTTTGCGGGACCTCGTGTCATTGCACAGACTATTCATCAAAAGCTGCCTGAGGGCTTTCAAAAAGCAGAGTTTTTAGTAGAGCATGGCATACTGGACGGGATTGTAAAAAGAGAGGATTTAAAGCAGACCTTGTCCGGACTTTTAAAGCTTCATGAAAGACAGAAGGGCTATTGTCAGTTCTCCAATATTGTTCTTTCCAAAGAAGAAATTTTGCAGGATACCAGAAGGAAAAAAACGAAAGAAATGACTGCATGGGAGCGGGTACAGACAGCAAGAGACAGCAAAAGACCGGTAAGCCTTGATTATATAAAGGAAATTTTTGACAGCTTTATGGAGCTTCACGGAGACAGAGCTTTTCGTGATGACGGTGCAATTATAGGAGGTCTGGCGCTTTTAGACGGACAGCCGATAACGGTCATCGGAATTCAAAAAGGCAGAAATACAAAAGAAAATATCGGGAGAAATTTCGGGATGCCTTCACCGGAGGGGTATCGAAAAACTTTGCGTCTGATGAAGCAGGCAGAGAAATTTCAACGTCCGATTATTACCTTTATTGACACGCCGGGAGCCTTCTGCGGTGTAGAAGCAGAGGAACGGGGACAGGGAGAAGCCATTGCCAGAAATCTGCTGGAAATGGCAGCGCTAAAAGTACCTGTTTTAAGCATTGTCATCGGAGAAGGGGGAAGCGGAGGGGCTTTGGCTCTTGGCGTAGGCAATGAAGTGTGGATGCTGGAAAACGCCATTTATTCGATTTTGTCGCCGGAAGGCTTTGCCTCTATCTTATGGAAGGACAGTAAAAAGGCGAAAGAAGCGTCTGAGGTAATGAAAATTACAGCGGAGGATTTGAAAAAACTTGGCATCATTGAGCAGGTAATACTGGAGGAAACAGCGGCATCAAAAGAAAATCTTCCTGTTCTGTGCAAAGATATGAAGGAACGAATGAAAGACTTTTTGAGAAGAATGGAAGGCATGACAGGAGAAGAAATCGCAGAGCACAGATACAACAGATTTCGGCGAATGTAAGGGAGGAAATATGATAAATCCATTGGAAATCGGAGATTTAAAACTGAAAATTCCGGTGATACAAGGCGGAATGGGAGTGGGTATCAGCCTTTCTAAGCTTGCGGGAAGTGTGGCAAGAGAAGGTGGAATGGGTGTGATATCCACGGCACAGATTGGATTTCGAGAGCCTGATTTCTTAAAAAATCCATTAGAAGCAAATTTCCGTGCGCTAAAAAAAGAGATTGCAAAGGCGAAAGAAATCGGAAAAGGCGGCGTAATCGGCGCGAATATTATGGTGGCAACCAGACATTATAAGGAGTATGTAAAAAACGCTGTTTTGGCAGGCGTTGATGTAATTTTATCAGGGGCAGGACTTCCGGTAGATTTACCGGAATATGTAAAAGGAAGCAAGGTGAAAATTGCACCGATTATTTCTTCCTTAAAGGCGTTTACCGTAATCAGCAGAGTATGGGAGCGGAAATATGCCCGCTATCCGGATTTTGTGGTGGTGGAAGGTCCAAAAGCAGGAGGACATCTGGGATTTTCCAAGGAAGCGGTACAGCAGCTTACACAGGAAGAATACGATAAAGTTATTGTAAGCATTGTAGAAAAAGCAAAGGAATACAGCCAAAAGGCAGGACGAAAAATTCCGGTTATTGCAGCCGGAGGAATTTTTGACAGACAGGATATGGAGCATGCGTTAAGCCTTGGTGCAGACGGAGTGCAGGTGGGGACTCGATTTGTTACCACAAAGGAATGTGATGCGGACACGCGTTATAAGGAATCCTATTTGAAGGCGAGAAAGGAAGATATTGTTCTTGTAGACAGTCCTGTGGGAATGCCAGGAAGGGCAATTTCCAATGCTTTTCTTGAAAGGGTAAAGACAAAACCGGAAAAAATCACTCATTGTTACCAGTGCATTGAAGGCTGTAAGGGGAAAGACATTCCTTATTGCATTACAGAAGCATTGGTACATGCAGCGTTGGGAGATACAGAACATGCGCTTTTATTTTGCGGAGAAAACGCGTGGAAATGCAGTAAAATTGAAGAAGTAAGAGAAATAATGAAAGAATTTTCGGGAAACAACACTTGAAAATAGGTGATGGTTCGAGTATAATTTTCATGGTAATGGGGTATAGGGTGAAAGCCACATACCCCCGTTTTAAAAATAAGGAGAAATACCATGAGTAAAGTAAGAACAAGATTTGCACCAAGCCCAACAGGCAGAATGCACGTAGGAAATTTAAGAACAGCTTTGTATGCATATTTAATTGCAAAGCATGAAGATGGAAGCTTTATGCTCCGTATTGAAGATACAGACCAGGAGCGTTTTGTAGAAGGCGCACTGGATATTATTTACAGAACTCTTGCAAAAACAGGACTGGTACATGATGAAGGCCCTGACAAGGATGGCGGATACGGTCCTTATGTGCAGAGTGAGAGAAATGCACAGGGCATTTATTTAAAATATGCAAAGCAGTTAATTGAGCAGGGAGATGCTTATTACTGTTTCTGTACAAAAGAACGTCTGGAATCTTTGAAATCCAGCGTAGGAGAAAAAGAAATTGCTATGTATGACAAGCATTGTCTGCATTTAAGCAAGGAAGAAATCGAAGAAAAGCTGGCTAACGGCGAGCCTTATGTTATCCGTTTTAACATGCCTACCGAAGGCACAACAACCTTTCAGGATGATATTTACGGAGCCATTACCGTTCCGAATAACGAATTGGATGATTTGATTTTAATTAAATCAGACGGATATCCTACTTATAACTTTGCCAATGTAGTAGACGACCATTTAATGGGAATTACACACGTAGTAAGAGGAAATGAATACTTATCTTCTTCACCGAAATACAACCGTATTTATGAAGCTTTTGGATGGGAAATTCCTACTTATGTACACTGTCCATTGATTACAAATGAAGAGCATAAAAAGCTCAGTAAACGCTCCGGACATTCTTCTTACGAAGATTTGGTAGAGCAGGGATTTTTAACAGAAGCCATTGTAAACTATGTGGCTCTTTTAGGCTGGTGTCCGGAAGACAACCGTGAAATCTTCTCCTTGGAGGAGCTGGTAAAGGTATTTGATTACCACCACATGAGTAAATCACCGGCTGTATTTGATATTCAGAAGCTTCGCTGGATGAACGGAGAATATATGAAAGCTATGGATGATGACAAGTTCTATGAAATGGCGCTTCCATACTTAAAACAGGTGATTACCAAGGATTTGGATTTAAGAAAAATCGCAGGAATGGTAAAAACCAGAATAGAGGTTCTGCCTGATATCGCAGATTTAATCGACTTCTTTGAAGCAGTACCGGAGTATGACATCGCTATGTATACACATAAGAAAATGAAAACAAATCCTGAAATTTCATTAGAAGTTTTAGAGAAAATCCTTCCGGTATTAGAAGGAACAGAGGATTACAGCAACGATGCAATGTATGAGCTTCTCTGCGGATTTGCAAAAGAAAACGGTTATAAAAACGGACAGATTTTATGGCCAATCCGTACTGCACTTTCCGGAAAACAGATGACACCGGCAGGCGCTACGGAAATTCTGGAGATACTTGGAAAAGAAGAGAGTATCCGAAGAATAAAAGCTGCAATCGAGAAATTAAGCTAATCTTATGGAGAAAAATGCAGCACAGGAAAAAGCAATTCATCATAATCAAGGACCAATGATGCTTTTGGCAGGACCGGGTTCGGGAAAGACTACCACCATGACAAGGAGAGTGGAGGCGCTTATCAGAGAGCATCGTGTAAACCCTGCGCACATTCTGGTGGTTACCTTTACAAAGGCGGCTGCAAGAGAGATGAAAGAGCGTTTTTTATCCCTTTGTCAGAAATCCGGCGTAAAAGAAAATTATCAGAGGGTCACCTTTGGTACCTTTCACGGTATTTTTTACGGCATTTTAAGACATGCTTACGGTTTGACAGGGAAAAATATCATCAGCGAGGAACAGCGCTATGATATGCTGAGAGAAATTATTTATAAGCAAAGAATAGAAATAGAGGATGAAAAGGAGTTTTTCGAGGGGCTGGTACAGGAAATCAGTCAGGTAAAGAACAACCGCATTCCTCTGGAGCATTACTATTCTAAGAATTGTCCGGACGAAATATTCCGGACAATTTACTGTACTTATGTCAATAGATGCAGACAGGCACGGCTGCTGGATTTTGATGATATGCTTTTGTATTGTTATGATTTATTGAAAAAAAGAGCCGATATTTTAGCGGGCTGGCAGCAGAAATTTCAGTATATTCTGGTAGACGAATTTCAGGATATCAATCAGCTTCAGTATGATATTGTGAAGATGCTGGCAGCGCCCCAAAATAACCTGTTTATTGTGGGAGATGACGACCAGTCCATCTATGCCTTTCGTGGAGCAAAGCCGGAAATTATGATGCACTTTCCAAAGGATTTTCCTACGGTGAGGACGGAGCTTTTGTCTTGTAATTACCGCTCTACGAAGAAAATCGTAGAAGCTGCCGGAAGGGTAATAAGCTGTAACAAAAACAGATTTAAAAAGAAAATTCATACGGAAAATGAAGAGGGAAAACCTGTGTGTATCAAGGTGTTTGATACGCAAAAACAGGAAGAGCTTTACGTAAAGGACTGCATTGTAAAAGCTTATCAGGAGGGCTGTTCCTACGAAGAAATGGCAATTTTATACAGGACAAATTCCGGCGCCAGATTTTTAGTGGAGACTCTTATGGAGTATCAGATACCTTTTCAGATGCGGGATATGATGCCTAATATTTATGAGCACTGGATTGCCCGAAATATTATTTCTTATATAAAACTGGCAATGGGTGATAGAAGCAGAAAAGAATTTCTTCAAATAATGAATCGTCCCAACCGTTACATATCAAGAGCTGCTTTGGAGGACTCACAGGTATCTTTTGAAGCTCTCCGCTGGTATTATGAAGGGAAAGACTGGCTGTGCGACCGAATTGATAAGCTGGAAGAAGATTTATATCTGCTGAAGAATATGACACCTTACGGTGCAATCAACTATATACGTAAGGGCATCGGATATGACGAATATTTAAAGGATTATGCTGCTTATCGAAAGCTGAAAACAGAGGATTTCTATGAGGTTTTGGAGGAGCTGGCAGAAAGTGCCAAGGGCTATAAAACTTATCCGGAATGGTTTAAGCATATGGAGGAATACACACAAAACTTAAAAGAACAGGCAAAAAATCAGCCGGTGCAGAGACAGGGCGTGATTATTTCTACCTTACACAGCATTAAGGGACTGGAGTTTGACAAGGTATTTTTGATGGATGTAAACGAAGGAACAATACCTTACCATAAGGCAGCCACAGACAGTGACATAGAGGAAGAACGCCGCTTGTTTTATGTGGGTATGACAAGAGCAAGAAAAGAACTTTCTCTTTTCTTTATAAAAGAACGTCATGAAAAGCAGCTGGAGCCTTCCCGCTTTTTGAAGGAATGTGGCTGGCAGGAGGAAAAGAATGGAGCAACCTCAAATTAAAATTTATATAGGAGAAATTGATAAATGGGCAGGGATATATCAGGCGGAAGAAAGAGCAGAAACAATATGCGGAAGACTTTTGCTGTTATATGGCTTGCTTCGACTAAAGGAAGGGCAGGAGCTTTTTTTGGCAGATACGCTGACAGAGGCATATCAGAAGCTGAAAGAGCAGCTTGTATATGGAACTCATGGAAAGCCTGCTCTTTCAGATAGCTTTTTTCCTCATTTTAATATCAGCCATTCCGGAAAATATGCGGTGTGTGCGCTGTCAGAAGTGCCCTGCGGTATTGATATACAGGAAAAAAAAGAGCTGAGAAACCATCGTATTTTTGAGAAAATTTTGTCCGAAAAGGAGCAAAATGAGGTGCTTTTCAGTACAGATAAGGCGGCTGCTTTTTATAAATACTGGGCTAGGAAGGAAAGTTTTTTAAAGCTTACGGGGCAGGGGATTACCGTGGATTTAAGAGAAATTTCCAAACCTGTGTGGCAGGAGGATTTTACATTAAAGGAAGCTTATGCAGGGTGTATCAGCGCTGATACAGCGTGTCAGGTTACTTATGAGCATATCTTGCCTTTTGACCTTTTAAAATTCTTTTCTTAATAAAAACTTTTGCTTTTCACGTATCTTTTATTAAGATTTTTTCTTTATAGTAAAGGATATGGAAACAAAGGAGGAAGAAATATGCAGGAAAAGACATTGAAAAAGGTCTGGTACGGAAGTATTGTTCTTTATATAGGAACTTTGGCGTTTGCCTTTGGTTACAACCTTTATACAAAGGATTATCACAGCGTTGGGATGGCGTTTGTAGCCATGCTTACCCCATGTATTGTGCCCCTGATTTTTAAACTGTGTCATTGGAATGTGGTATATGAAATTTATATTTTGTCCAATGTTTTTACTTATTTTGCAAGCGTGTGGGGAGGTGCGCTGGACGCTTATCGCCTTTACGGCTTTGATAAAGCGCTCCACTTTTCCAGCGGATGGCTGATTACAACGGCGGCGGTGATTTTGTATTTTACCATTAAAGGAGACAGAAAATTTCAGTCCAAAAGAGAATTTGCGATTTTTCTTATTTTTATCAATGCTGTTAATATGGCAGTGGCACAGCTATGGGAATTTTATGAGTATGCCATGCTGATTTTCTTTAAAAATGATTGTATCAATCATTATACTCAAGGGGTTCATGACAGCATTACCGATATGCTGTGTGCCACGGTGGCAGGTATCGGTCTTACGGTCTTTCTTGTTTTATATTATAAAAATGGAAGAAGAAGCTTTTTTGTCAATATTTATGAGAAATTTTATGACAGAAATGTGGGGAAATAAATATGTTCTATTTCAGTCATTTATTACGTGATGAAGAAATGAAAGAGGTTATACAGGAAACAGGAATGGGTGTAGAGTCCATCGAATTTTCCATTGCGGAAAATTTAGATAATTTTTCAAAAACCTTGCTTTCCTATGAAAAAAGACTGGGGAAAATGGGCTGTGAAAAGCTTTTGCTTCACGGTCCTTTTCTGGACTTAAATCCGGTATCCTATGACTTATCCATTCGGAATGTGACTATGAGAAGATATGAGGAAGCTTATCAGGCAGCAAAGGTTTTGGGAGCGAAAAAAATCGTGTATCATACCTGTTATGTGCCTGATTTTTATCTTTTGATTGGGTGGGCAGAGCGGATGGCAGAGTTTTACAGTGAATTTCTTTATAACAAAGACAATTCCATAGAAATTGTTATGGAGAATGTATTAGACCGTATCCCACAGCCTATGGCAGAAGTGGCAGAAAAAATGGAACATCCTGCCTTTGGATTGTGTCTGGATGTAGGTCATGCCAACTGTTATTCTAAAGTTCCTTGTAAGGAATGGTTTCAGACGGAGAAAAAATATCTGAAGCATTCTCATTTACATGACAATAAAGGGGATAGAGACAGCCATTTACCCTTGGGCACAGGTACGGTTTGCAGGGATACCGTAAGAGAAATTTTAAGAGAAAAGCAGGTGGATACCTGTACCATAGAATGCAGTACGCAGGAAGCCGTACTTGCCTCTTTTTATGGTGCAAAAAACCTTTTCGAGAGTAAAAAAACAGACAATAGAGAGGAAAAACAATGAAGAAAAAAATTATTGCAGCAGCAAGTGTTTTGATTATATTTGTATGTGTATTATGTGCCGTTTTATTTATGGGAAATAAAAAAGAAACAAAAGAAGGTACAAAAAAGGTTTCTATTGAAGTTGTACATGGAGACGGAAAGGCGGAAACTTTTGAGTATAACACAGAAGCCGAATTTTTAGGTGAAATTTTAAAAGAAAATGAGCTTGTAGAAGGTGAAGAAGGCGAATATGGTCTGTTTATTACTTCTGTAGATGGAGAAAAAGCAGATGATACAAAAGAACAGTGGTGGTGTATTACCAAAGGCGGAGCTCAGGTGAATACTTCCGCAGATAAAACATCTGTACAAGATGGCGACAAGTTCGAAATTACATTAAAAGAAGGATATTAAAAGAAAAAGAATCTGCCCGACTTTTCTATGTGTCATAAAAAGGGATTGTCCTCATATATTATTTTAAGAGGTGAGGCAAATGACAGAACAGGATATTACAAAACTGTTTCCTGCACAAATTAGAAAAGCTCTTGGGCAGGCTCTTTTTGACAGAAATAAAATCTACGAAATCCGACTGAGGGTGAATGCGCCTCTGATTGTGATTTATCAGGGAAAAGAATATTTTTTGACCTTAGAAGGAGAGCTGACAAGAGAGGAGGCAAAGGCTTACCATGTTCAAACAGAGGATTTAAAGGAAATGCTGGAATATATCAGCGGCTATTCTCTCTATGCCTTTGAGGAGGAAATACGGCAGGGCTTTCTCACCATTGTGGGAGGCCACAGAGTAGGAATTGCAGGAAAAACCATCTTAGACGGCAATAAGATTAAAAGTCTGAAATACATATCTTATATCAATCTTCGATTATCACATCAGATAAAGGGGTGCGCATCCCCCATACTTCCCTATATTATAAAAAACAGACAAATTTGCCATACCCTGATTATTTCTCCCCCAAGGTGCGGGAAAACCACGCTTTTAAGAGATTTAATCCGTCAGGTCAGCAACGGAAACCGCTATATGCCGGGAGTTTCCGTAGGTGTGGTAGATGAGCGTTCGGAAATTGCAGGCTCTTATCAGGGAATACCGCAAAATGATTTGGGTATACGCACAGATGTTTTAGATTGTTGTCCGAAGGCAGAGGGAATGATGATGCTGATACGTTCCATGTCACCGGAGGTAGTGGCAGTAGACGAGCTGGGCGATTATGAAGACATTCATGCCATAGAGTCTGTTATTCACTGTGGCTGCAAGCTTTTTGCAACTGTTCACGGAAGCTCCATAGAGGATATTAAACGAAAGCCGCTGCTTCAAAGGCTGATGCAGGAAAAGGTTTTCGAGCGTTATATTGTGCTGTATAAAAAAGACTGTGCTGGACAAATAAAGGCTATTTACGATGAGAGGGGAACCGGTCTTTATGATGCTTCCCGAAGGCAGGGGATTTTATGCTGAAAATCATAGGGGCAGTTCTGGTGATTTTTGCCTGTGCAGCATTGGGGTATAAGAAAAGTGCGGCAATTTCTGACAGGCTGTTTTTGCTTCGGGAAATTGAAAAGCTGCTGCTGCTTTTAATGGGAGAAATTACTTATCGAAGGGAAGCCTTGCCGGAAGCCGTGCTGCGTGTTTCCGGCAAAGTGCAAGAACCCTTGTGCAGTTTTTTGAAAGAGACGGCAGAGATGGCGCAGAAATATCAGGGAGAGCGTTTTGCCTGTATTTTTCGGGAAAATGCAGAAAAATATTTGAAAAACAGCGAGCTGACGCAGAAGGATTTTGAAGAATTTGTACAGCTTGGAGAATATCTGGGATATTTGGATACAGACATGCAGAAAAATACAACACAGTGGTATTTGCAGCAGTTAAAAACAGAAATTGACATCCTTGCAGGGGAGATACCGGTAAAGAAAAAGCTATATCGGAGCTTAGGGGTTTTGTCAGGGATTTTTCTGGCGATTTTGTTACTGTAATACAGCATACAGGAGGAAACAGAGTGGAGGTAGGGTTATTATTTAAAATCGGTGCAGTGGGGATACTGGTGTCTGTTCTGTGCCAGATATTAAAGCACAGTCAGAGAGAGGAGCTGGCATTTTTGACAAGCCTGACAGGACTTCTTTTGGTATTGTTCTGGATACTTCCCTATATTTACGATTTATTCCGTACCATTGAAGACTTGTTTTCATTATAGCAGGAGGGGATATGGAAGTTATAAGAATTGTGATGATAGGCATTACAGGGATGCTGCTGGGACTGCTTTTAAAAGGGACAAGACCGGAATATACCGTATATTTAAGCCTTGGGGCTGGCATCTGTATTTTTTCTTATATGACAGAAAAAATTGCATATATATTTTCTTCTGTTTTACAGCTTCAGGAATATTTGCCGCTGGATACCAAGTATTTTGTGATTTTGTTAAAAATGCTGGGAGCGGCTTATGTGGCTCAGTTTTCTTCCGGACTTTGCAAGGATGCAGGTTACAGTGCAGTGGCTTCCCAGATTGAGGTTTTTACAAAGCTGTATATGATGGTTCTGTCCATGCCGGTGCTTTTGGCTTTGATGGAAACAATTCGCAGCTTTCTGCCATGAGGATAAAAAAGATACAAATGATATTTTTTCTTTTTCTTTTGTTTTCCATACCGGTACAGGCTTCCAACGGGGAGCAGGGAAATACGCAGGAGCAGCTTTTAGACAGTATGGAGCTGGAAAAAATGCAGGAGGCGGTAAACGAGCTTTTAGGGGAAGAGACTTTTTCTGTAAAAGAAAGCATCAAAAAGGCACTTTCAGGGGAAGAACCTTTTTCCGCAGAGCATTTTGGGGAAATCGGAAAAGCATTTTTATATCAACAGCTTTTGCCGGATAAGAAAATTCTGGTTCAGGTTATCCTTCTGGTATTGGCTGCTTCTCTGTTTTCTAATTTTACAGGAATGTTCGGAAAAGGAGAAACGGGAGGAATCAGTTTTTACATGGTATATCTTTTTTTGCTTACCATACTCATGAAAAGCTTTGGACAGATGAGTCGGATCATTTCTTCCGGTTTAGAGGATTTTGTGTTTTTTATGAAAGCATTGATGCCCTCCTATTTTCTGGCAGTGACAGCAGCCGGAGGTGTGGCAAGCGCCATGATTTTTTATAACATGGTGCTGGCTGTAATTTACGTTATTCAGGTTATTTTATTAAAGCTGGTAGTACCGGGGATACATCTGTTTGTTTTGTTTCAGCTGGTAAATTATCTTCATAAAGAAGATATTCTGTCTAAAATGGCAGAGTTTTTTAAAACAATTTTAGAGTGGACTCTGCATACCTGTGTGGCAGTTCTTGTGGGGATGCAGGTTATTCAGAACATGATATCTCCGGCTGTGGACTCTTTAAAACGAGATGTCATAGGAAAAACAGCCACCGCCATTCCGGCAGTAGGGAACGCCATTGACGGCGTAACAGAGGTGGCGCTTGGAACGGCTGTGCTTATTCGAAACTGTATTGGCGTAGTGGGAATTTTGGTTTTACTCCTTTTAGGACTTCCTCCTATTATTCGTCTGGGAGTAACCACCTTGATCTATAAGCTTTTGGCAGCCGTTGTCCAGCCCGTGGCAGACAAACGAATGACAGGCTGCCTCTCCACCATGGGAGAGGGCTGCAGATTACTTTTGAGAGTATTATTAACAGTAGAGTTGTTGCTACTCATTACCATTGCTATTTTATCCGTTTCATTTGTTTCTCATTAATTGTATAAAAATATTTGCTCAGATGCAACGACATGTTCTTTTGCAAACAATTGGAACATTTTGCGATTTTTCGAGCATCTATAAGCGGCGTAGAAAAATAAGAAAATGGACAGTTTGCAGGGGAATATGGAGTCAGCATCTGTTAAAAACTTTTTATTACATTTGTTTGAGAAAGAAAGGAGAAAATCTATGCTCTCACAACTATATTCCTGGCTTCAAAACGTAGTCTGCTATTTTTTTCTGCTGACCGTAGTTATGAATTTACTCCCCGATGATAGCTACAAGAAATATATTCGTTATTACATGGGCTTGATGCTTATCCTTACATTTTTATCTCCTATTTTTCAGATTACCGATATGGGACAAAAACTGGAGTCTTATATAGAGAGCTTCGAGGGGTTTGAAATAGAAGCGCAAGAGTGGGAAGAAAAAGCAGAGGCATGGGAGCAAAGCTGGGAGAAGGAGACAGAAATTTTAAGAGGGCAGGAGGTAGAACCATGAAGCTTTTACAGGGAATGATGAAAAAAGAAAAATTGGTTGTCATTCTTCTCCTTGGACTTCTTTTGCTCATTGCAGCTCTTCCCGTAAAGGAAAGGGAAGTGCCGCAAATGCTGTCGGAGGAAGAAAACGGCACAGAACAGGAAAAAGAACAAAAGGACTGGCAGCAGCAGATGGAAGAACAGCTGGAAAAGGTATTGGAAAAGGTAAAGGGGGTAGGAGAAGCAGAAGTTATTCTCACCTGTGAAGGCACAGAGAAAAATCTGGTGGAAAAGGATGAACAGGATACCGTTTATACAAAGGATGCAAAGGGTAATCAAATCCCCTATCTTACATCACAGGAATATCCCAAAGTGCTTGGTGTCGTGGTGGTGGCAGAGGGAGGTGATAATCCCGTAATTATTCGCAACATTCAGGAGGCAGTACAGGTATTATTTCAGGTGGAAGCCCATAAAATTAAAGTAATGAAAATGAATTAGAGGAGAATGTCACATGAAAAAAATCTTCAAAAAAAATCAGGTCATTATTACAGCTCTGGCAATTATGATTGCTGTGGCAGGGTACATCAATTACTCAGACAATCATCTGGGAATTGACAAAACGCTGAAGAAGGCAAGTACGAAAACCTCGCAAAAGGATGAAGAGGAAACACAGGAAACCGATGCCATCGTAGAAGAAATCGAAAGTCTGGATTATGACATCACAGACGAAACTGCCATGGCAGAAGAAAATCAGAAGGCGGCAGAAGAAGAAAAAGAAACGGAAACACCGGGAGAAGCAGTGCTGACAGGTGCATCCGGCTTTGTGGCAGAAGCAAAGGTCAGCAGAGAACAGGTGCGCTCTGCCAATAAAGAAACACTGCTGGAAATCATCAACAATGAAAATTTAGGTGAGGAACAGAAGCAGGAGGCTGTCAATTCCATGGTAAACATGACTAATCTTGCAGAGCAGGAGGAAGCCGCAGAGCTGTTGCTTGACGCGCAGGGCTTTCAGAATGTGGTGGTAAATTTGACAGGTGACAGCGCAGATGTTATTGTGCCGAAGGAATATATGGAAGATGCCAACAGAGCTCAGATTGAGGATATTGTAAAGAGGAAAACAAATGTAGCGGCAGAAAAGATTGTGATTACTCCTTTGGACGGCGGAACCGGGGAAAATGAATAAATCCCCTTGACACATATTTCCCCGTATACTAAAATAGCGTCAGTGTGCTATATGAAATGAAGGAGGGCCTAAGGTGGCTGACTATACGAAAGAAATTACAAAAAGACGTACATTTGCAATTATTTCTCACCCCGATGCAGGTAAAACAACTCTTACCGAGAAGTTTCTGCTTTACGGAGGTGCGATTAATCTGGCAGGAAGCGTAAAAGGAAAAGCAACTGCCCGCCATGCAGTTTCTGACTGGATGGAAATAGAAAAGGAGAGAGGTATTTCTGTTACTTCCTCTGTGTTGCAGTTTAATTATGATGGTTATTGTATCAATATTTTGGATACACCGGGACATCAGGACTTCTCAGAGGATACTTATCGTACTTTGATGGCGGCAGACTCTGCCGTAATGGTTATTGACGCATCAAAGGGTGTGGAAGCGCAGACCAGAAAGCTTTTCAAGGTTTGTGCCATGCGAAATATTCCTATCTTTACATTTATTAACAAGCTGGACAGAGATGCCAACGATACCTTTGATTTATTAGACGAAATCGAAAAGGAACTGGGAATTCCCACATGCCCCATTAACTGGCCTATTGGTTCAGGAAAGAAATTCAGAGGTGTGTATGACAGGGAAACAGGAAAGGTTTTGACTTTCTCAGATACCATGAAAGGTACAAAAGAAGGTCTGGAAGAAGAAATTGCTTTAGATGAACCACGTATTGATGAAGTTTTGGATGCAGATCAGAAGGAACAGCTTTTAGAAGAAATTGAGCTTTTAGACGGAGCAAGCGCTGAGTTTGATCAGGAGCTTGTGGATCAGGGAAAACTCTCTCCTGTGTGCTTTGGATCTGCTCTTACTAACTTTGGTGTGGAAACTTTCTTAAAACATTTCTTGAAAATGACTTCTACACCGTTGCCAAGAAAAGCAGATATTGGAGAGGTAGATCCTCTGACAGAAGATTTTTCTGCTTTTGTATTTAAAATACAGGCAAATATGAATAAAAATCACAGAGACAGAATTGCGTTTATGCGCATTTGCTCTGGCAAGTTTGAAGCATCAAAAGAAGTGTTCCATGTACAGGGGAACAAAAAAATGCGTCTTTCTCAGCCACAGCAGATGATGGCACAGGACAGACACGTAGTAGATGAGGCTTATGCAGGGGATATTATTGGTGTCTTTGACCCGGGAATTTTCTCTATTGGAGATACGGTATGTACACCAGGAAAGAAGTTTCAGTATGAAGGTATTCCTACTTTTGCTCCGGAACATTTTGCACGTGTGCGTCTGTTAGACAGCATGAAGCGTAAGCAGTTTGTGAAAGGAATTAACCAGATTGCACAGGAAGGCGCTATTCAGATTTTTCAGGAAATCATGGGCGGTATGGAAGAAATTATCGTAGGTGTTGTAGGTGTTCTTCAGTTTGACGTATTAAAATATCGTCTGGAGAATGAGTACAATGTAGACATCCGTTTGGAAGCCCTGCCTTATGAACATATCCGTTGGATTGAAAATAAAGAAGAAGTGGATGTGAAGCGTCTCACAGGTACTTCCGACATGAAGAAGGTTATGGATATGAAGGGAAATCCGCTTTTGCTGTTTATCAACAGCTGGAGTATCGGAATGACCTTGGACAGAAACGAAGGTCTGAAATTGGCAGAGTTTTCCAGAAATTAGAAAGAAAAAAGATGCAGAAGGTGGTTTTTTGCGGGAAAAGCAAAAAACCACTTTTAATTTTTTCAGGGTTTTGGTATAATAAGAAGCAGGATATTTCCTATTAGGAGGTTAAATCAGAATGGAAGATAGAAACAGATATAAAATACATGATAACGGCTCTCTTGGGGAAGTACAGATTGCAGACGAAGTAGTGGCGATTATTGCAGGACTGGCAGCAACAGAGGTAGAAGGTGTCGGCTCCATGGCAGGAAACATTACAAATGAGCTTGTTGGAAAGCTGGGCATGAAGGTGCTTTCAAAAGGTGTAAAGGTAGATGTTTTAGAAGATGTAGTATGCGTAGATATTGCTCTTAATATCGAATATGGCTTTAATATTTTAGAAACAAGCAAAAAAGTACAGGAAAGAGTAAAGGCTGCCATTGAAAATATGACAGGTCTTACTGTTTCTGATGTAAACGTGCGCATTGCAAGCGTAGAGATTGAAAAGACAAAATAGTTCATTGACAAGTTCACAGCTAAAAGAGAAGAGAGGTAAGGTGTCTTTTTTAGGGCACCTTATTTTTGCTATAAGAGAATTTAAAAAGGATACGTACAGGAGGAAGAAATATGGGAAGACGAGAAATGAGAGAACACATTTTCAAACTTCTTTTTTTAGGAGAATTTAATGAAACAGAGGAAATGCCGGAACAGATACAGTTGTATTTTGAAGGACTTTCTGACTTACAGCCTACAGAACAAGCTTACATGGAAAATAAATATGCTTTGGTAAAGGAACATTTGGAAGAAATTGACGCTTTATTAAATGAAAAGTCAGCAGGTTGGAAAACAAAGAGAATGAGTAAAGTTGACTTGAATATTCTTCGTTTGGCTGTTTATGAAATGAAATATGATGAAGACGTACCGGTTAAAGTCGCAATCAATGAGGCAGTTGAAATTAGTAAGAGCTTTGGTGGAGATGATTCTGCTTCTTTTGTCAATGGAATATTGGGTAAAATAGCAAGGGAAGATTTATGAACAGTATCTACTCCGTAGGTCAGGTAAATAATTATATTAAAAATATGTTTCAGCAGGATTTTCTGTTGAATAAAATAAGTATAAAAGGTGAAGTATCAAATTGTAAGTATCATACCTCCGGACATATTTACTTTTCATTAAAAGATGAGACAGGAGCTCTTGCCTGCGTCATGTTTGCAGGACAGAGAAAGGGTCTGGCATTTCCCATGAAAAACGGCGATAAAGTCGTAGTAAGCGGAAGCGTCAGTGTATATGAAAGAGATGGAAAATATCAGCTTTACGCCAAAGAGATTACTTTAGAAGGTGCAGGACTTTTATACGAGCGTTTTCTGGCATTAAAAGCAGAGCTGGAAGAGATGGGAATGTTTGCAAAGGAATACAAACAGCCCATTCCGGCTTATGCAAAAACCGTGGGGATTGTTACGGCGCCCACAGGAGCGGCCATACAGGATATCCGCAATGTGGCCGGAAGACGAAATCCTTATGTTCAGCTTATTTTGTATCCGGCGCTGGTACAGGGAGACGGTGCAAAGGAAAGTATTATTGAAGGAATTGAAAAGCTGGATGCTTACGGCGTCGATGTGATGCTTGTAGGCCGTGGCGGTGGTTCTGTGGAAGATTTGTGGGCGTTTAACGAGGAGGAAGTGGCGAGAGCAATTTTTAACTGTAAAACTCCCATAATATCAGCAGTGGGACATGAAACAGATACCACGATTGCGGACTTTGTGGCAGATTTGCGTGCGCCTACACCTTCGGCAGCCGCAGAGCTGGCTGTGGCAGATATCCGAGGCGTTTTTCAGTCTCTTGAAAATTATCGCCAGAAGCTTTCAAGAAATCTGGAAAATAAAATTCAGCTTTTACAGCAGCAGATAAAATATTATGAAAATCGTCTGCTGTATGGAAGTCCGGAGTTTCAGATAAGGGAAAAGCGTACACGCCTGTTGGATTTGGAGAACAGAATACAGAGTGCGATGGAAGCACAGATTTTCCATGCCAGACAAAACTTGAACATTTATATTGAACGAATGAAGGGGCTGTCACCTCTTGAAAAATTAAATCAGGGCTTTTCTTATGTGGAAAATCAAACAGGATCTGCCGTTACCGGTATTTCTCAGGTGAAGGTGGGAGAAGAACTGAAAATTCAGGTGACAGACGGAACGATTATAACAAAAGTAACCGATGTGAAAAAAGAAAAGAGAGGAGCATAGAGATTGACGGAGAAACTGACAGAAGAAAGAACCATTGAGGAAGGCTTGCAGGAGCTGGATAAAATTGTAGAAAAGCTGGAAAGCAGAGAAATCTCTCTGGAGGACTCCTTTGTCATGTACCAAAAAGGAATGGAAGTCTTAAAGCAGTGCAGCCAAAAAATCGATATGGTTGAGAAAAAAATGCTCCAGATGAATAAAGATGGTGATTTAAGTGAATTTTAAAACAGAACTTCAGGAAAGAACAGACTTTGCAGAGGCTGTGATTGAGAAATATCTGCCTGAAGAGCATGGATTTTCAGGGAGAATGGCAGAAGCTGTAAATTACAGCATGCGAGCAGGAGGAAAGCGTTTAAGACCTGTATTTATGAGAGAAGCTTATCAGATTTTGGGAGGAGAAGGGGAAATCATCGAGCCTTTTATGGCAGCCTTGGAAATGGTTCATACCCATTCTTTAATTCATGATGATTTGCCTGCCCTTGACAATGATGAATTCAGACGGGGAAAGCAAACCACCCATATTGTCTTTGGAGAAGCAGCGGCAATTTTAGCAGGGGATGCTCTGTTAAATTATGCTTATGAAACAGCTTTTTCTGCCTTTGATATGGCAAAGGATGAGGCAGAGCTTCAGCGTGTGGCAAAAGCATTAAAGGTTTTGGCACAGAAAACAGGAATAAAAGGAATGCTGGGCGGACAGGGAGTTGACGTGGAAAATGACGGAAAACCTCTGGAAAAACAGCTTTTGGATTATATATATGAAAATAAAACTTCAGCTTTAATCGAGGCCGCACTGATGGTTGGCGGTATTCTTGCAGGGGCTACGGATATTGAAAAGCTGGAGCAAATCGGCAGTAAAATCGGTATTGCTTTTCAGATACAAGATGATATTTTAGACGTTATCAGCAGTGCAGAGGAGCTTGGCAAGCCGATTGGAAGTGATGAAAAAAATAATAAGACCACGTATGTGACCTTAGAAGGCATTGAAAAAGCGGGGAATGAGGTGCAAAAGCTTACAGATGAAGCCGTTGGGCTTCTTCGTGAGCTTACAGATGAAAAGAGTTTTCTGGAAGAACTGTTTCAGTCTTTATGTGCCCGCAGAAAATAGAGGTGCATTACGAATGATTTTAGAAAATATAAAAAAAGAGAACGACATTAAAAAAGTCCCATTAGAAGATATGGAGCAGCTTGCACAGGAAATTCGGGAATTTCTTTTAGAGCATGTAAGTAAGACCGGCGGGCATCTGGCATCTAATTTAGGTGTGGTGGAGCTTACTATGGCGCTGCATTATGTGTTTTGTTTGCCGGAGGACAAGCTTATCTGGGATGTGGGACACCAATCCTATACTCACAAAATTTTAACAGGGCGAAAAGAAGGCTTTGACGGACTTCGTACCTTAGGCGGTATGAGCGGATTTCCCAAAAGATGCGAAAGTCCCTGTGACGCTTTTGACACGGGACATAGCTCAACCTCCATATCGGCAGGTGTGGGATATGTGCGGGCAAGGGATTTAAAGCAGGAAAATTACCATGTGGTATCCATTATCGGAGATGGAGCGCTTACAGGAGGAATGGCTTATGAAGCTTTGAACAATGCTTCTGTGCTGAAAAAGAATTTTATTGTTGTATTAAATGACAATGAAATGTCCATTTCCGAAAACGTGGGAGGAATTTCCAGCTATTTAAGTAATCTTCGTACAGCAGAAGGATATCAGGAATTTAAAACAGGGGTAAAAAACAGTCTGAGTAAGATACCGGGAATTGGTCCTGCAACGATTAAGCGTCTGCATAAAACAAAGGACAGTATTAAACGTCTGGTAATACCGGGAATGTTTTTTGAAGATATGGGGATTACCTATTTAGGACCTGTAAATGGACATGACTGCTCCAAGCTTATTCAGACCTTTCAGGAAGCAAAGAAGATTTCAGGTCCGGTACTGGTGCATGTAAAAACAGAAAAAGGCAGGGGATACGAACCTGCCATGCGTCATCCTGCCCGTTTTCATGGAACAGCAGCCTTTGATCTGGAAAACGGTCTTCCGCTCAGCAGCGGAGGAAAGGCAAATTATACAGACATTTTTTCTACGGTTATGCGAAAATTCGGTGACCGGGATGAGCGTGTTGTGGCAGTTACGGCAGCCATGCCGGATGGAACGGGCTTAAAGCGTTTTCGCAATATGTTTCCGGAGCGCTTCTTTGATGTGGGAATTGCGGAAGAGCATGCGGTGACTTTTGCAGCAGGTCTTGCTTTAGGCGGCATGATACCGGTGGTGGCAATTTATTCCTCTTTTTTGCAAAGAGCAGTAGACCAGATGATTGAGGATGTGTGTCTGCAAAATCTCCATGTGATTTTTGCGGTAGACAGAGCAGGTCTGGTAGGCAGTGACGGAGAAACACATCAGGGATGCTTTGATTTGACGTATTTATCCATGATACCCAACATGACGGTTATGGCTCCGAAAAACAAATGGGAGCTTTCGGATATGATGAAATTTGCAGTGAATTATGACGGACCGATTGCAATTCGATATCCCAGAGGAGAGGCTTATGACGGGCTGGAGGAATACAGAGCCCCTGTTTTAAAAGGGCGCAGTGAAATGATTTACGAGGGAAATTCCATTGCATTGCTTCCAATCGGAAGTATGGTAAAAACAGCATGTCAGGTTTATGAAATGCTGAAAGCAGAGGGAGAAACGCCGACTCTTGTAAACGCCAGATTTGTAAAGCCTCTGGATGAAAAAATGCTGGACAGACTGGCAAAGGAACATTCCCTGCTTGTAACTATGGAAGAAAATGTACAAAAGGGCGGTTTTGGAAGCGCAGTGATTGATTATATGCACAGACACCATCCGCAGGTTCGGGTGTTGAATATTGCGCTTCCGGATCGGTTTATCGAACATGGAAATCCTGAAAAGTTAAAAGAAAAAGCAGGAATTGATGCAGTTTCGGTTTATAAAAAAATCAAGGAGGCAAAATAAATGAAGGAACGTCTTGATGTCCTGCTTGTAAAAAGAGGGCTGGCAGTTTCCAGAGAAAAGGCAAAAGCTGTCATTATGGCAGGAAACGTATATGTAGATAATCAGAAAGAAGATAAAGCAGGAACTATGTTTCAGGAAACTGTGAATATTGAGATTCGCGGAAATACTTTAAAATATGTCAGTCGTGGTGGATTGAAACTGGAAAAAGCAATGAGCCATTTTGGAGTTGCCTTGGAAAATAAGGTTTGTATGGATGTAGGCTCTTCCACAGGAGGATTTACAGACTGTATGCTGCAAAACGGCGCTGTAAAAGTTTATGCCATTGACGTGGGACACGGACAGTTGGATTGGAAGCTTCGAAACGACCCCCGTGTTGTATGTATGGAGAAAACCAATATCCGCTATGTGGTGCCGGAGGACTTACAGGAAGCGGCAGATTTTTCTTCTATTGACGTATCTTTTATTTCTCTTACAAAGGTTTTGCTGCCTGTATATCATCTGTTAAAGGAAGATGGAGAAGTGGTTTGTCTGATTAAACCGCAGTTTGAGGCCGGCAGAGAAAAGGTAGGAAAAAAAGGTGTGGTAAGAGAGCCGAAGGTACATGAAGAGGTTATCGAAAAGGTAATGGAATATGCCAAAAGCATCGGTTATGCCACATTGCACTTAGAATATTCTCCGATTAAAGGGCCGGAGGGAAATATTGAATATCTTCTTCACTTGAAAAAGAAGGTAGATAATCTTCCAGAAGACACCCTGCTGGATGTAAAGGAAACGGTGGCAAACGCACATAAAGAACTGGATAAGTAGAGATGGATAAATTTTATATTATTGCAAACAGTGAAAAGGACGAGGGTCTGAAGGTATCGGAAAGAGTTGCGAAATATCTGGAAAGTAAGGGGAAAAGCTGTACCATTCGTCCGGCAAGCTTTGGAAATCGAGATCCCTTTACTCATTATACGGATATCCGTGCCATACCGGATGATGTGGAATGTGTGATTGTGCTGGGAGGAGACGGTACTTTATTGCAGGCTGCCAGAGATGTGGTAAGCCGTCAAATTCCGCTTTTGGGAATAAATTTGGGAACACTGGGCTATCTTGCAGAGATTGATAAGGACTCTATTGAGCCTGCGCTTAATCATTTGATTGCAGATGCGTATACCATTGAGCGAAGGATGATGTTAAGCGGAAAAGTCTATCATAGAGGCAAAATGGTAGCAGAGGATGTGGCTTTAAACGACATTGTAATAGGAAGAGAAGGACCTTTGCGTGTTATTCGTTTTAATAATTATGTAAATGGGGAATTTTTAAATTCCTATACGGCAGACGGGATTATTATCTCCACCGCAACAGGCTCTACCGGATACAGCCTTTCCGCAGGCGGTCCTATTGTATCTCCGGAAACCAACATTATGATTATGACACCGGTTGCCCCTCATACCTTAAATACCAGAAGTATTATTTTTCCTGCGGAGGATGAGATTACCGTGGAAGTGACGGAGGGTGCACAGAAAAACGGAGAGGGAAAAGCAGTGGCATCCTTTGACGGAGACACCAATATTTCCATGAATGTAGGCGACAGAATTGTCATCAAGCGTTCTGTCAGTGATACAAAGATTATAAAAATCAGTAATATCAGTTTTTTAGAGGTGCTTCGTACAAAAATGAAAAATTAGGAGGTGATGAACATGAAAATCGCCAGACAGTCAAAAATTGTAGAGCTAATTAACGAATATGATATCGAGACACAGGAAGAGCTTGCTGCCAGATTAAATGCTGCGGGCTTTAAGGTAACACAGGCAACGGTTTCCAGAGATATCAGAGAAATGAAGCTGATGAAAATGGCAAGACAGGACGGAGGCTCAAAATATGGGCTGGTGTCTTCTCCGAACACAGCAGACAGCGAAAAGTACATACGTGTGTTAAGAGACGCTTATTTGTCAATGGATATTGCCCAGAATATTCTGGTTATTAAAACTACGGCAGGAATGGCAAATGCGGCAGCAGCGGCTTTGGACCATATCAGCTTTCAGGAAATCGTAGGAAGTCTTGCAGGAGACGATACCATAGCCTGCTTTTGCAAAAATGAAGGACAGGCAATGACACTGATGAATAAGATTAAAAAGGTCATTCATGTATATGAATAGAAAAATGGAGTATTCTGAGAATGTTAGTACATTTACATGTAAAAAATCTTGCGCTGATTGAAGAAGCAGAGGTTGATTTTGAAGAAGGACTGAATATTTTAACCGGAGAAACAGGAGCCGGAAAGTCTATTTTGATTGGTTCTGTAAATCTTGCTTTAGGTCAGAAAATGTCAAGAGAAATGATACGTGAGGGGGCAGACTATGCTTATGTGGAGCTGGTATTTCAGGTAAACCCCGATACAGAAGAAAAATTGAAAAAGCTGGAGGTCTTTCCGGAGGAGGGACAGGTGATTATTTCCCGCCGTTTTACAGAGAACAGAAGTATCAGTAAAATAAACGGAGAGACAACAACTGTTTCCGGAATACGGAAAATTTCAGAGCTTTTATTGGATATTCATGGACAGCATGAACATCAGTCTCTTTTGTACGCAGACAAACAGATGGAAATTCTGGATGCTTACGGACAGGCTGAGATTGAAAATGAAAAACAAAAAGTAAAAGAGCTCTATAAGGAGTACCGCAGTATAAAGCAGGAATTAGAGTCTTATCAGTTAGACGAAGAGCAGAGAAGACGGGAAATCAACTTTTTAGAGTATGAAATACAGGAAATCGAAGATGCTCAGCTAAAAGACGGAGAAGATGAGGAATTATCTTCCTCTTATCGAAAGCTTTTAAACGGTAAAAAGATTACCGAAAATTTAGGCGAGGTCTATCAGTTTACAGGGTATGAAGAAGGCGGCGCAGGACAGATAAGCAGAGCCCTGCAAAAGCTTTCCCAGATTGCTTCTTTTGACGAAAATCTGGAAGGACTTTTTTCTTCTCTTACCGATGTAGACAGTCTTTTAAATGATTTTAACAGAGAAGCTTCTTCTTACATGGCAGAATTTACATTCTCTGAGGAGGAATTTTTTGAAATCGAAAAAAGACTGGATATTATCAATGGATTAAAGGCAAAATACGGACATACCATACAGGAAATTTTCGATTATCAGGCAGAGCAGGAGGAAAAGCTGGAAAAGCTTTTGAATTTTGAAGAAAGAAAAGAAAAATTAGAAAGACAATGGAAGGAAAAGGAAGAGGAGCTGTCAAAAACATCGGCCGTTTTGACAAAGGTACGAAAAAAATGGGCAAAACAGTTGCAGGAGCAGATTATCTTGGGCTTGCAGGATTTGAACTTCCTCAATGTTTCCTTTGAAATTTCCTTTGAAGAAAGAGAGAAATTTACAGCTTTAGGAAAAGACCAAATTCATTTTCTGATTTCCACAAATCCGGGAGAAACGGTAAAGGAACTTTCCAAAGTGGTATCCGGCGGTGAGCTTTCCAGAATTATGCTGGCGATTAAAACGCTGCTGGCGGATAAGGACTGTACGGAAACCTTGATTTTTGACGAAATTGATACGGGAATTAGCGGCAGAACAGCGCAGAAGGTTGCAGAAAAAATGGCGTTAATCGGAGAAAAACATCAGGTGCTTTGCATTACTCATCTGCCTCAGATTGCAGCGCAGGCAGCCGGTCATTATATTATTGAAAAACAGGTAAAAAATGGGGAAACGGTTACAGAAATTTTCAGATTGAATGAGGAGAAATCTGTGGAAGAACTTGCTAGAATGTTGGGCGGCGCAGAGATAACAAATGCGGTGCTGCAAAATGCAAGGGAAATGAAAGATTTGGCACAGCAACAAAAAAATACAAGAGTGAAATAAAGAAATAATCACATACTAAAAAGGTACACAGCAGTGTATCTTTTTTTATTTCATAGGAAATTGCGTCCTATGAAATAAAAAATGCTCCGCAAGGATGCGCAGCTCGCGGAAGTGAAATTATCATTTTGTGAACCGCTCGCGCGCGGAGATTGCGCTATTGTGCAATCTTTCTTGTTGCATTAAGTTATAGTGAGAATATTTATATATTTTCTCACTATACTTAACGCCATAAATTATCTTGAAGATAACAATGAAATTTGAAAAAAATAGGAAAGGATTTGATTTTTTGCAGAAAAAACATAATTATCGCCTCCTTATTTTCGTATTATTATTAGCGGATATGTGCTTTATGACAGTTTTCGGAATTCGTTATCTGAAAAAAGCAATTCCGGACACTATTTATATCCGCCAGGGACAGGAAACAGGCGTTTCCCAGATGCTGGACTATCCTTTTGTAACATATTCGAAAAGTATTGATGTGTCAAAAAACGGCAGTTATCAAATACCGTGTTATTTCCTCGATATGTTTTACCTGAAGGATGTACAGGTGGAAACAGCGGATGAAAAATGGGTATCGGTATGTGGTATGCCCGCTGGTTTGTATATGGAAACCGAGGGTGTGCTGGTGGTTGACACAGGAGAAATTACAGGTAAGGACGGCGTACAGGCAGAGCCGGCAGAGCATATTGCAAAGTCGGGAGATTATATTTTGGAAGTGAATGGAACACCTGTCTTTGGGAAAAAAGATTTGATTAAAAATATTGAAGCCAGTCACGGGGAAACCGTGGAGCTTCTTGTAAACCGAAACGGTGAGCAAATACCTCTTTCCATTTCGCCCGTATTAGACCAAAATGACGAGTATAAGCTTGGGCTTTGGGTACGGGACAACACACAGGGAATTGGAACAATGACGTATATTGATGAAAACGGAAAATTCGGCGCTTTGGGGCATGGGATTAGTGATACAGACACAGGAGAGCTTCTGGATATTTCAGAAGGAGAACTGTACGAAGCCGAAATTGTTTCTATAAAAAAGGGAGCAAAAGGCATGCCGGGAGAGTTATCCGGTTATATTGAATATGAGCAGGAGAAAAAAATCGGAACCATTGAAAAAAACACAGAGTTGGGTATTTTCGGAGAGGTATTTGATGTGGAACGTTTGCCTCATAAGAAGGTTATGGTAGGATATCAACAAGAAGTAAAGGAAGGAAAAGCGAAACTTTTGACAAATCTGAATAAGGAAGTGAAGACCTATGATATTGAAATAACAGAAATCTATCGAAATAAATCCAAAACAAATAAAGCCTTTGAAATTCAGGTAACAGACCCGAAGCTTTTAGAGGAAACAGGAGGGATTGTGCAGGGGATGAGCGGCAGCCCAATTCTTCAGGACGGAAAGCTGATTGGAGCAGTTACTCATGTTTTTGTACAGGATTCATCGAAAGGTTACGGGATTTTTATTGAAAATATGTTATAAAAATCTAGTGAAAAATCATGAATATGTCGAAATTGAATGAAAATAATCACAAAGAAAAACAAATTGTTGAAGGATTTGACTTGATTCTGAAAACAACAGAGAATATAATACTAATAGTCTTCAGTTATTGACGATTAAAAAGGGCGCCCGTCAAATTCTGAAGAAGTTGTTGTAACAAAATTGATGGAGGAAGATTAATGGAGAAGTTAAATGTCGCTATTGCAGATGATAACGAGAAAATGTTGGACTTATTGGGGAATTTAATTAACGAGGATAAAGAGCTGGAACTGGTAGGACATGCAAATAACGGTGCTGAAATATATGATATTATAAAAGAAAAAGAACCAGATGTTGTACTTTTAGATATTATTATGCCAAAAGTGGACGGACTTACCGTCATGGAAAGAGTGGGAAAAGACAATGCTTTAAAAAAACAGCCAGCGTTTATTGTCGTTTCAGCAGTGGGGCAGGAACAGATTACAGAAGACGCTTTTCAATTAGGTGCAAATTATTATATTTTAAAACCATTTGATAATAATATGCTGTTATCCAGAATTAAGCGTATGCGTAATTTCAGGGACGGAAGAAAAAGGGATATACGAAAAGTAGATGCTTATGAAAATACAGGCAGCTACTATGAAAGAAATTTAGAAGCAGATGTAACGGATATTATTCATGAAATCGGAGTGCCGGCACATATTAAAGGGTACCAGTATTTAAGAGATGCCATTATCCTGTCAGTAAACGACATGGAAATGTTAAATTCAATCACAAAAATACTGTACCCTACCATTGCTAAAAAACATCAGACAACGCCAAGCAGAGTTGAGCGTGCTATTCGTCATGCCATAGAGGTTGCGTGGAGCAGAGGAAAAATGGATACCATTGATGAATTATTTGGTTATACAGTCAGTACGGGAAAAGGGAAACCGACCAATTCAGAGTTTATTGCTCTTATTGCAGATAAAATACGGTTAGAATATAAAAAATAAAGAATTTACAACAATAAAAGAACTTTTCTTTACACGAAAAAAGGAGTATAATGTTGTTAGATAAAACAAGATGTGGAAAGGTATATCTTATCTGACAAGGAGGGTGTTTTAGTGAAGAAAATTTTGTTTGTTGCATCCGAGGCGGTGCCATTTATAAAAACAGGAGGTCTGGCTGACGTAGTAGGTGCGCTGCCTAAGTGTTTTGATAAAAAAGAGTATGATGTACGGGTGATTATTCCAAAGTATTTGTGTATGAAGGAAGAATATAAAAATCAGTTGCAGTATGTGACTCATTTTTATATGGATATCGGATACAGACGGGAATACGTAGGTATCATGCAGATGGAATACGAAGGAATTCAATTCTATTTTATCGATAATGAATATTATTTTTCAGGATATCAGCCTTATGGGGAAATTCGTTTTGACATTGAAAAGTTTGCTTTCTTCTCAAAAGCTGCATTGTCTGTTCTCCCTGTAATCGGATTTCGTCCTGACCTTATTCATTGCCACGACTGGCAGACAGGGCTGGTACCTGTATATTTGAATGACAGCTTTCAGCAAGGGGAATTTTACAGAGGCATTAAGACCGTCATGACCATACATAACTTGAAATTCCAAGGGACATGGGATATTAAAACAGTCAGACAGATTACGGGACTGCCGGCACATTTCTTTACTCCGGATAAAATGGAGGCGTTTAAAGATGCCAATCTGTTAAAGGGCGGTCTTGTGTATGCAGATGCGATTACAACAGTAAGCAATACTTATGCTGAGGAAATCAAAACAGAGTTTTATGGGGAGCATCTGGAAGGGCTGATGCAGGCACGTTCTAATGATTTAAGAGGTATCGTAAACGGTATTGACTATGACGAATATAATCCGCAGACAGACAAATTTATTGTAAAGAATTATAATGCAAAGAATTTTAGAAAAGAAAAGGTGAAAAATAAGCTTGCATTGCAAAGAGAGCTTGGTCTGGAGGAAAATCCAAAAGCAATGATGATTGGCGTTGTATCAAGACTGACAGACCAGAAGGGCTTTGATTTGGTAAATTATGTGATGGACGAGTTATGTCAGGACAGTATTCAGCTGGTTGTTCTGGGTACAGGTGAAGAAAGATATGAAAACATGTTCCGCCATTTTGCATGGAAATATCAGGGCAAGGTATCCGCTAATATTTTCTACGACAATGGACTGTCCCACAGAATTTATGCGGCCAGCGATGCGTTCCTGATGCCATCGTTATTTGAACCATGCGGTTTAAGCCAGCTTATGAGCCTTCGCTATGGTACACTGCCGATTGTACGTGAAACAGGCGGATTAAAGGATACCGTAGAACCGTATAATGAGTTTGAAAACACAGGTACAGGCTTTAGCTTTACAAATTACAATGCACATGAAATGCTGGGTATTATCCGTTATGCAGAGCATATTTATTATGACAAAAAACGGGAATGGAACAAGCTGGTTGACAGAGCCATGGCAAGAGATTTTTCATGGGCAAACTCTGCAAAACAGTACGAAGAAATGTATGATTGGCTGATTGGCAAATAAAATCAGGTAAAAGTATCCTGTCATAGAAATGAAAAATCCTGACATACTAAGAAGGTAGAACAAGAAAACAGGAGGAAATAATCATGACAGAGATTTCAGTACTTGATTTACAGAATTTGCGCCATTTGATTGGCGGATTTGAAACCACTCACTGTAAAATGCAGGATTATGCACAGGAGTCACAGGACCCGCAGATTAAGCAGTTCTTCCAGAAGTCTGCGCAGTCTGCAATGGAAAGTAAGCAGCAGTTAATGCAGTTTTTACAGTAGGAGGGGTAGAAATGACAGAAAAGACAATGGTAGCAGATACGCTTGCAGGAATTAACGGTGAATTGGTACGTTACGGAGAAATGATTACACAGACAGAAAATCAGCAGTTAAAACAGACTTTAAAGCAGATGAGAAATCAGTGTGAAATGTCACAGGAAGAGATTTATCAGATTGCTAGAGCAAAAAGTTATTATGTTCCGGCAGCCTGTGCAAAGCCTGAAGAGGTTGCTCATGTACGTTCTGTTCTCACACAGCCGACTATGAGATAATGAGGAAAAAGGAGATGTTGCTTTTGTGACATCTCCTTTTTCCTGTGATATTTTATTTCAGGACATGGAAAAATTGAGAAATCAGCTTGACAGAAAAGAGGAAAACGTGCATACTGAAAAAGTAATACATATCTTTCTGTCGGATGAAGACAGCATCAGTTTTTCATAACAGCAGTATTCTCTGTATATTTCAAAGAAAACAAAAGAAGAGTGGAAGGACTTCCCGAAGGATAAGAAAAATAGTTGACAAGAAGAAAAAAGTATACTATTATGAAACATAGAAACGAACATAAGTTCGTGCTTGCGAAAGTGTGATTAAAAGGAGAAAAAATATGGCACAGATGGTGAAAGAAGATAAATTAAAAGCATTAGACGGTGCTTTGGCACAGATTGAAAAGCAGTTTGGAAAAGGCTCCATTATGAAATTAGGAGACTCCACTGCAAATATGAACGTGGAAACCGTACCTACCGGAGCTCTGAGCTTAGACATTGCTTTAGGCTTAGGCGGTGTTCCAAAAGGAAGAATTATTGAGGTTTACGGACCGGAGTCCAGTGGTAAGACTACGGTTGCTTTACATATGGTGGCAGAAGTACAGAAAAGAGGCGGAATTGCAGGCTTTATTGATGCGGAGCATGCGTTAGATCCGGCATATGCAAAAAATATCGGTGTTGATATTGATAATCTTTATATTTCTCAGCCGGATAACGGAGAGCAGGCGCTGGAAATTACAGAAACAATGGTGCGTTCCGGCGCTGTGGATATTATTATTGTGGACTCTGTTGCGGCATTAGTACCGAAGGCAGAGATTGAAGGAGATATGGGAGACTCCCATGTAGGTCTTCAGGCACGTTTGATGTCTCAGGCGCTGAGAAAATTAACGGCGCATATCAGTAAATCGAATTGTATTGTTATTTTTATCAATCAGCTTCGTGAAAAAGTAGGTGTCATGTTTGGAAATCCGGAGGTTACCACAGGCGGACGTGCCTTGAAATTCTATTCTTCTATCCGTATGGATGTCCGCAGAATTGAAACCTTAAAACAGGGCGGAGAAATGGTCGGAAACAGAACTCGAATTAAAGTAGTGAAGAATAAAATTGCACCTCCGTTTAAAGAGGCAGAGTTTGATATTATGTTTGGCGAGGGGATTTCCAAAGAAGGAGATATTCTAGACTTGGCAGCAAATATTGGTATTGTGAATAAAAGCGGTGCGTGGTATGCCTACAACGATGGAAAAATCGGACAGGGAAGAGAAAATGCAAAGAAATATCTGAAAGAAAATCCGGAAATTGCAGAAGAAATCGAGCAGAAGGTAAGAGTACATTACGGACTTTTACCGGATGAGAACGGTGCAGAACAGCCAACACCTGCCGGAGAAAGTACAGGAAACGAAGAGACAGAAGAAATTTAAGAGGAAAAACAGATGCTTGTTACGGATATTAAGCCTGTGACAAAACAAAAATTTCAGATTGAAATAGACGGACAGCCCGCCTTTGTAGTGTATAAAGGCGAGCTGTTTCGCTATCATCTTGAAAAGAACAGGGAAATTGAACAGAGCGTTTATACAGAGCTTGTAGATGAAGTTCTGACAAAAAGGGCAAAGCTGAGAGCTATGTATTTATTGCAGAAAATGGACAGAACCCGCTGGGAGCTGGAAAGGAAATTGCAGGAAAGCGGATATCCTCCCGTGGCAGTTGAAAGGGCGCTGGAGTATGTAACGTCTTTCCATTATATCGATGACAAACGATATGTTGCAATGTATATAGAGAGTCAAAAAAATAAAAAAGGAAAAGCCAGAATAAAAATGGAGTTGATGCGGAAAGGAGTTTCCTCAGAGGTAATAGCTGAAGTTTTTGAAGAAACAGAAGATGAAACAGACACAAAAGAAACCATTCGCAGCTTGATAGAAAAGAAATGTTCCAATCCGACACAGATGGATGAAAAAGAAAAGAGAAAATTATATGGTTTTTTGTTGAGGAGAGGTTTTTCTTCTTCTGATATTTTATCGGTTTTTCGTGAGATTTCAGAGTAAAAGGATTTTGTATAGATTATACAGATTAGGTCAGGTTAGTTTCCGCTTTTATGTTGACTTTTTAAAGAATTCAGTATAAAATTATACTGTTGTATTCGTACAATGAAAATTAAATAAGGAGGTGCTCCTGTGGCAATCTATGTAATAATTGCAATTATTGCTGTGATTCTTACTGCGCTGATTGCAGTTCCGGTTACCGCAAATATTACTGTTAAGAAAAAAGCAGAAAAAGATGCAGAAACCATTGGAACCGCAGAGGTCAAAGCGAGAAGCATTATAGATGAAGCATTAAAGACTGCTGAAACAAAAAAGCGAGAAGCTCTCTTGGAAGCAAAAGAAGAAAATCTCCGTACCAAGAATGAATTGGAAAAAGAGACAAAAGAGAGAAGAAGCGAACTTCAGAAGTATGAAAAACGTGTTTTATCAAAAGAAGAAGCTCTTGATAAAAAAGCAGATGCTTTAGAAAAAAGAGAAGCTGAATACACAGCGAAGGAAGCAGAATTAAAGAAAAAGGAAAAGAAAGTTGACGAATTACAAGGACAGCGAGTGCAGGAACTGGAGCGAATTTCAGGTCTGACCTCCGAACAGGCAAAAGATTATCTGTTGAAAACTGTTGAAGATGAAGTAAAAATTGACACAGCCAAGCTTTATAAAGAATTAGAAAGCAAGGCAAAAGAAGAAGCTGATAAAAAGGCAAAAGAATATGTGGTGACAGCTATTCAGAAATGTGCAGCGGACCATGTGGCAGAAGCTACAATTTCAGTAGTACAGCTGCCAAGTGATGAAATGAAGGGTAGAATTATCGGACGTGAAGGACGTAATATTCGTACTCTGGAAACACTGACAGGTGTGGATTTAATTATTGATGATACTCCGGAAGCAGTGGTATTATCCGGCTTTGACCCTATTCGTAGGGAAATTGCAAGGATTGCGCTTGAAAAGCTGATTGTAGACGGACGTATTCATCCGGCTAGAATTGAAGAAATGGTTGAAAAGGCTCAAAGAGAAGTTGAAACAATGATGCGGGAAGAAGGAGAAGCCGCAGCATTGGAGGTAGGTGTTCACGGTATTCATCCGGAGCTCATCCGTCTTCTGGGCCGTATGAAATTCCGTTCAAGCTATGGACAGAACGCATTAAAGCATTCTATCGAAGTAGCACAGCTTGCAGGATTACTCGCAGGTGAAGTAGGAACGGATATACGAATGGCGAAAAGAGCAGGTCTGCTCCATGATATAGGTAAATCCATCGACCATGAGGTAGAGGGTTCTCATATTCAGATTGGTGCAGATTTATGTAAGAAATATAAAGAATCACAAATTGTTATCAATGCAGTAGAGTCACATCACGGTGATGTAGAGCCTACTTCATTAGTCGCATGTATTGTACAGGCTGCTGATGCAATTTCTGCAGCGAGACCGGGTGCAAGACGTGAAACATTAGAAACATATACCAACAGATTAAAACAGTTAGAAGATATTGCAAATTCCTTTAAGGGAGTAGATAAGTCTTTTGCTATTCAGGCAGGACGAGAAATTCGTGTTATGGTAGTTCCGGAGCATGTAACAGATGCCGATATGGTGCTTCTGGGAAGAGATATTTCAAAGCAGATTGAGGCTGAGCTGGAATATCCGGGACAGATTAAAGTAAACATAATTCGTGAATCACGTGTAATTGATTACGCAAAGTAATACCGTTGACTTTTTAGAACGATAAAGACTCTTATTTTTAAAATAAGGGTCTTTTTTTTCTGTATTAGGCATAAGATGTACAGGGTGAAAGTATGAAAAGGAATGTCAGGCTTCTTCTTTGTTGGTATTTGTCAGGATTTATACTTGGAATTATAGGGGCAAATTTATTGTTTCGGGAAACAGGGTATTCTTCCGGAATTTTGGCTGTATATGGTACGGCTGCATCAAAAGAATGGATAGATGCAGAAGCGTTGTTTTCTCATCTGCTGTTTCAAAGAGGTATCTATTTTTTGTCCATGATATTTCTGGGGTTGACTTATATTGGGATTTTTGCCGTTGTACTCAGCCTTCTATGGTTTGGTTTTTTGGCGGGAAACCTGATGACAATTTTTCTTTTGGAGTACGGAGTAAAAGGACTTGTGGCAGGGAGCGTCTGTTTTTTGCCGCAGATATTTTTTTATTTGCCGGGCTGGCTTTTGTTGTTCTGGATTGTTATGCGTATGAGCAGGAAGGCTATGGGCAAGAAGAGAAGGGAAAGGGCAGATTATCAAGCTTATATTTTCTTTGGTGTTGGTGCAGGGATTTGTGTTTTATTGGGGATTTGGCTGGAAAGCTATGTTAATCAAAACATTCTGATTTGGATTTTTCAGCATTGGATATGAGAAGGACTGAGAAAATAAAGGTTTTTGTAAAATAAGGTTTGATTTTTGGAGTGCATTTGATATATAATCGTACTATGCCTAAAAGAAGGGGAATGAAATATGAAGTGCGAAATACAGGAGTTTATTGAGCATTTACATAATACCAGAGGCACTTCCAGAAATACAGAAGTATCTTATGAGAGAGATTTAAAAAAATTGGAGCAGTTTTTAAAACAGGAAGGAATTCTCGAATGGCATCAGGTATCGGCTGTTTTGTTGAATTCTTATATTATGTATTTGGAAAGAAAGAATTTTGCGGCTTCTTCCATATCAAGAAGTGTAGCGTCCATAAGAGCCTTTTTTCAGTATTTATGTCAGAGAGAGTGCTGGAGAGAAAATCCTGCGGAAGGTTTAAAAGCACCAAAGATAGAAAAAAAAGCGCCGGGAATTTTAACTGTGGATGAGGTGGACTTACTTTTGAGTCAGCCTAAGGAAAATACAGCAAAGGGTGTTCGGGACAGAGCGATGCTGGAGCTTTTGTATGCGACTGGTATTAGAGTAAGTGAATTAATTCATCTTACATTGCGAGATGTAAATTTAAAATTAGGATATCTTACATGCAGCCAAAGTGAGAGAGAGAGGGTAATTCCTTTTGGAGCAACTGCAAAAACAGCAGTGGAGGCTTACATGGCATGGGCAAGAGCAGAGCTTTTAGGGGAAAACAGCAGTGAATGGCTGTTTGTGAATTGTTCAGGAAAATCTATGAGCAGACAGGGTTTTTGGAAAATTTTAAAAGGTTATGCAGTGTCAGCAGGCATACAGCAGGACATCACACCTCATACGCTTCGTCATTCTTTTGCCGCACATTTGGTGCAAAACGGTGCGGATTTGAAAAGCGTGCAGGAGATGATGGGACATTCAGATATTTCCACAACACAGATTTATATGAATATGAATGTGAATAAAATTAGGGATGTGTATATGAAAGCACATCCCAGAAAATAAAAAGAGGACTTTGTCCTCTTTTTGTTTTTAACAAAGCTCGGCAATGGTAAAGATAAGCTTTTCAGTATCTTCCCATCCAAGACATGGATCTGTAATAGATTTTCCGTAAATATTGTCAGGAGCGATTTTTTGACAGCCTTCTACAAGATAACTTTCAATCATAACGCCTTTTACAAGATTTTGGATATCCTTTGATACAAGGCGGCTGTGAAGCACTTCTTTTACAATACGAATTTGTTCTTTGTATTTTTTTCCCGAATTTGAATGGTTTGCATCAATGACAACAGATGGATTTGCCAGATTTCTTTCATTATACATTTCCAGAAGACGCTGCAAATCCTCATAGTGATAGTTGGGAATGGTATTCCCGTGTTTGCTGACTGCTCCTCTTAAAATGGTATGAGTTAGAGGATTGCCTTCTGTTTTTACTTCCCAGCCTCTGGAAATAAAGTCGTGTCCTCCCTGAGCGGCAACAACAGAGTTTAACATAACAGAGAAATCTCCACTGGTAGGATTTTTCATACCTACCGGAATATCAAGACCGCTTACCATTAAACGATGCTCCTGATTTTCCACAGAGCGTGCGCCAATGGCAACATAGGAAAGCAGGTCAGATAAATAATGCCAGTTGTCAGGATAAAGCATCTCATCAGCGGAAGTCAAACCTGTTTCCGTAAGAGCACGAATGTGCATTTTTCGGATAGCCAGAATACCGGCTAATACATCAGGCTTTGCTTCGGGAACCGGCTGATGAAGCATACCTTTATAACCTTCGCCTGTGGTTCTTGGTTTGTTTGTATAAATTCTGGGAACTAAAATCAGGCGGTCGGAAACCTTTTCCTGTAATTTTGCCAGACGATTGGTATATTCACATACAGAGTCTTCTCTGTCAGCAGAACAAGGTCCTACAACTACAAGAAATTTATCGGAAGCTCCGGTAAAAATATCCTGTATCTCTTTATCTCTTTTTCTTTTCTGTGCTTTTAATTCTTCTGACATAGGGATTTGTTCTTTAATTTCATCCGGAGTCGGAAGCTGTTTTACAAATTGGAAGCTCATAAAAAATCTCCTTTTATCCTCATTTTGGGCAGTGTGCCTTTGGTGTTTCCGTAAATTATAATACAAAAAAAAGAGATTGTCGATACTTTTTTAATGTAAAGTTTAAAACTTTAAAGTGAATGGATGAAAAGAAACTCACGTAAGCAGTAAAGAGAAAGCAAAGTAACAATAAGCTCACTGATAATCAGCCCCCAGAGATAGCCTACAATTCCATAGTGGGGAATAATAAAAAATACGAAAAGAAGGCGAATGCCGAGTCCCAGCGTGTTTAGCCAAAAGGTTTGGTTTGCAGCTCCAAGTCCGTTTAAAATGCCGCTTAAGGTTCCGGATAAGTACAGGCAAGGGCAAATAAAAGACAGTGTTTTAATAAAAGTTCCCGCAAATTCGTTTTTAAAAAGCAGAAGTCCCAGTAAATCTCCTCCTGCATAGAAAAAGAGAAAAGCTCCAAAGCCTAATAAGAAACAGTATTTTATGGACAAAAGAATGTTTTTTCGAATACTTGCTCTGTCGCCCAATGCCTGCTTTTCTGCTACGGAAGGCAGAAGCACTGTGGATAAGGCATTGGTAATGGCGGAAGGAAAAAGAATAAGGGGAAGCGCCATTCCTGTTAAAACGCCGTAGATAGAAAGAGCAGAGGCGCTGTCTAGTCCAAAAAGCTGTAAATGTCCGGGAATAAGTACGGCTTCTATGCTATGCAGAATGTTTACCAGAAGACGGTTGCAGGTTAAAGGCAGCGAAAGCGCTGTAATAGCTTTTAGTTCTTTGAAGGGCGCTGTCATAGAAGCAAGGCGGTAGTGTCCTTTACAGAAGTCCCATAAAATCATAAAACCTGTAAATAGCCATGCAGCCAGTTCTCCGGCGAGAAGTCCGAAAACAGCCAGCTTTGGTGTGATTGGAACTTCTTTTTCCGACCAGACCAAAAACAGCAGAAAAGAGGCTGCCACACGAAAGCACTGCTCAATGAGCTGGGCGGAAGCAGGAACAGAAAGTTTTTTTCTGGCGAGATAATAGCCGTTGACACAAGCGTGAAACACACCAAAAGGAAGGGAAAATGCCAATATTTTTAAAAGAGGGGTACATTGCTCTTCTAATAAAAAATGTACGGCAAACCAGTTCGCGTGACGGTACAGAAAAAATTCTGTCAGAATAGAAATGACAGCAGCCAGAGAAGTTGACAGGAGAAAAACATCGTGCGCTCCCTGCTCGTCTTTTAAAGCGGCTTTTGCCGCTACGAGACGGGAAATAGCTGTCTGTATGCCTCCTGCTGCAAGCGCATAGCATAGGGTGTAAACGGGAAAAATAAGCTGATAAATTCCCATACCCTGTGCACCAATTTTTTGAGAAAGGAATATCCTATAAATAAAGCCGATGATTTTTGTAAGAAAGCCGGACAGTGTCAGAAGAAGCGTACCTTTTAAAAGAAAGTTTCTGTTACTCATGGTAAAATCCTTATTTTCTCTTTTTCATAATATATTCTTCAAATGAGCTTGACAGAACAAAGGAAAGGTGTTATTCTACTTCAAGATTAGAAATCAGAGTAAAACAGTCGGAATTGAAAAGAGGCGATAGGATGAAGCTTTCTACAAAAGGAAGATATGGTCTAAGAGCGTTAATCGACTTAGCATTATATAGTGATGAGGAAGCTGTTTCCATACAAAGTATTTCTAACAGACAAAATATTTCAGACAGCTATTTGGAGCAGCTTATGAGAAAGCTGAAAAAAGCTGGTTTGGTTGTCAGTGAACGAGGCGCTCAGGGCGGTTATCGACTGGCAAAGCCGGCGGATGAAATTTCCGTTGGAGATGTGTTAAGAGCCTTGGAGGGAAGTCTTGAGGCAGTATCCTGTGGAGCAGGAAACAATGAACATTGTCAGGGTGAGGATTTATGTGTTACCCGTTATGTCTGGCAGGAGATTAACAAAAGTATTCAGGAAACAGTAGATTCCATAAAAATCAGTCAGTTAGTAGAGGAGAGTCGTAAGGCTCGTGAAAAAGGGCAAATTAAAGTGCAGAAATGTGATTAAATATAGGAGATGAGCGATATGAAAACAAGAATTTATTTGGACAATGCAGCAACGACCAAAACTTCTCAGGAAGTTGTGGATGCAATGCTTCCATATTTTACGGAAAACTATGGAAATGCTTCCAGTATTTACGAAGTGGGACAAAGAAGTAAAGAAGCTATTACTACTGCAAGAGAAGATATTGCAAAAGTTTTAGGCGCAAAAACAGAGGAGATTTATTTTACCGCAGGAGGAAGTGAAGCGGACAACTGGGCGTTAAAGGCTGCTTTTGAAGCATACAGCAAAAAGGGCAATCACATTATCACAACAAAGATTGAACACCATGCGATTTTACACACCTGTGAATATCTGGAGAAAAAGGGCGCTGAAATCACATATTTAGATGTAGATGAGAATGGTCTGGTTAATTTAGATGAATTACAAAAGGCAATTCGTCCGGAAACAATTTTAATTTCTATTATGTTTGCAAATAATGAAATCGGAACCATTGAACCGGTAAAAGAGATTGGAATGATTGCGAAAGAACACGGAGTTTTATTCCATACAGATGCTGTTCAGGCATTCGGACAGGTGCCGATTGATGTGGATGAGATGAATATTGATATGCTCAGCTCCAGTGCGCATAAGATTAACGGACCAAAGGGTATCGGATTTTTATATATCCGCAAAGGCGTAAAAATCCGTTCTTTTGTACACGGAGGTGCACAGGAAAGAAAGAGACGTGCGGGTACAGAAAATGTTCCGGGTATTGTGGGCTATGGCGTAGCGGCAAAAAGAGCAGCAGAAACCATGGAAGTCCGTACAGCAAAAGAAAGAGAATTAAGAGATTATTTTATTGACAGAGTTTTAAAAGAAATTCCTTATGTAAAATTAAACGGTGACCCTGTAAAACGTTTGCCAAACAATATCAATCTCAGTTTTCGTTTTGTAGAAGGGGAGTCTTTGTTAATTATGCTGGATATGAAAGGAATTGCTGCTTCCAGTGGTTCTGCATGTACATCCGGTTCCTTAGATCCTTCTCATGTACTATTGGCAATCGGTCTGCCTCATGAAATTGCACACGGTTCTTTGCGATTGACTTTAGGAGAAGATACCACAAAAGAAGATTTGGATTATACATTAGAGCAGTTAAAAGAAATTATCGGAAAACTGCGTGATTTATCACCATTATATGAAGATTTTGTAAAAAAACAGAACAAATAAGAGAGAAAAAACGGAGGAAATTATTATGTACAGCGAAAAAGTTATGGACCATTTTCAGAACCCAAGAAATGTAGGAGAAATTGAAAACGCCAGCGGTGTAGGAACAGTAGGAAATGCAAAATGCGGCGATATTATGAGAATTTATCTTGATATTGATGATAATCAAATTATTCAGGATTGCAAATTTAAGACATTTGGATGTGGAGCAGCCGTTGCAACAAGCAGTATGGCAACAGAGCTGGTAAAAGGAAAGACTATTGAAGAAGCTTTAAAAGTTACAAATAAAGCAGTTATGGAAGCTTTAGACGGACTTCCACCGGTAAAAGTACACTGTTCCTTACTGGCTGAAGAAGCAATTCATGCAGCTCTGTGGGATTATGCGGAAAAACACGGAATTAAGATTGAAGGTCTTTCCAAACCAAAATCCGATATCCATGAAGATGAAGAAGACGAGGAAGAATATTAATGAGCGGAAAGAAAGTCGTTGTAGGGTTATCCGGCGGCGTAGACTCTTCTGTGGCAGCGTATCTTTTGAAAAAGCAGGGGTATGATGTAATCGGAGTAACCATGCAGATTTGGCAGGAGGAAGACAATGAGTTTCAGGAAGAAAACGGTGGCTGCTGCGGATTAAGTGCAGTAGATGATGCCAGACGCGTTGCTCAGATTTTAGATATTCCTTATTATGTTATGAATTTCCGAAAAGAGTTTAAAGAGAAGGTTATTGATTACTTTAATCAGGAATATTTGGAAGGCAGAACGCCAAATCCCTGTATTGCATGTAACCGCTATGTGAAATGGGAGTCTCTTTTAAAGAGAAGTCTGGATATCGGAGCAGATTATATTGCAACAGGACATTATGCCAGAGTGGAGCAGCTTCCAAACGGAAGATATGCCATTCGAAATTCGGTGACAGCAAAGAAAGACCAGACTTATGCTTTATATAATCTTACACAGGAACAGCTTTCCAGAACACTGATGCCGGTAGGAGAATATACAAAAGAGGAAATCCGCCGGATTGCTCAGGAAGCGGGACTTCCCGTAGCGCACAAAAAGGATAGTCAGGAAATCTGCTTTGTACCGGATAATGATTATGCAGGCTTTATTGAGGAAAGTACAGGGAAAAAGCTGGAAGAAGGAAATTATGTTTTAGAAGACGGTACAGTAATCGGAAAACATAAGGGAATTATTCATTATACCATCGGACAGCGAAAAGGGTTGAACCTTTCTATGGGACATCCTGTTTTTGTGACAGAAATAAGACCGGATACCAATGAGGTTGTTATCGGAGAAAATGAAGATTTGTTTGTAACAGATTTAATTTGCGACAGAGTAAATTTCATGGCAATAGACCATCTGGAAGAAGGAAAAGAATTTACTGCAAAAATCCGTTACAATCATCCGGGAGCAGTATGTACGCTGGAAGACTTGGGAGAAGGAAAAGTAAAAGTCCTTTTCCGTGAACCGCAAAGAGCAGTTACTCCGGGACAGGCAGTGGTCTTTTATGATGGAGAATATGTAGCCGGTGGCGGTATTATTTTAGGAAAAGCATGAGAGAATATAGAGAGAATGGGAAAAGGGCACTTGTAGAGAGTGCTCTTTTTTCTGTCTTTAAACGGATACGCAGAATGTATGGAAATAACATTTATTGGGTGTTATAATATTTTTAGGAAACGTAAATTAAGGTGGTGGAGTTAATATGAAGAATGAGGCGATATTAAGTAGTGACAAAATGTTTACATCTTTTCGGTTTAATAGTCATAATATACGTTTTAGAACATCTCCAAGACTTGAACGATATACGAAAGTAATTGAATGGGATAAGGGATATTTAGTTGTTATGGCTAAATATGAAGGGCACGAGGAGGAAGAGGGTATATAGATTTAATTCCAATTCTTGAAAACTTATATTTTGATACGGAAGATTTTTTAAAACCAATTCAGAAGGTGAGGATTGAATATGTGTGATGTTGTGAAAATGCGGGTTCTGCAAAGTTTTTTGTTATGAAAAATGGCGAAACAACGATTGAGAATATAGGACAATTATCTGATAGGGAAATTCGTATTATTCGTGAGTTTATAAAAGAAAATTATAAAGAAATGTATATGAAATGGGCGGAAAAAAGTGATAATGGTTTTTATGGAGAATAACTATTGGGGTATAGAAGATAAAAATATCCCAATAGTTATTGAAAAATTTTTACAAAGGAATAAATTCCGATTTTCTCTCTTTGAAAATTGTATAGTATCGAAAACCGCAGGCTTTTAAAAGGTCGGAAGCCTTCTGGAAATCGTAGGCGATATGACAGGGAGCATGAGCATCAGAGCCCAAAGTCAGCAGTTCGCCGCCTAATTCTTTGTAGCGTTTTAAAATTTCCGTAGAAGGATGTGGCTGTCCCAGACCATATTTAAAACCTGCTGTGTTACATTCCAAACCAATTCCTTTATCTATGAGTGTTTTTAAAATTTCATCTAAGATATCGGCATGATTTTTATAACAATAATGTACATTTTTGGACGGACCGTAGCGAACTACATAGTCAATATGCCCACAGGTATCAAAGCAGGAGTAGGTCTGAAGATTTTTAAGAAGAACTTCGAAATAGCGTTGATATGCCTGTGTCTCAGTGCGATTTTCAAAGAAAGCATTATCATAAGGGTCCAAACAATCTGCAACATGAGTAGAGCCTATAAGAAAATCAAAATTTCTGGAAGCACACAGAGCAGGAATTTCTTCTTTTAAATGTGGCTGTAAGCCCACTTCCAGACCAAAATAAAGCTTGATTTGAGACCGGTATTTTTCTTTTAATTGTAAAAAGGTTTTTTCGTACGCATCTAAATCAGCCAGAAAAGTAAAATTATTTCCCGGAAAATCTAAGTCGGTATGTTCGGTAAAACACATTCCTTTTAAATTCTGTTTTATTCCTTCTTTTATCATATCCTCCATAGGACTGGTACCGTCTTCGGAAAAATTCGAATGGAGATGGAAATCATAATACATAAATTTTTTCCTTTCGTATAAATAAAATATGAAAAATTCTTTGCTTTTCTTCCATTATAAAGGCAAAACAAAAGCAATTTCAAGTGAGAAAGCATGAAACCTCAGGAAATTTGAAAATAGACTTGAATTTTTGGATAAAAACAGGTACAATATGGACAAGGTTGATGTTTCTTTAACAAAGTACATTTATTTTGTGAAAGAACTCACATTAAATCAATCACTTTTAGGAGGAATAAAAATCATGGCAGTAAAAGTAGCAATTAATGGTTTTGGACGTATTGGTCGTCTTGCATTTAGACAGATGTTCGGAGCAGAGGGATTTGAAATCGTAGCAATCAACGATTTAACATCTCCAGCAATGTTAGCTCACTTACTGAAATATGACTCTACTCAGGGTAGATACGAATTAGCTGATAAAGTAACAGCAGGTGAAGACTTCATCACAGTTGATGGAAAAGAAATCAAAATTTACGCAAAAGCAAACGCAGCTGAACTTCCATGGGGAGAAATCGGTGTAGACGTAGTTCTTGAGTGTACAGGTTTCTATACATCTAAAGACAAAGCTCAGGCTCATATCGATGCAGGCGCTAAAAAAGTTGTTATCTCTGCACCAGCAGGAAATGACTTACCAACAATCGTTTACAATGTAAACCATGAAACATTAACAGAAAATGATAACATCATTTCTGCAGCTTCTTGTACAACAAACTGCTTAGCTCCAATGGCAAAAGCATTAAATGACTTAGCTGAAATTCAGTCTGGTATTATGTGTACAATTCATGCTTACACAGGCGATCAGATGACACTTGACGGACCACAGAGAAAAGGTGATTTAAGAAGATCTCGTGCAGCAGCAGTAAATATCGTACCAAACAGCACAGGTGCTGCAAAAGCTATCGGATTAGTTATTCCTGAATTAAACGGAAAATTAATCGGAGCTGCTCAGCGTATCCCAACACCAACAGGTTCCACAACTATCTTAACAGCAGTTGTTAAAGGAAACGTAACAGTTGAAGAAATCAACAATGCTATGAAAGCAGCATCCACAGAATCCTTCGGATATAACACAGATGAAATCGTATCCAGCGATATCGTTGGTATGAGATATGGTTCTCTGTTCGATGCTACTCAGACAATGGTTCTTCCATTAGATAACGGCACAACAGAAGTTCAGGTTGTATCATGGTATGACAATGAAAACTCTTACACAAGCCAGATGGTTAGAACAATCAAATACTTCGGAAAATTATTAAACAAATAATTTTTGGGTATTATAAGGCTCAATAAGGGTCCGGTCTATTGTGGACCGGACCCTTTTCGTCTATATAAAAGAAAGACGGGAAAATAAGAAAAAGGAGGCATTTCTCAATGCTTAATAAAAAATCAGTTGACGACATTAACGTAAAAGGAAAAAAAGTCCTGGTTCGCTGTGACTTTAACGTACCATTACAGGAAGGTAAAATTACAGATGAAAATCGTCTGGTAGCTGCACTTCCTACTATTAAAAAATTAATCGCAGATGGCGGCAGAGTAATCTTATGCTCACACCTTGGTAAACCAAAGGGAGAAGCAAAACCGGAATTATCTTTGGCACCTGTTGCAAAACGTTTATCTGAATTATTAGGTCAGGAAGTTAAATTTGCTGCTGACGCTGAGGTTGTAGGACCAAACGCAAAAGCAGCAGTAGAAGCAATGAAAGACGGCGAAGTTGTTTTACTTGAAAACACACGTTATCGTGCAGAAGAAACAAAAAATGGTGAGGAATTCTCTAAAGAACTGGCATCTCTTTGCGAAGTATTTGTAAATGACGCATTTGGTACAGCTCACAGAGCACATTGCTCTAACGTAGGAGTTACAAAATTTGTTGATACAGCAGTTGTTGGATACTTAATGCAGAAAGAAATTGATTTCTTAGGAAATGCAGTAAATAATCCGGAAAGACCTTTCGTTGCTATTCTTGGAGGAGCAAAAGTTTCCAGCAAAATTTCTGTTATCAATAACCTGCTTGACAAAGTAGATACTTTAATCATCGGCGGCGGTATGGCTTATACTTTCTCCAAAGCAGCAGGCGGAAGCATCGGTGTTTCTTTATGTGAAGATGATTATTTAGATTACGCATTAGAAATGAAAAAGAAAGCAGCAGAAAAAGGAGTAAAACTTCTTCTTCCTGTTGACCACAGAATTGGTGATGCTTTCTCTAATGACTGCAATATTCAGATTGTAGGCAGCGGACAAATTCCGGAAGGTTGGGAAGGTATGGATATCGGACCTGAAACAGAAAAAATCTTTGCAGATGCTGTAAAAGATGCAAAAACAGTTGTATGGAACGGACCAATGGGTTGCTTTGAAATGTCAAACTTTGCACATGGTACAGCAGCAGTTGCAAAAGCACTTGCTGATACAGATGCTACAACAATCATCGGTGGCGGTGACTCTGCGGCAGCAGTAAACATCTTAGGATACGGAGACAAAATGACACATATCTCCACAGGTGGCGGTGCTTCTTTGGAATTCTTAGAAGGAAAAGAATTACCGGGCGTTGCAGCAGCAAACGATAAGTAAGCACTTGACGAGTGGCAAGCCGTAGGCGCAGACAGAGTTTAGTGCGAACTTAGTTCGCCGCACTTAACGAAGCAAAGCTGAGTTTAGTAAGGGGAACATACCCCTGATATAAACTAGATTGCGAGGCTCTTAGCAAGCCAAAGGCGAACAAAAAATACAATTATAAAATCAGAAAGAAGGTCATTCCAATGGCAAGAAAAAAAATTATCGCTGGTAACTGGAAAATGAACATGACACCAAGCGAAGCAGTTGAATTAGTAAACACATTGAAACCACTGGTTGCAAACGAAGAAGTAGACGTGGTATTCTGCGTACCTGCTATTGACATTGTACCGGTTGTGGAAGCTGTAAAAGGAAGCAACATTCAGGTTGGTGCTGAAAATATGTACTTTGAAGAAAAAGGTGCATACACAGGAGAAATTTCTCCAAACATGCTGGTAGATGCAGGCGTTAAATATGTTATCTTAGGACATTCTGAAAGACGTGAATACTTCGGTGAAACAAACGAAGACATCAACAAAAAAATGTTAAAAGCATTTGAACATGGTTTAACACCAATCATGTGCTGTGGTGAAACTCTGGAACAGAGAGAACAGGGCGTTACTATGGACTTTATCCGTCAGCAGGTAAAAGTTGGTTTCCAGGGAATTACAGCAGAACAGGCAAAAGAAGCAGTTATCGCTTATGAGCCAATCTGGGCAATCGGAACCGGAAAAACAGCTACAACAGAGCAGGCTCAGGAAGTTTGTAAAGAAATCCGTGAGTGTATCGCAGAAGTTTATGATGAAGCAACAGCAGAAGCAATCCGTATTCAGTACGGCGGTTCTGTAAATGCTGCAACAGCTCCGGAATTATTCGTTCAGCCGGATATTGACGGTGGATTAGTTGGTGGAGCAGCATTAAAACCAGATTTTGGTTCTATTGTAAACTACAAATAAGAATTATTCCAAATTAAAATGATTGATTTGAAGAGAACCGGAAGCTTCCCTTTGTAAGGAGCTTTCCGGTTCTTTTCTGTTGCATAAAATCTATTCAATATCAAGACCTTCTAATTGGAAAGAAGGTGTGTATGCAGAAGAAGCGCTGCTTCTTTCCTGCATAAAGCCCTGCGTCAGCCCAAGAGAAATTGCTTTGTCCAAGACTTTGTTGTATTCATAAGTTGTTACTCTGCGGTTGATTTTCGGATACATCGATGCTTTGTAAACGGGGGTATATTGACTCAAAAGACTTAGCAAAAAGCTGTCTTTTGGGAGTGTTTCACTCATCCATTCTAAAAGCTTCATAGAGTCTTCTTTGCATCCCGGTAAAACCAGATGGCGAATAAGAACTCCTTTTTGTAAAATCCCTTCCTTATTAAAAGTGGGAACGCCTGTCTGTTCTATCATTTTCTGAATTGCTTTTGAAGCAAAGGAAAAGTAATCCTTTGCTTTGGAGTAGGAAAATGACAGGGAAGCATCATAATATTTCAAGTCGGGCATGTAAATATCAATATAATCTTTTAAAAGTGAAATGACTTCAGGTCTTTCGTAACCGCCGCAATTATAAATAACAGGTATGGAAAGAAGCTTTTTAATGTTATCTAAAGCTTCTATAATAAAAGGAAGATATTGAGTTGGCGTAACCAGATTAAGATTATGAGCTCCTTCCTCCTGAAGTTTTAAGAAAATTTCACTAAGCTGTGATACGGACAGTGTTTTTCCAAAATTTTCACAACTGATTTGAGAGTTTTGGCAAAAACAGCATTTTAAAGTACAGCCGGAAAAGAAAACCGTACCGCTTCCTTGTGTGCCGCTGATACAGGGCTCTTCCCATAAATGCAGCGCTGCTCTGGCTGCTTTTACTTCATTGGTGCAGCCGCAAAATCCGGTTGAGACTGTTCGGTTGACTTTGCAGGTACGGGGACAAAGCTGACAGCAGGTAGTATCCAATAATGAATTCATACAAAAATATTTCCTTTCAGTAAACAAAACCTATTTCGTATTTTATCTCTTTCAACATAATATTAAAAAAGTATGACAATTTCAAGAGGGGGGATAAAAAGCTTTTATTTTGTCTATTTTTGGAGTAAAATGAAAATGCGTAAAACTTAACAAGAGATAGTTTGAGAAAAGGAAGTCTATTTGATGAGTAATAAGAAAAATAGTAAGCAGAGATTAAAGGAGCTAAAGAAGGCAGACCAGAAAATAAAAAGAGAACGAGGAGGAAAAAGCAGGAAAAAGTCAGGGAAAGTTCTTGTAGGCATTGCCGGAGGAATTGCAGCATGTCTTTTGGTAGGATATGTGTCACTGGCTGTTTATTATCATGATAGATTTTATCCGGGAACAGTGATTAACGATAATTCTTTTGGAGGAAAGAAAGTAGAAGATGTCAAAGAAATTCTGAAAAAGAGCTCGAAAGATTATGTTCTGACAATTAAAGAAAAAGAGGATAAAACAGAACTTATCAACGGTGAAGCAATTAAGCTTCAGTATAAGGATGACAGGGAATTGAATGAAGTAAAAGAAAAACAAAATTCATGGCTGTGGCCGATACAGATTTTTCAAGATAAGGCATATACGGTCTCCATGGAACATTCTTATGATGAAGCCAGTTTTACTCAGGCGGTCAATCAACTGGCGTGTATGCAGGATGCAAATATGACACCGCCACAGGATGCAAGGTTGGAAGATGACGGTACGGCTTATCAGATTGTACCGGAAGTAGAAGGAACTGCTCTGGATAAAGAAAAAACCACAGAAGTAATTAAAAAGGCAGTGGATGAGAGAAGAACAGAAGTTTCTTTGACAGATGAGGACTGTTATTTAAAACCTGCTGTACTGCAAAATGATGAAGAACTGGCAAAAGAAGCAGAGAAATTAAATAAAATTACAGCAACGCAGATTACAGTAAATTTCGGAAACGGAACAGAGACAGTTACAAGAGATATGCTGAAATCATGGCTGGTAAAAGGAGAAGACGGAACGTATACGTTTGATGTCAATCTGGTAAAGCCGGTAGTTATCGGTTGGTCTGAAAAATACAATACTTATGGGAAACCACGTGATTTTAAGACCTCAGGAGGCGGAACCGTACGTTTGACCACCGGCGATTATGGCTGGAGAGTATGGCAGGACAAAACAACAGATGCTTTAATTGCTGCATTAAATGCAGGACAAAGCGGTGAGCTTGAACCGACTTGGCTGTATAAAGGACAGACACATGAGGGAAATGATATTAATGGTACATACGTGGAAATATCCATTGATCAGCAGCGGATGTGGTTTTATAAAAACGGAACCTGTCTGGTAGACACTCCGGTTGTTACGGGAAATCCAAATAAAGGACACGGCACTCCAAAAGGCGGTGTATGGAGATTAAAAGATAAAGCCAGTCCCTTTACTTTGGTAGGAAAAAAACCGGACGGCAGCATTGATTATGAAGAACCGGTGAACTACTGGATGCCTTTTAACGGCGGTGTAGGAATTCACGATTTGACAAAGAGAAGCAGATTTGGCGGAGATATTTATTTGACAAACGGTTCACACGGATGTATCAATACACCTCTTGATAATGTACGAACCATTTATGAGAATATTGAGGTGAATACACCGATTGTAGTGTATTGATATACAGTAAGAATGAATAAATATATAAAAAAAGTGAAAAAAGGACTTGCCAAATGGAGAAAAAGCTGTTATAATCCTTTAACAGATGAATAAATATACAAAATATACATAAGAAATGAATAAAGGAGAGAATAGATATGAAGAAAAAATTATTGGCGGCAGTATTAGCAGCATTGATGGCAATGTCCATGACAGCTTGTGGAAGTGACAAAGAAGAGGGCGGAAAAAGCGAAGGCAAAAAAACAGCAAAGATTATTGATGTAGACTTGACAGATGAAGAATATGCTTTCGGTGTTGATAAGAAACAGCCGGAATTATTAGAGCAGGTAAATACTTTTATTGCAAAAATCGAAGAAGATGGAACTTTAGATGAAATCTGTGAAAAATATTTCTCAGAGGGAGAACCGACAGCAGTAAAATCTGCAAAACTGGATACATCCAAAGACCAGTTGGTTGTTGCTACAAATGCGGCATTTGAACCATTTGAATTTACAAAGGGCGATGAGTATTACGGGATTGATATGGAAATCGCATCCCTCCTTGCAGAGGAATTAAATCAGGAGCTGGTAATTCAGAACATGGACTTTGACGCTGTTTGTTTATCCGTAGGACAGTCAAAATGTGATGTTGCAATGGCTGGTCTGACTGTAAACGAAGAAAGAGCAGAACAGGTAGCGTTTACCGATACTTATTATGAAGCTTCTCAGCGTTTAATTGTATCCAGTGATAATACAGCTTTTGATGATTGTAAAGAAGCAGCAGACGTAGAAAAGCTTTTAAATGAATTAAAAGAGTCTGACAGCATCGGCGTACAGGCAGGAACAACAGGTCAGTATTACATCGAAGGTGATGAAGAATGGGGATTCCCGGGACTTCCTGCAAAATGCGTTACTTACAAAAACAGTTCTCTAGCAGTACAGGATTTAATTAACGGAAATATTGATTATGTAATGGTAGATGCTGCTCCTGCAAAATGTATCACAGAAGCAATCAATGAAATGCAGTAAGTGAAAAGGTGAAAAAATGGGTAACTTTGAACAGAAAATAAATAAGTTTATGGAAATTTTTCTGGAGCAGAACGGTTATGTGAAGGTTATAGAAGGTCTGCAAAATACTTTAATGATTGCCATTGTGGGCTTAATCGTGGGTATTTTAATCGGTACTTTGATTGCAACAGTCCGAGTTCTTCCAAAATATAAACGTCTGCCTCGGATTTTAAATGGAATTTGCAGCTTTTATGTGGCATTATTCCGTGGAACGCCAATGGTAGTACAGCTTTTGGTTTTCTACTATGTACTTCTTCCGATTATGGGAATCCGTACTTCCGGAGAAGTTGTTGCTATGGCTGTATTCGGCTTGAACAGCGGCGCATATATTTCAGAAATTATGCGAAGTGGAATTCAGTCTGTGGACGCCGGACAGTTAGAAGCCGGAAGAGCAGTGGGCTTGAGCTTTAGCGTAAGTATGGTAAAAATTGTAATTCCACAGGCAGTGAAGAACATTCTTCCTACCTTGGGAAATGAATTTATTTCCTTAATTAAAGAAACTTCAATCGTAAGTTTTGTCGGTGCTGCTGACTTATATGTGGCATTTAGTTATATCGGAAGCAACAGCTATGAATTTATGGTACCGTATCTGGTAATGGCATTGATTTACATTGTTTTGGTACTGATTATTTCTCTGCTGGTGAAATTATTAGAAAGGAGCCTGAAAAAGAGTGATAGACGTAATTAATTTGAAAAAAGATTTTAATCATGTTCAGGTTTTAAAGGATATCAACGTCACAGTAAATAAAGGTGACATTATGGTTGTCCTTGGACCATCAGGTTCCGGAAAAAGTACGTTTTTAAGATGCTTAAACTGTATGGAAGACCCGACCGGAGGAAGCATTATTTTTAACGGTGTGGATATTGCGGACATGAAAGTAGATATCAATATCCATCGCCGCCACATGGGAATGGTTTTTCAGCATTTTAATCTTTTTAATAATAAGACGGTTATTCAAAATATTATGATGGCGCCGGTACATGTAAAATGTCAGGAATTGAGCCAGACAAAGAGAAGGAATTTTGTGACAAAGGTGAAAAATGTCTTTTCCTCGCAGAAGAAAGAGCTTCTTCCGATTACTACTACAAAAGCACAAATTCGTGATGAGGCAAAGGTACAGGCTCTTGATTTGTTAAAAAGAATTGGGCTTGAGGATAAAGCAGACGTTTATCCCTCTACTTTATCAGGAGGCCAAAAGCAGAGGGTTGCCATTGTGCGTTCTCTGGCAATGAACCCGGATGTTATTCTTTTTGATGAGCCTACCAGTGCGCTTGACCCTGAAATGGTAGGAGAAGTTTTGGATTTAATGAAGGCTCTGGCAAAAGAAGGTATGACCATGATTATTGTTACCCATGAAATGGGATTTGCAAAAGAGGTTGCCAACCGAATTTTATTTATGGATGAAGGAAGAATTTTAGAGGACAGCACACCAAAAGAATTTTTCGAAAATCCAAAGACACCGAGAGCAAAAGAATTTTTGTCTAAGGTTTTGTCTTAGAAAATTATAGAAAAAAGCATTTACCGATTTCCTATTTCGTGATAGAATACCTTTGGTAACAACATGAAATGAGAAATCGGTATTTCTATTATATAGATATAGAAGGGAGAAAAATTATGAGTAAAAAACCAACCGTGTTAATGATCCTTGACGGATACGGATTAAATGACAAATGTGAGGCAAATGCAGTATGCGAAGGGAAAACTCCTGTAATGGATATGTTAAAGGAGCAGTATCCTTTTGTAAAAGGAAATGCCAGCGGTATGGCAGTAGGACTTCCTGACGGACAGATGGGTAATTCTGAGGTAGGTCACTTAAATATGGGTGCAGGCCGCATTGTTTATCAGGAGCTTACAAGAATTACAAAAGAAATCGAAGACGGAGATTTCTTCAAAAACGAAGCTTTATTAAAAGCAGTAAAAAATGCAAAAGAAAATGACTCAGCGCTGCATTTATTCGGATTATTATCTGACGGTGGTGTGCATAGTCACTTAACTCATGTATTCGGTCTTTTAGAATTAGCGAAAAAAGAAGGACTTTCCAAAGTATTTGTACATTGTTTCTTAGACGGTAGAGATACACCTCCTGCAAGTGGTAAAGGATATATGGAACAGCTTTGCGATAAGATGAAAGAGCTGGGTGTAGGTCAGGTTGCCTCTGTTATGGGACGTTATTATGCAATGGACAGAGATAATCGCTGGGACCGTGTAGAACTGGCATTCAATGCAATGACAAAAGGGGAAGGTGTACAGGCCGAGTGTCCGGCAGCAGCCGTAGAAGCATCCTATAAAGAAGAAAAAACAGATGAATTCGTAATGCCGACTGTAATTGTAAAAGACGGTAAACCGGTAGGAACTATTCAGGATAAAGACTCTGTAATCTTCTTCAACTTCCGTCCTGACAGAGCAAGAGAGCTTACAAGAGCTTTCTGTGATGATGAGTTTACAGGATTTGCAAGAGAAAAGAGATTAGATTTAACTTTTGTATGCTTTACAGAATATGACCCGACTATCCCCAATAAAGAAGTTGCTTTCCATAAAGTGGCAATCACCAATACATTCGGTGAATTTTTGGCTGCAAACGGCAAAAAACAGGCACGTATTGCAGAGACAGAGAAATATGCGCATGTTACTTTCTTCTTCAACGGCGGTGTGGAAGAACCAAACGAAGGAGAAGACAGAATTCTGGTGAAATCTCCGAAGGTTGCTACTTACGATTTAAAACCGGAAATGAGCGCTTACGAAGTATGCGACAAACTGGTAGAGGCAATCAAATCTGAAAAATATGATGTAATTATCATTAACTTCGCAAATCCGGATATGGTTGGACATACAGGTGTAGAAGCAGCTGCAATTAAAGCCATTGAAGCAGTAGATGAATGTGTAGGAAAAACAGTGGATGCAATCAAAGAGGTTGGCGGACAGATGTTTATCTGTGCAGATCACGGAAACGCAGAGCAGTTAGTAGACTACGAAACAGGAGCTCCGTTTACAGCGCATACTACAAATCCTGTTCCGTTCATTTTAGTAAATGCAGACCCATCCTATGATTTAAGAGAAGGCGGATGCCTTGCAGATATTGCACCAACTCTGATTGAGTTAATGGGTATGGAACAGCCAAAAGAAATGACAGGAAAATCTTTATTGATTAAAAAATAAAAATTTTTAAAGAGACTGCCCAAAAGGCAGTTTCTTTTATTGTGCAAAATTGCCCTGTGCAAAGAAATATCTTTGTATGAAAAATCGGTGAATGCGAATACTAATACTGGAAATGAAAAAACAGGAGGTTGTACCATGAATCGTTATTTACCGATTAGACAGGTTTACGCCAGAGAAGTGCTGGACTCCAGAGGCAATCCGACAGTGGAGACAGAAGTGACGGTAGGAGAAGGGATTGTGGGGAAAGACGGATATACAGGGAAATCCATTGTTCCATCAGGCGCCTCCACAGGAAAATACGAGGCTTTAGAGCTGAGAGATAAAGAAAATCGTTACTGCGGTCAGGGCGTTTTAAAAGCAGTAGAGAACGTGAACGATAAATTGGCAGAGTGTATTTTAGGAGAAAACGTTTTAAATCAAAGGCATATTGATACCTTGCTGAAAAGAGAGGATGGAACGGAAAATAAAGAGAAAATGGGTGCAAATGCCATTTTAGGAGTATCTTTGGCAGCGGCTGACGCAGCGGCAAAGGCGCTTCGTATTCCTTTGTATCAATATCTGGGAGGTTGTCAGGCGCATTGTATGCCTGTTCCCATGATGAATATTTTAAACGGAGGGAAACACGCAGATAATACCGTGGATTTTCAGGAATTTATGATTATGCCCGTAGGCGCATGCTGTTTTAAGGAAGGGCTTCGCATGTGTGCGGAAGTATATCATAAGCTGAAAGAAATTTTAAAGTCAGAAGGCTTGTCGGCAGCGGTAGGTGATGAAGGCGGATTTGCACCGGACTTAAAAGGAGCGGAAGAAGCATTGGAGTATATGGTAAGGGCAGTGAAGGAAGCGGGATTTATACCGGGAAAAGAAATTTCTTTTGCTCTTGATGTGGCAGCAAGCGAGCTCTATGAAGACGGTATGTATTATTTTCCGGGACAGAGCTTTATGCGAGGCGAAAAAGTGAGAAAAAGTGCAGAGGAAATGATTGATTATTATGAGCAGCTTTTAGAAAAATTCCCCATTGTTTCCATTGAAGACGGACTTTGTGAAGAGGACTGGGAAGGCTGGGTGAAAATGACACAGCGACTGGGAGATAAGGTACAGCTGGTAGGAGATGATTTGTTTGTTACAAATACAAAACGTCTTCAAAAAGGAATTGAAATGGGTGCAGGAAACGCCATTTTAATTAAGGTAAATCAAATCGGAAGTCTGTCAGAGGCTATGGAGGCAGTGGAGATGGCGCATAAGGCAGGATATTGTGCCATTATTTCTCATCGCTCAGGAGAAAGTGAGGACACCTTTATTGCTGATTTGGCAGTTGCAACGGGAACCGGACAGATAAAGACAGGAGCGCCGTGCAGGGCAGAAAGAACAGCAAAATATAATCGGCTTCTGGAAATTGAAGATGATTTAGGCAAAGAAGCACAGTACAGAAATCCATTTATGAAAAATAATAGTTGAAATTGCAAAGTTCCTGTGTTACACTTGTAGTGCTTAGCAATTAGGAGGTGTAACGATGGAATATTTAAGAATTGCTTTAACTGTGCTTTTCATTATAGATTGTATTGCATTATCTGTAATCATTCTGATGCAGGAGGGAAAATCTCAGGGACTTGGAAGTCTTTCCGGTATGTCTGAGACTTACTGGGGAAAAAATAAAGGACGCTCCATGGAAGGTACTTTAGTAAAAGTAACAAGAATTCTTGGTGTATTGTTCTTTGTGTTAGCTTTAGTATTGAATTTGAAATTTTAATCATGACACTCTTGCATTGCAAGGGTGTCATCTTTTTTGAGGATAAAAACATTGAAAAAAAATCAACAAATTAAAAAAAGAAAAAAAATCGTATATGAAATTATGTGCTGCAAGGAATACCAGCCAATGCGTGCAAAAGAATTGGCAGTACTCCTTCAAATCCCCGCAGGAAAGAGGGAGGAGCTTCATAAAATTTTAGATATGCTTCTGGAAGAAGGAAAAATCAGTATCAATAAAAGAGGCAGATATGAAGCGGTGAGAAGCAGTGCGGCAAAAAAAGAAGCTGAAAAAAAATCTGTAAAAGCAGAGAGAAAAAAAGGTCAGTATTATACAGGAACCTTTATCAGCCATCCAAGAGGCTTTGGATTTTTAGAAATTCCGGAAGCGGAAGAAGATATCTTTATTCCAGAGGAGAGTATAGGAACAGCCCTTCACGGAGATACGGTGCAGATTGTAGTGAAAAAAGACGGCAAAGACGGAAAAAGATGTGAGGGAGAAGTTGTTAAGGTGCTGGAAAGGGGCACAAGGGAAGTTGTAGGGACGTATCAGCAATGTGACGGCTTTGGATTTGTCGTGACAGATAATCAGCGTTTCTTAAAAGATGTGTTTATTCCGGCAGGAAAATCACTGACAGCAGAGGACGGAGATAAAGTTCTTGCGGAAATTAAAGACCATGGAAATAAAAGACGCTCTCCGGAAGGGAAAATTATTGAAATTCTGGGAAAACCGGGAGAATGCGGCGTAGATGTTCTGTGTGTGGCAAAAAGCTATGAACTGCCTATGGAATTTCCCGAAAAGGTAGCAAAACAGGCTGAACGTATCAAAGAAACCTTAAATGAAGGAGATTTTTACGGCCGAGAGGACTTAAGGGACGTTGTCATGGTGACCATAGACGGAGAAGACGCAAAGGATTTGGACGATGCCGTATCTCTTACAAAAGAGGAGGATTTGTATCATTTAGGCGTACACATTGCAGATGTGAGCAATTATGTTCAGTACAACAGCGCTTTAGATAAAGAAGCCTTAAAAAGAGGAACAAGCGTATATTTGGCAGACCGAGTTATTCCCATGCTTCCCAAAAAGCTTTCCAACGGAATTTGTTGCTTAAATGCAGGGGAAGACAGACTGGCGCTTAGTTGTCTGATGGATATTGATAAAAAGGGAAGAGTGGTTTCTCATCGTATTGTGGAGAGCGTTATTCATGTAAAAGAAAGAATGAGCTATACAAATGTAAAGAAAATTCTTTTGCAGGAAGATGAAGAGCTTGCAAAACGCTATGAAGAGCTGCTGCCGATGTTTTTCCAGATGAAAGAGCTGTCAGAGCTTCTTCGAAACAGAAGAAAGAAAAGAGGAGCTATTGATTTTGACTTTCCGGAGAGCAAGCTGGTTTTAGATGAGAAGGGAAAAGTGGTCGATATTTATTCTTACGAACAGAATATTGCTACCCGCCTGATTGAGGATTTCATGCTGGCTGCCAACGAAACCGTGGCAGAGGAATATTGTATGCTGGGATTGCCTTTTGTATACAGAACCCATGAGAATCCGGATATGGAAAAAATGGAGACGGTTCTGGAGATGGTTCATCAGGCAGGCATAAAAGTAAAAAAAGGAAAGGAAACCATTTCTCCCAAGGAAGTTCAGAAGATTTTAAAAGAGCTGGAAGGAATGGAATGTGAGCCTTTCTTTGCAAGATTGATTTTGCGTTCTATGAAACAGGCAAAATATACAGTGGAGGATACCGGACATTTTGGCTTAGCAGCAAAATATTACTGCCATTTTACATCACCTATTCGCCGTTATCCTGATTTACAGATACACAGAATTATCAAAGAAACTCTTCGCGGCAAAATGACAGAGGCAAAAATCCAACATTACAAAGGAATTCTGGAGGAAGTGGCAAGACAGTCCAGTGCTATGGAGAGAAGGGCAGAAGAAGTAGAGCGGGAAACCATTAAGATGAAGAAAGCAGAATATATGAAGCAGCATATTGGGGAAGCTTTTGAAGGAACGGTTTCCGGTGTGACAGAATGGGGCTTTTATGTAGAGCTGGATAATACTGTGGAAGGTCTGGTGCATGTAAACAGTCTGACGGATGATTACTATACTTTTGATAAAGACAGATACTGCCTTGTAGGAGATATGACAGGAAGAGCTTACAGAATGGGGCAGAGAGTGAAGGTCTGGGTGGAAAATGCAGATGAGAATACAAAGACAGTGGATTTCAAAATAGAAAGGATGGGGTAGGATATGGCAAAAAAATCAGAAAATCGCCTGATTGCAAACAACAAAAAAGCCTATCATGATTATTTTATTGAAGATACTTACGAAGCCGGAATTGCTCTGGCGGGCACAGAAGTAAAATCCCTTCGCATGGGTAAATGCAGTATTAAAGAGTCCTTTATTCAAATTGATAAGGGAGAGGTCTTTATCTTCGGTATGCACATCAGTCCTTATGAAAAGGGAAATATTTTCAATAAAGACCCTTTACGTGTAAGAAAGCTTTTGCTTCACTCCTATGAGATACGAAAAATTGAGGGTAAAATTCGAGAAAAGGGTTATACTCTGGTGCCTTTGAAGGTATATTTTAAAGGCAGTCTTGTAAAGGTGGAAATGGGAGTGGCAAAAGGAAAGAAATTATATGACAAACGTCAGGATATTGCCAAGAAAGACCAGAGAAGAGAAACAGAGCGAGAATTTAAGGTGAAAAATCTATATTAAGGGGAGGAAAACAGAATGAAATTTAAAGACATGCCTTATGAAAGAATTGATTTTGCAAAGGCAAAAGCAGAGCTTTCGGAAATTATGGAAAAATCAAAAGCTGCAAAGAGCGGAGAAGAACAGTTTGAAGTTCACAAAATGTTTTATCGGTTAAACGATAAAATCCAAACACAGGTAACACTTTGTTCCATTCGTCATACCATTGACACCACAGATGAATTTTACGAAAAAGAGCAGAATTACTATGATGAACAAATTCCGGAGTATTCTAATTTGTGTGTAGAGTATCAGAAAATTCTGTTCCATTCTCCATACAGAGAGGTTTTAGAGGGAAAAATCGGACAGGTAGCTTTTAAAAATATGGAAATTGCCATGAAATCTGTATCAGAAGAAATTATTCCTCTTATGCAGGAAGAAAATACTTTGGTAACAGAGTACGAAAAGCTTCTGGCAAGCGCTAAAATTCCATGGGGAGAGGAGACACTAAATCTTTCTCTTCTGACACCGTATCTGAAGCATAAGGATGCAAAGATACGAAGAGAAGCGCAGGAAAAGCAAAATGAATTTTTTTTAAGTATTCAGGATAAATTGGACGAGCTTTATGACAAGCTGGTGAAAAACCGTACCTTGCAGGCGAAAAAGCTGGGATTTGAAACTTATACGTCTTTAGGCTATCTGCGTATGCAGAGAAACTGCTATGGAAGAGAAGAAATTGAAAATTTAAGACGTCAGGTAAAAGAAGTATGGGTTCCTTTTGCAGAAAGTATTTTTGAAAAACGAAAAGAGCGTCTGGGACTGTCTAAGCTTTCTTATACAGATGAGGTGGTATACAGTCCAAAAGGAAATCCACAGCCGGAAGGAACACCGGAGGAAATCCTTCAGGCAGGGCAGCAGATGTATGAGGAACTTTCTCCTGAAACCAAGGAATTTTTTGATTTTATGATGGACAATGAGCTTCTTGATGTGTTCGGAAGAAAAACAAAGGCAGTAGGCGGCTATATGACCTATATTCCGGATTATAAAGCGCCGTTTATTTTTGCCAATTTCAACGGAACAAGCGGTGATGTAGATGTTATGACACATGAATGCGGTCATGCTTTTCAGGGATATCTGGCAGCAGCCGATCCTATTCGTGAGCATGCAGACATTGGAATGGAAACCGCAGAAATTCATTCTATGTCTATGGAATTTTTTACTGAGCCGTGGTATCCTTTGTTTTTTGGAAAAGAAACCGCACAGGAATATACAGATATGCACTTAGAGGACGCTGTGATTTTTGTTCCTTACGGCTGCATGGTTGACGAATTCCAGCATATAATATACGACAATCCAAATCTGACACCAAAGGAGAGAAAGCAGGTGTGGAAGGATTTGGAGAGGGATTACAAGCCGCATCTGTTCTATGATGGGCTGGAATTCTTTGAAAACGGCTGCTTTTGGCAGAAGCAGCATCATATTTACAGTTTTCCGCTGTATTATATCGATTATGTAATTGCGCAGCTCTGCGCTTTTGAATATAAAATCTGGATGGATAAGGACAGAAAGGCTGCATGGCAGAGTTATTTGAAATTATGCAGAATGTCTGCGGCTAAGTTCCACACAGAGCTTTTAGAGGAGGCAGGACTGGAAACTCCGTTTAAAAATGGAGTACTTGCGAAAATTGTAGAGAATTTAAAGAAATGATAAAAAACGTAAGAGAAAAAGTGCTTTTTTGTAAGCACTTTTTCTGTTTAAAAGCAATAGAAAAGTTTTTAAAATTAAACGAATTCTATAAAAAATAAACAAAATATAAACAAATGTGAATTTTCATGCAAAATTTGTGAGAAAAAAGATTGACGAATTCAATCGAAGACTATATAATAGCTAGTATACGTAAATTCAGTTGATTAAAGTGCTGGTGTAAATGAAATCTAATGTATAGACATTGGATTATTATTTTACGCTGAATGTCTTTCCTATAAAGACAGATGTATGAGAAGACCTGAAGTTACAAGAAGAAATATAAAGGAAAAGGAGTAAGTTGTAATGGCAAAATATGTTGTTAAACGAATTTTACTTGCAATCGCAACAATCTTTATTGTATGCGTAATCACATTTTTTGCAATGAATGCAATTCCGGGTGGACCGTTTGATGGTGAAAAAGCAACGACACCAGAAGTAAAAGCGGCATTAGAAAAGAGATATAACCTTGACAAACCGGTTCCGGAACAGTTTGTAATTTATATGGGAAATATTTTCCAGGGTGATTTTGGTATCTCTACAAAAACAGGACGTGATATCGGAGAAACAATTTTCACATCTTTTAAGATTTCAGCGAAGCTGGGACTTATGGCGGTAGTAACAGCGATTATCTTCGGATTGGTTTTAGGAAGTATTGCTGCGCTTACCAGAAACAGACTTCCTGACAGATTGATTATTTTCTTCTCCACATTGTTTACATCGCTTCCAAGCTTTGTATTAGGTTCTCTCCTGCTTTTGGTATTTTCCATTAAGCTGAAATGGGTTCCTGTATGGAGTCCTGATAATCAGAATTATATTCTTCCGGTAATTGCATTGGCAGCTTACCCTATGGCTTATATCACACGTCTTACAAAAACAAGTATGCTGGATGCAATGGGACAGGATTATGTGCGTACAGCCAGAGCAAAAGGTGTTGCACAGTGGAAGGTTATTTTTAAACATACATTGAGAAATGCTCTTATTCCGGTTGTTACATACGTAGGTCCGATGACAGCAGCAATTCTTACAGGTAGCTTGGTTGTAGAAAAAATCTTTACAATCGGCGGACTTGGCGCAAAATTTGTTGACAGTATTATCAACAGAGATTACCCGCTTATTATGGGTGTAACTATTTTCCTTGCAGTATTGATGGTTACAATGAACTTGATTACAGATATTGTATATAAACTCATTGATCCAAGAATTAAATTAGATTAGGAGGAGACATAAGACATGGAAAATACAAATAAAAATTTGGATCAGATGCCTAAAAAATCTCCTTTTAGCTTTCAGGTAGACCTGAGTAAATTTGAAAAGGCAACAGATGAAGAAAAGAGACAGCAGGAGGTTATGAGTGAGTCCTCCACATTCTTTAAAGACGGTATGCGCAAGCTGATGAAAAACCCGTTGGCAGTAGGAAGTATTATTGTATTGCTTTTAATTATCCTTACTATTGTAATTACACCATACGTTGTACCGTATAAATATTCACAGATTGTTACCGTAAACGGTAAGCGTGACAAAACAGCGGCAAATATGGCTCCGTTCCAGTATTCTGATTTAGAAAAGGAATATATGAAAGAGGGCGGTGAAGTATTCCCTCATATTATGGGTACTGATGAAATGGGTAGAGATTATTTTGTACGTGTTGTATACGGAACAAGAATTTCCCTGTTGGTAGGTGTATTTGCAAGTTGTATCGTTGTGCTAATCGGTGTTATCTACGGAAGTGTTTCCGGATATTTCGGCGGCAAGGTCGACTTGGTCATGATGCGAATAGTGGATATTATCTATTCCCTGCCGGATATGCTGATGATTATTCTGTTATCCGTAGTGCTTCGTGAAACCTTGAACTTGGATGCAATTCCGGCGCTTAGCAAGCTGGGTACAAATATGATTTCTCTGTTTATTGTATTCGGTCTTTTATACTGGACCAGTATGGCTCGTATGGTAAGAGGTCAGATCCTTACAATTAAACAGAATGAATACGTACTTGCTGCAAAAGTAAGTGGCGCAAAACCGGGAAGAATTATCCGCAGACATATTCTTCCAAACTGTGTCAGCGTTATTATTATTTCCGCAGCATTACAAATTCCTTCCGCTATTTTTACAGAGAGCTTCTTAAGCTTCGTAGGTCTGGGTGTTCAGGCGCCAATGCCTTCTCTTGGTTCTCTGGCAAATGCGGCTCGTGCAGGTATTTCAGCGTATCCTTATAAACTGATTTTCCCGGCACTGATGATTGGTCTTATCACTCTTTCCTTTAACCTGATTGGTGACGGTCTGCGTGATGCGTTCGATCCAAAATTAAGGAGGTAATAGAAAAATGAGCGAGACAATCCTTTCAGTAAAAAATCTTTGTACTTCCTTTACAACAGAAAAAGGTGAAGTAATGGCCGTAAACGGCGTTTCCTTTAATCTGGATAAAGGGAAAATCCTTGGTATTGTAGGTGAGTCCGGTTCCGGAAAGAGTGTTACTGCATATTCCATTATGCAAATTCTGGAGAAAAACGGAAGCATCAAACAGGGTGAAGTTTTATTTAAAGGTGAAGATATTACAAAATTTTCAGAAAAACAGATGAGGGCGTTCCGTGGAAAATGTTGTTCCATTATTTTCCAGGATCCTATGACTAGCTTAAATCCAGTTTTTACAATTGGAAACCAGTTAAAAGAAGCCATTGAGTTACATACAGAACGCAAAGGAAAAGAAGCAGAAGCCCGTGCAGTGGAAATGCTTACTTTAGTAGGTGTAAACGAACCGGAGAAACGTATCAAACAGTATCCTTATGAGTTATCCGGCGGTATGCGCCAGAGGGTTATGATTGCTATGGCACTGGCATGTGAACCGGATATCCTGATTGCCGATGAACCGACAACAGCGCTTGACGTTACCATTCAGGCTCAGATTTTGGAGCTGATGCAGAGCCTTCAGAAAAAATTAGGTATGGCAATTATCATGGTTACTCATGATTTAGGTGTTATCGCAGATATGTGTGATGAAATTATTGTTATGTACGGTGGTAGAGTTTGTGAACGTGGTACAGCAGAAGATATCTTTTACAGACCGGCGCATGAATATACAAAAGGTCTGCTTCGCTCCATTCCGAATGTTGACCGTATCGGAGAAAAGCTGGTTCCGGTTCCGGGAACACCGATTAACTTATTAAATATGCCAAAAGGCTGTGCTTTCTGTCCCAGATGTGAAAATGCAATGAAAATTTGTCTTGAGGAACAGGCACCGGAAGTACAGATGCCAGACGGACATTTTGCATCTTGCTGGCTCAGCGTAAAAGAACTTATGGAGAACCAGAAAGGAGCCGGAAGTAATGAGTGATAATTTCGTACCAAATAAAGAGTATCTGGTAGAAGTAAATAATCTGAAACAGTATTTTCCAATCAAAGCAGGGTTTGGTAAAACAATTCCTTTAAAAGCGGTAGACGGCGTATCCTTCGCAATCAAACCGGGAGAAACTCTGGGATTGGTAGGAGAGTCCGGTTGTGGTAAAACAACAGTAGGACGTTCTCTGTTACACTTATATAAACCAACCAGCGGCGATATTTTTTACAATGGTCAGCGTGTAGACGAAAAAAGTATTCAGTCTATGAGAAAGGATATGCAGATGGTTTTTCAGGATCCATATTCTTCCTTAAACCCACGTATGACAGTAGAGGATATTATCGGTGAACCTTTAGACGTACATAAATTATATACTTCTAAGGGAGAAAGACGTGATAAGATTTTACATCTTATGGAATTAGTAGGTCTGAATGCAGAGCATGCAACACGATATGCACATGAGTTTTCCGGCGGTCAGCGTCAGCGTATCGGAATTGCCAGAGCATTGGCTACAAATCCAAAGTTTATTATATGTGATGAGGCGGTCAGCGCTCTTGACGTATCTATTCAGGCACAGGTTATCAACATGTTTGAAGAACTTCAGGATAAGCTGGGAATTGCTTATTTGTTTATCGCCCATGACTTATTGGTTGTACATCATATTTCAGATAGAATTGCAGTTATGTATCTGGGACGTGTGGTTGAAATTGCAGATGCAGATGAATTAAATGCAAGTCCAATTCATCCATATACACAGTCCTTATTAAGCGCAGTACCTTATCCGGATCCAAAGATGGCAAAGGAAAGACAGCGTATTATTCTGGAAGGTGACGTACCAAGTCCTCTGCACATGCCAACAGGCTGTGCGTTCCGTACACGTTGCAAATATGCAACAGAGCAGTGTGCAAAAGAATGTCCGACATTAACTGACAGAGGTAACGGACATCAGGTTGCATGCTGGAATAAATAGTGATACAACATTCCGTTAGGAATTTTGTATAATAAATGTATACTTATGAAGGAAATAAGTAGAAGGAGGCAAAAATGAAAAAACGTGTTTTAGCAATGCTTCTTGCTTCTGCAATGGTTGCCGGTTCACTGGCAGGATGTGGCGGCTCCAGCGACAAACCAGAAGCAAGCACAGAAGATGGAAAAGAAACAGCAGAAGAAGGTTCTGCAGCACCGGAATGGGAAGCTTATGATGAATTAATTGCCAACATCAAGAAGGAAACAGACCTTGTAAAACGTGAGGCAATGATGCACGAAGCAGAAGATATGCTTATGGATACATGGGCAGTTGTTCCTTTATACTACTACAACGATGTTTATATGCAGAGTACAGATGTAGAAGGTATTTACTCTAACCTTTTCGGATTTAAGTATTTTGGATTTGCAACAGCTCCAAATAATGAATTATCCTTACAGGTTGCATCTGAACCAAATAAACTTGATCCGGCGTTAAACTCAGCAGTAGACGGCGCTTGTCTGGCACTTCTTTCATTTGCCGGATTATATAAATATGATGAAACAGGAGCTTTAGTTCCGGACTTAGCTGAAAGCCATGAAATGAGCGAAGACGGTCTTACTTATACTTTCACAATGAAAGACGGTTTGAAATGGTCTGACGGTGAAGCTCTTGACGCAACAGACGTTGCATACAGCTGGAACAGACTTGTAGATCCTAATACAGGTGCTGACTATTCTTACTTAGCAGACGGTATTGCTAAGAAAGAAGACGGTACACTTGATATCGCAGCTTCTGAAGACGGAAAAACATTTACAGTAAAACTTGCAGCACCTTGTGCATACTTCCTTGACTTATGTGCATTCCCTGCATTTTACCCAGTTCCACAGCAGAACGTAGAGTCCGCTGAAGGCGCAGCAGATAACCCGGGTGCATGGTGTCTGGAGTCTGGATTTGTAACATCCGGTCCGTTTACATTAAAAGAGTGGAAACACAATGAGTCTATGACTTATGAACCAAACCCAAATTACTATGATGCTGGAAAAGTTTCTTTGAAGAAAATCAACTTTATGTTAAGTGCTGATGATACAGCTGTATTTAACGCATTTAAAGATGGTTCTTTACAGTTTAGTGATACAATTCCAACAGACGAAATGAAAAATGTTGTAAATACACCTGAATTCCACAAAATTGCTACTTTAGGAACATATTACTCAGGATTTAATGTTCAGAGTGAATTATTTGCAGGAAAGACAGCACAGCAGGCAGCAGATATGCGTCATGCATTCTCCTTACTGATTGACCGTCAGTATATTGTAGATACAATCGCTCAGGCTGATCAGACAGTAGCTAACACATTTATTCCGGAAGGTATGTTAGATGGACAGGGTAGCGAATTCAGAGCAAATGATGACGCTTATACTTATCCAGATGCAGAAAACGTTGGTTACTATGATCCAGAAAAAACAGAAGCTAACGTAGAAGAAGCTAGAAAATTATTAGAAGGTGCTGGATATAAATTTGATGATGCAGGTATGTTATCTCCAGAAACACCAATTAATATTACATACCTGACAAATGACTCTGAAGGTAATGTTAAGATTGGTGAAGCTATGCAGCAGGATTTCAATGAAATCGGTATTAACATGACAGTAGAAACACGTGAATGGTCTACATTCCTTGAAGAAAGAAAAGCTGGTAAATTTGACTTTGCTCGTGAAGGTTGGTTAGCAGATTACAATGACCCAATTAACATGCTTGAAATGTGGGAAACAAAATCTGGTAACAATGATATGCAGTTTGGTAGATAATTTACTTTCTGCTATATTCTTGTAATGAAAAGCGCCGCTTTGAGATTGAAAAATCTTGAAGCGGCATTTCTATTTGTCGAGAAATTAATATTCCCTTGACAAATGAGGTAAATATGTTTAGTATTATAGTTGCGCCAAAGGAAGTATGTTATTCTCGTTTGCACAACCAGAATGCTTTTAGGGCTTGTACTGGTTTCGACGGGGGTTTTGAAGTTGAGGAAGCCATCTGCAGACTCCGGGACTGCATACCAACCTGGAAATTAAATATAAACGCAAACGATAACGTAGCGTTAGCTGCCTAATTGCAGCTTGTCAGCCTTAAACCACCCGCTGTTTAAGAACCTGGCATCGACTTTGCGGGGCACTTCGCTTTCAAAGCTTTGAGAAAGTGGAAGATTTTATGAAGCTACTAAGTGCAAAAGCCTGTTATTCGGCGTTTGTGTGAGGGAATGTTAAAAGAATAACTGTGATGGGAGATGCCGCAAGGGATAGACTTTCGGACAGGGGTTCAATTCCCCTCAGGTCCATAGAAAAAGCTCAGTGTTTACTGGGCTTTTTTTACATAGGAAATTATGTCTTGCGAGACAAAAAATTTGACAAATTGTTTTTCTTGACATATAATATACTTAACAAGACAGCCAGTAAGGGAGGTTAAGGCTCCCCGCTTGGCAAATATATTTAGCTAAAATAGCCGCCTATTCTTTTCCAGAGAGCAGGGTGGCTATTTCTTATGTGATGTATATGTAAGGATTGCTACGATAAGTAAAGCTGTGTTTACAATCAAACTCAATTCTTCATACGTACTTATAAGCATCCCCTCCTGTCAAGACTCAGGCGGAGAACCATAGCCGTCCTACTGGCTGCCCGGGTAAGTATATTACATTGTCAAGAAACAATTTATGTAATTAAATTAAGAAAGTGCATTTTGCTGAATTTGTGCAAAGGCTTTTTTTACTGCCGGTATAGAGAGTAAAATAATAGTAATCAAAGCTTCTGCCAACAAAAAGCTGTAGTTATAGATGAAAGGATAAGCTACAGATAATTCTTTTGGGAAATTTTCAGGCATATAATCCATCCAGTATAAATATCCTCCTAAAACGTGAAAAGCACCTCTGGCAATTACAGCAACCAAGTATCCTTTTACCAACCCATTTTTCTGCTTGCGGAAAATTCCAGCCAGCCCAAGAGCAGCAAAGGCAAGGAGATAATCGCAGCATACCTGGAAAAAGGAAAGCACATAAGGCTCCTGTAAAAACTGTAAAATACCAAAAACAAATCCTAAAAGTATGCCTACTTTCGGTCCATACCAATAAGCAATTAATACAATAAAAAGCATACTGAAAGCGGTAACAGAACCGCCAAAAGGAAGTTCAAAAATTTTAATATAAGAGGTAATAAAGCTAAGTGCTAAAGCCATAGAGCAATAAGCCAGCTGTTTGATACTTAATTTTTTTCTTGTGGATTCCTTTCCGGCGAGAATAATGGCTGCAACTGTAAATAAAATTGCTGCCAGGATAGTGACTGCATAACCGGCGGCAGTAAGACCACCTTCTGCATTGATAAAAAATTGAAACATAGAAAAATCCTCCTTCTTTTAGAAGAACAAGAAGGGGCAAAGAAAGCTTGAAAAAAAGATTCCTACGTTGGCATAATCCAAATCAGGTACAAGGGTCGAAGCGGTCCTTCCTCTCAGCCTTTCGGCTCCCCTTCTTATTCTGCTGATATTTATTTCTGTTCCACTATATCACAGTCATAAGAGCAGTGTCAAGAATAGGAAAAATAAGGGAAAATATTGTGAGATAAGAGCGGGTGTGTTAGAATTGGCAGAGAGAAAAGCTTGTTCACATTTTTAACAAATTTATTTGATACAATTTAAAAAAAGGAGGAATTTTCATGGATAAATGTAAGGTACTTGTAGTAGACGATGAAAGCAGAATGAGAAAGCTGGTAAGCGATTTCCTGACAAAACAGGGATATGAAGTATTAGAAGCCGGTGACGGAGAAGCTGCACTGGATATTTTTTATAAAGACAAGGACATCCAACTGATTATTCTGGATGTGATGATGCCGAAGCTGGATGGTTGGGGCGTATGCAGAGAAATCCGAAAGGACTCAAAGATACCTATTATTATGCTGACTGCCAGAGGAGATGAAAGAGATGAGCTTTTGGGCTTTGAGCTGGGTGTTGATGAATATATTTCCAAGCCTTTCAGTCCGAAAATTTTGGTTGCAAGGGTAGAGGCAATTTTAAGAAGAACAAGCGCCATTGGCTCAGATGATATTTTAAGTGCGGGAGGAATTGAAATTAACAAAACTTCTCATACGGCTTCCATTGACGGAAAAACAATGGATTTAAGCTATAAAGAATTTGAGCTTTTGACTTATTTTTTGGAAAATCAGGGAATTGCCTTATCAAGGGAAAAAATCTTAAATTCTGTGTGGAATTATGATTATTTTGGAGATGCTAGAACCATTGATACCCATGTAAAAAAACTGAGAAGCAAAATTGGAGCAAAGGGAGAATACATTAAAACCATTTGGGGTATGGGCTATAAATTCGAGGTGTCATAATGAAAAAATCCATAAAAATACGAGTGGCAGTCAGCTATATCGGGATTATGTGTCTTTCTCTGATTGCCATGCTTTTGGTAAATACACTGTTTCTGGAAAAATTTTATTTATCCAAAAAGACAGACTCTTTAAAAAAAGCTTTTGAGATGGTAAACAGCACGGAGAATTATGCTTATCTGAAATACGACACGGATTTTTTGCAATTTTGTGAGGAAAAAAACCTCTCGATTATTGTAGTAGACCATAAAACCTCCAATCAGATATATGCTTATGCAAGAGATGCGGATAAGCTTTATGCAGAGGCGCAGTTTGGATTTTTGGACAGCTTTTCAAGAGGAAAGCACAGCGTTCTTGAAACAACCGATAATTATGTAGTAGAAAAGAAAACAGATGACAGGGAAACTATGGACTCTGTAAACATGATGGGGAATCTGGATAACGGAAATCCGTTTTTAATCAATACTCCTGCCCAGAGCTTAAAAGACAGTGCGATTATTTCCAACATTTTCTTTTTATATATCGGTGTTCTTACAATTTTGGTAAGCTCTGTGATTATCTGGTTTATGACAAGACATATTACCAGACCGCTTCAGGAGCTCAGTTCTCTTTCTCAGGAAATGGCAAATCTGAATTTCGAAGCAAAATATCACAGTGCAGGACAGGATGAAATCAGCGTATTGGGAAACAATCTGAATAAGATGTCGGAGGCTCTGGAAAATACCATTTCCGAGCTGAAAACAGCCAATAATGAATTGCAGAAGGACATTGAGAAAAAAGAACAGATAGATGAGATGAGAAAAGAGTTTCTTTCCAATGTGTCCCATGAATTGAAAACGCCCATTGCTTTAATACAGGGTTATGCAGAAGGCTTGCAGGAGTGCATCAACGATGATGCGGAGAGCAGAGAATTTTACTGTGATGTTATTATTGATGAAGCAGGAAAAATGAACAATATGGTAAAAAAACTGCTGACATTAAATCAGTTGGAATTTGGAAATGATAAGGTTTCCATGGAGAGATTTGATTTAACAGAAGTTATTCGTGGCGTTGTTCAGTCGGCACAGCTTTTGGCAGGACAAAAAGAAGCAGAGCTGACTTTTTCACAGGATGCCCCTATTTATGTCTGGGGAGATGAATTTAAAGTAGAAGAAGTGGTGACAAATTATGTTTCCAATGCTCTAAACCATGTGGACTATGAGAGAAAAATTGAAGTAAAGGCACAGAAAGAAGGAAATGTAGTCAGGGTATCTGTCTTTAATACCGGAGATATTATTCCAAAAGAGGATTTGGAAAAGGTATGGATTAAATTTTATAAGGTGGATAAAGCCAGAACCAGAGAATACGGAGGAAGCGGCATCGGACTTTCCATTGTAAAGGCAATTATGGACAGTATGCACCAGAAATGCGGTGTGAAAAATTATGAAAACGGTGTGGAATTCTGGTTTGAATTATCCTGTGCAGATGCGGAAGAATAGAAGAAAAAGAGGTTACGTGTTTGCATTTTTTGACATATTCTGCTAAACTAAAAAGATGGATAAAAAGAAGAAGGAGGAATACAGATGCCGCCTTTACAAGGACAATGGCTGGAAGCTTTAAAGCCGGAATTTAAGAAAGAATATTATAAAGAGCTGTTTCAAAAAGTAGGGCAGGAGTATCAGGAAAGAAAGATATTTCCTGCACCGGATGATATTTTTAATGCCTTTCATTTTACACCTCTTGATGAGGTAAAAGTAGTAATTTTAGGACAGGACCCCTATCACAATGACGGACAGGCACATGGGCTTTGCTTTTCTGTAAAGCCGGAGGTGGAAATCCCGCCGTCTCTGGTAAATATTTATCAGGAGCTCCATGATGACTGCGGATGTTATATACCGGATAACGGTTATTTGGAAAAATGGGCAAGACAAGGTGTGCTGATGTTAAATACGGTATTGACGGTACGGGCTCATCAGGCAAATTCTCACAGGGGAATTGGCTGGGAGCAATTTACTGACGCAGCAATTCGTGTATTGAATGAACAGGACAGACCGATTGTATTTTTGCTTTGGGGAAGACCGGCACAGATGAAACACAGTATGCTGAACAATCCGAAGCATTTAATTTTGGAAGCGCCTCATCCGAGCCCCTTATCTGCATACAGAGGATTTTTTGGGTGCAGACATTTCAGCAAAACCAATGAATTTTTGGAGCAAAATGGTCTTGCTCCTATTGACTGGCAGATAGAAAACAGACAGGGGATATAGAAATGGGAAAGAAAAATGATAATACATTAGTGAAAAATGCTTCTTTTCTCATGATTGCTGCGCTGATTTCCAAGATTATCGGGCTGATTTACAAAAGCCCTTTGTCAAGCACAATGGGAAAAGAAAGCTTTGGATGCTTTCAGTTTGCACAGAATGTGTATTTTATTCTTCTGATGATTGCATCCTTTAGTATTCCTCAGGCTGTGTCAAAAATCATGGCAGAAAGACTTGCGTTTAAGAGATATCGAGATGCTCAGAGAATTTTTAAAGGAGCGTTGCTTTATGCGGTAATCGTAGGCGGAGCTGTGGCAGTTATCTGTATTGTAGGCGCTCCGATTTTAGTGCCTGACGGAATGGCAAATGCAAGACTTGCGCTTCAGTTTTTAGCGCCGACCATTTTTGTTTCCGGTATTCTGGGTGTTTTCCGAGGATATTTTCAGGCATATCGAAATATGCTTCCGACATCTATTTCTCAGATTTTGGAGCAGATTGCCGTAGCCGTGGTAGCTCTGGTAATGGCAAATTTTATGGTGCATCATTTTGCAGATGCACAGCCGGACGTGCTGCGAAGCTGGAGTGCGGCAGGGGCTACTCTGGGAACGGGAGCCGGTGTTTTAACGGCGCTTATCTTTATGCTGTTTGTCTATCAGGTAAACAGAAAGACTATTCAAAGAAAGATTGCAAGAGACAAGGTGTCGGTGGATGAAAGCTACAAGGATGTTATGAAAATCATTGTGATGATTGTAGCTCCGATTATTTTAAGCGCCTTTTTGTATAACGTAAACGGTTATATTAACAGTATGATTTATACCTCTGTGTCAGAGCTGAAGGGCTTAAAAGGAAGCATTGTAGAGGGATTTTATGCGGAATGTGGGTTCTTTTTAACCATTATTAACATTCCTCTTACCCTGTCAAGCACAGCGCCTACTTCTATGATGCCGGAGGTTTCCGGGGCGTATGCCAGAGGGGACTTAAAAACAGCGAAGGAAAAGATTGATAAAGCAACATGGCTTAGTATGTTTATTTCTATTCCATGCAGTGTGGGACTTTTTGCACTGGCAGGTCCGATTACTGCACTTTTATTTCCGTCCACAGACGGTACCGCAGGCTTTTTAATGATGCTTGGTGTAATTACAGTTATTATGAACGGAATGTCCAACATTTCCAATGGCGTATTACAGGGAATTGGAAAGGCTAATATCCCTATGATTAACGCAGCCATTGCTTTGGTAGTTGATGTAGTTGTAGTTACGGTATTGATGTTTGTGACAGATTTTGGAATTTACAATGTGGTGCTGGCTATGATTGTTTATGCACTGGTAATGTGTATTTTAAATGATAGAGCATTGAAAAAAGAATTGCATTACAAAAATCCGTGGAAAACTGCATATTTACCTGCTCTTTTTGCAGCTGTTCCTATGGGAATTGCAGCATTTGTAGTTTATCAGGTTATTTATATGATGACAAAAGCCTTGCCGGGAGGAAATCTTTTGGCGTTGATACCGGCTATTGGTTTAGGTGCATGTATCTATTTTCTTCTGTATTTGTATTTTGCAAAGCCGGGAGAAGAAGAATTGGCAGGGCTTCCGGGAGGAAGAAAACTGATACAGATTACAAGAAAACTTCATATTATGTAAGAAAAAAGAACTGTTACATTCGAAGAGAAAATCAAATGTAGCAGTTCTTTTTAAGGTCATATTTTTAATCATTAGAAAGTTTTTTAAAGGCAGTGGAAAGCATCAACTTAATACGATTTAACTGATTTACTTCACTGGCACCTGGATCATAATCTACCGCCACAATATTTGCCTGAGGATAATCCTTTCGGATTGCCTTAATCACACCTTTTCCTACAATATGATTAGGAAGGCAGCCAAATGGCTGGATGCATACGATATTTGGGGTGTCTGCATGAATAAGCTCCAGCATTTCTCCTGTAAGGAACCAACCTTCTCCTGTCTGATTTCCAATGGAAACAATAGGTTCTGCCATTTTTGCCAGACTTTCAATTTGAGCGGAAGGTGTGAAATGCCGGCTCTTTTTAAATTCATCATTAGCAGCTTTTCGGATAAAGTCAATGGCTTTAATTGCCATCTTGCCTTTCTGAGCAAAGGATTTTCCAAATCCCAGATACTGAGATTTAAAGCTCATGTTGTAGAAGCAATAGCACATAAAATCAATTAAATCAGGGCATACGGCTTCTGCGCCTTCTTTTTCCAGAAGCTCAACCAGATGATTATTTGCACCGGGATGGAACTTCACCAGAATTTCTCCTACAATTCCTACACGGGGCTTTTTCTCATTTGTAATAGGAAGAGTATCAAATTCCCGTATTATCTGACGGCAGAACTGGTTAAAGCGGGCAAAGGTTACATGTTTTCCTGAGAGGAAAGCAATGCAGCGTTTTTCCCATTTTTTATGAAGGTCGTTGGCAGAACCTTTTACTGCCTCGTAAGGACGCATACGATACAGACATTTCATTAAAATATCTCCGAAAACTGCGCCGTAAGCGATACGGGTTGCCAGCTTTACGGTTATTTTAAAGCCGGGATTCTCTTCCAGTCCGCTTAAATTGATAGAAATGACAGGAATGTGGGACATACCTGCTTTTTCCAAAGCACGGCGGATAAAACCGATGTAGTTGGAAGCACGGCAGCCGCCTCCTGTCTGTGACATGATAATTGCCACCTTGTTCAAATCATATTTGCCTGACTGCAATGCCTGCATAATCTGTCCTACCACCATTAAGGATGGGTAACAGGCATCGTTGTTTACGTATTTTAATCCCACGTCAACGGCTTCTTTGTTTCCGTTTCCTAAAACCTCCAAATGATATCCGCTGGCATTAAAAGCAGCCTCTAAAAGGTTAAAATGGATAGGAGACATCTGAGGACATAAAATCGTATATTTCTTTCTCATTTCCTCTGTAAAAGCAACACGCTCAATAGAAGAAGGACGAATTTCTCTCTTTTGTTTTTGCTGTTCCTTTACTTTCAGCGCTGCAATCAAGGAGCGCACACGAATTCTGGCAGCCCCCAGATTGTTTACCTCGTCAATTTTCAGACAGGTATAAATCTTTCCGCTGTTCGTTAAGATTTCGTTGACTTCGTCTGTGGTTACGGCATCCAGACCGCAGCCAAAGGAATTTAACTGGATTAAATCCAGATTGTCTTTTTCTTTTACAAAATTTGCCGCTGCATATAAGCGGGTGTGATAAGTCCACTGGTCATTGACTCGCAAAGGACGTTCAATAGGAGCAAGGTGGGAAACAGAGTCCTCTGTAAGTACGGCAATGCCATAAGAGGTAATCAGCTCCGGAATACCGTGGTTGATTTCCGGATCAATGTGATAAGGACGTCCTGCCAGCACAATGCCGTGTCTTCCTGTTTTTTCCAGATAAGCAAGGACTTCTTCCCCTTTTCGCATGATGTCATTTCTGCATTTTCGCATTTCCTTCCACGCATCATGAGCAGCTTTTTCTACTTCTTTAGAAGGAATATCAGGAAACTCTTCTACTAAACGCCTGGTAATAATTTCCTCACTGGTCAGAGCCACAAAGGGATTGTGGAAACGAATATCCGGATTTTTCAGCTCATCTACGTTATTTTTAATATTTTCCGCATAAGACGTTACAATAGGGCAGTTAAAATGATTTACAGAGTCCTTAAATTCCTGACGCTCATAAGGAATACAGGGATAGAAAATATAGTTTACTCCCTGCTTAATCAGCCAGGATACATGCCCATGCGCCATTTTGGCAGGGTAACATTCTGACTCACTTGGAATGGACTCAATGCCTAACTCGTAAATCTTTCTTGTAGAAGTAGGAGAGAGAACCACCTGATACCCCAGTTCTGTAAAGAAGGTATACCAGAAAGGATAATTTTCAAACATATTTAAAACTCTTGGAAGTCCTACTTTTCCCCGTGTCGCCTTATCTGGAGTTAAAGGCTCGTAGGAAAACAGCCGTTTGTATTTATATTCATATAAATTCGGAATTTGCTCTTTGTTTTTTTCTTTTCCAATTCCACGCTCACAGCGGTTTCCTGAAATATATTGGCGTCCGCCGGAAAATTTGTTGATGGTAAGGCGGCAGTTATTGGTACAGCCTTTACAGTTTGCCATCATGGTTTTATATTCCAGAGAATTGATTTTTTCAATGGGAAGCATGGTAGTTGTCTTATTTTTGTCATAACGCTCTCTGGCAATTAAAGCAGCGCCGAAAGCGCCCATAATTCCTGCAATATCAGGGCGAATAGCTTCGCACTGAGCAATTTTTTCAAAGCTTCGAAGTACGGCATCGTTATAGAACGTACCGCCCTGAACCACAATATGTTTTCCAAGCTCTGAAGCATCCGAAACCTTGATTACCTTATACAGGGCATTTTTAATAACAGAGTAGGCTAAACCGGCAGAGATATCTGCAACAGAAGCTCCCTCTTTTTGCGCCTGCTTCACCTTGGAATTCATAAATACGGTACAGCGTGTACCTAAGTCAATGGGATTTTCGGCAAAAAGGGCAGCTTTTGCAAAATCCTCCACACTGTAATTTAAGGATTTTGCAAAGGTTTCAATGAAAGAACCGCAGCCGGAGGAGCAGGCTTCATTGAGCTGTACGCTGTCTACGGTCTGATTTTTAATTTTAATACATTTCATATCCTGACCGCCGATGTCTAAGATACAGTCTACTTCCGGATCAAAAAACGCAGCAGCATAGTAGTGAGATACAGTTTCAACTTCTCCTTCATCTAACAGAAGAGCTGCCTTAATTAAAGCTTCTCCATATCCGGTAGAGCAGGAATAGGCAATTTTAACGCCGGCAGGAAGCTGGCTGTAAATTTCCTGAATGGCTTTGATGGAAGTTGCCAAAGGATTTCCATTATTGTTACTGTAAAAGGAATACAACAAAGAACCGTCTTCTCCTACAAGGGCAGCCTTGGTAGTGGTAGAACCTGCGTCAATTCCCAAATAACAGTTTCCGCTGTAAGTATCAAGGGGAGCTGTTTTTACATTATAACGGCTTTGACGCTCATTAAAGACATCATATTCCTGTTGAGAAGCAAATAAGGGCTCCATACGGTCAATTTCAAAATCCATTTTAATAGATGCCTGCAGTTTGTCACGCATGGCAGTAATAGAAAATGCAGGAGCATCTTCTTTTGCGTTTAAAGCAGAACCTATTGCGGCAAATAAGTGCGAATTTTCAGGTACAATGGTGTGTTCCTTATCCAGTTTTAAAGTACGGATAAATGCAGCTTTCAGTTCAGAGAGAAAGTGCAGAGGACCGCCTAAAAAAGCTACGTGCCCACGAATTGGTTTTCCACAGGCAAGACCGCTGATTGTCTGGTTTACTACAGCCTGAAAAATAGAAGCAGATAAGTCTTCTTTTGTAGCACCTTCGTTAATTAAAGGCTGAATATCTGTTTTTGCAAAAACACCGCAGCGGGCTGCAATAGGATAAAGTGCCTTGTAATTTTTGGCATAATTATTAAGTCCCGGTGCATCAGTCTGTAAAAGAGACGCCATCTGGTCAATAAAAGAACCTGTACCACCGGCGCAGATACCATTCATACGCTGTTCTACATTGCCATCTTCAAAATAAATGATTTTGGCATCTTCTCCTCCCAGTTCGATGGCAACGTCTGTTTGAGGTGCCAGTTCTTCTAAGGAGGATGAAACAGCAATTACTTCCTGTACAAACGGGATGGTTAAATGAGTTGCTAAAGTAAGTCCTCCGGAACCAGTGATAACGGGTATCACGGAAATTTCTCCCATAGTCTGATATGCTTTGTCAAGAAGTCTTGCCAGAGTATTTTGAATATCAGCAAAATGTCGCTCATAATCAGCAAACATAATTTGATGTTTTTGATTTAAAATTGCGATTTTTACAGTTGTAGAGCCAATATCAATTCCTAAGGTACAAAAGGTATTTTTAATTTTTTTATCTTCTGACATTGTCAGAAACCTCCTCTATGTATGTGTTTCTACTTATTATTATATGTATAAAAAAATCAAAGTCATTATACGACAAAATGTCGAAAAAAACAATCGTAAATATTTCACAGCCATTGCGTTTGAAATAGGCTTATGATAGAATAATCTGTACGACAGCAAGAAATAAGAGAATGGAAAAAGAGGAAAAATTGATGTATAAAGTATTAAAACAGGAAGGCAGAGCGAAAAGAGCTCGCATGGAAACGGTTCACGGAACAATCGAAACTCCGGTTTTTATGAACGTGGGAACAGCGGCAGCCATTAAAGGCGCTGTATCTACTATGGACTTACAGGAGATTAAAACGCAGGTGGAGCTTTCTAATACCTATCATCTGCATGTAAGACCGGGAGATAAAGTCGTAAAGCAGCTGGGCGGTCTTCATAAGTTTATGAATTGGGACAAACCGATTTTAACAGACTCCGGCGGTTTTCAGGTATTTTCTTTATCAAAATTGAGAAAAATAAAAGAAGAAGGAGTTTACTTTAACTCCCATGTAGACGGCAGAAAGATTTTCATGGGACCGGAAGAAAGTATGCAGATACAGTCCAATTTAGGTTCTACCATTGCCATGGCATTTGACGAGTGTCCATCCAGTGTTGCCAGCAGAGAATATGTGCAGGCATCGGTTGACCGTACCACAAGATGGCTGCAAAGATGTAAGGACGAAATGGCAAGACTGAACAGCTTGGAGGATACAGTAAATCCCCATCAGCTTTTATTCGGTATCAATCAAGGTGCTATTTACGATGACATTCGTATTGCCCATGCAGAGACGATTTCCAAAATGGATTTAGACGGATATGCAGTAGGCGGTTTGGCAGTAGGGGAAACTCATGAGGAGATGTATCGCATTTTAGACAGCGTAGTTCCGCATCTGCCTGTGGACAAGCCGACTTACCTTATGGGCGTGGGAACACCGGCAAATATTTTAGAGGCGGTATCCAGAGGCGTGGACTTCTTTGACTGCGTTTACCCAAGCAGAAACGGTCGCCACGGACATGTATATACGAACTTCGGTAAAATCAATCTGTTTAATGCAAAATATGAGCTGGACTCCCGTCCGATTGAAGAAGGCTGTCAGTGTCCTGCATGCCGCCATTACAGCAGAGCCTATATCCGCCATTTGCTGAAAGCCAAAGAAATGCTGGGTATGCGCCTTTGTGTTCTGCATAATTTATATTTCTACAATACCATGATGGAAGAGATTAGAAATGCCCTTGATGAAGGCTGTTATGAGGAATATAAACAGAAAAAATTAGAGAGTATGGCAGCAGGTCCGAAAGACTGAGAAATTGGTATAAAAAAGTATTAAAATTGGAAAAATACAGAAAAACCACTTGAAGAAAAGTCGGAAATTGTGTATTATAACAATAATGTCTATAAGTCTGACAGACAAAGATTATTTTTTCAGGAGGAAGTAAGATGTTATTATCAGCAGCAGGTGCAGGAAGCATGATTAGTTTATTCGTACCATTGATTGTATTTTTTCTTTTAATGTATTTCATGATTATGCGTCCACAGAAAAAAGAGCAGCAGAGAGTAAAAAGTATGCTGGCTTCTATGGAGGTTGGTGACAGTGTTGTTACAACCAGCGGTTTCTATGGGATTTTAATCGATATTACAGAAGAAGATGTTATTGTAGAATTCGGAAATAACAGAAACTGCAGAATTCCAATGAGAAAAGGCGCAATCGCTGAAGTAGAAAAAGCAAGTGACGGTGCAGCAGAATAAGAGAAATAAGAGGTGCTGAGGGATAAAACCACAGTACCTTTTTCATTTCACAGGAAATTGTGCAGCAGCGCAAGTTTTTAATATAACAGGAGATAGAAATATGGCATTTATCAGTTTATTTGAAGTAATCGGTCCCAATATGGTAGGACCCTCCAGCTCTCATACAGCAGGAGCAGCTTCTATGGCTCTTTTGGCAAGAAAGCTGTTTCCGGGAGAGATAAAGAGCGTGCATTTTACCCTGTATGGTTCTTTTGCCAGAACTTATCGGGGGCATGGTACAGACAGGGCGCTTTTAGGCGGAATTATGGGCTTTGAAACCGATGATTTGCGTATTCGTGACTCTTTAAGCATTGCAAAGGAGCAGGGACTTCATTATAGCTTTTCTGTTTCTGCGCAGGAGGATGCGGCTATCCATCCCAATACGGCAGATATGGAAATCGAGGGAACAAAAGGGGAGAAGCTTTTTGTCCGAGGAGTTTCCATTGGCGGGGGAAAAGTAAAAATCGTAAAATTAAATCAGATAGAAGTGGATTTTACAGGGGAATACAGCACCTTAATCGTAAGCCAGACAGACAAGCCCGGAGTTGTGGCTCATATTACCAGAGTTTTAAGTGAGGAAGGGGTAAATATTGCATTTATGCGTCTGTTTCGGGAAGAAAAAGGTGCGGCAGCCTTTACAGTTGTAGAGTCTGATGAGAAAATACCTGCCAAGGTGCTGGACAGAATAAGAGAAAATCCGCTGGTTTCCGATATCACATTGGTGCAGTTATAGGAGGAATGGGAAATGGAATTTAATAACGGAGCAGAATTACTGGAATTATGTCAGGAGACAGGATTTCCGATTTCTCAGATTATGAAAAAAAGAGAGGCAGAGTTTTCTAAGATTTCTGAGGCAGAGGTAGAGAAGAAAATGAGAACAGCTTTGGAAATTATGAGAAATTCTGCAAAAGAGCCTTTAAAAAATCCCCAGAAATCCATGGGAGGCTTAATCGGCGGGGAAGCAAAACTGCTGGAAAACCACAGATTAAGCGGAAAATCCATCTGTGGAACAGTTCTGTCAAAGGCAATGACCTATGCCATGGCAGTTTTAGAGGTAAACGCTTCTATGGGTGTGATTGTGGCAGCTCCTACGGCAGGCTCTTCCGGCGTTGTCCCCGGCGTGCTTTTTGCTTTGCAGGAAGAATTTGATTTGTCAGACGAGGAATTATTAAACGGACTTTATACAGCCGGTGCAGTGGGGTATCTTTTGATGCGAAATGCTTCTGTATCGGGAGCAGAGGCAGGCTGTCAGGCTGAGGTAGGAGCAGCCTCTGCAATGGCGGCGGCAGCGGCAGTGGAAATGATGGGCGGAAGTCCGAAGATGTGTTTGTGGGCAGCAACCGGAGCCCTTTCTAATCTGCTGGGCTTAGTTTGCGACCCCATAGCAGGCCTTGTGGAAGCCCCCTGTCAGAACCGAAATTCCATTGGTGCATCCAATGCTTTGATTTGTGCGGAACAGGCGCTTGCCGGTATTCATCAGATTATTCCTTTTGATGAGATGGCAGAGGCAATGTACCATGTAGGAAGATGTCTTCCTTTTGAATTGAGAGAAAGCGCTTTGGGCGGCTGTGCAGGGACAACCAGCGCCTGTGAGAAAAGCTGTAAAATATTCGGAAATACAGAAGAATAGGGAAAAAGAGAGGTATTGCTTAAAAAGAATGGAAACCATAACAAAAAAGCATACCTCTCTGTTTTATTATTGCTTGAATTGTGGTGAAAAAAGGCTTATCATAGTAATAATTTAATTTGAGAAAACGGGGGATCGATATGGAATATAAAATTGCTTTGATGCCGGGAGACGGCATTGGTCCGGAAATTATAAAAGAAGCCAGAAAAGTATTAGACGCCACAGCAAAGGTCTACGGACATACGTTTTCCTATGAAGAGCTGCTCTTAGGAGGAGCGTCCATTGACGCTTACGGAGAACCGCTGACAGAGGAAACCATTGCAAAAGCCAAAAGTGCAGATGCTGTTTTAATGGGAGCAGTAGGCGCAGATGCAAAAACCTCACCATGGTATCGTCTGTCACCCGAGAAAAGACCGGAAGCGGGACTTTTAAAGCTGAGAAAAGAATTAAAGCTGTTTGCCAATTTAAGACCGGCATATTTGTATGAGGCTTTAAAGGATGCCTGCCCTGTAAAGGAACAGTTTTATCAGACAGGAATTGATTTGATGATTGTAAGGGAGCTTACAGGAGGACTTTATTTCGGAGAGAGAAAAACAGTTGTGGAAAACGGAATTGCAAAGGCTGTGGATACTCTTACTTATGACGAAAAGGAAATTCGCAGAATTGCAAAAAAAGCCTTTGAGACCGCTGTGAAAAGAAAGAAAAAAGTCACCAGTGTGGATAAGGCAAATGTTTTGGACTCCTCCCGTTTGTGGAGAAAAATAACAGAGGAAGTGGCAGCCGATTATCCGGAGGTTACTTTGGAGCACATGCTTGTTGATAACTGTGCCATGCAGTTGATTTGCAATCCGGAGCAGTTTGACGTGATTTTAACAGAGAATATGTTCGGAGATATTCTTTCCGATGAAGCAAGTATGCTTACAGGTTCCATTGGAATGCTGCCTTCTGCAAGCTTAAATGAAACCAGTTTCGGACTGTATGAACCGTCTCATGGTTCTGCTCCTGATATTGCGGGAAAAGGAATTGCAAATCCGATTGCAGCCATATTGTCCGCAGCTATGCTTTTACGCTACTCTTTTTCCATGGAGGAAGAAGCAAAAGCTATTGAAAATGCGGTAAATGCAGTTTTAAATGAAGGTTATCGTACATCCGATATTATGTCAGAGAATATGAAAAAAGTTTCCACAGGAGAAATGGGAGACTTGATTATAGAGAAAATACAGTAGATAACAGGAGGAAAGATATGCGAAGTGATGTAGTAAGAAAGGGGATGCAGCAAGCGCCTCATCGTTCTTTATTCCATGCTTTGGGAATGACAAAGGAAGAAATGGAAAGACCTTTGGTGGGAATTGTCAGTTCTTATAATGAAATTGTTCCGGGGCATATCAATTTGGATAAAATCGTAAATGCGGTAAAAATGGGTGTTGCCATGGCAGGAGGTACTCCGGTGGTATTTCCGGCGATTGCCGTTTGTGACGGAATTGCCATGGGACACAGCGGTATGAAATATTCCCTCGTCACCAGAGATTTAATTGCAGACTCCACAGAAGCAATGGCAATGGCACATCAGTTTGATGCTCTTGTTATGGTGCCAAACTGCGACAAAAACGTGCCGGGACTTTTAATGGCAGCAGCCCGTATCAATGTTCCCACAGTTTTTGTAAGCGGCGGACCTATGCTGGCAGGAAAAGTAAGAGGGGAAAAGAGAAGTCTTTCTTCCATGTTTGAAGCCGTAGGCGCTTACAGTGCAGGAACAATGACAGAAGAAGATGTAGAAGAATTTGAAAACAACGTATGTCCGACATGCGGTTCCTGTTCCGGTATGTATACTGCCAACAGCATGAATTGTCTGACCGAAGTTTTAGGAATGGGATTAAAAGGAAACGGAACTATTCCGGCTGTATATTCCGAGCGTATTAAGCTGGCAAAACAGGCAGGTATGCAGGTAATGGAAATGTACCGCAGAAATATACGTCCGAGAGATATTATGACAAAGGACGCTATTTTAAATGCTTTGACAGTAGATATGGCGCTGGGCTGTTCTACCAACAGTATGCTTCACCTTCCGGCAATCGCTCACGAAATCGGCTGGGATTTTGATATTACTTTTGCCAATGAAATCAGCGAAAAGACACCAAATCTTTGCCATTTAGCCCCGGCGGGTTATACTTATATGGAAGATTTAAATGAAGCAGGCGGTGTCTATGCCGTTATGAACGAGCTGACAAAGAAGAATTTATTAAATCTGGACTGTATGACAGTAACAGGAAAAACAGTAGGTGAAAATATTGCCAACTGTGTAAATAAAAATCCTGAGGTTATCCGTCCGGTGGAAAATCCGTACAGTGCAACAGGAGGGCTGGCGGTACTCACAGGAAATTTAGCCCCTGACGGCGGTGTTGTAAAACGAAGCGCTGTCTGTGAAGAAATGATGGTACATGAAGGTCCGGCAAGAGTGTTCGACTGTGAAGAGGATGCTATTTGTGCAATCAAAGGCGGCGAAATCAAAGCAGGAGATGTAGTGGTTATTCGTTATGAAGGACCAAAGGGCGGTCCCGGTATGCGTGAAATGTTAAATCCTACTTCCGCTATTGCAGGTATGGGACTGGGCTCCAGCGTTGCGCTGATTACAGACGGACGTTTTTCAGGAGCATCCAGAGGAGCGTCCATCGGTCACATTTCACCGGAAGCGGCAGTGGGAGGTCCCATTGCACTGGTACAGGAAGGAGACCGCATTCGTGTAGATATTCCAAATACCAGACTGGAGCTTCTTGTTTCGGATGAAGAGTTGGAAAAGAGAAGAGCACAGTGGCAGTCAAAAGAGCCGAAGGTAACCACAGGCTATCTGGCACGTTACGCAGCTATGGTGACCAGCGGAAACAGAGGAGCTGTATTGGAAATACCAAAACAATAAGAGGAAGGGGAGGTTTTGCTTATGCAGATGACAGGAGCGCAGATTGTGATAGAATGTTTAAAGGAACAGGGAGTAGATACTGTTTTCGGATATCCGGGAGGAACGATTTTAAACATATATGACGAGTTATATAAGCATCAGGGAGAAATTCATCATGTGCTGACTTCTCACGAACAGGGGGCAGCTCATGCGGCAGACGGATATGCACGTTCCACAGGGAAGGTAGGCGTTTGTCTGGCTACCAGCGGTCCGGGAGCAACTAATTTAGTAACCGGTATTGCAACCGCACAGATGGACTCTATTCCTGTTGTTGCCATTACCTGTAACGTAGGATTGCCTTTGCTTGGAAAGGACAGCTTTCAGGAGGTGGATATTGCGGGAGTGGTAATGCCTATTACAAAGCACAGCTTTATTGTAAAGGATGTGGCAAAGCTGGCAAAGACCATTCGCCGTGCCTTTGTAATTGCAAAAAGCGGAAGACCGGGTCCTGTTCTGGTAGATATTCCAAAGGATATTACAGCCGCTGTAACGGAATTTAAGCCTTATGTACCGTCACCTGTAAAACCATATACAGCGGAAATCAGACAGGAGGACATTGATTGTGCGGCAGAAATGATAAAAGAGTCAAAACGTCCCTTCCTTTTTGTAGGAGGAGGAGCTGTGGCTTCCGGTGCGTGGGAGGAGGTGCGTAAGCTCTCACACAACCTTCAAATTCCGGTGACAGACTCTTTGATGGGAAAAGGTGTATTCTCAGGGGAAGACCCTTATTATACAGGAATGTTGGGCATGCACGGAACAAAAGCTTCCAATTTAGGTGTAACAAAATGTGACCTTTTAATTGCAGTGGGAGCCAGATTTTCAGACCGTGTAATCGGAAATCCAAGAAACTTTGCAAGAAATGCAAAGGTCATTCATATTGATGTAGACGCAGCGGAGATTAACAAGAATATACTGGTGGACTGCAGTATTGTAGGAGATGCCAAAGAAATTTTGAAGCAGTTAAATGAAAAATTAAGTCCCTGCCAAAGAGAGGAATGGCTGGAATATATCGAGCAGCTAAAGGCAAAATATCCTTTAAAATACAGACAGGAAGGGCTTACCGGACCGGCAATTATCGAAGAGCTGTACAGACAGACAAAGGGCAATGCCATTATTGTTACTGAGGTAGGTCAGCATCAGATGTGGGCGGCACAGTATTATAAATACAATATGCCTCGAACCTTTTTGTCCTCCGGCGGACTGGGAACTATGGGATACGGACTGGGCGCTGCTATTGGAGCGAAGATGGGAAATCCGGACAAAATTGTCATTAATGTGGCAGGAGACGGCTGCTTCCGTATGAATATGAACGAAATTGCCACAGCTACCAGAAATAATATGCCTCTTATTCAGGTAGTAGTGAATAATCAGGTATTAGGTATGGTGCGTCAGTGGCAGACTTTATTTTATGAAGGAAGATATTCCAATACGGTTTTGCAGGATAAGGTAGATTTTGTAAAACTGGCAGAAGCAATGGGAGCAGTGGGCATTCGTGTTACAACAAAAGAAGAATTGCCAAAAGCCATTGCAAAAGCCATTGAGCTGAATACAACCGTTGTTCTGGATTGTATCATTGACAGTGATGATAAGGTATTTCCAATGGTTCCAGCAGGAGCAAATATAGAAGATGCTTTTGATGAAGATGATTTAACATAATTGTCTTTGACAAAAAGACAAATGTTTTTGTTGACAGCTATAAGTGAAAGGTTTATCATAAAGAGAAAGAAAAAAGTGCCATGTATTCCCAGAAGGAGTAGATGGCACACTTTTATAAAAGACATTTAGAGGAGGACGAGTCATGAGCAGAGTGTATAATTTTTCAGCAGGACCGGCAGTATTACCGGAGGAAGTATTAAGAGAAGCATCAGAAGAAATGTTAGATTACAGAGGATGCGGAATGTCTGTGATGGAGATGAGTCACCGCTCGAAAATGTTTGAAAGAATATTGGAGGAAGCAGAGGCAGATTTTCGAGAGCTGCTTCATATTCCAAATAATTATAAGGTTTTATTTATGCAGGGCGGCGCCAGCCAGCAGTTTGCGGCAATTCCCATGAACTTGATGAAAAATAAAGTGGCAGATTATATTGTGACAGGACAGTGGGCAAAAAAAGCATGGCAGGAAGCACAGAAATACGGAAGAGCAAACAAAATCGCAACTTCTGAGGATAAAATGTATTCTTATATACCGGATTGCAGTGATTTGGAAATTGACGAACAGGCAGATTACGTATATATTTGTGAAAACAATACCATTTATGGTACGAAGTTTAAAACACTTCCAAATACAAAGGGAAAACCATTAGTGGCAGATGTGTCCTCCTGCTTTTTGTCAGAGCCGGTGGATATAGAGAAATATGGAATTATGTATGGAGGCGTACAGAAAAATATCGGACCTGCGGGAATGGTGATTTCTGTTATTCGAGAGGATTTGATTTCTGAAGATGTAATGCCGGAAACTCCTACCATGCTGAAGTTTAAAACGCATGCAGATGCCAATTCTCTTTATAATACGCCGAATACGTATTGTATTTATATGTGCGGAAAGGTATTTCAGTGGCTGAAAAAACAGGGTGGCCTGGAAGCCATGAAAGCATATAATGAAAAGAAAGCGCAGGTTCTTTATGATTTCTTAGACAGCAGCAAGATGTTTCAGGGTACAGTTAGAAAAGAAGACCGTTCTCTTATGAACATTCCTTTTGTTACCGGAAAGAAAGAGTTGGATGATAAATTTGTAAAAGAAGCAGAAGCAGCAGGTCTGTATAATCTGAAAGGGCATCGCACCGTAGGCGGTATGCGTGCCAGCCTTTATAATGCAATGCCTATGGAGGGTGTAAAAGAACTGGTAGCCTTTATGAAGAACTTTGAGGAGGGAAATTTAAAATATGTATGAGTATTATTGTTTAAATCCAATTTCAGCAGTTGGTCTTGATAAGTTTCCTGCAAAATATGAAAATACAGAGTGTATGCAGGAAGCGGATGCCATACTGGTGCGAAGTGCAGATATGCACAATCTGGAAGTGGCAGAAAAAACAGCGGCAGTGGCAAGAGCAGGAGCCGGTGTAAACAACATTCCTTTGGAAAAAATGACAAAAAAGGGAGTTGTAGTATTTAATACACCGGGAGCAAATGCCAACGGAGTAAAGGAAATGGTGATTGCGGGAATGTTGCTGGCATCCAGAGATATTATCGGAGGCATTGAGTGGCTGGAAAAACAGGATGTTACAGAGGATATTGCCAAAAGAGCAGAAAAACAGAAAAAGCAGTTCGCAGGCTGTGAAATCAGCGGTAAAAAGCTGGGAATTATCGGACTCGGAGCTATTGGCGTGCGTGTGGCAAATGCGGCAATTCATTTGGGAATGGAGGTTTACGGATATGACCCGTATATTTCCGTAGATGCAGCATGGAATTTATCAAGAAGCATTTATCACATCAATGATATTAACATGATTTACCGTGACTGTGATTATATTACCATTCATGTGCCTTTGACAGATGCTACAAGGAAGATGATTGGGAAAGAGGAAATCGCTCAGATGAAGGACGATGTAGTTCTTTTGAACTTTGCCAGAGATTTGCTGGTGGATGAGGAGGCTGTCTGCGAAGCATTAAAAGCCGGAAAAATGAAAAAATATGTAACAGACTTTGCAAATCCTACCGTTGCAAATGCACCAAATACTTTGGTGACACCTCATCTTGGCGCATCCACAGAGGAGTCTGAGGATAATTGTGCAGTGATGGCAGTAAAACAGCTTATGGATTATCTGGAAAACGGAAATATTAAAAATTCTGTCAATTATCCAAGTTGTGACGGGGGTACCTGTATTGATGCGGGACGCTTGACGATTAATCATAAAAATATTCCGAATATGATTTCTCAGTTTACAAAAGTATTAGGTGATGCAGGGGTAAATATTGCCAATATGATTAACAAAAGTAAAGGCGATTATGCGTATACGATGATTGATGTTACCATGCCGATTTCCAAAGAGGTGGCGCAGGCATTAAAAGCCATTGAGGAAGTATACCGAGTACGAATTATAAAATAGAGTTTTCATGAGAAAGGAACAGAACATGAAAAAGAAAATAACGGCGCTGTTATTGGCAGCGGTAATGATGGTTGCAGCCTTTATGGGATGCGGAAAAGCCGAAGGTAAGGCAGAAGAGCCGAAAGAAACAGGAAAAGCACCGATAGATGTGAATATTATGGCATTAAAAGGCCCCACCGCAATGGGACTGGTAGAAATGATGGAAAATTCTGATTACAATTTTTCCATAGCAGCTTCTGTGGATGAGGTTTCTCCAAAGCTTTTGCAGGGGGAAACAGATATTGCGGCAATTCCCGCAAATCTGGCTTCTGTTCTTTATAATAAAACAGAAGGAGACATTCAGGTTCTGGCAATTAACACGTTAGGTGTGTTATATATTGTGGAGAACGGAGAAACTATACAAAGCGCAGCAGACTTAAAAGGAAAGACCATTTATGCCAGCGGAAAAGGCGCAACACCGGAATATGCTTTAAATTACATTTTATCTTCTAACGGAATAAACCCTGAAACAGACGTTACCATTGAATGGAAAAGCGAACATTCTGAATGTGTTGCTGCCTTAGCAAGTCAGGAAAATGCAGTTGCCATGCTGCCCCAGCCTTTTGTCACTACGGCACAGACAAAAAATCCTGAGATTAGAACTGCTATTGATTTAACAAAGGAATGGGACGCATTACAAGAAGGTGAGGAAAAGAAAAGCAGCATGATTACAGGAGTTGTGGTTGTCCGTAAGGAGTTTGCAGAAGAAAATCCAGAGGAAATACAGGAATTTTTAAAGGAATACCATACTTCGGTGGATTATGTAAATGAGAACGTTACAGATGCGGCACAGCTAATCGAAAAATATGACATTGTGCCGGCAGCAGTGGCGGAAAAAGCGCTTCCTGCCTGCAATATTGTCTGTATAGACGGGGAGGAAATGGAAGAAAAACTTTCCGGATATCTGGAGGTTTTAAAAGCGCAAAATCCTCAGGCAGTAGGAGGAGAAGTACCAAATCATGACTTCTATTACATCCAGTAAGAAAAATAGAAAAATAAAGCTATGGGCAGTGCTTTTCTGGCTGCTTGTATGGGAAATAGCCAGTCTGTGGCTTGGACAGGAGATACTTCTGGTATCTCCTGTTGCTGTTCTGAAAAGACTTGGCAGTTTGATTTTTGAAGCTTCTTTTTGGAAGACAATTTGTTTTTCGCTTTTTCGTATTATAGGCGGTTTTTTCCTTGCTGTACTGGCAGGAGTGCTCGGGGGAAGCATTGCGTCAAGACTTCCGAAAATACAGGAGCTTTTTGCCCCTCTTATTCTTGCTATGAAATCTGTTCCGGTTGCATCCTTTGTCATTTTAATTTTAATCTGGGTTCCTTCCGAAAACCTCTCTGTAACCATTTCTTTTCTCATGGTGTTTCCGGTGATTTACACTAATGTATTAAACGGTATTCAAAATACAGATAAAAATCTTCTGGAAATGGCACAGGTGTTTCAGGTATCTGGAAAAAACAAAATTCGTTACATTTATCTTTCTGAAGTGCTGCCTTTTTTCAGAGCAGGCTGCAGTGTGTCGCTGGGATTATGCTGGAAAGCGGGAGTTGCTGCAGAGGTAATCGGAATTCCTGACGGTTCTATGGGAGAGCGATTATACGAGGCAAAAGTGTATCTGGATACTCCAGACCTTTTTGCATGGACCATGGTAATTCTTATAGTCAGCATGATATTTGAAAAAATCTTTCTGGCAGCGCTGGATAAGGCTGTTTCGTGGGTAGAAAGGATGTAAAGCATGGCAATTAAGATAGAAAACTTGAGTAAAAGTTACGATGGCAGACAAGTGTTCGAAAATCTGAACATGGAGCTGACAGAAGGACAGATAACCTGTATTATGGCGCCTTCCGGAAAAGGAAAAACCACATTGCTTCGTATTCTCATCGGACTGGAGCAGGCAGACAGGGGAAAGGTAGCAGGAATAGAAGGCAAGGATATCAGCGTTGTCTTTCAGGAGGATAGGCTTTGCGAAAACCTAAACGTCCTTTCCAATATTCGCCTTGTCCAAAAAGAAAAAACAGAAATTCGGGAAGGGCTAGAAGCAGTGGGACTTCTGGACTGCTGCCATCAGCCGGTAAGAGAATTGTCGGGAGGAATGAAAAGACGAGTGGCGATTTTAAGGGCATTGTATGCAAAATGGGATATCCTGTTCTTGGACGAACCCTTTAAGGGCTTGGATAAAGAAATGAAAGAAAGGGTTATTCAGTTTTTGAAAAAAAGCTGTGAGGGGAAAACGGTCATCTGTATTACCCATGAGGAAAAAGAGGCAGAAGCCTTGGGAGCGGTCATTCAATATTTCTAAAATTTAAAAAGAGGTTGTCGCATTAAATACATATATATTTAAAACGACAGCCTCATTTTTGCTTTTTAGTATTTATCTACATGAAGCAGTTCATGTGTCTTATCTTTCAGTAAGGTATCGTAAAGAGCGAGAATTAATGGATTTTCGTCAGCTTTTCGGATACTTGTCACATGGTCTGCCTGATACAGTCCGTCACGGCGGGCTGATTTGGTACGGTCACCGGCTCTTGGAGGCTGTCCGCCGCCCATAATACATCCTCTGCGGCATGCCATGATTTCAATAATATGGTAATGCTTTCTTCCGCTTTTCACATCTTCCATAACAGTCTGTGCATTGGCAAGTCCGCTGGCAACGCAGACATTTAAGTCAGTGCCTTTATAATTTACAGTGAACTCTTTAATACCCTCGTCACCACGAGCCCCTGCTTCTGCAATGGCATCCATGGTCGCTTTATTATGGTCATCAGCAAGGCGGCGAAGCATTGCTTCTGTAACGCCTCCGGTCACACCGAAGATAGCGCCTGCACCGGAGCCAAAGCCAAAGGGCATATCGCATGCCTCTGTTTCCTGAGAAGCAAAGTCAATACCGGAATTGTTAATCATACGGATGATTTCCGTAGTAGTCAGTACAATATCGGTATCCTGTTCTCCATGAGTAAAATTGTTGGAGCGCAGGATTTCCATTTTCTTTGCTGTACATGGCATAATGGAAACCACGAAGGTTTTCTTATTCTGGCTTCTTTCCGGATTTTTATAATATTCCTTAATAACTGCCGAGAACATTCCCTGTGGGGAACGACAGGTAGATAAATTATCTTTAAACTCAGGATATTGGTCACATACAAATTTTACCCATGCAGGACAGCAGGAGGTTAAAAGAGGAAGTTTTTCATTCTTTTCCACACGGTTTAAAAATTCCTTGGACTCCTCCATAATGGTAAGGTCAGCTGCAAAGGTAGTGTCGTAAACTTCATCAAAGCCCATGCGGTGAAGAACAGCTACCAGCTTGCCCATTACACTGTGTCCCTTTGTTAATCCGAAGGCATCGCCTACCGCTACACGGACAGCCGGAGCAACCTGTGCGATAACCCGTGTATCTGGATCATTGATAGCGTCCCAGACCTCATCCATATTGGTGCGGATGCTGATAGCGCCCGTTGGACAGAAAACACGGCATTGACCGCAGCTTACACAGTCTGTTTCAGAAAGTGGCTTGTCAAAGGCAGGCGTTACCATAGCATCTGTACCACGGTGGGTAAAGCCTAAAACCTCCAGTCCCTGAAGCTCACGGCATGCACGAACACAGTTTCCGCAGAGAATACATTTATTCGGGTCACGAATAAGAGCAGGAGAGCTTGTATCTAAAGGCTTTTCCTCTCTGGTATTCTGGAAACGAACCGTAGTGATGTTCATTCTGTGAGCCAGCTCCTGCAACTTACATTCGCCGCTTTTTACACAAGTAGTACAGTCACGGCAGTGTGCGGAAAGGAGCAGTTCTACAATCATTTTACGATATTTTTTAATTCTTCCGGAATTGGTATAAATTACCATGCCGTCTCTGGGCTCCTCTGAACAGGAAGCAAAGGTACGTTCTCTGTCATCCTCTACGGTACATAAACGACATGCGCCAAAGGTGGACAGCTCAGAATGATAGCAAAGTGTAGGTAAATCAATACCGGCTTTTCTAATGACAGAAAGTACGTTTTTTTCATCGGTAAATTCTACTTTTCTGCCGTCTATTGTCATAAATCCCATAATCATCCCTCCTAATATTCAACATACACTGCATCAAATGCACAGTTATCACGGCAAGAGTCACATTTAATACAAAGATTTGGATTGATGTGATAAGCTTCCTTGCGTACACCGGTAATTGCACCTACCGGACAGTTCTTCGCACATTTGCCGCAGCCCTTACAAAATTCAGGATTGATTACATATTTTCTCATGGCAGTACAGTTTTTCGCAGCACATTTATGCTCTACAATATGTTCTTCATATTCCTTGCGGAAGGTTTTCAAAGTACTGATAACCGGAAGAGGAGCGCTCTTTCCGAGACCGCATAAAGCCATATTTTTCACCATGGCAGCCAGTTCTTCCAGTGTGTCCAAATCTTCCAGCTTGCCCTCGCCATTGACAATTCTCTCCAGAATTTCCAGCATACGTTTTGTTCCCTCACGGCATGGAACACATTTTCCGCAGGACTCTCTTTGGGTAAAGCTCATAAAGAAACGGGCAACCTCTACCATACAGGTATTCTCATCCATAACAACAAGACCGCCGGAGCCCATAATGGCATTGTATTTTTTTACGCTGTCAAAATCCAGCCCAACGTCAAGATGTTCTTTTGTCAGACATCCGCCGGAAGGACCGCCAATCTGAATGGCTTTAAAATCACCGCCGCCTTTGATGCCGCCGCCGATGTCATAGATAATCTCTCTTAAAGTAGTACCCATAGGCACTTCAATCAGCCCTGTATTTTCAATGGCACCGGTAATGGAGAAGGTCTTTGTTCCGGGACTTCCTTCTGTACCGATGGTTTTGAACCAGTCAGCGCCTTTTAATACAATTCCCGGTACATTGGCAAAGGTTTCTACATTATTTAAAACCGTAGGTTTTGCCCAAAGACCTTTGTCAACAGTACGAGGCGGTTTTACACGAGGCATACCTCTGTCGCCTTCAATAGAAGCAGTAAGAGCAGAACCCTCGCCGCATACAAATGCTCCTGCACCACGGTTGATGTGCATGTGGAACTGGAAATCCGTACCTAAAATATGGTCGCCTAAAAGGCCTTTTTCTTCCGCCTGTCGGATTGCCTTGCGAAGTCTTGCAACGGAAAGAGGATATTCGGCACGAACATAAATATAACCATTTTGAGCGCCTGTTGCGTAAGCGGCAATCGTCATACCTTCAATCAGACGGTATGGGTCGCCTTCCATAACACTGCCGTCCATGAAAGCGCCGGGGTCGCCTTCGTCTCCGTTACATACCACAAAATGTTCCGCTACATCCTTGTGAGCTGCAACCTGTTTCCATTTGCGTCCCGTAGGGAAGCCGCCGCCTCCTCTTCCGCGGAGTTTGGACTTATCCACTTCATTTAAAACATCTTCCGGAGTCATGTCAAAAAGCGCTTTTGATAAAGCCTCATAGCCGCCGGAAGCAATATATTCATCAAGAGACTCTGCGTCAAATTTACCGCAGTTTTCCAAAGCAATACGAGTCTGTTTTGCAATAAAAGGAATTTCATCGGGAGTCGGATAAGCTTTACCGCCTTTTTTATAGAAAAGACGTTCTACCGGCTCTTCATTTAAAACCGTGCGCTGGAAAATTTCAGCACAGTCGTCCTCCTGTACTTTTACATACTGATAATGATAAGGCTCGATACGTACCAAAGGGCCTAATTCACAAATTCCCTGACATCCTGTTTTTACTGTGCCGATATGGGGAACGTCTTTTTGAAATTCAACGGAAACCCCTTCTAAATCCTGACAGAGCTCAACCATTTTCTGGTAGATTTTCTCAGAACCGGAGGCTACACATCCTGTTCCCGCACAGACTAAAATACGACATTTATAAGAAGCCAGTTCTTCACGGGCAGCTTCTCTTTCTTTTAATAAAGCTTCTCTGTTTTCAATTATCATACATTATCACCTCTCAGTTCTGCGATTAAATTCAGAGCTTTTTCCGGCGTCATGGAAGGATAAACTTCGTTGTTTACCGTCATAGTAGGCGCTAATCCGCAGGCGCCCAGACAGGAAACCGTTTCTACGGTGAACAGCATATCATCTGTGGTATGCTTTTTCTTGCTAAGCCCCAGCTCCTTTTGCAGGGCTTCTAAAATAGGAATAGATTTGCGGACATGACAGGCAGTTCCGTCACAAACTTTAATTATGTATTTTCCCTTTGGTTCAAAAGAGAAATTTTCATAGAAAGTTGCCACACTGTAAGCTTTTGCCTCACGTACTCCGATTTCTTTCGCAACATAGGTCAGCAGCTCTCCGGGCAGATAACGATATTCTGCCTGAATATCCTGCATAATGGGAATTAATGAACTTGCTTTACGGCCATAAAATTCGATGATTTCATCGGTTTTTTCATAATAACTTTGGTCAAGCATGCTTTGATACCTCCTCCTAATAGTCAAATACGCAGCCAAAGGGAAATGAACCTTCACTTTGCGAAGCTATTCCTATTATACTTGATATGTATAAAATTCACAATCATTTTCTGTTATAAAAACAAAAAATATACAATTTATATATACAAATTTTAAGAGAAACAGGGCAAAACTTTACAATTTACCGGATTGATGATAATATAGAAAAAAGGAGGCGCAATATGTCTGAGGAATTATATAATTTAATGGATTGGCAAAAGATAGAGGCTCTTGTTTATTCAGAGGAAAGCGAGCCGCAGAAAACACTGAAACCGAAAATTATGAAAAACGGTATTCTTTTTCAATGCTTTTTTCCGGAAGCACGAAAAGTAAAACTTCTTTTTGGGAAAAAGAAACGGGAATATAAAATGGAAATGCAGGATGAGGCGGGATTTTTTGCCTGTCTGATACCGGAAAAGCAGATTTTAAATTATACGTATCAGGTGTTTTTGAAAAACGGTGAAGAAAAGCTGGTACAAGACCCTTATTATTTTGAGAGCCAGATTACAGAAGAGGAAGAAAAGAAATTCTGTGCGGGAATTTGTTATGATATATACGAAAAATTAGGAGCGCATTATCAAAAGATAAAAGGCGTTTGGGGAGTACATTTCGCAGTTTGGGCGCCCAATGCCCTGCGTGTCAGTGTGGTAGGGGATTTTAACCATTGGGACGGCAGAGTACATCCGATGAACCGGCTTTCCCGGTCTGGGATTTTTGAATTGTTTATTCCCGGTGTCAAACTCTCTGATTTATACAAGTATGAAATTAAAACAAAAGATTTGCGGGTGTTTTTAAAAGCAGACCCTTATGCAAATCAGGCTGAGGTCCGTCCGTGCAATGCTTCTGTGGTAACAGATTTGTCCGGTTATCAGTGGGAAGACAGTCTGTGGATGAACAAAAGAGGTAAGCTCCAAGGAGAGGACAGACCACTTTCCATATACGAAGTGCATTTAGGCTCATGGAAAAAGCCGGAGGACGGCAGAGAATTTTATAATTATCGGGAATTGGCAAAGCTGCTGTGCGATTATGTAAAAGAAATGGGATATACCCATGTGGAGCTTTTGCCTGTAATGGAGCATCCTTTAGATGAGTCATGGGGCTATCAGGTGACAGGATATTATGCACCCACCAGTCGCTTTGGAAGCTGCGAAGACTTTATGTATTTTGTGGATTATATGCACCAAAATGATATCGGCGTGATTTTAGACTGGGTTCCGGCACATTTTCCAAAAGATGATTTTGCTTTGGCAGGCTTTGACGGCACAGCTCTTTATGAGTATTCCCAAGCAGAGAAGGCAGAGCATCCTCACTGGGGAACGCTGGTATTTGACTATGCCAGCCCTGAAGTAAAGAATTTCCTCATATCCAATGCTCTGTTTTGGGCGGAAAAATACCATGCAGACGGTATCCGTATGGATGCGGTGGCGTCTATGCTTTATCTGGATTACGGAAGACAGGATGGACAGTGGCAGCCGAATATGTATGGCGGAAATGAAAATCTGGAAGCAGTAGAGTTTTTGAAACACTTAAATTCTATTTTTAAGAAAAAATATCCGGATGCCCTTTTAATTGCAGAGGAGTCTACTGCATGGCCGGCTGTTACGGGAGATTTAGAGGATAATGGCTTGGGCTTTGACAGAAAATGGAATATGGGATGGCAGAATGATTTTCTGGATTATATGAGAAAAGACCCGATTTTCAGAAGCGGTGTCCATGATGAGCTGACCTTTAGTATGTTATACGCATATAGTGAAAAATTTTTGCTTAGTTTTTCTCACGATGAGGTGGTACACGGAAAAGGTTCTTTCCTTAATAAAATGCCCGGGAAAAAAGACAAAAAGCTGGCAAATCTGCGAGCAGCCTATGGCTTTTGGATGACACATCCCGGCAAAAAGCTTTTATTCATGGGACAGGACTTTGCCCAGGAAAGGGAATGGTCTGAAAAGACCCCTCTTGATTGGGAGCTGTTAGAAGAGAAGGAACACAAACAGATGCAGGATTATGTAAAAACATTATTAAAGCTTTATCAGGATTATCCGGCGCTCTATGAATATGATGATACTCCTGACGGCTTTGAATGGATTAATCATATAGAAGCAGAAAAAAATATGCTTACCTTCCTTCGGAAAGCAGAGAAAAAAGCAGATACCTTAGTTGTGGTATGTAACTTTTCTGATTTGGCGTATGAAGCTTATGCGATGGGTGTTCCTTATGCAGGAGAGTACAGAGAAATTTTTAACAGTGATGATGAAAGCTTTGGAGGTACAGGCGTAAAAAACAGCGGAGTACAGAAAGCAAAAAAAGAGGAAAAGGACGAAAGACCTTATTCCATAGAAATTCAGGTAGCCCCTCTTTCCGTACAGATTTTTTCTGTAAAAGAATGTGGGGAAAAGATGGTAAAAGAGTCTAAGGTACGCCGTGAATTGGAGAAAAAAATAAAAGAAGAACACAAAAAAGAGGAAAACAGAAGATGAGAATTATCTTGACAGACGCATTGACAGAACCGCTGGAAATTGCGGGAATTGGAGAGTTTTTCAGACAGTATCTCACATGGGATTACTGGAGTCAGAAGCTGCCCTTAATCGGAAGCTTTGCAGGGAGAGTCCTTCTGGCAATTTTGGTCTATGTAGTTGCCAGTAAAATCATTCATAAACTTTGCAAATTGATTGTGGCATCTATGAACAGGGCGAATGCAGATACCGGAGTTACACAATTTGTATCCTCATTCGCAAAGGCTGCCATGTATTTCTTCCTGATTGTTTCCATTGCAACCAGCTTTGGAGTGAAGGAGTCTTCCATTGCCGCACTTTTGGCATCCAGTGGTGTTGCCATTGGTCTTGCTTTGCAGGGGGGCTTGTCAAACCTTGCAGGCGGAGTGATTATCCTGATTTTAAGACCTTTTGTAATCGGAGATTATATTATTGAAAATTCGGGAAAGCAAGAGGGCACGGTTGTAAAAATTGACCTTTTTTACACAACCTTATCCACAGTGGATAACCGAAGAATTACCGTTCCAAACGGAGCGCTTACCAATTCCAGTATTGTCAATGTGACGGCAAAGGACAACCGCAAGCTGGAAATTAAGGTGGGAATTTCCTATCAGGCAGATTTGAAAAAAGCCAAGAAAATTTTAGAAACACTGCTTCACGAGGATGCCAGTATTATGTCGGATCAGGAAATGCAGGTCTTTGTAGACGAGCTGGCGGCAGACAGTGTGATTTTGGGACTTCGGGCATGGGTAAAGACAGAGGAATACTGGGCGACAAAGTGGCGTTTGAATGAAAAAATCAAGCTTACCTTTGATGAACAGGGAATTGAAATTCCGTTTCCTCAGTTGGACGTGCATATTAAATAAAGTGTATGCAGGAAAAACTTTATAGAGAGTTTAGAGTTTTTAAGAATTAAGAAATATTATTTCTATTGTTTTGTGATAAAATACTATTATGACAACAATAGAAGGGAAGATGAACATGAAAACGCAGGTATTGTACAAGAGCAGAACCGGCAATACAGAAAAGCTGGCAAAAGCAATTTTTGAGGCTGTTCCCGGACAGTGTAAGGATATTGCACCTTTAGAAGGACAGACAGATTATGAAATGGGAGACATATATTTTATAGGATTTTGGACGGACAGAGGAAGCGCCAGCGTGGAGGTGTTGGATTATCTGGGCAGTCTTCAGGGAAAGAAGATTGCATTATTCGGTACCTGCGGCATGGGAAATGATTTGGAATATTATAAAAAAATCGAAGAAAACATACGTGTTTTTATTGAGGATGACAACGAATATCTGGGCGCTTACATCTGTCAAGGAAAGATGCCGATTTCCGTGCGAGAGAAATATCTCAGCATGAAGACACCGGAAAATACGAAGATGATAAATGCCATGCTCCGTAATTTCGACATGGCAATGCTTCATCCTGACACGCAGGATTTAGAAGGCGCAAAAGCCTTTGTACAAAAGGTATTTGAAGATATCAGGAAGGAAGAATTGCAATATGAATAAAATAAGAGAAGCGTTTCAGCGATTTATGTATGGAAGGTATGGCAGTGACCGTTTAAATCAGGCGATGCTGATTGTTTTTCTGGTCTGTGCCATGTTGGATATTTTCGTGGATAATGTATACTTTAGCGTGTTGCTTACTTCATGGGAATTTTTACTTGTTATTCTTATTTATTTCCGTGTGTTTTCCAGAAATATTTCAAAGCGATATGCGGAAAATCAAAAGTATCTGGCATTGGAAAATAAGGTACGAAGATTTTTCGGGAAAACAAAATACATACAGCAGCAGAGAAAGGACTTTCATATTTATACATGTCCCCAGTGCAAACAGAAAATCCGTATTCCAAAGGGAAAAGGTAAGATTAGTGTAAGATGCCCCAAATGTGGAGCTGAATTTGTTAAGAACAGTTAAAGTTGATAGAGAGAGGTTATGATTTGAGATTTATCATATCCTCTCTTTCTTTTTTAAAAATGGAATTGGTTATACCAGATACCAAATATAAAAAATGACATAAACGAAGGAAAAAACAGAGAAAAATAGGATAAAATATATGAAAATCAGAAGTTATATTGACAAAAAATCGTCATAATAATATAATGTCAATAAAATAACAAAATTGGTACAACCAATTAGAACGGAGGAAGAGCAATGGACAAATTCAAAGTTCTGGAAATTAAAAAAAGTGTATTTTCCGGCAATGAAAAACGTGCCGATGAGCTTCGCAAGCAGTTGAAGGAGAAAAAGTTATTCCTATTAAACCTAATGTCTTCTCCCGGTTCAGGAAAAACCACAACCCTTACAGGAACCATTGAAGCTTTAAAAGGAGAGCTTCGCATTGGGGTTATGGAGGCAGATATTGACTCTGATGTAGATGCGAAAACCATATCCGATTTAGGCGTAAAAACCATTCAGCTTCATACAGGGGGTATGTGTCATTTAGATGCAGGCATGACTGCGCAGGGGCTGGAAGGTCTTGAGGCAGATGAGCTGGACTTGGCAATTTTGGAAAATGTAGGTAATTTAGTCTGTCCTGCGGAATTTGACACAGGGGCAGTAAAGAACGCCATGATTTTAAGTGTGCCGGAAGGTCACGATAAACCGCTGAAATACCCGTTGATGTTTTCTGTATGTGACGTGGTTTTAATTAACAAAATAGACGTACTTCCGTATTTTGATTTTGACATGGAAGCATGTAAAAGAAATATTCTGATGCGTAATCCAAAAGCGAAAATCATTCCCATCAGTGCAAAGACAGGGGAAGGAATGCAACAGTGGACAGATTGGCTTTTGGGCGAAGTCAGACATTGGAAAGAATAGAAAAAGAGAAAAGGAGAGTCGCTTATGGCAGAAAAAAGAGAATTAATTTTAAAGCTGGGACAGAAAATTACAGACCGTATCGGACACAAGGTTACGGTGGATGATCCGGAATACTGGGGGCTTGCCTGTATTGTAACAGATGAAATGGCAGAGGTAGCGCTGAAGATGAAAGTGCGTAAGCCTATGACATTTCCACAGCTTTTAAAAGCAACAGGAAAAGAAGAAAAAGAGCTGGAAAAGCTTTTGGAAGAAATGAGTATTGTAGGTCTGCTGGAATATAACTGGGAAAATCCGCAGAAAGAAAAACAGTACATATTACCGATGTTTGTGCCGGGCAGTGCGGAATTTACCAATATGAACCGCAAACAGCTGGAGGAACATCCGGAGCTTGGCAGATTTTTTGAGAGAATGTCAAGACTGCCCTTAGAGAAGGTAACGCCAATGGTGCCGCCGGGAGGAGCCGGTATCGGTATGCACGTTATTCCGGTAGAAAAAGCCATTGAAATGGAAAATCAGTCCATTGACATTGAGCATATTTCTCACTGGCTGAAAAAATATGAAGGAAAATATGCGGCAAGTCCGTGTTCTTGCAGATTGTCAAGACAGACCTATGAGGAAGGCTGTGCAGATGACCCGGAGGACTGGTGTATTGCAGTGGGGGATATGGCAGATTACGTAGTAGAAACACAAAAGGGCGGACGCTATATCACTTATGAGGAAGTGCTGGATATTTTGAAAAAGGCTGAGGATAATGGCTTTGTACATCAGATTACCAATATTGACGGAAAAAATAAAATTTTTGCCATCTGCAACTGTAATGTCAATGTATGCTATGCACTACGTACTTCCCAGCTGTTTAATACGCCGAATATGTCAAGGTCTGCTTATGTTGCTCACGTAAAGACAGAAAATTGTGTTGCCTGCGGCAGATGCGTGGAATATTGTCCGGCAGGAGCGGTCAAGCTGGGACAGAAGCTCTGTACAAAAGATGGACCAATCGAATACCCGAAGCATGAGCTTCCGGATGCCGTGAAGTGGGGACCGGAAAAATGGGATGAAGATTATCGGGATAACAATCGGATTAACTGCTATGACACCGGTACAGCGCCATGTAAAACAGCCTGTCCTGCGCATATTGCAGTACAGGGCTATTTGAAAAAAGCCGCACAGGGCAAATACAGAGAAGCGCTGGCTTTGATTAAAAAAGAAAATCCGTTTCCGGCAGTATGCGGACATATCTGTAACCGCAGATGTGAAGATGCCTGCACAAGAGGAACCATTGATCAGGCGGTTGCCATTGACGAAGTAAAGAAATTCATTGCAAAGCAGGATTTGACAGCAGAAAACCGTTATATTCCGCCGATTATTCCGCCTACCACAGGCAGATTATTTGAAGAGAAGATTGCCATTATAGGCGGTGGTCCGGCAGGACTTAGTTGTGCCTTTTATCTTGCAGAAAAAGGTTATAAGCCTACTGTTTTTGAAAAGAATGAAAAGCCGGGCGGTATGCTGGTTTACGGAATACCTTCTTTTAAACTGGAAAAAGACGTGGTAGAGGCAGAAATTGATGTGATGCGCCAGATGGGTGTGGAAATTAAATGCGGTATTGAAGTAGGAAAAGATATTACCTTAGAGGAACTGCGTAAACAGGGCTATAAAGCCTTTTATCTTGCAATCGGATGTCAGGGAGGAAGAAAAGCCAATATCCAAGGAGAAGATGCAGAAGGTGTTATGACTGCCGTAGATTTCCTTCGTACAGTAGGTGACAATCAGAATTATCCGGTAGAAGGACGTACCGTAGTCGTAGGAGGCGGAAACGTAGCCATTGACGTGGCGAGAACTGCAAGCCGCTGCGGAGCATCTGAGGTTTCCATGTTCTGTCTGGAAAGCAGAGAGATTATGCCTGCATCAGAAGAGGAAATCACAGAGGCACAGGAAGAAGGCATCACTCTGAACTGTGGCTGGGGACCGAAGGAAATCCTTACAGAAAACGGAAAAGTCAAAGGAATTGTATTTAAGAAATGTCTTTCTGTCTTTGATGAAAACAAACGCTTTGCACCGAAATTTGATGAAGCCGTAACCATGACCGTTCCTTGTGAAAGAGTCTTTTTAAGTATCGGACAGAGCATTGTCTGGGGTAATTTATTAGAAGGCTCAAAGGTTGAATTAGGAAGAGGAAACGGTGCGGTGGCAGATAAAGTAACGTATCAGACAGCAGAACCGGATATCTTTGTAGGCGGTGACGTTTACACAGGACCGAAATTTGCCATTGATGCCATTGCAGCAGGAAAAGAGGGTGCAATTTCCATTCATCGTTTTGTGCAGCCGCACAGCAGTTTGACAATCGGAAGAAACAGACGTCAGTTTATTGAGCTTGACAAGAGCAATATTCAAATAGAGGAATACGATAATTCTTCCCGCCAGATACCGGGTGTGAGAAAAGACATTGATGCTCATAAATCCTTTAGAGATGCAAAAGAAGCCTTTACAGAAGAACAGGTGAAAAAAGAAACAGCACGCTGTCTGGGATGCGGAGCTTCCGTTGTAGATGAAAACAAATGTATCGGCTGCGGTGTTTGTACTACAAAATGTGAGTTTGATGCCATTCATCTGTATCGAGAGCATCCGGAATGCAGTACCATGCACAAATCAGAGGATAAGATGAAGGTCATTCTTCCTTACGCATTTAAGAGGGAAATGAAAATCCGTTTTGGAAAAAAGGAGAAATAGAGGATGCACGAGCTGGGAATTGTCTTTCATATTATTGACAGCTTAAAAGAAGTGGGGGAAGAAAACCATTTAAAGCAGATTGCGGGGGTGACTTTGGAAGTCGGGGAAGTTTCCGGAGTTTTGGAAGATTATCTGCAAAGCTGTTGGCGGTGGGCGTCAGACAGAACAGAGCTTCTAAAGGGAGCATCACTTACTGTGGAACAAATTCCGGCAGTGACCTTTTGCGAGGATTGTAAACAGACTTATTCTACAACAGAATTTGGAAAAATCTGTCCCTATTGCAAAAGTGAACATACATATCTTGCAGCCGGAAATGAGTTTAATATTAAAGAGATAACTGCCTGCTGAAAAATGCAGGCAGAAAGAGAAAGGAAGGGATTTTATGTTATTTCAGATTTACGGAGATAACACCATGTGGCAGCTGTTAGGCTGGATTTTGGTATTTGCGGGGCTTATTCTCATGAATGAGCTGGCAAGAAGAAGCAAAACAGGAGGAATTTTCTGTTTCTTAATTTTACCTGCGGTCTTGACCGTATATTTTGTGGCGATTTATGTAGGAGCAGCCATGGGCGCAGATTGGGCGCTTCATAACCAGACTTATCTGCACATGACAAGCTGGTTCCATTATGCAAAGCTCTATGCGGCAACAGCGGGATGTATCGGCTTTATGATGATTAAATACAAATGGGGAATTGGAAAAAAAGAATGGTTTAAGCTGTTTCCTTTTCTCATTGTGGCAATTAACATTTTAATTGCAGTAGTCAGTGATTTTGAGTCCGGTATCAGAGGTATGATGGCAATGGCAGAATACGGAGACCGCTGGTGGCTGTCATCTGAAAACGTATGGCTGTACGGAGGCTGGTGGAACTGGGTAAACGGTATTTCCGGCTTAATCAATATTTTCTGTATGACAGGCTGGCTGGGGATTTATGTTTCCAAGGATAAAAAAGATATGCTGTGGCCGGATATGACATGGTGTTTTATTCTGGCTTATGATTTATGGAACTTTGAATATACTTATAACAATCTGCCTACACACGCATGGTACTGCGGACTGGCGCTTCTTTTAGCTCCGACAGTTGCCAATGCCCTTTGGAATAAAGGTGGCTGGATACAGAACAGAGCAAATACTTTGGCTTTATGGTGTATGTTTGCACAGGTATTTCCGCTGTTTCAGGATGCCAGCAGATTTACCACTATACCGGTATTGTATGCAGACGGATTTATGGATGCTGCCACAAGACCAACCGTAGCAAATCCCACTATGCAGGGGGTGGTAGCGGTTATTGCGCTGATTGCCAATATTGCATGTATGGCAATGATTATCAAACGTGCAAAACAGCAGAAGAAAAATCCATATACACATGAGATTTTCACAGACCAGAAAGACTTTAAGCTGGCTATGGAAAGAGCAGAGAGATAAAAAAGAAAAACTGTTGTATGAGCAGTTATTGATAGTTCAATAGCTGTTCTATACAGCAGTTTTTTTCTAATCAAAATAAATCTGCGTATCCCCGTCAATACATTGCTTCAGAGAATACTCAATCCAATCCACCGCTCCCTGTGTATTTCGTTTTTTTATATAAGTCCACATGGTATAATTGCGGTTATAGAGCATTTCTACACCATACAGTTCACAGAAGCGCTCCCACATGGTAAAGATAGGGGCATGAAAAGACTGAAAAATCAGTGGTATTAAAGTATTTTTGGAGGACAGGGCAAATTCATGCTGAAAGGCAAAAGCAGCCTCAATGGCTTCCTGAACGCTTGCAGTATTTTGAATGGCTTCTACTTTTTCCAAAAGTACCTGAATTTCCTCATCGGTAATCATGGGAATACTCAGTCTGGCGATTAGCGTGTCAAGAGCAATACGCACTTCTAAAATCGAACGGATTTCCTCTCTGCGAATACGTCCTCCGTTATATTTCATAATGGCAACTAAGGTTTCTACCGTACCTTTCCTGCGATAGTCGGCAACAAAAGTTCCGCTTCGGGGTTTTACAATTAAAAAACCCTTTTTTTCCAGCTCCGCAATTCCGCTGTTTACCACGGCACGGCTGACCTGCATCATCTGAGCAAGCTGGCGTTCGGGAGGAAGCTTTTCGCCGATTTTTAATTTTCCTGACAAAATCATATTTTCTAACTGGTCTACAAAAAGTTCCCGAAGAGATGGCGAACTTATTTTTTCAAATTCCATAATCCTTCTCCAAAACAGTAAAATTTGAGTTCATTATATTGCGAAATAAAAGAAACTGCAAGAGCTTTCTTATTTTTAATTGACCGCAATGAAATGGTATAGTATTATATAGTTGTTTTACAATTTAGAAAAAACAGCGGTATAAGCTGCCGTTCAGGAGGAAACCATGTTAATTGTTAAGAAGTTCGGAGGAACCTCTGTTGCCGATAAGGAACGCATTTTCAATGTGGCAAAACGGTGTATAGAGGATTATGAAAAAGGAAATGATGTTGTGGTCGTTTTGTCTGCAATGGGAAAATATACGGATGAATTGATTGAAAAAGCTCATGATATCAATCCTAATCCACCTAAGCGGGAAATGGATATGTTATTTACCATTGGTGAGCAGATGTCGGTATCTCTTATGGCAATGGCAATGGCACAGCTGGGAGTCAGAGCTGTTTCCTTAAACGCTTTTCAAGTACCTATGCACACGACCAGCAGCTATGGAAATGCAAGGCTGAAAAAAATTGATACAGAGAGAATTAAACGAGAACTGGAAGACAGAAAAATTGTAATTGTAACAGGCTTTCAGGGAATAAATAAATATGATGATTATACCACACTTGGCAGAGGCGGTTCTGATACCACAGCAGTTGCTTTGGCAGCAGTTCTTCATGCAGATGCCTGTGAAATTTATACAGATGTAGACGGCGTTTACACAGCAGACCCACGTCTTGTGCCGACAGCAAGGAAATTAAAAGAAATCACTTATGATGAAATGCTGGATTTGGCAACATTGGGAGCGGGAGTATTACATAACCGTTCTGTGGAAATGGCAAAAAAATACGGCGTACGTCTTGTAGTGCGTTCAAGCTTAAACAATTCAGAAGGAACAGTGGTGAAGGAGGTTGTCAATAAAGTGGAAAGAATGATTATCAGCGGGGTTGCATTAGATAAAAATGCAGATAGAATTTCAGTAATCGGTATTCAGGATATGCCGGGAAGCGCATTTAAGCTTTTTAATACATTGGCAAAGAAAAATATTAACGTAGATATTATTATCCAGTCCGTAGGAAGGGAAGGAACAAAGGACATTTCCTTTACAGTTTCCCATGAAAATCTGGATGAAGCCATTGCGCTTTTAGAGGAAAAGAAAGAAGCTCTGGGCTTTGAGAAGGTAGAATATAACTGCGATGTTGCAAAGCTTTCTATCGTAGGAGCGGGTATGATGTCTAATCCGGGTGTTGCGGCAAAGATGTTTGAATGTTTGTATAATCAGGATGTAAATATCAACATGATTGCCACTTCTGAAATCAGAATTACCGTTTTAGTAGCACAGAAGGATGCAGTGGCAGCTATGAACGCAGTTCATGAAGCGTTTGGTTTATCTGAGAGAAATTAAATAAAGAAAGCGGGGTAGTGTAATGCAGCAATTTTATTATGGCGGAGATATTCTCACCATGGAAAAAGAAGGGGAAATCTTAGAAGCGGTACTTGTGGAAAACGGCAGAATTAAAAGTGCTGGAGATTTTGAAAAGGTGAAGCTTTTGGTAAAAGAAGATGCACAGTGGATAAATCTGGAAGGAAAAACACTGATGCCCGCATTCATTGATGCGCACAGTCACATCTCTACTGCCATTCAAATGTCACAGGCAGCAGATTTAAGTCAGTGCGAAAGCTTTGAAGAAATTCTTTCTGTTTTAAGAGAGTATCAGAAAGAACAGCAGATAGGAAAATCAGGAGTGATTATTGGCTTTGGATATGACCATAATTTTCTGCCTGAGGGGAAACAGCCTGATAAAAAGTACTTAAATCAGGTTTCCAAAGAAATACCTATTTATATTTCTCATGCTTCCGGCCATATGGGATGTGCAAATGATGCTGCATTAGCTTTAGCAGGTATTACAAAAGATACACAAGATCCGGAAGGTGGTAAAATCGGTCGCTCTGATAAAGATAATGAACCTAATGGTTATTTGGAAGAAGCAGCGATGATGATGTTGCAAAAGGCAATAGGTCCTAGAATAAAATTCGATTTGAAAGAAGGTTTGAAAAAAACGCAGGAGTTGTATTTGCAGAACGGAATTGTAACTGTACAAGACGGTGCAGCTTCTCCTGAATCTTTTGCAATGCTTCGACAGATGGATGAGAGTAAAGAACTGATTTTAGATGTAGTATTATATCCTTTATTACAAAATAAGGCCAAAGAATTATTTTTAGAATTTCCTGAATATGCAGAACAATATTGCGGGAATTTAAAGCTGGGAGGCTATAAAGCAGTTCTTGATGGTTCTCCTCAGGGACGTTCCGCATGGCTGACAAAACCTTATGAAAATAGTGGAGGTTATTGTGCTTATCCATGGTTTTCTGATGAAGAAACAGAAAAATTTATGAAAACAGCAGTGGAAGATAGCAGGCAGATTTTAGTACATTGTAACGGAGATGCAGCAGGAGATCAGTTTATCCAGGCTTATAAAAAAGCATTGGAAAATAGTAAAAACTCTCAAAAAGATAAGCTTCGTCCAGTGATGATTCATTGTCAGACAGCAAGGGAAGACCAGTTAGAGGAAATGAAAGAATTGGGTATTCTTCCGTCTATTTTTGTGGGACATGTCTATTATTGGGGCGAAGTACACAGAAATAATTTAGGTGAAGAAAGAGCAGCACGCATCAGTCCTTGTCATTCTGCATTTTTAAGAAATATGAAAGTAACTTTTCATCAGGATACACCGGTTACAAAGCCGAATATGCTACATTCCGTGTGGTGTGCGGTAAATCGTATTACGCGCGCAGGAAATCAGTTAGGCAAAGCGCAGTGCTGTACTGTATATGAGGCACTTCAGGCGGTGACGATAAATGGTGCATACACATACTTTGAAGAAAAAGAAAAGGGAAGTATTAAAGAAGGAAAAAGGGCAGACTTTGTTATTCTGGATAGAAATCCAGTGAAAACAGAGAAAAGAATGATAAAAGAAATACAAGTTTTGGAAACCATAAAAGAAGGAAAAAGTATTTGGAAAAAAGGAAGATAAATATGGATGCCAAAGAAAGAAGAAGACTGCTCCGAAAAAGAGCAGTAAGAAGACAAGTAGGGCTTATTGTCGCCGCTGCTTTTGTTATAGGGCTCAGCATCTATTTTGTGTCCAGCATAACATCTGCCAGAGCACAGGCAAAGGAAGAAAAAGCGAAAAAAGAAGCCCAGATTGCTAAGGAAGAAGCAAAAGAAGCTGCTGTAAAGGTTCGTCAAAAAGAGCACGAAAAGGCAGCAAAAGAGCAGGAAGCACTGATGAAAAAGCTCCAGACAGAAACGGAAAAAATGGTAAGCGGATTTGCAGGAGACTGGAGCGTATATATTCAGGAAATGGACTATGGGAATGAAATTGTTCTTAATAACGAGCCCATGTATCCTGCAAGCTTAGTAAAGCTGTTTGTTATGGCTGCCACTTACGAAAATTTGGATGAGGTTATGGAAACTCAGACAGAGTATTACGGAAGTGAGAAAAAGGCGTGGAAGGAAACAAAGAAGCTTTTAGAGGAAATGATAGAGGTTTCTGACAATGAAGCTTATAATGAACTGATAAAGGTGCAGTCCCCTGATCGAAGCTTTGTAAAGGGAGCTGCAAAAATTAATGAGTATCTGAAAGAAAATGGATATGAAGATACAGGAATACATACCACGCTGCATCCGGCATATTCCAAGTCTGAAAAAGACGGTAAAGGAGATAATGTAACTACAGTAAAGGACTGTGGAAAACTTTTAGAAAAAATTTATACGGGAAATTGTGTCAGTCATGAAAAATCAGGAAGTATGCTACATTTATTGTTAAATCAGGAAAATACCATTAAAATTCCTCAGGGACTTCCTGAGGGAACAAAAGTTGCCAATAAAACAGGAGAAACTTCTGAGGTACAGCATGATGCGGCAATCGTATATGGAGAAAACACGGATTTCATTTTATGTATTATGACAAAAAATACCAATGGAGTGGAAGAAGTATATGGAGATATTCATGAACTTACGAAAATGGTATATGATACTTTAAATCCATGAAAATAAGAGCTATTGTGTCAGGAAAATACCTGATACCATAGCTCTTTTTGTGTAGAAAATAGATTTTTTGTAGAGAAATTCAGGGTAGACTGGGAGTGAAAATAATTACGAAAGGGAATGAAAAAGTTGAGTTACAGGATTTTGATTGTAGATGATGAGATAGGAATTTTACAGCTTTTACAGGATTATTTTGAGATACAAGGATATGAGGTTTTAACTGCGCAAAATGGGGAGGAAGCCATAGAAAAAGCCATGGAAGATTTAGACTTAATTTTGCTTGATATTAATTTACCGGACATTGACGGCTTGCATGTGTGTCAGGAAATCAGAGAAAAAATAGAGTGTCCTATTTTATTTTTAACCGCAAAAATAGAAGAACAGGACAGAATTAATGGCTTTTTAATGGGTGGCGATGATTATATTTTAAAACCTTTTTCCATAGAGGAATTAGGTGCAAGAGTCATGGCGCATATCAGAAGAGAAAAACGCCGTCAACCTGTAAAAGACGATCAAAAAGGATTTGTGATTTCTTATAGTCAGCGAAGTGTTTTTTATGATGGAACTCCAATTACACTTACAAAAACAGAGTTTAATATTTTAGAATTATTGTCTATGAATCCGGGGCGGATATTTAGCAAAGAGCAGATTTATGAGCAGGTAAGGGGTATTGACGGCACAGGAGATAATACTATTATTACAGAGCATATCAGGCGCATTCGCAATAAAATCAGTGCATATACAGACAGAGAATATATTAAAACTGTATGGGGAGTGGGATATCAATGGATTGGATAGATGTAAAGCTTGCAAACTTGAAGAAACGAATACAGGAGATGTCTTTATTTCGTGGGATTTTATGTTACTTTCTGATTTATGGAGGGGCTGCATTCATCTTTACAATTCTCACTGTGCGTATCTGTGAAAGACGGCTCTTGATGTGGCATACAGGGAAAATAGAATTGGAGAACTGGCAGGTGCTTTTATGGGGAATAAGTTCCAGATTTTCCGGCTTTTTTTATTTAACAGTATCCGTGATTATTATGCTAAGACAGTTTTATAAGAACAGATTAAAGCGACCTTTTGTTCTTTTAGAAAAAGGGGTTTTGGAAATACAAAATCAGAATTTACAGTTTTCTTTGGAATATGAAAGTCAGGATGAAATGGGACAGCTTTTGAAATCTATGGATAAAATGCGGGAAACATTAGTAGAAAATTATGAGCACATGTGGAAGCTGATAGAGGAGCAAAAGCAGTTAAACGCAGCATTTGCCCATGATTTACGCACCCCTTTAACGGTTTTAAAGGGGTATTGCGAATTTTTGAGCCGATATTTGCCTCAGGGTGCAGTCAGTCAGGAAAAGATGACAGATATTTTACTTTTGATGACAAATCAGCTGGAACGATTGTCTGATTTCAGCAAAACTATGAAAGAAGTCCGAAATTTGGATGAATATCCCATTGAAAAGGAAAAAACAGAGTTATTCCATTTTTGCAAAACTGTAGAAGGTATTGCAGAAGCTTTGAATATAGGAGGAGCTGTTACACTTTCTGTGAAATATTTGTCTGCAGAGATAGAAAAGCAGAAGGTATTTTTTGATGAAAATATTGTGCTGGAGGTTTTAGATAACCTGTTATCTAATGCTATTCGCTTTGCTAAAAGTCAGGTGATTATATCGATTGAGATTGAAGAAGAGGTAATGGGAAAATATATGTATTTATATGTAGAAGATGATGGAAAAGGTTTTTTAGAAAGTGAATTGCATAAAGCTATTGGGCCTTATTACAGCAGTGAACAGGAAGAAGAACACTTTGGAATTGGACTTTATATTTGTAATATGCTCTGTAATTTACACGGTGGAACGGTTAGTCTGGCAAATAGAATAGATGGAAATGGAGCGATTATTTCAGCCTCCTTTTTGATTTCTTAAAAAATTTTTAGGAAAAAATAGATAGAATGTAGAGTTTTTTCTTTTATGATAAGAGCATCAAAGGAAAGGAAGCTGAGAGTATGAGTTTAGAAATTGAAATAAAAAACCTGAGTAAAAATTATGGAAAAAAACAGGCGCTTGACCATGTAAATCTTACAATTTCACAGGGAATGTTTGGACTTCTGGGAAGAAATGGAGCAGGAAAAACCACGTTGATGAAAACCCTTGTTACCCTTCTGAAAAAGCAGCAGGGAAGTATTACGATTTGCGGAATACCTGTGGAAGAAACCGCAGAAATAAGAAAAATTGTGGGCTATCTGCCGCAGGATTTTTCCATGTATCCGAATATGACCGTGTATGAAGCTATGGATTATCTGGGCGTTTTATCCGGTATGTCAAAAGAAGAGAGAAGAAAAAGAATACTCAAACTTTTAAAACGTGTAAATCTTCAGGATGACAGAGGAAAAAAAGTAAAGGCATTGTCAGGAGGAATGAGAAGAAGATTGGGAATTGCACAGGCAATTCTCCATAATCCCAAAGTATTGATTGTAGATGAGCCTACAGCAGGTTTGGATCCGGAAGAACGAGTACGTTTTCGAAATCTTTTAAGTGAGATTGCAGAAGAAAGAATTGTAATTTTATCGACTCATATCGTAGGAGATATTGAAGCTACTTGTGAAAATATTGCTGTTATGGATCAGGGAAAAATTCTTTTTAAAGGCACCGTAGAAGATTTCCTTTCTCTTGCAGAAAACAAAGTTTATACAGTAAAAGTCAGTAAAAAGGAACTGCCGCAGTTAAAGAAAGAATATCGTGTAACAGGTATGCTTACTGCAGGCAATAATGTCTCTGTAAGGTTTATTTCTGATGAAAAACCACCTTTTGCAGCAGAAGTATGTACTGCAGGAGTAGAAGATGCTTATATGTATCTCATGGGAGAAAGGGCAGGTGAGATGGATGTTCTTTAAATTGCTGCAAAAAGAATGTATGCAGGCTTTTAAAAGTCTGATTTATTGGATTTATGTAATATGCGTGTTGTTATTTTTCTTTACACAGATGGGAAGTCCTGGATTTGATGCAAAGAAACCTGTTGAAACAGAAGATGGAGTATACGGAACGAAAATTTCAAAAGACGAAAAAGATATTCAGGAAGTTTTGTTAGGAGAATTGGCACAGGATTTTTATGAGGATAGCTGGACAACATATCCGGCAGGTTTTATTAAATATGTGAAGATAGATGAACAAGAAACAGAGGAAATAAACAGGATTTTGGAAGAGATGACAGGTCTCACTGAAAAGCAGAGAAGTATGGCAATTGAGTCATTTTATGAAAAAGGAAACTCACAAAGCTATATGTATTCTATCTTCAGGCTTCCTGTAAAAGAGGGTATTTCTTATGATACTTTTAAGGAAAATATGAAAAAAGTATGTTCTATTTTAGGGGCTGGTTCTTCTTATGAGGAAAGTAAATTCAGTCAGGGTGTAGACGTTTTGGCAGATTATGAAGATGCTGTGGCAGAATATGAAAATCTCATAGAAAAGGATAAATTCACAAGAGGATATGCAAGACTTTTCAGTGATTATATGGGGATTGTTTTAGGAATTATGCCCGTGTTTGTAGCTGTTACAAGATGTATGCGAGATAGAAGAGCAAAGATGCAGGAATTGATTTATGTTCGTAAAGCTTCTTCTGCTGCTGTGATTTTAAGCAGATATTTATCTATGGTAATGACAATGCTTTTACCAGTAATCTTTGCAGCTATTTATACTTTGATGCAGTGCATTGGTTATACAAAAGGTATGAATATTTCTATTGATTATTTTGCATTTGTACCTTCGGTGTTTATTTGGCTGCTACCGGAAATTATGGTGGTATCTGCTCTGGGTATGCTTTTAACAGAGCTTACGGATACAGCCATTGCTGTTCTTGTACAGGCAGTATGGTGGTTTAGTAGTGTATTTATGCAGGCGGGAGGTTTAGCTTCCGGAAATTTCGGTTTCCATCTGGTTGTACGTCATAACAGTGCCATGGATTATCAGGTGTTTGTGGATCATTATCAGGAATTTATCATAAACAGAGTTTTTTATGCAGGATTAGCATTGATTTTTGTTGGGTTATCTGTGTGGGTTTACAGTATGAAAAGAAAAGGAGCATGGGATTTATATGGAAAGATACTTCATGGTAGCAAAAGAAAATCAAAAGCATAATTTGCTAATGCCATTTTTACTTTGTATTTTACTTCTTATGGTTTCCCCTCTTTTTCTGGGGATAGAAAACCTTACAGAAATAGAAACTGCAAAAGTTTTAGAGTATTATGTGGTATTTATCAGTGTGATTTTATTGCCGGCAGTGTTTTTGCCGGAACAGGATAAAGATATTAGAGACTTATTGTCATCGAAATATATGCCTATAGCAAAATTGTACAGCATTCGTATTATACAGGTACTGATTTATTTAATGTTACTTTTAGGTGTTTATATGTATCTTTTAAAAGCTGGAAATTGTACGTTTGCTTTTGGAAGAGTATATATGGGTGAGTTGGCAACTATGGTCTTTTTAGGAGGAATGGGTATTTTCTTTTATGCACTGACCGATCAGGTAGTAGTGGGATATATGATACCTCTGTTGTATTACATGTTGAATATTACCATTTCCCCTAACAAGATAAAAGCGTTTTATCTGTTTTCCATGAGTATTGAGAAATATGAGTGGAAATGGACTTTAGGCATTGCAGGCGTTGTATTTTTGGCAGTAGGAATTGTTATCCGCTCCAAAAGAAAATGAAAATTTATCGAAAAACGATAAAAAAATATTGAAAAACAAAAAGTTCTGTGGTATTCTTTGGTAAAGAGAAAATCACAGGACTTTTTTTAAGGAGGTAAAAGATGAATTGGAACAAAGATAAAAGCTTAAAATTTACAAGAGTCTGTATTTATTTGTTTGCAGTCATTCTTGTGGGGATGTGTATTGGTGCTCCGTGGTTGTATCGAGGTTTCTTGGAGCTTCGCAGTCCTCTTTTAGATGGAATGCTGCCGTATTTTTTAGTTACCAATTATATTACAGCAGTTCCAGTTGGAATTGCACTGTATAGAATGAATGGTCTGTTGAAAAACATTAGTAAAAATCAGGTTTTTATTTTTGAAAATACGGAATATTTAAGACAGCTGTCCTGGTGCTGCGTAGCAGCAGGAATAATTTTTGCAGTCAGCGGTTTATATTATTTTCCGTTTTGGTTTTTATGTGGAGCGGCTATGTTTATGGCTTTAGTGCTGCGTGTGATAAAGAATGTTTTTGCACAGGCAGAAGAAATTAAAAGAGAAAATGATTATACCATATAGGAAGGGTGATAAAAATGCCTATTGTAGTAAATCTTGATGTAGTTATGGCAAAGAGAAAAATCAGTGCGGGAGATTTGGCAAAAGCTATTGATATTACACCTGCAAATTTATCTGTGTTAAAAAATGGAAAGGCAAAAGCAGTTCGTTTTACTACTTTGGAAGCTCTGTGCAAGACGTTAGAATGTCAGCCGGGAGATATTCTGGAGTATGTTTCTGAGGAAGAATTCTAAATAGTTTTCAGAAAGTGAGGAAGAAAAATGGAAGATAAAAATCGGGTAAGTACAGAAATGGACTTACCTTTAGAAAGTGAACCCTTTTTTAAGGAAATAAAGGTAGATAAATGGGATAAAATCTTTGCAGTGGCTTATTTGTTTTTAGGGTATGGATTATGGAAAACAGGGCAGTATGACTCATTTTTTAATATATCAGGCTTTGTTCTTTTTTATATTGCAGTAGTCTCATTATATTGTTTTGTAAAAGGTTTTCACATAAATGGGGAAAAGATATTTTGGAGTATCATTTTGCTGGGAATTGGGTTACCTTACGGATACTATTCTATTATGCCACTTGCACAGTTGGGAATGCTGGCAATAGTAGGGGCATATTGGACATTGGTTATGACAGAAGCTCTTATTTTGGAAGGTAACACTTCCTCTTGGGTGTTTTTGGATGTATGGCATGCCTTGGTAATTTTGCCGTTTTCTAATTTTTTATGTCAAATCAGAGTGCTTTTACAAAGTTTGTTTTATAAATCTCAGAAAAAAATAGGAATTATGATTTTGCTGGGAATTGGGATTTCTCTTCCGGTACTGGTTATTATTTTGCCGGTTTTATCTCAGGCAGATGCAGGGTTTTCCCGGATGCTCACCAGAGTTTTTGAGAGAGTTTTTGTTTTTGAAGGAGGACTTTTTCTTCAGCTATGTATAGAAATTCCTGTTGTAGTTATTCTTTCCTCCTTGATGTTTGGTACTGTCTATGGAGGAATTTATCAGAGAAATATAGAGAAAGATATTTGCAAAGAATATAAGGAAATATCGGGAGAAGGATTTCATATCATACCGGATGTAGCTATTTATACCTTTGCAGGAATTATTGGATTTACCTATCTTTTGTTTATTGCTTTTCAGGCAAAATATCTTTTTTCTGCCTGCGTAGGTATTTTACCAGAGAGTTTTACTTATGCAGAATATGCACGACAGGGCTTTTTTGAACTTTGTGGAATTACTGCTTTTAATGTATTGCTTCTCTTTTTTATGAATATTTTTGCAAGAACTGTAACAAGAGAAAATAAAGTTCTTTCTGTAATAAATATAGCTTTTTCTACAGTGACAATTTTGCTTTTGATTACAGCAATGAGCAAGATGGGAATGTATATTACGGCTTATGGTTTTACTATAAAGAGAATACAGGCAAGTGTATTTATGATATGGCTGTGTCTTGTTCTTTTCATGATTATCTGTCATCAGAAAAAGAAAATCCCATTGGTTCGCTGGGCTGTTTTTTCAGGTGCGGTTCTTTATACTTTGCTTTGCATATTGCCTTTGGAAGCTATGATTTCTTAGGGGGAAAACCATATAAAAAGTGGTTGCCAGAAGTTTTATCCTTGTATATACTGTATTTTTGCAAGATAAAATATACAAGTGAGGGATTTATGGAAACAAAGGATTTTATGACAAAACCGGTAAAAGGGTTATTTTTTCATTACTTAATCCCGTCCATTATGGGCACAATGGTAACTTCTATATATGTTCTGGCAGATACCATTATTATTGGAAAAGGGTTGGGAAGTGTGGCAATGGCAGCATTAAACATTGCACTTCCCATTTATAATGTGTTCTTTGGATTGGGACTTTTATTTGGCGTAGGCGGCTCTGTGCTGATGTCAATTTTCAGAGGACGAGGAGAAAAAGAAAAGGCAGATGCATACTTCACAGCTTCCTTTCTGTTAAATATTCTCGTGTGGCTTTTGCTTCTTGTGGTGAGTGTAGTTTTCATGGAAGATATTGCATGGCTTTTAGGCGGAACAGAGGAAACTATGCCATATATTATGGACTATATTCCTTACATTATATGGGGAATGGGAGCATATTTTCTATCTGCTTTTTTACAGACTTTTGTAAGAAATGATGGTGCACCAAAGCTGGCAATGAACGGTGTGATTGTTGGAGGAATTACCAATATCGTATTGGATTATGTGTTTGTATTTCCAATGAAAATGGGAATGGCAGGAGCTGCAATCGCAACAGTAATGGGCTCTTATTTAACCGTAGGAATTCTGCTTATTCATTTTTTTACAAAGAAAAATCAGTTGAAATTCAACCTTCGTGGTATTCGTGTAAGCTATATGAAGGATATTCTGGTGAACGGAACAGCCAGTTTTTTGATTGAGGTTTCATCGGGAATTACCATTTTTGTATTTAATTTGCAGCTTTTAAAATATGTGGGAAATACGGGAGTTACGGTATTCGGCATTATCTGCAATACAGCCATTGTGGTAATGTGTCTTTGCAAAGGCGTTAATCAGGCATCTCAGCCTATTATCTCTGTAAATTACGGGGCAGGGCAGTTTGAAAGAACTTTTTCCGTAAGAAAACTGACGATGATTACATCTATTATTGTCTGTGGCGTGATTGTAGCAGTTGGAATTTTTGCACCGGATTTCTTTACTTATATCTTCTTAAATCCTGATAAGGAAATCCTTTCCATGTCAGGAGACGCAGTGCAGATTTACTTTATCGGATTTTTATTTACAGCAGTAAATATGGTGTATATTTGTTATTTTCAGTCTGTGGTGGAAAATGGATATTCCCTGCTTTTATGTCTTTTAAGAGGCTGTATTCTGGTACTGATTTTTGTCTATGTATTGCCTGTTTTTATGGGAGTTACAGGAATTTGGCTGGCATACCCGGCGGCAGAATTATGTACTATGGCAGTGGGAATGTTTGTAATAAAGAGAACAGACAGAAAAAATTTTCAAAAAATAGTTGACAAAAAACAAAGTTAAGCATAAAATGATACCAACAAAAGCAAAACCGATGAGAAAGAGGAGTAAGCTTGAAATGAAATTACAGAGAGCGGCAGATGGTGGGATTGCCGTATGGACTTTGAAGCTGAATGGACTTTCGAGGGCAGCCCGAAATGAAAAGAGTAGGCGTTGTCGGGAACCGAACCCGTTATCAATCAGGCGTGTATGTCAGTACATGGTAAAGTGGACATTTGGCAATGTCAAGTTGAGTGGTACCGCGATAATAAATGATTTTATTACCGTCTCAAGTTAGTTTCTAACTTGGGGCGGTTTTTTATTGTATAGGAAATTGCGTCCTATACAATAGAAAGCCCTTGCACATCGGAATGGAAAAAGAAAAGCAGAGAAAAGGAGAAAAAATTATGAAGAAAAAAGTATTTGTTATGATTTTAGGAGCAATTTTAACAACAGGTCTTTTCACCGGATGCAAAGGCGAAAATAAAGAGAGTAAAGAAGGTGTCTATCACATTGGCATTTCTCAGTTTGCAGAACATGGTTCTTTGGATAACTGTCGGGAGGGATTTTTGGAAGGCTTAAAAGAAGAAGGTATTGAAGAGGGGAAAAATCTGGAGATTGATTTAGACAATGCCAATTCCGATACTGCCACAGCAGCACAGATTTCCGATAAATTTGTGTCAGATAAGGTGGATTTGATTTGTGCCATTGCAACACCAAGCGCACAGGCAGCTTACAACAGTGCAGCAAACACAGAAATTCCCGTTGTGTATACAGCAGTGACGAATCCGGAGGAAGCCGAGCTTGCAGGTGAGGATAAAACACCGGTGGGAAATGTGACAGGAACAAGTGACCAGCTTCCCGTAGAGGCGCAGCTGAAGATGATACGTGAAATGCTTCCGGATGCAAAAACAATCGGTATTTTATATACAACCAGCGAAGCCAATTCCGTTCACAGTATCAAAGAATATGAAAAATATGCCAAGGAATACGGATTTACCTTAGAAACAGCAGGTGTTACCAATACTTCCGAGGTGTCTTTGGCAGCAGCAGGATTGTTGGAAAAGGTAGACTGCCTTACCAATCTTACAGACAATACGGTTGTCAGTGTTCTGCCAACGATTTTAGAGCAGGCAAATAAAAAAGGTATTCCTGTTTTCGGCAGTGAAATTGAACAGGTAAAACTGGGGTGTCTGGCAGCCGAAGGCTTAGATTATATCAATCTTGGTAAAGAAACAGGAAAGATGGCGGCAAAAATCTTAAAGGGTGAAGCAAAAGCAGAGGAAATGTCTTATGAGCTTTTAGAGGGAAGCAGCCTTTACATCAACGAAAAAGCAGCAGAAAACTTAAAAATAGAACTTCCGGAAGAACTGAAAAACAGAGCAGAGGAAGTATTTACAGAAATTGAAGGATAAGAAAAGAGGAAAAAAAGATGGATTTTGCAATCAGTATTATTGAGCAGGGATTGATTTACGGCATTTTAGCATTAGGTGTATATATTACTTATAAAATTTTAGATTTTCCTGATTTGACAGTAGACGGAAGCTTTCCTTTGGGAGCAGCCGTAACAGCGGCGCTTTTAAAATCCGGCGTAAACCCCTATCTCACACTGCCTGTGGCATTTTTTGCCGGGGCAGCAGCCGGACTTTGCACAGGTCTTATTCATGTAAAATGTAAGGTACGGGATTTACTTTCCGGAATTATTATGATGACAGCTTTATACACGGTGAATTTAATGGTGGCAGGAACAAATAATGTCCCTTTATTTTCTAAAGAAACCATTTTTAAAAATGAGTTTTTATCCGGTATATTCAGCGGCGGAATTTCCAAATACAGCAATTTGATGATTATTTTGCTGGTGGTTCTTATCAGTAAATTTGCATTAGACGGATATCTGAAAACAAAGTCAGGATACTTATTAAGAGCCGTAGGTGATAATGAAAATCTGGTTACTTCTCTTGCAAAAAACAAGGGAAATGTGAAGATTTTAGGCCTTTCCATTGCCAACGGACTGGTTGCATTAAGCGGCTGTATTTCCTGTCAGCAGCAGGGAGTATTTGAAATTTCTTCCGGTACAGGAGCTATTGTCGTAGGACTTGCCAGTGTTATTGTAGGAACAAGTCTTTATAAAATGCTGAAAAAAATATCCTTTATCAAGGTTACGACCTTTGTATTTTTAGGTGCAATTCTCTATAAGGCGTGTACAGGAATTGCCATTTTATACTTCCCGCCACAGGCAATGAAAATGATTTCTGCATTGTTCCTTTTAGGCGTGTTAGTCTTAATTCTGGTTGTTGATAAAAAAGAGAAGAGAGGGAAAAGCCATGCTTGAATTAAAACATATTCATAAATATTATAATCCGGGAACAGTGCATGAAATGTGCCTGTTTGAAGATTTTAATCTGACCATAGAAAAAGGAGAATTTGTATCCATTGTAGGCAGCAACGGTTCAGGAAAAACCTCTCTTTTAAATATTATCTGCGGAAGTATTGAATTGGATGAGGGGAAAATTCTGGTAGATGGTCAGGATATTACAAAGCAAAAAGAATATAAGCGTCTGGAGAAAATCGGACGTGTGTATCAAAATCCGGCGATGGGAACCTGCCCTTCCATGACTATTTTAGAAAATATGGCAATGGCAGATAATAAGGGAAAAGCCTTTGGATTAAAAAGAGGAACAGATAAGAAACGCATTGCTTTTTATAAAGAAGAGCTGGCAAAATTACAGCTTGGCTTGGAAGATAAATTGAATACAAAGGTAGGAGCTCTTTCAGGAGGACAAAGACAGGCATTGGCACTTTTAATGAGTACCATGACACCTATTGATTTTTTGATTTTAGATGAACATACAGCAGCTTTAGATCCAAAGACAGCAGATTTGATTATGGAATTAACAGAGAAAATTGTCAGAGAAAAACAGCTGACAGCTATTATGGTAACTCATAATCTTCGTTATGCCGTAGAATATGGGGACAGACTGCTTATGATGCATCAGGGAAATGCAGTTATGGATGCGGCAGCAGAAAAGAAAAAAGAGATAAAAATTGAGGATATCTTAGAGAAGTTTAACGAAATCAGCATAGAATGCGGAAATTAACAACCCTTGAAATAAACTATATATCGTGTTAATATCATATATATTGACTAAATATAGTGGAGGGCGAAAGAATGAACGTTGAAGAGTGGCTGGGTAGCGAAAATCAGCTTGGAATGGATATCTGGAATAAAAAATATCGAAATGAGCAAGAGGATTTTGAAGGTTGGATTACACGTGTCAGCGGTGGAAATGAAGAAATTGCAAAATACATAAAAGAGAAAAAATTTCTTTTTGGAGGAAGAATTTTATCCAATCGAGGAATGGATAAGCAGGGGAAAAAGGTAACCTATTCTAACTGCTATGTGGTTGAACCGCCGGAAGATAACATAGAGAGTATTTTTGACTGTGCAAAAAAATTAGCACGTACCTATAGTTATGGTGGAGGCTGCGGTGTGGATATTTCAAAACTCAGTCCCAAAGGTGCGAAAATTAATAATGCAGCAAAAGAAACCAGTGGAGCTGTATCCTTCATGGAATTATATTCTCTTGTAACGTCTTTAATTGGACAAAACGGAAGAAGGGGAGCGTTGATGATTTCCATTGACTGCTCCCATCCTGACGTTCAGGAATTTATTGAATTAAAAACAGATTTGGAAAAAGTAAATACGGCTAACATTTCTGTGCGCATTCATGAAGATTTTATGGAAGCAGTGAAGAAAAACGAAGAGTATTGTCTGCATTATACAAGAGAAGAGACGGGACAGGTTATTGAACGTATGGTAAATGCCAGAGAGCTGTTTCACCGCATTACGGAAACAAACTGGGATTATGCAGAACCGGGCGCATTGTTCTGGGACAGAATTACTGGCTGGAATTTACTTAGCAATACCAAGGAATTTTCTTATGCCGGCGTAAATCCCTGTGCAGAAGAGCCCTTGCCGGCAGGAGGAAGCTGTCTTTTAGGAAGTATCAACCTTTCTGCTTTTGTAGAAAATCCTTTTACAGAAAACGCCTATTTTGACTTTGAAGAATTTAAGCATTGTGTACAGGCATCTGTAAGAGCTTTAAATGAAGTGTTGGAAGAAGGACTGCCCTTGCATCCCCTTCCGGAGCAGCGAGAAAGTGTCAGCCAGTGGCGTCAAATCGGACTGGGAATTATGGGACTTGCAGATGCACTGATTAAGCTGGGACTGACGTATGGAGAAGAAGATGCAGTTTCTGTCTGTGACAGAATAGGCTTTGTCATGGCAGATACTGCTATTTCAGCTTCTGCAAAACTTGCCAAAGAGCTGGGTACATTTTCAAAGTGTAAGGTAGAGGAAATTATGGAAACACCATATTTTCTGGCAAATACAACAGAAGGAACGAAAGAGCTGGTACGCAAATATGGACTTCGTAATTCTCAGCTTTTAACCATTGCACCTACAGGAACGTTATCTACCATGCTTGGTATCTCAGGAGGAATTGAGCCAATTTATGCCAATTATTATGAGAGAAAGACAGAGTCTTTACATGGGGAAGATGTATATTATAGAGTTTATACAAAGATTGTGAAAGATTTTATGGAGGAGCATAAAGTTTCAGATGACAGATTGCTGCCAGATTACTTTGTGACAGCCATGACTTTAGATTACCATCAGAGAATAGATATGCAGTCTATCTGGCAGAGACATATTGATGCATCTATTAGTTCTACAGTAAATGTACCTTCCGGTTTTACAGTAGAAGAAACAGAAAATCTTTATTTATATGCTTTTGAACAGGGCTTAAAGGGAATTACCATTTTCAGAGACGGATGTAAACGTGTAGGGATTTTAAATACAAAAGAAACAAAGAAAATTACAGCAGGAGAAGGACTGAAACGAGGTGAAATAATCCTTGTTACAGATGATGTAGTGGGCAAAAAAAGAAAGCTTATTACCGGTTGCGGAAGTCTTCACTGTATTGCCCTTTTTGACCCGCATACAGGAGCACTTTTGGAAACATATTTAAGCAAAGGTTCTACCGGAGGCTGTAATAACTTTATGGTTGGTCTTTCCAGAATGATTTCTATCAGTGCAAGAGGCGGAATTGATATTGAAACTATTGTAGATCAGTTAAATTCCAGTGGTTCCTGTCCGTCTTATACTGCTCGTAGAGTAACTAGAAAGGATACAAGTAAAGGTGCATGCTGTCCAATGGCAGTGGGAAATGCTTTAATGGATATGTATAAAGAAATGCAGGAGGAATTAAGTCAGAAAGCGGGAAAAGATGAGAAAGGCAAGAAAATTCCAAAACCAAAAGCAGTTCCGGTAAGGGGAGAAACAGATAAAATGTATTGTCCGGAGTGCGGAGAATCCCTTGTTTTTGAAGAGGGATGTAATATTTGCAAAAGCTGTGGATGGAGTAAATGTCACTAATGAACAAAAGGAGACGATATGAAACTTTTATTTAAACAAAGGATATTTTCATGGCTTGACAGTTATGATATCTATAATGAGCAGGGAGAAAAAGTGTATACAGTAAAAGGTGAATTAGCGTGGGGACATTGTCTAAAAATTATGGATCAATATGGGCAATATTTAGGTACAGTAAAAGAAAAAGTGCTCACATTTTTACCTAAGTTTGAACTCTATGCGGGAGAACAATATTTGGGGTGTGTTCAGAAAGAGTTTACTTTTTTTAAGCCTAAATTTGTTGTTGATTTTAATGGCTGGAGCGTGCAGGGAAACGTATGGGAATGGGATTATGAAATACAGGATCAGACTGGAAGGGCAGTAGCCTTGGTAAATAAAGAAGTATTTTCTTTAGCGGATACATATGTCATGGAAATTGACAGACCAGAAAATGCTTTGTATGTATTGATGCTGGTTCTGGCTATTGATGCAGAAAAATGTTCCAGTCAGTCATAAGAGAAGGAAGACAGAACGATGAGATTAGAAAAGTTGCAAAACCTTTTAAAAGAAAAAAGATTTCCTTTTACCTATTCTGAGGAAGATGGTTGCGGAAGTATTGATTTTGAATATCGTGGAGTTGCTTATCATGTATGGGAATTTTTTGATGATGATATATGGGGAGCAGAAACCAATGTGAAAAATATGGGGCGACATGAAGATTTATTCGGAGAGTATGAAAGGGAAATTATAGATATTGTTCAGACATGGAATTAAAAAATGAAAAAACAGCCTTGACATTGACGCAGCGGAAACTGTTATGGTAATTGTACAGGAAGAAAAGGAGGAAGAAATATGGAGTACAGTATCAGACAGTTGGCAGACCTTACAGGGGTCAGTACCAGAACCCTTCGTTATTATGATGAAAGAGGTCTGTTAAAGCCTAGTAGAGTAAATGAGCAGGGCTGTCGTTACTATGAACAGGAGCAGGTGGACCTGCTGCAACAAATCTTATTTTACCGGGAAAGAAATCTGGGATTGGATGTGATTAAAGAGATTATCAGCAATCCCCAATTTGATGCGGCACAAGCGCTTGAGGAACATTTGATTGCTCTTATGGAACAGGAAAAACATATTTCTACCTTAATTCAGACTGTAAAAAATACCATTGCAGACATGAAAGGAGAAGAAAGAAATATGAGTGATAAAGAGAAATTTGAAGGTTTTAAACGAGAGCTGATAGAAGAAAAAGAAAGACTTTACGGGAAAGAAGCCAGAGAAAAATATGGCGAAGAGGCTGTTGATGAGGCAAATCAAAAAATTATGGGACTGTCCGAGGCAGATTACGAGAGATTTAAAAATCTGGAAAAGGAAGTGCTTCGTCAGTTAGAAGAAGCTGTAAGAAACAAAGAATTGCCCGAAAGCGAAACAGGACACAGAATTGTGCTTTTGCATAAGGACTGGCTGGGATATACATGGAAGGAATATTCTGCTCAGGCACATAAAGGGCTGGCGTCTATGTATATAGCCGATGAGAGATTTCTTGCATATTATGATAAGAATATAAAAGGGTGCGGCGAGTTTCTTGTAAAAGCGGTGGACTATTGGGCAGGAAGATAAGGTGTCTTGACTAAGTTGCGGAGAAATTTTATGAGTAATGAAGTAGTAAATTATTATGAAAATTATCGAGAAGAAGATAGAATTACGACTAATAATGCAAGGAGAATAGAATTTTTAACAACAATATATAAATTTGATAAATTGTTGAAGGGTAATTTGAAAATTTTAGATTGTGCTGCTGGTACAGGTGCTTATGCTTTTTATTTGGCAGATAAAGGACATAATCTCACAGCAACAGATATAACACCAAGACATATTAAAATAATAAACGAACAGTTAAAGGATAGAACATATTCAATGGAAACAAAAGTATTAGATGCTACTGATATGAGATGTTTTGAAGATGGGTGCTTTGATGTGGTGTTAAACATGGGCCCTTTTTATCATTTAACCGATGATATGTCAAGGAATAAATGCTTAAGCGAGTCTATAAGAGTTTTGAAAAAAGGTGGATATCTTATTACAGCATATATTCCAAGATTATATCTTAATCAGATGCTTGTTATGTCAGATGATGAATATTTGGACAAGAAATTGCTTTGTCAAATTAGAGACACGGGTACTTTATTACATGATAATCCAAAATGCTTTTGGACTGATACATATTATTCATCATACGATGAAATGCAGAAATTATATAAAGATAATGGCATAGAATGTATAGACCAATTTGCACAGGATGGATTAGCACCTTTATTTCATAATAGAGTAGACCAGTGGAACAATGAACAATTTGAAATATGGCTTAAATATCACTTGTCTGTATGTTCGGAAAAATCAATTATAGACATGAGCAATCATGTGATTATTATAGGAAGAAAAAATTAAATAGTTTTTCAGAAACAAAGGAGTTGTTGCTTTTCATGGTGGTTAGAAATATCACTGAAAGCAACAACTCCTTTATTATTTAGTTCCATTCTTCAGCTAAGAGAAAATCACGGATATTACGGTGCTTGATACCATTGCGGCTCATATCAAATTCATCTAAAGAAACCACATATTTCGGGAAATTGTCTCGGATTGTATCGTATACTCCGAATTCACGTTGAACAGTTTCCTCGGAGGCAAGCAGATAGGCAACCTGAACATATAATTTTTCATCTCGTTTATGGCAGACAAAATCAATTTCTTTATCGCCGGTTTTTCCTACTGTAACATTATAGCCACGGCGTAAAAGCTCCAGATAAACAATGTTTTCTAAAGTAAGATTGATTTCTTTCAGATTACCGCCAAAAACAGCTTCTCGGATACCCTGGTCGGCAATATAATATTTTTCATTGGATGCAAGGATTTGTTTACCTTGTAAGTCTTCTCGTTTTACCTGATAAAACAAATAAGCATCGCAACAGTATTTGATGTAATTTAAGATGGTTTCGGGCGCAACCGTACGCTGTTCGCTTTTGAAAAATTTTGCTAAGGATGCTGCTGAAAAGGTGTTTCCTACGTTTGCCATTACATAAGCAATAATGCGTTCCAGTAAATCAATATCTCGAATTTTATTTCGCTGTACAATATCTTTTAACTGAACAGAGTTAAAAAGGTCGTGAAGATATTGTTTTGTTGGCTCATCTGTATAATGTATGTTTGCAAGATAAGGCATACCGCCGGACAAAAGGTATTTTTGAAAACATTTTTGAGTGGGCGTATCAGGAAAAATAGTTTTATATAGTTCCATAAATTCTGAAAAAGAGAAGGGGTAAATGACAAATTCTACATAACGTCCTCCAAGATAAGTGGCAAGCTCTCCGGATAATAATTTGGCATTAGAACCGGTAATATAAATGTCACAATCCAGAGAAACCCGAAAGGAGTTTATACATTTTTCCCAGTCTTTTACCTCCTGAATTTCATCAAAGAAAAGGTAAATCTTGCCATCAATATTAGCAGCCTTTTTCGTGATTTCTTCATGCAGCGCTTTTGCAGTTTGTAAATGTGTATAGTTCATATCTTCAAAGTTGATAGAAATAAACTGAGCAGGATTGATGCCGGATGCAGCAAGTTCTTGCTTAATGAGTTCCAGCATAACAGACTTTCCGCAGCGGCGAATACCGGTCATAACTTTTATCAAGTCTGTTCCCATAAATGGGCGAATACGGTTCATATACATTCCTCGTTTAATCATGAAAAATAGTCCCCCTTTTTTGTATTGCATATAGCATAACATATTTATAACTTATAAACAATCAACAAAAGTATATTTTTTCAGTTATAACTGAAAAAATATAAAAATAACAGAAATCATCAGATATAAAATGATTAGTTCTTTAAAGCAACAGGGGTATTGCGATTTAAAATTGTTTTAAAGAAAATTACGCAAATCACAGCAGACAATAAAGAACCGGCAGCAGTGGCAAGTCCCATTGGAAACAAGGTTTCAGGGAAAAGCAGGGATGTTAAATACACGCCCGGAACACGCACCAGCAAAATTGCCAGAATATTGTGTATAAAAGAAAGCATGGATTTTCCGCAGGCACAGAAATAACCGCTGAAGCTGAAATGAATTCCCGCAAACACACAGTCCCATACATAGCCTCGTAAATACTGTTCTCCCAGAAGAATGGTTTTTGCGCCGTCTGTTGTTGTCCCATCTGTGAAAAGAGCCACCACCGGTTGGGCAAAAAACTGCATTAAAACAGCAACAATGAGACCAAAACATACTGTGATTATAGTTGCGTAGCGAAGAGTTTGCTTTGCCCGTTCCTGTTTTCCTGCGCCGATATTTTGTGCGCCTAAAGCAGAAACTGTGGAAAGCATGGAAGAAGGAACTAAAAACAGAAAACTGATAATTTTTTCTACAATTCCCACAGCTGCCGCATCATTTAAACCTCGGCTGTTGGCAATAATTGTAATAATAAGAAAAGAAATTTGAATAAATCCATCCTGCAATGCAATGGGAATTCCCACATTCAAAATTTTCTTCATTACAATCCGATTTGGCTTGAAAGCTTCTTTGTTTACACCCATCTCATTTTTTCGTTTCAAAATAATGATAAGAGAAATCAGAACACTGCAAGCCTGTGACAAAACTGTTCCCAATGCAGCGCCGGAAGGTCCCATTTGAAACGCACCCATAAACAGATAATCCAGTCCAATGTTTATGATACAGGCAATAGCAATAAAATACATAGGTGTTTTGGAGTCGCCCATACCACGGAAAATAGAACTGATGATGTTATATGCCGTAATGAATGGTATTCCCATAAAGCAAATGGTTAAATAGTCAACAGTACCGGAAACTGCTTCGGGAGGCGTTGACATGAAAGAAACAACAGGATTTACAAAAATAAGCAATACGCCTGTTAAAATAAGGGAGATTATCATAAACAGGGTAACGGTATTTCCAATATTTTCAGAGATACTTTTTTTGTCATTTCTGCCTACTGCCTGTCCGATAGAAACCGTAGAACCCATTGCGAGTCCTACAAGCATTACAGTAATAAGGTGCATGACCTGTGAGCCGATGGAGACGGCTGTTGTGGCGGAAACATCTGCAAATTGTCCGATAATAAATAAGTCTGCCATTCCATAAAGGGTTTGCAGAAAATAGGATAGAAGATATGGAAGTGAAAAAAAGAGAATGCCTTTTAATACACTGCCGGTAGTAAAATTTTTTTCCATTTTTCATAACCTCGTTCTTTTGTATTCTTAACATTATACCTCATAAAACAAGAGGAAAGTCAAGAGGTGAATTTCTGTAAAGATAAAAATTAACAACTGTCTTGTCACTTGTAAAAACATGGTGTATAATAGCTGTCAAATGCTTGGCAGGAGGAAAGAGAAAATGAAAGCCATGAAAGAGGAAATCGAACAACTGAAAAAAGAAAAAAATGCAGTAATTTTAGCACATTATTATGTTCCAAAGGAAGTTCAGGAGGTTGCGGACTTTGTAGGCGACTCCTATTATTTAGCAAAAAAGGCAAGAGAGACAGAGGCAGAAATTATTGTTTTTGCAGGTGTTTCTTTTATGGGGGAAAGTGCCAAAATTTTAAATCCCACGAAGAAAGTATTATTGCCGGATGCAGAGGCAGATTGTGCAATGGCACACATGGCATCAGCGAAAAAAGTACAGGAAATGCGAGAAAAATATGAGGATTTGGCAGTGGTATGCTACATTAATTCAACAGCCGCTTTAAAGACGGTTTCTGATGTATGCGTGACCTCATCCAACGCAGTAAAAATTGTAAAAGCATTGCCAAATAAAAATATTTTCTTTATTCCGGATGAAAATCTGGGAAGCTATGTGGCAAAACAAGTACCTGAAAAAAATATTCTTTTAAATGACGGATATTGTCCGGTACATAAAAAAATTACAGTGGAAACCGTAAGGCAGACAAAGGCAAAATACCCACAGGTAGAATTCTTGGCACATCCGGAATGCACAGAGGAAATTCTGGCAGAGGCAGACTTTATCGGAAGCACTTCGGACATTATCGGCTATGCAGAAAAGTCTTCAAAAAAGGAATTTTTAATTGGCACAGAGGACGGTGTTTTCGCAGAGCTTATGAAAAAATGCCCTGAAAAAAGCTTCTATTCTGTTATGCAAGGACAGTGTTGTGCAGATATGAAAAAAGTCACTCTTGAGAAGGTGCGTGACTGCTTAAAAGAAGAAAAATATGAGGTGGAAATTACAGAAGACACCAGAGAAAAAGCACAGAAAGCATTGGACAAAATGCTGGAGCTGGCAAAGTAGGGGGTGTCTTTATGAATAAGATAAAAGCAGATGTGCTGATTGTAGGAACAGGCGCAAGCGGACTTTTTGCAGCGCTTCATATTCCTTCCGATATGCAGGTTATATTGATTACAAAGGATGACCTTAAAAACAGCGACTCTTATCTGGCGCAGGGTGGAATTTGCGTTTTAAGAGACGAAAATGACTATGAAAGCTTTATGGAAGACACCTTAAAAGCGGGGCACTATGAGAACCGAAAAGAGTCTGTGGATATCATGATACGTTCTTCCAGAGAGGTCATTAATGAACTGATTTCTTACGGAGTAGATTTCGCAAAGCGTGACGGAAAGCTGGATTATACAAGAGAGGGCTGTCATTCAAAAGCCAGAATTTTATTCCATGAAGATATTACCGGAGAGGAAATTACAAGTAAGCTTTTAATGGCTGTGAAAAAGCTTCCAAATGTAAAAATTATGGAGCATACCACCATGCTGGATTTAATCGAGAAGGACAATACCTGTATGGGAATTCTTGCAGAAACGGAAAATGAGGAATGTATGGGAATTCAGGCAGAGCATACCATACTGGCAAGCGGCGGAATTGGAGGTTTATATCAACATTCTACCAATTATCCCCATTTAACAGGAGATGCTCTGGCAATCGCTATGCGCCATAAAGTGGAATTAGAAAATATTGATTATATTCAAATTCATCCTACGACCTTATATTCTTTAAAACCGGGAAGACGTTTTCTGATTTCGGAGTCTGTAAGGGGAGAAGGAGCAAAATTATATAATGCAAAAGGAGAACGTTTTGCAAATGAGGTGCTTCCAAGAGACCTGATGACAAAGGAAATCCATAAGCAGATGGAATTGGATAATAAGCCTTATGTGTGGCTGGATATGACGGTTTTAGGAGAAAAAGTGATTTTAAATCATTTTCCTCATATTTATGAAAGATGTCTGGAGGAAGGCTATGATGTAACCAAGGAATGGATACCCGTAGTTCCTGCCCAGCACTATTTTATGGGGGGAATTCATGTGGATGCAGACAGTAAAACAACAATGAAAAGTCTGTATGCAGTAGGTGAGACAAGCTGTAACGGCGTGCACGGCGCTAACCGTCTTGCAAGCAATTCTCTTTTGGAAAGTCTGGTTTTTGCTGAGCGTGCGGCAAAAAATATTGAAAAAAATAGGGAAAAATGCAAGACAAATGATGCTGATTTTGATAAACTGTATCAAGAGACACAAGAGTGTATTGTAAGTCAGAAGGAATGTCTGACAGAGGTGTATAAGAACGAAATTCTGAAAGAAATAGAAAGAGAGAGACAGGCAAAATGAACGATATTACAATGAAATTAAATGCAGATAATTTGATAAAAATGGCATTACAGGAAGATATCAGCAGCGAGGATGTTACTACAAATGCCGTTATGCGAAACAGAAAACAGGGAGAAGTACAGCTGATTTGCAAGCAGGATGGAATTATTGCCGGACTGGGTGTATTTGAGCGTGTTTTCAAGCTTTTGGATGAGACAACAGAGGTAGAATTTTACGCAGAAGACGGCGATGAGGTAAAGAATAAACAGCTTTTGGGAGTAATACGTGGAGACATCCGTGTGCTTCTTTCCGGCGAGCGTACTGCGCTGAATTATTTGCAGAGAATGAGCGGAATTGCGACTTATACACATCAGATTGCAGAGCTTTTAAAAGAAACAAAAATCAAGCTTTTAGACACCAGAAAAACAACTCCGAACATGCGTATTTTTGAAAAATATGCGGTAAAAGTCGGCGGCGGTTATAATCACAGATACAACCTTTCTGACGGAATTTTATTGAAGGATAATCATATCGGAGCAGCAGAAAGTGTGAAAAAAGCAGTGGAAATGGCAAAGGAATATGCTCCTTTTGTTCGTAAAATCGAGATTGAAACAGAAAATCTGGAGATGGTAAAGGAGGCAGTAGAAGCCGGAGCAGACATTATTATGCTGGATAATATGACGCCGGAGGTAATGAAAGAGGCAGTGAAGCTCATTGACGGCAGAGCAGAAACCGAGTGCTCCGGTAATGTTACAAAAGAGAACATTGAACGTCTGGTAGAAGTTGGCGTAGACTATATTTCCAGCGGGGCTTTGACACATTCCTCTCCGATTTTAGACTTGTCCTTAAAAAATCTTCACGAGGTATAATACAGCGAAGGAAGGGGATTTTTCAGAATGGTTGGAGAAACACGCAGAAAAGAAATTTTAAAATATATTTCGGAAAGCGACAAACCGGTATCAGGAACAAAGCTGGCAGAACTTTTTCATGTAAGCAGACAGGTAATTGTACAGGATATTGCATTACTGCGTGCGGCAGATTGTGAAATTCTGTCTACCAACAGAGGATATATCTGTCAGGGAACAAAGAAATTTGTTCGGGTTTTTCAGGTGTGTCATACCGATGAAAAAATAGAAGAAGAATTAAACGCAGTAGTAGACTGCGGAGGCACAGTTATAGATGTGTTTGTACAGCACCATATTTACGGAGAATTAAGAGCTTCCCTGCAAATCAGCTCCAGAAGACAGGTAAAACAGTTTGTGGAGGATATTCGCACAGGAAAATCACGTCCTCTTACAAATATTACATCCGGTCATCACTGCCATACCATCAGTGCAGACAGTGAGGAGGTTTTAGAGCTTATTGAAGAAGCCTTTCAGAAAATGGGAATTTATGAGGATGAGAGAGAAAATATGGAAATTACAATCAGAAATGCAAAATTAGAAGAAGCCTCTGTATTGGCGCAGATTGAAGCAGAGTGTTTTCCAAAGGCAGAAGCAGCTTCGGCAGAGGAAATTCAAAAACGCATGAGTACATTTTTAGAAAGTTTTTTCGTAGCAGAAGTACAGGGAGAAATTGCCGGTTTTATTAACGGAGCGGTGACAGACCGGCCCTCTTTACCGGACGAGCTTTATCATAATGCGGCACTGCATAAGCCTGACGGAGCTTACCAAACAGTGTTTGGATTAGACGTAAGAGAAGGATACAGAAATCAGGGAATTGCAGGAAAGTTGCTGGATTTTCTCTCCGATACGGCAAAAGAAAGAGGAAAAAAAGGTGTGATTTTAACCTGTAAAGAACATTTGCTGAAGTTTTACGGAAGTCATGGATTTGAAAACTTTGGGGTGGCAGACTCTACACATGGAGGAGCTTGCTGGTATGATATGAGAAAAATGTTTTAGAAAAGTTTATTTTATTGATAATCAAATATAACGATTTTAAGAAAAAATACTTAATAATATGGCTTGCTATATTTATAGGTATCGTGTTAATAAGTATTGCATGGATACAAATAGAGAAAAAGAAGACTCTGAATATAAATTTAGCAAAATATAAGTACGAGCGTGAGCTGGAAAATAGCCCTTGTATATCGCCGGATGGTAATGCGATTTTAAAAATGGTGGTTGTATATGACAAACCAAGGGGCGGAGAAGGATATGTTTTAGGGTTTGCACATTTTAAAGATACAAACGAAAAAAGGTGGATTTAGAAATGAATGAAAATGAGGCTGTCGCATCAAGTGTAAGTATTCGTAATATACAACTTAATGCAGCAGCCTCATTTTCATAAAATTATTATAGAGCTAAAAGCGTCGGTTCTGTCATTTTAATATGATTTTCCAAAGAGGTTCTGTCAATGAGCGCCGGCACTACACCGGTTCTGGAAATACAAAATCCGGCTGCATGAGTTGCGATTTTCACTGCATTCAAAAGAGGATAACCTTCTGTTAAATAGGAGGCAAGAGCAGCAATAAAAGCGTCAGCGCCTCCTGTGGAGTCAATGGAAGGAAAATCAGCAGCAGGAAAATAACCGGAAAAATCTGCTGTTTTTACGTAAGAACCCTGATGACCTAAGGTGATAATAATCACAGGACAGCCTTGGCGGTAAAAATAATCAGCCTGCTTTTCTACTGTGTTTTCAGAAGGACATAAAATTGCGGCTTCTCGTTTATTGGGAACGAAAATATCTGCATTTGCCAAAAGCTCAGTTGGCAGCGCCTTTAGAGTGGCTGGCTTTACAATGGTTTTGGCGTGATGGAAATGCGCTGTTTTGGCAGCCTGTATGCAGGTATTCATTGGAATTTCCGTGGAAATCAGGCAATAACCGCAGTCGTCAAATAAATGTTCTCTTGATAAAATATCCTCGGGAGAAAGAGTTTCATTAGCGCCGGGCAAAACGGTAATACAGCTTTCCGCATCTTTTTGTACGTGAATATATGCCTTTCCGGTGGCAGAGGCAGAGCTTCTTCGTATTCCGTGAGTCAGCACATGCTCTTTCTTTAACGTATCATAAATAACGGTGGAGTCATAATCATTTCCGATTTTTCCGATTAAAATCACTTCACGTCCGAGGCGGGCAGCGCCAATGGCCTGATTTGCTCCTTTTCCCCCAAGGGAAATACAGGAGGCGGTAGTAACGGTGGTACTGCCGGAGCTTGGGAGCTCGTCTACGGTCAGTGTAATATCCGTATTGATGCTTCCTACGGAAATCACTTTTTTATAGCGGCAGGAAGGCGGCGCATTTAAGCTTTCTTCATGGTCCAAAGTGAGATTATCAGAAGTAAAGAGTGTAAATTTAGGTTCATTTAAGTTTTCGCAGGCTGCAATTAAATGATAGCAGACTTTTTCTCCGAAAGCCTCGTAGGGGATTTGGAGAGAGGAAATTCTGGGAAAACAGATGGCGTCTCCCGCATCCTCCCGAAGACTTATAAGGGATAAGTCGGAAGGAATATGATAATGAAAGCTCTTTACTTTTTCATACAGAGAAAGAGCAGCCTCAAAGTGGGTGCTGACAATTCCTGTAAAGCCCTGTAAGGAAATCTGGGTATAAAAGTCAGGGTCGGTAACGAAAAGCTTCATATCCTCTGAGTAGGGAATTTCATTGTCAAAAAGACATTTCTTAAATCCTTCAAATACCATTTTGGAGCGAAAGCTTCCGGGCTTTGTCAGACATGCAATATGAGTATGGCGATAATCTAAAAGCTTTTGGGCAGCAAGATAGCCCATCTGCATAAAATCCAGACAGTGAGAGGCTTCCGGAAGGGAGGAGTTAATGTAGGAAACAGCAATATCCTGCTCCTGAAAATAATGTTCGTATTGAACACTGTTTTCACTGACAGGCTCCCAGATAACACCGTCCACATGATGCCTGCACAGTGCAGTAATGTGTTTTAATTCCTTTTCTTCAGAGTCCATACTGTCGCAAAGAAGAACATTATAGCCATGCTTTTGCGCCATATCCATAATGCCCTTTAGCATCAGGTTCAGCAAAGTGCTGTGCCTTAAAAGAACACCGATGACAAAGGTCTTTGCATTGGAAATATTTTTGGCTGTGCCATAAGGCGTATAGTTGTATTCTTTTACAATTTTCAGTACACGATTGCGGGTTTCGATATTTATATTATCTGCTTTGTTGTTTACAATTTTTGAAACGGTTGAAATAGAAACGCCTGCCAGCTTGGCAATTTCTTTAATAGTCATAAGATGACGTCACCTCACTTGTGTTTAATCTTATAAAGTATTATTCACTATCTGGAATTATTTGTCAATAAAGCTTCCGTACCTTTTTTGTTGCCGTAAAAAAGAGAAAGGGGTATAATCAAAAAAGCAGTAAATTCTGACAAATGAGGTGGGAAAATGAAAGAATTTGTTTGTAAAAGAAAAAAGGTGTTTTTTCTTATAGGAATATATCTGTTGTTTCTTTTATTTGTGTCTCAGGATGCTTGGCTTTATGATACAACCATTGCCAAAATTACAAAAGTACAAACAGAAAAAACAGGAGAAAAAGAAGGGGCAAGAGGTGAGACGGAGGCTTATTACCGACAGACAATGCAGGGGATTTTACTGAACGGAAAATGGAAGGGAAGTAAAGTTACGCTGAAAAATGAATATACGTATTCCAGTGTTACAAATCAGAAATACCACAGAGGGGATAAGGTGTTTATTCATGCCAGTGAAAACGGGGAAAGGCTTTCAGGAAAAATCAAAGGTCTGAAAAGGGATACTTATCTGGCGGCAGTAGGAGGAATGTTACTTTTTTTGCTCATCCTGATTACAAAGAAGCAGGGAATTTATACTATAAGCACGATGATTTTTAACACGGTTGTCTATGCCGTGGGATTTCATTTTTATCTAAAAGGCGGAAATATGATTAAAATCTGCAATATCATGGTTTTCTGCTTTACTTTTGGAACGATTTTGCTTTTAAACGGATTTCACAAGCGAACGCTGGCGGCAGTCTGCTCAACTCTTTGTGTATTTACGGTTATTATGGGAATATTTCATTTTATTATGTATTTGTATGGAGACGTGGACTATTCTTCTATGGAATATCTGGGAAGCGTGGAAAATCCCGCAGAAATGTTTGAGGCAGAGGTTATGCTGGCAGGACTTGGAGCAATTATGGACGTAGCCGTAACCATAGCGGCGGCAACAGGAGAACTTATTCGGAAAAAACCGGATATTAAATTTTTGCCCCTGTTTCGCTCCGGCAGAGAAATAGGATATGACATTATGGGAACCATGCTCAGTGTGCTGTTGTTTACCTTTGGAAGCGGTTTAATTCCCGGATTTCTCATTCGAATGAACAATGACATTTCTTTTTTGTCCAATATACGATATCATATTTCCTTTGAAATCTGCCGGTTTCTTATAGAAAGTATCGGGATTGTGCTGGCAATTCCAATTTCTATTTTTGTATCCGCAGTCTTTTTAAAGGTACAGGTTAGGAGGGAAAAATGACAGGAATACTTGTGTTGATATTGTTTCTTCTCATGGTAGCAGTGGGAGGAGAAAGAGGTGCAATCGCCGTTTTGGTGCTCTGCGGCAACATTCTTGTTTTAGGAGGAACGATTATTTTGCTGGCAAAGGGCTATCCTGTTTTTCCCGTTGTCTTTCTGGCTGCTGTAATCATTAGCTACATATCTTTAATGAAGCAGAATGGAAAAAACGTGAAAACCTTTGCGGCATTTGCTGCTGTAACGGGAATTATGCTTGTACTGAGTATTCTGATTTATCTGCTGGTGTGGAAGGCACAGGGCGGCGGATTAAATGAAATACAGTCCATGCAGGAGGATATTATGTATTTTTATGAGTCGGATATTCATATCAGCATGTTACAGATTGCAGTATCAGTAACCATACTAAGCGCTTTGGGTGCGGCAATCGATACGGCATTGTCGGTAACCTCTGCGGTTTATGAGGTGAAGCAGCATCGGCCGGAGCTATGCCAAAAAGAATTGTTCGCCTCCGGCATGCAGGTGGGGAAGGAAATTATCGGAACTACGGTAAATACTCTGCTTTTTGTGTATTTAGGTGACTCTATGCTGTTGTTTGCCTATTTGAAGAAGGGTGGATATACCATAGAAACCATTGTGAATTCCCGCTTTTTGTTTCAGGAGTTGTCCGTGATGCTTTTTGGGGCAGTGGCATGTGTGCTGATTGTTCCCTTTGCGGCATATTGCGTGGCCTATACGCTTTCAAATAAAAGTGGATTAAAAAAATCTAAATTTCTTCATAAGAATTGACAAAAATAGTAAACTTATGCCATTATAGAAGCTGACAACAGGTTGAAATGAAAAAGAAGGTAAAAAAATGAGTGAACAATTACTGGAATTGAAGAATATTAAAAAGGGATTTGGAGAAACCGATGTTTTAAACGGAATTACTCTGTCCATTGAAAAGGGAGAGTTTATCACCTTTTTAGGGGCGTCAGGATGTGGTAAAACCACGACTCTGCGTATTATTGCAGGACTGGAAGCGCCGGACAGCGGAACGGTATTTTTAGACGGAAAGGATGTTACGGCTGTGCCTCCCAATCAAAGGGATGTGAATACGGTTTTTCAAAATTATGCGCTGTTTCCTCACTTAAATGTAGAGGGAAATGTGGGATATGGATTAAAGATTAAGCGAGTACCTAAAGCAGAGATTAAGAAAAAAGTAATAGAAATCTTAGAATTAGTACAATTGACAGGATATGAAAAACGTATGCCATCTGAGCTTTCGGGAGGACAGAAGCAGAGGGTAGCCATTGCAAGAGCGCTGGTAAACAGCCCCAAGCTTTTGCTTTTGGATGAGCCCTTGGGTGCGCTGGATTTGAAGCTTCGCCGTACCATGCAGCTTGAGTTGAAACGATTACAGAAAAAGCTGGGTATCACCTTTTTATACATTACCCATGATCAGGAAGAAGCCATCAATATGTCCGACCGAATTGTGGTTATGAAAGACGGCAGATTTGAGCAAATTGGAACGCCGGATGAAATTTACAATCATCCGAAAACCAGTTATGTGGCAGATTTTGTAGGAAATGCCAATGTGATTTCCGGCGTGGTGCAGAAGGTAGCAGATACAGAAGCGCAGGTACTGATAGAAAATCAGATGATGTATGCAGAACCCATTGACGGAATTTGTGAGGGCATGCAGGTAAATCTGGCAGTACGAAGAGAAAATTTAAAGGTTTGCACAGAATGTAAAGAAGGTCTGGATGCTGTTTTAGAAGACAAATCCTTTACAGCAGGGCAGCTTCATCTCACATTGAAACTGAAATCCGGAAAGACCTTGGTGTCCTGTCGATATGGTATGGATGCGGACTTAAAAGCAGGGGATAAGGTCTGCGTGGGTTGGAAACCGGAGCATGCGGTATTTGTGGATTTGGAGTAGGAGGCGGAACATGAAAAAGAAAAAATCAGGTTTGTTTCTTACTGTTCTTCCTCTTTATCTTTTTACCTTATGCTTTGTAGTAGGACCACTCCTTTACATGGTGGCACTGAGCTTTGCTACCAATGGAAGCGGTTCTTCCACAATATGGAGTTTTACGCTGGAAAATTATAAAAAGATTGCAGAGCCTGTATATTTAAAAAGTTTTGTGCAGTCTTTCCAGCTTGCCATTACCAGTACCCTGTTGATTGTACTTATGGGGTATCCTTTCGGATATTTTATGGCAAAGCTTTCTGCAAAACGGAAGAAACGAATGATGCTTTTGATTATGATACCTTTTTGGACGAGTTCTTTAATTCGTATGTATGGATGGATTTTAATTTTGCAGGCAAAAGGTGTTTTAAACGGTTTCTTGATGAAACTGGGGATTATTGAAGAACCGTTGAAAATTCTGTATTCCTATCCTGCGGTAGTTATTGGTATGGTATACGCTCTCTTGCCTTTTATGGTGCTAGCAGTATATTCCAGTGTGGAAAAGATGGATTGGTCTTATGTAGAGGCAGCAAGAGATTTAGGTGCAAATGCTGTAAAGGCATTTTTTACGGTTACCTTTAAGCTTACCTTGCCGGGGCTTTTGACAGGGGTTATTCTTACTTTTATTCCTTCTATGGGGCTGTTTTTCATCGCAGATATTTTAGGAGGAAATAAGATTGTACTGGTGGGAAGTGTGATTCAGGACCAGCTTACCAGAGGAAGCAACTGGCCTTTTGCAGCAGCCCTTGCAGTGGTTCTGATGCTGCTGACATCTCTGATGATGTTTGTATATAGAAAGGTTACTCATGTAAAGGATTTGGAGGGATTATTTTGAAAAAGAAATGGAAATGGTCAAATTTATATTTGGCAATTATGATTTTACTGATGTATTTTCCCCTTGTTATGGTAGTGATTTTTTCCTTTAATGAGTCCAGACTTTCCGCTAATTTTACAGGCTTTTCGCTCAAATGGTATGAGACCTTAGCCAATGACAGAGATTTAAAGGAAGCGCTTTTTAACAGCATTTTGCTTGGGGTTTTAAGCTGCGGAATTTCTGCGGTAATCGGAACCTTAGGGGCTGTGGGAATGGCAAGAGTGAAATACAAAACAAAGGGAATGATGGAATATCTTTCTACAATTCCCATTATGATACCGGAAATTATTCTAGGAATGGTTTTTCTTGTGTTCTTTTCCATGTTAAATCTGCCCTTTGGTATGACAACACTGGTAATTGCACATACTACCTTTTGTATTCCCTATATTTTTATGATGGTAAAGGCACGCTTAGTGGGAATTGATAAATCCCTTGAGGAAGCGGCAAGAGACTTAGGGGCGGGACCGATAAGAACCTTTTTTGACATTACCATGCCTCTTATTGCACCGGCTGTTTTATCCGGAAGCTTACTGGCGTTTGCCATGTCCTTTGATGATGTGGTTATCAGTATTTTTGTAAACGGTCCAAGGCTGAATACCCTGCCGGTAAAGGTGTATGCACAGCTAAAAACAGGGGTAACACCGGAAATCAATGCTCTTTGTACCATTATTTTAGTAGTAATTACAGCAGTTTTGCTTCTTTCCTCATTTTTGAGTAAAAGAGCAGAAAAGAAATATTAAAATTTAGAAAGTGAGATGTGAAAATGAAGAAAAAAATAGTTTCTATGATTTTATGTGCGGCGTTGGCAGGAAGTATGCTGGCAGGCTGCGGAGAGAAGAAAGAAGAAGATAATAAAGAGCTGGTGCTTTATATATGGGAAGGTTTGTTTCCTCAGGAGGTTTTGACAGATTTTGAAGATGAAACAGGTATTCGTATTATCAGCTCAAACTTTGACTCTAATGAAACCATGTTTGAAAAGGTACAGCAGTCTGACGGAAAAGATTACGACCTTGTAATCGGTGACGATTATATTATTGAGCAGATTGTAAATAACGGACTGGCAAAGGAACTGGATAAGGAAAAGCTGAAAAATTATGATAACATCAATCCATTGTATCAGAGCCAGTTTTACGACCCGGAAAATAAATATACCATACCGCACGGAGCAGGCATTCCTTTAATCGTATATGATCCGGAGCAGGTAGATTTCGAAATTCAGGGATATGAAGACTTATGGAACCCGGCGCTGGAAGATAAAATTGCAACCATTGCCAGCTATCGTGCCGTAGAGGGTATGGTGCTTCTCACTATGGGAAAAAGCATGAATGAACAAGACCCTGCGGTGATTAAAGAAGCAGGAGAAAAGTTAAAAGAATTAGCGCCGAATATTCGTATGATACAGGATACCAATACACAGAATGCTCTGTTAAACGGAGAAGCTTCCGTGGGCATTTTATATACCTCACAGGTCATTGCAGCTTTGGCAGAAAATCCTGATTTGAAGGTTGTTTATCCAAAAGAGGGCTTGGGCTTTGGAATTATGAACTTCTTTATTCCGAAAAATGCGCCGGATACAGAAGAAGCTTACGCATTTTTAGATTACATTTTAGAGCCTGAGGTAGCTGCAAAGTGCTTTGATTTCGTAGGATATTACTGTACAAATAAAGCGGCAGATGAATTGGTAAATCCTGATTTAGTTGTTCCGGACTCTGTAACAAAGGGCGAAATTATTCAGAATGTAAGTGCAGAGGCAGAAGAGGTATACAATCAAAACTGGACAGAATTTAAAGCAGCCTGCGACTAAGCTTTCGGAGGTACATAAGTTGGAAGAATGTAGAAAAGAGGGTGCTTTGGCATCCTCTTTGCCGTCTTATGCCTATTCTCCGTGGAAGGCGGGACGAAGCAAAGAGGAGCAAAGAGAATTTACGGAAATAGAAGAAATAGAGATACCGCAGGGGATTGAAATTCTGGGAAAATATACTTTCTACGGATGCAGAAGCTTGAAGACCTTAAAGCTTTTTGACGATGTAAAGGAAATCGGAGGAGGCTCTTTTACAGGCTGTTCCTCCCTTAGAAATTTAGTCATGTTTTTAAAAGAAGACGGTATTTCCTGTATCAAAGACGTTGTCAGCGAGACCTTTCATGAGATGTATGTAAGCATTGTTTTTCTCAATACAGATGAAAGGGCAGAGCTGATTTTTCCCGAATATTATGAGGAAGGCGTGGAAAATACCCCTGCCAGAATTTTGGAAACGCATTTTCATGGGTGTGGTTATAAATACCGCCAGTGCTTTACGGATAAGAAAGTAGATTATAAGCGATACGACAGTTTATTTTCCACAGCTTTGGTGTATGAAAAAGAAGAAATTTTAATTCCCATGGCAGTAGGCAGGCTTTTATATCCCTATCAGCTTGCCAAAGAAGCGGAGAAAAATTATGAAGCTTATGTGAGAGAGAATCTGGAAAAATGTGCACGTTTTTATCTGGAAAAATCCAACTGGCATGAAGTATATGAGTATTTCGGTAGGAAAAATTTCTGGAGCAGAGAAGCTTTAGAAAATATCATAGAGGAGGCTTCCGAGAAGAAAGCAGTGGATATTGCAGGGTATCTCATGGAAGAAAAAAGAAAGAAATTTGCAGGAAAGGAGAAAAAATTTGAGTTATGAAAAAGAGAAACGCATAGAAGAAATCAATCGAAAAATTTTAGTATCAGCCAGAAATGAGCTGTATCTTCATTTGCGGTTTTTAGATGTTGCTTTATCGACCTTGCGCTATCAGATGGATGCAGGAACAGATACCATTGGAACAGACGGAATTGGACTTTATTATCATCCGGCTTATCTGGGCGGGCTGTATCGAGAAGGTCGAAGAGAAGTAAACAGAGCTTATCTTCACGTGATTTTGCACTGTATTTTCGGGCATTTATGGAAGAAAACAGAGCATCGAAAAAAACGTGCGTGTCAATATCTGGACAGAGAAATCGTGGATATCCTTTGGAATACAGCCTGTGATATTGCAGTGGAGTCTGTCATAGACGGTCTGCCTTTTCATTGTGTGAAAAAGCCCATGAGCAGAGAGAAAAAGAATTTATATGCGTGGTTAAAAAAGAGAAGAAATGTGCTGCATGCAGAAGGGATTTTTCAAGAGCTGACAGAGCAAAAGCCGGACTTGGAAACTGCAAAAAAATGGGAAAAGGAGTTTCACACAGACAATCACGGACTATGGGAAAGAAGGGGCAAAAACCAGCCTCCCAATGAAAGACCAAAGGAGAATTGGGAAGATATTCGTGATAAAATGGAAACAGAAATGGAAACCTTCGGACAGGATTTGTCAGAGGGCTCGCCGGGATTTTTAGAGCAGATTAAGGTAGAAAACAGGGAAACCTTTGATTATAGAAATTTTTTGAAGAAGTTTGCCGTGGTAAAGGAAGAAGCGCATTTAGATCCGGATGCCTTTGACTATGTATTTTATAGTTATGGTTTGTCTGTCTATGGAAATATGCCTTTAATTGAACCTCAGGAGACAAGAGAGGTGAAGAAAATAGAAGAATTTGCCATTGCCATTGATACCTCTATGTCCTGTTCCGGAGAGGCAGTGAAACGATTTTTGCAGGAAACCTACGGAATATTAAAGGAAGAAGAAAGCTTTTTCAGGAAGATTAACATTCACATTCTTCAGTGTGACGAAAGAATTCAAAAAGATGAGAAAATCACTTCAAAGGAAGAATTGGAAAACTACATGGAAAATCTGGAGTTGGCAGGACAGGGTGGTACGGATTTTCGCCCGGTTTTCTCCTATATTCAGAAATTGCAGGAGAAAAAGGAATTTACGGGATTAAAAGGACTTTTATATTTTACAGACGGACAGGGGATTTTTCCTGATAAAATGCCACCTTATGATACTGCTTTTATCTTGATGCAGAAAGATTATCAGGAAGTGCAAGTGCCGCCATGGGCAATGAAAATTTATATACAGGAGGATGGAGCAGAATATGAATATTAAACGTGCAAAGCAGGAAATCAAAGATACCATAGAAGCATATTTGTTAAAGGACGAACGGGGAGAATACTGTATTCCTTCTGTCAGACAAAGACCTGTGCTTTTAATCGGACCGCCGGGTATCGGGAAAACACAGATTATGGAGCAGATTGCCAGAGAATGTGAGATTAATCTGGTGTCCTATACCATTACCCATCATACAAGGCAAAGCGCTATGGGACTGCCATTTATTCGGGAAAAAGAATACGGAGGAGAAAATCGTTCTGTAACAGAATATACCATGAGTGAAATTATTTCTGCGGTGTATGATAAGATGAAGGAAACAGGGATAGAGGAAGGGATTTTATTCATTGATGAAATTAACTGTGTATCAGAGACCTTAGCCCCTGCCATGCTGCAATTTTTGCAGTGCAAAACCTTTGGAAATCAGCAGGTGCCTAAGGGCTGGGTGATTGTAACAGCAGGAAATCCTCCGGAGTATAATAAGTCCGTTCGTGAATTTGATGTAGTGACCTTAGACAGAATAAAAAAGATAGAGGTACAGGAAAATTTCCAAGTATGGAAAGAATATGCTTATGAAGCAGGTATTCATCCGGCAGTGATTTCTTATCTGGATATCCGCAAGGAGAATTTCTATCGCATGGAAACCGGCGTGGACGGCAGAATGTTTGCTACTGCCAGAGGCTGGGAGGATTTATCCGAGCTTTTATATGTGTATGAAAAGCTTGGAAAAACCGCAGACAGAGAAGTGATTATGCAGTATATTCAGCATTGGAAAATCGCAAAAGACTTTGCAAATTATCTGGAACTGTTTGAAAAATATCAGACAGATTATCAGATTGATGCTGTTCTTGCAGGGACTTTCGCAAGCTTTGCAATCGAAAAGCTTCGAGTGGCAGCCTTTGATGAGCGGTTCAGTGTGGTGGGACTTCTCATTGGAAAATTAAATGAAATGTTCCGAAGCTATCACGATAACGAAGCATATATGGAAAAGCTGTTTGAACTGCTGAAAAGCTGGAAGGAAGCGCTTTTGGATGAGCGGAAAGCCTCTGTTTCTATGGGGGATATTCTGGACATAGAAAATCAGGCGCTGGAGGAGAAAAAGGTTGCCGGACAGCTTACAAAGGATGAGGAATATATTTGGTTAAGAGCCCTTGAGCGTTTCAGAGCGTATAAGGAGACGGCAGATACGCTGGACATTGTGGGAGAGAGCAAAGAGGTCATTTTTGACGGGGTAAAAGAAAGATTTCAGGAAGAAAAGGAAATGCGAGAAAAGGACATTGAAGCTCTACGCAATAATCTTGAAAATGCCTTTGACTTTTTGGAGGCGGCTTTTGCAGACGGACAGGAAATGGTTATCTTTGTGACAGAGCTGAATACCAGTCCGTACAGCTTAGAATTTATCAGCGAACATGGTTGTGACAGCTATTATAAATATAATAAAAAGCTGCTGTTCCATGAAGAATATATGGAAATTTTAGATGAATTAAATGAGATTGAGCAGGAATTATAAAGAAGAAGGACTGCATTTTACAAATATCTGTAAAATGTGGTCTTTTTTCTGTCTTTTATACAACTTCTCTTGAGGAAAGAGATAAAATGAACTATAATTCAGACAAAGAAAAAAGGAAAGAGTGGGGAAGATGAAAATAGCCATCTGTGATGATGAAAAAGAGATAAGGGAAAGTCTCAGAAACATATTGGAAGAATATCAAGAACCCTTTGAGCAGATTGATTTGTATACAAGCGGAGAAGAATTTTTAGAATGTGACAGAAAATATGATTTGTTGTTTTTGGATATTGACATGAAAGGCATCAATGGGATAGAAACAGCAAGAAAAATTCGTTTAAAAGATAAGAAAATAAAAATTGTATATGTGACGGCTTATAAAGAATATGCAAGTCAGGCGTTCTCCGTACATGCTTTCGGCTATTTGTTAAAGCCCATAAAAAAAGAAAAAATTTACAGGCAGATACAGGATGCACTTTCTTATGAGGAAGAAACACCGAAAGAGATACCGATTTTAGAATTTATGACTTTGGAAGGGCGTGTTCGTATTCCTTGCGATACTATTTATTATTTTGAATTTTTTAATCGGAAGATTAAGCTGGTATCTGAGAAAGAAACCTATTTTATGAGAGGAAAAATCAGCGATATCCGAGAAAAAATGGAAATATACGGTTTTTCCGCTCCTCATAAAAGCTTTGTGGTAAATTTGGATAAAGTGAAAAACATTAAAGGTTATGATATTTATCTGATGAACAATGAAATACTTCCTTTATCTCAAAAACAGGCGGTTGCATTTAAAAAATCGCTGAGCAGATTTCTGGTAAAAAAGGAGTAAAACTATGGACATTTTTTACGGGGTGGAGATTATCCTATTTTTAGGACTGTGTATCTGGTTTTCCCGAAAAGTGAAAAAACAGGCACAGGAGCGTTTGATTTTTTATTTTTTGTTGTTTTTTGCAGGAATTTTTATCAGCTATGTGTTATCGGTTCATTTAAAAAGTACCATTTTATCAGGAATTATATGGAATATGTCATGGTTGTATGTAATTGAAGATCCGTTTGCGGTATCCCGTATCGGGGCTGCCTTAATCCGCTGGATGATAGATATTTTTTGGATATTGATTTTAGACGGAATGATGAAACAGCAAAGCGTTTTGACGCTGAAAAGAGGGCAGAAGCTCATCTTTTGGACAATGCCGATACTTTCTGTTATCTTTCTCATTTCCCTGCTTATTATCGGGGATTATTATGTAAGGTGGAATGGATATGCACTGATTATTTTCAACATTGTTCTTCTGTTTGGTATGAATTTGGTGGTGTTTTATTCCTATCAGCTTGTGGCAAAAAGCTGTGAAAATAAGCAGAGAGAAGAACTGCTCTATCAACATTATTTAAAGCTGGAGGAAAGCTATCAGGCATCACGGAAGATTGTACATGATTTAAAAAATCACATGCAGGTAATTACAGAGCTTTATGAAATGGGAGAAATTCAGAAAGCAAAGCAGTATAATCAGGAGGTTTTTCATATTTTAAACCAAAGCCATCATTTATGGTATACAGAAAACAGAATGTTAAACATTATTTTAAATGAAAAGCTCTGTCATAAAAATCTTCAAAATGTGAAGCTGGAGTTGGATATACAGGAACATTGTCTTGACAGAATAAACGAAATGGATATCACCACGATTTTTGCCAATTTACTGGATAATGCCATTGAAGCAATCGGAAGTGAAGGACAAGAACCCCGATTTTTGAAAATCAGTATAAAAGAAGCAAAGGATTTTTTGATTATACATGTAGCAAATTCTATGGGAAATGTGCAAAAACGGGAAAAGAAGCATGAAGGCTTAGGACTTGGAAATGTAAAGGAGGCGGTGGAAAAATACGAAGGAACATGTACTGTTGAAAAGAATGAAAAACAGTTTGAAGTAATTATTATGATTTCATCAAATCATTTTCAGGAGGTAGAAAATTATGAGAAAAAATAGTTTTATGAAAAAGCTTACAGCGTTTATTCTGGCGGGAATGTTATTGCTTCTGACAGGCTGTCAGGGAAAATTATCGGACAAATTCGATGAGGAAGAAGTCAAAAATGCGGCAAAGGATATTGTGACACAGGTAAATGAAGGTAATGTGGAAAGTGTATATAATGACATCTTTAGCCCTGTTATGAAAAATGCTATTGCGTTAGACACCTTGCAGGAAAATTTATCATACACCTTAGATAAAGTAGGAGCGTTTGACAGCTTCGAGAAAATAGAGGTAGCAGGAACAAAAGACAAAGATACAGGCACAGAATATGCAACCGTTATGGTTTTGGCAAAATACGAAGAAGGAAAGGCAATGTTCACTGTTTCCTTTGATGAGGATATGAAATGTGCGGGCTTCTTTATTAAGTAAATGAAGTGGGGGCGTAAAAGATGATAGTAATCTGGAGTATAATTGCCTTATGTGGTATTTGTTCACTGATTTTATTGTCAGGACGAGGCAGTATTTTAATCGCCGGTTATAATACCATGTCAAAGGAAAATCAGGAGCAATACGATGAGAAAAAACTTTGCCGCATTACAGGAGCAGGAATGTTGGTCATTACCGTACTTACGGCAGTTCTGGAAACTTTTGGTGAAAAGATACCGGATTGGTTCTGGACACTCTATGCTGTTTTGGTTATCTTTATTGCAGTAGGGATTATGATTTTGAGCAACACAATCTGCAAGATAAAAGAAAATACGGGAAGTAAGAAGAAAAGCTATAATAAAGTAGTGATTTGCATTATAGCAGTATCCATAGTATTTTCCGGTTTGATTATGGGAATTGTTTTCAGTAAAGGTAAGATTGAAATTGCTGTATCAGCAAACAGTCTTGACATTCAAGGGTATTGGTGGAGCAATTATGAGATAAAAACAGAGGAGATTGAGGAAGTAGAGCTTACAGAGAATTTTCAGACAGGAACAAGAACCAATGGATTTTCCGGTGCGAATTTATTGCAAGGAGAATTTAAAAATAAAGAACAGGGAAAATATACTTTGTATGCGTATAAAGACTGCAAAGCTTACATAATCCTGCACACAAAAAAAGGAGATGTGGTAATAAACGAAAAAACAGAAAAGGAGACAAGAGAACTCTATCATGAAATAGAAAAAACTTTAAAATGATAGTCTCTTATTGTATAATGGCTTTACCCAAAGAATTATTGAAGTAGAAATTGTGCTGCTACGCACCTGTGGTACACCAGCCAATAATTCTTTGGGTAAGCAAATATAGATTATTGATTTTCAGCCGGCTTTTCAATCTCATCAATCGCCATGCGGAAACCATTCTGAGCAGCCTTCATTCTCCAAAAATCTGCTTTTTCCACGTCTTTTTCAGTTCCTTCTCCATAGCGGTATAAGACAGAAAGGTTGTACTGGGCAGCCGGAATATTGGCATTTGCCGCTTTTTCAAAAAGCTGGAATGCTTTTGCGGGTTCATAAGGAACAGGATTTCCTGTGAGAAAATATCCGCCCATACAACACATGGCACGGAAATCACCTTCGGCAGCAGCCTTTTTGTACCAGTCAAAGGCTTTTGAGAAGTCCTGCTTTACTCCAATTCCTTCCTCATAACAGCGTCCTACATTATAGAGAGCATTGGTATTTCCGGCTTTTGCAGCCTGTTCCATGTAAGTGAAAGCTTTTTTCTCATTTTTTTCCACACCTGCACCCTGCGCATAGAGAAGGGCAAGACGCATAGCAGCTTCTGCATGACCCTTTTGTGCAGCCTTTTCATACCACACAGCAGATTCTGCTAAATTAACAGAAGTCCGAATACCATTTTCATAATAATATCCCACGGCATAGATAAAATCTTTTTGACCGTTTTCTGCAAGAATTTTTAATTCCTCTACTGTAAAATTCAGATTTTGAATATTCATAAGTTAAATCTCCGTATTCTATAAATTTTCAAGCCATCGCTTGTATTTTAAACGAGCATATTATGATTATACCATGAATTGAGAAAATGTAAATAAAAGGCAAAAGGCATTTACAACTGGAATACAGAATTATATAATAGAAAACGGATTGCAAATCAAGATGATTTATGATATACAGGGAGGAAGAAAAATGCTGGAATTACGGAACGTTTCCTTTCGAGTTGCAGAAGGTTCTAAAGACGAAGAAAAAGGAATTTTAGAAAATGTAAGCTTTACTCTTGAGGATAATAAATTCGTGGCTATTACAGGACCAAACGGAGGAGGAAAATCAACCCTTGCAAAAATTATTGCAGGAATTGAAAAGCCTACGCAGGGACAGATTTTATTAGACGGAGAGGATATTACAGACTGGAGCATCACAGAAAGAGCAAAACACGGAATTAGCTATGCTTTTCAGCAGCCTGTGCGCTTTAAGGGTGTTACGGTTTTTGATTTAATCAATCTGGCAGCGGGAAAAGAGATTTCTTTGTCCGGAGCATGTCAGTATCTTTCAGAAGTAGGACTTTGTGCAAAAGACTACATTAACAGAGAAGTCAATGCCAGTCTGTCCGGCGGAGAAATGAAGCGCATTGAGATTGCCACAGTGATGGCAAGAGGCACAAAGCTGTCTGTTTTTGATGAACCGGAGGCAGGAATTGATTTATGGAGCTTTCAAAATTTAATACAGGTATTTGAAAAGATGCACAAGGAAAAGAAAGGCTCTATTTTGATTATTTCTCATCAGGAGCGTATTTTAAATACCGCAGATGAAATTCTTGTAATTGCAGACGGAAAGCTGGTAAAAAGAGGAAGTAAAGAAGACGTGCTGCCTGCATTATTAGATGCGGCACAGGCAGATACCGGCTGTGAAATGTGGCAGAAGGGAGTGCAGAGATAATGGATAACGTACAAAAAGAGCTGTTAAAGCAAATTGCAGGACTGCATGAAATTCCTGTGGGCGCATATAACATCAGAACAAACGGAAAAACAGAGGCGAGAAACAGTACCGAACATATTGAAATTGTTCCGAAAGAGGGAAGTGACGGCATTGTGATTAAAATCAAAGCCGGAACAAAAAACGAGAGTATCCATATTCCTGTTGTGTTAAGCGAAGCCGGATTAAAGGAAACTGTTTACAATGATTTTTATATCGGAGACGACTGTGATGTGACAATTATTGCAGGCTGCGGTATTCACTGCGGAACAGATGACTCCAGCGAGCATGACGGAATTCACAGCTTTTTTATCGGTAAAAATTCAAAGGTAAAATATGTGGAAAAACACTACGGAAGCGGTGACGGAAAAGGACAGAGAATTATGAACCCGGAAACCATTGTGGAAGTAGGGGAAAACAGCTATATGGAAATGGATACAGCCCAGATTAAGGGCGTGGACTCTACCATTCGTAAAACAACGGTAAAACTGGACAAAAACGCCAGCATCAAGGTTATGGAACGTCTGATGACTCATGGAGAACAGAAGGCGGAAAGCCGTTTTGTGGTGGATTTAAACGGAGAAAATTCAGGGGCTAATATTATTTCCCGTTCTGTTGCAAAGGACAATTCTTATCAGCTGTTCCAATCTGTACTTAACGGAAACGAAAAATGCAGCGGACATACAGAATGTGATGCAATTATTGTGGGAAATGCGAAAATCAGTTCCATTCCTGAAATTACTGCCAACAACTCTGACGCAGCGCTTATTCATGAGGCTGCTATCGGAAAAATTGCAGGAGAGCAGATTATTAAGCTGATGACTCTGGGACTGACAGAGGAAGAAGCGGAAGAACAGATTATCAGTGGATTTTTAAAATAATATAGGCTTTCTTTGTTTTCAAAGCTGAAAAAATGAAAAAATCGCTGTATCCATTGTGCGTAAAGGGCACTGAAAGTGGGGTACGGCGATTTTGTCATTTTTGTAATTTAGAAGGAGTAAAAATATGAATTCTATGTCAAAGAAAAATAAATATGAAATCGATATGTGCAATGGTTCTATTATGGATAAGCTGATTTCCTTTTCTCTGCCATTGATGCTTTCGGGAATTTTGCAGTTGATGTTTAATGCCGTGGATATTGTGGTAGTGGGGAGATTTAGCGGCAGTCAGGCATTGGCAGCGGTAGGTTCAACCTCTGCGCTGATTAATATGTTTACGAATCTGTTTATCGGTGTTTCTCTTGGAGCGAATGTACTGGCAGCTCGTTTTTATGCCTCGGGACGTTCCAAGGAAATGTCAGAGACTGTTCACACATCCATTACTTTTGCATTGATCAGCGGAATTGTGATGGTGTTTGTAGGATTGTTTTTTTCCAGATTTGCTTTAGAACTTATGGCAACACCGCCAGATGTTATTAATCAGGCAGCTCTTTACATGAAAATTTATTTTCTGGGAATGCCTTTCTTTATGCTATATAACTACGGAGCGGCAATTTTAAGAGCAGTGGGAGATACAAAGCGTCCGTTGTTTTTTCTGATTGCAGCAGGATTGATTAATGCAGGACTAAATATGGTACTGGTTATTGTGTTTCATCTGGGCGTAGCAGGAGTGGCGATTGCTACGGTGATTTCTCAATTAGTTTCCTGTGTTTTGGTGCTGCGGTGTCTTTATCAATCAGACAGCAGTTATCAGCTTCGCTTTTCCAAACTTACCTTGAAGAAAAATCATTTAAAACAGATTTTTCAGGTGGGAATACCGGCTGGAATTCAGAGTACAGTTATTAATTTTTCCAATGTGCTGCTCCAATCCTCTGTGAATTCTTTTGGTTCTATTGCAATGGCAGGATATACGGCAGCCAACAATATTTTTGGCTTCTTGTTTGTTGCGGTAAATTCCGTTACGCAGGCATGTATGAGCTTTACCAGCCAGAATTTCGGTGTCGGAAAGTGGAAGCGTATGGATAAGGTTCTGTGGAATTGTATTATTCTCTCTGTTGTTGTTGCGGTACTTTTAGGCGGGGGCGCTTATATTTTCGGACCGGAGCTTTTGCGGATTTATACAAAAGACCCGCAGGTTATTCAATGTGGAGTGGAGATTTTACTTTACACCACAGTTACCTATTTCCTGTGTGGTCTGATGGATTTATTTCCCGGAGCTTTACGTGGAATGGGACATTCAGCAGTGCCTATGTTTTTATCTGTAATAGGAACAGTGGGGACTAGAATTCTTTGGATTTTTTGGGTATTTCCGGAGCATCGTTCATTAGATTGGCTGTTTATTTCCTATCCGGCGTCATGGATTGCAACCATTGTACTTCAGGTTATTTGTTTTTGGTTTGTAAGAAGAAGTGTTCATAGGAAATTGAAAATAAAGAGAGAGGAAACTGGAGAATAGATAAAGGGATTGCATCACAATTCTACTGTGATGCAGTCTTTTTTGCTTTATAGGAAATTGCGTCCTATGAAACAAAAAAATCTCCATCAGAAATGTACAGTTATATAAATATATGTGATTGAATATGAACGAGATGTGATTAAAACAATCATATTTATGATTTAAAATGATTGATTGTGAAAAAATATAAAAAATAACAGAAAATATTGTGAATTAGTGTGATTGAAAATGAATGATTATGAGCGTATAATACAGGTATAAAGAAAAGAGACAGGAGGCAGGAAAGGATGGTTTACACAGTTACCTTTAATCCTTCTTTGGATTACATTATTTCTTTACAGGGATTTCAGATGGGAATGACCAACAGAACGAAGGAAGAACAGATGCTTCCGGGAGGAAAAGGAATTAATGTTTCTACGGTGCTTCAAAATCTTGGGATAGAGAATACGGCGTTGGGATTTACGGCAGGATTTACCGGACAGGAAATTGAGCGCATGGTAAGAGAGATTGGATTTCAATGTGATTTTATCAGGACAAAAACAGGATTTTCCAGAATTAATGTGAAGCTGAAGGATTATGACGGAACGGAAATTAACGGAATAGGTCCGGTAATCCAAAAAGAAGAAGCAGAAAAGTTGATGGAAAAGCTCAAGCAGTTACAGGAAGGTGATATTTTAGTTCTGGCAGGAAGTATACCGGAGAGTCTTCCGAATTCTATTTATCGGGATATTCTTGCAGAGCTTCAGGGAAAAGGAATTCTTTTTGTCGTAGATGCCACAAGGGACTTGTTATTACATGTGTTGGAATATCGTCCGTTTTTAATTAAACCGAATAATCATGAGCTGGGTGAAATTTTTGATGTAGAATTAAAGACCAGAGAGTCCGTAATTCCTTATGCAAAAAAACTTCAGGAAAAGGGAGCAAGAAATGTGCTGGTATCCATGGCAGGAGAGGGGGCTGTTCTTGTAGCGGAAAACCAAGAAGTTTTCATGCTGCCTGCACCAAAAGGAACACTGATAAATGCTGTGGGAGCAGGTGACTCTATGGTAGCCGGTTTTATAGCCGGATGGCTGGAAAAGCAGTCGTATTTTCATGCTTTTTGTATGGGAGTTGCAGCCGGAAGCGCCAGTGCGTTTTCAAATTTTCTGGCTACGAAAGAAGAAATTCAAGCTGTTTATGAAGAATTAAAAAAATAGTGAAAGAAGGAGGCAATATATATGCGGATAACAGATTTACTGGATAAACGAAGTATTTCGCTGGACGCATCCCCGGTTCCAAAAAAGAAGCTCTGGATCAGGCAGTGGCATTAATGGTGAAAAGCGGAAAAATCAGCGATGAGGAAGCCTATCGGAAACAGGTATATTTAAGAGAAGAAGAAAGTACAACAGGAATTGGAGAGGGAATTGCTATTCCACATGGAAAATGTGATGCAGTTGTAAAACCGGGCTTAGCTGCCATGGTTGTAAAAAACGGTGTGGATTTTGACTCACTGGACGGTGAACCGGTTCATCTTATATTTTTGATTGCAGCGCCAAATACGGAAGACAATATTCATGTTGATGTATTAAGTAAACTCTCTGTGCTTATGATGGATGAAGCTTTTGTAGAAAACTGAAAGAGGCTAAAAGTGTAGAAGAATTTTTGCAGATTGTGGACGATGCAGACGATAAAAAACCGGATTTAAATGAGCAGCTGGCAGCACAAAATGAAGTAGCGGCAGAGGAAAAAGCCTGTAAAATTCTGGCAGTTACTTCCTGTCCCACAGGTATTGCGCATACATATATGGCGGCAGAAGGTTTGGAAAAGGCAGCCAGAGCAAAGAATTGCTTTATTAAAGTAGAAACAAGAGGCTCCGGTGGTGCGAAAAATGTACTTACTGATCAGGAAATTCAGACTGCGGATTGTATTATCGTAGCAGCAGATGCAAAAGTTCCCATGGACCGTTTTCATGGAAAGAAGCTGATTGAATGTCAGGTATCGGATGGAATTAGTAAGGCAGACCGGCTCATTGAACGTGCCATGAATGGAGATGCGCCCGTTTATCAGGCAGGCAATCCAAAAGAAGCAGCTTCTGTGAAAGCATCGGGAGGAGCAGGACACAGAATATATATGCAGCTTATGTTTTCGGAACAGCTTCGATTGCTGCCGGTAATTATGATATCATGGCTGCTGTTATGATTGGAGGTATGGTTCCTCCTTGTGCAATCGCCTTGGCAACGCTTTTATTTAAAAACAAATTTACTCAGGAAGAAAGAAATTCCGGACCTGTAAACTTTATTATGGGCCTTGCCTTTATTACAGAAGGGGCTATTCCTTTTGCAGCGTCTGACCCGCTTCGTGTATTGCCGTCCTGCGTGGCAGGAGCAGCAACAGCAGGAGCTCTGTCAATGGTATTTGGATGTACCTTGATGGCACCCCACGGCGGAATTTTTGTTTTCCCTGTTGTAGAAAATGGACTGATGTATTTGGTATCTCTTGTAATTGGAACCATAGTAGGAGCTTTGCTTCTTGGAATTTTAAAGAAAAAAGTAACAGAATAAAAAAGGATATATTAAGGAGGAAAAAATCATGAAAACATTTCATTATGCAATTCAGGACAAGGAAGGAATTCACGCCCGCCCGGCAGGTGAGCTTGTAAAGGCAGCAAAGGACTTTTCATCTACGGTAAAAGTCTTAAAAAACGGAAAAGCAGCAGATGCAAAGAAGATTTTTGGTCTTATGGGACTTGGTGTTAAACAGGGAGAAGAGATTGAGGTTCAGGTAGAAGGTGCAGACGAAGAAGCCGCAGCAACAGAACTGGAAAACTTTTTAAAAGAAAATTTATAATTTTGTAGAACGAACCAAGGGACTATGTGCAAAAAAATTCGTGCATAGTCCCTTTTGCCATTCGGACAAAGATAAAACCTTTTCAATAGTTGCGGGAAAAAGGGATATTGTGTACAATAAAGAAAAACTTTCTGCGTCCGGAGCAGAGAAAGGGAGTGAGTGAACCATGCTGACAGAAAAACGACAAGAAGAAATCTTAAATCTGCTGGAGCAAAAAGGGAGTGTTACAGTACAGGAATTAAAAGAAAAATTTCAGGCATCTGAGTCTACAATCAGGCGAGACTTAAATGTACTTCATAAAAGAGGTGCTCTGTTAAAGGTTTTCGGAGGAGCTGTTCAGGCAGAAACCAGACTTAATATGAAGGAGGAAGAGGTGGCTCTTCGTATGGCTCAAAACAGAGAAGAAAAAATAAAAATTGCCAGATATGCGGCTTCTCTGATTGAACCGGAAGATTTTATCTATTTAGACGCAGGAACTACAACGGGATATATGATTTCTTATATTACCCAGTATTCGGCTTCTTTTGTAACAAACGCAGTTTCTCATGCGCTGCAGCTGGCTGAAAATGGGTTTCGGGTTACTTTAATAGGCGGGGAGCTAAAGGCTGCCACAGAAGCAATCGTAGGGAATGAAGCGTATGTGAACCTAAAAAAATATCATTTTACAAAGAGCTTCTTAGGGACTAACGGAGTAAATCTTATTTCAGGATTTACAACACCGGACATTAACGAAGCTATGATTAAGGAGTGCGCCATGGAGCACAGTCAGAAACCGTATATTTTATGTGACAGCAGTAAATTTCATAAAACAGGACCGGTCAGCTTTGGGGAAATGCACAGAGCAAAAATCATCACAAATGAACAGCCGGATGAAGCGTATGCGGCGTTTGGAAATATTTTGGTTGTAAAGGAGTAGACACAATTTATTTGTGAATTTTAAAAATAATATAAGCTTTCTTTGAGGATTTATGCTACAATAACAGTAAGCTGGTATTGGAAGGAGGGTGTCGCATGATTTATAATAATGTTCGACATGAATGTAATCTTTATAATTTCTTTTTTGCTCCTCGTGGAAATCGCAGAGTTATGGAATTGGGAAGAAAAATTACCCAGATGTACTTAAATCCTTTTGACAAGATTATTGGGATTATTGGGGCAAAAGACTCAGGTAAAAGTATGCTGATTAAAGGAATGTTTCCGGGAATTCAGATGGTGGAGTCAGATGATGAATTTGATATTTTGAATATGCCTTTGCTGAATGCAGAGGATGTGGGGTTTTATACACCGAGAACATTCCATGTGGATGTACGCAGCGCCAGAAAATATGTTTCTCTGGAGGATATTGCAAAGGCGATACAGAATGTGACGGGAATGAATAAAAGAGTTATTGTAGAGCATTTTGAAATCCTGTATCCTGTTTTGAAAAGAAATGCAGACTTGCTTATTGGAATTGGAGAGGAAGTCATTGTTACAAGACCTTCTCTGTTTGGTCCTTTGCCGGATAATATTGCAAATGTTGTCTTTGATTCTTTAATTTATCGAAAAATGGCACATAGTGCAGAAGATTTATTCGGATATTGTGTAAAAGATATCGAGAGACCGAAATGTATCCGTTCGGATATTAAGCATGGATTTATGCTGAATTATACAGAGAAACCTTCATTTGATTTGGCAGAAATCGAAGAAAAGATGCTGGCTCTTATTCGTCAGGATCTCCCAATCAAGCCTTATGATGAGGAGCATATTCAGATTGGGGATTATGTGATGGACTGTACCGGACCTTTGCTGCATGTGGAGAGCACAGGACAGATAGAAGATTTTTCACTGGTAAAAGAGTATTATTATGAACCGAAATTCCATTTATATGCGGTAGCCGGAACGGTGGGACATAAGCATGAAGAAGCAGAGACAGATGAAGAATTAAATAACATTGAGATTTAAAAGAGGTAAGGAAAATGTTAGAACAAAAAGATTTAGAAATGATTTCTGAAATTGTAAGTAAATCAATAGAGCCTCTAAAACAGGAAGTAAGGGAAATAGAGAAAATCTTTGATAGAATATTTTAAGATAGATTTTTATGGGGCTGTCGCACTAAGTAATTAGTGCGCAGCTCCTTTTCTAGTGCAAAAAAATAACTGCCAGACCTCGAAAGAATCCGGCAGTTGGTGTAAAATTAAGTTATGCGACTAACTAAATTATTACAAAAAGATTATACGAAAAATTCAGACGGATATCAACTTAAACTTCCGTTAAATCTTGAAACAATCATTCCGGATAATGATTCTGTGCGATTACTAAGTCAGTTTGTGGAGGCTATGGATTTGACTGACCTGTATTCTACTTATAAAAGAATAAATTCTGTATCGCCAAGAACACTTCTGAAGATTGTACTCTACTCTTACATGAACGGGGATTATTCATCTCGCTCCATGGAACTGAATTGTAAAAGAGATATCAACTTTATGTTTCTTCTGGAAGGTGCCCCGGCTCCTGACCATGCAACATTTGCAAGGTTTAGAAGTATCCATTTTGCTCCCTGTTCTAAACGTATCCTTGCAGAAATGTCTAATGCATTGTTTGATATGGGAGAAATTTCCGGGGAAACCATTTTTATTGATGGTACAAAAATTGAAGCCAGTGCCAATAAGTATACGTTCGTCTGGAAGAAGGCAGTAACAAAAAACCAAGCAAAACTTTTGCAGAAACTTGCTGATTTTGTGGCTGAGTGTGAACTGCTTTATGATATAAAAATCGTTTATGGAAATACGATAAAAATAAAGCATGTAAAAAAGCTCCGCAAAAAACTGTATGCATTAAAAGAAACTGAGAATATAGTGTTTGTGCATGGAATTGGGAAAAGAAAAACACCGCTTCAAAAGAGCATTGAAACTCTTGAAGGTTATTTGAACCGGCTCAAAAAATATAACCAGCAGATACATATCTGTGCGGAACGTAACAGTTATTCAAAAACAGACCATGATGCCACTTTTATGCGGATGAAGGAGGATGCTATGGGAAATGGACAGTTAAAGCCTGCTTACAACCTTCAGCATGGAGTAGATTCTGAATACATCACATGGCTTACCGTAGGTCCCCAGCCTACGGATGCCACAACGCTGATACCATTTTTGAAAGATGTACAGGAGCATTTGAAATTCAAATATAAAAACATAACAGCGGATGCCGGATATGAAAGCGAAGAAAACTATCTGTTTCTGGAAGCAAACGGTCAGCTCTCTTATAGAAAACCTGCGAACTATGAGATGTCCAAGACCCGTAAATATAAAAATGACATCGGTAAAATAGAAAATATGGAGTATGATGTGGAAACAGATGTCTATACCTGCAGAAATGGTAAAAAATTAGGTGTAGACCATATCCGTCATTCAAAAAGTAAAACAGGCTATGTAAGCGAAAAAACGATTTATAAATGTGAGGACTGTAATGGATGCTCTTACAAAAGCGAATGCATCAAAGGGAACAATTGCAAAATACCTGTGGAAGAACGGATTCTATTCAGGACAAACCGAAGCATACAGGCAGAAGGTTTTTTTGGAGATTTAAAACAGGATATGCGGTTCCGCAGATATTTAAGCAAAGGAAATGCAAATGTTCTTGCAGAGAGTACGCTGCTTGCCATGGCAAGAAACATAAACAAACTACATAATAAGATTCAAAATGGAAGAACCGGAACGCATTTATTTTCGATAAAAAGTGCCTAAATTTTGACTTATCAAAACAATTTTCCAAGCCATCAAAAATGGCTTATTAAAGTGCGTTTTTATTAACAGCCAGTAGCAAAGAACAGAGTTTTTTGATAGATTTTATCCTTAAAACAGCAAAAAGGAAGCTGCCGCTTCACGATTTATTAATCGTTAAAGCGACAGCCCCCTTCTTGGTTTGTGTGCCGTGTGCACATAAATATTTTTATATTGTTGTTGACATCTATCTACTATGTGGTACAATATAGTTAGAAAAACTACTATGTAATACAAGGTAGGTGAGGAAAAACGTGTATGATAAGTCACAGCTTATGCGAGGAACACTGGAAGGGTGTATTTTGAAAATTATAAGCATTGAGACAACTTATGGATATGAAATTGTAATGAAATTACAGGAAGTTGGATTTGAAGATATGAAAGAGGGAACGATTTATCCGCTATTAGTCCGATTGGAGAAGAAAAAGATGATTACTTCACAGTTTCGCCCTTCTCCTTTAGGACCAAGTCGAAAGTATTATTCTCTTACTCAAGAGGGAGAAGAGCTTTTAAAGGAATTTGAAGTATGTTGGAGAAATATATCAGATACGGTAGAAGGAATTCTAAAACTGAAAGCAGGTGCAGAATATGAAAGAAAATAAGTGGAAAAAATTGAAAAAACACAATGATTTAGAACAAGATAAGCTACAAGATGAAAATCAAAGCTATATCGGAAAAGTAGTTAAAATTCTCTGTGTGAAAAACATGAGTCTTTTAGAAATTGAAATAATCAGACGAGATTTAATTGGTATGGCGACAGAAATACAACTGGTTGGGGAAAGTATAGAAAACAGGTTGGGAGAACCAACGGAGTTTGCAAGAAATATCTGTAATGAAAATAAAGAAATGAAAAGAAGTGAGCAGATTTATTTAAGTATGCAGCAGTTTGGAGAAATTGCAGTAATTATGACACTTGGTTTCGGATATTTGGCAGGAATGTTTTTTTCTTCAGTTCCGGTATCTTTAATTCTTTGGATTTTTTTAACCACAGCGATTGCTATTGTTTATAAACGGGCTGTGGGAAATAGGTTTGTTTTTGAAAAGGGTGCAAAGAAATGGGGTGAAAATATAGGATACGGAGCAGTAGTGGTTTTGTTGGTGCTTTTACACTGGTTTTTGATGAAACCCTATTCTGCATACATGATTTCAGGAAAAATTTTGTGGGGTATATTGCTTTTGGGAATGGGAATATATATAATCGGAAAAATTTTATTCATCAATTACGTGGAGAAAACAGCAGAAGAGTATCATTGGGAGTTGGATATAAAATAGATAATAAAGGGAGAAAACCATTTTGGGCTTCTCCCTTTTGCTATCACTGATGCCTTTTTAAATAATATTTCTCCAAAAGAGAAATAAAGCCGTATAAAAGAACTGCGATGACACACAGAATAACAATTGCCATAATCATGGTAGTGAGCTGAAATACCTGACTGGAATAAATAATTAAATAGCCCAGCCCCTGTTTACTGCCAATCATTTCTCCGATTACAATTCCAATAAGGGAAAGTCCGATATTCACCTTCATAACGCTGAGAATTAAAGGAACGGAGGCAGGCAGAATAACCTTGATAAGTGCGTCTTTTTTATTGCCTCCCAGAGTTTGAATTAACTTTAGTTTATCAGGATCTGTTTCACAAAAACCGGTATACAGATTTAAAACAGCGCCAAAAACAGCCACAGAAATACCGGCAATAATAATGGTTTTCATATTACTGCCAAGCCATACAATCAAGAGGGGCGCAAGCGCCGACTTTGGCAGACTGTTCAACACCACTAAATACGGCTCTAAAATACTGGAAAGTCTGGGGAAAATCCAGAGAATTACAGCACAGAAAATACCAAGCAAAGTAACCAGTGCAAAGCTTATTAAAGTTTCGGTAAGCGTAACAGAAACATGTTTTGCCAGACTTCCGTCTGAAATCATTTTGCATATTTTATCTAAAATCTGTGAAGGACTGGAATAAATAAAAGAGTCTAAGATGCCCAGTCGGGCAGTTATTTCCCATAAGCCTAAAAAAAGAATTAGCAAGAGAATACGAGAAGCTTGAATGAGGTATATATTGTGCTTTAGAGTTTTTAAATAGTGCTTTTGCTCGGCAGACACAGAGTGTAAATCAGCCATGAACATTCAACTCCTTCCAGATTTCATTGAAATAAGTTTTAAATTCCGGAGCATTTCTGGATGCCATAGGTGTTCGTTCTGTCATAGAAAACTTAATATCTATAATTTTTTGGACGCAGGCAGGGCGGCTGCTGAAGACGATTACCCGATCTGCCATACTCACAGCTTCTGAAATGTCATGTGTGACAAGAATAGCAGTTTTTCCTTCCTGTCGAATAATTGTTCCTATATCATCTCCAACAGAAAGGCGAGTCTGGTAATCCAGAGCTGAGAAAGGCTCATCTAAAAGAAGCAAATCGGGTTCTAAAGCAAGGGTACGGATGAGAGCTGCTCTTTGCCTCATTCCACCTGATAATTGAGAAGGTTTCGCATTTCTAAATTTATATAATCCATAATTTTCCATAAGTTTTTCAACATGTTTCTTTGCTTCAGGAGTAACCCGCCGTTGAATTTCCAACCCCAGCATCATATTGCTGTAAATCGTGCGCCATTCAAATAAATGGTCTTTTTGAAGCATGTAACCAATGCTGGTGCTTGACATGGACAGAGGCTTGTCGTTTAACAGGAGTTCGCCAAAAGCCGGTTTTAAAAGACCGCAGAGCATATCTAAAAAGGTGGATTTGCCGATGTGCCAGTTACGGAAACAACAGTGCTAATATCCAGTGTTAGGATTTTTCGTGGAATGCATCAGTATGAAAAAGAAAAAATGAAACATATTTCTTACCGATTGAAATATCATATGGCAGAATACAGGATATCACAGCCTGAGTTAGCACAGGTGTGTGGATGTAGTATTGATACGATTTTTTCTTATGCAAATGGAAAGTGCAGAGAAGAAAATATGGATATTGGCATATTAAAAAAGATAGCAGCATATTTCGGAAAAGAAGAATACTATTTTTGTAATGAGTATCTGAAATTTATAGATACAGTGAATGTTCCAGAATGGTTAAAAAGGAAACGGAAGGAACGGAATATGCTGCAAAGAGAATTTGCAGCCAGACTTCATATACCCTTAAATAATTATAAGGCATATGAAGCTGGAATCATTAGATTGCAATTTCAATGCTGGAAAGAAATAGAAAACTTCTTAACTGATGAATGAAAACATAAATAGTGCATTATTGTGGTATATCTGGAAGGAGAGTAGTTATTTTCTGTAAAGTTTTTTAAAAGCTTCTTCTTCCAGAGAAAGTCTATCAATCGCTGTAGGGATGCAAGATTTCCAGTCGGGTTTTAAACGTATTCCTGTAAAGGCATATTTATTTGGTTCTGTTCTTGAAATATGTGGGCGTTTATAAATAAGTCCAGGAACTTGCTTTACTGCTTTTACAAATTGTGCCCGGTTTAAAGGCTGGCTTTTATGAACAGAGTAATAGTAAAAGTTATAGGCGTCATAAAGACAATCCGTATATACGAATTCATTTTTTGCCACTGTACAACAGATATTTAGAAATTCACTTACAATACTGTCTTTTGAAGCGAGAGAAGTTACAATCTGTTTCTTTGGCAAAGGCTGCTTATGAAATTTCTTTTCTCCCATTAAATAAAGTCCATATAAAGGCAAGTATAGTTTCATCCATTCATATACTTCTGGATCCTGTTCAGGATGAGGAGTTTCTAACTTTTCATAGTTATCTATAAAACCAAGGTCTATTTTGACACAAGGAAAGTTTTGTTCAAGATAAACGGTTTCCTTATGACTTTTAGAAAAGCAAATAATCGGACAAAGATTTCTATAAGAAATAGAACCGATTTTAGTATCCGTAGCAGTTATTTTACTTCCTTTTATATATTGAGACAGGCACTTAATCTGGAGTTCACTTAAAGAGGAAGAGCCTTTTTCCAATATAATAAATTTAGTACCGAAAAACAAAGCATTTAATAAATCGGGAATGGATTTTTTCAATACGAATTTGCTGATAGTAGGAAAAACTTTGCTAATTACATTCAATTCTTTAGGTTTAAATATAAATTCTAATAGTTGATGAAAATAATCCGGTATAGAGATGTCAGAATTTATATTATGATAAGTTACCAAAAATAATTTAGGTGTTAAGATTTCAGATGAAGCTATATTGGCACACAAAATGGAGAAATGAATCAAATTTTGATAATTTCCATTTGTCAGATGGAAAAGAAAGCGGGTTAGCTTGTCGCTAACAGTTGCAGTCTTGAACAATGGCAAATTACATTCAGTATGATAAAATAAAGAACTTATATCATATCCCAGTAACGAAGAAATCTTTCTTTGCACCATGTGGCTATATAATTCACTTAAAGTATGAGGGGATGGACATGTAGTTGTAGTGAAAGTGTAGGTGTTTTCATCATATTTAACAGCAATAATTTGTTCGTTAATTTTTATGTACATGTAGTATGGATTGGAAGATTTTGAATAGACAAAACGTGGCATAAAGTTATCATTTTTGGTCGCTTTTAAAATTGGAATTCCTATTTTCCATGCATCCCAGGAATAGATAAAGTTAGATTGCATAAGTGTCCCGGTAAGAGCAATACATTTTGGTATGCTATTATCAAAAAAACAAAGAGTATTTTCCAAAAGAAAAAATTGAGACAAAGGAAAACCAGAGGTGTATTTTTCTTCATACTTAAATAACAATTTTTCAGCTTTTGACAGGTTATTAAATGTTTTCAATAAGTATTCTAAAGCTTTTAGTAATTGCGTTTCTGCTTTTAAATCAGGACTGTATGGAAGTTGTAAAGCAGAAAAAAAGAGGGCAATATTATCAAAAATTGAAAATGCTTTATTATAAACATAATGTACGGAATGATTGTAATACACAAAATTTGTAAGAGGGGCTGCAAATATCTGAGGAGGATAAGGCAAATTATGAGCGATTACATATTTGGTTAAAGCGTTGTTATAGTCAAAACTGGTATCATAAATAGTTCTTTCATGTCTTATGTTTTTTTCAAACCGCTTATAATTTTGCGAAATGTGTAAATCACTAATATCCGTATAAGTATTTCTTTCTTTTTCCGGTTTCAAATATAATTTAATCATAGAAATATTCTCCCCTTTTCAGTGTGTACCAAAAATAAAAGTGTACCATAAATTTTAAAAATATATATTTATAATTGATTGTATCATGTTTGCATGGATTTGAAAATAAAAAATTACAGATGAGGAAACTACGTGGTAAAAACAAAGTGCTGTTCATACATTGTTATAACAGCCTGAGAGGACTGATGATATGCCACGCAGAAAAAAGGAAATAAAAGTAGAAGTACATACACCATTGAAACAGAACGTGGAAGAATTTCAAAATCGGGTGAATCGAGCATTGACAGAGATGGTCGAAATGCGGCTTGAAAAGGCGGAGATGGAGACTAAAAGAAAAATCTGTATTATTAACGAATTGGAAAAGATTCATGCAACGAAATAAAAAGGTAAATGCCGGACTAACTGCTCAGTCAGATTGCTTTGGTACGAGATTATAAAAAATAAATTTGAAAAACAATAAAATAAAGCAGCGCATAACTGCCATAAAAAGTATAGCATATCCGTACAAATGTTATACTGGCAGGATGCCCATGGAAAGGAGAAATCTTATGTCACAAAAGCAAGTAAGGATAGAGTTTAGGACCACTATAGAACGTAGAAATAAAATGGATGAAAGAATAAAAAAATTGAAATTAGATAGAACAGCCTATTTAGAAGAACTTATTGATAATGACCTTCGAGACAGTGGCAATATAATTCCTATGAAAGTGCTGGCGGTTAATTTGGGAACAGTAAGCGAATCCCTAGATATGTTATTAAAGGATATCGAGACGATTGAGGATGAAAATTATGCTTATTTAAAGAATAGAGCAACTGAAGTTGAGAGAGGGATGATAAAGCTATGGCAATCATTAAATTAGCCGAAGATAAAAATACGGGTATGATAAGGAAATATCAAACAGAAGAAGCGGTATATAATTTAGTCTGTTATACGATTCAGAAAAGTTCGTATACACTTTTTGACAAGTTACAATTCTGGGGCAATAACCCGGAATGTGTTGCAAATCAGATTCTATTTTTTCAGAAGTGCAGAAGTAAAGACATGGCTAATAGAGCATTGCACTTAATTATCAGTTTTAGTACAGGAAAGTATGAGCATTTCATAAAAAACAGCATAGAAAGTATTATATTCTATTTGCGGCTAAATTATTTTGATGGATATCAAAAATTTTTGTGCCTTCATATTGATAAGCCTTCTCATTGGCACATTCATTATATTGTAAATCCAGTGAATCCGGTGGATTTTGCAATGTTAAGGTATGATATAAAGTATTTAAGAAATAAAATGGCTGAGGATTTCTACCTATTGTATGGAATTGCGGTGCAAGGTGTGAATTATTTTAATTCGCATGGTGCTTTGAAGAAAGGCGAAGAAACAGGTCTATTTCTTTATCAAAATTATTTCTGCAAAGAGTTTGGACTCAATGCAAACACTTTTGATGAATAACCATAATATAATTTTGTGTTATAAAAATGAGATTTAGGATGAAATTCGCACCGATTTTTCATTTTGGTGATTAGGGACATAAAATAGAATGAGTGGAAGTGGTCAATGGAGGAAACTTTATTGGCTATTTTTATATGGTTTGGGACATATATACGTTCCGAGAAAGGAAAAGAGTTATGAATGAAAATACAAGGGAAATCTATCAGTTTTTACTGTCGGAAACGGATTATTTAAAAGAAGCAGGAAAGAATATTGAAAAGGAAGTAGAAGATTTTCTGAAAAAAGGTATGATTTGTCTGAATGAAACGGAGTATGAGAAAGTCCGGGATGAATTATTTGCAGTAACAGAGTTTGTAGAAGAAACGGGATTTATCAAAGGCTTTCAGTATGCAGTGATGTTGATGGCAGAGTGCTATACAGCAAAACAACTACTGTAAAGCCTTTACAATTTTCAAAATCTGTTCTTTTGTTTCGTTGTTGCAAGCGTGCAGTTCGTGAAGTATTTCCTGTTCAATAGCGGAAGAAGAATCATTGTATTCTTCAGAGAGAACATAGTCAACGGTAGTGTCTAAAGCGTTGCATATCTGTACTAAAGTAGAAAGAGATACTTTGACACGGTTGTTTTCAATGTTGCTGATGTGACTGGTGTTTACATCCGTTGCATTGGCAACATATTCCTGAGTGTAATGTTTAGAAATACGGATTTCTTTTATTTTTTCTCCAATTTTTGCAAAATCTAAAGACTTCATGTTTATCAGAACCTTTCTTTGAGAAATATATGCTCTGATTGTAAGATTTTTATATTCATAGTATAATAATCTAAAACTATAAAATATATAGTTATAAATAATAAAAAGATTTTTTATAACGTCAATTTATGACGTTTCAAACTGCTATCTTAAAAGAGCAGAGAGGGAATTGATATGGCAGGTATAGACAAGATTACCAGAGTTTTGATGATGTATTCAAAACTTTTAGAAGGTGGAAAAATTTATAAAAAATCTTTTTGTGAAGAAATGGGAATTGACCGAAGGACTTTTGATCGGGACATCGAAGATATTAGATTATTTCTAAGTGAAAGTTTTTATGGGAATGAATTGATTTATGATAGAAAAAATGGGAGTTATCATTTAGAGAACTTTTTTAGGCAGAAAGCTTTATCGGCTATGGAGGTTGTTGCACTATTGGAATGCTTGAACTCTTGTTGCAATTTACCAAAGGATGAATATAGTGGATTGATTTCCAGTGTTCTGGCAGCGGGAGAGCAGAATAAGCGAAAAACGATGAAAGAAATCGCAAAACGGTATCTGAAGTGTTATGACCAAGAAAATGCTCAGAAAACATCTTTAAAAATGCAGTGGGATTTACAACAATGTATTGTAGATTGTGATTGGATCCATATTCATATGAAAAGTCAACAAGTATTTCATGTTGCTCCAGTTTCCGTTTGGATTTATGTGCAGGAAACGTATTTGTTTGGATATTTGAAAGGGGAGAGATTAGAAGTTTTTCGAGTGGCAGATATTGAATATTTTCAGATGGGGCATGAGAAATTTCCAAGAGAATGGCTAGACAAGTTTGATGAATTGAAATGGGAAACAATTAGAGAAAAGTTGGCAAAGGAGAGGATACAGCATGAAAAAGATTAAATTTCCATTGGAAATGAAAAATGGAAAAATGGTAAGGGAAATGGAAGAATTTCAAGAATATTTCGATTTGAAAAAGGCATTGGGGTATTTTGCAAATGGCAGGCTTCAAAAATGGTTAGAAAATAATTATGAAAATGATATTTTAGAAGAACTTGAGGAATTGACTGGAGAAGAGGATGACTTTTTACAACGTTTTTTGGATATATTGGGAATAGAGTGTAGAGAAGATAATGATTTAGAAGTGCAGAAGGTGTTTAAAGAATCAGTTATCAAGGAAAAATTAAAGCGTGTTCTGCCAGAGAAAGAGATTGAAGAAAAAGCAGAAAAAACAGTTGATAGTCAAAAGGGATTGGAAAACCTGATAAAAAGAGGAGAGCATCTGATATATTTACTTTCGGAGCATTTTGTTATCACGAAAGAAATGGAAGATTTAGAACTGGTTGGAATTGATTTTCCGGAGATTAAAATAGAAGAAACAGAGGCGGAAAATTTTTATAGGCAAAAGATAAAAATTTTGGGTGAATACAATATGGATGATGAAGATAAGAAACTTCTTCATCGTGATGTGATCAATGAAGTTGCTTGGGATTTTTTAGAAATGATGCAGGTGTATGTAAATTCTATAGTACAAAAATAGAAAAAGCAGGAGGAAAATATGTTGAGAGAAAAATTAAAAGCATATATTGATGCGAATGTTCCGATTATTTATGTGAACAGTTACGATGATAATGCAGTAGAAGAAAGTATTTTAAAAGCAAGTGGTAGAAGAAAAGTATGGGAATGGAATCAGATGTATGGACTTCTAAATCGGAAGGAAATAGAAAAAAGAGAGATTCATTCAATACAGGAGATTTTAGATGATAATTGTACTTTAGAAGAATTTCTCAAAAATGGTGTAAAGGAGCAGGAATTTCAGGAAAAAGTTATCATCATCAAAAACATTGATTACTATTTGGAAGATGCAAGAATTGTGGGATTGTTCAAAAATGCCTGTTTAAAGATTGAAGAAGGAGAATTGGATACTGTGTTTATTTTCATTTCTTCTATCTTAAAAGTTCCGAAGGAATTGGAAAAGTACATAACGGTTTTAGAAGAGGAATATTTATCAGAAGAAGAAATTCGAGCTGAAATATTGGAATTTATAGAAGAAAACAGTGTGGGTGGTGTCTATGAAGGAACAATAGAAAGATTAGCATTGGCTTTTAAAGGACTTTCCATGCTGGAGATACAGACAATTTTGGCACTTGAGTTTAGCAGAAGTGGAAAAGTGTCGGAGGATGCTGTGGAATTTGTAATGGAACAGAAAAAGCAGATGATTCAAAAGGCAGGGATTTTGGAGATGATCCCGGTTAAAGAAAGTATGGAAGATATTGGCGGACTGGAAAATTTAAAACAATGGATTCAAAATAAAGCGGTGATTCTTAAAAATATAAAAAAGGCAGAAGCATTTGGAGTAGAATTGCCGAAGGGCGTTTTGATTGCCGGAGTTCCGGGCTGTGGGAAATCCTTAAATGCAAAGGCTTCAGCGAAACTTTTAGATATTCCGTTATTGAAATTAGATATGGGAAGATTAATGGGAAAATATGTAGGAGAATCTGAAAGTAATATGCGGCAGGCAATCGCATTGGCAGAGGCAATTTCTCCGTGTGTTCTTTGGGTAGATGAATTGGAGAAAGCATTTGCAGGAATCAATGGAAGCAGTGGTGGTGCAGAGGTTACAACAAGACTGTTCGGACAGTTTTTAACATGGATGCAGGAGAAGAAAAGTGCGGTGTTTGTAGTAGCTACTGCAAATGATATTATGAAGCTTCCACCAGAACTTTTGCGAAAAGGAAGATTTGATGAAGTATTTTATGTACAGCTCCCAAATAAAAAAGAACGGAAGAAAATTTTTGAAATTCATATAAAAAAACGTAGACCAACAGATGTTGATAAAATCCAGTTAGATAAACTGGTCAATATGACATCAGGTTATAGTGGCGCAGACATTGAAGGGGTTGTAAAAGAAGGAATTGAACAGGCATTTATTTCTGGTAAGAGCAGTGTGTCTACAGATGATTTTGTTAAAGCAATTGAGTCAACCAGTTCTTTGAAAGAGATTATGGGTGAATCACTGGAAAAATTAGAATCTGAGTATAAAAAACGGAAATTTAAAAGTGCATCATAAAGGAGATCAATAGGATGAATACAGAAAAAGCGGAACAAAAAAATACAGATAAACAGACAGAATCTGTAATGGAATTTGAAATAGAAGGATTTACAGAAAAAGAAGCAGGAGAAATCCGGGAACTGTTTACCAGGTTTCTAAATAAATATAAGGAAAATCCTCAAAGAGATATGGAGGAGTGGCTTTCAGAACAAATTCAGACGGAGTTGCCGGAAAAATCGAAAGAAGAAACAATTCGGATGGCAAAAGAAATCAAAGAATCTATAAAAGAGTATGATGAAGATTTAGAAAGTCTGACAAAGAGTTGTAAAAAAGGAATTACAAAGGAATCATGGTTTGCAGACAGACTGCAGGATAGTGCGAAAGGGATGTCTGTAAATAAATTTGGAAACTATCTTTATGAAATTGACTCTAATTTGGCAAGCTGTAATAAACAGATGCAAGATACGATTTTATCGAAAAAAAATTGTCTGAATCTAGATGGATTTATTGCAGAACAACAGCAGGTGAATGATTTTAATAGAGAAGCTGTATTAAAAGGTTCTCCGTATCGTGCCAGCGTATGCGTGCCGGAAAATGGACAATACAAAAAAAACTCTGTTGATGTTGAGATTCATAACGTGAAGACAAATCAAAAAGGAATAGAACGGTACCAATTAAAATATGGAAAAGATGCAAAAACAACGATTGAGCTGATAAAACGTGGTGACTACAGAAATCAGAGGCTTGTAGTTCCTACAGAGCAGGTGGAGGAAGTGCAACAGGCATTTCCAAATAAAACGGTAACAGATCATATTGGAGGCAGTGAAAAAATTGATATTTCTTCCCGCCCACTTAGTAAGATGCAGATTAAGCAAATACAATCCAGTGTACAAGAGAATGGAGTTTTTCCTACTACAGACTGGAATACGTATCAGACAAAAGAGTTAGCCATCAATATTGGAAAAAATGCAGGAAAAGCAGGCATCAGTGCAGCATTTATGGGAATGGGAATGAATCTCGCCAAGAAAGTTTTTTCAGGAGAAAAAATAGAAGCAGATGAAGTTATAAAAGAAGCAATAGAAACAGGAAGCGACACTTGTGTAAAGGCTGCTGCAGGTGGTGCGTTGAAAGTTGCTTCCGAGAAGGGCGCTGTATCCATTTTGCCACCGGGAACACCTGCGGGTACGCTTGCTAAGATTGCTTGTGTCGGAGTTGAGAATGTTAAAATACTTTGGAAAGTAGCGAAGGGCGATTTGACCATGAGTGAAGCAATGGAACACATGGGACGTACCAGTGTTTCTATGTATGCTGGCTTGAGTGCAGGAGCAATCGGAACTGGGATTGGCGCAGCAGCTTTGAGTTGGATACCGGTTGTCGGACCGCTTGTAGGAGGAGTAGTAGGCGGTACAGTGGGCTATATGGCAGGAAGTAAATTTGGTGAGAAGATTTTTAATGGAGCAAAGAAAGTTGTTAAAAAAGGTGTAGAGTTAGTGAGTAAAGGTGTAGAAGTAGTGACGAATGTGTTATCAAGTGTAAAAGATACAATTTTTGGATGGTTGGGATTTTAGAAGGAGGAAATGTGAAATGGCAGATTATACGTTTGTTGAAGATATGGTAAAAGGAATAGTGAATTCTTATAAAGAGATTCCAAGAGAAAATAAGAAAAAGAATTTTTCCCCAAATAGAGAAAATGATGTAATATACCTAAGAGCTATGGATAAGAATTGTCCTACCGATATAATTATACAGATTGCATCTAGGATAGATAAAGACAAGTTATGGGGGGAAGATATAACTACTATATCATTAGCTATTTCATCAGTTGAGGAGAAAGACGTTTCATTAACGGTTATTATGTATTCTATTCTTGATTATTTGAAATCATGTGGTTGTTCTGTGGAAGAAATAAAAGAAATGTCAATTGGTACGTTGCTAAAAATAGCACAAACATCCGCTGGACATTTGAATGCTTATGAGATAGCTGATGAGGTGATAGATATAATAAAAAAAGATTATTTTAGCATTGTAGGTAATAAAACGGAGAAAAATGGGCAAAAAGATAAGTTTCGCAAAGAAAATCATGCAATTCAAGACATGCATAAATTATTGAATTATATTGAAAAAAAGATAAATGGAAGTTTGACAGAACAGGATCAAAAAGAGATTGAAGATAATTTGGAAACATGGAAAAAGAGTATTGAGATTTTAAAAAAGAATATATAAAGGGTGAATTATTATGTTCGATTTTTTAAGACATTTAAAGGATGATGTTATGGCTGACTTATCAATTGCTATTCACGGATTTAACTATTCTGCAGATGATAACAGAGTTCCATCTTCAGTGGAGGTAGAATTTAATGAAAATGATGAGTATTTATCTGCAGTTGGTGGCGGATTAAACACATATACGTATGCGTATATAATGACTGAAATTAGAAATAAAAATTTGATAGGAACGCCAATCGATAAAATTTCATCAATAATTTACCGTTCTGTAGAAGATATCAGAAATGCTTTACAAGTTTATAGTGTAATGAATTTCTTGAAATCCAAATCTTATAGTGCAAATGAAGCAAAAGAAATAATGAGAGTTGCAAATATTTTCGATAAAGACAGAACTAAAGATGTTAAAGAAATAGCGAAATTAGCTGATTGTAGCGAGGATGCTGTAAATGCGGTCATTAAATTATTAAATGAATTAAATGAATTTCAAAAAATGACGAGACAACAACAGATGTTGTATGCAATTACAAAGCATAAAGATTTTGGAAAGAAGAACCCAGTAGACATAGGAATAGAATGCGGATATTCAGAGAAAGAAGTGATAGAGTTAATTCGGTCATTAGAACAGGAAGCAAAGGAAAATGAATAGAAGTTTACACAAAACTAAAGCAAAGAGAACTATTGTGCAAGAGGAGAGAATATGTTTACGATAAAAGAAGAACAAATGATGCGTGCAATTACAGAGCATAAAGATTTTGGCAAAAGAAATCCGGTAGATATAGGAATAGAGTGTGGATATACAGAAAAAGAAATTTTGGATATGATACAAAAAATTTCTGGTGAACAAGATATAGAGAAAAATAAAAATGATGAGAAAACAGAAAGGACAAAATATTATTTTCTCGTAGAAGGAAAATTTGGGGGAGATGAAAAAGCGCCATGGATTGTATCGGTTGATATTCAAAACTGGGAGGTAAAGACTGTTAAAAAAATGGAGGATTATCAGTACATAGGAGGAAGATTTTGTATTAAAAATAACTATCTTGTATATCAAAAAGGGTCAGGCTCTGTTTTTATGAATGACACTGGAGATACAAAAATATTGTATTGGGAAAACTTAGAAACAGGAGAAAAACGAAAATTACTTTTAGATTCTAATATTAAAAATTTTTCTTTTTGGAACGGAAATATTTTTGTTCTTACGGATGACGAATTATTGTTATGGGATACGGAAAAAATTATACAGAAATCTAAAAGAGATTCGTATATAGCTGGAGATACAATAGTTACAACAGAAAAGAAAATATATATTGTAGGAATGTCTACAATTTATGAAATAAATACAGATCTCTCCTATAGGGAATGGTGGGAAGGATATAGAAGAGCATCGGGTTATAGAATAGGGGCAGTCGAATTTATTAACAATGTTTTGGCTTGGTACGTTTATAAAGAAGAACTCCACTTTTTTGGAGATAGCAGCTGGAGTTATCGTAAATATCGAAATAAGGGAAATAATTATTCAACTGGCAGTAAAGGTTTTTATGCATCAAAAGTGGGAGCAAATTCTGATCCTTTAAAAGGGGTTTTTACAAAAAATTATAGATTGTTACAAGAAGAAATCCGTACCATAGATAATGAGAAGAAAATATGTGATTTTCCTAGAAAAACAGATTCATACAGCAATCAAGGTCAGGTCATAGCGATAGCGGATAAAGATATTTTTATAGGTGTTACCTCTGCTAAAGTAGGTGATTGCTATGGAGTTGCTTTAAAAGAAGATGCTATTATCAAAATAGATTTGCAGGAGGAAAGAAAGACTGAAATTCTTCCAATTAAATTTGATAGTAAGTAATATATGTAAAATTCCTTATTTTCTATTACATATTATAACAGTGAAACAATATCTGACAGAGCAGAATCTTTCGGGGTTCTGCTCTATTTCTATGCAGAAAGAGGAGGGATGGCATGGGGAAGATTCTAATTGCAATCTTAGGAGTGATTGCGGTAGCAATCGAGGAAATGACAAAGGAGGATTAAAGGAATGGTAAAGAAGACATTACAGAATGTAGTAGAACTGGAAGAGAACGGAGTTTCCATCATACGGACTATCGCAGTCCGTGAAAAATCATACTGGAACAAAGGTAAGTGTTTTGGCTGTCCAGAGGATGCGGCAGCGTTTGCAAAGCCTTTGTTTGAAAATGCAGACAAGGAATACCTGGTGGTGTGCTGTTTGGATGGAAAGTCACAGCCAGTCAGCATGGAAGTAGCCGCAATAGGAATGGTGAATCAATGTTTGGTAGGAATGCGGGAAGTGTTTAAAAATGCTATTTTAAGCAATGCGGTATCCATCATTGTCTTTCACAACCATCCGTCAGGAGACAGCAGGCCAAGCAGTAGTGATTTTGATATTAGCAAAAAACTGAGAGAAGCAGGGAAACTGTTAGACATTGAGGTGCTGGATCACATTGTGTTGGGTGATGAGGAGTTCCACAGTATTGCAAATACGTTGGAATGGGAGAGTTGGAAAGATACAGAGAGTAAAATAGCATAAGAAAAAAAGATTGAGAAAATAAGGAGGAAATGATTATGGCAGCAAATGTAGAGAACATGTTTTATGTGAGGGAAACACCTTGGCATGGATTAGGGAAAAGGGTCAATGAGGCATTAAATTCCAAAGAAGCATTGACGGAGGCAGGATTAGACTGGAATGTCATTCAGGAGCCGATTTATACAGAAGAAAAAGAACTGATTGAGGGATACAAAGCAAATGTCCGAGATACAGACCGTCGGGTATTGGGCGTTGTCACAGACCGCTATAAGATTGTACAGAATGAGGAAGCCTTTGCTTTTACCGATGAACTGCTAGGAGAAGGTGTCCGTTATGAAACAGCAGGTAGTCTGCAGGGAGGAAGAAAAGTGTGGTTACTGGCACATTTACCGCATGAGTACATTATTTCCGGCGAAAGAATCAGTCCATATCTAGTATTCTTCAACTCTCATGACGGTTCGGGGGCAATCAAGGCAGCAATCACACCGATTCGTGTCGTATGTCAGAACACATTGAATTTGGCATTGTCTACGGCAAAACGGGCTTGGTCTATGATACATACTGGGGATATAAAAGGGAAGATGCAGGAGGCAAAAGATACTTTGTTTATGGCGGAAAAGTATATGGATAATCTTGGCAAAGAATTTGAAACACTTCGTAAAAAGAAACTGACTGACCAACAAGTGTTGGAATATATTGAAATTCTGTTGCCGCTGGAAGAAGAATCGACTCCACAGCAGATACGGAACATGAAACGTCTTCGAGAAGATATGAAGATGCGGTATTTTGACGCACCCGATTTAAAAGACGTTGGGAAAAATGCTTATGCCTTTGTCAATGCGGTCAGTGATTTTGCTACTCATGCAGAGCCGTTACGCAGGACAGCAAATTATAAAGAAAATCTGTTTGCAAGGACAGTGGAGGGAAATCCGCTGATCGACAAGGCATATCAGATGGTGAAAGCAGCGTAAGGGGGAAGAGGGATGGATGAGGAATTAAGGGAGCTGTTCTGCCTCAAGATTGGACTGGAAAATACCTGTTTTAAAAAGAAGATGTTAAAGCAAGGCGTAGAGGTATTGTTTGAACGGGCATACCAGATTGATACAATGCTTAATTTATATGAATTATTGATAGAAATGAGCCAGAAGATGGAACTGGAAGTGTTAAAAACTCTTCTTGTGTTTCCAAACCTTCTGGCTTTTCTCTATGACCGATGGTTGAAAGAGGAAGATTCTCATATGGAAGAATTGCAATGTTCTCTTGAGAAAAATGTGGAAGAACTTCAGGAAAAGTATCAGAAAGTAAAAAAAGAAGAAAGGGAGGAAATCGCAGCATGAAAAAACTAGTATCTACATTGAATTTAGACAAAAAGGAATGGCTTAAATACCGAAAACAAGGGATTGGAGGTTCTGATGCGGGGGCAGTCTGTGGACTGAACCCGTATCGGACAGCTATGCAGGTGTATCAGGATAAAATTTCAGAGGAAACAGAAGAGATTGACAACGAGGCTATGCGTCAGGGAAGGGAATTTGAGGATTATGTGGCACGAAGATTTACAGAAGCAACAGGAAGAAAGGTCAGACGTGCCAATGCAATGTTTTATCACGAAAAATATCCGTTTATGCTTGCTGATGTAGACCGCATGGTTGTAGGAGAAAATGCTGGATTAGAATGTAAAACAGCAAGTCCTTATATGGCTGAACAGTGGGAAAATGGCAAAATTCCACTCTCCTACCAAATACAATGTCTTCATTATATGGCAGTATGTAATGCAGATGCGTGGTACATAGCTGTTTTAATTTATGGAAGAGAGTTTAAGTATTACCGGATAGAGCGTGATGAGGAAATGATTGCGGATTTAATTCGGATTGAGGAGGACTTTTGGCAGAATTATGTTCTGAAAAGACAGATACCTAGTCCTGACGGTTCTAAACTTGCGGACAGCATCATTGCAGAATATTATAAACAGACTATCGCAGAAACCATTCCTTTGATGGGATTTAATGAGAAAATAAAACGGCGTCAGGAACTTTCAGAGATTATGGGGAAGATGGATACGGAGAAACGGCAGATTGAACAAGAGTTAAAACTGTATCTTGGAGAGGCAGAGATTGCAGAAAATGAGCAGTACCGAGTGTTATGGAAAGCAGTGCAAAGTAACCGTTTAGATGAGAAGCGCTTAAAAGAAGAACAGCCGGAAATCTATGAGAAATATAAGAAATCGGTGTTGAGCCGAAGATTTACGGTAAAAGCAGCGTAAGAAAGGAAAGAGAAATGAAACATGATTATGTAAAAATTTGTTTGGTTTTCATGGTATTGATTTTACTGATTTTGATTTTTAGACCACAGATTGTAGAGTTTTTGGCAATGCTGTTTGGGAAGAAGTTTTATTGACCAGTCTAAATTAGAACATTTGGATTGTTTGATATAACTGGTTATGATAATATGTAGATATACAAAAATACTATTTGGGTAAAAATAATCATCACAGAAAGAGGTGAGACGGATGTTATCTGAAAAAATGAAAGAAGACCTGATTCATGGGCTGCGGTTGATTTTTGGTGATGATATTCAGACGATTATCTTATACGGTTCTGTTGCAAGGAATGAAGCCACAGAAGAAAGTGATATTGATATTGCAATTATTATGAGAAAAGATATGGAAGAAATTGAAAAGGAGCAATTTCTCCGCTGGTCTGCTGAAATGGATATTCAATACAACAGAGTGTTTTCAATCGTTGATATTCGAGAAGAACAGTTGGAAAAATGGGGAGAAGTTCTTCCCTTCTATAAGAATGTCAGAGAGGAAGGTGTTGTTTTGTGGAAAGCAGCTTAAAAGAACTGGCAGGATACCGTATGGAACGGGCAAAAGAAATGCTTTCAGCAGCGGAGGACAACTTGAAGATTGGTCAGTATAAAACTTCTTTAAACCGTTCCTATTATGCAATCTTTCACGCAATGAGAGCTATGAATATTTTAAAAGGTTTTGATTCTTCCAAACATTCGGGAGTGATTGCATATTTCAATAAGGAATATATTAAGGAAGGTATCATGGATAGGGAATTATCCGTAATTATAAAAAGCAGTTCCTTTTTGAGAGAAAAATCAGACTATGATGATTTTTTCATAGTAGGAAGAACAGAAACGGAGAACCAGCTTGCAAGTGCAAAGGTTTTTCTGGAAGCAGTAGAAAAATATTTAACCGAACAGGAATAGAGGAAACAAAGATTAAGAGGTGGATGTAACAGTCTGCCTCTTATTTTTGTATATTTTTAGGAGGCAAAGAAAATGGCGGGAATAAAAGAAGAATTAGCCAAAAAGGCTGAAAATACAAAGGGCGAAACAAAATTAACAAAGTCCATGAGTATTGCAGACTTAATTAAAGCTATGGAACCAGAAATTAAAAAGGCTCTTCCAGAGGTCATTACACCGGAACGGTTCACAAGGATGGCATTGTCTGCTTTGAATACTACACCAAAATTAAGGGAGTGTACGCAGATGAGTTTTCTTGCGGCGTTAATGAATGCAGCACAGCTTGGATTAGAACCGAATACCCCATTGGGACAGGCGTATCTGATTCCTTACAATAATAAGGGTGTGATGGAATGCCAGTTTCAAATCGGGTATAAAGGGCTCATTGATTTAAGTTACCGAAATCCGCAGATGCAGATTATATCTGCACAAGCAGTCTATGAAAATGACGATTTTTCCTATGAATTAGGATTGAATCCGAAACTGGAACATTGCCCGACTTTAAAAGAGCGGGGAGAAGTCCGTTTGTTTTATGGGCTGTTTAAGCTCGTAAATGGAGGGTTTGGCTTTGAGGTAATGAGCAAAACTGCAATGGATGAATATGCAAAGGAATACTCCAAAGCATTTGATTCTTCCTTCAGCCCCTGGAAGAGCAATTATATTGGCATGGCGAAGAAAACGGTGATTAAGCAGGCGTTGAAATATGCACCGTTAAAAACGGATTTCCGAAAAGCATTGTCGAATGATGAGACTATCAAAAAGGAAATATCAGATGATATGAGCGAAATTCATGGTGAAGAAATCTGGGATGCAGAATATAGCGAAGAAATAGCGTAAAAAGAGATAAAATACAAATAAAAGGAGAAGTGGATTATGGATTACAGAACATTTATAGAGATGATGAAAGAGCAAGTACAAGAGAGGCTAGGAAAGAGTTATAAGGTGCAGATTATTACAACCACAAAACTCAATGGAACAGAAAAAACAGGTATTTCAATCAGCAGAACGCAGGAACCGCCGCAAGTGGTTCCTGTGCTTTATCTGGAAGAATGTTTTGAGCGGTATTTGCAGGATGGAGGATTTGCGGAGTGTGTAGAAGAAATCTGTGAAGTATATAAAAACCAGAAGCAGAATGAGGAAAAGATTATGGAAAATGTTGAAAATATGAGGAACTGGGAAGGGATAAAAAACAGGATTTATCCAATGCTTGTTTCTGCACAAGAAAACGAGGAGTTGAAGGAGAAATATTTATGCAAGGAATATTTAGATTTTCTTGTGCTCTACATGGTTCGTATCACAGATGTAGGATTTGGAAGCATTAAAATCACAAAACAAATGCTGGATTTGTGGGGTACTTGTGAGGATGAAGTATATTTTCAGGCATTGATAAATATGAAAACTGATGGCTATCAGATTAGAGGCTTTAGCAGTGTGATAAAAGAAACTTATCCAGATATGGTAGAAAAAGAAACAGAAGAATCAGATTTCATGTATGTATTCACAAATCAGGAAAAATATTTTGGTGCGGCTGGAATCTTTTTCTGTGCTGAAATGTTCCGGGAGGTTGTGGGGAGAAAGAATTTTTATATTTTACCATCGAGTGTCCATGAACTGATTTTGATAAAAGATAATGGTGGATATGACATGGAAACCCTAAGTGCTATGGTAAAAAACGTCAATGAGGGGCAGGTGACAGCGAATGAAAGATTATCGGACCATGCTTATTATTATGATTGGAAGAAAAACAAGGTCATATTTTAAAAAAACAGAAACTTATGACTAGATGACAAATAAAGATAGGAAAAGAAACAAAAATCGGTTATAATATAAAGTAATTAAGAAGTTTGACTTGGGTGAATAAGCATGGAAAAAGAACCGCAGAACAGTCCAGATGACTTTGGAAAGTATAGTTTTTAATTCAAAAAAGAGAGGTAATAAAAGAATGAGTGTGCAGACAGATTGTGAAATGTTATCTGTTCAGGCAATGGAAGCGTATGCTCGAAAATATCATGTTTCGGGAAAGAGTGTAGTTGAATTGTTTCATGAAAATCAGGTTTTTGAAAAGATGATGATACAACATGAATATCTTCATCAAATAAGTTTTGAAGAAGTATTAGAGTATGTAGAGAAAATTATCATGGAAGGTTCAAAAGAATTGGTGGTTTATCATGGAAGTTGCTATGAATTTGAAAATATAAATCTTAATAAATCTCATAATAGAAGAGATTTCGGAAAAGGTTTTTATACTACAATTTTGCAATCACAGTCAAAAGAATGGGGATACAGGCTTTCGCTAAGAGAAAAAAAGAAGAAGTATTTTGTATATGAATACTTATTTGAAGAGAACTGTGCATTAAATGTGAAGAGATTTGATGCTTTAAGTGCGGAATGGCTGGAATTCATCAAAGAGAATAGAAGTAAAGGCGGATTGCAGCATAATTATGATGTGGTGATTGGACCGGTTGCAGACGATAATACAATGGAAACTGTTCAGTTATATATAGCAAATATTTTAACAGCAGCAGAAGCAGTAGAAAGGCTGCGGTATAGCAAAGTGAATAATCAGGTGTCATTTCATACAGAAAAGGCACTGCAGTATTTGCAGTTAGTAAGGAGGAGTTCTTATGCCAGAAATGATATATAGTTTTAATGGAAAAGACATCACTATGAATGTTTGTATTCAAATTAGAGATGTATTAAAATTGTTGCAACAACATTTTCATATCAGTTTTGAGGAAGCTGCTTTGAAATTCTATAAGTCTGAAACATATAAGACATTGCAGGAAACAGAAAATGGGTTGTGGGCAGAATCAGCAGAATATATAGCTGATAGATACTATGATGAGATTTCGCCTATTGTATTGGAGAATCTTTCCGGAAAAAGTGCTTTTGACAAATAAAATATAAAGTATGTACCAGGGAATCCTTAGAGGTAAATCTTCTAAGGATTCTCCGCACATTATGAAAGTTTCAATGGAAAGAAGGGACAATTATGGAAAAAGATAAGACGGAAATTTTTATATATAGTAGAAAATCGAAATGGACAGGCAGAGGAGAAAGCATTGAAAATCAGGTACAAATGTGCAGAGATTATATTGAAAGATACATACCTGAAGCTCAAAATGCAGATATTCGTGTGTTTGAAGACGAGGGATATTCTGGAAAAAATACAAAAAGACCAGAGTTCCAGAAGATGATGAAAGAAGTTAAACAAGGAAAATGTAAATATTTAGTCTGCTATAAACTTGACCGTATGGGTAGGAATATTATAGATATTGCCAGTCTTGTAGAAGAACTTAACCATCTGAAAGTATCTTTTATCAGTGTGAAAGAAAGTTTTGATACGTCTACCCCACTTGGGAAAACAATGCTGTACATTGCAGGGATTTTTGCTCAGATGGAGAGAGAACAGATTGCAGAACGAGTGAAAGATAATATGATGATGCTTGCTAAAAATGGCAGATGGTTAGGGGGAAATACACCCCTTGGTTTTGTATCTCAAAAAGATGAAAAAGTGCAGATTGATGATAAAATAAAGACTTCTTATAGACTAAAAGAAGATGCGGAAGAAATGAAGATTATACATTTTATTTTTCAGGAATTTCAAGAAAAACAGTCATTGATTAAAGTAGTAGAATATTTTTTGAAAAATGATATTTTTACAAAGCGTGGAAAAGAGTATTCTACTACAGCGATAAAAGATATTCTGACAAATCCAGTATATTGTATTGCGGATGAAGACGCATACGAATATTTTGAAACTCTGGGGTGCCAGCTTTGTTTTACAAGAGAAGAGGCAAATGGTACAAGAGGACTGATTTCTTATGCGAAAACATCATCTGAAACGTATAAGAATAAAGATAACCCACCAGAGGAATGGATTATTGCTTTGGGAAAACACAAAGGAGAGATAAAAGGGAAAGATTTTGTGAAAGTACAAAAAATGATTGCTGCGAACAGTACAAAATCAGAATCTTATCGAAAAGTGAAAAATGAGATTGCTTTGTTATCAGGAATTTTATATTGTACCTGCGGTCATGCTATGCGCCCGAAATACTATAATGTGAAACAAATAACAGAAGAAGGAGAAAGAAAGTTTTCGTATCGCTGTCCATACAAAGACGGAACACATGGGGAAAAATGTAATGTGGAAAATGCTCCGGGAAATGATTTAGACCAGCTTGTTTGTGAAGAACTGTTTCGGTATGCAGAGCCAGACTCCAGAATAGGAACCATGTTAGAAGAACTGAAAAAACAGTTTGAAAATTCTAAAAGTGATTCTGTGGATGAATTGGGGCTGTTGAATCAGGCGATAAAAGAAAAAGAAGAGAGTATAAATAATTTAATTGCAACAATTAAAAAGCCAGGGCGAAGTCAGGCTTTTATTGAGCATATAGATGAAGAAATTTCAAAATTAGAAGAAGAGTGTGATAAACTGAGAAACAGGGCTGCACTTCTGAAAGAAGGGAAAGAAGCAGTTATAAAAGATGTAAATCAAGTGGATTTAATTATAAGCGAGCTGGAAACCTTTAAAAGGTCATTTCAGACATTGTCTGTTCTACAAAAAAGAGAATATTTACGTTTGCTATTAGATAAGGTTGTCTGGGATGGAGAAACTGCTCATATTTTTCTCTATGGCAGCCATTGATTCAATAAAAATGGAAACAAATCGGTGGTTGCCAGCCAATTTGTTTCCGTTACTTACACATTGCATTGCCACATCCGGAAGGTCCTACAATAGCTATAAATTCTCCTGGAAATACAGAAAAAGATATATGAGAAAGAGCCGGAGTTTCACCGGCTTTCGTATGGTAGGTATAACTTATATCTTTTACTTGAAGAAGAGGCAAACTCATAGTGAAGCTCCTTTCTTGAATTTTTCATATAGTATTATATGAAAAGAATACGTTTTTTGACAGAGAAAGGAATTGACAAAGGACTACTATGTGGTACAATATAGTTAAGAAGGTACTATGTAGTATATAGTAGTGATAGTGAGGAAAGACAGGTGGTGGAAATTATGTATGACAAATCTCAAATGATGAGGGGGACATTGGAAGGCTGCATTTTGAAAATCATCAGTGTAGAGACAACGTACGGATATGAGATTGTTACGAAACTTCAGGATTTTGGATTTGAGGATATGAAAGAAGGAACCATTTATCCGATTCTGGTGCGCTTAGAGAAGAAAAATATGATTTCCTCACAATTCCGCCCTTCTCCCTTGGGACCGAGCAGGAAATATTATTCTCTTACACGAGAAGGACAGGAACAATTAAATGAGTTTGAAATTTGTTGGCGAACTGTATCAGATACGGTGGAGGCTATATTGAAATTATAAGGAAATGGGGTGGCAAATATGAAGAAATGTAAATGGAGTGTATTAAAACGAGAAAACGATGGAAAACAGTTAAACTTAGAGGTAGAGGATCAGCTCTATATAGATAAAGTCGTACGGTATTTAAATAGCCATAAAAACGGAATGATGGAGACAGAAATTGTACGAAAGGATCTTATTGGACTTGCAGCAGAGGCAAAGGAAGAAGGCATATCTTTAGAGCAGAAGTTTGGTTCAGCGAAGGAATTTGGGGAAACACTGGCTCTTGCAGGAAAAGAAGAAAAACAAAAAGAAAGATTGTATTATTTTTTATGGCAGATAGGAAGTGCATATCTTTTAGCTCCAGTTATAATATTAGCTATACTTGCGTTTGGGAAGTTAATTGCAATTGTACTTAACTTTGAATTTCAATTTGAGAAAATTCGATTTAATTTGCCTTTTTCTTTGTGCTATCTTGTATTACCTCCGTTATTCTCAATTTATGAGGTATTCTTCAAGTATTATTTTATTTTATCCGGTAAAATTGGCAAGGTATTGGGTGCGGTGGAAACGGGATTTTCATATTTACTTCTGTTTGGAATGTGCTATCTCCCTATGTCAAAATTTAGTTTTAACCAAATGCCGGGTGGGAATATTTATATTCCAAATATTTTTTGGATAGTATTTGAACTTTTGATTGCAGTAATCTACATATATGGAAGATATAAGTTTTTTGAATTTGCAGAGAAAACGGCAGAGAAATATCATTTGGAAATGTAGATTTTAGAAATGGGGTGGCAAATATGAAGAAAAACGTATGGAAAGAATTAAAAAAAGAAAATAATGCCAAAGCCTTGAATTTGGAAATAGAAGACCAAAGGTATTTGGACAAAGTGACTGCTTATGCTGCAAATCAGGGTGTGGGAATGATGGAGACAGAAATTATTCGAAAGGATTTAATCGGTATAGCAGAAGAAGCACAAAAAAATGGAGAGCGATTAGAAAATTCTCTGGGAGATGTAAAAGAATTTACAGAAAATCTGGTTACAGAAGGAAGAAAGGAGAGCAAAAAAGACCAGATTTATTACTGTATTCAAGAAATCGGAAAATCTTATCTGGTTGTAATCGCGCTGGTTTTCTTTCTTGCAATAACAACGGATTTCAAACATTTTTTGGGAACTGGCATATTCAGTCTGGCAGATTTTTTATGGGTTTTCTTCTTGCCTTGTCTTCTATCATTATGGCAGATGCACACTATTGGGCGCTTTGTATTGGTTAAAAAAATTGGCTGGATTTTAAGTGCAGTGGCTGCTGCTGTTATAATTTTCCCCAATATACTGTTTAAAATAGTATTTGAGGATATTTTGCCTTTTTCGGAGATTATGGTTCCTAATTGGGTATTTCTGATATTATTACCCTTAGCTGGAGGGGTATACTGGTATGGAAAACAAAAATTTGACCATACTGTAGAACAGGTAGTGAAAAAACATAATCTATAAAAAAGAATTTAAGAGGGTACTTGACAAATACCATAGAATTTATTATATTAAAGGAGGGAAAAGATTGTGAATTATTTAACAGGAGGACTGTGACTATGAAAATTTTATTTTTTGACACAAAAAACTACGACAAAGACTCATTTGAAAAACAGATTGCAAATTATCCTGAGATTGAAATGGATTATTTAAAGACAGACCTTGCTCCAAAGACAGCTCCTCTGGCAAAAGGCTATGATGCAGTGTGTGCGTTTGTAAGCTCTGATGTAGGCGCTGAAACGATGACCGTGCTTCACGAAGCAGGTGTCAAGCTGATTTTAATGCGCTGTGCAGGATTTAATAATGTTGACATGGATAAAGCAAAAGAATACGGTATTCGTGTTATGCGTGTGCCGGGATATTCACCGGAAGCAGTAGCAGAGCATGCTATGGCTCTTGCACTGGAGGTAAACCGCCGTCTTCATAAGGCTTATGTAAAAGTAAGAGAAAATGATTTCAGCCTTGGCGGTCTCATGGGCTTTAACTTCTATCAGAAAACAGCAGGTATTGTGGGAACAGGTAAAATCGGCGCTGCTATGGCAAAAATTTGCCGTGGATTTGGCATGAAGGTTATTGCTTATGACGTATACCAAAATCCGGATTTAGCAGACTTTGTAGAATATGTAACTTTAGATGAATTACTGGCACAGAGTGATTTGATTTCTCTGCATTGCCCGTTGATGGACAACACTTATCATTTAATTAACAAAGATACCATTGCAAAGATGAAAGACGGTGTTATCCTTGTAAATACATCAAGAGGCGGGCTGGTAAAAACCAATGATTTGATTGACGGAATTCGTGCAAGAAAATTCTTTGGAGTAGGTCTTGACGTATACGAAGAAGAAACAAAGAACGTATTTGAGAACCGTTCTGATGAAATTTTGGAACATTCTACAACAGCCAGACTGCTTTCTTTCCCGAATGTTATGATTACTTCTCATCAGGGATTTTTCACAGAAGAAGCGCTGACTGCAATTTCTCAGACAACCCTTGATAATGCAATGACTTTCTTAAAAGGCGAAACAAACGAAAACGAGGTAAAATAAGCCGGAAGGGATAGAAATGAATAGAAATTATCAGAAAGAGCTAGAAAAAATTATTGAGAAAAATAAAGCGGAAAATAAAGTTCCAAGTCTCTTTCTACATAGCTGCTGTGCACCTTGCAGCAGCTATGTATTAGAATATCTTTCTCAATATTTTGAAATAACCGATTTTTTCTATAATCCGAATATTTCTCCAAGGGAGGAATACGAAAAAAGAACAGAAGAAATGAAGCGTCTCATTGAGGAGATGCCTTTTGTACATAAGCCCAAATTTGTAGAAGGGGAATACTGTCCGGAAGATTTTTTCAAAATGGCAAAGGGACTGGAGAACGTGCCGGAGGGCGGAGAGCGATGCTTTAAGTGCTTCCGTATGCGTATGGAGGAAGCGGCACGTTTGGCAGCAGAAGGCGGGTATGATTATTTCACAACAACGCTGACCATTAGTCCGTTAAAAAATGCACAAAAAATAAATGAAATAGGGGAGGAGCTGGCAGAAATTTATGATGTTAAGCACCTTCCCTCTGATTTTAAGAAGAAAAACGGATATAAGCGTTCTACGGAATTGTCAAAAGAATATCAATTATATCGTCAAGATTATTGCGGCTGTGTATTTTCGAAAAAAGAAAGAGAAGAACAAAAGAAAAAATCTTGCATTTAATACTATAAAGTGATAAAATTCTGCTCAAAGCATTGGCTACAATAAAGAGAAAGAAGTGAGAACAGAATTATGGCACAATTATGGGGAGGACGTTTCACGAAAGAAACAGATCAGCTGGTTTATAATTTCAATGCTTCCCTCGGCTTTGATAAAAAGCTCTATAAGCAGGACATTCAGGGAAGCATGGCACATGTTAAAATGCTTGCAAAGCAGGGAATTTTAACAGAGCAGGAAAAGGATGAAATCCTCAAAGGGCTGACAGGAATTCTTCAGGATATTGAAGAGAAAAAGCTGGAGTTTTCTCCGGAATATGAGGATATTCACAGTTTTGTAGAAGCAAATCTGATTAAAAGAACAGGTGATGTGGGAAAGAAGCTTCATACAGGAAGAAGCCGCAACGATCAGGTTGCATTAGATATGAAGCTTTATGTCAGAGATAAAATTCAGGAGACAGATATGCTCTTAAAAGAGCTGCTGGAAACACTTTTGAAGTTAATGGAAGACAATTTACATACGTATATGCCGGGATTTACCCACTTGCAGAAGGCGCAGCCGATTACGGCGGCACATCACTTCGGCGCATATTTTGAAATGTTCAAAAGGGACAGAAGTCGTCTGGCAGATACGAAAAAGAGATTAAATTATTGTCCTTTAGGCAGCGGAGCTTTGGCAGGAACAACGTATCCTTTGGACAGAGAATATACGGCAGAGCTGCTGGGCTTTGACGGACCAACCTTAAACAGCATGGACTCTGTTGCAGACAGAGATTATTTAATTGAATATTTATCAGACTTATCTGTGATTATGATGCACCTGAGCCGTTTCTGTGAAGAAATTATTTTGTGGAATTCCAACGAATATCAGTTTATTGAAATTGATGACGGATACAGCACAGGCAGCAGCATTATGCCGCAGAAGAAAAATCCGGATATAGCAGAGCTGGTAAGAGGAAAGACAGGTCGTGTCTACGGGGCGCTGATGTCTCTTCTTACTACCATGAAGGGAATTCCTTTGGCATATAATAAGGATATGCAGGAGGATAAAGAGCTCGCATTTGACGCAATGGATACGGTAAAAGGCTGCATTGCCCTGTTTAACGGTATGCTGGAAACCATGGAATTGAAGAAAGAGAACATGGAAAAGAGTGCGAAAAACGGATTTACCAATGCCACAGATGCGGCAGATTATCTTGTGAAAAAAGGCGTACCGTTTAGAGATGCTCACAGCATTGTGGGCGAGCTGGTGTTATTCTGCGTGAAAAATCGGATTTCTCTTGATGAAATGCCGTTAGAGGAATATCAGAAAATCAGTCCGGTATTTGAGCAGGATATTTATGAAGCAATCAGCATGAAGACCTGTGTGGAAACCAGAAATACCATCGGCGCTCCGGGACCGGAGGCAATGAAAAAGGTACTGGAAATTCAGAAAAAATATCTGGAAGATTGTGAAAAACATTGACATTTTGACAGGATTTGCTATATTAAATAAAACAAAACGGAGGAGATAAGCAGATGAGTGAAAAATTAAGAGTCGGAATTTTAGGCGCAACAGGAATGGTTGGACAGAGATTTATTTCTTTACTGGAAAATCACCCTTGGTTTGAAGTGGTGACTGTTGCAGCAAGTGCAAGAAGTGCAGGAAAAACTTATGAAGAAGCAGTAGGAGCTCGTTGGAAAATGACAACTCCTATGCCGGAAGAAGTAAAGAAATTAGTGGTTATGAATGTTGCCGATGTAGAAGAGGTTGCTTCCACTGTGGATTTTGTTTTTTCCGCAGTAGATATGTCAAAAGAGGAAATCAAAGCCATTGAAGAAGAATATGCAAAGACAGAAACACCGGTAGTTTCTAATAACAGCGCTCACAGATGGACACCGGACGTACCGATGGTTGTTCCGGAAATCAATCCACAGCATTTTGATGTGATTGAATTCCAGAAAAAACGTCTGGGAACAACAAGAGGATTTGTTGCGGTAAAACCAAACTGTTCTATTCAGAGCTATGCGCCTGTATTGACAGCATGGAAGGAATTTGAGCCTTATGAAGTGGTTGCTACTACTTATCAGGCGATTTCAGGTGCAGGAAAGACTTTTAAAGACTGGCCGGAAATGGTAGAAAATATTATTCCTTATATTGGCGGAGAGGAAGAGAAGAGCGAGATGGAACCGTTGCGTCTTTGGGGTGAAATCGAAGACGGCGTAATCGTTCCTGCAAAAGAACCTGTTATTACCTGTCAGTGTGTACGTGTTCCTGTTTTAAACGGACATACAGCGGCAGTCTTTGTAAAATTCAGAAAGAAACCTACAAAAGAGCAGTTAATTGAAAAATTGACAGCATTTAAAGGAATTCCACAGGAATTAGAGCTGCCAAGCGCACCAAAACAGTTCATCCGCTATATGGAAGAAGCTGACAGACCACAGGTACAGGCTGATGTAGATTATGAAAACGGCATGGGCGTAAGCGTAGGACGCTTAAGAGAAGATAAGGTATACGACTTTAAATTTATCGGTTTATCTCACAATACAGTTCGTGGCGCAGCAGGCGGTGCAGTGCTTTGTGCAGAAACCTTAAAAGCAAAAGGATATATTACAAAGAAATAAAAAATGATATTTTTTTAACAGAGGTGGCAGCCTGCAAGAAACAGGTATGCCGCCTTTTTTCTTCCATAGGAAAATTCGTACATGGCAAATTGCGTCCTATTTGACGCTTTTAAAAAGTTGTGTTAGCATAAAAGATACGTAATTTTGAAAGGAAAGAGAGCTTTCATGAATAAATCACTATTTATAGCAGAAAAACCCAGCGTTGCACAGGAATTTGCAAAAGCGTTAAAAGTAAATACTTCAAGGAAGGACGGATATTTAGAGTCGGAAAATACCATTATTACCTGGTGTGTGGGACATTTGGTGACCATGAGTTATCCGGAAGCCTATGACCCTGCACTGAAAAGGTGGAGTTTAGAAACCCTTCCGTTTCTTCCGGAGGACTTTAAATATGAAGTTATTCCTTCTGTAAAGAAGCAGTTTCAGATTGTAAGCGGGCTTTTAAACCGCAAGGATGTGGAAACGATTTATGTATGTACGGACTCTGGACGTGAAGGAGAATATATTTACCGCCTTGTGGCAATGATGGCAGGGGTAAAAGATAAAAAGCAAAAAAGAGTCTGGATTGACTCCCAGACAGAGGAGGAAATTATTCGTGGGATAAAGGAAGCAAAAGATATCAGCGAGTATGATAATCTTTCGGCTTCTGCATACCTCAGGGCAAAAGAGGATTATCTCATGGGAATTAATTTCTCCAGATTACTTTCTTTAAAGTACGGAAATGCTGTGTCAAATTATCTGGGAAGCCGTTATCAGGCAATTTCTGTGGGAAGGGTAATGACCTGTGTTCTGGGAATGGTGGTGCGCAGAGAACGGGAAATCCGAGAATTTGTCAAGACACCTTTTTACAGAGTTATCGGTAATTTTAAACAGCAGGGGCATACTTTTGAAGGAGAATGGAGAGCGGCAGAGAGCAGCAGATATTTTGCATCGCCTCTTTTATATAAGGAAAACGGATTTAAAAAGAAAGAAACAGCTATGGAATTAAAGGAAATTCTTTCTGCAAATCCTCCTTTGGAAGCAGTGGTGGAAAAGATAGAGAAGAAAAAGGAAAATAAAAATCCTCCGCTGTTATTTAATCTGGCAGAGCTTCAAAATGAATGTTCCAGATTATTTAAATTAAGTCCTGATGAAACCTTAAAAATTGTGCAGGAATTATATGAGAAAAAGCTGGTTACTTATCCAAGAACAGATGCCAGAGTCCTTTCCAGTGCAGTTGCAAAGGAAATCTATAAAAATATCAGCGGCTTAAAGAACTATGAGCATGGAAGTATTTATGCGGCAGAGATTTTAGAGACAGGTTTTTATAAAAATCTCATAAAAACAAGATATGTAAATGATAAACAGATTACAGACCACTATGCCATTATTCCCACAGGGCAGGGATTAAATGCTTTACGCAGTATTTCCGTGCAGGGAAGTAAGGTTTATGAAGTGATTGTAAGAAGGTTTTTAAGCATTTTTTATCCTCCGGCAGTATATCAGAAAATCAATCTGGTATCGGTGATTGAAAAAGAAAAATTATTTTCTTCTTTTAAAATACTGGTATCAGAAGGCTATTTAAAAGTAACTCCGAATTCTTTTGGAAAGAAGAAAGACAATGCAGGAAAAGAAGAAAAAACCATTGCAGAGGATGGGGAATTTCTTAACTGGATTTTGGGTATTAAAAAAGGGAGTTATCTTTCCATTGAAGACTTTTCTATAAAAGAAGGGGAAACATCACCGCCAAAGCGCTATACCTCAGGTTCGATGATTTTGGCAATGGAAAACGCAGGACAGCTTATCGAAGATGAGGAGCTGCGTGCACAGATTAAGGGAAGCGGTATCGGAACCAGCGCTACCAGAGCAGAGATTTTGAAGAAATTGGTGACCATTAAATATCTGGAATTAAATAAAAAAACACAGGTGATTACGCCTACACTGTTAGGGGAAATGATTTTTGATGTAGTGAATTGCTCCATCCGCTCTCTTTTAAATCCGGAGCTTACGGCAAGCTGGGAGAAGGGGCTTACATACGTGGCAGAAGGCAGTATCACTTCGGAAGAATATATGTTTAAGCTGGAAAATTTCATTAAATCCCGTACAGAAGGTGTGTTGGGGCTTCGAAATCAGTTGATGTTAAAGCAGTTTTTTGACGCTTCTTCCAAGTTTTATAAAAAACCGGCGCAAAAAAGGTTGGAAAATCAAAAAAAGCGTAGTAAAATAGAAAAAAATAATTTAAGAGAAGGTAGGTAGAAAAAATGGAGCAGTTAACGATTAAAGAGTTATATCATGATTTAAGCAAAACCCTTGCAAAAGAGCTTTTAGAAGAAAAGACTTATCCATGGGAGGCTCTTCCCTGCATTGGCGAATATATTCTGAAATTAGGAGAGACTTTAGACGAAGCAGAGTATGAGAAAAAAGGCGATAATGTATGGATTGCCAAAACAGCGAAAGTAGCGCCGACTGCTTATATCAATGGTCCTGCCATTATCGGAAAAGAGGCAGAGGTTCGCCATTGTGCTTTTATCAGAGGAAATGCTCTGGTAGGAGAATGCGCAGTAGTGGGAAATTCCACAGAGTTAAAGAATGTTATCTTATTTGATAAGGTTCAGGTTCCTCATTACAATTATGTAGGCGACTCTATTTTAGGCTATAAGTCTCACATGGGGGCAGGGTCTATTACATCCAATGTAAAATCAGATAAAAAACTGGTAGTTGTAAAGGCTGCAAACACACATATTGAAACAGGTTTGAAGAAATTCGGCGCAATGCTTGGAGATGAAGTGGAAGTTGGCTGCGGTTCTGTTTTAAATCCGGGAACAGTAGTGGGAAGCAACAGCAATATTTATCCTCTTTCTTCTGTAAGAGGCGTTGTTCCTTCTGACAGTATTTATAAAAAAGGCAATGAAATTGTAGAAAAACAATAGCGTATGTATTATAGAAAACCACATTATTATGACAAATTTTCCTGCACAGCGGAGCAATGTCCGGATACTTGCTGTGCAGGCTGGCAGATTGTAATTGATGAAAATTCTTTAGAAAAATACAGTAATGTCTCCGGTGATTTTGGTATTCGTCTTTTGAATTCCATTAACTGGAGAGAGGGGATTTTTGAACAATATGAGAAGAGATGCAGCTTTTTAAATGCAGAAAATCTCTGTGATATTTATAAGGAATTAGGTGCAGATGCGCTGTGTGACACCTGCCGTTTATATCCCAGACATATTGAAGAATTTGAAAATTTAAGAGAATTTTCTCTGTCCTTATCCTGTCCCGTAGCAGCAAAAATGATTTTGCAGTGTCAGGAACCGGTGAGGTTTCTGGAAGAAGAGGACGAGAAAGAAGAATGTGAAGAAGACTTTGAAGATTTTGATTTTCTTTTGTTTGACTGTCTTTTAGAGGTGAGAGAAAAGCTGTTTTCCATTGTGCAAAACAGAACAATTCCCATAGAAAAGAGAATGTACTGTGTCTTGAAAATAGCAAAAAATTTACAGACTGCTCTTGATGAGGGAGAACTTTTTGAAAGAGATTTTATGGCAGAAATTGAGTTGTGCTTACAGGAAAAAGCAGAAGATTTTTCAGGTAATCTTTATGAAATTGTGCAGGCGTTCAGAAAAGATTTGTTAAGACTGGAAGTGCTTCGAGAAGAGTGGAAAACAAATTTAAAGGCGGCAGATAACCTTTTTCAAAAGGGTGAAACATGGTATGTGGAAAAGAGAGACAGATATAAAGCTGAAATAAAAAATACCATAGGACAGGAACAGTGGGATATTTATAAAGAACAGCTTTTGATGTTTTTCCTGTATACTTATTTCTGCGGTGCAGTCTATGACGATATGATTTATTCCAAGGGTGTTTTATCTGTAATATCCGTTTTCTGGATAGAAGAAATTACCTTTTGGAGCTGGGCGGCAGACGAAGGACAAATAGAAGAAAAAAATCTATTGGAAACAGCTTATCGCTATGCAAGAGAGATTGAACATTCTGATGAAAATCTGAACTTACTGGAAGAAATTTTCGACTTAGATAAGCACTATAAGCCGGAAACTTTAAGATGTATTTTTGTCAGGGAAAGGAAACAGCATGAGTAAAGAAAAGGAAGAAAAACAGGAAAAACCATATTGGGAAGGGAAAGAATATTCTTTTTATAATCATAAAAAATGTGAATTTTTCCCTTGCCATGAAACCACAGATCCGCAGAATTTTAACTGTTTGTTTTGCTACTGTCCTCTGTATGCCTTAGGCAGTAAATGCGGAGGCAACTTTAAATATACAGAGCAGGGAATAAAAGATTGCAGTGCCTGCAAGCTGCCTCACAAGAGAAAAAATTATGGTTATATTATGAGTAAATATCAGGAAATTATGGAGTTGGCGAAGAAAAACCAATAGTCTGTACGAGAGAAATACAGGCTGCTAAATCTTCACACACATAGTCGCAAAAAGGAGCTAAATCAGGGCTGTAAGGGGTTAAATCCGGTATCATACAGGAAATACCTCCTGCGGCCTTTGCTGCTTTTAAGCCATTGATGCTGTCCTCCACAATCATACAGGAGTCAATAGAAATCTGAAGCTTTTCAGCCGCTTTTAAGAAAATGTCAGGATTTGGCTTGCTTTTTGAAACTTCATTTCCGCAGACAGAAGCAGAAATTCCCTCATAGATATCTGCTAATTTCCAATAGTGTTCTGCCTGTGTTCTGTCCGTAGAGGTGGCAATTCCCCAGGGTATATTTTCGCTTTTTAGAAAAGAAAGCAGTTCATAAAGTCCTTTTTTAGGAGGAACAGAATATTTTTCTACATAAGCATTTAAGTAGTCGCTGCGGATTTTTCTGGCTTGATGATAATCGACAGCGCCGTTATACCATTCCTGAAAAAGAGCACAATTTCGCTCTCTAGAGCCTCCTCTTAATTGTTTCAATCGGTCTTCTGTGAGAGAAAAATTCAGTAAATCAGCAGCTTTTTCCCACCCTTTTTTCATAATCTTTTCTGTATCAAATAAAACACCATCCATGTCGAAAATGATTGCTTTTATCATAATAATCCCTCTTTAAAATCTTTTTCTTTCAGAATAGCAGAAGTTTGGAAATGTAGCAAGAAAGAATTAAATAAGAAAAAGCATTGGCAGGTGATTTTTGACATGATAGAATATAGAGGAAAAATATCTGAATGGAGGTTTTAGCGATGAAAGAAGAAATCAGAGAAATTATAGATTATTATAGTAAACAGAGAAATCCACAGGAACAGGAAAATATAGTTGCCATGCTTCGAGAAATACAGGAAGCAGAAGGGTGTATTACTATGAAGGTACAGGAAGAGGCTGCGGAAGCGTTGGGAGTTAAGCCGTCTGTTTTATCTTGTATTATTAAGCGTTATCCCAGCTTGAAGGAAGCTGATTATGCGCATGAGATGGTGTTATGCACAGGAAAAAGCTGTCAATGCAAAAACAGTATGGAAATTTTAGATATGGTAAGGAAAGAATTTGGCATTTCAAAAGACGGTATATCAGCAGACGGAAGCTTTCATCTGACTACAAGAAATTGTTTAAAGCAATGCAGAACTTCTCCCAATATGCTTTTGGACGGAGAGTTGTATGCCAATTTAACAAAAGAAAAGGTATTATCATTATTAGGGAAAAGGAGATAAAAAATTGGAATATCAGGCATTATTATTTGATTTAGACGGTACTTTAACTGCTTCGGGAGAGGGGATTACCAAGTGTGTGCAGTATGCGTTGGAGAAGCTGAATAAGAAGGAACTGGCACAAGATTTAAAGAAGCTTGAGGTGTTTGTAGGACCTCCTTTATTAGAACAGTTTATGGCTTATGCAGGGCTTTCAGAGGAAGAAGCGGAGGAAGCAGTGAAATATTATCGAGAACGCTATCTGCCTGTTGGGATATTTGAAAACAGACCTTATGAAGGAATTGAAGAGGTACTGAAAAAGCTAAAAGAGAAGGGATATATTCTTGCAGTAGCATCTTCTAAACCAGACTCTATGGTAAAAACCGTTTTAAATCATTTTTCTTTAAGCGCTTATTTTCAGGTGATAAAGGGCAGTGATATTACAAAGCCGAAAATGACAAAAGCCGAGGTTATTGAAGAGGTTTTAGAGGAGCTGGGATTTTCTCAAAAGAGAGAGTCCGCTATTATGATTGGAGACCGTCATCATGATGTTTTAGGCGCAAAAACAGCAGGGATTTCCTGCATTGGAGTTACTTATGGCTATGGGGATTTTCAGGAATTGCAGCAGGCAGGAGCAGTAAAAATCGTTGACAGCACAAAGGAATTAGGGGGGCTTTTTGGTGTCTGAGAATACTTGACAATCAAACTATAATGTGGTAAATTGTCGCATTGAGAAGTAAAAAGGAAGGAAGATGAAATGTGCTGATTTTAGTCATTATGTGTATCGGAATATGTATTGGAAACAAGTTTTTGTCTCCAAAATATAAGAAAGCAAACGAGATTTTTCAGATTATGTGTACGCTGTCTTTGATTTTTTCCATGGGTGTTATGCTGGGACAGGACGACAATTTTTTTGATAAGCTCTTTACATTAGGCTGGGAAAGTTTTTTGTTTTTCCTTGTGCCTTCCGTATGCTCCGTTATACTGGTATTTATTTTGACAAAGCGTTTTATGGATGACAAAAGAAAAAAAGAAAAGGATTGACTTATGGTAATTTTAGCAGTTTTGGCATTGGTTTTAGGTGTCCTTGTGGGTACTTTTGATGTGCAGAATTTTTTACTGGATGCACTGGTATCGAATAAGGATTTGGTTTTATATCTTTTGATGTTTTCTGTGGGAATGAGCATTGGTCTTCACAAAGGAATTATTAAAAAGATAAAAGAATATCATGTGAAAATATTGATTATTCCGGCGGGGATTATTGTAGGAACACTTCTGGGAGGGGTGCTTCTCAGTATGGTAACAAAGTATAACGTAGGAGAGAGCACTTCGGTGGTAAGCGGTTTGGGGTGGTACAGCCTCGCAGGTGTTACCATAGGAAATCTGGCAGGAGCGCAGCTTGGAAGTATTGCTTTTTTAAGCAATCTGATGCGGGAAATTTTTTCGTTTTTTACAATTCCTTTTATTGCAAAACACTTTAATTATTATTCCTGTATTGCTCCGGCAGCGGCTACAAGTGAAGATACCACACTTCCTATGATGATGAAATATACAAATGAGGAAACGGTAGTCTTATCGGTAATTAATGGAGTTTTATGCTCTGCGGTAGTACCGGTATTAATTCCTTTATGTTATCAATTAAAATTTTAAATGAATAAAGAGAGGTTGTTGCGTTAAGTGCATATCGAGAATATGTATGAATATTCCAGATTTCTGCTTAATGTGACAGCCTTTTTCTTTTATATTTCTAAAATATAATTATTTTACTTGTGTAGAGCCTTTCTTTCAGATATAATATACATAACAAAAAGGTCGTGTAGTAGAAGGAGAAAGGAGCGGTAGGAATGAAGAAATATGGTATATATATTTTTTTGTGCGGAATATTGCTTGCGGGATGCAGCAGCGAAAAAGAACCCTCACAGATTGAAATTCCCGAAGAAAAAATAGCCAAGTTTCAAATGGGAAGTATAAGATCAAAACCGGAAGAATATAAAAAGCTATCTGATTTCATTGAAAATATGGAAGGGGCTGTGCCGGAAAAAGACCAGAAGAAAGCACCTCATAGAGGAGAAGACTATTATCCTGTCTCCTTTATCTACGAAGATGAAACAAAGGATATTTTCTATTTCTTTCCAAAAGGTGAGAAATGGTATCTGGAAACAGAGAATGGAGACGTTTATGGAAACGCAGATTTTATTCTGGACTATGTAGATATTGATTTTAACATTGATGTAAAAAGGGAGATAAGGATAGACAAAGATGTATTAAAAAGAACTTTGGAAATAGGAAAAGACTTTAAAACTTATGATACAAAATTTTCCTTTGCAAGTGGCGTTGTAAATACAATGGAGAAGACAGGAGATACAGAAGAAGAGGCCATTTCTAAAGTGAGAAAAAGTAGCATAGAAAATCAAAAGATATACGAATATGCTAAAAAATCCGGTTATGAAGTTTCAGAAAAAGAAGTGGAAGAAAGGATAAAAAAAATACTGGAAGATTTTAACGAACAGGAAGATTATCCGGAATATGAAGCTATTTGTAAAGAATACGGGACAACCATGGAAGAATGTTTGGAGAAGAGTAGAGATTATATCAAAGAAGAAATGACAAAAAATAAACTTTCACTTGAAACGTACAAGGATTTTCAAAATGGAAAAGATAAAATAAAGGATAAGACCTATGAGACACCCTATGAATATTCTCGGGCAATCTTAGATGAAGTTGTATATACGGAAATATCAGATGAAGATATATCTTCTTATATTCAGGAATTGGATGAAGCAGAAGCATATTATTTGGAAAATTTTTAGTTACTAACTAGAAAAAGGAGTTATCGCCTTTAAAGCGGTAACTCCTTTTTTAGGTGCGCCTTGCGGCGCACGCCGCTAATGGATGAAAGTTCCTAATCCGCCCTAGTAGTGGGAAGGATACAGCCAAGAC